>Ga0102591_1000026_pt1 | contig 444733 bp, 415 predicted proteins | sample AraplaCol_mCL_r2_2_FD_76860 | JGI IMG/M metagenome (GOLD analysis project Ga0102591, IMG submission 76860) | Arabidopsis root microbial communities from North Carolina, USA - plate scrape MF_Col_mCL_r2 (SPADES assembly) (version 2) | ecosystem: Host-associated > Plants > Roots > Endosphere...
CCGCCGAGATGTCGGCGATCGTCGCCGCGACCTTCTGCGAGGCCGCGAGGATGCGGGCGAGCTGGTCGCCGGCCTGCCGCACCAGCTTCACGCCGTCGCCGACCTCGACATTGGACGAGGAGATCAGCCCTGAGATGTCCTTGGCCGCCGCGCTCGAACGCTGCGCCAGGGTCCGCACTTCCGAGGCCACCACCGCGAAGCCCTTGCCGGCATCGCCGGCCCGCGCGGCTTCGACCGCGGCGTTGAGCGCCAGCAGGTTGGTCTGGAAGGCGATGTCGTCGATGACGCGGATGATGTCGGAGATCTTCTGCGAGGCGGTCTCGATCCGGGCCATGGCGTCGACCGCCTGGCCGGCGATGGCGCCGCCGTTCTCGGCCGCCTGCATCGCCTCGTCGGCGATCCGGGCGGCATCCTTCGAGGCCTGGGCCGAGGCCTTGACGGAGGCTGCGAGCTCCTCGGTCGTGGCGGCGGTCTCCTCCAGCGAGGAGGCCTGTTCCTCGGTGCGCTTCGACAGATCGTCGGCGCCCATGTTGATCTCGCGGGCGGCCAGCCCGACATCGGCCGAGGTCGTCTGGATCGTCGCGACCGTGTCGGAGAGGCGGTCCACCGTCTCGTTGAAGTCGTCGCGCAACTTGGCGTAGGCCGCCGGCATGTCAACCTCGATGCGATGGCGTAGATCGCCTTGCGAAAGTGCTGAAAGCCCCTCCGCCAACGCATCGACGACCTGCTCCAACTCCCTGGCTTGCTCCAATTGCTGGCGGGTCGCAGCCTGCCGCTGCTCTTCCGTCTGGCGGCGGGTTTCACCCATCAGATCGGCCTGCGCAGTGGCGTCCTGCTCCAGCCTGACTTTCTCGACCGATGCCTGACGCAGCACCTCGACGGCCCTCGCCATGGTTCCGAATTCGCTGCCACCGCCGAAGGCGGGGACCGACGTTTCGAGATCGCCCTGGGCGAGGCGCCTCAAGGCAGCGCTCAGGCTTCCGAGCGGCCTCATCATGCGGCGCACCAGCCAGAACAACAGCCCTGCCGCAACGGCTGCGATCGTCAGGCCCGCGATGATGTTGTCGCGGATCATCTCGCCAATGACGGTCAGAAACTCCTCCTGCTTGATGCCGACATAGAGGATGCCGATCACCTGGCCGTCGGACTTCTGAATAATCGGCTCGTAGATCGTGAAATAGGGCACGCCCAGGATATCGGCGGCACCGGAATAGGTCCGCCTGTCCTTGAAGACGGCATCATAGGCCGGGCCTTGCGCCAGCTTGGTGCCGATGGCCCGGGTGCCGTCCGGCTTCGTGACGTTCGTCGTCACGCGGGTATCGCCCATGAAGACTGTCGCCGTCCCACCCGAAAGCGCCTTGACCTTGTCGACCGCGGCGAAGTTGTCGTTGACGCTCTCGCTGCCGAAGACGAGATTGCCGCCATCAAGCCTCGGATCGCCCTTGGCGAGAAGGATGTCTCGCAGCAGATTGATGTTGATCCTCAGGCTCGCCTGAGCCCTTTCCCGCATTGCCTTGTCCGCCGCCCTTAGCGACACGCCGACCGAGGCGGCCACGGCGACACCGACGATCAGCACGGCCAGAATCGCCAGACGCGTCGCGATCGGCAGGCGCAGCGAAGGCAATTTCAGCATGGGGGCGCATCTCCTTAGGAAAGCAACATGACGCAGCACTTTCTGGAGCGACGCGCCGCTGATTAAACGCAGGCATAGGCGGCAGGCGATCGTCTAAATCCGAACGGCTTCACCGGCCGCCTCAAAATCAAGGTAAAGCAGCGATTTCCGTGGATCGACCGGCATCAATATTGCGCGTCATCGTCAAAAATCATTTAACCGCGCGGGATCTCGGAAGGGCCTATTCACGAGCCGATCATATGGTTCGTTTGAAACATGCTTCGCCTTCGCACGCTCTACCGTCGCCTCGTACCTGTTGCCGAAAGGCGACAGCGTTGCACGGACACAATTTGGCCATCTCCTGTTCACCCCACGGCCATCTCGGCAACCTTGAACGAAGGTCGTCAACGGCGCATGGAACTACGGCGCCGTTCCGCCGTTCATTTTCGCCTGCAACGCCGAGTTTTCCGTCGATGTCCCCCGTCCGCCCGTCCGCCTCCCCCCTCGCCCGGCCGACACGCCGCGTCTTCGCGGCCCTGAGCCCGCTCTTCCTCGCAGCCTGCGTCGCGACCCGACGCCAGGAGCCGTTCGAGGTGCCGAACCGGGGGCCGCAGATCAGCGCCGAATATCTCTCGATGTATGGCGAGCGGCCGGATGAGCAGCACCCGCTGCCCGCGACGGACCTCTCCGAGGTCGATCCGCAGTTCCTGCGCCGCATCGTCTCCTACCCGACCCGCGAGCAGCCCGGCACGATCGTCGTCGATACCGACAACCGCTTCCTCTATCTCGTCCAGGAAGGTGGCAAGGCGATCCGCTACGGCATCGGCGTCGGCAAGCAGGGCATGTCCTGGCGCGGCCGCGCCACGGTCGCCCGCAAGGCGCAGTGGCCGCGCTGGACCCCGACCGCGGCGATGATCGCCCGCGAGCCGGAGCGCAACCGCCCCTGGGCGGCCGGCATGGCCGGCGGCCTCGAGAACCCGCTTGGCGCCCGCGCGCTCTATCTCTATCAGGGCAACCGCGACACGATGTACCGCATCCACGGCACGTCCGAGCCGTGGTCGATCGGCAAGTCGGTCTCGTCGGGCTGTATCCGCATGTTCAACCAGGACATCATCGACCTCTTCAGCCGCGTCCCGACCGGTACGACCGTGGTGGTGCTGAATCGCGGCACGCTGCAGGCACCGTCCGATGTCGACGAGATGCCGCCGCCGGACGACGATTTCGGCAACATCTGAGGCCATCCTACGGTTGTCGCAGCGACGCCTTGATACCGTCACAGGGCGATCCCACCTCTTGAGCGCGGCGCACTCGTGCCGCCCAACGAGAGGAGATGACGATGACGCCGCAAGAACGCGACGTGATCGCCGGGATTTTCGACCGCCTGAAGCAGGCGGCCAATCAGCCCCGCGACCCCGAGGCTGAAACCTTCATCGCAGAGCGCCTGCGCGAGCAGCCCTATGCGCCCTATGCCATGGCCCAGGCGGTCTATGTGCAGGAGCAGGCGGTCGCCAATCTGCACCAGCAGGTCGAGAGCCTGCAGGCGCAGTTGCGCGAGGCGCAGACGCGCGCCGCCGAGCCCGTGCAGCCGCAGGCCGGCGGTTTCCTGTCCGGCATCTTCGGCGGCGGGTCGGTGCCGCGCACCGGTTCGGTTCCGCCCGTGCCGCCTCGCGCTGATGCCGCTGCGCCCTCCGCTGCCTGGAACACGCAGCCTCAGGCTCAGGCCGCCGCTCCGCAGCAGGCCATGCCGATGCAGCCGCAGGCGCCGCAGCCCGGCCCCTGGAGCAACCAGCCGCAGCAAGCGCAGTCCCGCGGCGGCGGCTTCATGGCGAGCGCACTGACCACCGCGGCCGGCGTCGCGGGCGGCCTGATGCTCGGCAATGTGCTGACCAACGCCTTCGGCGGCGGCAGCAAGCCCGCGGCCCAGACCGCGAGCGATACCAGCGCGACCAACCCGGCAGGGGCTACGCCGCAGCAGGCTGCCTACGATCAGGGTGCCAGCGACCAGGCAGCCTATGACCGGGGCGCGTCCGACCAGGCCCAGCAGGATAACGGCTACGGCCAGGGCTATGACGGCGAGGCCAAGTATAGCAACGCGAGCCAGAACGACAGTCAGGACGACGACAACGATCCAGGCTTCGACGACGGTGGCGGAGACGACGATAGCTGGGTCTGACGAGCCCCGCCCGCCCGCATCAGGAACGATCCTCCAACCAGCCCGCCTCTCCGAGGCGGGCTTTTTTTTGTGTCCGTGCCATTGCATCCTCAGCGAGCCGTTGTATTTTAGAATTATTCTAATCTATGATCTGACCATGAAGCGCGTCACCGATCTCACCGAAGCCGAAATCCTGGCCCTGGCCATCGCCAACGAGGAGGAGGATGCGCGCATCTACCGCTCCTTCGCGCAGCGATTGCGCGCGAACTATCCGCATTCGGCGGGGATGTTCGAGGAAATGGCCGTCGAGGAGCAAGGCCATCGCCACAGCCTGCTCACCCTCTATGAAAGCCGCTTCGGCAAGGAGCTACCGCATATCACGCGCCAGGACGTGAAGGGCTTTCTGAAGCGCAACCCGGTCTGGCTGAACGAGGATCTGCAGCTCGACGCGGCACGCAAGCATGCGGCCGTGATGGAGCTGGAAGCGAGCCGCTTCTATGCCGGCGCGGCGGAGCGGGCCTTCGACACCGGCACGCGCAAGCTGCTCGCCGATCTCGCGGAAGCAGAGCGTGCGCATGAGAGCATGGCCGAACGGCTCGGCGAGGAGCTCAAGACCTCCGGCGCGGCCGACGAGGAAGAGGAGACGCGCAAGCGGCTCTTCGTCCTCCAGATCGTCCAGCCGGCGCTGGCCGGGCTGATCGACGGTTCGGTCTCGACCTTGGCGCCGATCTTCGCCGCCGCCTTCGCGACCCACGATTCCTGGAATGCCTTCGTCGTCGGCCTCGCCGCCTCGATCGGCGCCGGCATCAGCATGGGCCTGACCGAAGCGCTCTCCGACGACGGCATGGTGACGGGGCGCGGCCACCCCTGGGTACGGGGCGCCGCCTGCGGCCTCGCTACCACGATCGGCGGGCTCGGCCACACCCTGCCCTATCTGATCCCCGATTTCTGGCTGGCGACGGCCATCGCCGGCATGATCGTGGCCTGCGAGCTGGTGGTGATCGCCTGGGTGCGTTGGCGCTATATGGAAACGCCCTTCGCCTCCGCGATCGTCCAGATCGTCATCGGCGGCCTCGCGGTACTGGCCGTCGGCATCCTGATCGGCAGTTCCTGAGCCTAGATGACGAGGACCTTCGCGCCGACGCGAACGCGCTCATAGAGATCGGTGACGTCGTCATTGGTCATGCGGATGCAGCCCGAGGAGACCGCCTGCCCGATCGTGTTCGGCTCGTTGGTGCCGTGGATGCGGTAGAGCGTCGAGCCCAGATACATGGCACGCGCACCCATCGGATTCTCGGGGCCACCGGCCATGAAGCGCGGCAAGTCAGGGCGGCGTTTCAGCATTTCGCCCGGAGGCGTCCAGCTCGGCCATTCCGCCTTGCGGGTGATCGTCTTCATGCCGGCCCAGGAAAAGCCCGGCCGGCCGACGCCGATGCCGTAGCGCATGGCCCGGCCGCCCGGCTGCACCAGAAAGAGGAAGCGCTGGGGCGTGTCGATGATGATCGTGCCGGGCTTGTGCGGCCCGTCATAGGCCACCTCCTGCTTGCGGAAGCGCGGATCGACGATCTGCTGGATGCCCTGCTGCGGCTCCACCGGCTCGCCCAGCGCGGCCATGCGCCGCGTGGCGCGTGGCTGACGCGCGGCTTCGAACGGATCGGGCTCATAGCCACCCTGCGCCTGCATGCGTTGGCCATAGGCATAGCCGCCGGGCCGGTTATAGACCGCGCCGCCACGGCCATAAGGCGTCGGGTCGCGACCGGTCATCAGCATCTCGATGAAGCCGCCGCCATAATTGCCGCGCCCGGTGCCGGACGCCATCGGATCGCTCGGCGCGGCATAGCCGTAATTCTGGCGATAGCCCTGCGCGAAGGCCGGACCGGCCGCAGCCAGGGCTCCAACAACGGCGAGGAGCGGAAGAAGGATCTTTCGACGCATGACGCAAACACTCTCGACATCGACTGCCGGGAAGCCTGCGGCGCGCTTTCAAAGGAATGGTGAATCGTTGACTCTCGGGCGCTGAAACCAGCCTTAAACAACGCACTTCGCGGAATTAACCTTAGCGAGCCGTCAAGCGACAAGGTGAAGGAAACCTTGCCCCCTCACCGGCGCGCGGCACGCCGAGCGAGCCAGCGCAGCTTCAGGCCGGTGCGCCAGCGGCCGACATCGCAGCCCAGGATCACCGCCGCATAGATCAGCCCGCCGAGCCCGACCTGAAGCGGCAGTTCCAGCCCGGCTGGAAGCGCGCCGCGCAACGGCCAGATCGCGAGCCCCATCGCAGCACCCGCGGCCAGGATGCAGGCGATCTCCCGCAGCGGCGGCGAGACCGGCAAGGCCCGCAAGGCGACCACCGCCATGACCAGCAGCGCGGCGAGATAAGCGGCACTCTGCGCGATCGAGACCGTCATCGGCGCCAGCACGCTCGGCAAGGCAAAGATGATCGCGAGATTGACGGCGAGCCCGATCAGGGACGCGAGAATGGCAACGAGCGTGCGCTTCGCCAGCAGGAAGACCGGCGCCAACGCCGCCTGGAACAGCGCGATCGCCCCGAAGCCCGGCAGGAGCAGCGCCATATGAGCGGCGAAAGGACCGCGGAAGCTTGCGGGCACGAAAAGCCGCTCGAAGGCCGGCAGGATCAGCCAGAAGCCGAGCGCGACCGGGAGCACGCAAGCCAGCACGGGAACCATGTTGCGGGCGATGCGCTTCTGGGCGGCGATGCGTCCCCGCGTCTCGTCGAGGCGGATGACCTCGCGCAGCAGCATGATCTCGAGCATCGAAGCCAGCACCGGAAAGAGCCGCAAACCGATATCTGAGGCCAGCGAGAAATAGCCGGCCTCGGCGAAGCCATGGCTCTCGGCCAGGATGGCGCGGTTCAGAAGCGGGATCGCGGCATAGACAGCGTTGCCCGCAACCAGCGGCAGGGCATAGCGCGCGAAATTGCGCATCAGGTCGGTGCGTAGCGCTCCCGACGCGGGCCTTCCCTCGGCCAGTCGGCCGCGATTGGCGAGGACTGCCGCGGCCGCGCTTAGCACGCCGCCGAGCAGGACGACGGCCGGATCGCGCGTCACCCAGGCGCCACCGACCATCAGCAGCAGCGCCGCGACACTGCGGACGAGGACGAGCCGGGCATAAGCCGCATCAAGGAAGCGGGCGCGGGCGATGGCCGCGTGATAGTCGAACCAGCCGGCGGTGATGCCGCCCGCGACCGATACCATCAAGAGCGCCGCCGGCAGCCCGGCATCGATCCCGGCGAGCAGCGCCGCCGCGAGAAGCGCGCAAAGCGACAGGCTGACGCCGGCGAAGAGCAGGTCGAGCGTCGCCCGGATGCCGGGGACGCTTTCGCGGCTTTGCAGGGAATAGAAGCGGACAACGGAGAGCTTCAGCCAGTCGAGCAGCGCCGTGTTGATGAGCACGATGGTCGCGGCGCCGATGGCGTAGAGCCCGAAGGCCTCCGGGCCAAGGAAGAGCGCGACGAGCAGGCCGAGGGCGAAATTCAGCCCGGCATTGACGATGAAAGGCAGAAGAACGGTCATCGTACCCTGCCCACTTCGTCTCGATCTCCGCCCTGCTACGACCGACGCCAGCGACTCGACCGGCGGCGCCGCATTCAGCTTGGGCGTAGCCGCGCAGGGCACGTTTTCCAAGGGGATGTTGAGCGGCGGCCGACACCGCTCTGCCGCCATGGCATTGCCCCGCGCCGTTCCCGCATCTTCCCGGCGGCAGGATTTGATCCTAAGGCCAACATCATGACCCTGCCCATCCGCCTTGCCCGCGACGACGATTCCAGCCCGCTCTCCGCCCTCATCGCGGCGAGCTTCGCCGAGTATCCGGGCTGTATCTTCGTCGAAGAAGAACTACCGGAACTGCGCCAACCGGCATCCTATTTTGCGGCCAAGGGCGGCGTGCTCTGGATCGCGGACGGGGAGAACGGCCGCATCGCCGGCTCGCTCGGCGTCCTGCCGGTATCCGGGCAGAACGCCGTCGAACTCGCCAAGGTCTATGTCGACCCCGCCTTCCGTGGTGCCGGGCTGGCGCAAGCCCTCTTCGCGAGGGCGATCGACTTCGCGGAACAGGGCGGGTTCGCCGAGATGACGCTCTGGTCGGATACGCGCTTCACGCGCGGCCATCGCTTCTACGAGAAGCTCGGCTTCGCGCGCTGGCCGGGCGAACGCTATCTCGGCGACGTCTCGGAAAGCTGGGAATACCATTTCCGCAAGCCGCTGCCTCGCAAGTCATGAACGCGGCCGTCGCCTTCCGGGCAGCGTTCGGTATCGCCCTGCTCACCGTCATGGACGCGGTGGTCAAGGGCCAGATGCACCACCATCCCTTCATCGTGGCGCTGTTCATGCGCTTCGCGATGGGCGGGCTTTGCGCGCTTGCGGTGCTGGCGATCGCGCGTCCCGCCCGGCCGACGCGGGAGAGCCTCATCGGCAATACCGCACGCGTGCCGCTCGTCGTGCTGACCGCGGGCAGCTTCTTCTACTCGATCTCGGTGCTGCCGCTGGCGGAAGCGCTGACGCTCTCCTTCCTCGCACCGGTCTTCGTCGCCTTGCTCGGCGGCTTGCTGCTCAAGGAGAAGATCGACAAGCGTATCCTGCAAGCGCTCGGCTTCGGGCTCGCCGGCATGCTGGTGATGGTCTGGCCACGGCTGCAGGGCCATGTCAGCGACGCCGGGCTCGGTGTCGCGGCGGCACTGTTCTCCGCGGTGAGCTACGCATTCAACCTCATCCTGCTCAGGCGCATCGCGGTCAGGGAGCACCCGACCGTCATCGTCGCCTTCCAGACTGTCGGGCCGGCGCTCTGCCTTGCCGTGCCGGCCTGGTACGCCTTCGTGCCGATGGGCCTTGGCGATCTCGCCATCTATCTCTTCGCGGGTGCGCTCGGCGTGGCCGGGCATCTCACCCTGACCTCGGCCTATGCCCGGGCCGCCGCCTCGCGCCTTGCACCGATCGAATACACGGCGCTGGTCTGGGCGAGCCTGCTCGGCTTCTTCCTGTTCGACGAGGTGCCGCTCTATACGACCTATCTCGGCGCGCTGCTGATCGCGGCAGGGGCCGTCGCCGTCAGCCGGCGCTGATGCCGCCCTTGAGATGGTAGGTCAGGGCGAGCGCGATGCAATGGTCGAGCGCTTCCGTCGGAACAGCTTCTCCCAGGCGGAAGACCACCGCTCTCTCGCCGTCCAGCCGCAGGGTATCCGGGTAAAGCTGCCGGAACGTGTTGGCCAGGCGGGTCTGGCAGTGGACAAAGAGCGCGTAGGCTTCGGGTTCGTTCCGCAGCGGGCCGAGGCGGATCGTCGTGCCGATACGCGGCCGAACCGGATGATAGGCCGGCTCATTCCATTTTAGGGTTTCGACGACGGCTCCGATGGCAGGCGTCGCCACGGCGACGTCGAAGATTCGCCGACGCAGTTCCAGCAATGGGCCCCGTAGCGCCTCCGGGAAGGACTGGTACCGATCTGCGACATCCCGGGCATGGAACGGATGGACGGGCATCGGGCAGCTCCATGGAGACCACCCTCAATAGTGCGGCCGCGCGAGGCCGCACAGAGGCGCTCAGCCGCCTGCGCGCTTGCCCGGCAGGACCAGGCAGGTCTCAGTGCCGTGGGCGAGCAGCTTGCCGCGCGCGTCGACCAGCTTGCCCTCCGTCGTGATGACCGAACTGCCGCGATGGATCAGCTTGCCCTCGCAGCGCACCGGCCCGCTGTCCGGCATGACCGGCCGGACATAGTTCAGCTTCATCTCCAGCGTGGTGTAGCCCTCGCCCGGCTTCAGTGTGGCGTGCGCAGCGCAGGCCATGGCGGAATCGAGGATCGTCGCGGTCCAGCCGCCATGGATCGTGCCGAGCGGATTGAAGAAGCGTGCCGAGGGCTGGCCGACGAAGACCACCCTGCCCTCGTCGGCCTCGACCAGATCGAAATCCATGGCATCGGCGAAGGGCGGCGCCGGATTGGTGCCGGCGATGATCCCGCGCAGGAAGCTCAAGCCATCGCCCGCGACCAGTTCCTCGCGAGACACCACCCCAACCGCGCGCTTCATGCCGATCTCCATTCGTGTATCTGCACGATAGAGACAGGATCGGACTATGGTCAACGGGTGAGCACGGCTTCAGCGCTCGCCACGCGCGGCCCGGCGCAGCGCCTTGAGGCCATCGCGGGTCTCGCGCCAGCGCTCCTCTCCGAAGCCGCCCTCGATCTTGTCCTGCGCCGCGCGCCAGTACGGAATCGCGGCCTCGATCGCGACTCTGCCCTTCTCGGTCACCGCATAGACCGAAGCCCGGCCGCGGCACTCGACCAGCTCGACCATGCCCTCGGCCGCCAGAAGCTGGAGATTGCGCGTCAGCGAGGTGCGTTCCAGCGCGAAGCGTTCGGCCAGTTCCGTGACCGATTTCCACTGCCCGGTAGAGAGCGCCGAGAGCAGCACGAACTGGGTGATCTTGAGGCCGCTCGGGCGCATCGCCTCGTCATAGGCGCGGGTCACGGCGCGTGCGGTCATGCGGACATGGAGCGCGACGCAGGAGCGGGCGATGGCGTCGAGACGGGGGTCGGGCGCGGGCGTCGTCATTCCGCCATGTTAGCGTGTTCAAGCGCTGCTGCCAGCAGGCCTGAAGCGACCTGCGACACCGCATCCGCCGACGTTCACTTTATCGCGGGGTGCTTCCTTGACTCTCCAGACCCCCGCGCCTATCTCCGGCTGCATCTGTTAGCACTCTCGCTTGGTGACTGCTAACAGCATCCCCCGGGTGCCCATCAGCGGCGCCCGAACCGAATAAGATCGAGAGGAAGACAGAACCATGAAGTTCCGTCCGTTGCATGACCGCGTCGTGGTCCGCCGCCTTGACAGCGAAGAGAAGACCAAGGGCGGCATCATCATCCCCGAGACCGCCAAGGAAAAGCCCCAGGAGGGCGAGGTCATCGCCGTCGGTTCCGGCGCGCGTGACGAGGCCGGCAAGCTCGTTGCCCTCGACGTCAAGAAGGGCGACCGCGTCCTGTTCGGCAAGTGGTCGGGCACCGAGGTCAAGATCGATGGTCAGGACCTCCTGATCATGAAGGAATCCGACATCATGGGCGTCGTCGGCTGATAGCCGCCTGACCGCTTTCTCACCTTTTCAATTTCAGTCCAAGGAGTAGCTCTCATGGCTGCCAAAGACGTCAAATTCGGCACGGAAGCCCGCGACAAGATGCTGCGCGGCGTGGATATCCTCGCCAATGCCGTGAAGGTCACGCTGGGTCCGAAGGGCCGCAACGTCGTGATCGAGAAGTCGTTCGGCGCTCCGCGCATCACCAAGGACGGCGTCACCGTCGCCAAGGAGATCGAACTTTCCGACAAGTTCGAGAACATGGGCGCCCAGATGGTCCGCGAAGTCGCTTCGCGTCAGAACGACCATGCCGGCGACGGCACCACCACCGCCACCGTGCTCGCCCAGGCGATCGTCCGTGAAGGCGCCAAGTCGGTTGCGGCCGGCATGAACCCGATGGACCTGAAGCGCGGCATCGATCTCGCCGTCGAGGCGATCGTCGCCGACCTCAAGAAGAACTCGAAGAAGGTCACCTCGAACGCGGAAGTCGCGCAGGTCGGCACCATCTCGGCCAACGGCGACTCGTCGGTCGGCGAGATGATCTCGAAGGCCATGCAGAAGGTCGGCAACGAGGGTGTCATCACCGTCGAGGAAGCCAAGACCGCCGAGACCGAGCTCGACGTCGTCGAGGGCATGCAGTTCGACCGCGGCTACCTCTCGCCGTACTTCATCACCAACTCCGAGAAGATGGTCGCCGAGCTCGACGACCCCTACATCCTCGTCTTCGAGAAGAAGCTGTCCTCGCTCCAGGCGATGCTGCCGATCCTCGAGGCCGTCGTGCAGACCGGCAAGCCGCTGCTCATCATCGCCGAGGACGTCGAGGGCGAGGCCCTGGCCACGCTCGTCGTCAACAAGCTCCGTGGCGGCCTGAAGGTCGCGGCCGTCAAGGCTCCGGGCTTCGGTGATCGCCGCAAGGCCATGCTCGAGGACATCTCGATCCTGACCGCCGGCCAGATGATCTCGGAAGACCTCGGCATCAAGCTCGAGACCGTGACGCTCAACATGCTCGGCCGCGCCAAGCGCGTGCGCATCGAGAAGGAGAACACCACGATCATCGACGGCGCCGGCAAGAAGAAGGACATCGAGGCTCGCGTCGGCCAGATCAAGGCCCAGATCGAGGAGACCACCTCGGACTACGACCGTGAGAAGCTCCAGGAGCGTCTGGCCAAGCTCGCCGGCGGCGTCGCGGTCATCCGCGTCGGCGGTGCGACCGAGGTCGAGGTCAAGGAGAAGAAGGACCGCGTTGACGATGCCCTGAACGCCACCCGCGCTGCGGTGGAAGAAGGCATCCTGCCGGGCGGCGGCGTCGCCCTTCTGCGCGCCCTGTCCTCGGTCAAGGGCATCAAGACCGCCAACGACGACCAGAAGACCGGCGTCGAGATCGTCCGCAAGGCGATCGCCGCTCCGGCCCGCCAGATCGTCGACAACGCCGGCGATGACGGCGCGGTCGTGATCGGCAAGCTGCTCGAGTCGAAGGACTACACCTACGGCTACAACGCCCAGACCGGCGAGTACGGCGATCTGGTCAAGGCCGGCATCATCGATCCGACCAAGGTCGTGCGCACGGCGATCCAGGACGCGGCTTCGATCGCGGGCCTGCTGATCACCACCGAGGCGATGGTCGCCGACCTGCCGAAGAAGGACGCCCCGATGCCCCCGATGGGCGGCGGCGGCATGGGCGGCATGGACTTCTGAGGAAGTCCAGGCGCCCGAAGCGTCTGAATGCCGAAACCGGGCAAGCCCGGTTTCGGGGGCGGGATGGACTTCTGATCCATCGCTCCCCACCAAAAGACAGGAAGGCCCGGCTTGCGCCGGGCCTTCTTTCGTTCGGCCGCAAGCGCGGCGCCTCTGAGGGTCTGATCGCGCCATGCGTTCACGGCGCCCCGTTCGGCTGCCTCCGCCATGCCGCCGCCATGTCTCTTCGCCTATAAAAGCGGCAAGCACGCCGTTTTCTGGCGCGCTGATCGGCAATCATCGGGAGAGGCCCATGAAAACCTCCGCATTCCTTACCGGCGTCGCTTTCGCCGCCACGCTGCTCGCCTCGCAGGTTGCACAGGCCGACATCACCATCGGTCTCGTCGCACCGCTGACCGGCCCTGTCGCCGCCTATGGCGACCAGGTCAAGAACGGCGCCCAGACCGCGGTCGAGGCCATCAACAAGGCCGGCGGCGTGCTCGGCGAAAAGCTCGTGCTGAAGCTTGCTGACGATGCCGGCGATCCGAAGCAGGGCGTTTCCTCGGCCAACCTGCTGGTCGGCGATAAGGTCAAGTTCGTCGTCGGGCCGGTGACCTCCGGCGTCGCCATGGCGGTTTCGGACGTGTTCTCGGAGAGCGGCGTGCTGATGGTGACGCCGACCGCGACCTCGCCGGCGCTGACGACGCGCGGCCTGAGCAATGTCTTCCGCACCTGCGGCCGCGACGACCAGCAGGCGGACATCGCCGCGACTTACGTCCTGAAGAACCTGAAGGACAAGAAGATCGCGATCGTCCATGACAAGGGCACCTACGGCAAGGGCCTGGCCGATGCCTTCCAGAAGGGCATCAATGCCGGCGGGCTCAAGGAAGTCGCGGCGCTGACCGTCAATCCCGGCGACAAGGACCTCTCGGCCGTGGTGACGCGCCTGAAGGCCGCGAATGTCGAGGTGATCTATTTCGGCGGCTACCATCCCGAGGGCGGCCTGCTCGCCCGACAGCTCGCCGATGCCGGCGTCAAGGCGGTGATCATCGGCGGCGAGGGCCTGTCCAACACCGAATACGCGGCGATCGGCGGCGACCACGCCACCGGCACGCTCTTCACCAACGCGACCGACGCGCTGAAGAACCCCGACTCGGCCCAGGCCGTCGCGGCGCTGAAGGAAAAGGGCATTCCGCCGGAGGCCTTCACGCTCAACGCCTATGCCGCCGTCGAAGTGCTGAAGGCCGCGATCGAGAAGGCCGGCAAGCCGGGCGATGCAAACGGCGCCGCCAAAGCGCTTCACTCGGGCATGCCGGTCAAGACCGCGATCGGCACGCTGACCTACGGCAAGACCGGCGACCTGAGCTCGCCGAGCTTCTCGATGTACAAGTGGGACTCCGGCAAGATCGTCGCCGCGCCGTGAAGCGCCGATAGCCGGGCCGCCAGCCCCTCGAAAGCTTCGCGCCCCGGACGAGCCCCGCTCGCCCGGGGCGTTTCGATTCATTACCCTGGTGCCGCATTTCGGCCGCGGCGCGGGTCATCCCGGACAAGCTGCGCAGCAGCGCCGATCCGGGATCCATGCCGGAACTTCCCCGACAAAGGTTCCGGCATGGATCCCGGGTCTCCCTGCGGTCGCCTGGGATGACCGCGCGTTTTGCTGGAAGCCGATCCGCGGTGTCGTTCCGTGGCTCGCCGACACCTCTCCACCAGATGACAATTTGCTCATCCGGGCGCGGCGCCATTGAAAGGCCACTCCCGCTGCGACATGGTCCGAATCGTGGCTTTCATCGTCTTCCGCCAGGATCCCCGTCTATGCGCCTGTTGAGCATTCTCGTCGCCGTGCTGGCGGCTGCCACGCTGGTCTTTGGCCAGCAGGCCGGATCGGCCAGCGTGATCGGCATGGGCGTCATCGGCCTGCTGCTGGCGGTGGTGACCTTCCGCTCGCCAGCCCTGCCCTTCTTCCTGCGGATATTCTCCGGCGTCTTCGCTATCGAATACCTGCTGTTCGGCGCGGCCGCGATCACAGCCCTGATCGGCTGGTGGCCTGCGGCTCTCGGCATCCCGCCCGTGCCGACCAGCCTGCCGACGACGGTCGGTGTCTTCGCGATCCTGATCTACGCGATCTCCTTCGTGCCGGTGATCGCAAAGATCGCCCGCCTCGCCTCGCCCTATTTCGAATCCAGCGAGGTCACGACCGCCAATCTCTGGCCGATCGGTCCGTTCAAGATCCGCCTCGGCATCCTCGCGGTTTCGCTCTTCGTCTTCCTGATCGTCATCAACCAGATCCAGGTCGGCATCTCGCTCAGGATCTCGTTCTTCAGCCGCGACATGTTCGATTCGCTGCAGAACAAGGATGCGCCGACCTTCTGGTACCAGATCTTCTGGGTCTTCGTGCCCTGGGCGACGATCTGGGTCGTCTCGAACCTGGTCGAGCTGTTCGCCAATTACACGATCCTGATCCGCTGGCGGCAGTTCATGGCGAACGAGTACACACAGCGCTGGCTCGACCATGCGACGCATTACCGGATCGCGCTCGCCGGCAGCGTCGACAATCCCGATCAGCGTATCGCCGAAGACACGCGCTCCTTCGTCAACTCGACCTATAACTTCGCTTTGCCCCTGCTCTCGCAGGTCTCCACGCTGGTCTCGTTCTCGATCATCCTGTGGAACCTGCCGGTCGCCTTCACCTTCCCGGGCACCTCCTTCGCCGTGCCCGGCTACATCTTCTGGGTGGCGTTCTTCTACGCGGCGGCGGCGACCTGGCTGACGCATATCATCGGCCGCCCGCTGATCCGCCTGGAGTTCGAGCAGGAAAAACGGGAAGCGAATTTCCGCTTCGCCCTGGCGCGTCTGCGCGAATATTCCGAGCAGATCGCCCTGATGGTCGGCGAGCCGACCGAGCGCAGCCACCTCGCCCAACGCTTCCGCGACATCGTCGAGAACTTCTACCGGCTGGTCTGGCGCCGGCTGAAGCTCACCGCCTTCACCTTCTCGTATAATCAGGCGAGCGTCGTCGTCCCGACCATCATCCTGGCGCCGTATTTCTTCGCGGGCACGATCACGCTCGGCATCCTCCAGCAGGTCTCGGGCGCCTTCGACCGCGTGCAGACGGCGCTGTCCTTCATCATCAACAGCTACTCCTCGATCGCGCAGTATCTTGCCGCCATCAGCCGTCTCACGACCTTCGAGGCCGCGATCGCCGATGCGCAGCATGGCTCGATCAGCGAGGAGGCGCTCGGCCGCGAGACCTCGCGCGACGAGAGCCTGCATATCCGCGACGCCACGCTGCTCCTGCCGAACGGCAAGGCGATCGTGAAGCTCGGCGCGCTCGATCTCGGCACCGCCCGCTCGACGCTGGTCATCGGCCCCTCGGGCTCGGGCAAGTCGACCCTGTTCCGTGCCATCGCCGGCATCTGGCCCTTCGGCGACGGCAAGGTCGGCATTCCCGCGGAGGCGCGGATCATGCTGCTGCCGCAGCGCCCCTACCTGCCGCAGGGCTCGCTCAGGGCGGCGCTCGCCTATCCGGCCGAGGAAGGCGCCTATGACGACGCCGCCACGCGCGCCGCGATGGAGAAGGTCAAGCTCGGCCATCTCGCGGACAGGCTGGACGAGGTCGACCTGTGGGGGCAGCGTCTTTCGGGCGGCGAGCAGCAGCGGCTGGCCGTCGCGCGCGCGCTCTTGAGCAAGCCGGACTGGCTCTTCCTCGACGAGGCGACCGCCTCGCTCGACGAGAAGCTGGAGGGCGAGATCTACGCGACGATCGATCGCGAATTGCCGCTGACCCGCATCGTCTCGATCGGCCATCGCGCGACCCTGCGCGCCATGCACGATGCCATCGTGACGATGGAACCGAATGCGGACGGCACCTTCACACCGACTCCGACCGCGAAAGCGCCGGCTGCCTGAGGCTGCCCCGCATCAGCGCATGGCGAACACCGCCAAAACAAAAGGGTCGCTCGCGCGACCCTTTTTATTCGATCTGGCTTTATGCGATCTGCGGAAGGCGCAGGCAGCAGCCCGTCAGAGCGAGCGGCTGAGCGTCACCTCGCCGGCGCCGCCCTTCAGGACGAGGCGGCCCTCGACGAGATCCCACTTGTTGGTCGCGCGCAGCGCCAGCAGGAACGCCTTCTCGAACTCGAGCAGGCCCTTGTCGCAGGTGCGCTTGGTCAGCGCGATCGGACCAACCGCAAAGCCTTGCTGGCGCAGCGGATAGGCGGCGGCCGAGAAGGTGTTGCAGCCGCCGAAGCCGGTGCCGCGCAGGTTCATATCGACGAGGAGGGTCGCGCGACGGTCCTGGACGGGCTTGCCGTTCAGCGCCACGACGCTCCAGCTCGCACCAAGCGGGAAAGTCTTCTCCTGCTGCGAGATCGGCGTGCCCATCGCCTCCATCTGCTCGCGCGTCGGCTGGCCTTCCTTGCCGCCGCGGCGCTGAGCGGCGGCTTCGCCCGGAACCAGCATCGGCACCATCAAGCTCGCAAGAACGGCCGCAAGGCCAAGGCGTCGGATCATGATCGTCTTACCTGCATTCACTCGCACGGCAGCGCGCCGGGCTGCCAAACCGGTTAACGCCTAGAATCCAATTCGTTCAGGATCAAGGCTGAACCTTGCGCGATCCCGTCATTCCGTTGCTGCCACGCAGCATCAGATGCGGGCTTTCAGCCGCTCCAGCAGCCGGTTGGCACGGCGGAAGACATAGGCCGGGGCGCTGACAGTCACGTCGTCGGCGCCGAGCCCGTCGAGATGCTCGACCAGCGCGAAGACAGCCTTGTCGGGGCAATGCAGCGTCAGCGGCGTGCCAGCCGCTGGCGCGCCGAACGGCAGGCGGGCGCCGAAGCGCTCTTCCAGCGTGGCCAGCGCATCCGCGGCGAGATCCAGCCGGGCACGGACCTCGCGGAGCGTGCGCCCCTCCTCCTCCGCCGCGATGCGCGACAGGATGGTCTTGGCCGCCGCCTTCGCCCGCGCGCCCCAGGGGGCTTGCATCGAGGCGACGAGATTGGCCTCGGAGGCCAGCATCACGCCGTCGTCGAGCACCTTCAGCGCATTGGCGGAGAGCGTCGCGCCGGTCGTGGTGATGTCGACCACGATCTCGGCCGTGCCGGCAGCCGGCGCGCCCTCGGTCGCGCCCAGGCTTTCGACGATGCGGTAATCGGCGAGGCCGTGCTGCGCGAAGAAGCGGCGAGTCAGGTTCACATATTTGGTGGCGACGCGCAGCTTCTTGCCGTGGCGGGCGCGCATGGCGGAGGCGACATCGTCGAGATCGGCCATGTTGCGCACGTCGATCCAGGCCTGCGGCACGGCAACCACGACATTGGCGTGGCCGAAGCCGAGAGGGGTCAGCATCTCGACCGCGGCATCGGCATCGGAGAGCTGCTCGCGGACGAGGTCCTCGCCGGTGATGCCGATATGGGCGGCGCCGGAGGAGAGCTGCGCGACGATCTCGGAGGCCGAGAGGAAGGCGACCTCGGCCCCATCGACGCCCGCGATGGCGCCGCGATAGTCGCGCTCGCCGCGCGACTTGACGAATTTCAGGCCGGCGCGGCCGAAGAAGGCCGTGGCGTTCTCCTGCAGGCGGCCCTTGGAGGGCACGGCGAGGACGAGCGGGGCGTCGTTGTCGGGCAGCTGGCTCATGCGGCGTCTCCCGTCAGGCGGTCGAGCCAGAGCGAGGCGCCCACGGCCGGGATCGGCCGGCTCGCGCCGAGACGTCCGAGGACGTTGTCATAGCGGCCGCCGCCGGCCACGGGCTTGCCGTCGCCGCGGGCGGTGTCGTGAAGCTCGAAGATGAAGCCGGTGTAGTAGTCGAGATTGCGGGCGAAGCCGGCCGAAAAGCGGATCGCGCCGATATCGACGCCGCGCGCGGCCAGAAAGCCGGTGCGCTCGTCGAAAGCGTCGAGCTGGCGGCCTATATCGAGCGAAGCCTGGTCGGCGAGCGCGCGCAGCGAGGCCGAGGCCGCGTCGGGATCGCCGGAGACGGCGAGCACCTGCGCCAGCAGCCCCTTGACGTCGCCATTGACCGGGTTCTCGCGCTCGGCGGCGCGCGCCAGGAAGCGCTCGGCGATATCGGCGGCGGAACGCCCGCCCACCGTCGAGATTCCCGCGATCGAGAGCACATCCTCGACGAAGGCGCGGGCGGCCTTGGGGTCCTGCCCTTCCAGCGCCTTGAGCAGGCCGGCATGGGCGGCCTCGCCCTCGGCAGCCGGGGGATCGAGCGCGTCGACGGCCTCCGCGCCCTTGCCCTGCACCACGGCGCGGACCAGCCGGCGGCGGGCGGCTTGCGGGACGTTCAGGCCATCGAGCAACGCGCCGAGCACGGCGACGTCGCCCATGACGATGCGGGGTTCGGCGAGGCCGAGCATGGCCGTCGCATCGATGGCCAGCGCCATGATCTCGGCGTCAGTGGCGGTGAAGTCGTCGCGGCCGAAGGATTCGAGCCCTGCCTGCAGGAACTCGCCGGGCTCGCCCGAGCGCATGCGGAAGACCGGTCCGGCATATGCATAAGCTGCCGGCTCGGTCTTGCCCGAGGCGATGTGATCGAGCGCGACGGGGATGGTGTATTCCGGGCGCAGGCACCAGTCGCGGCCATCGGCATCCTGCGTCATGAAGATGCGGCGGCGGATATCCTCGCCGGAGAGATCGAGGAAGACATCGGCCGGCTGCAGGATCGCCGGCTCGGCATGGGCATAGCCCTCGCCGGCGAAGAGCGCGATCACGGTCTCGATGCTGGCGCGGCTTGCGGGCACGGCTCGTCCTGTCCTGTTGCGAGCGCCGTCCTAGCAGTCGCGCCGCCGGTTTTCGAGGGATTTGAATGAAATGGGTGAACGGGAATCGGAGGGAGCCGCCTTCGTCATGGTCGGGCTCGTCCCGACCATCCACGTCTTCGCCCGACTGAGGCTGCGCTCAAGACGTGGATGCTCGCCCCAAGGGCGAGCATGACGGCCGTGTTTACGAATGGCGCGCCAGCACCCGCTTCACGCCCTCGACCAGCTCGGCGATCGGCACGGCGAACTGGGCTTCAGCCTGCTTGGCCTTGTGCTCGGCGGAATCCTTGACGTCGCGGCTGGCGGCGGCGAGCTCGGCGCCGAGGATCAGGTCCTTGATGACGACCGTGCCGGCCTCGCGCTCCGACGAGCCCTGAATGATCGCGCAGACCGCGCCGCGGCGGTCGGCATATTTCATCTGCGCGTTGAAGCCGGAGCTACCCAGATAGAGGTCGGCGCGCAACAGCGGCTTGCCGTCCGCGCCCTTCGCCTGGCGCAGCGCCGAGACAATCGCCTGATAGCCCGGCATGAATTCCGGCGACTTGTTGTCCATCGCGGTGACGACGACGAGCGGCAGTTCGTTCTTGCTGTCAACGATGGGCGACTTCACCGCCTTCAGCGCCGAATAGAGCCTGGAAACGCCGATGGAGAAGCCCGCCGCCGGCACGGGCTCGGGCCGGAAGCGGCCGACGAGGCCGTCATAGCGCCCGCCGCCCGCGACCGAGCCGAAGCGCACCACCTGCCCGTCATCGTTGGTGACCGGGAAGGTCAGTTCCACCTCGTAGACCGGGCCGGTGTAGTATTCGAGGCCGCGGACGACGGATGGGTCGATGCGGATGCGGTCGGGGCCGTAGCCGGCGGAACGGCATAATCCTTTTATCTGTGAAAGCTCGGTCACGCCTTCATGGAAGACTGTAGGCATGTCCTCAATTTGAATGCCGGCAGCGGCGAAGCCGCCGAGAACCTCGACCGCGGTTGAGTTGTCTGTGTTTTCCCCCTCGCTGACGAGCGTGCCAAGCACGGCCGCGATATGCCGCTCAGATAGCCCCGCCCCCTTCGTAAAGTCCCCGCTCTCGTCCTTACGGCCCTCGCCGAGGAGCAGCCGCACGCCCTCCGGCCCGAACTTGTCGAGCTTGTCGATCGCGCGGAGCACGGTCAGCCGACGGCCGGCATTCTCCTCGCCGCCGAGGCCAATGGCCTCCATGACGCCATCCAGCACCTTGCGGTTATTGACCTTCACGACATAGTCGCCGCGCTTGATGCCGAGCTTTTCCATCGTGTCGGCGGCGAGCATGCAGATCTCGGCGTCACCCGCGACGGTGCCGCTGCCTACGATATCGGCGTCGAACTGCATGAACTGGCGGAAGCGACCCGGCCCCGGCTTCTCGTTGCGGAAGACATAGCCGACGCGATAGCTGCGATAGGGCTTCGGCAGCGCGTCGAAATTCTCGGCGACATAGCGGGCAAGCGGCGCCGTCAGGTCGTAGCGCAGCGAGAGCCACTGCTCGTCATCGTCCTGGAAGGAGAAGACGCCCTCGTTCGGCCGGTCCTGATCCGGCAGGAACTTGCCGAGCGCATCGGTGTACTCGACGAAGGGCGTCTCGACCGGATCGAAGCCATAGACCGAGAAGCTCTCGCGGATGACGGAGAGCATACGCTCGGTGGCGGCGACATCGGCCGGGCCGCGATCGACGAAGCCGCGCGGCTGGCGGGCCTTCAGCTTGGCAGGGGCGGTCTTGTCGGCGGACATGGGGTGAACTCGGGCAATCAGCGGAAAGTTGACTGCGGGTTAGACCGTACGGGCGCGAGGGGCAAGCGTGAGAGCTCCGATCGCTCACTCCGCCATGGTCGGGCTTGTCCCGACCATCCACGTCTTCCGTGGTCGCGCTCAGTGTTCAAGGCGGGGATGCTCGCCACAAGGGCGAACATGACGATGCGCTATTCCGCAGCCAGCGCTTGCACCCGCAACGGCCGATCCTCGATCCCCGCCCGCGCCAGCTTCTCCGGCAATGGCCCGCCGGTCGCCCAGTCGAGCAGTTCGGCGGTATGCACCACCGGAACGCCTAAGCCCTTGTCCGCAAAACCCTTCGCGAGCTGGGTCATGCAGCCGATATTGCCGGTCGCGACCAGCATCGGCTTCGTCCGCTCGATATTGCCGATCTTGCGCTCGCGCAGTTTCCCGGCGATCTCCGGCTGGAGGATGTTGTAGACGCCGGCCGAGCCGCAGCAGATATGACCCTCCGGCACCTCCTTGACCTTGAAGCCGGCGCCCGACAACAGGCGTTTCGGCCCATCCTTCAACTGCTGACCGTGCTGCATCGAGCAGGCCGAGTGATAGGCGATCGGCATCGCGACATCGCGGATCGGAGCGAGTTCCACCGTCTCCAGGAACTCGGTGACGTCCTTGGCCAGCGCGGAGACCTTCGCCGCCTTCTCGGCATAGGCAGGCTCGTTGCGGAACATGAAGCCGTAATCCTTGATCGTCGTGCCGCAGCCGCTCGCCGTGATGAGGATCGCGTCGAGCCCCTCGCCGTCGACCTCCGCCATCCAGGCTTCGATGTTCCTGCGGGCGAAGGCCAGCGCGTCGTGTTCCTGACCCATATGATGGACGAGCGCCCCGCAGCAGCCCTCCCCCTTCGGCAGCACGACCTCGACGCCATGGCGGTTGAGCAGACGGATCGTCGCCTCGTTGATGGCGGGGTCGAGCACCGGCTGGGCGCAGCCGGAGAGCAGCGCGACGCGGCGTTTGCGCTCGGCCGTCGGCGGGAAGCTTTGCGGGCCTTCCATGGCGGAGCGGGTCGGCAGGCGCGCGGGCGCCAGCGCCAGCATCGCCTTCAGGCGCGAGCCAATGACGGGCATGACGCCAAGAACGGGCGCCAGCGGCTTGGCGACCAGCGCCATCAGCATCGCCGCGCGGAAGCGGCCGGGATAGGGCAGGATCGCCGCCAGCACCTTGCGCAGCAAACGATCATGCCAGGAGCGGGTGTAGGTCTCCTCGATATGGGCGCGGGCGTGGTCGACGAGGTGCATGTAATTCACGCCCGAGGGGCAGGTCGTCATGCAGGAGAGGCAGGAGAGGCAGCGGTCGATATGGGTCACGACCTCCGGTGTGGCCGGCTTGCCGTTCTCCAGCATGTCCTTGATCAGGTAGATGCGCCCGCGCGGGGAATCGAGCTCGTCGCCGAGCAGCAGATAGGTCGGGCAGGTCGCCGTGCAGAAGCCGCAATGCACGCAGGTGCGCAGAATCTTCTCGGAAGCCGGCATGCGCGGATCGGAAGCAAGGCGTTCGGGGGTGAAGTTCGTCTGCATGGCGCGTCAGGCCCCGCCCTGCCAGGCTTTGATCCAGTCCATCGGCCAGAGCAGCATTATGACGTTCAGGGTGAGGTTGTCGCGGATCAGCCAGCCGACGATCAGTTCCATGGCGAGAGCGCTCGTGACAGTGAGCCAGGCCGGCGCGAGGCGGGCGATCAGGAAGCCCAACACCATCGAGAGGATGTCGCTGACCGAGTTCAGGACACTGTCGCCGTAATAGTCGAGCGAGATCGTCGCCGAGCGGTAATGGTTGATCACGGCATTGGTGTTCTCGGTGATCTCCCAGGCGCCCTCGATCATGATCGCGAGCAGTAGCGCCAGGCCGAAGGAAATCGGCAGGCCGGTCAGCCGGCGGATCAGCCAGAACAGGCCGTAGAACAGGAAGCCGTGGATGATGTGCGAGAAGGTGTACCAGTCCGCGATGTGCTGGGAGTTCTCGGAGGACATCACCGTGCCCTGCCAGAACTTGATCGTCCCGCATTTGCAGATCGGCTCGCGCCCCATCCAGAGCAGGATCGCGGCGGCGCCGGTGATCAGCAGCGCGGCGCCGAGCACGAGCGCGACGGGCCCCAATCGGTTCGGTGCCCAGCTTGCGCGGCTATCGCGGGTTTCGGCGGAAAGCGTATCGGCGAGCGTCATCAGATCCCCGCATAGATCCGGCCGGGCTCGAAGATGCCGGCGGGATCGAAACTTTGCTTGATGCCGGCGGTGACCCGCATCAGCGGCTCGGCCAGTGGCTGGAACACGTCGACGCCGGCGCGGATCGCATCGGGCGCCCGGACCAGCGTGGCATGGCCGCCGAGCGGCTTCAGCGCGGCGCGGATCAGGGCGGCGCCGGCATCGCCATAGGCGGGAACCGCGAGCCAGACCAGTCCGCCGCCCCAGTCGTAGAAGCAGCGTGCGGCCGGGATCATACGCACGATCGCAGCGGCGGCCTGCGGGCCGTTGGTCGGGGCGAGCGAGAGCCGCCAGACCGCGTCATCGCTCCCGGCGAAGAAGGAGGCGTCGCGGATGTCGATCCAGAGTTCGGCCGGGGTCGTTCCTTCCAGCAGATCGGGCGTGCCGTAGTCGCCGAGCAGCAGCGCGAGTTCAGCGGCACGGTAATCGATCGAGTCCGAGAAATTCTCCAGACGCAGCAGGGTCAGCGCCTCCTCGCCAGCGATCCGGGCCGGGAGATGCGCCGCCGCCATCGGTTCGAAGGGGGAGCCCAGCGCTTTCGCCAGCAGCGCGACTCCCACTTCGTCGGAGAGGCCGCGCCATTGCAGCGTCGCGATACGCTCCGGCCGCGGCAGCACGCGAAAGGTCACTTCGGTGAGGAAGCCGAGCGTGCCGTAGCTGCCGCTGAGGAGTTTCACGAGGTCGAGCCCGGTGACGTTCTTCATCACCCGCCCGCCGGACTTGATCATCTCGCCGCGGCCATTGACCAGCCTGACACCGATCAGGGAATCGCGGGCGGCGCCGGCATTGATCCGGCGCGGACCCGAGATATTGCAGGCGGCAACGGCGCCGATCGTCGGCTCGCCCTCGCTGCCATAGAGGGCGCGATGGTCCATCGGCTCGAAAGGCAGCATCTGGCCGCGTTCCGCCAGGGTTTCCTGCACCAGCGCGAGCGGCGTCCCGGCGCGAGCGGCGATGACCATCTCCGCGGGCTCGTAGAGGGTGATGCCGGTGAGACCGGCGCTGGAGAGCGTGCTCGCGGCCTGGGCCGGGCGGCCGAGCCCAGCGCGGGTGCCACCGCCGCGCAGGGTGAGCGGCACGGCGCTGTCGACCACCGATTTCACCACGGCGCAGGCCTGCGCCTCGGTGGTGGGAGTGTGGATGATCACGCCGCCACCCTGCCTTCGAGCGGGAACACCTTCGCCGGATTGAGCAGCCAGCGCTCGTCGAACACCGCCCTCACCCGCATCTGCTGGGCGAGGTCCTCGGGATTGAACTGGAAGTTCATCAGGTCGCGCTTCTCGATGCCAACGCCGTGCTCGCCTGTAAGGCAGCCGCCGACCTCGACGCAGAGCTTGAGGATGTCCATGCCGGCATCCTCCGCCTTCTGCGCCTCGACCGGATCGTTGCAGTTGTAGAGGATCAGCGGATGGAGATTGCCGTCGCCGGCGTGGAAGACATTGGCAACGCGAAGCCCATAGCCCTTCACGATCTCGTCCATGCGCCGGAGCACATAGGGCAATTGCCCGGTCGGGATGGTGCCGTCCATGCAGATGTAATCGGCGATGCGGCCGGTGGCGCCGAAGGCGGATTTGCGACCCTTCCAGATCGCCGCCGCTTCCATTGCAGACTTGCTCTCCTTCACCGTCTTCACGCCATGCTCGCGGGCGATCGCGACGATGCGGGCGAGCTGGGCGTCCATCTCGTCGTCGGAGCCCTCGACCTCGATGATCAGCAGGGCCTCGACATCCATCGGATAGCCGGCCTTGGCGAAGGCCTCGCAGATCTCGATCGCCGGCTTGTCCATGAACTCCATCGCGACCGGGATGATGCCGGCGCCGATGATCGCCGCCACGGCCGAGCCCGCCTGCTCGCTGGTCGGGAAGCCGAACAGCACCGGCCGCGCACCTTCGGCCGCGCGCAGGATGCGGACCGTCGCCTCGGTGACGATGCCGAGCTGACCTTCCGAGCCGTTCATCAGGCCGAGCAGATCGTAGCCGGGCGAATCGAGATGGGCTCCGCCGATTTCAACGATCGAGCCGTCGAGCATGACCATGGTCACGCCGAGGACATTGTTGGTGGTGACGCCGTATTTCAGGCAGTGGGCACCGCCCGAGTTCATGCCGATATTGCCGCCGATCGAGCAGGCGAGCTGCGAAGACGGATCGGGCGCGTAGAAAAAGCCCTCGGCCGAGACCGCGCCGGTGACCGCGAGATTGGTGACGCCGGCCTCGACCCGCGCGACGCGGTTGGCATAGTCGATCTCGAGGATGCGGTTCATCTTGGAGACGCCGATCACCACCGCGTCCTCCTGCGGGATCGCACCGCCGGCGAGCGAGGTGCCGGAGCCGCGCGGCACCACCGGCACGCCCTCGTCCCGACAATAGCGCAGGACGGCCGCGACCTCCTGTGTCGTCGAGGGTAGGACGACGGCGAGCGGCATGCGTCGATAGGCAGTCAGCGCATCGGTCTCATAGGGGCGGCGCTCGTCGTCGCTGGTGATCAGCGCCTGCGGCGGCACGAGGCGCGCCAAGCCGGCGATGATCGATTCGCGGCGGGCGAGAATGCCGGCATCCGGCACCGGAAAAGCTATCGCGCTCATCTCTCCCCTCCGATCTCCACGACTCGCGGCACGCTGCGCACATATTCTGTCTGCGCGGCAGATTAGATCAATTCAATGCCACTTGCAGCGCGGCCAAAGCCAGCCATTATTTCTGGATTGGAAAAGGTGGCGTGGCGATGGACCGGTTCGGCGATCTCGACGTGTTCGCACATGTGGTGACGACCAAGAGCATGTCGGCGGCCGGCCGGCAGCTCAACCTGTCGCCGGCCGTGATCTCGAAGCGCATCCGCCGGCTGGAGGAGCGGCTGGGCGTACGCCTGCTTCAGCGCACGACGCGGCAGCTCGCCCTCACCGAGGCCGGACAGGGCTTCTACGAGCGCGTCGTCTCGATCCTGTCCTCGATCGAGGAGGCCGAGGCCTGGGTCTCCAGCGGCGCGGGACACGTGCGCGGCACGCTCAGGGTTTCGGCGCCGACCTCCTTCGGCCGGATGCATGTCGCGCCGCATCTCAAGCGCTTCCTCGATGCCAACCCGCTTGTCACGGTGGAACTCGTGCTCAGCGACGCCTTCGTCGACGTCGTCGGCGAGGGCTTCGACCTGGCGATCCGGATCGCCGACCTGCAGGATTCGAGCCTCGTCGCCAAGCGCCTCGCCCGCAACCATCGGGTTCTCTGCGCCTCGCCGGATTATCTCGCAGCCCACGGCACGCCGACCGAGATCGCCGACCTGTCGCGCCATACCCTGATCGCCCATAATGCCGACCATTGGCGGCTGGATGGGCCGGAAGGGGCAGTCTCGGTGCGGGTTAACGGCCCGCTCAGGACCAATTCGAGCGAGGTCGTACGCGAGGCATTACTGGGCGGCGTCGGCATCGCTCTGCGCTCGACCTGGGATGTCGGGCCGGAACTCAAGTCGGGCGCGCTGCAGCGGGTGCTGCCGGCCTATGCGGTCGGCTCGCGCGTCGCGGTTTATGCGGTCTATCCGAGCCGCCGGCACATGGAGCAGAAGGTGCGCGCCTTCGTCGACTATCTCGCGGAGCTTTACGGCGCCACGCCCTATTGGGATGCGGGGCTTGCGCTGTAGGGCATTGCCCTTCTCCACCCGGACAGGGATGCTCCGGCAAAATGTCAGGGAGGTATGGCATGTTCGGCGTGCTCGAAGGCACAGGGGTTTCGGTCCTCGACCCGCGGTTTCATCGCGTCATCCCCGGCTCGGCCCGGGTCGAGCGGCTCTGGACCGGCGCGCGCTGGTCGGAAGGACCGGCCTGGTTCCCGGCCCATAACACGCTGGTCTGGTCGGATATCCCGAACGACCGCATGCTGCGTTACGACGCGCTGACCGGCCAGGTCGGCAGCTTTCGCCAACCGGCGCGCAATTCCAACGGCAACACCGTCGACCGCGAGGGCCGGCTGGTCACCTGCGAGCATGGCGGGCGGCAGGTCACGCGCACCGAGCATGACGGCTCGGTCACGGTGCTCGCCAGCCATTTCGGCGGGAAGCGCCTGAACTCGCCCAATGACGTGGTGGTGAAATCGGACGGTTCGATCTGGTTCACCGATCCCGATTACGGCATCCTCAGCGACTATGAGGGCGACAAGTCTCCCAGCGAGATCGGCGCCTGCCATGTCTACCGAATCGACGGGCGGACCGGCGAGATCGCCATCGTCGCCGATGATTTCGTCAAGCCCAACGGCCTCGCCTTCTCGCCGGACGAGAGCGTCCTCTACATCGCCGATTCCGGTGCGAGTCACGACCCCGAGAACGGGCCGCGGCATATCCGGGCTGTCACCATCGAGGCCGATGGCGAAACGCTCGGCGCGTCAAAGGTGTTCGCTACCTGCACGGCCGGGCTGTTCGACGGCTTCCGCCTCGATGTCGAGGGCCGGATCTGGACCAGCGCCGCCGATGGCGTCCACATCTACCACCCGGACGGCACGCTGATCGGCAAGCTCGCGATCCCGGAGATCGTCGCCAACGTCTGCTGGGGCGGGCCGAAGCTCAACCGCCTGTTCATCTGCGGCACGACCTCACTGTATTCGGTCATGACACATACGAACGGAGCTACGCGGCCGACCTGACGGCGGCTACTTCAACGGCCCGGCCGACATAATCGGCGACATCGTCCATCCGCTTCCGCGTGCGCCAGTAGATGTCCTCCATCAGGAGATGGGCGAATTCGCCGTTGCGGCCGATGCTGTAAAGGCCGTCGACGCCGGTGCTCTCGGCAAAATTCCGGCGGCGCTCCTCGTAGCGCGCGAGATAGACCGGGTAGGCCAAGGGCGTTTTCAACAAGCCGCCGGCGCCGATATAGCGCTCGCGCAGATGCGGATAGATGCGACAGAGACCGTCCAGGCAGGCCTCAGCCAGCTTGTCGTCCGACATCGTCCACCAGGCATCGCCGACCTCGCAGCCGATGTCGAAGGTCAGTTGCGTGCGCCCTTCCGGCGCGAGCCAGGGCATGGAGAACGGCGCCTCCGTGACGCGGAAGAAGGGCTGCGTGCGATCCGGCACCCAGAGCATGGTGTCGGGCAAGAGATTGCGGCCTTCGAAACGCAGGTTGACGAAGATCATCGGGCGATAGCGGAAGCCGCCGAGTTCATCGAGCGCTGTGGTGCCCTCGACGAGCCTGGGCAGGACATGGACCGGCGCCGTGCTGATTACGGCGGAGACGCCGATCTCGCGGCCGTTGACCTTCACAGCCGCGACCCGGCCGTTCTCGACATAGACGCGCTCGACCTTCGACTCGAGCGCAATGCTGTCGCCGAGGCGGGCGACCGTTGGCTCCAGCAGCTTGGCGACGCCGCCTTCCGGATAGACATGGTAGACGCGCGGGCTTTCCGGCATCTCGTGCGAATAGCCGTTGCAGACCGCCCTGCCCGAGAGGCGCGAAGCCGCCTTCAGCATGAAGGTCTTCATGACGCCGGCGGCGAGCTTGTTGCCGACGGCGGGCGAGAGCTGATCCGCCGGCGCGCCCGACCAGGCCTCGGCGAGCGGGATCGCGACATCCTCTGCCAGCGCCTCGCCATAGGCGTTGCGGAACCAGTCGGCGGCGCTGAGCACCGGCCGGGGCTTCAGGCGGGCGGCGATGGCGCTCGTGGCGTAGCGCGGCGAAAGCGCGAGGCCGAACGGATAGCTGTAGCTTTTCTGTCCTAGCGCGACCGCCTCACCATAATGCCGGACCGTCCGCGAGATCGCGCTCGCCCCCATCGCATCGGCCAGGCGGTTGCTGACGAAATGCGCGCCGAAATCGTAGGTATAGCCCTCGGCATCCTTGAAGGAGGAGGCCATGCCGCCTACGGCGCGGCCGCCTTCGAAGACCGTGGCACGAATGCCGCGGCGTTTCAGGTCATAGGCTGCAGTGAGGCCGGCGATGCCGGCGCCGATGATCGCGACAGGCTTGGCGAGGCGGCGCCAGACGGCCGGCGCCTGCACGGCAATATTCATGGCGGTCGCTCCGCTTTCATCGACGTTTCGTCGATGGCTAACTACCTAGCAGGAGCGGATGAATTCGGATTTGCGCCAAAGCTACAATCGAAGACCCAAAATATAATGGATCGTTAAGCTTAACGGCGCCCGGCGATCAACGCGGCGGTGCGTTCTTCATGCGAGCCAGGACGAGCGGCATGGCAAGCCCGATGACAACGAAGCGCACGAGGTGGTGCGCGCCGACATAAAGCGTATCCAGCCCCATGGCGAAGGCGAGCATCGCCATGGCCTCCAGCCCGCCCGGCGCGAAGGCCGCCATGCCGCTGGCATAGGAGACATCGGCGAGCCAGGCCGCCGGCCAGGCGAAGATGAAAGCGACGACGATCGAGACCGCGAAGCCGCCGATGGCGAGCGGGAACAGGCCCTTCAGCTCGCCCCGCGGGATATGGGCGATGCGTCCGCCCATTGTGGTGCCAAGCAGGATCTGCACGGCGATCTGGATCGGCATCGGCAGCACGCCTTCGACGAGGCCGCTGCCATGCAGGGCAGCGCTGGCGAAGGTGGCGCCGAACATCAGCGGGGCGGAGAGGCCGAGCCGCTCGAAGACGAGCCCGAGCGCCAGACCCGACATCGTCACGCCGAACATCGTGCCGGCATCGACCGACTGGACTACGGGAGCCGGCATACCGGCCGAGGCGCCGCTAAGCTGCATCACGCTCGGCAGGAGCGCGACCAGCACGAGCAGGCGGAAGAGCTGGACGACGGAAATCCGCCCGATATTGGCGCCCTTCGCCTGGGCCACCGCGAGAACGGTCGACAGGGCGCCGGGCGCGGCGGCCAGGAGGGCGTCGATCCAGGGCCAGCGCGCGACATGGCGCAGATAGGCGCCGGTCGCCAGCATGATCGCGGAAACGCCGACGAGCAGGATGACAAGGGAGGCCGGATAGCGGGCCGCCGCCGCCAGCGCTTCAGGCGTCGCTGCCGAGCCGAGGATCGCGCCGGACAGGACCATGGTGGAATCGAACCAGGGCCGGCGCAGGGTCGGCAGCGGGCGGATCAGTGCGACGACCGTGCTCAGCAGCATGGAACCGGAGAGCCAGGCCGCGGGCATGCCGAGCAACGCGAAACCACCGCCCCCGACCGCCGCCAGCGCGATGACCAGAATCTCCCGCCAGAGGATCGTCAGCCGGTTCGTAGGATAGCCGAACGCTTTCATCGCCTTCCTGCCGCACCGCGGACAGGCGGCACTGGGCGTTCATGGCGATGGCCTGGCGACGGGTCAACCGGCCAGTTCCCTGCTGAACGCAGGGCCGCCTTGCATCGCCAGCGCCGGTGTCAGATGGCCGCGAGCGCTTTCTGCAGCCGCGCGACAGCCTCGACCAGATCAGTGGATTTGCGGGCGAAGCAGAGGCGAAGGCCGGTTTCGCCGCCAGGACCGAAGGCCGTGCCGGGGGCGAGGCCGACATTGGCGCTGTCGACCAGATCGAGCGCCAGCTTGCGCGAGTCCTCGCGGCCATCGACCGAGAAAAACTGGTAGAACGCCCCGACCGGCGCCGAAAGCGTGACGCGGTTCGTCGCCTTCAGTCCTTCGAAGATGATCCGGCGCCCCTCGGCCGCCCGTGCGATCTGCTCGGCGACGAAGCCCTCGCCCTCGTCGAGGGCAGCGATGGCGCCACGCTGGACGAAGACCGGCGAGCCCGAGGTCGAATACTGGATGAGGTTCTCGACGATCTGGCCGAAGGCGACGGGCACCTCGATCCAGCCGATGCGCCAGCCGGTCATCGCCCAGTTCTTCGAGAAGGTCTGGACGAAGATGACGCGGTCCTCGGCTTCCATGATGTCGTGGAAGGACGGCGCGCGCTCCGAGCCGTCATAGACGAAGCGGCCATAGATCTCGTCGGCAACGATCCAGATGCCGTGCTTGCGCGAGAGCGCGAGCAGCGCCTCCTGCTCGGCCTTCGTCGCGGTCCAGCCGGTGGGGTTCGACGGCGAATTCACCAGGATGCCGCGGGTACGGGGCGTGATCGCCTTCGCGAGCCGGTCTAGATCGAGCGTGAAGCGGCCCTGCGCATAATCCATGGGAACGCAGACGGTCGCTGCGCCACTGACACCGACCGCAGCGCCGAAATTCGGCCAGGCCGGGGTCGGGATGAGGATCTCGTCGCCGGGGCCCGCGATCATACGGACCGCGATCTGGACCGACTGCATGCCGGAGCCGGTGACGTAGAAGCTCTCTGGCGAGAACGGGCGGCCGTAGAGGCGCTGGTGATAGCGGGCGAGCGCCTCGCGCAATTCCGGGATGCCGCGCTGCCAGGTGTAGAAGGTCTCGCCGGCCGCCAATGAGCGCGCCGCCGCGTCCGCGATGAACGAAGGGGTCGAGAGATCGCCCTCCCCGACCCAGAGCGGGATCAGGCCGGGCTTGAGGCGGCCGTGATTGACCACCTCGACGATGCCGCTTTCCGGCGCATTCCGGGCTTCGGGACGAAGCTCGGCAAGCAGGGTGCTGCCCGGCAGGATGGCGCTGTTCATCGGGATCGGCCTCGCGAAAATCGGTGTCCCACCTTTAGCCGATCCCGGCGCGGCGAGGCATGAAATCGCGAGATCGGGTCGATCGGCGGCCGTGATGAATCACGGCCACGCGAGGCGCCGATCAGGCCTGCTTCTGCTTGAGCAGATCGCGGATCTCGCCGAGCAGGATCACATCCTCGGGCTTCGCTGCGGGAGCCTCTTCCTTCGGCGGCGCCTTCTTCTGCAGCTTGTTGATGCCCTTGACCACCAGGAAGAGGACGAAGGCGATGATCAGGAAGTTGATCGCCACCGTGACGAAGTTGCCATAGGCGAGGACAGCGCCCTGCTTCTTGGCTTCGGACAGGATCGGCGAATTGACGGCCTTGTTGAGGCCGATGAAATAGTTCGAGAAATCGACGCCGCCGAGTGCGCCGATGAAGGGCATGATGATATCGCCGACGAGCGAGTCGACGATCTTGCTGAAGGCCGCGCCGATGATGACACCGATGGCGAGGTCGACGACATTGCCCTTCAGGGCGAATTTCTTGAATTCTTCCAACATGGTGCACCCCTCGAGAATCGGCAAGGCTACCCCAACAGCCTGGCTCGGACGCTAGACCAGCCTCTCGGAGCAGGGAAAGCCCGAAAACGTGGCAAAGCCGGCCGAATACGCCTCCGGATGCAAAGAGTTGGGGATGAATCCGGCCTGAAGACTTGCGCCAATGGCCTATGGCGAGCGGACGGGCCGTCCGATACTCTGCGGAAAACCGGGAAACGGAATTTCATGGCGCCTGCATCGCGGCCTCGCTCGCATACGATATCCCCGAGGGTGGCATGATCCCCGCCTGGTCCGTGGTGCTGGTGGCGCTGACCTATCTGTGCGGCCTCTTTACCGTCGCGCATATGGCCGACACCTCCGGGCGCAAGCTGATGACCGGGCGGGCGCGGACGACGATCTATGCGCTCGCGCTCGGCGTCTACTGCACCTCCTGGACCTTCTACGGCTCGGTCGGCTTCGCCAATCGCGCCGGCTTCGACTTCCTCGGCATCTATGTCGGGCCGATCCTCGTCATCGGGCTGGGCCACCGCTTCGTCGCGCGCATCGTCGGGATCGCGAAATCGCAGAACATCACCTCGATCGCCGATTTCGTCGGCGCCCGCTACGGCAAGAGCGAGCGGGTCGCCGCACTGGTCTGCATCGTCGCGGTGATCGGCGCGCTGCCCTATATCTCGCTGCAACTGAAGGCCGTCGCCAATTCTCTCTCGGTCTTCCTGGCGGCGACCGGCGGCCATCCGCTGACGCCGGACGTGCCGGTGCTGAGCGACCTGCCCTTCCTGGTCGCCGTCGTGCTCGCCGGCTTCGCCTGCGCCTTCGGCACCCGCCATATCGACGCGACCGAGCACCAGGACGGGCTCGTCCTGGCGATCGCGGTCGAATCCCTGATCAAGCTCGTCGCCTTCCTCGTGCTCGGCTTCTTCATCGTCTACGGGCTGTTCGGCGGCCCCGGCGACCTGCTGGCGCAAGCGGCGAAACCGGCAGACGGCGCCTTGCCGATCTGGGAGCGCACCTCGAGCTGGCCGAATTTCCTGACGCTGACGCTGCTGTCGAGCTGCGCCGCCCTGCTGCTGGCGCGGCAGTTCCACATGACGATCGTCGAGAACCGCGATGTCCGCGACGTGCGCCGCGCAGCCTGGATGTTCCCGCTCTATCTCGTGCTGATCAACCTGTTCGTGCTGCCGCTGGCGGCGGCCGGTGAGATCTTGATCCCCGGCAGCGGCGTCGATCGGGACATGACCGTGCTGCTGCTGCCGCTGCAGCGCGAGGCCGGAGTGATCGCGCTCGTCGTCTTCGTCGGCGGCCTCTCGGCGGCGACGGCGATGGTGATCGTCGCCTCCGTCGCGCTCGCGATCATGATCTCCAACCATCTCGTCATGCCGCTGCTGCTGCGCGGGCGCCGGAGCCTCAGCGACCCCGGCCGGGCCTTCAGGCTGTTCGGCGGGCGTAGCGACGGCGACAGCAATCTCGGCGGCGATCTCGGCTCGCAGGTGGTGATCATCCGGCGATTGAGCATCTTCCTCGTGATCCTGCTCGGCTATCTCTATTACCGCGCTTCCGGCGAAGCGGCTCTGGTCTCGATCGGCCTGCTCTCCTTCGCGGCAACGGCACAGATCGCGCCGGCCTTCTTCGGCGGGCTCGTCTGGCGGCGCGGCACCTCGCTGGGCGCCGCGGCGGGGCTGACGATCGGCACGGTGGTCTGGGCCTATACGCTGCTGATGCCGAGCCTGGCGCTGCCTGGCGGCTGGTGGAGCAGCGTCGTCACCGACGGCCCGTTCGGAGCCGAGATGCTCAGGCCGGAAGCCCTGCTCGGGCTCGAATGGCCGGCTCTGCCGCATGGCGTGTTCTGGAGCCTCGGGCTCAATATCGCCGCCTATATCGGCTTCTCGCTGCTCCGGCCGGCCAATGCGATGGAGCGGCTGCAGGCCAATGCCTTCGTCGAATCGCAGCCGGCGACGATGGCACAGTCCTTCTCGCTCTGGCGCACCACGATCACCGAAGGCGAATTGCAATCGACGATCGCACGCTATCTCGGGGCGGAGCGGACCCAGCGCGCCTTCGAAGGCTTCAATCTCAGCCGCGGCGAGGCTTCCGAAAGCGGGCGCCAGGCCGATATCCACCTGCTGCGCTTCGGCGAGCATCTGCTCTCCTCGGCGATCGGAGCGGCCTCCTCACGCCTCGTGCTGTCGCTGCTGCTGAAGCGGCGCAACCTCTCGACCGAGGCCGCCTTCAAGCTACTGGACGACGCCTCGGCGGCACTCCAGTACAACCGCGACATCCTCCAGCACGGGCTGGACCATGCCGGCCAGGGCATCACCGTGCTCGACCGGGACCTGCGCCTGCTCGCCTGGAACCAGGCGTTCATCCAGCTCTACGACCTGCCGGCCTCGCTGGTGCGCTTCGGCACGGGGCTCGACGAGATCGTGCGCTTCAACGCGGCGCGTGGCGCCTATGGCAGCGGTGCCCGCGACGAGCTGATGGCAGCGCGGCTGGAAAGCTTCATCAACGACCGCGAGCCGGTGCGCCTCAAGCTCTACCCGTCGAAGAAGGTCATCGAGGTCCGCACCAACGCCCTGCCGGATGGCGGCTTCGTCACGACCTATACCGACATCAGCGACACCGTTGCCGGCGAGGAAGAGCTCGAACGCGCGAATGAGGGCCTTGAGCGCCGCGTCGCCGAGCGCACCGAGGAGTTGCTCCACGTCAATGCCGAGCTCCAGCGCGCCAAGGCCGAAGCCGAGGCCGCCAATGCCTCGAAGACTCGCTTCCTTGCCGCCGCGAGCCACGACATCCTGCAGCCGCTCAACGCCGCCAGGCTCTACGCGACCTCGCTGGTCGAGCGCGACCGCAGCGGCGGCCAGCCGGAGCTCGCCGAGAATATCGACGCCTCGCTCGACGCGGTTGAGGAGATCCTGACCGCGCTGCTGGAAATCTCGCGGCTCGATGGCGGGGCGCTCAAGCCGGAGCTCTCCTCCTTCCGGCTGGACGAATTGATGCGCCAGCTCCAGCGCGAGTTCGAACCCAGCGCCCAGGAAAAGGGCCTGAAGCTGGTCTTCATGCCGACGAGCCTGACGCTGCGCTCGGACCGGCGCCTGCTGCGCCGCCTGCTTCAGAACCTGATCTCCAACGCGATCAAGTACACGCCGAGCGGCAAGGTGCTGATCGGCTGTCGGCGCCGCGACAATCAGGTCGCGGTCGAGGTGGTCGATACCGGTCTCGGCATTCCCCAGAGCAAGCAGAAGACCGTGTTCCGCGAGTTCCAGCGCCTCGACCAGGGCGCGAAGGTGGCGCGCGGACTCGGCCTCGGGCTGTCGATCGTGCAGCGCATCGCGCGGGCGCTCGACCATGGGCTGACGCTCGATTCGGCGCCGGGACGCGGCACGCGTTTCTCGGTCCTGGTCCCGCGCGCCGCGCCGCTGCCGGCGATGACCACTGCCGCCGCGCCACGCAACGCGCCGGCCGGACAACTCGCCGGCATGCGGCTGCTCGTGCTCGACAACGAGCCCGCCATCCTCGACGGCATGAAGCGCCTGCTCGAAGGCTGGGGCTGCCGCGTCACGATCGCCGCCAGCCTTGAAGAGGCGCTGCCGCATGTCGGCTCGAAAGGCGAGGCGGATGTGCTGATCGCCGACTACCATCTCGACCACGGCAACGGGCTGACCGCGATCAGCGCGCTCCGGGCCCGCGCCCGCACGCCGATGCCGGCGATCCTGCTCACCGCCGACCGGACGCCGCATGTGCGTGAGGCGGCAAACGCGCTCGACGTGCATCTCCTAAACAAGCCGTTGAAGCCTGCCGCTTTGCGCGCGCTGCTGGCGCAATGGCGCGCGACGCGGCTGGCGGCGGAATAATCCTCAACCCGCTGCCGAGGCGGCGCTGCGCATAGCGTCCTCCGAGGCGATGAAGGCCGCGACCTCTGGGCTCGGCTCCGGGCTCTCCGCGGTGACGCCGATCTCGCCGAGCAAACGTGCGACCGGCACATAGGCCCGCGCCTTCTTGTCGTAGAGCGCGGCCCGGACCAGCGCCACCGCGGCGACGATCTCGGTGCCGTCCCGGCCCTGCATCAGCATGCGGTGCTGCATCACCAGCCAGCTCTCGCTCCAGCACAGGATCTGCGTTTCGACCCGGAACGGGCGGAACAGGCGCATCTCGCGGCGGAAGCGGATCGTGCCGGCATTGACCACCGGCAGCCAGCGATGGCGCAGCACCGCCCGCCACAGGCCGCTACGCAGCATCAGGTCGAGCCGGCCAAGGTCCATCAGCGTCCAGTAGCGGCCATTATTCATGTGCAGGCTGGTGTCGAGATCGTGGAACCAGACCCGGAAGGGCAGGACGGACGCATCCCCCGGCAAGTCGAGCCGCGGGCGGAAGCGCGTCGTCAGCAGGAGCCAGATCAGGCGGAGCCAGAGATTCATGGGGAGCTTTTCGGCGCGGGATCGATCGAGTGAGCGCCTCCATGTCATGGAGATGCCGGCACTGTCGATCATGCTATCGTCTGCCCACAGCTCCGGAGCCGGCCCTTGCCCACCCTTCACGTTTCCCCGCTGTCGCGACTGGAAGAGACTGTCGCGGCCGTCCGCGCCCGGCATCTCGTGACGCTGATCAATGTCGGCACGAGCGTCGCGCGGCCGGCGACAATCGCCCCCGAGCGACATCTCTTCCTGGGGATGTCCGACATCAACCAGGCGCTCGACGGCCACGTCCTCGCGGGGCAGGAGCATATGGCACGGTTACTCGCTTTCCTCCGCGACTGGGACCGCGCGGAACCGATGGTCATCCATTGCTGGGCCGGGATCAGCCGCTCGACGGCAGCGGCCTATATCGCAGCCTGCACTCTCCGACCCGAACGCGACGAGGATGAGGTGGCGGATGCTTTGCGCGCCGCCGCCCCTTCCGCCACGCCGAATGCCCGGCTCGTGGCGCTGGCCGATGCAGCGCTCGGGCGACGCGGTCGAATGATCCGCGCGATCGAGCAAATCGGGCGCGGCGCGGATGCGTTCGAAGGCACACCTTTCAGCATGCCGCTCGCCTGAATTCCCGCTTCGGTCCACGCAGCTTCCTGCGCGCTTTCCGAGCGAGGGCTGTGAATGCTACGGCTCTCACGTCGTATCGCTGCAGAAGATTGCTTGCATCGCGTGAATTTTGCGACGATGCATCGCGCGGGAGGCATTCACCGTGACCACGACGATCGAGCTCGATTCGCGCGACCGCTCCATCCTGCGGATTCTCCAGCAGGACGGGCGCATCACCAATTCGGACCTCGCCGAGAAGGTGCATCTCTCGCCCTCGGCCTGCCTCAGGCGCGTGCGCCAGCTCGAGGACAGCGGCCTGATCCGCGGCTATGCGATGATGCTCGACGACAAGATCGCGGGCTTCCCCGGTACGGCCTTCGTCTTCGTCACGCTCGACCAGCAGGGCCGCGCCTCGCTGGAGAGCTTCGAGCAGGCGGTGCAGAGCCTGCCCGAAATCCTCGAATGCCATCTGCTCGCCGGCGCGCATGACTATCTGATGCGCGTGATCTATCGCGACAGCGCCGATTTCGAGCGCATCCACACCGATATCATCACGCAATTGCCGGGCGTCACCCGCGTCCAGTCGACGTTGACTCTGCGCACGATCAAGAAAACCTCGGCCCTGCCGGTCTGAGTCAGCAGCGGCGCGAAGCGGGTTGCGGCCGGGCGCACTCCGGCCGATAAGCTCACCCCCAAAGAGGAATCAGGCCGTGAGCGAAGAAAAGACCAACGCCGATGTCGCCGCCCTGCCCTTCGAGGCGGCGATGAAGGAACTCGAAGGCATCGTCGCGCGGCTGGAGCGCGGCGACGTCCCGCTCGAGGAATCGATCGCGATCTATACGCGCGGCGAGGCTCTGAAGGCGCGCTGCGACGCGCTGCTGAAGCAGGCGGAAGCCCGGATCGAGCGCATCACGCTCGGCGCCGACGGCAAGCCGACCGGCGCCACCCCGCTCGACGTCGAAAACTGAGCAGACCGAACGGCGCCTCCCGCGCCGCAATGGCACGATCAATACGCAATGCCGTGGCGCCTCAGGTGCCACGGCATTGCATTTCCGCCAGCGACCGGTTGCGATCCGACGCTTGCTTGCCGGCCCCAGCGGGGTCAGATTCGGCCTCGACCAAGGAGGCCCTCATGTCGCAACTTCCCGCCGACGATCCGATCCTGGGCGATGCCCGCTCCTGCGAGGCGATCGAAAAGGTGATCGTGCCGCGCTCCCATGACCTCGGGGGCTTCCAGGTCCGCCGGGCCCTGCCCGCGATTGGCCAGCGCATGGTCGGCCCCTTCATCTTCTTCGATCAGATGGGCCCGGCCGAGTTCCATCTCGGCGAGGGTCTCGATGTGCGCCCGCATCCGCATATCGGGCTCTCGACCGTGACCTATCTGTTCGACGGCGAGATCATGCATCGCGACTCGTTGGGGACCGCGCTCGCGATCAAGCCCGGCGCGGTGAACCTGATGACGGCCGGGCGCGGCATCGTCCATTCCGAGCGCACGGGCATGGAAGCGCGCGCCACCGGGCCGAAGCTCTACGGCATCCAGGCCTGGCTTGCGCTGCCGAAGACGCATGAGGAAATCGCACCCGAATTCAAGCATCATGGTGCCCAGGACCTGCCGCGCATCGTCGAGGGCGGCAAGCGCATCAGCCTGATCATGGGCTCGGCCTATGGCCAGACCTCGCCGGTCCAGTTCCCCTGGGACGCGCTCTATGCCGAGGCCGTGCTCTCGCCCGGCTCGATCCTGCCGCTCGACCCCGATTATGACGAGCGCGCGATCTATATCGTCTCCGGCAAGGTCGACATCGCCGGCGACGAGTTCGGCGCCGGCCAGCTCCTCGTCTTCAAGCCGGGCGACCGGATCTCGATCCTCGCCATCGACCAGGCCCGCGTGATGATCGTCGGCGGCGAGCCGATGGACGGCCCGCGCAACATCTGGTGGAACTTCGTCTCCTCATCGAAGGAGCGCATCGAGCAGGCCAAGCACGAGTGGAAGACGGGCCGCTTCGACACCGTGCCCGGCGACGAGAGCGAGTTCATTCCGCTCCCGGAAGGCTGAGCCGGCAGCCTCACGCGGCCTCGGAGATGTCCCGCAGCCGTGGCACCCGCGAGAAACCGATCAGCAGAAGCTGGATCAAGAAACCAGAAGTCGCCAGCGCGAGGCAGGCGGCGATGCCGAGATGGGCCGCCACTGAGGCGCCGATGGCCGCGCCCACCGGCCGCGCGCCGAAGGTCGCCGTCATGATCAGGGCGGAGACGCGGCCGAGCATTGCATTGGGCGTCACCGCTTGGCGCAGTGTCATGGTCGAGATCGTCCAGATGATCGGCCCGACGCCGAACAGGAAGAAGCTCGCGGCAACCAGATAGACCGAGGGCATCCAGAGCGTCGCGAGCATCACGCCGGCCGCGCAGAGCCCGGCGAAGGGCCCGAGCAGGATCAGCGTCCCGAAAGTGACTTGCCGCGCGATGGCCGGTGCCAGCACGGCGCCGACGATCATGCCTGCGCCGTAGATGCCGAGCGTGATGCCGACTTGCGTCGCGCTCAGGCCCAGATTCTGGACGGCATAGGCGACATAGACCGCCTGGAAGATGAACCAGGAGACGTTGAAGAACACCGCCGTCATCAGGATCGGCCTGAGCAGATCGTGGCCGGCGACGAAGCGCGCGCCTTCCTTGAGATCATCGAGGAGATCGCGGCGCGGGCCGGACGGCGCCTCGTCCCTGGGCAGGCCGCTCAGCAGGAGCATGGCGAGGATCGAGAGTCCGGCCGCCAGACCATAGGCGGTGGAGACGCCGATCCAGCCGACGAGCGCGCCACCGAGCGCCGGCCCACCTGCATAGGCGGCGCTGCGCGCCAGCTCGAGCCAGCGATTGGCATCTGCCAATTGGGCACGCGGCACGACCGAGGGCACGAAGGCTGGGGCCGCGACGCTGTAGCAGACCGTGCCGATGGCCCCGAGCGCACCGATCAGGGCAAGCCAGGTCAGGTTCAGGTTGCCTGCCGCGAGCAGAAGCGGGATCGCCAGCAGGGACACCGCCCGCAACGCCTCCGTGCCGACCATGAGGCGGCGCCGCGAGGCGCGATCGACCATCAGGCCGGCGGGAATCGAGAGCAGGAGGAAAGGCAAGGTCTGCGCGGTCTGGAGCCAGCCGGTCTCGGCCGGCCCGGCCGCGAGCAGCAAAACCGCGGCCAGAGGCGCAGCGGCAAGCGCGATCTGCTCCGAGAACTGGGCGAAGAGGTTGGACCAGCCGATGCGACGAAATGCCGTCGGCAAGGGCGTGTGATCGGTCGGATGCATGACGTTGCGTTCCCGGAAATGGTCGTGGGCGCAGTGAAATCCGTTGCCGGCGACGGAACCACCCGTTTCGTGGCAAGGCCGGCGCCAGCGGAGGACCAGGCCGAAAATACAGGCGCGGTTTGCAAGCGCGCCGCGCAGGCTCTATTTCGAAGGTATTCCAGTGAAGGATCAGACAGCCTCGTGCCCCGTCCCGCCACGCCGCTCCTCGATACGATCCACGACCCCGCCGATCTGCGGGCCCTCGACGACGCCAAGCTGCGCCAGGTCGCCGACGAGCTCCGGCTCGAGACGATCGACGCCGTCTCCGTCACCGGCGGGCATCTCGGCGCCGGGCTCGGCGTGGTCGAGCTGACCGTCGCGCTGCATCATGTCTTCGACACGCCGCGCGACCGATTGATCTGGGATGTCGGCCACCAGGCCTATCCGCACAAGATCCTGACCGGGCGGCGCGACCGTATCCGCAGCTTGCGGCAGGGCGGCGGGCTCTCGGGCTTCACCAAGCGCTCGGAAAGCGAATACGACCCGTTCGGCGCCGCGCATTCCTCGACCTCGATCTCGGCCGGGCTCGGCATGGCGGTCGGGCGCGATCTCGCCGGGCGCAAGAACAACGTCATCGCCGTGATCGGCGACGGCGCGATGTCGGCAGGCATGGCCTATGAAGCGATGAACAATGCCGGCGCGCTCGATTCGCGGCTGATCGTCATCCTCAACGACAACGACATGTCGATCGCCCCGCCGGTCGGCGCGATGTCGGCCTATCTCGCGCGCCTCGTCTCAGGCCGGACCTATCGTTCGCTGCGCGAGGTCGCCAAGCAGCTCGCCGAGAAGCTGCCGCGCTTCTTCCATGACAAGGCCCGGCGCACCGAGGAATATGCCCGCGGCTTCTGGACCGGCGGCACGATGTTCGAGGAGCTCGGCTTCTATTATGTCGGGCCGATCGACGGGCACAATCTCGACCACCTGCTGCCGGTGCTGCGCAATGTCCGCGACGCCGGCAACGGGCCGATCCTCGTCCATGTCGTGACGCAGAAGGGCAAGGGCTACGCCCCCGCCGAGGCGACGGCCGACAAGTACCACGCCGTCGTCAAGTTCGATCCCGTCACCGGCCTGCAGGCCAAGGCGCCGGCCAATGCGCCGAGCTACACGAACGTCTTCGCCCAGGCCCTGATCAAGCAGGCGCGGGAGGACGACAAGGTCGTGGCCGTCACCGCCGCGATGCCGTCCGGCACCGGACTCGATGCCTTCGGCAAGGAATTCCCGGGCCGGACCTTCGATGTCGGCATCGCCGAGCAGCATGCGGTGACCTTCGCCGCGGGCCTCGCAACCGAGGGCTACAAGCCCTTCGTCGCGATCTACTCGACCTTCATGCAGCGCGCCTATGACCAGATCGTGCATGACGTGGCGATCCAGAAGCTGCCGGTGCGCTTCGCGCTCGACCGGGCCGGGCTCGTCGGCGCCGATGGGGCGACCCATGCCGGCTCCTTCGACATCGCCTATCTCGCCTGTCTGCCGGACATGGTGGTGATGGCCGCCGCCGACGAAGCCGAACTCACCCATATGGTCGCGACCGCCGCAGCCTATGACGAAGGGCCGATCGCCTTCCGCTATCCGCGCGGTGAGGGCGTCGGCGTTGAGATTCCCGATGTCGGCATGCCCTTGGAGATCGGCAAGGGCCGCATCGTCCGCGAGGGCACGCGGATCGCGCTGCTTTCGCTCGGCACGCGCCTCGGCGAGTGCCTCAAGGCGGCCGAATTGCTGGCGCAGCGCGGCCTGTCGACCACGGTCGCCGATGCCCGCTTCGCCAAGCCGCTCGACGAGGCGTTGATCCTGAAGCTTGCGCGCGAGCACGAGGTTCTGGTCACGGTCGAGGAAGGCTCGGTCGGCGGCTTCGGCAGCCATGTCCTGCACCTGCTGGCGCAGAACGGCGCGCTCGATGCCGGCCTGAAAATCCGGAGCCTGACGCTGCCCGACGTCTTCCAGGACCATGACAAGCCGGACGCCATGTATGCCGCGGCCGGGCTCGATGCCGCCGGCATCGTCAAGGCCGTCGAGGCTGCGCTAGGCACGCCGAGCGCGGTGAAGCTGGCCTGACATCCCTGCCATGAAGAGCCGGGCCGATCAGTTGCTCGTCGAGCGCGGCTTCTTCGAGAGCCGGGCGCGAGCGCAGGCCGCAATCGCTGCCGGGCTGGTCACCGCCAACGGCGCCCCCGTGCGCAAGGCATCCGAGATGGTGGCCGCCGATGCGGTTCTGACCGCGCAGGCGCCGCATCCTTACGTCTCGCGCGGCGGGCTGAAACTGGCGGGCGCGCTCGATGCCTTCGGCTTCGATCCGCAGGGGCTGACCTGTCTCGATATCGGCTCATCCACCGGCGGCTTCACCGACCTGTTGCTGAAACGTGGTGCACGCCATGTCGTCGCCGTCGATGTCGGGCGCGACCAGCTTCATGCTTCGCTGCGATCGGACCCGCGCGTCACCAGCTTCGAGGGACAGGATATCCGCACGCTGGCTGTCGAGGCGCTGCCCGAGCGCCCGAGCCTCGCGGCGATCGATGTCAGCTTCATCTCGCTCAAGCTGGTCCTCCCGGCGGTCGCCGCCCTGATCGCGCCTGCCGCTGGTATTGCCGCGCTGATCAAGCCGCAATTCGAGGCCGGACGCGCCGCGCTCAAGAAAGGCATCGTGCGCGACGAAGCGATCCAGTCGCAGGTCTGCGACGAGATCGTCGCGACGCTGCAAGCGCTCGGCTTTACAGTCGATGGGCCGATTCCCTCCCCGATCGAGGGCGGCGACGGCAATCGCGAGTTTCTCGTCGGGGCGCGGCGCTAGTCCGGTAAAATTTTCCTCGGAAACGCCGCGTCATCCCGGGCTCGCCCCGGGATCCATCGAAAGGCTCTGCACTCTACGATGGATCCCGGATCGGCACTGCTGCGCCGCTTGTCCGGGATGACGGCGCGGTTTCGTTGGAAGCTGGATTGCCGAAACGAAGGCCCGGTCAGCGCGCCAGCAAGGCGTCGATCTGAGCCTGCAGGGCGGTATCCTCGAACGCCGTGATATCGATCGTGCCGTTCGCGTTGATGAACTGGGTCGCACGGGCGATCTGCCGACGCAGGGCCTCGCCGGCGACCTCGATGATCACCGGCAATTCCGGCGGAGGCGGCGTTTCGGCGAGAAGCGCGGTCACCGTCCGCACCAGCCGCGTCATGGCGTGGCACGCCTCGTCGAAGGCCCGGGCCCGATTCGGGTTCAAGTCGTCATAGGCAGCGAGCGCGGAAGCGGCGCAGCGCAAGGCCGAGGTGGCGAAATGCTCGCGGTAGCCGACGGATTGCCAAGCCTTGAGATCGGCGAGGATCGTCTCGTCCATCGCGACCATCTCGATCAGCATCAAGGCTTCGCTGAAGCGATTGAGAAAATCGGTCGACAGGCGCGGATAAGCACCGGCGTCGAGCCGATCGGCCGCCGTTCCAGCCAGCATATCCGCCGCGATGACGCTCATCCGCTACCCCAAATCGGGGCGACTATGTTCGTGCAACCGCAAATAAAGTGTTGATTCCGACCGCTCGTCTCGACGTAAACAGCGGGCATGTGCGGACGCTATGCGATCACCCTGCCCCCCGAGGCGATGCGCGAGACCTTCGGCTATCGCGAGCAGCCGAACTTCCCGCCGCGCTACAACATCGCGCCGACTCAGCCGGTGCCGGTCGTCAGGCCGCATGAGGGCGCACAGCAGTTCATGCTGATGCGCTGGGGCTTCATCCCCGGCTGGGTCAAGGACCCCAAGGATTTCCCGCTCGTCATCAATATCCGGATGGAGAGCGCCGCCGAGAAGCCCTCCTTCCGCAACGCGCTGACGCGGCGACGCTGCCTGCTGCCGGCCGACGCCTTCTACGAGTGGCGGCGCAGCGGTACCGGTAGGGAAGCCCGGAGTGAGGCCTTCCTGTTCCGCAAGCCGGATCGCGGCCTCTTCGCCTTCGCCGGGCTGTGGGAGACTTGGCATTCGCCCGATGGGTCCGAGATCGACACGGTCGCGACGATGACGGGGCCGGCGAACGGCACGATGGCCCCGATCCATCACCGCAGCCCGATCATCCTCGATCCGCGCGACCACCAGGCCTGGCTCGATCCGCATGCCACGCCGGAGCAGACCGGGCGCCTGCTGAAGCCGCCGCCGGACGATCTGCTGGAGGCCGTCGCCATCGGCAACGCGGTCAACAAGGTCGCCAACGACGCGGCCGAGATCCAGTTGCCCCTGGCCGAGCTTCCGCCGGAGGAGGCTCCCGAGAAACCCAAGCGCCATGCGCGCAAAGCGACCCGGCCTCCCGCGGATGACGGGCAAGGCAGCCTGTTCTAGCGCCGGATTCGTGCTCTGATCGCCGTCAGAAGACGACGAGGAGGAGACTGAAGATGCATGGCCGCCGCCCCACGATGACCTCTCGCCACGGCATGGTCGCCGCGGCCCATCCTTTGGCGGCGCAGGCCGGCGCAAGGCTGCTGGCGCAGGGCGGCAACGCCTTCGACGCGGCAGCCGCCACCGCAGCAGCTCTTAACGTGGTCGAGCCCTTCATGTCGGGTCTTGCCGGCATGGGCCTGTCGACGATGTGGGTCGCGGCCGAGAAGCGGGTGCGCGTGCTCGATTTCGTGCCGCCGATCCCGGCGAGCTTCCCGGCCGACCGCTTCAGCAAGCGCACGGATCTGGAACGCGGCGCGCTCGCCGTCGCTTCGCCCGGCAATCTGGCCGGCTGGTGCGAGCTCGTGAAGACCTATGGCCGCAAGTCGCTGGCCGAAGTCTTCGCGCCGGCAATCGCGCTGGCGCGGGACGGTTTTGCGCTGGCGGAGTTCGGCGCGGCGGAATTCGAGGAGAACGACCCGCTTCTGGAGAATATTCCTGCGCTCTATCCGGCCTGGTCGAAGAATTACCAGCCCAACGGCCCGATGCATTTGGGCTCCGTGCTCGTCCAATCCGATCTCGCGAAGACATTAAGCGAGATCGCCGAGAAGGGGCCGGATCATTTCTATCGCGGCGCGCTCGGCGAAAAGGTCATCGCCCACCTGCAAGCGCTCGGCGGCTCGCTGACCATGGCCGACCTCGCCGCAGTGAAGACGGTCTGGCGCGAGCCGATGGTGGGGAGCTTCAAGGGACTGTCGGTGCATGTGCCGCCGCCGCCCTGCGAAGGCTTCCAGTTCCTGCTGACGCTGCGCCTGCTCGACGGGATCGATCTTGCGTCGAAGCCGAGGGATGGGGCCGATCATCTCGACCTCGTCTATCGCGCGATCCGTCTCGCGGCCGGCGAGCGCATCGCCCATAACAACCCCTCGCCGGAGAAGCTCGCCGAGATCATGTCGGAGGCTTCGGTCGCGTGGCTGCGACAGCGCCTCACCGACGGCCAGCCGGTGACCGGGCCGACCGAGCAATGGGTGCCGCAGGACAAGGACGATCCGGCACACACGACCTCGCTCTCGGTCGCCGATAGCGAGGGCAACCTGATCTGTATCACGCAGAGCCTCGGCAGCCCCTTCGGCAGCGGCGTCGTCGTGCCGGGCACGGGGCTGTGCTTCAACAACTTCCTCTATTGGGCCGATGTCCAGCCCGGCAGCCCGAACCGCTCCAAGCCCGGCGACGAACTGCCGATGTGCATGTCGCCGACGCTCTCGACCCGCGACGGCAAGCCGGTGCTCGCGCTGGGCACGCCCGGCAGCTACGGCATCATGCAGACGCAGGCGCAGGCCATGGTCCAGCATCTCGTCTACGGCCTGCCGCTTCAAGAAGCGATCGAAGCGCCCCGCGCCCGGCTCTGGGACGGCCGTCTCGTCGAGATCGAGAACCGGATCGCGCCCGAGACCATCGCCGAACTGGTCCGGCGCGGACACGAGGCGCGCGCCTTCGATGTCGGCTGGACGATGCGCTGCGGCGGCATGCAGGCGGTGGCGGTCGATCCGGTGACCGGCGTTTTCACCGGCGCCGCCGATCCGCGCCGGGATGGGTATGTCGCCACGCCGTGATTAAAGGCCGTCATGCTCGGGCTTGACCCGAGCATCTCGGAAACCAGTGTCTTCTCGTCCTGAGATTCTCGGGTCGAAGCTACGCTTCGCCCGAGAATGACGGCACCTTATGCCTGAAGCACCGAGCCCGGGTTGAGAATCCCCTTCGGATCGAGCGTCTTCTTCAACGTCCGCATCAGGTCGAGCTCGACCGGGTCCTTCACGCCCGGCAGCAGGTCGCGCTTGAGGCGGCCGATGCCGTGCTCGGCCGAGATCGAGCCGTGCAGTTCGGCGACGATGCCGTGGACCGCCTCGTTCATCTCGCTCCAGCGGGCGAGGAAGCCGGCCTTGTCCGCGCCGACCGGCTGACTGACGTTGAAATGGATGTTGCCGTCGCCAAGATGGCCGAAGGGCACGGGACGGCAGCCCGGCACCATCGCCTCCACCGCCGCGATGGCGCGGGCGAGGAACTCGGGCGTCGCGTGGATCGGCACGGAGACGTCGTGCTTGATCGAGCCGCCTTCATAGGTCTGCACCTCCGAGAGCATCTCGCGCAGCTTCCAGAAATCGGCGCGCTGGGTCAGCGAGCCCGCCAGCACCGCATCCGTGACGATGCCCTTTTCCAGGGCCTCGCCGAGGAAGGCCTCGACATGCTCGTCGAGCCCCGAAGCCTGCTGGGCGGAAACCTCCATCAGCACATACCAGGGCGACGGCTCGGAGAGCGGATCGCGCGTGCCGGAGGCGTGGTGCAGGACGAAATCCATGCCGATGCGCGGCATCAATTCGAAGGTGGTGAGCGTGCCGCCGGCACCGGCCTTGGCGGCGTTGAGCAATTCGAGCGCGGCTGCCGGATCGGGCACGGCGAGGAAGGCGGTGGCGCGCGCAGCCGGCGCCGGGAAGAGCTTCAGCACCGCCGCCGTGATGATGCCGAGCGTGCCCTCGGCGCCGATGAAGAGGTTCTTCAGGTCGTAGCCGGTGTTGTCCTTGCGGAGCTGGCGCAAGCCGTTCCAGATGCGCCCGTCCGGCAGCACGACTTCAAGCCCCATGCAGAGCTCGCGGGCATTGCCATAGGCCAGCACGGCGGTGCCGCCGGCATTGGTCGAGAGGTTGCCGCCGATGGTGCAGGAACCTTCCGAGGCCAGCGAGAGCGGGAAGAGACGACCGGCCGCTTCCGCCGCATCCTGCGCGCGCTTCAGGGTGACGCCGGCCTCGACGATCATCGTGTCGCCATCGGTGTCGACGGCGCGGATCTTGTCGAGTCGCTGCAGCGAAAGGATGACCTCGCGGCCCTCGGAAATCGGGATCTGGCCGCCGACCAGGCCGGTATTGCCACCCTGCGGGACCAGCACCGTGCCGGTCTCGGCCGCGAGCTTCACGAGCTCGGCCACCTCGGCGGTCGAGCCGGGGCGAACGATGCCTTGCGCCTTGCCACGGAAGAGATCGCGCCATTCCTTGAGATAGGGCACCATCGCGTCGGCATCGGTAATGATGTTCTTCGTGCCGACGATGCCGGCCATGCGATCGAGAATTGCGCTCATCTGAAGCCCTAGCCCTTCCTGCCCCGCCGGAACACGCCGACGAGCTCGACATGAGCGGAATAGCGGAACTGGTCGACCGGCGTCACGGCTTCCAGCGCATAGCCGCCCGCAACGAGGGTCGCGGCGTCGCGCGCGAAGCTCGCCGCATCGCAGGAAACGTAGATCACGTCCTTGACCTTGGACGCGGCCAGCCGCTTGACCTGCGCCTCTGCGCCGGCCCGCGGCGGATCGAGCACGATCACATCGAAGCCGTTCAGCTCATGCTCCAGCAACGGGCGGCGGAAGAGGTCGCGCGTCTCCGTCACGATCGGCTTCAGGCCTTGCGTCGCGCCGGCGCCCTTGGCCAGCGCCAGCATCGCGGCCTTGTCGCTTTCGACAGCCAAAACCTGCATCTTCTCCGCGATGCGGAAGCTGAACGGGCCACAGCCGGCGAAGAGATCGGCGGCGCGTTTGCCCTTGGGCAGCGCCGCCATGACGAGCCCGGCCAGCACCTCCTCGCCGACTCCTGTCGCTTGCAGGAAGCCGCCGGCGGCCGGCGCGACCAGCGCCTTGCCCATGCGCTGCAAGGGCGGGCGGCGCTCGACGACGATCTCGCCATGGTTCGACAGCCGGGCGAGATCGAGCCGTTCGGCAAGCTGCGTCAGCGCGAGGCGGAGCTTATCACCGAGAGGGCCATGGCCGCGGATATCGACATCGAGCCCAGCTTCCGAAGCGGTGACCTGGATATCGAGCGGCTTGTTGGCGCCGCCCATGCGGTTCGCCAGCATCAGGGCGACGGCGGGCGCGCGATCCAGCCCCGGCGCCAGCACCGGGCAGGCCTCGACGGAAATCAGATCGTGGCTGCGCGCCGCCATGAAGCCGACGACCATCGCCTCGCCCTCGCGGCGGGCATGGAAGGTGACGCGGCGGCGCCCGGCACCATGGGCATCGACGAGATCGCCGACCGGTGCCGCGATGCCCGCGCGGCTCAACGCGGTCACGACCTGCTGGCGCTTCCATTCGCGGTAGAGGCCGGGCGCCATGTGCTGGGCGGCGCAACCGCCGCAGCGGGTGAAGAGCGGGCAGATCGCGGCGATGCGCGACTCCGAGGGCGCGATGATCTCGACGAGCTGGCCGCGCTCGCCATCGACCACGGCTCGCACGGTCTCGCCCGGCAGGGCATAGGGAATGAAGATGCTGCCGGAGGCGGCCTGCACGATGCCGTCGCCCTTCTGGCCGAGGCGATCGACGGTCAGGATTTCGTTCATGGCGAGCTTCGGAGAAGAATCGTCTCCGGCTTGCGGCTTGGCGACTGGCATTGTTCCGAACTCGGGGCGAAAGGCCCGCTCACTGATGACCTCTGTAAGGCTTTCGCCTATCAGGTCGGAGAGAAATTGGGAAATCGGCCATGACTATCCGCGACGGCGTCATCGAAGCCATCGGCAACACCCCGCTCATCAAGCTCGAACGCGCTTCGGCGGGAACCGGCTGCACCATCCTCGGCAAGGCCGAGTTCATGAATCCCGGCCAGTCGGTGAAGGATCGTGCGGCGCTCGCGATCATCCGCGATGCCGAGGCGAAGGGCCAGCTCAGGCCCGGCGGCGTCATCGTCGAGGGCACGGCGGGTAATACCGGCATCGGCATCGCGCTGGTCGGCAATGCGCTGGGCTATCGCTCGGTGATCGTCATCCCGGAGACGCAGAGCCAGGAGAAGAAGGACATGCTGCGGCTGGCCGGCGCGACGCTGGTCGAGGTGCCGGCCGCGCCCTATGCCAACCCGAACAACTACGTGAAGGTCTCCGGCCGCCTTGCGGAGCAACTGGCGAAGACGGAGCCCAATGGCGCGGTCTGGGCCAACCAGTTCGACAATGTCGCGAACCGCCAGGGCCATTTCGACACGACCGGCCCGGAAATCTGGGAGCAGACGGCGGGCCAGGTCGACGGTTTCATCTGCGCGGTCGGCTCAGGGGGAACGCTGGCCGGCGTCGGGATGGCGCTGAAGGCGCGCAATCCGAAGGTGACGATCGGGCTGGCCGACCCGATGGGCGCGGCGCTCTATTCCTATTACACCACCGGCGTGCTCAAGGCCGAGGGCTCCTCGATCACCGAGGGCATCGGCCAGGGCCGGATCACCGCCAATCTCGTGGATGCGCCGGTCGATGTCGCCTTCCAGATTCCGGATGCGGAAGCGGTGCAGATCGTCTTCGACCTGCTGGAGCAGGAGGGTCTGTGCCTTGGCGGCTCTTCCGGCATCAATGTCGCCGGCGCGATCCGATTGGCGAAGCAGATGGGGCCGGGCCACACCATCGTGACGGTGCTGTGCGACTACGGCACGCGCTACCAGTCGAAGCTGTTCAATCCGGAGTTCCTGCGTTCGAAGAACCTGCCGGTTCCCGGCTGGCTGGAACGCGACGGTTCGGCGCTGAAGCAGGTCGTCAGCAAGGTCATGGCCTGAGACGGCAACCGCCCCAGGCCATTCGCCTTCAGGCCGCGCGAGGGCTGGCGTCGATCGCCTCGATATCGCCGGCGCGGTCATATTGCGCCTGATCGAGCATGCCCTGCCGCTTGGCGACCAGCGTCGGCACCAGAGCCTGGCCGGCGACGTTCACAGCGGTGCGGCCCATGTCGAGGATCGGGTCGATGGCGAGCAGCAGGCCGACACCAGCCAGCGGCAGGCCGAGCGTCGAAAGCGTCAGGGTCAGCATCACCGTGGCGCCGGTGAGGCCGGCGGTCGCGGCCGAACCGATGACCGAGACGAAGGCGATCAGCACGTATTCCTGGATGCCGAGCGGCACGCCGTAGAACTGCGCGACGAAGATCGCGGAGATCGCCGGATAGATCGCGGCGCAGCCGTCCATCTTGGTGGTCGCGCCCAGCGGCACGGCGAAGGCGGCATATTCGCGGGGCACGCCGAGGCTCTTCTCGGTCACGGCCTCGGTCACCGGCAAGGTACCGATCGAGGAGCGCGAGACGAAGGCGAGCTGGATCGCCGGCCAGGCCCCCGCAAAGAAGCGCACCGGCGACAGCCCATGCAGGATCAGCAGCGCGGGATAGACAAGGAGCAGCACGATCGCGAGGCCGAGATAGACGGCGAAGGCGTACCAGGAGAGCTGCTCCAGCGTCTGCCAGCCGTACTGCGCGACGGCGTTGCCGAGCAGGCCGATGGTGCCTATCGGCGTCAGACGGATCACCCACCACAGGACCTTGCGAACGATCGCGAGGAAGGACTCGTTCAGCGCGAGGAAGCTGTTGGCGCGCTCGCCGACCTTCAGCGCAGCGACGCCGACGACGATCGAGATCACCAGCAGTTGCAGCACGTTGAAGCCGAGGCGGGTGGTCGCTCCGCTACCGCTGACCTGCGTCGTCGCCTGCAGGCCGAACATGTTGGCGGGGACAAGGCCCTTCAGAAAGTCGAGCCAGGAGCCGACCGAGCCGGGCGCCTTGGCGCTGGCGGCGGCGACGCCGGCATTGATGCCGGGCTGGATAATGAGGCCGAGCGCGATGCCGATCAGCACCGCGATGAAGGCGGTGATCGCGAACCAGAGCAGCGTCTGCCAGACCAGCGCGGCGGCGTTCGAAAGCTGGCGGAGATTGCTGATCGAGGCGACGATCGCGGTGAAGATCAGCGGCGGCACCAGCGCCTGCAGGAGCTGCACGAAGATGGAACCGGTGGTCGCGAGCGTGACGGCCAGCCAGTTCGGCTGGCCGGGCGCGATCGGCCCCATGTTGCGCGCGATCCAGCCGAGCACGAGGCCGATCGCCATGGCCGCCAGCACCTGGAAGCCGAAGCTGGAGTAGAACGGTTTTGAACCGGCGCCGGCTGAGCCGGTCCGGGGAATTGCGGTGGTCATGACAGGATCTCTTCTGGCTCGGCCCAGCGCCGTAGATGAATGTTCCTATACACCGCCCCAACCAGCCCCGCAAAAGCGGATATTTTCATTCTTTGTCCTACAGGCAATAAAAATATTCTATCTTGATGCATCATCAGAACATGAAGCCGATCGCTGTGAGAATGATGTTCTCGCCAGACCGAGATTGGCCAGTTGCGGCGTCCCTTTTGCCGGAAAAGTGATTTCCACGGGGGTCGAACAGTTCTAGCCTGCACTCCGATGATCCAGCGATCGGCGAGGTGGTCGCATGTCAGTATCGGAAATCCGGTTCACGTCCTCCGCAACGCGGGACACGGTGCCTGTTGCCGTCCCCCTCGAACAGGACCACCCGCATCAGGACGGCGTGGTCGCGTCCGGCGTCTATGTCCATGGCGTGCGCGTCGCCGACATTCCGGTCACCGAGGCCGGCGAATGGGCGCGCAAGGACGACCATGTCGTCTGGATCGGCCTGTGCGAGCCGGACCCCGCCCTGCTGCGCTGCGTGCAGCAGCAGTTCAACCTGCATCCGCTCGCCGTCGAGGACGCGACCAACGCGCATCAGCGGCCCAAGCTCGAGCAATATGGCGACGCGCTCTTCGTGGTCGCCCGCACCGCCCAGTTGATCGAGGGGCGCATCGCCTTCGGCGAGACCCATATCTTCGTCGGGCGTGGCTATATCGTCAGCGTCCGGCACGGCGCCTCGACCTCGTACAAGTCGGTCCGGCAGCATTGGGAAACCTGCCCGACCTCGCTGGCGAAGGGCGAGGATTTCATCCTCTACGCGATCCTCGATTTCATCGTCGACAACTACATGCCGGTTCTGGAAGCGATCCATGACGAGGTCGAGGAGATCGAGGACAAGGTCCTGGCCAAGCCGATGGGGCGCTCCGATATCGAGCGGCTCTACATGCTGCGCCGGGACCTGCTGCGCTTGCGCAATGCGGTTGCACCACTCGTCGACGTCTGCCAGCGCCTGATGAACGGCACCGTTCCGCAGGTGCGGCCGACGCTCGCGCCGATGTTCCGCGACGTGACCGACCATGTCCGCACGGTACAGGAGAAGATCGACAGCTTGCGCGAGGTTCTGGCCTTCGCCTTCGAGGCGAGCCTGCTGGTTGGGCAGAGCCAGGAAAGCTTGATCACCAAGCGCCTCGCTTCATGGGCCGCCATCCTAGCCGTGCCGACGGCGCTGGCGGGCATCTACGGCATGAATTTCAAGAACATGCCGGAACTGGAGATGCAGTACGGCTATTACGCGGTGATCGGCGTGATCGTGACAGCCTGCACCGTGCTCTACTGGCGCTTCAAGCGGAACGGCTGGCTGTAGTTACCTGAGCGGCCAGACCAGCAGGATCATCGGCACCGCGAGCAGGATGACGATCAACGAAAGCGGCGCGCCGAGTCGAGAATAGTCGCTGAAACGATAGCCGCCAGGCCCCATCACCAACGTGTTGCACTGGTGGCCGATCGGCGTGAGGAAGTCACAGGCAGCCCCGATCGCCACCGCCATCAGGAAGGCGTCGGGGTTGTAGCCGAGGTTTTTCGCGAAGCCCGCACCGATCGGGGCCATGACCAATACCGTCGCGGCATTGTTGAGGAAGGGCGTCACCGCCATCGCCGCCACGAGGATGAGCGCAACCGCTGCCCAGCCGGGCAAACCACCGCCAATCATCGCCAGCCACGAGGCGAAGAGATCGGTGGTGCCGGTCGTCCGCAGGGAATCGGAGACCGGGATCAGCGCCGCCAGCATCAGCAGGATCGGCGCGTCGATATTGTGATAGGCCTCGCGCAGGGGCACGCAGCGGAAAGCGATCAGCAGCACCGCGGCCGCAAAGAACACGAAAGGCACGGGAGCAAGCCCCGCCGCGAGCGCGACGATGGCAGCGAGCGCGATCGACACGGTCAGCACGACGCGGCGTGTCGAACCGAGCGGCACGAGCCGGTCCGCCAGCGGCAGCAGGCTGAGTTCGGACAGCTTTTCCGGCAGCAGCTTCTCGTCGCCCTGGATCACGACGATATCGCCAGCCCGCAGGCGGATGTCGCGCAGCCGCTGGCTGAAGCGCTCGCCGGAGCGGCTGATTGCGATCATGTTGACGCCGAAGCGGCTATGCAGCGCCATGTCACCGGCCGACTGGCCGATCAGCGTCGAATCCGGGCCGATGATCGCCTCGGCGATGCGATCTGGATCGAGCGCATCCGCCTTGTGGGTCGGGCGGTCCTTGCCGGTGAGATCGAGCCCGCCCTCCGCGACGACCCGCTCCAGAACGGCGGTGTCGCCGCGCAGCAGCAGGATGTCGCCGGCCTTCAGGGATGCATCGGGGAGCGGCGCCTGGACGCGGCGCTCATTGCGCAGGATCGAAACGATCTCGATGGCTTCGCCGCCGATCGCCTTGAGATCGGCGACCGTCTTGCCGGCGAGTGGCGATTTGTCACCGAGCTTGGCTTCAGTCAGGTAATCCTTGATGTCGATCGCCTGATCGAGCGAGACCGCGCCGCGGCGATCGCGCGGCAGCAGCCGATAGCCGACGCTGAGGAAAATACAGCCGGCGACGGCCACGACGATCCCCACCGGCGCGAAATCGAACATCCGGAAGGGCTCGCCGCCGAGCTCCTGCCGGACGCGGGCGACGATGACGTTCGGCGAAGTGCCGACCAGCGTGACGATGCCGCCGAGCAGCGAGGCAAAGGCCATCGGCATCAGGAAGACCGAGGGCGATTTCCCGCTCTTGCGCGCGAGCTGGTAGGCGATCGGCAGCATCATCGCGAGTGCGCCGATATTCTTGATGATCGCCGACATGACCGCGACGACGAAGACGAGCAGCGGCACCTGCAATTGCGTCGAGGTCAGGCCCGCGCCCAGTTTCGAGAACAGGCGCTCGATGATGCGGGAGCGCGCCACGGCGGCGCTGAGCACCAGCGCGCTGCCGACGATGATGACGATGTCGTCGGAGAAACCCTTGAAGGCATCGGCCGCCGGCACCAGCCCGAGCGCGACGGCGGTGAGCAGCGCCAGCATCGCGACGATGTCGTAGCGCAGCCGCCCCCAGAGAAACGCGGCCATCATGCCGGCGACGAGAAGGACGGAGAGAATCTGCGGCTGGGTCATCCGGCCTTCAACGTATCGCGCGAGGCTTTCGCCTTACAGCCACTTCTTCCAGCGGAAGAGTAGGTAGGGCAGCACCGCGAACAGGATCATCAGGCCGACCGCGAAGGGATAGCCCCATTGCCACTCCAACTCCGGCATCGTCTTGAAGTTCATGCCGTAGATCGAGGCGATCAGCGTCGGCGGCATCAGCGCGACGGAGACGACCGAGAAGAGCTTGATGATCTTGTTTTGCTCGATCGAGACGAGGCCGAGCGTGGCGTCCATCATGAATTGCAGCTTGTTGGACAGGAAGGCGGCGTGCTCCTCGATCGCCTGCACGTCGCGCACTGCCGAGCGCCATTCGGCGGAGAAGCCGGTCTGCGCTTTCTTAGGCCGCGTATAATTGGCCGAGAGGAAAAGCAGCACGCGCTCGACCGAGACCATGCTCTCGCGGACGTTGGAGATGATGTGCTCGTACTGGCCGATCTTCTGTATCACGACCTGATAGACGCCGCCGCGCTCGACATCCTGCCCTCGCCCGGCGAAGACGCGGCGCGAGGCGATGTCGATCTTGTCCCCGACACCGCGCAGCACCTCGGCAGCCCGGTCGACGATGGCCTCGATCAACCCGTCCAGCACCGCTTCTGGCTGCTGGCCGCAGCCGCCGGGCTTGCTGGCGCGGTTGAGGAAGATGTTGAAGGCGCCCGGCTCGTCATAGCGCACCGTCACCAGCGCCTTGTCGGTGAGGATGAAGGTCACGTCCGCCAGCAGCGGGACGATGGTGTCGGACTGGCAGATGATCCGCGCCGTCATGTAGCGCGCGCCGTTCTCGGTATAGATGATCTCGGACGGCTCGAGATCGTGCATCTCCTCGCGCGTCGGGATCGAGATGCCCAAATGCTTCTCGACGCGCTTGTCCTCCTCTGGCGTCGGATTGAGGAGATCGATCCACACGACATCGTCGGGAAAATCCCCGTAAGCATCGAGCTTGCCGGGGCGGAGCTTGTCGCGCGAATCAGGGCAGGTGCCGTGGATCGTCAGCATGGGCGCGAATCTCGCTGCACGGTCAGGATGGAAACCGGCAGGAACTCCGATCCGAGCCGCGTGTCAAACCAATGACGCTTCTTCATCCTCGCCGTCATTGCGAGCGCAGCGAAGCAATCCAGGAGCGGCAGAGCGCTACGTCCCCCTGGATTGCTTCGTCGCTTCGCTCCTCGCAATGACGGAGGTGTTTCCTCTCGTCAGACTCCGCCCTTCACGCCCTGCGGCGGCAGACTGTCGGCCGGCACGAAGAAATCCGGCATCAGCGGCACCGACGGGTCGACGCGGTAGGGGCTGAAATCGGTGACGCCCTCGCCGGCCATGAAGCTGTCGTCGATCAGGAAGTTGCCGGAGAACTCACGGGACGGCTTCGAGAAGATCATGTGGGCGGCGTCGGCGAGGATCTCAGGCGTGCGGCTGGCCTGAACCATCTTGTCACCGCCGAGCAGGTTCTGGACAGCCGCGGTCGCGATGGTGGTGCGCGGCCACAGAGCGTTGACGGCGATGCCCTGTCGCGCCAGTTCGCCGGCCAGGCCGAGCACGCACAGGCTCATGCCGTATTTCGCGATGGAATAGGCCAGATGTGGCGCGAACCACTGCGTCTTCATGTCGAGCGGCGGCGAGAGCATCAGGATATGCGGGTTCTCGGCCTTCGCCAGATGCGGAATGGCGTATTTCGAGACCATGAAGGTGCCGCGCGTGTTGATCTGATGCATCAGATCGAAGCGCTTCATGTCGGTCGTCTGGGTGTTGCTGAGCTGGATCGCGCTGGCATTGTTCACGACGATGTCGATGCCGCCGAAGGTCTCGGCGGTCTTGGCGATCGCATCAGTGACGCTCTGCTCGTCGCGGACATCGACCATCAGCGGCAGGCATTTGCCGCCGGCCGCCTCGATCTCGGCAGCGGAGGTGTAGATCGTGCCGGGGAGCTTGGGATGAGGCTCGGCCGTCTTGGCGGCGATGGTGACATTGGCGCCGTCCCTGGCCGCCCGGAGCGCGATGGCAAGCCCGATGCCGCGCGAGCCGCCGGTGATGAAAAGCGTCTTACCCTTGAGCGACATCGCCGCCTCCCTGTTCATTGGTGATGACATAGCGGGCCGGCTGCGAGCCGTTCCGGTCGGTGAAGCCATAGGTGCGTGCCAGATCGGCGACATGGAGAACCTGTCCGGCATGGCGCGCGACGGCCGGATCGCCAGCGAGCGCAGCGACGGCGCGGCCGGCATAGAGTGGGGTTTCGGTGGTCTGATCGCCCAGGCCGGCGTCGCGGACGCGCTCGGTCAGGACATGGCCGGGCGACAGGCCGAGCGCCGTGACACCGAAGGGCTTCAGCTCCTCAGCCATCGCAAAGCTCAGGCGGTTCATCGCCGCCTTGGCGAGGTCGTAGAAGACATCGCCGAGATAGCCGCCCGCCATGTCGAAGCTCAGCGTGACGATGAGACCTGAGCGCGCCTGCACCATGGCCGGCGCGACCGCGCGCGCAAGCAGCAGCTGGGCATAGACGCCGCTCTCGAAGCTCTCGCCAAGTCTTGCGACGGGACGGCGCCAGAACGGCGTGCCGAAGCCGGAGCCGTCGGGATAGCGCTCGCCGTCATAGCCTTCATTGCCGCCCCAGACCGCGTCGACGACGCAATCGAGCCGGCCGAAGCGGCGCAAGGCCCAGGCGACGAGTCCGTCGACGTCGCGCTCATTGGTATGGTCGCAGCGATAGGGATAGCCCTTGCCGCCGGCTGCCTCGACCTCGCGCGCCGTGTCCTCGAAGGTCTCCAGGCGCTGGTCGGTGCGCGGCCCGGCCTCGCTGGAGCGGCCGGTGACGATGACGGTCGCGCCCGCCTCCCCCAGCGCTTTCGCGATGCCTCGCCCCAGCCCACGCGAGGCGCCGGCGACGAGGCAGATGCGGCCGGCGAGCGGGCGCGGCGCCTCGCTCACGCAGCGAAGACCGCGGCCGCGTCGGCGATGGCGCCGGCACCTTCCGTCACCGCAAGCTCGAGAGCGGGGGCCTCAGTCGCGATGCATTCGGCATAGAAGCGGGCGGTGGCGAGATCGGCAGTGCCTTCGGCTTCCGAGCGCGTGGCAAGCGCCTTCTTCGCCAAACCCGTGCCGCCTTGCGCCAGCGCGAAGAGCTTGAGATAGGGCGTGGCGCCCGCCAGCGCGTCGGCCGGCTTGCCGCCGAGTGCGCCGAGCATCCATTCCGTGGCGCGTTCCAGCGAATCCACGGCCGCACCGAGGCGGGCGGCGGCATGGCCGAAGCCCGGAGTGTTGGCGCGCTCGACCTCGCCGACGATGCCGCGCATCTCGTTGATCAGAGCATGCACCGCATCGCCGCCGGACAAGGGCAGCTTGCGGGTGACGAGGTCGATCGCCTGGATGCCGTTGGTGCCCTCGTAGATCGCGGCGATGCGGGCATCGCGCAGATGCTGGGCGGCGCCGGTCTCCTCGACGAAGCCCATGCCGCCATGGACCTGCACGCCGGTCGAGGCGACGTCGATGCCGATATCGGTGGCATAGGCCTTGGCGACGGGGGTGAGGATGGCGGCGCGCTCGGCCGCGGCATTGCGCTTGCCCTCGTCGGTCTCGCGATGCGAACGATCGAGCGCTTCCGCGACCTGATAGGAGATGGCGCGGGCGCCTTGCGTCTTGGCGCGCATGTCCATCAGCATGCGGCGGACGTCCGGGTGGACGATGATCGGGCTCATCGGCGCACCCTTCGGCGCATCGAGCGCCGCGCCCTGCTTGCGCTCATGCGCGAAGGCGAGCGCCTGCTGATAGGCGCGTTCCGCAATGGCCACGCCCTGCAAGGCGACGTTGAGGCGGGCATTGTTCATCATCGTGAACATGCAGGCGAGGCCGCGATTCTCCTCGCCGATCAGCCAGCCGATCGCCCCGCCGTTGTCGCCGAAGGCCATGGAGCAGGTGGGTGAGGCATGAATGCCGAGCTTGTGCTCAATGCCGGAGCAGCGCAGATCGTTATGCGCGCCGAGCGAACCGTCGGCATTGACCATGAATTTCGGCACGAGGAAGAGCGAGATGCCGCGCGTGCCGGGAGGGGCATCGGGCAGGCGCGCCAGCACCAAGTGGATGATGTTCTCGGTCAGGTCATGCTCACCATAGGTGATGAAGATCTTCTGGCCGGTGATGCGATAGGTGCCGTCCCCCACGCGCTCGGCCTTGCTGCGCAGCGCATTAAGGTCGGAGCCCGCCTGCGGCTCGGTCAGGTTCATCGTGCCCATCCATTCGCCGGAAACGAGCTTGGCGAGATAGGTCTCCTTCAGATGATCGGAGCCGTGGGCATGGATCGCCTCGATCGCGCCGACCGTCAGCAGCGGGCCGAGCGCGAAGGCGAAGGCGGCGGAGTTCCACATCTCGATGCAGGCCGATTGCAGCAGTGCCGGCAGGCCCTGCCCGCCATAGGCTTCCGGCGCCGGCAGCGCGTTCCAGCCGGCCTCGGCCCAGGCCTTGTAGGCCTCTTTCCAGCCCGGCGGCGTGGTGACGGCGCCGTCCTTCAGCTTCGAGCCTTTGAAATCGCCGACGCGGTTCAGCGGCGCGATCACGTCGGCGGCGAATTTCGCGGCCTCGTCGAGCACGGCTTCCGCGACGCCGCCTTCGAGCTCCGGTGCCAGCCCATCGGCGATCAACCGGTCGAGGCCCGCGACGTGGCGCATGGTGGAGAGCATGTCCGAAACCGGGGCGCGATAGCTCATAATCGTCTCTCCCTGAGGCCGGCGCTTACCCTAGAAGGCAGCCGCAGCCTGCATTTGCCGTTGCCGCGATGGTAGCGAGGAACTATCGCCTAAGCCACGCGCAAGCGAGCGCGACCTTCGTCCCGTGTCGCGCCCGTCAGTTAGTTTATATATAAACCATCATCGGTCAATCTCGTCGTGAACAAGCCCCTGCCCGCATCCCGCCAGACGAAGCTCCACGCCGCCGATGCCTCCGGCATCACGGAGGCTGCGGCGATGCTGCGTGAGGGCGGGCTCGTGGCGATGCCGACCGAAACCGTCTACGGGCTTGCAGCCGACGCGACCTCGGGCACGGCGGTCGCCGGCATTTATGCCGCCAAGGAACGGCCGAGCTTCAACCCGCTGATCTCGCACCTGCCCGATCTCGCGAGCGCACGCCGGCAGGGCCTGTTCGACGCGAATGCGCTGGCGCTGGCGCAAGCCTTCTGGCCGGGTCCATTGACGCTGGTCGTGCCGGCCTCACCCGGATGCACCGTGAGCGATCTCGCGCGGGCGGGGCTCCCCTCCGTCGCGCTGCGCGTTCCGGCCCATCCGATCGCGCACGCTGTGCTGGAGGCGGCCGGGCGGCCGATCGCGGCGCCCTCCGCCAATCGCTCCGGGCGGATCAGCGCGACCAGCGCCGCTCATGTCCTCGCCGACCTCGATGGGCGTATCGATGCCATCATCGATGCCGGACCGACCGAGGTCGGCGTGGAATCGACCATCGTCGCCTGCCTGGACGGCGCCCCGCGCCTGCTGCGTCCCGGCGGCGTGCCGCGCGAGGCGATCGAGCACGTCATCGGCCGCCCCTTGGTCATCGCCGGCGATGCCGGCCATGCGCCGATCTCGCCCGGCATGCTCGCCTCGCATTACGCACCGGCGGCGCGGGTCAGGCTCGATGCCGAAGCGCCCGAAGATGGCGAAGCCTGGCTCGGCTTCGGTCTCGAGGATCGTGAACATCCGGCCTCGCTCAATCTCAGCCCGAGCGGCGATCTGCGCGAGGCTGCCGCCCATCTCTTCGGCTATATGCGCCGGCTCGACGAGATGGGACGGAAGACCATAGCGGTCGCTCGCATCCCCGAGCATGGGCTTGGCGAGGCGATCAACGACCGTCTGCGGCGCGCGGCGGCGCCGCGCTGATCTCGCTCTCTCGGATTTGAATTCCTCCAGCTTGCATCATTGCAAGATATCGGCTTGCGTGCCCGCAGGAGGATGCCTTGCCGATGAATGCCAAGCTTGCCTGGGACGATTTCCGGCTGATCAAGGCCATTGCCGATCATGACGGGCTGAGCGGGGCGGCGGCAGCGCTCTCGGTCAATCATTCGACCGTGTTCCGCCGGCTTGGCCAGATCGAGGAGCTCGTCGGTATCCCGCTCTTCGAGCGGCGCAAGACCGGCTATGTCGCGACCGTCGCCGGGGCCGAGATGGCAGCACTGGCAAGCCGCATGGACGAGGACGTCACCGCCTTCGCGCGGCGCCTCGCCGGGCGGGATGTCGCACCGTCAGGCGAATTGCGGATCACCACCACCGACACGCTCTACCAGAACGTGCTGCTGCCGATCTTCGCCGCCTTCCGCCAGGCGCATCCGCTGATCCGGCTCGATGTCGTCATCGGCAACCAAGCGCTCAACCTGTCGAAGCGCGATGCCGATATCGCGATCCGTGCCAGCGACACGCCCGGCGAGACGCTGGTCGGCCGGCGCATCGCCACCATCGCCTGGGCGATCTATGGCCGCGCCGCGGACGGCATCACGCCCGAGGAGGAAGCCAGCCCCGCCCTGCTCTACCAGCGCGACTGGGTCGCGCTCGGCGACCAGCTCTCGCATGTGAAGGCGGCGCGCTTCGTGCGCGAGCATGTCGCGCCGGAGCGGATCGCGCTGAAGAGCTCGGCCGTGCTGGGCATCGCCGAGGCGGTGGCGCAGGGGCTCGGCATCGGCCCGCTGCCTTGTTTCATCGCCGACCAGCGACCGGACCTGATCCGCCTCCTGCCGCCCAATCCGGATTTCGCCACGGGCCTGTGGGTGCTGACCCATCCCGATATCCGGCACGTGCCGCGCGTGCGCGCCTTCATGGATTTCTGCAGCAACGAGCTCGCGCGGCAGCGAGCGCTGTTCGAAGGGTAGGCCTCAGCCGATCTCGACGACCACCCGGCCCTTGACCTTGCCCTCGACGATCGCCTTTCCGGTCTCGATCACGGCGTCCAGCGGGATCGTCGTGGTGATCAGAGCGAGCTTGTCGCGATCGAGATCGCTGGCGAGGCGCTGCCAGGCCTCGATCCGGCGCGGCTTCGGGCACATCACCGAATCGACGCCGAGCAGGGCGACGCCGCGCAGGATGAAGGGCGCGACCGAAGCCGGCAGGTCCATGCCCTGCGCGAGGCCGCAAGCGGCGATGGCACCGCCATACTTCGTCATCGAAAGCAGGTTCGCGAGGGTATGCGAGCCGACGGCATCGACGCCGGCAATCCAGCGCTCCTTGCCGAGCGGACGACCGGGCTGGGAGAGCTCGTTGCGGTCGATGATCTCGGCAGCCCCCAGGCTCTTGAGGTAATCGGCCTCCTCGGCCCGGCCGGTCGAGGCGATGACGTGCCAGCCGGCCTTGGCCAGAAGCGCGATCGCGACCGAGCCGACGCCGCCGGCCGCGCCGGTGACGACGACCGGGCCATTGGTGGGCTTCAAGCCGTATCTTTCGAGCGCGAGCACGCAAAGCATGGCAGTGTAGCCGGCCGTGCCGATCGCCATGGCTTCGGCGGGCGTGAGACCCGCCGGCAGCGGCACCAGCCAATCGCCCCTGACCCGGCTCTTCTGGGCGTAGGCGCCGAGATGCGTCTCGCCGGCGCCCCAGCCATTGAGCACGACGAGATCGCCCGGCTTGAAATCGGGATGGTCGGAGGTCTCGACCCGGCCGGCAAAATCGATGCCGGGAATCATCGGCCAGCGACGCACCACCGGCGCCTTGCCGGTGATGGCGAGGCCATCCTTGTAGTTCACCGTCGAATGGGTGACGCGGACGGTGACATCGCCCTCCATCAGGTCGCTCTCGGCGAAATCGGTGAAGGCGAGGTTGGTCCCCGTCTCGCCCTTGGTCGCCACGAGGGCCTTGAACGTCGTCATCACCATCTCCGGAACCCACAAACACAAAGGCCGACAAGGTTGCAGCGGCGTAGCGCCAACCGCAACCCCATCGGCCGTCTGTAGACGCGCGTTTCCGATCAGGCGGGCTGCGCTTCCGGCCTGTTCACCGGCCGCTCGATGATCGGCAGGTTGATCAGGGCGGAGGCGACGCCGAGCGCGACCGACAGCCACCAGACGAACTGGTAGTTGCCCATCGATTCGTAGAGCACGCCGCCGAGCCAGACCCCAAGAAACCCGCCTACCTGGTGCGAGAAGAAGGCGAAGCCATAGAGCATCGCCATGAATTTGGTGCCGAACATCAGCATGACCAGCGAAGAGGTCGGCGGCACGGTCGAGAGCCAGAACAGGCCGATGACAACGCCGAAGGTTATCGCGGTGGTCGGGCTGGGCGGCAGCAGGATGAAGGCAGCGATCGCCACGGCCCGGCCGAGATAGATCCAGGCCAGGAGATGGCGCTTCGGCATCCGCGTCGAGAGCCAGCCCGATGAGAGCGAGCCGACCGCGTTGGCGAGGCCGATGACGGCGAGCGTCCAGCCGCCGACCCAGGCCGGCAGGCCGGCATCCTTGAGATAGGCCGGCATGTGCACGGTGATGAAGGCGAGCTGGAAGCCGCAGGTGAAGAAGCCGAGCACGAGCAGGACGTAGCTGCGATGCTTGAAGGCCTCGCCCAGCGCCTGCGCGATCGTCTGATTCGGTGCATTGGCCGCGGCAGCGCCGGCCGCAGCGCCGGTCTTGCGCGTCGCCATGACGATCGAGATCGGCAGGATCGGCAGCAGCGTGAACGCGAAGACGATCAGCGCCTGCTGCCAGCCCAGCGTCTCGATCAGGATGTTGCCGATCGGCGGGAACAGGAACTGGCCGAAGGAGCCGGCGGCCGTGCCGGCGCCGAAGGCCATCGGCCGCCACTGCTCCGGCAGGAGCTTGCCGAAGGCGGCGAGCACGAGGTTGAAGGAGCAGGCGGAGAGGCCGAAGCCGATCAGCACACCGGCGCCGAGATGGAGCTGCAGCGGGCTGGTCGCATAGGCCATCGTCACAAGGCCCGCTGCATAGAGCAGCGCGCCGACGCAGAGCACACGCACCGTGCCGTAGCGGTCGGCGATCGCACCGGCGAAGGGCGCGCCGAGGCCCCAGAGCAGGTTCTGGATCGCCAATGCCAGGCTGAAGGTGTCACGGCCCCAGTGGAACTGGACCGTCATCGGAATCTGGAACAGGCCGGCGCTGGCCCGGGGGCCGAAGGTGATCAGGGCGATCAGGCAGCCGGCCGCGACGATGATCTCCGGAGCATAGCTGCGCGCTGGAGTGGAGGTCATGGATATCTCCGAAGCATCGAATGTGTGGCTACACGTTAGCGCCCTGCCCACAGGGCAACCAGCGCGATTTCGTGACATTTCGCATCACGGCAAAGCATGGAAGGCACGACACGGCGCGTGCCGTTAACCGGCGCTCAACCTTACCGAGGTGATAACGGTTTCCAACGAAGGCGCGCGAGTCGGCAGCGCTTTTCGTTCCGTGCGATCGGGACGGGTGTGTCGCTTTGAGTCACTGGCGTGTGCACAGGCATGGGCGGAAGGCGCGCCCCCTCGGCATCAAATGGGCCGCGAGCACCGTCGCGCCCTGGGCCTTGTCGGTCGGCATGCTCGTCTCCTTCACCGCCTCCGCCGGCCAGAATTTCGGACCGACCGGCCTGCCCTCCAGCGCCATGGCCCGGGTCGCGCCCGGTCCGGTCTCCGAGCTGGCCGAAGGACCCTCGATGCTGGTCGCCGCCAGCGCCTTCCGTTTGCCGGGCCTCGCCCTGACCTCCGCCGTGACGCAGGCGAAGCTCTCCTTCGAGGATCCGGAGCGGCGTATCGTCGTCGATCCACGCGCGCCGCGTGAAGACATGAAGCGTTCCGCCGCCGCGAGCTTCCCGGAAGTCGACCGTACGGCCAAGGGCGACATGCTGCCGAGCCTGCGGCCGGGGCTCTCCGAACATCCTTCCGTCGAGCTGGAACGCGTCGTCTTCGGCGATACCCAACCGAAGCTGATCTCGGGCGGCTTCTCGATCGATGCCATGCGCGCGGCCGAGGCTGTCGACGGGCCGCAAACCGGCTTCGAGCCCTATGCCAATGACGAGGGGCTGACCGATCCGGCCCTGTCGGATTCCTCGCCGGTCTCGCCGTTCAAGCCGAAAATCCTCTCGGCGCGGCAGGCGGAGCTCCATCTCGAAAGCATCGACGGTTCCTCGCCATCGGTCTCGAAAGCCAGCCAGGACTCGTCCTCGACCCCGCTTGTCGGCTCGGTCATGGGCACGTTGACGCCCCCCGCCCTGCCCGCTCATTCCGGCCCGCAGCAGCGTGGGCGCATCGCGCTCGCCTCGGCGCCGGCCAATCGCGACCTGCGCCTCGCCGAACCCGGCGTGAAGCAGGACTATACCAGCCTGATCGCGCCGGAGAGCATGGCGAAGGAGCAGCGCTGCCTCGCGGAAGCCGTCTATTTCGAGGCCCGTTCCGAGTCCCTGCTGGGCCAGGCGGCCGTGGCGCAGGTCGTGCTGAACCGAGTCAAGAGCGGGCTCTATCCGAGCAGCGTCTGCGGCGTGGTCTACCAGAACAGCAATCGCTATCTCGCCTGCCAGTTCACCTTCACCTGCGAAGGCAAGTCGCTGCGCATCACCGAGCCTGCCTCCTGGCGCGACGCGGTCAGGATCGCGCGCGAGGTCTATGACGGCACGACCTATCTGCCGGAAGTCGGCGCCTCGACCCATTACCACGCGAATTACGTGCGGCCTTACTGGGCGAAGCGGCTGAAGAAGATGGATACGATCGGCCAGCACGTCTTCTACCAGCTGCGCCCGGGGCAGACCTGACAGCGATCCGTCGCTCTCGTTGCTTGCCAAAAGATGGCTGCGAGCCGCCTGGGCTACCCGAACAGGAAATGCCAGGCGCCGTAGCCGATCACACCGACCCAGCCCAGCGTCACGACCGCGGTGAGGCCCAGATAAAGCGCGATGAACGCGTTGCCTTTGAGATCGCCCATCAGATCTTTCCGGGAAGCACCCGGCCTCCGCTTCGGATGATCGGACCAGTCCACGGGAATGCAGCTTAAAACCGGCTCAAACCCGTGCGCTTCATAGCGAAGCAATTCCGATGCCGGCGTCCTGCATTCGAAGGGTTCACGGCCTGAAACGTGCCCGCGGAGGCCGTCCGCACGGTGATCGGGAGGATCGAAAGGCAGGCGGCCCGCTTGCGGGGTCCGCGCGGGTCGTTAAGAAGCCGGTCACGTCCCGCCGCGCGCCGCGCCTGCATTCAGACCGGTAAAAAGCGAGCATTTTCCTTTACTTGAGCGCAATCTGGATGAATGCCTCCAGTGGCGCCGAATTGGTTAATTTTACCTTGTTTTAGCGTTTACCTTGCGTTCATCACTTCGAACGGGCTTCCTGTCTCCAACGAACGGCGCCCCGGCGCCGGAACCGACCAGGTCAGGCCACCATGCTGCGCTCGCTTTCATCAGGGATCATCGCCGCTTCCAGCCTTGCGACCGTGCTTCTGCTCGGCGCCTCCGCCGCCCAGGCCGGCGGTTGCGGCGGCTCCGCCTGCTACAACCTCGTCAACACGCCGCCAGTCTACGGCTCGATCGACGAGACCTATCAGGTCCGCCCGGCCCAGACGCAGCATCGCGTCGTCCCCGCCGAATACGAGACCGTCACCGACACTGTGATGATCGCTCCCGAGCGCCGCATCCCGCATCACCGCGCCGCGGTCTACGAGACCGTGACGGAGCAGGTTATGGTCGCGCCCGCCACCCGCCGCTGGGAAGTGACCCGCGACGCATGGGGCAATACGGTCGGCTGCTGGGTCGATGTGCCCGCCCGCTACGGCTACCAGAGCCGCCGCGTCGAAGTTTCTCCGGCCACCGTCGATTACGAGACGGTCCCGGCCGTCTACACGCAGCGTCAGCGCAAGGTGATGGTGCGTCCGACCCAGGTCGTGCGGGAAGAGATCCCCGCCGTCTACGAGACCCGGCAGCGCCAGGTGATGGTCAGCCCCGGTTCGCAGTATTGGTCCCGCTCCCGCTACTGAGCGGGATCGGGACAGAGTTCACGCAGACCCTTTTTTACCACGGAACGACCACTTTTACCCCGGCCCTCGTGCCGGGGTTTTTTCTTGGGCGGTTTTCCGAAGAGTGCCGTCATTCCCCGGCGAAGCGAAGCGCAGAGCCCCAAGAATCTGCAGAGCCCCAAGATTCTGTAGAGCCCCAAGATTCTGTAGAGCCCCAAGAATATCACGACGAGAGGAAACTGGTTTTCGAGATGCTCGGGTCAAGCCCGAGCATGACGCGAGAGGGCCCCAGTGCCCCGCACCGCTCAGGCGAACTTGCCGCCTAGCAGGACGATGCAGACGCCGACGACGAAGGCGAGGAAACGGGCGGGCATGCCGACCAGCGTGCCGGGCGAGCGGCCCGCGGCATAGCCGGCAACCAATTCGACGAAGCCCAGCCCGAGCAGGACAATGGCGAAGGGCGGCAGGGCTCCGTCGGGTGCAACGAAGCCGGCCTTGACCGCATAGGCCACGACAGCGCCGAGGGCGGCGCCCAGCGCGACGAACAGGAGCTCGTTTCGCGACAGGCGCGCCACTTCGGTCAGCGCCGGCGGAAGTTCTGGCGCGGCGGGCCGCCCGGGGCGGGACCAGCCGTCTTCTGGCGGAAGTTGATGCGTCCGCGATCAAGGTCGTAAGGCGACATCTCGACGATGACACGGTCGCCCGCGATCGTGCGGATGCGGTTCTTCTTCATCTTGCCAGCTGCATAGGCCAGGATGATGTGCTCATTGTCGAGCTTCACCCGGTAGTTGCCGTCCGGGAGCACCTCGACCACGGTGCCGTCGAATTCAAGCAGTTCTTCTTTCGCCATCTGTCGTCCTTCGTCAGCCCTAGGGCGCGTGGGCGAGCCATCGTGAGGCAGGCTCGCCCTGTTCTGGTCGATCGCGCGTCAGCGCGCGCGCCGCCGGGCGCCGTTGGTGCGTGGTTGCTGTGTTCTTTGCTGCAAGAACGCGACGCCGCCAAGCCCTTCTTTTGCGGAAACGCCGTCTTTTCGCTGCGCCGCATGCTCAGGGCGCGGGCCCCGCTCGGGATGACGCGGGCGCTCATGGCGCTCCTGGCGCTGGCCGCCATTGGCGGGCTGGTTGTGCTGGCCGCCCTCACCGGGCTTGCCGCCGCGCGGCTGCTGCCCTTGCGGACGGGCCTGCTGCTGGCCCTGCGGGCGGGCAGCTTGTTGGCCCTGCGGGCGGCCTTGACCGCGTCCGCCGCCATTCTGCTGCTGGCCACGTCCGCCACCGCGCTGATTCTGCGGCGGCTTCTTCGGTGTACGGCCGTCCCAATAGGGCACAGCCCCGATGGGCGTGATCGCGACCTTGGTCAGCTTCTCGATGGCGGCGAGATCGCCGCGCTCTTCCGGCGTGCAGAAGGCGATGGCGATGCCCTCCGCGCCGGCACGCGCGGTACGGCCGATGCGATGGACATAGGTCTCCGGCACGTTCGGCAGGTCGAAATTCACGACATGGCTGATGCCGTCGACATCAATGCCGCGAGCGGCGATGTCGGTCGCAACCAGAATGCGCAGCGAACCGTCGCGGAAGGCGCCCAGTGCCCGCTCGCGCTGGCTCTGGCTCTTGTTGCCGTGGATCGCGGCAGCCTCGATGCCGGACGTGCCGAGCTGGCGCACGACCTTGTCGGCGCCGTGCTTGGTGCGGGTGAAGACGATGGCGCGCTCGAGTTCCGGCACGTTCAGCGTCTTCGCCAGCAGCGTCGGCTTGTCGTGGGCTTCCGTGAAGATGACGCGCTGGTCGATCTTCTCGGCGGTGGTCGCGACCGGCGCCACCGCGACCTCGACCGGATCGGTCAGGTAGGCGGAAGCAATGTCGCGGATCGGCTTCGGCATGGTCGCCGAAAAGAGCAGCGTGTGGCGCTCTTTCGGGATCAGGGTCGCGATGCGGCGCAGCGCATGGATGAAACCGAGATCGAGCATCTGATCGGCCTCGTCGAGGACGAGGAACTCGATCTCGCGCAATGAGACGGCGCGCTGGTCGACGAGGTCGAGGAGGCGGCCGGGCGTGGCGACGAGTATGTCGACCTTCTCGCCGAGCGCGCGGATCTGCTTGCCGACGGGCACGCCGCCGAAGATCACCGCCGACTTCAGCGACGTGAAGCGGCCATAGGTGCGGATGCTGGCCTCGATCTGGGCGGCCAGCTCGCGCGTCGGCGACAGGATGAGCGCACGCACGCTGCGGGCCGACATCTGGCGCGGCTTGCCGAGCAGGCGATGCAGCATCGGCAGCGAGAAGGCAGCGGTCTTGCCGGTGCCGGTCTGGGCGGCGCCAAGCAGGTCGCGGCCCTGGAGAATATGCGGGATGGCCTGCGCCTGGATCGGCGTGGGCGTCTCATAGCCCTCGGCCGCGAGCGCCTTGAGAAGGGGCTCGGCGAGGCCGAGATCGGTAAACTTGGTCAAGAAGGATCTTTCCGGACGCCGCGATGCGAGGGGCGCATGTGGGTTTCGGCTGCGCCGCAGGCTCGCATCCGGCCTGTACTTGTCTTTAGTCGGACCTGCCGGCGAACCGCTAGCCACAGCGCCGGCAGGCTTGTCGTGGACCGGGGCCGCTTTAGGGCTCTCCCGGTCGATTGGTATCGGCTCAGGCGACGACGAGGTTGCCGGCCGAGGTCTTGCCGGTCTTGCGATCGGCAATGAGCTCGAAGGAGACGACCTGGCCGTCGCGCAGCTCGCGCAGGCCCGCGCGCTCGACAGCGGAGATGTGGACGAACACGTCCTGGCCGCCGTTCTCAGGGGTGATGAAGCCGTAGCCCTTGGTGGCGTTGAACCACTTCACGGTGCCCTTTTCCATAGTTCTAGAATCCTTACGTTTCAGATCCGCGTATCGGTGCGACCCAGAGCTCGACGCGCGGACGTCTTGCAGTGGTATTGTAGCGATGTGTGGTGGATCTGAATCGTGCCCGCCGACCGGATTGCCCGCGCGGAGGATTGGCCAGAACCCGGCCGCATCTCGTCATACATCGGTGCGCATAGCACGAAATGCAAGACCGGTCCAGCAAGGGCGCCGACAGCGCCTGGAACAGAGCCGGCGAGCCCGTGTTTGGCTCAGAAAGGAGGCCGCATCATGCCGATCACGCTCAAGGGTTCCTGCCGTTGCGGAGCCGTGCATTTCTCGGTCGAGAGCCATGCACCGGTCCCCTACCAGCTTTGCTACTGCTCGATCTGCCGCAAGACGGCCGGTGGCGGCGGCTTCGCGATCAATCTCTCGGCCGAGGCCGCGACGCTGAAGGTCGAGGGCGAGGACAAGATCGGCAGCTTCAGTGCGGAGATCAGGGGCGATGATGGGGCTTGCGAGCGCTCGCAAGCGCAACGCCGCTTCTGCATCGCCTGCGGCACCGCTCTCTGGCTGTTCGACCCGCGCTGGCCGGAACTGCTGCACCCCTTCGCCTCGGCGATCGACAGCCATCTGCCGCACGCGCCCGAAAAGACCCATATCATGCTGCGGTTCAAGGCCAGCTGGGTCGAGCCGGCGATCGGGCCGAATGACCAGAGCTTCAACGACTACCCCGAGGAATCGATCGAGGACTGGCATCGCAGGCACGGCCTCTGGGTCGATTGATCCCATTGCCGCAGCGGTGCTCTGCGGCCGATAGGTTATCGAACGAGCCGCTCGACGAGACTTCGCAAGGGGCCGAGATCGAGGATCGCGTGATAGCGGTAGTGCCCCACCGGTTCCTCGGCATGCTCCAGCGCCCAGGTCAGCTCATGCGGCACATGCACCGCCCAGGCCCCAGCCTCCAGTGCCGGCAGGATGTCGGATTTCAGGGAATTGCCGACCATCATCGCCCGCCCTGCCCCGTCGCCGTGGCGGACGAAGATGCGGCCATAGGTCTCCGGCTTCTTGTCGCTGACGATCTCGACCGCGTGGAAGAAATCGCCGAGACCGGACTGGGCAAGCTTGCGCTCCTGGTCAAAGAGATCGCCCTTGGTGATCAGCACCAGCCGGTAGCCGCCGGAGAGCGCTTCGAGCGTCTCATGGACATGCGGCAAGGTCTCGACGGGATGGGCCGCCATCTCGCGGCCGGCAGCGAGGATCTCGCCGATGACGGAGGCCGGTACCTGGCCCCGCGTGATCTCGATCGCCGTCTCGATCATCGAGAGCACGAAGCCCTTGATGCCGAAACCGTAGAAACCGAGATTGCGCTTCTCGGCTTCGAGCAGGCGTCCGGAAATCTCGGCCGCCTCACCATGCTCGCCAAGCAGCGCGACGAAGCGATCCTCCGTCATCCGGAAGAACTGCTCGTTCTGCCAGAGCGTGTCGTCGGCATCGAAGCCGATGGTGGTCAGTCGAGGCATGGCACTTCCACAACTATGATAAGCTACCGATCAACGACAACGATCCGGCAATCGCAAAATGGCTCGTTCAAATTCTCCCATCCGAAATAGCCGGGTAGGATTCATGACCGGCCCTGAACTGCCCGAAGATTTCGACAGCATGGGCGCGGAGGAAATCGAAACCCAGTTCCTCCCCAACCCTATCTGCTCGGAAGCCGAGATACCTCAGCCATCCTTCGGCTTGATCGCCCCAAGCGCCGCCTGCGCGGCCGCCAAGCGGGCGATCGGCACGCGGAAGGGCGAGCAGGAAACATAGTCGAGGCCGACGCTCTCGCAGAAGCCGATCGAGGCCGGGTCGCCGCCATGCTCGCCGCAGATGCCGAGCTTGATGCCGGGCCGGGTCTTGCGGCCGCGCTCGGCGGCGAGCTTGACCAGTTCGCCGACGCCGTCCTGGTCGATGGTGACGAAGGGGTCGGCGTCGAGCAGGCCCTTGGCGGTGTAGGAGCCGAGGAAGGAGGAAGCGTCGTCACGCGAGATACCGAGCGTCGTCTGCGTCAGGTCGTTGGTGCCGAAGGAGAAGAACTCGGCGCTCTCGGCGATCTCGGCAGCGCGCAGCGCGGCGCGCGGCAATTCGATCATGGTGCCGACCTGATAGTCGATCTTGGTGCCGCTCTCCGCGATCACGGCCTTGGCCATGGCGTCGATGCGGGATTTGACGAGATCGAGCTCGGGCTTGCCCATGACGAGCGGCACCATCACCTCGGGGATCACCGGCTTTCCGGTCTCCTTGGCGGCGATGACCGCCGCCTCGAAGATGGCGCGGGCTTGCATCTCGGCGATCTCGGGGAAGGCGACCGCGAGGCGGCAGCCGCGGAAGCCGAGCATCGGGTTGAACTCGTGCAATTCGGCGGCTCGCTGGCGCAGTGCGTCGGGCGTGACGCCGAGCGCGGCGGCGACCTCGCCGATCTCCTTGTCGCCCTGAGGCAGGAACTCGTGCAGCGGCGGATCGAGCAGGCGGATCGTCACCGGCAGGCCGCTCATGATGCTGAAGAGCTGGACGAAGTCCTGGCGCTGCACCGGCAGGAGCTTGGCAAGCGCCGCACGCCTGCCCTTGTCGTCCTGGGCGAGGATCATCTCGCGGACGGCCTGAATGCGGCCTTCGTCGAAGAACATGTGCTCAGTACGGCAGAGCCCGATACCTTCGGCGCCAAACTCACGGGCGGTCTTGGCGTCCTCCGGCGTCTCGGCATTGGCGCGGACCTTGAGGCGGCGAACCTTGTCAGCCCAGCCCATCAGGGTCGCGAATTCGCCGGAGAGCTCCGGCTTCTGCATCTTGATCTCGCCGAGCAGAACCTGGCCGTTGCCGCCGTCGATGGTGACGAAATCTCCGGCTTTCAGCGTGGTCGGGCCGATCGAGAGCGTGCCCTTGGCGTAGTCGATGCGGATCTGGCCGGCGCCGGAGACGCAGGGCTTGCCCATGCCGCGGGCGACCACCGCCGCATGCGAGGTCATGCCGCCGCGGGAGGTCAGGATGCCCTCGGCGGCGTGCATGCCGTGGATGTCCTCAGGCGAGGTCTCGACGCGAACGAGGATGACCTTCCTGCCGGCCTTCTTGGCGGCCTCGGCATCGTCGGAGTTGAAGACGATCTCGCCGGCGGCGGCTCCGGGCGAGGCCGGCAGGCCCACGGTCAGCACACGGCGCTCGGCCTTCGGATCGATGGTCGGGTGCAGGAGCTGGTCGAGCGCGCCGGGCTCGACGCGGCCGACGGCCTCCTCCTGCGTGATCAGGCCTTCGGTCGCAAGCTCGACCGCAATGCGGAGCGCCGCCTTGGCGGTGCGCTTGCCGGACCGGGTCTGCAGCATCCAGAGCTTGCCCTCCTGGATGGTGAACTCCATGTCCTGCATGTCGCGATAATGCTTCTCGAGGATGCCGTAGATGCGGCAAAGCTCGGCATAGGCCTCCGGCATCTCCCGTTCCATCGAGGGCTTGTCGGAGCCCGCCTCGATGCGGGCCTTCTCTGTGATGTCCTGCGGCGTGCGGATGCCGGCGACGACGTCCTCACCCTGCGCATTGATCAGGAACTCGCCATAGAGCGCGTTCTCGCCGGTGGAGGGATTGCGGGTGAAGGCGACGCCGGTCGCGGAGGTGTCGCCCATGTTGCCGAAGACCATCGACTGGACGTTGACGGCTGTGCCCCAGCTCGCGGGAATGCTGTTCAGCTCGCGATACTTGATGGCGCGAGCATTCATCCAGGAGGAGAAGACGGCGCCGACCGCGCCCCAGAGCTGCTTCTCCGGGTCCTGCGGGAAGTCGGAGCCGAGCTCCTTCTTGACGATGTCCTTGTACTTGCCGACCAGAACCTTCCAGTCGGCAGCCTTAAGATCGGTGTCGAGATGGAGGCCCTTGCGCTCCTTGTAGTCTTCCAGCGCCTCCTCGAAGAGGCCGTGGTCGATGTCGAGCACGACGTTGGAATACATGGTGATGAAGCGGCGGTAGCTGTCCCAGGCGAAGCGCTCGTCGCCCGAGGCCTTGGCGACAGCCTCGACCGTCTCGTCGTTGAGGCCGAGATTGAGGACGGTGTCCATCATGCCCGGCATGGAGGCGCGGGCGCCCGAGCGGACCGAGACGAGGAGCGGATTGGCTGCGTCGCCGAAGGTCTTGCCGGTGAGCTTGCCCATGCCGGCCAGCGCGGCCTTGACCTGCCCGTCGAGCTCGGGCGGGAAGCTCTTGCCGTTGTCGTAATAGGCGGTGCAGACCTCGGTGGTGATGGTGAAGCCGGGCGGAACGGGCAGGCCCAGATTGCTCATCTCGGCCAGGTTCGCGCCCTTACCGCCGAGCAGGTTCTTCATTCCCGCCTCACCCTCGGCCTTGCCGTCGCCGAAGGTGTAGACCCACTTCCCACCTGCCATCACATAGCCTCTTCTGTTCAACCGGACGAGGCAAACGCCGCGCCGGCCTGAAAGTTTCGTGTGCGTGCCGCCCGTGACTTATGGTCACCGGCAGCGGGGATGAGGCGCTCATGCCCAAACCGACATGAACAATCAATGAGCGTGTGCAGCATCGCCTGATGCAGCGCAATAGCACGGCCGGGTTGCGTTAGGCTCCCTTCCCGCGCGCGGCGCGGGGCCAGCGCAGCGGCCAGTTGACGATGCGCTCGGCAACCTCCTCCTCCGGGATCTCGTCCTCCGAGGCAAAGACGCGGCCGCGCACGGAGACGCCGGCCGCGACCACCGTCTCGGGATCGCCGGAGACAAGCGGATGCCACCAGGGCAGGTCCTTGCCTTCGGCAACGAGGCGATAGCCGCAGGTCGGCGGCAGCCAGGGCAGCGTGCGCACCTCTTCGGGCGTCAGCGTCACGCAATCCGGCACCTTCTGCGAGCGGTTCGGATAGTCCCGGCAGCGGCAAGTGCCGGCCTCGAACAGGCGGCAGCCGACATCGGTCGCGAAGATGCGCCCGGTGTCCTCGTCCTCGAGCTTGACGAGGCAGCAGCGGCCGCAGCCGTCGCAGAGCGATTCCCATTGCTCCGTCGTCATGGCCTCAAGCGACGTCGTCAGCCAGAAGGGCTGCTCTTTCGGCGGGGTTTGCGTCATGGCAGGCTTATGCGCCTGCCGGCCGCAAGATGGAAGGCCGATCCGGCCCATTCCGGTGTGCGGCGACGGCATCGCCCGACCGGTGCGGACACCGCAATTTTTCGTGAAATTTACCGACCCGCCTCTTATCCGGCACCGGGACCTCCCTATGTGTCCTTTCCCGGGCGCTCTGCTGTTGCCAAGATGGCAAGCACGCGGCAGGACTATGCCGGGGGCCATTCGGAAAGCCTGGAACGGCCATGGAGTTCAGGAAGGCGGGCTGGAGGACGCGGCTGAAGCGCTTGGCGCTCGCTGCCGACTCGTGGCTCGATGCCGGCCTGTGGGGCGCCGGGCGACGGGCCGGCGAGATCCACGAACGTATCCGCAGCGCCGCCGACCGGCTGACCGTCAGCGGCGGCAAGCGTATTGCGGCCGAATTCGCCAGCGAAGGCCTGAATATCGGCATCGTCGTCGCGCTCTTCCTGCTGATGCTGGCGCTGCCCGCATTCCGGATCGGCAACGAGGAGGCGCTCAGGAGCCAGGTCCTGGCCGTCACCTTCCTCGACCGCTACGGCGCGCCGATCGGCCATCGCGGTGCCCGGCACGACGATTCGCTGAAGCTGGAGGAGATGCCGGACCATCTGCTCAAGGCCGTCCTCGCCACCGAGGACCGGCGCTTCTACGACCATTTCGGCATCGACCTGATCGGCACGTTCCGGGCGGTGACGGTCAATGCCCGCGCCTCCGGCGTCGTCCAGGGCGGCTCCTCGCTGACCCAGCAGCTCGCCAAGAACCTCTTCCTCAACAACGAGCGCTCGCTCGACCGCAAGATCAAGGAAGCCTTCCTCGCCCTGTGGCTGGAGACGCGGCTGACCAAGAACGAGATCCTCAAGCTCTATCTCGACCGCGCCTATATGGGCGGCGGGACCTTCGGCGCTGCGGCCGCGGCCGAATACTATTTCGGCAAGTCGGTGAAGGACGTTTCGCTGGCGGAGGCTGCGATGCTCGCCGGCTTGTTCAAGGCGCCGACGAAATACGCCCCCCATGTCAACCTGCCGGCGGCCCGCGCGCGCGCCAACGACGTGCTCAACGCCATGGTCGATGCCGGCTTCATGACGGCGGGCCAGGTCGACAGTGCCAAGCGCAACCCGGCGACGCCGGTCGACCGCAGGCGCGATTCCAGCCCCGACTACTATCTCGACTGGGCCTTCGACGCGGTGAAGGAGCTGGCGGCCGAGGGCAAGCTGGGCGCCGACCGCGTGCTGACGGTGAAGACCCCGCACGACACCGCGATCCAGGAACGCGCCGACGAGGCGATCGAGTCGATCCTTCGCCAACATGGGCCGGCCTATCGGGTGAAGCAGGCCGCGACCGTCGTCATGGACCCGGACGGCGCGGTGCGCGCCATCGTCGGCGGACGCGACTATGGCGCGAGCCAGTTCAACCGGGCGACCGCCGGCCAGCGCCAGCCGGGCTCCTCGTTCAAGCCCTTCGTCTACGCGACCGCGCTTTCCGCGGGGCTCTACAAGCCGACCACCATCGTCACCGACCGGCCGGTCTGCATCGGCAACTGGTGCCCGAAGAACTATGGCGGCTCCTTCGCCGGCTCGATGCCTCTGACCGTCGCGCTGGCGAAATCGATCAACTCGATCCCGGTGCAGATGTCGATCGCGATCGGCAAGGCGACCGGCGAGACGCATGAGGCGAGGGCCGCCGCGATCGGGCGCAAGAAGATCGTCGAGACGGCTCATGCCATGGGCCTGACCACGCCGCTGACCGACACGGTTTCGCTGCCGATCGGCGCCGCCGAGGTCACCGTCATCGACATGGCCGCCGGCTATTCCGTGCTCGCCAATGGTGGGCGGCGGGCCAAGCCCTATGCCGCGATCGAGATCACCAATTCGCAGGGCGAGGCGATCTATCGCCATGATCGCGACGAGCCGGAGCCGAAGCAGGTGCTGACCCCGCAGGTGGCGCAGGACATGAACTTCATGCTCTCGAAGGTGCCGACCGAAGGCACGGCCCGGCGCGCCGCGCTCGACGGCGTCGTCACCGCCGGCAAGACCGGCACCACCAACGGCTACAAGGACGCCTGGTATGTCGGCTATTCCGGCAATCTCGTCGGCGCCGTCTGGTTCGGCAACGACAACTCGGCCGAGACCGCCAACATGACCGGCGGCTCGCTGCCGGCGATGACGTGGAAGGAGATCATGCAGTTCGCCCATCAGGGGCTGGAGCTGAAGCCGATCCCCGGCGTGCCGGCCGCAGATCCGAAGGCCGCGACCGTCGCCAAGGCCGGCAACGCCGCAACGTCGCCCGGCGCGACGGCCGGCCATATGCCGCGCCAGTCCTTCGAGGTACTCTCGGCGGTCAGCTCCATGTTCAAGGCCGTGGAGCCAAGGCGGATCGCGAGCCGCCCGGTCCAGGTCGGCGTCCGCGAGATGTCCGGCAGCGAGCCCAGGGTCCGCTGAGGCGCTCCCAGGCCTGTTGACGGCCAACGATGCGGCGGGTCAACTCCGCCTCCAAACGGCTCCGCGGAAGGACAGCGTGCGGATTCTCGACCTCGCCTATATCCTCGCTCTCGGCGCCGGTCTCGGGCTGGGCTCCGCGCATTGGGCGGTGGCCGGGCGCTCGGCCATCGGCCGAGTCGAGGTCGGCGCCTGGACGGCCTGGCCGCGCAGCGGCAGCCGCGAGGTCGATCCCTATATGCGCGCCTATCTCGCCCGCGGCGTCCATCTGCCGCTGGGTTCGGGCGAAGGGCTGGAGCTGATCGCCGAGCGTGACGATGCGGGGCAAGCGCTGGACGGGCGCTGCCGCTATCGGCTCTCCGGCGCGACGCCGACGACACGCGGTTGGACCATCGGCATCACCGACGGCGACGGCCTGCCCTTCCGCCTGCCGCTGGAGCGCACCAGCTTCACCGATTCCGAGATCGTCCGTCCGGAGGATGGCGGGCTCGCCATCATCGCCTCCTCCACGCCCGAAGCCGGCAACTGGCTGCCGCTGCCGTCGAGTGGGCGCTTTCAGATTCGCCTGCGGCTCTACGATACGCCGATCTCGAGCCAGACCGGCGAGACGCGGGCCAGCAACCTGCCGCGCATCATGCGCGTCGATTGCCGATGAGCGCCGTCAGCCACGATCCGCCACAAAGGCGCCCCTCGGCTCTTGCCGGCTGGCGGCCATATCTGCGCGCCGGCCTCGTCCGTTTCGTGATGACGACGCTCGCCGGCCTGATACTCGCGGCGATCGTGCATATCGTCACGGTGCTGGCGATCCCTGCCCTCTCCCGGCACGATGCGGCGCATGCCTATCGCGAGCTCGGCAACGACGGCCATGCCGAGCCGGTCCCGTGGCCCGGCAATGCCCGCGGCCTGCCGGTCCTGCGTGAGGCTGATCCCAACGTCGTCACGGCGATCTGCAACTACGATCTCTCGGCTGGCCCGATGCGGATCGCCGCCCGCACCGGCTCGCTGCCGCTCGGCCTGACATTGCACCGGCGGGGCGGCGGGGTGCTCTATGCCATCACCGACCGGGCAGCCATCCGCGGCACGCTCGAATTCCTGGTGATGACCGAGGCCCAGCGCGACGAGCGCATCGCGGCCGACGAGGAGGGCGAGACCAGCCGGGAGCTGCGTATCGTCTCCGATACCGAGCAGGGGCTGATCGTGGCGCGCGTACTGCAGCGCCTGCCGTCGGACCGGGCCGATGCCGAGGCGCTGGCGACGGGCGTCGCCTGCGGGCTGGCAAACTAGCTCAGGCACCTTTCGCATTTCCTTCACGCGAACCGGTGCCCACTTCGCTCGAAAATGCTTTAGCCCTTATAGACGACCGGGCGCTTGCCGCCCTCGCCGAAGGCGCCGTTGAGCTGCATCTGGCAGAGCGGACGGGCTTCCATCTCAAGCGCCATGATCGCGCGCTCGGCCTTAACGGCCTCGCGGGAGGGCATCTCGACGACGAGATTGGCCAGGGCGTGACGGTAGCTGCGGATGCGGAAATCGAGGCGCTCGCAGACCCAGAAGACGAGACCCTCGTTCTCGACGACGCGCGCATAGGCCGGGGCCTGCTTGTCGACCGGGACATCGGGCGACGATTCGGCGGTCCGCATGCGCACCCGGTCCATGTTCACCACCCGCCCCGCATTGGCGCGGAAGGGGCCGATCAGCAGGCGATCGGCATTGGCGTCCTCAGCCAGCCGGTTGTAGCGCGAGGCCTGGGAAGCGAAGGAGATCGAGGTCAGGCCGCGGAAATAGTCGGACACATCCGTCGATTGGTATGCGACCGGCAGGATGCGCGTATGAGCGAGGTTGGAGACCTCGCCCTGGAAGATATTGTTCGGGCTTGAGGGCATGACGAAGCGCCAGGCGCGGTCGCGCATCTGCTCCTCGTCATCGGTCAGGCGGAAATAGGAAGCCTGCTCGTCACGAAAGGTGGCCGACCAGAAGCCGGCCTCGGGCGCGATCAATTGCGACCAGACCGTCGGCCGCGGCCGGCCCAGATCGCCCGTGGTCGCGGTGCAGGCCGAAATCGACGCAGCCGCCAGCAGGGCGAGCAACAGCTTGGCCGGCCCTCGTGTCACGCAGGCTGCCTGCGCGCGCTCTTGCGAACCGCGACCTTGCGGGCCCGTCCGGCGGCGGGGGCTTTCGCGGCAGGCGGCCGCGCCTCGGGCGGGCGCTCGTAACGCACGCCCGTGAAGAAGAGGATCTCCGCCGTCCGCGGCGGAAGGGAACAGGTGGAAGCCCGCCGGGGGCGCCGCTGTGGCGCGAAGGGGATGACGACGGCCATGATGCGCCTCCTTATCCAGCGCCAGAGTTGCAACGCGAGAACCGGCGAGGTGGGGGCAGCACCGAGTCGCATAGTCCCGCAAGCCCATCAGGCCCGGACATGGTTAACGCGGCCTTAACGGTCGGGGATTAATGCTGCTCAACCATCGGTTTCCCCTTTCCGAGCCTGCCATGCCCGCATCCGTTTCCAAGGAACTCGCCGATCTCGCACGCCTGGCGCGCGAGGGTGGGCTCGACCTCAGCCCGATCTCGCTGCGGGTCAAGGCGGACCTGCTGCTCTCGACGCCGCAGCCGTCACCGGGCGACCTCGCCGCCTTCGGCGAGATGGCCGAGGCGCTGCTGCCGGGCATCGACGAGGCGACGTCGCTCATCCTGGCGCGCAAGCTCGCCGGCTGGCCGCATACGCCGCAACCGGTCATGGTCGGGCTCGCCGCGAAGGGCGGCGCCGTGCTGGCGGAGCTGCTGCGCCACGGCATGCCCGTCCCGGAGGCTGAACTCGAAAACCTCGTCGAAACCGGCGACGAGGCGATGCGCGCAGCGCTGGCCGTCCGCTCCGATCTCACCGCCCAGGCTGTGATCATGCTGGTCGCGGACGAGAATCGCGAGCTGGACCTCGCCCTGATCGCCAATCACAGCGCGCCGATGCCGCGCGCAGCCGTCGACAGCCTGATCGCGCGGGCGCGGATCGAGCCGGCCTATCGGCCGGGCCTGCTGGCGCGCCCCGACCTGTCCAATCTCGAACTCGCGCCGCTCTTCCTGCATGCCGGGGCCGAACGGCGCCTCGCGATCCTCGAATCGCTGATGGCCCGCGAAGCGCTGCATCCCAGCGACAGGCGCCCGGCCCTCACCGCCCCGGTCTTCGCCGGGTGGCTCGACCTCGCCGCCGAGGATCGCGGCGCTGCGTTCGCTGCCATCGCCGAACATCTCGGCGGCGGCGCGGCACTTGCGAACGCCATCGCGGCCGATACGTCTCGCGACCTCGCCGCGCTCGCGCTGACAGCGAGCGGCACCACCGTCGAGGAAGCGACGCGCTTCCTGATCCGCCTGGGCGACGATGCCGCCCACTCGGTCGAGCGCATCTTCGCGGTGGTCGCGCTGATGCGCTCGGTGAAGCCCGCGATCGCCTTCCGCCTGGCGATGCATATCGCCGGCACGACGGCGATGGCACCGCAGCGGCGCGGCCAGCATCAGCCGGCGATGGATCCGAGCGGGACGCCGGCGCGCGCCGGCCATGCCCGGCCGGAGGCGCAGCCTGCCATGTCGGAAGTCCTCGGCAAGATCGGAGCGAAGCGCGAACGCGGCTGAGCCGCTTCGCTTCGATCGGCAGCGTCAGCTCTCGACGAGCTGCAGCCGCGGATCACCGGCCCGGTTCTCGATCTCGACGAGCCAGAGATCGCCGTCGAAGCGCAGCTCGCGCGCGACGCGGTCCTCTATCGCGAGGGGATCGGCATCGAGCAGGAGCTGGAAGCGGCGCTCGCCGTCATCCTCGGCCAGCGCCTGCGGCGCCGGGCCGTAAAGCGCCGCAGTGCCATCCAGCCGGTCGAGCTTGACGAAGATGGCGCCGGCCTCGCGCGCGCCGCGGCGGCGCAGCACGGCGACGAGGCCATCGAGCCCCGCCTGCCGGAGATAGGCCGAAACCCAGAAATCGCTGGTCAGGCGCGCCATGTCACGCGCCGCGGATCAGGTGCGCGGTGCCGCCGCCGTGCGCCCGGCGGAGCGGATATCGGCCGGCGGACGAAGGTCGCCGCCATTGATGAGATCGGCGATCGGATCGCGCGCAGGTGCGGGAGCGGCGGCAGCGCGAGGCGCCGGAGCCGGAGCGGCCGGCGCGGCGGCGCGCGCAGCGGCAGGCACCGGCGCGGGCGGCCGGGGCTGCGCCTCGCGGGCCAGCGGCGCCTGGGAGAGATCGTTAGGGCGCGCCGGCGGGCGGATCGGCTGGACGGGCACTTCGGCGGCAGCGGCCGGCGATGGCTCGGCGCGGCGCTCGGCCGTGGCTCGCGGTTGCGGGACCGGCGCCGGAGCGGAGAGCATCGGGGCCGGATGGCGCGCCTTCTGGAACATCAGCGCATTGGCGACGATGGCGAGGGAGACGATGCCGAAAGCGAGCATCACGAGCGCCCGGCCCGGCCGCTTGCCGGCGACACGGGCGACCCGGCCGAGCCAGGACGTCTTGCGGCGCGCAGCTTGAGCGCGGCGCACCGGCGCGGAGAGGGAAGCGCCGGAATGGGCGCGGGCGGCCATGGTCACGGACATCGGTTAGCTCGTCTTCAGGCGGTCAGGCGGAAAGGTTCTTTGGTATCCAGGCCCCGACGCGGCGCCCGGGCGAAAGTCACGATCTTGGCGGGCTGCTCGATGCCGTCGGCGCCGCCGACCGGCAGACGCACCGAGACGCGCGTGCCGACGCCCGGCGCACTCTCGACCGTGAGGCGGCCACCATGCAGGCCGACCAGCCCGCGCACGACGGAGAGGCCGAGGCCGGTGCCTTCGTGGGTGCGGTCATAGGCGCTCTTGGCCTGGAAGAAGGGGTCGCCCAGCTTGGGCAGGTCGGCGGCGGCGATGCCGATGCCGGTATCGGAGACGGAGAGGTCGATCGTGTCGCCGTCGCGCACGACGGCCAATGTCACACGCCCGCCGGCCGGGGTGAACTTGATGGCATTCGAGAGCAGGTTGAGCACGACCTGCTTCAGCGCACGCCGATCGCCTTCCATCGCAGGCAGGGCCGGACCGACGACGCGCTCCAGCGCGATGCTGCCGGTCTCGGCCCGCAGCGCCATCAGCGTGCAGCAATCCTGCGCCATCGCGGCGAGGTCGAGCGGCTCGCGCTCGATGGTCATCGCGCCGCTCTCGATCTTCGAGATGTCGAGCAGCGTGTTCACGACCTCGAGCAGGTGATGACCGGACGCATGGATGATTCGGGCATATTCCAGGCGCTTCTGCGCATTGAGCCAGCCATTGTCGTCGGCGCTCAGTATCTCGGAAAAGCCGATGATCGCATTCAGCGGCGTGCGCAGCTCATGGCTCACCGTCGCCAGGAACTGGCCCTTGATGTCGTTCGCGCGCAGCGCCTCGGCATGGCCGCGCTCGCGGGTCTCCTCGGCGGCGCGGCGCTCGGTGACGTCGCGCATCACGCAGACGACGGCAGCGCCATCGGCGGCGGCGGCGCCGGCAACGCGGCAAGCCTGCATTTCCAGCCAGAGCGATACCGGCAAGCGGGCGTCGCCCATGCCGTCGCGCGGCACAAAGAGGGTGCGGAACGAGGCCGTCACGCCCTCGGTGCCATGAGCGGCATCGCTCAGCGCCTTCAGGAAGAGCGGGCGGTCGGCGATATGGACGCGCTCGAACAGGCCGCGCCCGAGCAATTCGCGCGGATCGGCGCCGGCCAGCGTCCGCGCCGCGGCATTGGCGAAGACGACCGCGCCGCTGGCATCGTGCCAGGTGACGAGATCGCCGACGTGATCGAGCAGGAGCTGCGAACGCGCATCGGAGATGCGGTGCTCGCGCTCCTCGACATGGCGCCGACGTAGCAGGACGGCCGTCACGACCAGAGCCTGAGCGAGCGCCGACATGGCCAGAAGCGGCATCGCCTCGCCGGTCCACAGCATCGCTTCCGCGAACAAGCCGAGCCCGTGCAAGCCGATGGCGGCCAACAGCGCACCGACCGCGATCCAGCCGGCACGCAGCATGAAGCCGCGCGAACCGAAGAAGGCAGCCTCGACCGGCACGACCGCCAGCCAGAGCAGCAAGGGCGAGGACAGGCCGCCGGTCGCACCGGCCAAAGCCACGATAAAAAGGCAAAGCGCGGCGCAGGAGAGTGCATGCGCCGCATCAAGGCGGCCCGTGCGGGAGACCAGCGCCACCGAGAAGACGGCCAAAGCGGCAGCGACGATCATGGCCGCCTCGAAGGCGCCGGGCGCACCGCGCCAGGCCAGATAGGCGGGAGCCAGGCCGAGCATGCCGCCGCCGACAAGCAGGCGCGACAGAACGAAACGTTCGTGACGCTGCCTTTCCGCCGGGTCGGACTGCACCGATGCATGCACCAATGCCGCCGCCTGTGTCCTCAATGCTGTCATCACCATACGGAACGCAACGCCTTACTCTCGCGGATACCCCCATCCGCTCGGCGCATCTCGCCATGGCCGGTTTAAGCGGGGCTTAAGGCGAAGGACGGGGGAAAGGGCGCCAAAAATCAGGCGCTACGTTTTCCGCATATTTTTCATGAAGTTATCTAAAATCTGCGAGATTTCTGGGTTCCGGCGATGTTCGCGGCAAGGTGAACGGAAGCTGAAGATCGCCCGCAGCATTCGACTCGCATTTGAGCGTTCGGAATCACGCGATTTTTCGAGATCCCGATCTAGGGTGTCTCGCGGCGCAGAGGAAAGCGCCGGTGACGGAGACCGACATGGCCTATCTGCTGCGCAAGATCGCGATCATCGGCCTAATCGCCGTGAACTCGCCGGTGCACAGCGGCAAGCCGGCCGATGCGAACCTGCCGCAGGCCGTGCGGCAGGCCGCCGAGACCGTCCGGACAGAGACCCGCAACGCCGCCGGCAGCCTAACGGCGGCGCGCGAGGCCGCCGAAATCCTGGCGGGGATGGACCCCATCCTGCGCGAGCGTATTCTGCACGCGGCTGCGACGGCCGTGGTCGGCAAACAGCCCCCGCAGCGCTGAACGCTTGACGCCCTCCCGCAATCGCGGGAAGAGGCCGGGCATGACGACCAGCCTCGACGACATCGTCGCGAATTTCGAACTGCTCGACGAGTGGGACGATCGCTATCGCTACCTCATCGAACTCGGCAAGGGCCTCGATCCCCTGCCCGAGGCGGATCATGTCGACGCCAACAAGGTGCGCGGCTGCGCCAGCCAGGTCTGGCTCGTCGCCCATCGCGAGGGCGGCAGCGGGCCGCAGACCCGGCTGCATTTCGTCGGCGACAGCGACGCTCATATCGTGCGCGGGCTCGTGGCGCTGGCTCTGGCGATCTTCTCCGGACGGGAGGCTTCGGACATCCTCGCGACCGATGCCTTCGCCATCTACGAGCGCCTCGGCCTCGCCGCCCATCTCACGCCACAGCGCTCGAACGGGGTGCGCGCCATGATCGACCGGATCAAGCGCGACGCCCAGGCCGCGGCGGCGGGCTGAACGGACTCAGCCCGCGAGCGGGAATTCGCTCGGTCGGGCACCATCCGCCTGCCAGCTACGCAATCCGGACGGCCGGGCACGACGGTCCAGGCCGTAATGCGTCACCAGCGCCGCAAGCGCGACCCGCAACACGATCTTGGCTGAGCGCGCCGGCCAGCGGCGCTCCTTCTCGACAAGGTCGAGCCCCTTGAGAAAGCCGCAGATGTCGATCGCCAGCCCTGAAAGCTCCGGCCCGAGGCGATCGCAGGCAAGCCTGACACGTTGACGCGCCGCAAGCGCGGTATCGGACGAGCCCGCGACGTCGCGAGGCCCCGCTCCGGCCTGTTCCGGCGTCAGCGCCGCATCCCAATTCATCGTCGTGCGCGGCAACATGCCCGCCAGCGTGATGTCCGCCCGAAAGCGCTCGCCAGCCGCGAATTCCTCGCTGCTGATCTGCGGCCTGCCATCCTTGCCGGGGCGGCGATAGAGCCAGAGCAGCGGGCTTTCCCGATCGTCCATGGCGGGGGCTGGCTGTCCGTTCGGCTCGGGTCGCGCCTTATCCACAACAGGCACGCTTGGCGGCGAGGAGACGAGGCCAAGCCGGGGCGGCTTGGTGTCCTTCGACCAGGCGGCGAGTTCCTCGGCCACCAGGACCTTCACCGTTTCGGCCGAGACATAGCCGGCCCCCAGGCTCGTCCCGTTCACCGTCCGGAAGAGCGCGATACGGCCGCAACCCAGCGGCGAGACGAGGCCATAGCACCCTGCCCCGCCGAGATGCTTCAGGAGACGGTTGCGTTCGTTGCGTTGGGTTTCAGTCGTCATCGGCCGGCCTCCACGCGGTGGTCGACCAGCTTCGCCATCGCGGCCAGCAGCGCAGCCTCCAGGGCCGTCAGCCCGAACTCCAGCCGGGGATCGTCGCGGCGATCCTCGATCAGGGCGCAGGCGTGGCGAACGGTCGTGCGATCCCGGCCGAAGCAGATGCCGACGCGCGTGAGGCTGAGACCGAAGGCGACATGGGCGAGATACATAGCCGTCTGGCGCGCCAGGGCGATCGATTTCCGCCCCCGGTTCGCCGCCCGCAGACCGGCCAGCGGAATGCGGGCCGCTGCCGCGGTGGCCACCTCCGCCAGGCGCGCCTCAGCGGTCGCGCGCAGGACAACTTGTGATTGGTCGCTCGCTATGTTCATATTATGTTCCTATCCACAGTTGCCCCACTCCCTCCAGCAGGCCTACGATACATAGGATTATATTCTTATATGTTAACTGGCAAGCCCCGAGGCCGATTTATCCCCGCCCTGCTCCGGGAGCAGGGCGCAAGAAAAAAGCCGCCGAGATCATCGGCGGCTTTTTCCGAGACCGGCGCATCGATCGCGCGCCGAACAGACAGACCGCTCAGCGGCGCTTGCGACGCTGCTGGCCCAGACCCATTTTCTTCGCCAACTGAGAGCGCGCCTCGGCATAGTTCGGCGCGACCATCGGATAGTCCGGCGGCAGGCCCCACTTCTCGCGATACTGCTCGGGCGACATGTTGTACTGCGTGCGCAGGTGCCGCTTCAGCGACTTGAACTTCTTCCCGTCCTCGAGGCAGATCAGGTAATCGGCCGTGATCGACTTCTTCACGGGGATGGCGGGCTTGGGAGCCTCGACCTGCACCACTGGCGCAGCGCCACCGATCACGCGGCTCAATGCCGAATGAACTTCGCTGATCAAAGCCGGCAGGTCGGATGCTGGCACGGAATTGTTGGAAACATAGGCGGAAACGATATCCGCCGTCAGCTCAATGAAGTCCGCCCCGTCGTTCTCGGCCATGGCGATGTCTCTCCTTATCGTTCTTGGTAGCGTTCTGCGCTGATCGTCCACCGCCTCGCATCCGATAGCCTGATTAATATTACCAATAGTGGGTCAAGCACCATCGACTCAGAATCGGACATGCGGACTGATCGGGATATGCGTTTAGTCGATACTGTTTAGTTGCGCAAGCCAGCGATCTACACCAATTGAGACGTTCAAAGCTCAAGAATTCATCATCGGGATGCTGCATTGCACTGAGCGGCAAAATCAAAGCCGTAGGGTTCCGAACGTCTTGCAAGCTGTTGCCGCCGCCTCTACCTGTCGGCGTCCAGTGCCGGAGACCGCAATGCGACAAGATCAGGACAGCCGTGATCCAACCGCCGCGCCGCGCAGACGCGGCCGGATGCCGTCGCCGCCGCGGGCCGAGGTCCGGACCACGGAAAGGCAGGTGCATGGCGTCACCTTGCGCGACGATTATGGCTGGCTGCGCGCCGAGAACTGGAAGGACGTGCTGCGCGAGCCCGAGGTGCTGCCGGCCGATATCCGCGACTATCTCGAAGCCGAGAACGCCTATTGCAAGGCGCTGATGGCGCCGACCCGGACCTTGCAGAAGGAACTGGTCAAGGAGATGCGCGGTCGGATCAAGGAAGACGATTCGAGCGTCCCGCAGCCGGACGGGCCGTTCCTATACTATTCGCGCTACCGCAAGGGCGCCGAGCACCCGCTGATCTGCCGCAAGCCGCGAAACGCCGCTGGCCGGAAGGGCCGGGCCGGCGAAGAGATCATGCTCGATGCCGATGCGCTGGCCGAGGACAAGGATTTCTTCGATCTCGGCGATACCGCGCATAGCCCGGATCACCGCCTGCTCGCCTGGAGCGCCGACGAGGCCGGCTCGGAGTTGCACACGATCCATGTCCGGGACCTGGAGAGCGGCGACGACCTGCTGGATCTCGTCAAGGACACGACCGGCGAGATGATCTGGGCGCGGGATTCCCGCTCGTTCTTCTACGTCGCCCTCGATGACGACCATCGCCCGTCGCGGGTGAAGCGCCATCGCCTCGGCACGCCCGCCGAGACGGACGAATTGCTGCACGACGAAGCCGATGCCGGGATGTTCGTCGATATCGACAAGACCCAGTCCGGCCGTTTCCTGCTGATCACCATCGGGGATCACGAGACGTCCGAGACGCGCATCCTCGATCTCGACCGGCCGGAGGCGAAGCCCGCGCTCGTCGCAGGCCGCGAGCCCGGCCGCCAGTATAGCCTGGAGCATCACGGCGATATCTTCGCGATCCTGACGAATGCGGAGGGCGCCGAAGACTTCAAGATCGTCACCGCGCCTATCGATGCCCCCGATCCGGCAAACTGGCGCGATCTGATCGCGCACAAGCAGGGCCGGCTCATCCTCGACCATGTCTGCCTGAAGGGGCGCCTGATCCGGCTGGAGCGCGAGGACGGGCTGCCCCGCATCGTCATCCGCGATCTCGCTACAGGCTCCGAGAGCAGCATCGCCTTCGACGAGGAGGCCTATGGGCTCGGCATGGATGCGGGCTACGAATTCGAGACCGATACGCTGCGCTTCATCTATGCCTCGATGGCGCGGCCGGCCGAAACCTATGATTACGACCTCGCGACCGGCGAAAGGACCCTGCTGAAGCGGCAGGAAGTCCCCTCCGGCCATGATCCGGCGAGCTACAAGGTGCGCCGGATCTTCGCGACGGCTTCGGACGGCGCACGCGTGCCAATTTCGATCCTGCACCGGGCCGACATCAAGCTCGACGGCAGCGCGCCCTGCCTTCTCTACGGCTACGGCTCCTATGGCTCGGCGATGTCGGCCTCGTTCCGGACCCGGCCGCTCAGCCTGGTCGATCGCGGCTTCGTCTATGCGATCGCGCATGTGCGGGGAGGTACCGACAAGGGCTGGCGCTGGTATCTCGACGGCAAGCGCGAAAACAAGCGCAATACCTTCACCGATTTCATCGCCGCCGCCGAGGCGCTGATCGATGCCGGCTTCACCCGGCGCAGGCGCATCGTCGCCGAGGGCGGCAGCGCCGGCGGCATGCTGATGGGCGCGGTCGCCAACATGGCGCCGGAGCTTTTCGCAGGCATCGTCGCGGAGGTGCCCTTCGTCGACGTGCTCAACACGATCCTCGACGACACGCTGCCGCTGACGCCGCCGGAATGGCCTGAATGGGGCGATCCGATCCGCGATGTGAAGGCATTCGAGACCATCCGCAGCTATTCGCCCTACGACAACGTCACGGCCCAGACCTATCCGCCGATCCTCGCCATGGGTGGGTTGACCGATCCGCGCGTGACCTATTGGGAACCGGCAAAATGGGTCGCGCGGCTGCGCGCGACGATGACCGGCGGCGGGCCGGTTCTGCTGCACACCAACATGGAAGCCGGCCATGCCGGCTCGGCCGGGCGCTTCGACTCGCTGAAGGAAACGGCGCTGGCCTATGCCTTCGCCATTCATACGGTCGGCGAAGGTTGGGATGCGGCTGGATCACCGGACTGAATATCGTATTCAGTCCGGTGATCCAGCTCTTTGGTCTCGGATCGGCTTTTCCCGAAAACCGCGCTCCACTTTCGGGCCGATGCTCCAGTGCGCCTGATCAGACGCCCAGCCGGCTCTTCTCGCTGGCGAGATAGACCTTCAATTCATCCATCGAGGCGAAGCTGTAATCGCCGTCGGGCGTGCGCGCCTGGATCGAGCCGTCGGCATAGATGGTGAAATGCGCGTCGCCGACCTGATAGGCGCCGACAATGCCTTCGTCCGAAGCGGGGCGAGCCTCCGAGGCGGCCGGCGTTTTCTCCGCCTGCGGTTCGGCAGGTTCCGCGTGAGCGGCCAGCGGCTCCGGCTCGGTGCTCCCGGCATCCGGTCGCTCATGCTGATGCGGCGGCTCGGCCGCATCAGGAATCGTCTCGGCTTCGGCGTTCTCGCCCGCCGGCTCCGCCGGAGCGTCGAAAGCATGGGCCTCCGTGCGCGGCGGCCAAAGCGGAGGCTCCGCTTCGGCGGCTGCCTGTTCCTCGACAGCCGACGTATCGAGCCAGGGCTCGCGGCGCGGCGAAGCGCGATCCATCCAGGATTCCGCCGCGGCGAAAGGATCCGGCTCCGACGAGAACGAAGGCTCGATGCGGCCGGCTCCATGCTCCGGCTCGTTCAGATGGCCCGCAAGGCTCGCGCGCAGGGCGCTGAACTCGTCGAGTTCGGTTTCGTCTTCGATGGTCGCAGGCGCTTCGACGGCATGGGCTTGAGCCGCCGACGGTTCCTCGACGTGTCGCTCATCTGCGGGATGGTCACCGCGGGGCGACGATGCGTCATGCCCGGCGAAGGTTTCAGCCTCGGCTGGCGGTTCGGCCTCGGCTTCCGCCATATCGACCGGCAGATCCTCATCCTTGAACGCAAAGGAGTGTGGGGGAGGCTGTAACGGCGCCGTCGACAGCGCCTCCTCGAACATGTCCGGCAGCGGCTCGGCCTCATCGGCAGCGGCCTGCTCGTCGCCTGGAGCTGCTTCGGGCTCGCTCTCGGTGGCCGGCTCCTCCAAATTGCGCGTCACAAGTGCGCCGAACAGGTCGCGATCCGCGGACGCGGATGGCGCCTCCGCAGAACCAGGTGGAGTTTCGTCTTCGGAAGGCAGCAGCGCGTGTGCAACGGCGCCCGTCGCCGCTGCGCCGGCGAGCGCACCGATCGCGGCAGGGGCTGCCTTGCTGGAGAAGGACGGGAATTCGGGGCGCGAAGGCATGACCGGCGGGGGTTCCGCCAGAACGGCAGCTGGAATCGACTCCTCCTGTCGGTGCGCCATCGCCTCGACCAGCGCGCGCCGGGTCGCCCTGACTTCCTTCAGAACCCAGGCGAGCGACAGCATGATCAGGCCGGCGCTGCTCGCGATCGAGCCGATGATGACCTGCGTGAAGCCGCGTTCCAGCACCAGATAGGGCCAGCCGTCATAGATGGCGTAGGCACCACCGCCGAACAGGAAGAGACCCAGGACGGTAAAAATCGCGATCAATTCGGTATCCTTGGCAGGGCCGCATCGGCGCCGGTCCTGAGCCGGCGTTTGCGTCACTATCTAACGTATTGAATAAGGGAGAGTTTCCAATCTGGACCGCTTAGGGTGAGAAATCTGGCGCGATTGTGGCGGCCTGTCGAGAAGACATATGCTTTTCGCAGCAGGAGCGGTTGTCGACCGGCGCCGGGGCGCTTAACTATCGCAGGGAATGGCAGGGCCTCAACGGCTCAGCCTGCCCGGGCAGGCCATTCTCATTTCAAGCGATTTCACAGCCCGAGGAGAGGCCTCATGTCCTTTACCCTTCCCGATCTTCCCTATGCCCATGATGCGCTCCAGCCCTTCATGTCCAAGGAGACGCTCGAGTACCATCACGACAAGCACCACCTCGCCTATGTGACCAACGGCAACAATGCCATCAAGGGCACGGAGTTCGAGGGCAAGTCGCTGGAGGAGATCGTCAAGGGCTCCTATGGCAAGAACCCCGCCGTCTTCAACAATGCCGGCCAGCACTACAACCACCTCCATTTCTGGAAGTGGATGAAGCCGAATGGCGGCGGCAAGATCCCGGGCGCGCTGGAGAAGGCGATCGTCGACGCGTTCGGCTCGGTCGAGAAGTTCAAGGAAGACTTCGTCGCCGCCGGCGTTGGCCAGTTCGGCTCGGGCTGGGCCTGGCTCGAGGTCAAGGGTGGCAAGCTCGCCGTCAGCAAGACCCCGAACGGCGAGAGCCCGCTCGTCCATGGTGGCACGCCGATCCTCGGCGTCGACGTCTGGGAGCACTCCTACTACATCGACTACCGCAACCGTCGTCCCGACTATCTCAAGGCCTTCCTGGAGAGCCTGGTGAATTGGGACTACGTGGCCGAGCGCTTCGACGCCGCCAAGTAAGCCGGCAGCAAGCGAATACGAAAACGGGGCCTCGCGGCCCCGTTTTTTGTTGCCTCGCCCGTTTCGTCCTCAGGCGGCGACATTGCGCAGGAACTGGTCGACCGTCGAATCGAGGCGCTGCGCCTGGTCCGCGACTTCGCCGGCCGCACCGCGCACCTGCTCGGCCGAGCGACCGGTCTCCTCGACGCTGTCGGCGAGCACACTGAGATCGCTCGACACCGAGAGGGCCGAGGTGCTGGCCATGGCGACGCCGCTGGCGATCTCGCCTGTCGCGATAGCCTGCTGCTCGATCGAGGTCGCGACCGAATTCGCGAATTTCTCGATGGCATTCATGCGCTCGGCGATGTTCTGGATCGAGCCCACGACCTCGCCGGTCGCGCCCTGGATTGCGGCGACCTGCGCGACGATGCGGTCGGTTGCGTCCGCTGTCTGGGCCGCCAGCGACTTGACCTCGTTGGCCACCACCGCGAAGCCGCGACCCGCCTCGCCGGCACGCGCCGCCTCGATGGTGGCATTGAGGGCAAGCAGGTTGGTCTGGGCCGCTATGTCACGGATCAAGTTGACGACCTCGCCGATCGCGCGGGCGGTCTCGTCGAGTGCTTGCACGGACCCTGCTGTATCGCGCGAGACGGAGGCCGCCTCGACGATCTCGGTGCGGACGCGACGGACTTGGAACTCGACTTCGCGGATCGCCGCGCCCATTTCCTCGGCGGCCTGAGCCGCATTCTCGACATTGCCGGAAGCGCCATGAGCGTTGTCGGCGGCGCGCGCCGCACGCTCGGAGGATTCGGCGGCAACGCGGGCAAGACCGTCGGACGCCTCGCGCATGCGCTCGGCATTGCTCTTGAACGCCTCGAGCGCGAGGCCGACATCGGTGCGGAAGGAGGTGATCGCCTGATCGACGCTTTGCTGGCGCGTGCGTCGTTCGATCTCGGCCGCGCTCTGCTTCTCCTCCAGGGTCGCTCGCTCGGCGAGGCGAATCTTGAGGACGCCGAGGGCGCGAGCGATCGCGCCGATCTCGTCGCGCCGGCCCAGCGCGTCGATCTGCGTCGAGAGGTTGCCGTCGGAAATGCTGACGATCGCCTTGGTCATGCTGCGCAGCGGGCGCATCGTCCGCGACAGCGAGAACCAGAGCAGCGGTCCGAGCACCAGCAGGATGAGCAAACCGAGCCCGATCGTCACGAACTGCTCCCAGGCGGCGCGGGCCACCAGGCGGGTCTTGTCGAAGCGCAGCGCGACATAGCCAATCTGCTTCTGCTGGCTGCCGACGCGAACAGAGTGAATCTTCGTCAGGTAGACATCGTCCTCGATGTCGATCTCGTTGCGCGTCAGGAGCGCCTTCCAAGGCTCCTCGCCGATCCGTTCGGTCAGCCAGCGCGGCGTCAGCGACAGGCGCGCCTCCACGGTGCGCCCGGAGGAGGCCAGGCCGGAGACGTCGTCCGCCACGATGCCCGCATCGAAATCAGGATCGCGCTGCAGCGAGGTCAGGATATAGCCGAGCGTGCTGTTGTCTCGCGACAGGATCAGCGAGGGCGCGGCGTTGACGACCATCAGCGTCAGCGCGGTGACCTTCTGGTCGAGATCAGCGCGCGTGCGGGAATCGTTGTAGCGAGCGATCGCCATCACGACGAAGACGATCGCCACGGCGACGATCGCCACGGCTGCCGCTGCGATCTGCCGGCTGAGGGAGCCCAGGCCCTGCCCGACCGGCTGCACCGTCTCTTCCGCGCCGCCCACGCGCCTGAACACCATCATCGAGCCGATCATCTCCGAAACCGGCGCAAGCTGCTGCGAAGAGCGGCGCCTCCAACCCGACGCCACAATGGCCGAACCCGGTAAACAAATCGCTTGCGGCGTGCTGGTGGCGATCAGCCTTCCAAGGCACTGAAGCGACGCAGCGGCAGGCCGGGAGGCGGTGCGAAGCCGGCGATGGCGGCGTGTTCGACGGGCCGGGTGGCGACAACGGGATCGAGCGTGGCGAGCTCGGCATCGACGAAACCAGGATGGCACATGACGAGATGGCACGGACCGGGCTCGATCAGGAAACGTGCGAGGTCGGCGGCGAAATCCCGCTGCGGATCGAAGGGCGCCACGCCGGAAAAGCCGCGATTGACGCGCAGGCCCCGCTTCAGCGCCGCGCTGCGGAAGCCAGTGGCTAGGCCGGCGATGACCAGCGCCTTGCCGACCGCCACGCCGCGCGCGCGAATCGCGGCCGGACTGTCGGCGGGATCGCGCACGTAGAGCGCGCCGGCCGGATAACGCCGGGTGAGGTTGTCGAGCAGCGCGCGCCGCACGCCGGGCAGCACATGCACATGCTGGTGCCCGTCGACGAAATCCGGCGGGCGGCCGAGCGCATCCTCGAAGGCGTCGAGCTGACGCGCGGTCTCCGCCGCGATCTCCTTGCGCACGGCGGGGGAGAGAACGGCGGCGCGCGCAACGTCCTTCAGCCCCGGCAGAATGCCGCCCGGTGCAAGGAGCGGCATCGCCGAGAGCGGCGCCGCGCAGGTCAGATTGAGATGCAGGCCAAGATCGGCGTGGCCGGTGAAGGCAGCAAGCTCGGGCGCGAGGCGGCGCCAGTGCGGGCGATTGGTCATAGCCCCCGTCGCGGTCAGCTTGCCGCGGCCGAGAAGATCGAGAATAGCGCGGCTGACGCCCTCCGTCATGGCGAAATCATCGGCGCACAGGATGAAGCCCTTCGCCATTGCGCGTGTCGTCCCTCGTTGGCCGGGCTCGCGCTATAGCGCGATGCCTTCGTGATGGGAACGCCGCCGCAAATTACCCGGTTTCATCAGGCCGTTTTGCCGCGCCGGGCTTGTCGCCCGGCGAGCTTTGCGGTTCTGTGCGTCGCGCATCGCCCGCGAGGCGAGCGCATCCGCAGGTGAAAGGTCGTTCGTGACGGATATCGGGTCCCAGCCGGTTCAACGTGCGCCTCGGGCTTCCCGCTGGCCCGAGCTGTCCATCGTCGTGCCCGTGCATAACGAGGCCGCGAATCTGCCCCTGCTCATCGAGCGGCTGCGCGAGGCGCTGACCGGCGAAGTAGCGTCCTGGGAGATCGTCTTCGTCGACGACGGCAGCCGCGACGACACGCTTGCCGTGATCCGTGGCCTCAATGCCTCCGATCCTCGGATCAGCGCCGTCTCCTTCAGCCGCAATTTCGGCAAGGAGATCGCGATCGCGGCCGGCCTCGACCATGCGCTGGGCGACGCCGTCGTGATCATGGATGCCGATCTGCAGCATCCGCCGGAGATCATCCCCGCCTTCCTCGCCAAATGGCGCGAGGGCTATCTCAACGTCTATGGACAGCGCACCGACCGCGAGGGCGAGACCCGGATGAAGCGCGGCTTCGCCAAGCTGTTCTACCGCATCTTCGGCTATTTCGGCGAAACGCCGCTGCCGGAAGGCGCTGGCGATTTCCGCCTGCTCGACCGTAAGGCCGTCGATGCTCTGAGGGCGTTGCCCGAACGCGCGCGTTTCTCAAAGGGGCTCTATGCCTGGGTCGGCTTCCGCTCTGCCGGCGTGCCGTTCCATGTTGCCGAACGCGAGCACGGACAGTCGAAGTTCAGATACGGCAAACTGTTCTCCTTCGCCTTCGACGGGCTCTCCTCCTTCTCGACCGTGCCGTTGAAGATCGCGACCTGGTCGGGGGCGATCATCGCCGTGATCGCAACGTTCTCGGCGGTATATTTCATGCTGCGGACGCTGCTGTTCGGCACCGACCTGCCAGGCTTCCCGTCGCTGATCGTCTCGATCATGTTCTTCTCCGGCATCCAGCTCGTCTCGCTCGGCATGATCGGGGAATATGTCGGGCGCATCTTCGCCGAGGTGAAGCGCCGGCCGCTCTACCTGATCGGCGAGCGCGTCGGCTTCGACGCCCGCACCGTCGACCACCCGCGCGGCGACGCCCTGCCACCGCTGATCCGCTAGACCTCATCCATGCTCAGAAACATCCTGTCGGTCGGCGGCTACACGCTGATCTCGCGCATCACCGGCTTCGTGCGCGATATCGCGCTCGCGGCCGTGCTGGGCGCCGGCGCGACGATGGACGCGTTCTCGGTCGCGCTACGCCTGCCCAACCATTTCCGTGCCATCTTCGGCGAGGGCGCCGTCAACCAGGCCTATGTGCCGACCTATGCCCAGATCGCCGAGAAGGACGGGCAGGAGGCCGCCAATCTCTTCGCCGACCGGCTCTTCACCGTCCAGTTTATCGTGCAGGTCGTGCTGCTGGCGCTGGCGCTGCCGCTGATGCCGTGGCTGGTCAGGCTGCTGGCGCCGGGCTTCAGCGCGGATCCGGCGGTGTTCGAGCTGGCGGTCGCGCTGACGCGGATCACCTTCCCTTATCTGCTGTTCGTGACCATGGTCACCTTCCTCGGCGCGACGCTCAACGCGATCGAGCGCTATGCCGCCTTCGCCGCCGCGCCGATCCTGCTCAACGTCTTCATCGTCGCGGCGCTCGCCGTGCCCTTCCTGTTCCCGAGCGCCGCCCATGCCGCCGCCTGGGGCGTCGCGATCTCCGGCGTCGCGCAGTGGATCGTGCTCTATGTCGCGGCCAAGCGGGCGGGCGTTTCGAGCAAGCTGGTGCGGCCGCGGGCGGATGCCGGGGTCCGGCGCTTCCTCAAGATGTTCGGGCCCGCCGTGATCGGTTCGGCCGGCGTGCAGATCGCGATCTTTGCCGACACGATCATCGCCTCGCTCCTGCCCCGCGGCGGCTATGCAGCGCTCTACTACGCTGAGCGGCTCTACCAGTTGCCACTCGGGCTGATCGCCATCGCGGTGGGCACCGTCGCGCTCTCGGCGATGAGCCGCGCCATCGCGCGCGGCGACGACGCGGCCGCCAACCGCGCGCAGAACCGCGCCATCGCGATCTCGCTCGTTGCCAGCGCGCCCTTCGTCGCGGCCTTCGTCGCCGTGCCCGAACTGATGGTCGCCGGCCTGTTCCAGCGCGGCGCCTTCGATGCGCAGGCGAGCGCGGCGGCAGGTGCCGTGCTCTTCGCCTATGCGCTCGGCCTGCCGGCGATCGTGATGATCCGCACACAGGTCTCGGCCTTCCAGGCGCGCGGCGACACCACGACGCCGATGCTCGTCGCGCTCGCGGCCATCGCCTGCAATCTGGCCGTCAAGCTCTTGCTCTGGCGCGACTGGGGTGCGCCGGGCCTCGCGTTGGCGACCGCCGCCGGCGCCTGGATCAATCTACTGACGCTGTTCGTACTGGCGCGGCGGCGCGGCTGGACCGAGCCGGACCGACGCCTACCGGGTTTCGCGGCCATCGTCTGCGGCGCGGCGGCGATCTGCGGGGCACTCGCCTGGTGGGGCAAGCCGATGGCGCTGAAGCTAACCGCCGCCTTGCCCTTCGAACCGCTCCTGATGACGGTTCTCCTGGTGTCCGGAGTCGCGGCGATCGTCTACGCGGCGCTTGCCGGCGGACTGCTCAAAGTGACGGGGCTGCTCAGATTGCTGCGGTAGATCAGGCGAGAAAGCGCTTCGCGCCGCCGAGCAGCGCGGCCGCTTCCGCCACCATGCGCTCGACGATCTCGCCGGCGCTGGGAACATCGGAAATCAAGCCAGCCGCCTCGCCGAAAATCACCGCGGCCTTGTCGGGATCGCCGGCCATAAAGGCTTCGCGATAGGCGGGCCCCTCGACCGCGATGGCCTCCTTGAGCGCGGCTTCGCGGCCGGCCCAGTTGGCGATGAACGCATTATCCGAGACGCGGATATCGAAAGGCTTCGGCCAGTCGAGCTGGCGCGCGATATCCGGCAGCGAGGAGCGCACGGTCCGGTCGCCGGTCGCGGCAACGGCCACGGCCTGGTGGCGCTCATGCACCAGAGCCTCGCGGCTCGCCCAGAAACGCGTGCCAGCCAGAACGCCATCGGCGCCGAGCATCAAAGCCGCTGCCAATCCACGGCCATCGGCGATGCCGCCGGCAGCCAGCAGCAGCGTATCGGAGCTTTCTCGAGCGATCAGGTCCGCCGCCTCGGGCACGAAGGGCAGCGTTGCGCGGGCAGCACCATGTCCGCCGGCCTCAGAACCTTGCGCGACCACGATCGCGGCATCGGCCTCGATGGCTTGCCGGACATGCGAAAGAGACTGGCACTGGCAGATCAGGGGCACGCCCGCCGCCGCGATCTCGGCGGCGAAGGGGCGCGGATCGCCGAAGGAAAGCATCAGCGCGGCCGGCTTGTGGGCCAGCGCCTGCGTCAGAAGCCCAGGCTTCCTGGCCATCGACCAGGTGATGAAGCCGCAGCCGACCTGCGTGTTGCCGGCCGCAGTGAATTGCTGCTCGATCCAGACACTGTCGCCGTAGCCCCCGCCGATGAGGCCGAGGCCGCCGGCGCGAGAAACCGCCGCGGCCAGCGCCCCGCCGCCCGCCAGCGCCATCGGCGCCGACAGGATCGGATGGGCGATGCCGAGGCGCTCGGTCAACCGCGTGGCGAGCCGCGCCATGGATCAGACCGTGAGGCTCAGGCGGCCTTCGGCTTGCTGTGGGCGTAGTCCATGTAGAGCTCGCGGGCGCGGCGGAAGAGGGGACCGGGCTGGAGCGTACGGTTGTCGATGCGGGTCACGGGCATGCACTTCGAGTAGTTGCCGGACATGAAGATCTCGTCGGCCTGCTCGAAATCCTCGTAGCGCAGGCTGCATTCCTCGACCGGCACGCCGCTCTCGCGCAGCAGCTTGATGACGCGCTGGCGGGTGATGCCGTTCAGGAAGGTGCCGTTCGGGACCGGGGTCTTCACGACGCCATCCTTGGCGAGGAAGATGTTCGAGGTCGCGGTCTCCGCGACATTGCCCTGCATGTCGAGCACCAGCGCATTGTCGAAGCCGGCTGCCTTCGCCGCCTTCAGCACGCGGGCGTTGTTCGGGTAGAGGCAGCCCGCCTTCGCGTCCGTCGGGGCGGTCTCGTAGCTCGGGCGGCGGAAGGCGCCCTTGGTCACCGAGAAGCCCGCCGTCGGCTGCGGCATCGCCGCCTCGAACAGGCAAAGCGCGAACTGGGTCGATTCCGGGTCGGGCATGATGGTCGACGGGCCGTCGGCCTCACCCCAGTACATCGGCTTGACGTAAATCGCGGTGCCCGGCGCGAATTTCTTGACGCCCTCGAACATCTTCCCGACGATGAAATCCGCCTCGACGGTCGGGTTCAGGCCGAGCGCCGTCGCGGAGCGGTTCACGCGGGCGGCGTGCAGGTCGATGTCCGGCGCGACGCCGTCGAAATAGCGGCCGCCATCGAAGACCGAGGAGGCCTGCCAAAGCACATGGCTGCGCGGACCGACGATGCCGGGGTTGCCCTCATGCCAGGCGCCATCGAACCAGGTCCACGTCTGAGAATACCATGCCATGACGGCGCTCCATTTTAGCCAGTTTTGCTGTGACGCACCGTCCTCCCGCCGCTCTTCGTCGTCAACATGCGGCGATGCATATCGGGATGACGTGATGTGATGGAAGCAATCGGCCCGCGTGATGTGTCAGAAGCCGAGCGCGCGCAGGCCCGAGATCGCGGCCATGCCGACGAGCAGGGCCAGGAGCTCGCTGCGCCGCAGGATCATGGTGGCGACAGCGGCCAGCAGCGCGACCGCCGCAGCCCAGCCCAACCGCTCGATCAGGGGCAGCACCGTCGCGACCACGATCGAGCCCGGCAGCGCCGCGAGCCCGCGCCGGACATGCGGGGTCAGCGGGATGATGCTCATCAGCGCCACGCCGGAGATGCGGCAGAGATAGGTCGCGATGGCCATCGCGGTGATGGCGATCAGCGCGCCCCAGGTGCCGAGGTCAGGCAGCGTCATCGCTGAACGCTCCCGTGATCGCCCCGGCGAGCGAGCCGACGATGATGAAGGCATAGCCGTCGACCAGCCTCGCCGTGACCAGCGCGACGAGGCCAGCGACGACCCAGGGCACCATGCCCCGCTTGCCGCGCCAGAGCGGCACGATCATCGCGGCGAAGAAGATCGGCATGACCAGGTCGATGCCGTAGCGGCGCGGATCGCTGACCAGCGCGCCGAGCATGTAGCCGCCTGCCGTAGCGATCACCCAGACCAGCCAGAGCGCCAGCCCTGCGCCGACCAATACGCCGAGGTCGCGCCCACCCTCGGCCCGGTAGCGCGTGCCGATCAGCCAATTGGCATCGGTGAAGAAGAAGAGGTGGAAGGCGTTGAGCGTCTTCGGATATTTCGCGAACCAGGGCTGCAGCGAAGCGCCCTGCAGCACCATGCGGGCATTGACGGTCGCGGTGACGACTGCGATCCCGGCAATGGCACCCCAGGTCCATTCGGGACGCCACAACTCCAGCGAGACGAGCTGGGCGACGCCAGCATAGACGAAGCCGCTCATCAGCAAGGTCTCGAACAGGGTCAGCCCCTTCGCTGACGCCGCCGCACCAAAGGCGACGGCGAAGACGACGATGCCCGGCATCAGCACCGAGACCTTGCGCAGGCCGAGCATCATCCCGGCGGCGGTGATCGGTGCTTCCGGGGCGGCCGGCGGCATGTTTGGATCGAGTGACATGATCCTTCCAAAAGCGGGAAAGCCTGCGCCAAGGTCAACGCGCGCGAACGGCGCGGCTGCATGAATTCCGCGCAGGGCGACAGCATTCGGCAGGAGCGCTAGAGATCCTCCATGCACTGGTCCGAGCATGCCGACGCCGTTGCGCCTGCCCTCCCCGCAATCTGGCTTGTCCGGACGGGCGCGGATCCGCGCAACCTGACAGAACGGTCGGCGCTACGGCGCGCCACCGCGCGGCCGATCGTGGCGCGCCAACTCGGCTGCCGGGAAGATGATGTCGTGATCGACCACGATCCAGCCGGCCGTCCGTTCCTCGTCACGCCCGAAAGACTCCATCTGTCACTGGCGACCCGCTCCGGGATCGTCGCGGTCGGCTTGGCACGGCACCCGCTGGGCGTGGACGTGGAGCGCGTCGATATGAAGGGGGCGCCCCCGCTCGACCTGCTGCATCCGGACGAGCGCCGGCTCCTGGAGGCGACGGCATCTCCTGCACGCCCCCTCGCCTTCGCCCGCCTCTGGGCCGCAAAGGAAGCCTATGCCAAGGCGCTCGGCACCGGCTTCACCCGGCCCCCGGAGGGCTTCTGCGTGTCGCTGCTGTCGGAAGCGCGGTTCGGCGTCATCGATCCGCTGCGCGGTACGCAGGCGCAGGGCGAACTGCGCCTCATGAAAAACGGCGGCCAGGATGTCCTGGCCGCCGCAGCGATCGTTCTCGATTGAGGCGGAGACTCAGCCTGGTTGGTTGGCCGGCTTCTTCTTCAGGACGTAGCCGACGATGCAGACGAAGATCGCGCCGAGCACCGCCGCCCCGTAATGCGGCAGGTTTGCCGGGCCGAGGCCGAGCGGGCTGACATCGGTCGGAACCGAGACCACCCAGGTCGGCCAGTTCGCCTGCAGCCAGCGCAGCACCGCGATATCGCCGAGGATCATCTCCGCCGCGATCCACCCGAGCAGGGCCGCGCCGAGCCAGACCAGGATCGGGAAGCGCTCGATGATCGAGGTCAGGAGCTGGGCGCCCATGATGATCAACGGAATCGAGAGCAAGAGGCCGAAGATGAAGAGCTCGGCATGGCCGCGCGAGGCGGCGGCGATGGCGATGACGTTGTCGAGGCTCATCACAGCGTCGGCGATGGCGATGGTCCGCACCGCCTTCCAGAGACTGGTGCTGGCCTCGATGTCCGCATGAGCTTCATCCTCGCCGACGGCAAGCTTGATCGCGATCCAGAACAGCAGGATGCCGCCGATCACCTTCAAATAGGGCACGCCGAGCAGATAGGTCACGACCAGCGCGAAGATGATGCGCAGGCCGACCGCGGCGCTGGCGCCGAGCCAGATGCCGATCTTCCTGCGGTTCTCCGGCAGCGACCGGCAGGCGAGCGCGATGACGATCGCGTTGTCGCCGGACAGCAGCAGGTCAATCCAGATAATCTGCAGCAGCGAAATCCAGAAGGTGGAGGAAGAAAAATCCATCTTTGTTTTTGCCCTCTTGTCGGGTGGTCAGTGCGCCGGATCGGGCCGGCGCGATTTGATGAAATAGCCGAGGCCGACCACGAGCAGGGCGCCCAGGATCGCGGCCGGGTATTCGAGCTTGTGCAGCAGTTCCTCACCGAAGCGGGAGATCAGCCAGGGATCGCTCTCGAACATCTCGCCGGCGACCCAGCCGAGCAGCGCAGCACCCGCCCAGACCAGGATCGGAAAGCGCGTCAGCAGGCCCGTGATCAGCGAGGCGCCAAGCACGATCAGCGGGATCGAGATGATCAGGCCGGCGACCAGCAAGGGAATCGAATCCTTGGCGACCGCAGCGATGGCCAGCACGTTGTCGAGGCTCATGACGATGTCGGCGATCGCCACCGTCTGCACCGCCTTCCAGAGCTTGCTGCTGGCGGTGATCGAATCCTCGTCCTGGCCCTCGTCCTCGACGATGAGCTTGACCGCAATCCAGATCAGCAGGCCCGCGCCGACGATGCGCAGGAACGGCGTGTTGAGCAGCGAGGCGATCAGCACCGTGAAGACGACGCGCAGCACGACCGCGACGCCGGCGCCGAGCGCGATGCCCTTGGTGCGCTGCGACGGCGCCAGCGCACGGCAGGCCAGCGCGATGACGACGGCGTTGTCGCCGGACAGCACGATGTTGAGCAGGATGATCTCGGCCAGCTTGCCCCAGACAAGCGGATCGACGAAGGAAACCGACGACAAATCCATGATCTTCAAATCCTCAGCGTTCAAATTCCCTGTGACGGTCTGCCTGCCGTCCTAAAGCGCCTGCTCGACCGCCTTGCCGGCGGCTTCCGTGCCGAGCGTGCCGCCGAGATCGCGCGTGCGGGTGCGAGCATCGCCCAAGGCGCGCTCGATCGCGGACTCGATCCCCTTCGCGGCCTCGTGCTCGCCGAGATGGTCCAGCATCATCGCACCCGACCAGATCATGCCCACGGGATTGGCGATGCCTTGGCCTGAGATGTCGGGCGCCGAGCCATGGACGGGCTCAAAGAGGGAGGGGTGATCGCCGGTCGGGTTGATGTTGCCGGACGGCGCAATGCCGATCGTGCCGGTGCAGGCCGGGCCGAGGTCGGAGAGGATGTCGCCGAACAGGTTGGAGGCGACGACCACGTCGAAACGATCCGGATTCAGCACGAAATGCGCGGTCAGGATGTCGATATGGTACTGGTCGACGGCGACGCCCGGATAGTTCTTGGCCATCTCCTTCACCCGCTCATCCCAGTAGGGCATGGTGATCGAGATGCCGTTGGACTTGGTGGCCGAGGTCAGCTTCTTGCGCGGGCGGCGCTGAGCCAGTTCGAAAGCGTATTTCAGAACGCGATCGACGCCGACGCGGCTCATCACCGTTTCCTGGATGACGATCTCGCGTTCGGTGCCGGCATACATACGCCCACCGACCGAGGAATATTCGCCCTCGGTATTCTCGCGCACCACGAAGAAATCGATATCGCCAGGCTTGCGGCCCACGAGCGGGCCGGGCACGCCCGGCATCAGGCGCACGGGGCGCAGGTTGACGTATTGGTCGAATTCGCGCCGGAACAGCAGCAGCGAACCCCAAAGCGAGACATGGTCCGGCACCTGCTGGGGCATGCCGACGGCGCCGAAATAGATCGCGTCATGGCCGCCGATCTTCTCCTTCCAGTCGTCCGGCAGCATTTTGCCGTGCTTCGCGTAGTAGTCGCAGGAGGAGAAATCGAACTCATCGAGACGCAGCTCGAAGCCGTATTTCTTCGAGGCCGCCGCAAGCACGCGCAGGCCCTCGGGCATGACTTCCTTGCCGATGCCATCACCCGGGATGACGGCGATCCGATAGACGCGATTGGTCCCGCTCATGCGGCTTCTCCGAAAAAGACTTCGAACTCCGCGGCAACGAGATCGGGGACCTCTTCCGCGAGATAATGCCCGCCCGGCAGGGCGCGGCCGCGCACATCCTGCGCACGCTCGCGCCACAAGGCCAGAGGGTCGAAGCATTTCCCGATGATGCCGCGCTCGCCCCAGAGCGCCAGCAGTGGACAGGCGAGCTTGCGGCCGCCATCGGCATCGTCATGGGCGATATCGATCGTCGCGGCAGCGCGATAGTCCTCGCAGCTGGCATGGATCATCGCGGGATCGCGGAAGCAGCGCAGATATTCGGCGAGCGCCTCCGGCTCGAACAACCGCATGTCGGAGGCGCGCCGGCTCGTCCAGTAGAACTCCGGATCGCTCTCGATCATCCGCTCCGGCATCGGCGCCGGCTGGATCAGGAAGAACCAGTGCCAGTAGCCGCGGGCGAAGGCGTCGGTCGTGTCGCGATACATCTCGCGCGTCGGCGCGATGTCGAGGGTCGCGAGCTTCAGAACCCGCTCGCCATGGTCCAGCGCCAGCCGGTGCGCGACGCGGGCGCCACGGTCATGCGAGCCGACAAAGAACCGCCCGTGCCCCAGCGCGCTCATGACCTCGGCCATATCCATCGCCATGGCGCGCTTCGCGTAGGGCGCATGATCGGCCGCGCTCGGGGGCTTTTCGGAATCGCCATAGCCGCGCAGATCCGGGCAGACCAAGGTGAAACGCTCGGCCAGCCGGGGCGCCACGCGGCGCCACATCACATGCGTCTGCGGATAGCCGTGGAGCAGGAGCAGCGGCGGCCCCTCCCCGCCCGTCCGCACGCGAATCCGCGGCCCCGACGTCTGGACGTCGAGCAGGCGAAAGCCAGGGAACAGATTGTCCGTGACGGGACGTTCGGTGAGAACCATAGGACCGCAGCAATGCAAGAATACGTCAGCGCTTACCCCGAAAGCCCGGGGATTTCGCGCACGGATTATTACATAGTTGAGATCAATAACGACACGCGATGCCAAGCCCCGAGATGCCCGACGCCATGAACTCCGTCATGCACGCTGAACCGGTTCGGAGCATCTTCGCCCCGTTGCTCGGCCTACCGGGATGGAGCGTCATGCGAGGACAGGGTTCCATGCTCACTTTCGAATTCGGCGAGCCGACTCTGTCTATCCGCGACCCCGTCGTCTCTCCATCGCCCAGCCCAAAAGTGCGCGAGATCATGGGCAGGCGGCGCGTTTCACCGGTCGGCGAATGGTACTTGTGGATCTATCTGTGCAACTGGAGCTGCCTATCCCGGGGCCGGCAAATTGCGTCTTCCGAAGCGAGCGCTGCCGCAATAGACCAAGTGGCCCGTGTGCTGGATGGGCAGCGTCTGATGTCGATCGAGGTCGATCCGGACAGAGGCAGTTCCACCTTCACCTTCGACCTCGGCGGCCGGTTGGAGACCCAGCCTTACCTGGAGGGTAACGACGAGCAGTGGTCACTGTCTCGTCGCGATGGAGCGTGCTTCAGCTATCGCAAAGATGGCTACTACTGCTTGTCCGACGTCAACACGCTCCCCGACGAGGAGCGCTGGCTTGCATGGCCGGTCGTCGGCAGATGATCGCTTAGCCCCGCAGCGTCGCACCGTAACGCTTGCCGATCTCGGCGACGATCTTGCTGCCGACGGCCTCGATCTCGGCCTCGGTCAGGGTCTTCTCGGTCGGCTGGAGCGTCACGGCCAGCGCGACCGATTTCTTGCCGGCCTCGACGCCCGCGCCCTCGTAGAGATCGAAGACGCCGACATTGGCGATCAGCGCGCGGTCGGTGCCCTGCGCCGTCTTGACCATATCGCCGGCCGCCACCGCCTTGTCGACGATGAAGGCGAAGTCGCGCGTAACCGGCTGGAAGTCGGAAAGCGCGAGCTTCGGCTTGACCTTGGTCGGCTTGGCCTTGGGCATCGGCAGCGCGTCGAGATGGATCTCGAAGGCGACCAGCGGCCCCTTCACGTCGAGCGCCTTCAGGATCTTCGGGTGAACCTCACCGAAGGCGCCGATCACGCCCTTCGGGCCGAACTGGAGCGTGGCCGAGCGGCCGGGATGCGCCCAGGCCGGGCCGCCCGCGACGATCTGGAGACCGCCGGTCGGAATGCCGAGCCCCGAGAGCAGGCCCAGCACATCGGCCTTGGCATCGAAGACGTCGACAGGCTTGGCACCGCCATCCCAGCGACGGCCGGTGCCGTCGAGGCGGGCCAAGCCGCGGCGCAGGCCGACCGCGGCGATGAGTTGGCCTTCCGGCTCGTCGCTCTTGAAGACCTGCCCGACCTCGAACAGTGCGACATCGGGGAAGCCGCGATCGGCATTGCTCTGCGCGCCGCGGATCAACCCCGGCAGCAGCGAGGGCCGCATATCCGAGAGATCGGCCGCGATCGGGTTGGCGAGCGCGAGCCTGGGCGAGCCGCCGCCGAAGAGCTTGGCCTGGTCATGCGAGATGAAGGACCAGGTCACGGCCTCGACGAGGCCGCGTGCGGCCAGCGTGCGCTTGGCGGTGCGGGTGCGCTTCTGCAGCACGGTGAGGACCGGCTTGACGACCTCGCCCTTGATGCGCGGCAGCGGCGTCGAGGCGACGCGGTCGAGACCGGCGATACGCACGATCTCCTCGACGAGATCGGCCTTGCCGCCGACATCGGCCCGCCAGGACGGGACCGCGACCTTCACCCGTTCACCCGCGCCCGAAACGTCGAAGCCGAGCGAGGTCAGAGCCGCCTGCATCTCGGCCTGCGGCAGGTCGAGCCCGGTCAGGCGCTTGACTTCGGACCAGGGGAAATCGATCGCGGCGGGGCTGCCCGGCAGTTCGCCGACGAATTCCATCTCGGAGGCTTCGCCGCCGCAGAGCTCGATCACCATCGCGGTGGCGAGATCGAGGCCGGGACGGGCGAAATCGGGATCGACGCCGCGCTCGAAGCGGTAACGCGCATCGGAATTGATGCCGAGCGCGCGGCCGGAGCGGGCGACGTTCAGCGGGTCCCAGAGCGCGCTCTCGATTAGCACGTCGGTGGTCGCCTCGCTTGAGCCCGAGGCCTCGCCGCCCATGATGCCGGCGAGCGACTCGACGCCGTGCTCGTCCGCGATCACGACCTGCTCGTCGGTCAGCGTATAGGTCTTGCCGTCGAGCGCGAGGATGGTCTCACCGGCCTTGGCGCGGCGGACGGTCAGGTTACCCTTCACCTTGGCGACGTCGAAGACATGCAACGGCCGGTTGCGGTCGAGCGTCATGAAATTGGTGATGTCGACCAGCGCGTTGATGGGCCTGAGGCCGACGGCGCGCAGGCGCGCCTGCAGCCAGTCCGGCGAGGGGCCGTTCTTGACGCCGCGCACGAGGCGCAACGCGAAGGCCGGACAGAGCTTCTTGTCGTCCCCGGTGAAATCAAGCGTGACCTTGACCGGGCACGGGAAGGAGCCCGTGATCGGCTGGATGGCCTTCGACTTGAGCTTGCCGAGGCCGGCAGCCGCAAGGTCACGGGCGATGCCAGCAACGCCGAGCGCATCCGCCCGGTTCGGCGTGACCGCGATCTCGATCACCGCATCGTCGAGCCCGGCGTAAAGGGCATAGGGCTGGCCGACGGGAGCATCATCAGGCAATTCGATGATGCCGTCATGATCCTCGGAGAGCTCGAGCTCCGCTTCCGAGACCAGCATGCCGTTCGATTCGACGCCGCGGATCACGCCCTTGCCGAGCGTGACCTTCTTGCCGGGGATATAGCTGCCCGGCGGCGAGAACACGCCCTTCATGCCGGTGCGGGCGTTCGGCGCGCCGCAGACGACCTGCACGGGCTCGCCCGCGCCGGTATCGACCAGGCAGACGCGCAGGCGATCAGCGTTCGGATGCGGCTTCGCCTCGATGACATAGGCGATAGTGAAGGCCGAAAGCGCGGCGGCGCGATCCTCGATCGCCTCGACCTCAAGGCCGACGCGGGTCAGGGCATCAGTGATCTCCGCAACGGAGGCGTCGGTGTCGAGATGCTCTTTGAGCCAGGAGATCGTGAACTTCATGCGTCTACGTCCATCGGGGCGAACACTTCCACCAAACGGAAACGTTCGCAAAGCAAGGGCATGTCGGGGCTGAAGACACCGGCGCGCCGGAAATAGGATTCGTGGGCGTCCCGCCAGAAGGCCAGGGAGCGGTCGCCCTCCCCTTCGTCGAAGGCGAAGGCCTCGTCAACTTCGTCGAAGCGACGCGGGACGAGTTCGAGCGTCTCGATGACGCAGACGGGCCGCCCGGTGCCGTCGAGTACGATCCAGAGCTCATTGAGCTTGGGGCAATCGGGCGCGTCGAGCGTGTTCACCGTCGCGATCTTGCGACCTCTCACGACCAGCGCAGCAAGCTCCGTCGCGAGCTCCGGGCTGTCTCCGAAGGAAAAGCTCGGGCAGCCGCGATAGCGCTCCGGCAGGGAGGCAGTCAGGTCAGCGGCCATCGCGCCCCACTTGGCCCGGTGCAGCCGGCACCGCATCGTTGAGCTTGTTGGCGCCGTCCGTGCTGATCTTCATGGCGTTGCCACGCCAACTCACCTCGCCGCCGACGAAGGCATAGGCCCAGATACCGGGGAAAGCGATGTCGCGCGCCAGCATGGCGAGCGGTGTGCGCCAGTTCAGGAACCAGCCGACGCTGGCGGACAACAGGATATCGCCGGCATACCAGACGAGCAGCACGAGCAGCAGCGCGAGCCAGGCCGGCAGACCAAGCGCCGACGCTCCGAAGGCGGCAAGCACGGCGGCCAGGAAGGGCGTGGAGAGGATTTCCAGCGCGAAGAAGGGCAGGAAGGTCACGCGCCGGAGCCGCGCCCAGCGGAACTGGCGCTGCACGACGTCCCTCAATCGGCGCCGGCCAAGCGGCTGCTCGAAGGGCTGGCCGACGAGATGGACCTGGCGGCCGGTATTGCGCACCAGCTTGGTCGAGGCCGCATCCTCGGCGATCTCGGCGCCAAGCGCGGCGATGCCGCCGTTCGCGTCGAGGAACGGCTTGTTCCAGAGCATGGACTTGCCCTGCGCGAAGCCGAGACCCAGCGCCTCGCCGACATATTGCCAGCGCGCCTGGAAGGCGTTGAGGAAAGCGCACTCGACCTCGGCGCCAATGCACAGCGGCCGGGAACCGGCCGGCGTCGAGCAGACGAGACCGGTCGCGGGCTGCCAGGCAGCCAGCATGCGCTGGATATAATCCCTGGGCATCAGCACGTTGGAATCGGCGAGGATAACCCAATCGGTCGCCGCCGCATCCCAGCCCCGCACGCAGTTGTTGAGCTTGGGATTGGCGCTGACGGGCACGTCGCCGACGATCAGGCGCGCCTTCTCGGCACCGTAGATACCGATCAGCTCCTCGACCAGCGGGATGATCGGGTCATGGGCATCGGCGACGCAGAAGATCGTGCTGTAGCGGGGATAGTCGAGCTCCAGCCCCGAGACCGCCGTCTCGCGGCTGAAGGCCTCGATGCCGCGCAGCGGACGGACGATCGTGACCGGCGGCAACTCGTCGAGCAGGGCCGAACGCTGCAGGGGCCGGCGCAGCCGCCAGAGCGCGATGGCCTGGCTCGCCAGGTTCATCGCGACCAGCAGCACGGCGATCGTCGCCGCCCAGCCCGCAGGCGTCATCGCGCCCTCCCCTGCCCGGCTGGTGCCGTCATGAGGAGAGGCCGCCCGTCAGCGTCGGCAGGTCGAGCGGGCGGAAGCCGTAATGCGCGAGCCAGCGCACATCGGCCTCGAAGAAGGGGCGCAGGTCCGGCATGCCGTATTTCAGCATGGCGATGCGGTCTATGCCCATGCCCCAGGCGAAGCCCTGGTAGACCTCCGGGTCGAGCCCGCAATTGCGCAGCACGTTCGGGTGGACCATGCCGCAACCCAGGATCTCCAGCCAGTCGTCGCCCTCGCCGAAGCGGATTTCGCCGCCCTTGCGCGAGCACTGGATGTCGACCTCCATCGAGGGCTCGGTGAAGGGGAAGAAGGACGGGCGGAAGCGCATCTTCACGTCGTCGATCTCGAAGAACGCCTTGCAAAACTCTTCCAGCACCCACTTGAGGTGGCCGAGATTGGCCGACTTGTCGATGACGAGCCCCTCGACCTGATGGAACATCGGCGTATGGGTCTGGTCGGAATCGTTGCGATAGGTCCGGCCCGGGCAGACCACGCGGATCGGCGGCTGCTGCGCCAGCATGGTGCGGACCTGCACCGGCGAGGTGTGGGTGCGCAAAAGCTTGCGCTCGCCATTCTCGTCCGGTGCAAAGAAGAAGGTGTCGTGCATCTCGCGGGCGGGATGGCCTACGGGGAAGTTCAGCTTGGTGAAGTTGAGGTCGTCGGTCTCGACATCCGGTCCTTCGGCGATGGCGAAGCCCATGTCGCCGAAGATCGCGGTGATCTCGTCGATGACCTGGCTGATCGGGTGGATGCGGCCGCGCGCCTCCGGGCCGTCCTGCACCGGCAGCGAGATATCGACGCGCTCGGAGGCGAGCCGGGCTTCGAGAGCGGCTTCGCCGAGGGCCTCCTTGCGGGCCGCGATCGCGCCCTGAACCCGATCGCGCAGACCGTTGATCTGCGGGCCCTTCTCCTTGCGCTCGTCCGGCGTCATCGCGCCGAGCGTCTTCAGCAGCGCAGAGATCGAGCCGGACTTGCCGAGGGCGCCGATGCGCACATCCTCGATGGCGGCTTCATCGGCGGCAGAATCGATCGCGGCGAGGACGTCGCGTTCCAGGGTGGCGATATCGGTCATGAATTATGTCGCAAGCATCTGAAGGCGTGGGAACGGGCGCGTTCTAGCGGGAACGGCCGGCATATGCCAGAGCGAAGCGACGAGACAGGAGGATGCCTTGCCCGACAATACCCGCCAGAAGGAATCGCCCTCTTACCGGATGGCCGCGCTCGACCCCGATTTCATCCTCGGCGATTCGATGCGCGGCGCGCGCTTCATGCTGGAATACCAGAAGGCGGAGGACAGCCTGAGGGCGCGCGGCGTGGTCTCGACCATCGTCGTCTTCGGCTCGGCACGCGTGCGCGAGGGCAATCCCTGGTACGAGGCCGCCCGCACCTTCGGCCGCATCGCGTCCGAGCGCGGCGGAGCGCTGCGCGACGGCGAGGCCGGGCGCCATCACGTCATCGCCACCGGCGGCGGGCCGGGCATCATGGAAGCCGCCAATCGCGGCGCGACCGAAGCCGGCGCTATCTCGATCGGCTTCAACATCACCCTGCCGCATGAGCAGGAGCCGAATGCCTGGTCGACACCGGACCTGACCTTCCTGTTCCACTATTTCGCGATGCGGAAGATGCATCTGGCGATGCGCGCGGCGGCACTGGTGGTCTTCCCCGGCGGCTTCGGCACGCTCGACGAACTCTTCGAGATCATGACGCTGGTCCAGACCGGCAAGATGGGGCGAGTGCCGATCGTGCTCTACGATTCCGGCTACTGGAAAGGCCTGCTCAATCTCGACCAGATGGCGGCGGCGGGCTTTATCCGGCCTAATGATCTGAAGCTGTTCAGCTATGTGGATTCGCCGGAAGAGGCTTACGACCGGATCGTCGAAGGCGCCGGCGCGCATTGGGACCCGCCAAAGAACGGCAGCGTGCAGACCTGAGCCCAAAGAAAAAGGCCGGCGTCACCGCCGGCCTTTTCCAAACTCAGGACTCGAAGGCTGCTCAGGCAGCCTTGGCCTCGGCGCCCAGCACGCCCTTGACCGTCTCGACAACTGCAGCGAACGAGGCTGCATCGTCGATGGCCATGGCCGACAGGGTCTTGCGGTCGAGCTCGATGCCCGACTTGATCAGGCCACCGATGAAGACCGAATAGGTCAGGCCGTGCTCGCGCACCGCAGCGTTGAGACGCTGGATCCAGAGCGCGCGGAACGTGCGCTTCTTGTTCTTGCGGTCGCGATAGGCGTACTGCATCGAGCGATCGACGGCCGCCTTGGCGGCGCGGATCGTATTCTTGCGGCGGCCATAGAAGCCCTTGGCAGCCTTGAAAGTCTTCTTGTGCTTGGCGTGGGACGTTACGCCCCGTTTCACGCGAGCCATGTCATGATCTCCGGAATGTCAGGTGGCGTCAGCCGTTGGGAAGGAAGAACTTCTTCACGTTGGCCGCATCGCCCTCGAACAGGACGGTGGTGCCGCGGTGATTGCGGAGCTGCTTGTTGGTCCGCTTGATCATCCCGTGACGCTTGCCGGCCTGGGCGTACATCACCTTCCCGGTTCCGGTGATCTTGAACCGCTTTTTAGCGGCCGATTTAGTCTTGATCTTGGGCATTTGAGCTCCTCAATGGTCAAGGCCACGCGCTCTGACGAACGCGCTGCCAATGTCTTGCTTTCAGGAAGCAAAGCACGACCGCCACGGCAGCCCTTATCAGCCGGGCGATCGAAGGCCGGGCCTATCGCAGAAAACGGCCGCTATTGCAAGTGCGAAGCCGGCAACGACCCGGGAGAGTGCCCGGAAAAGCAGCAACCGCTTATCCCCTTCCTTCAAACGCTTGTCACGCCGTATGGTCTACAGGCGCGTTCCGCATCTGGAGACACCCCGTGAAGAAGCTTCTCACCCTCGCCGCAGGCCTCGTCCTGACGGCCGCCGCCTCGGCGCCTGCGCTGGCCCAATCGACGCTCGACAAGATCAAGGCGCGCGGCAACATCATCTGCGGCACCAGCGAGGGCGTTCCCGGCTTCTCGCTGCAGGACAAGAATGGAACCTGGGTCGGCTTCGACACCGATGTCTGCCGTGCGCTCGCGGCCGCGATCTTCAACGATCCCAACAAGGCGACCTATCTCTCGCTGTCGAGCAAGAACCGGCTGGTTGCGCTGCAATCCGGCGAGATCGACGTGCTGGCCCGCACCACCACCTGGTCGCTCGGCCGCGATATCGGCCAGGGCGTCACCTTCACCACCGTCAACTACTATGACGGCCAGGGTTTCATCGTCCGCAAGAAGCTCGGCGTGAAAGGCGTCAAGGACCTCAACGGCGCCTCTGTCTGCGTCGCGCAGGGCACCACCACCGAGCTGAACCTGGCCGATTACGGCCGGACCCACGGCATCAAGTTCGAGACCGTCGCCTTCGCGACGCTGGAGGACACGGTGCAGGCCTACGAGGCCGGGCGCTGCGACGCCTACACCACCGACCTTTCGGCGCTCGCCGGCACGCGCGGCCGGCTGAAGGACCCGGAAGAGCACATGCTGCTGCAGGAGGTCATCTCCAAGGAGCCGCTCGGCCCCTGGGTGCGCAAGAACGATCCGACCTGGTTCGACCTCGTCCGCTGGACCGTGATCGCCACGATCAATGCCGAGGAGCTCGGCGTGACCCAGGCCAATGTCGAGGAACTCGCCAAGACCTCGCAGAACCCCGAAATTCGCCGCATGCTCGGCACCGAGGGCAAGTTTGGCGAAGGCCTCGGGCTGACCAATGACTGGGTCGTGCGCATCATCAAGGCCGTCGGCAATTACGGCGAGAGCTTCGAGCGTCATTTCGGCCCGAAGACCACGAACCCGCTACCGCGTGGCGTCAACAACCTCTGGACCAAGGGTGGCCTGCAATACGGCCCGCCGATCCGCTGAGGCGAGACGACATCTGAAATCGGGCCGCTCCTTCCGGGGAGCGGCCTTTTTTTTTCGTTTGGGGGGCTCAAGCGGCTTCGCAGACCAAGTTTTCGGCCCGTGCGCCGAGCAATCGATTGTAGCCGACGAGCACCACCAACAAGGCCGCGATACCTGCGCCGACCGAGACCCAGAAGCCGCTATGGGCACCGAAGGCGTCGATCAGCATGCCGGCGGCAGAGGCGCCGACCGCCATGCCGATGCCGATGCCGGTGATGCCCCAGGTCATGCCCTCGGTGAGCTGGCGCGGCGGCACCAAGCGTTCGATCAGGCCCATGGCGATGATGATCGTCGGCGAGACCGCCGCCCCTGCCATGAAGAAGACCAGCGCCAGCGAGGCGAGCCCTGTCACGGCCAACAGCGGCAAGGTCGTCGCGGCCGCCAGCGCGATCGCAGCGAGAAACTGCGTGGCGAGCGAGGCCTTGAGCTTGAGCGTCCCGAAGACGAGGCCGACAATCAGCGAGCCGGCGGCATAGATGGCGAGGACGAAGCTCGCCGCGGCCTTCTGGCCCTGCGCTTCTGCGAAGGCGACGGCCGTAATCTCCGCCGTGCCGAAGATCGCGCCGATCGCGATCATAGCGAGCACGACAACCTGGACGCCGCCGAGGCGAATGACCGAACTGTCGGCCCCCGCGGCATGGCCACGGACCGGAGGCTCGGTCCGCCTCTGCGCGCAGAGCAAGGGCACGCCGACGACGAGGAAAATGAGTGCCGCGAGCGGCCCGGCCTCGGGAAACAGGCCGACGCTGAGCCCGATCGCGACGATCGGGCCGACGATGAAGATGACCTCATCGACCACCGATTCGAAGGCGAAGGCGGTGCGCAATTGCGGGGTGTCGCGGTAGAACTCGGTCCAGCGCGCCCTGACCATCGCGCCGATGCTCGGCATCAGCCCGGCGAGCAGCGCGAAGACGAAGAACAGCCAGCTCGGCGCACCCGCCCAGGTCGACAGCATCAGGCCGCCCAGCGCCAGCGCGCCGGCAGCGGCAGCCGGCATCAGCACGCGGCGCTGGCCGTAGCGATCGACGAGGCGCGAGACCTGCGGCGTGATCAGCGCGCTCGCGAGCGCAAAGGTCGCGGCGACCGCGCCTGCGATCGCATATTCCCCGCGCCGCTCGGACAGCATGGTGACGATGCCGAGGCCAACCATCGAGGCCGGCAGGCGGGCGATGAAACCGGCGCCGGAAAAGGCGAACGCACCCGGCGCCTGGAAGATTTCGCGATAGGGGTTAGGCATGACTGGTACCGTGCATTGCGGACATACGCCGCGTATGTGAGTGAGTAATTGCATACAGTCCGTATGTCAATTAACATACGGACTGTATGTGATGGAGATGTGATGGCCCGCAGACTTCGCGCCGACATGATCGCGGAAACCCGCGCCAGCCTGATCGCCGCCGCCCGCAAGGCGTTCGGTGAGGTGGGCTATGCGGCGGCCTCGATGGATGATCTGACAGCGGCAGCCGGGCTGACGCGCGGCGCGCTCTATCACCATTTCGGCGACAAGAAGGGCCTGTTCGCCGCCGTTATCGACCAGATCGATGCGGAAATGACAGTGCGATTGCGCGCCGTCTCGGACCGGGCGGAGGATCGCTGGACCGGCTTCCGCGACGAATGCGCCGCCTATCTCGCCATGGCGCTGGAGCCGGAGATCCAGCGCATCATGCTGCGCGACGGGCCCGCCGTTCTCGGCGATCCCTGGAGCTGGCCGATCCAGAACGACTGTATCCGGATGATGACCCGCGGGCTGGACGAGCTCGTCGGCGATGGCGTGCTAGCGCCGCTTGATCCCGAAGCCGTGGCGCGCCTGATCTTCGGCGCGACCCAGCATGCGGCGCAATGGATCGCGCATGCACCCGACCCGGAGGCAGCGCTGAAGAGCGCGACCGACGCCTTCGACGCGATGCTCGACGGGCTTCTCAGTAAGCAGACATGAAAAAGGGCGCCGACGGCGCCCTTTTTCTCGATCAGAATATGATCGCGGGTGACGCACGCCTCAGCGCGGCGCGAGCACCATGACCATCTGGCGGCCTTCAAGCTGCCAGTCGCTCTCGACCTTGGCGATCTCGGCGGTATCGACCTTGACGCGTTCCAGCACCTTCACGCCAAGGTCCTGGTGCGCCATCTCGCGGCCGCGGAAGCGCAGGGTGACCTTCACCTTGTCGCCTTCCTCGAAGAAGCCGTGCATGGCCTTCATCTTCACGTCGTAGTCGTGCTTGTCGATGCCGGGGCGCAGCTTGATTTCCTTGATCTCGATGGTGCGCTGCTTCTTGCGCGCCTCCGAGGCCTTCTTCTGCTCGAGAAAGCGGAAGCGACCGTAATCGAGGATCTTGCAGACCGGCGGAACGGAGTTCGGGGCGATCTCGACGAGGTCGAGGCCGGCATCCTCGGCGAGCTTCAACGCATCGAAAAACGAAACCACGCCACGGTTGGCGCCGGTATCGTCGATGAGCTGGACTTCGCGAACTCCGCGAATGTCGCGGTTCGAGCGGGGACCTTCTTTGGTCGGGGTCGGGGCAGCGCGGTAGGGACGACGAATGGGGGTATTCTCCTGTACTTGGCGCGCTTCGCGCCGCTGTTGCAGACACATTGCACAAAGATGGGCGATGTCAATGCATGACACCGCTGCAGCGGGCATTCGCCTGCGCGCAGATCAGCGCCCGAGCAACGCGCAATAGACGTCGAGGGTTTCCGCGACCATCGCTTCGAGCGAGAAATGCCGCTCGACATGAACCCGCGCCCGCCGGGCCAGCGCATCGCGGGCGGAAGGGCGCAGGGCCAGCGCCTCGTTCAATCCAGCCGCGAGAGCCGGAGCGTCGCCCGGAGGCACGCGCCAGCCGGTACGCTCGTTGGGCGTGACCTGTGGCGGCGCGAGCACGGTTTCCGGCACGGCGCCGAGATCAGAGACCACGACCGGCGTGCCCATCGCCTGCGCCTCGACCGCGACGCGGCCGAAGGCTTCCGGATCGGTCGAAGGCACCGCGACGACGGCCGCGGCCAGCATCGCCGCCGGCATATCGGTGCAGTGGCCGACGCGCGTCACGCGGCCCTCCAGCCCGGCCTTGGCGATCAGCGCGTCGAGTTCCTTGACGTAGCCGTCCCTGCCCTGCGCATCGCCGGCGAGGATGAAGGCCGTATCGGTATCGCCGCCATCGCGCATCAGGCGGGCAGCCTCGATCAGCACGCGCTGGCCCTTCCAGTTGGTCAGGCGGCCGGGCAGCAGCACGATGCGCTGGTGAGGCTCGACACCCCAGGCCTTGCGCAGGGCCTGCACCCGCTCGGCGCCGACGGCGGCCGGCGCGAAGGCCGAGAAATTGGTGCCGCGATTGACCACCCGAACCCGATCCCCGGCTACGGGATGCTTCGCCCGGATCAGGCCCGCCGTGTAGATCGAATTGGCGATGACGACGTCACCGCGCGCCATCACGGAATTATAGAGCGTCTTCACCGCCGAGCGGCTGTTATAGGAGCCATGATAGGTGGTGACGAAAGGCAGCTTCAGCAGCTTCGCGGCGCCGAGCGCGACCCAGGCCGGCGCGCGCGAGCGGGCATGGATCAGTTCCACCCCCTCCTGCTGGCAGAGCCGCGCGAGCTTGCGGATGTTGAAGAGCATCGCGAGCGGGTTCTTGGAGGCCGCCGGGAAGGGCAGCCAGACCCCGCCCTTGGCTTGCAATTCAGCGACAAGGCGTCCGCCTTCGGTCGCGACCAGCGCACGCGCGCCGGCATCCGTCAGGCCCTTGGCGATATCGACCGCGGTGCGCTCGGCCCCGCCGGCTTCCAGCTCGGGAATGATCTGCAGGATCGTCCGCCCCGCCAGCGGATGCGTTTCGGTCGACGGCAGCGAAAGATGGGCACCCGGCTTGAAGGACATGCTCTCTTGATCTGGACTTTCGTGAACGAGGGCGAATATGCCCCTATCGGATAGACGTCGCAGCCCTTAATCGCCGCGGCGCCCTGATTCGTCACAGGAGATTTGCCTTGGAGCGCCAGCCGCCGCAATGGCTCGAGATCGGAAACGGCCCTTCAAAGCGCCGCCTCGCCTATCTCCTGCAAGAGGGAACCGGCGCTCCGGTGGTCTGGCTCGGCGGCTTCCGCTCGGACATGCGCGCGACCAAGGCCGAGGCGCTGGCCGACTGGGCACGCGCGAACGGCCGGGCCTGCCTGCGCTTCGACTATGGCGGCCATGGCGAAAGCGACGGCGACTTCGGCAGCTTCACCCTGTCCGACTGGCTCGGCGACGCGCTCGCCGCGATCGAAAGCCTTTGCCGCCAGCGGCCGATCCTGGTGGGATCCTCGATGGGCGGCTGGATCGCGCTGCTCGCGGCACGCAAGCTGTTCGGCACCCCACTCCAGCCGGCCGGGCTCGCGCTGATCGCGCCCGCCGTCGATTTCTCCGAGGAATTGATGTGGGCGCAGATGCCCGATTCGATCCGCCGGACGATCCTGGAGGAAGGCGTCTGGCTTCGGCCTTCCGAATATTCGCCGGAGCCGACGCCGATCACGCGCGCCCTGATCGAGGATGGGCGCCGGCATCTGATGTTCGGCGGCGAGATCAAAGCCGGCTGCCCGGTGCATATCCTGCAAGGCATGCGCGACCCCGACGTGCCCTGGCGCCAGGCGCTGAAGCTCGTCGAGCATCTCAGCGGCGATCCGGTCGTCCTGACCTTGATCAAGGACGGCGACCACCGCCTGTCCACGCCGGACGATATCGTGAGATTGCAGTCGGCGGTCGCCGGGATGGCGACCGCGCCCTAACCTTTGGGAGTGGTCCGCGTCAGTGGACGCTGACCATCCTCAGGTCGTGCTCCCAGGCATTGGCCGTGGCGGCCTCGCGCGAATCCGTGACGAGGATCGGCGCACCGTCAGCCGAGAGCAGGGTGAAGAGCTGCAAGCCGGACTCGATCTTCGGAGCCTGCGGGAAAATCCGCATCAGCTCGTCCGAGGTCATCGACTTGACGTAGGCCACTTCGCCGGCGCCGAGCGCGGCGAATTCCGCAGGGGTCAGTGGGTTGGCCTGAATAAGGATTCTGTCCTGTTTCATCGCGCCCTCCTTCAGAGCAGTGCGAATGCGGTTCTGATACTGCGCCTTCAATTATGAACAGATGCGAAAACCGCTGACGCACCCTTCAAAAGCTGGACGGGTCTCCGCCCTCTACTCCCGGCTCATGATATCGATACGCCGGACGAGCCGTTCCGGTTCCGGCCTGACCAGATCAATCGCGAGCAGGCCGTTCGACAGGTCGGCGCCGAGAACCTGCATGCCTTCGGCCAGCAGGAAGCTGCGCTGGAACTGACGGGCGGCGATGCCGCGGTGCAGGAACTGGCGATTCTTGTCGTCGCTCTGGCGCCCCCGGATCGTGAGCTGGTTCTCTTCCAGCGTGATCTCCAGCTGCTCCCGGGCGAAGCCCGCGACGGCCAGGGTGATGCGCAGGCGATCGGGCTCGTCCTCCGTCCGGGGCATCCGCTCGATATTGTAGGGCGGGTAACCCTCGCTCGCGCCCTTGGCGACGCGATCGAGCGCACGCTCGATATCGTCGAAGCCGAGCAGGAACGGGTGGGACAGGCTAGGCGTACGCGTCATCTATCCAGGCCCTCGAAAGGCGCCTCACAAACATCGGGACCCGCCGCCGGGCAGCATCCCGCAGGCGAAAGGCGAACCCTTCCGCTTGAGCAAGATATGGCGAAGCGCGAAGGCCGCTTCAAGGGGAGCGGGCGTTAAGCCGGCGAACCCTGACGCGGAAGGTTCCGACGATGTCCGGAAGAAGAATGGTACAGCCACCCCGGCTTGAACGGGGGACCTCTAGATCCACAATCTAGCGCTCTAACCAACTGAGCTATGGCTGCCCAAACACAGGCTTAGCGACCGGCCGCCGTGGCGGGGTCATCAGCGGCGCGGACCCTAGTGCCGACTCTCCGCTTTTGCAACCGCGTAATTCAACTCCGGCACCGGAATTTCGGCGCGGCCTGGGCACGCGCCGAATCCGGCGTTGGATCAGTCCTTGCGCAGAGCAGCGTTGGCGGAGCGCGCCAGTTCCTTGAGATGCTCGGCATAGGATTCGTAGCTGCGGCGCACTGCCTTGGCCTGCAGAGCGATCGCCTCAGAGGCGCTGTTGCTGCGCGCGAGCGTCTGAGCGTCGCCCAGCGTCGCCTCCAGCTCGGCACAGGCGTGATCGAGCATGCGGGCCTGCAAGGCACCGAAGGCGCGCGCCATGGTGAGAGCCTGGCTCATCGCCGTCGCCGTAACGACGGCTGCGGCCTCGGGTGGCCGCGGCAGGGGAAGCGAACCGAGGGGAACGGGCTGCGGAGGCAGCGGTGCCTTGGCGGCCGGCGCGGGAGCTGGCTTGGCAGCCTCGGCGATCGGAGCAGCCGGCGCGGCCTGAGCAGGCTCGGGCTTGGTGACTTCGGGCTTGATAGCCGCGGGCTTTGCAACCATGGGCTCGAGCGCTGCAGGCTTGGCCGGCGCTGGCTTTGCTTCCGCGACGGCTGGCTTGGACACGGAAGCCGCAGGCTTGGCGGTCTTCGCCGCAACCTTCGGCCCCGCAACCTTCGATACGGGCTTCTCGATCCGAATCTTGATCGGCGCGGCCTTCGCCGGCGCACTCGCGAGAGCGGGCTTGCTGATGGGAGCCGGCTTGGCAGCTGCGGCGGGCGCAGGTGACGGAGCGGGGGCGGCAACCTTCGCAGGCGCGACCGGCGCGGGCTTGGCGGGAGCAGGCTGGGCCGGAGCGGCGGATTGCGCGGAAGCCCTCGGCTTCTCGGGTTCCATAGCGGCGGGCGGCGGCGCGGCGGCGGGCGGCGGCGCGGCGGCTGGCGGCATCGCGGCGGGCGCCGGCGTCAGCGCCTTCACCGAGGACAGGCTGACCGGGACCTTGGACTTGGTCCGGGTCGGAGCAGGCTTGACCATGACAGCTCTCCTTCAGCGGCAAACAGCGAAGGCCGGACCGTGTGGTCCGGCCAAGAATAGCGGTGAGCGGCGCCCCGAAAGGCGCCGAATCGGCCAGACCTCAGCGGCCCTTGGTCGCCTTGCTGACGGTCTCAGCGGCCTTGGTCGCGGCATCCTGCGCAGCGGTGCCGAGGTCTTTGATCTGGCTCTGGAGCGCGGCGACCTGCGACTTCAGGAAATCGGACTGGTGCTGCATCACCTCGGTCAGGTCCTTCGACTTCACCAGCTTCTGGGCGAAATCGAACGCGGCCGCGACATTGTCCTCGGCATAGGCGATGGCCTTGCGGGTCGCGTCCTGGGTGTTGGCGCGGGCGCTCTCGGCCGAACCATGCGCATTGTCCACAGCCTTATGGGCAGCGCCCATGAAACCGTCGAACGCCTTGCGGGCCTGCTCTACGCTGCGCTCGGCGAACTCGCGCATTTCGGTGGGCACTTCATAAGGCAACTTGCCGTTCATCGAATCCTCCTGTCGAGTGACGATCCATCCCTAGATCATTGTGCAGTGCAATATCATTGTTGCGCCGCAATGACAACAGCGCGACAAGCCGACGACGCCGGCCATGTTAACGCTGTTTCGATGAGAAGCGGGAGAGCGATCTCAGGTTCCATGGATTTGCCGGCGTTTGGGGTCTATTAAGGCTTTGTTAGGCATAACGGGCGCGGATCGAACGAGCGGGCGGGCATGAGCGAGGCCGGAGAGGACTGGGCGAAGTGGAGCGTGACGGCGGCTGAAGACGCCGCACTTGCGTCCTTTGCCGCCGGCGGCGCCCTGCTGCTGTGGGATCCGGCCGCCGAGCAGCCGCATCTCGTGAACGCGGCGGCGCAGGCGCTGCTCGGCGGGCAGACGAGCCTGCCGGCACCGACGCGGCAACGCCTGAACCTCCTGGCCGGTGGCCTGGCTTCGGCCAACGGCATCCGCCTGGAACGCCTGCGCCTGACCGCGAGCTTCGCGGCCGTGCCCGTCACCTGTGGCAGCAAGCTGGTTTCGCTGGCAGACGGGCGCTCTGCGCTAGCCATCGCCGTGCAGGCCTCCGAACTGCGCCGCCTGGGTGTCACCGTTCCCAAGACCGCCGCCGAGCCGGCCTCCGTCGCCGCTTCGGCTGCCCCCGCGCCACAGGACGAGGCGCCCCTGCCCGCCAAGCCGGCCATGGTCCGCTTCCTCTGGCAGAGCGATCGCGAGGGCCGTCTGACCAAACTCTCCGACAATATCGCTGCCCTGACCGGGCAGCCGGCAGCCGCCGGGCTGATCGGCCAGCGTTGGCAGGATCTGCTCGGCGCCAGCTTCGCCGACAGCGATGGCGGCCTGATCGAGCGATTCGCCAAGGCTGCGACCTGGAGCGGCCACAGCGTGCTCTGGCGCACCGATTCGCCCGGCGAGGCCGCACCGGTCGAGATTTCAGGCGTGCCGGTGCTCGATGCCGCGCGCCAGCTCGCCGGCTTCCGCGGCTTCGGCATCGCCCGGCTCAACGAGCGCTGCCCCTTCCCGATGCCCGAGGCGGAAACCGCTGCGGCGGATGCCGGTGCGGAGGCGGAGCAGATTCCAACCGTCGCCTCGACCGCGCAGGATGATGCCCTGCAGCCGACGGTCGATCTCACTGCCCTGGATGACACGGCTTCTGTCGGGTCGACTCCTGCCGATGATGCGGCCGCAGCTGCCTCGCTCGGCGAGCTTGATCCGATCGATGACCCGGTTGTCGGCGAGTTCGAAGCGGACAACCTCTCGAAACTGCCCGAGGGTGACGAGGAAGAGGTGGCAGACGAAGCCACCCCCTCCTTCGATTCAGATGAAGCGCAGGAAGAGGCTTCGATCGAGCCCGCTCCCGAAGCCCCCGTAGTCCCTGAAGCCGAGCCCGAGCCGCTGCCCGGCAAGATCGTGCCGCTGCGCAACGGCCATCTCACCGCGATCCGGCCGGTTCTCGAACCGTCGAAATCGCATCTGAGTTCGGCCGAACGCAACGCCTTCCGCGAGATCGCCAAGGCGCTGGGCGCCAGGCTTGCCGGCGACGACGAGCCGAGCGCGCCGCGCCTGCCGCCGGTAGCGCCATTGCAGGTCAAGGAGAAGGAAGAGGCTCCGGGGGCGAAGGCCGTCGCGGAGGTGGAAGCTGCTGCTCCCGCCCGCCAGCGCAACTCCCATGCGGACGTGCTCGACCGGCTGCCGATTGCCGTGCTGGTCAATCGCGGCGACGAGGCGCTTTATGCCAACCGCACGCTGCTTGAACTGCTGGATTATGCCGATCTCGCCGACCTCAAAGCGGGCGGCAAGGTCAGCCGCCTGATCAAGGAGGCCGCGCGCACCGATGGCGGTACGATGACGCTGCTCGACCGGCTTGGCCATCTGGTCAGCGTCGATGCCGTGCTGTCGAGCGTGAGCTGGCAGGACGAGCCGGCGACGCTGATGGCCTTCCGCCATCCCAGCGGCGATGGCAGCGAGGTTCCGGCGCTGACGCCGGAAGAGGCGGAGGAAGCCGAGCTCGCGGCTGAATTCGCGGCGGAGGAAGCCGAATCGGCGGCGCGCGTCGAGGCGCTCCGGCTCGATGCCGATGCGCGCGATGCCCGCATCGGCGAGCTCACCGCCATGCTCGATACCGCGACGGACGGCGTCGTCACCCTCGACGATCGCGGGCGCATCCTGTCCCTGAACAAGGCGGCCGAGGCGCTGTTCGGCTATGATCAGCGCGAGGTCACCGGCGAGTTGTTCACCCTGCTCTTCGCTGGCGAGAGCCATGCGCTGGCGCTCGACTATCTCGAAGGCTTGAAGGGCGGCGGCGTCGCCTCCGTGCTCAACGATGGGCGCGAAGTGCAGGGCCGCGTGCGGCAGGGCGGCAAGATCGCGCTGTTCATGACGATGGGCCAGATCGCCCATGGCAGCGAGCCGCGCTTCTGTGCCGTGCTGCGCGACCTCACCGCCTGGAAGAAGACCGAGGGCGAACTGGTCGAGGCGCGCAAGGCGGCGGAGACGGCGAGCGCCCAGAAATCCGACGTGCTCGCCAAGATCAGCCACGAGATCCGCACGCCGCTCAACGCGATCATCGGCTTCGCCGAGGTGATGGCGGAGGAGCGCTTCGGCCCGATCGCCAACGAACGCTACAAGGAATACCTGCGCGACATCCACCAGTCCGGCGGCTACGTCATCAGCCTCGTCAACGACCTGCTCGACCTCGCCAAGATCGAGGCCGGCAAGCTCGATCTCGACTTCGTCAGCGTCAACCTGAACGAGATCGCGCTGTCGACCGTGTCGCTGCTCCAGCCGGAGGCGCAGCGCGGTCGAGTCGTCCTGCGCTCGGGGCTTTCGCCCAAGCTTCCGCCCGTCGTCGCCGACGAGCGCTCGATCCGCCAGATCGCGATCAACCTGCTGTCGAATGCGGTGAAGTTCACCGATGCCGGCGGGCAGGTCATCATCTCGACCGCGCTCGGCGACCAGGGCGAGGCGATCCTGCGGGTGCGCGACACCGGCATCGGCATGGACGACGACGAGCTTCGCCTGGCGCTCGAACCCTTCCGCCAGGTGCCGACGACGCGACGCGCCGGCGGCACGGGGCTCGGCCTGCCGCTCACCAAGGCGCTGGTCGAGGCCAACCGCGCGGCCATGGCTATCACCAGCGTCAAGAAAGAAGGCACGCTGGTCGAGATCACCTTCCCGCCGCAGCGGGTTCTGGCGAGCTGACCGAACAACGGCTGAGATACAGAAAACGCCCGGAGCCGCAGCCCCGGGCGTTTTCATTTGTCAGAGCAGCGTGCCGCTCAAGATCAGCGCCGCCACGCCGAAATAGATGACGAGGCCAGTGACGTCGACCAGCGTCGCCACGAGCGGCGCCGAGGCGCTGGCCGGATCGAAGCCGGCCCGCTTCAGCAGGAACGGCAGCATCGAGCCCATCAGCGAGCCGAAGGTGACGATCCCGATCAGCGCGCCGCCGACCGTCGCGGCGATCAGCATCCAGTGCGGCCCGTAGTCGTAAAGGCCGAGCCATTGCCAGACCGCGATCCGAACGATGCCGATGGCGCCGAGAATCGAACCCAGCACGAGGCCCGAAGGCAATTCGCGCAGGATCACCCGCCACCAGTCCTTCAGCGTGATCTCGCGCAGCGCCAGCGCCCGGATGATCAGCGAGGTCGCCTGCGAGCCGGAATTGCCACCCGAGCTCATGATCAGTGGGATGAAGAGCGTCAGCACGATCGCCTTCTCCAGCTCCGTCTGAAAGAACTGCATGGCCGAGGCCGTCAGCATCTCGCCGAGCAGCAGGATCGAGAGCCAGCCGGCGCGCTTGCGGATCATCGCGACGAAACCGATCTCGTTATAGGGCTCGTCGAGAGCTTCCATGCCGCCGAGCTTCTGCACGTCCTCGGTCGTCTCGGCGATCATCGCGTCGATGACGTCGTCGAAGGTGACGATGCCGATGACATGCTCCTCGGCATCGATGACCGGGACCGAGAGCAGGTCGTATTTCGTGATCAGCCGGGCAACGTCCTCGCGATCGACCTCGGGCGTGACCGTGATCGGCTTGTGCGCGGGCACGACCGACTCGACCGGCGCCTCGGGATCGCCGCTGATCAGGCGGCGCAGCGAGACCGCGCGCACCAGCTTGCGGGTCACGGAATCGAGCACGTAGATCGCATAGACCGTCTCGCGCGAGCGCTCGACGCGGCGGATATGGTCGAGTGTCTGCTGCACCGTCCAGTTCGTGGGCACGCTGACGAACTCGGTCGTCATGATCGAACCGGCGCTGTGCTCGGGATAGGCCAGCAGCTTCTTGAGGTCGGAGCGGGTCTGGCGGTCGATGCGCCCGCTCAGGCGCGCCCGCGTCTCCTCGTCGAATTCCTGGAAGACGTCGGCCGCACGGTCCGCTGACATGGCCGAGAGCAGCGCGCCCGCGCGTTGGTCCGGCAGCAGCGCCACCGCCTCGGCGGCGGCGGTCAATTCGGGCTGGTCGAGCACCTCGACGGCGCGCTCGAACGGCAATTCGGCCAGGACATGCGCGATGGTCGCGTCGTCCTGCTCGTTCAACGTCTCGACGATGTCGGCGACGTGTTCCTGCGCCAGCGTCTGGGCCAGCGTCACGGCAAGGAGGTCCGTGGTGGCGGCGGTATCGTTCATGGCTCTGTTCCTTGCGATCGGGCCGTCATGGCCGGACCGCAGGCGAGCCGGGGGGACCCGGTCAGGCGCGCGAGGCGGCGGCAGACGGCTTCGACTGTCGGCTGGGACTGTCGCTTGGCATCGGGTCGGGGTTTCCTGTGAGCAGCCGGCCGCAGGGGCCGGAGGCAGGAGGCCAATGCACCCGCAAGGCGCGCGCGTCAAACGGTTTTTTGCTCCACCGGCAGCGATGATTGGCATTGGCCGACGACACCCGCCCGGCCTATGGTCGCCGCGACGCGCCGGCCCCTGCCGGGCGCGTCCCCGTTCCGCACTCTCTCGCTGGATTCCGCCGATGTCCCTGACGATCTATGGCTGTTACCGCTCGCGCGCGACGCGCGTCATCTGGCTCGCCAACGAGCTCGGCTTGCCCTTCAACCATGTGCCGGTGATCCAGGCCTATCGCCTGCCCGATCCGAAGGCGCCGGGCGTGCCGCTGCATACTCGCAGCGCCGATTTCCTGAAGATCAACCCGAACGGCCATATCCCGAGCATCGACGACAACGGCTTCAAGCTGCACGAATCGCTGGCGATCAATCTCTATCTAGCCCGCAAGCATGGCGGCCCGCTCGCGCCCAAGGATGCGCAGGAGGAAGGGCTGGCGGTGATGTGGTCGCTCTGGGCCGCGACGGAATGCGAGACCCACGCGCTCAACCTGCAATTCCATCTCGCGGCCTATCCGCCGGAGAAGCGCAAGCCGGAGCTGGTCGAAGCGGCTCTTGCCGCCCTGCCCGCCCCCTTCGCCGTGCTCGACAAGACGCTGGCCGAGAACGGCGGCTACGTGATGGGCAACCGCTTCACCGTCGCCGACATCAACGTCGCCGAGATCATCCGCTACGCGAAGCCCGCGACCCAGCTCTTCGACGCCCATCCGCGCGTGAAGGCCTGGCTCGAGGCCTGTCAGGCACGGCCGGCCTTCCAGGCGATGTGGCAGGCGCGCGACGCCGAAGCCGCCTGAGCGGAAGCGTAGCAGAATCCGGGTGGCCGGGCTCGCCCCGGCCACCTACTGACGCGGGATGACCCGGCCCGAGAGCAGAGCTTCCGCCATGACACAGCCGACATCCGCTCCCGCGCTGCGCATGGGCCCGCTTGAATGGCTCCTGCTGATCATCCTCTCGATCCTGTGGGGCGGCTCGTTCTTCTTCAACAAGCTGACGGTGGCGGAATGGCCGCCTTTCGCGGTGGTGCAGGTACGCGTCGGCCTCGCGGCGCTGGCGCTGCTTCTGGTGGTGCGAATCGCCGGGCAATCGATGGCAGTCGGGCGCGAGCTCTGGCTCGCCTTCTTCGGGATGGGCATCCTCAACAACCTGATCCCGTTCAGCCTGTTTCTCTGGGGCCAGCAGCAAATCGCGAGCGGCCTCGCCTCGATCCTGAACGCGACCACGCCGATTTTCGCGGTCCTCGTGATGCACTGCTTCGGCAATGAGAAGGCGACCGGCCTGAAGCTCGGCGGCGTGCTGGCTGGCCTCGTCGGTGTCGCGATCCTGATGGGTCCCGACGCACTCAGCGGCCTCGGCTCCAACCTGGCGGCGCAGATCGCCTGCATCCTCGCCGCCGTCTCCTATGCCTTTTCCGGCCTGCTCGGCCGGCGCTTCCGGGGCGTGTCGCCGCTGGTCGCCGCCACGGGACAACTTTCGGCCTCGACCTTGATGATGATCCCGATCGTCTTCGTCCTGCATCCGCCCTGGACGCTGCCGGTCCCCTCCCGGACTGCCGTTCTCGCGCTCGTCGGGCTGGCGCTGATCTCGACCGCCCTGGCCTATCTGCTGTTCTTCCGGATCATGCGCGCGGCCGGGCCGAGCAATGTCATGCTCGTCACCTTCCTGATTCCCGTCAGCGCGATCCTGCTCGGCTCCGGCCTGCTGGGTGAAGATTTGTTGCCGCGCCATTTCGCCGGCATGGCAGCGATCTTCGTCGGACTCGCGCTGATCGACGGCCGCATCGTGCGGATCGGTCAGCCGCGACCTGCCCCGACCGCCTGAGCCCAGATCGCTTCTCCGGAGCCTTCCACAGCCGGGCGCTCGGATGGGCGCTCAGCCGAAAGGCTTTGTTGCCAAAAGATTATGAATTTCTGTAGGGTCGACACCTTGACCGGAAACGCTATTGGCGACGGTCACCGATAGAGATATCGCGGCAAGCGATACACGGGACAGGGGACGACTTATGGATGTGCGGCAACTGCGATGTTTCATCGCGGTGGCGGAGGAGCTGCATTTCGGTCGCGCGGCCGAGCGGCTCGGCGTGGCGCCCCCGGCGCTGTCGCGCCAGATCAGCGCCCTCGAAGACGAACTCGGCGTCGCCCTCCTGACCCGCACCACCCGGCAGGTCGCGATGACGCGTGCCGGGCTGATCATGCTCGAGGAAGCCAAGGGCATCCTCGTCAAGATGGAGCATGCCTCGCGCGCCGTGCGCGAGGCCTCGCTGGCGTCCGGCAAGGTGTTGCGCGTCGGCGCGATCGACGCGGCCTCGTCGAGCTTCGTGCCGGAGGCGCTGGTGGCCTTCCGCGCCCGCTTCCCCGGCATCGAGATCAAGTTCGTCGAGGCGATCACCACCGCGCTGATCCAGATGCTGGAGACCGGAAAGCTCGATCTGGCGCTCGCCCGCCCGCCGCGCAAGCCGACCGATTGCGCCTTCGAGATCCTGCGCGTGGAGCGCCCGGTCGTCGTGCTCAACGAGAATCACCCGCTCGCAGCCCGTGAGCACCTGACCATGCTCGATCTCGTCGGCGAACCCTTCGTCGTGCCGTCCAAGCGTCTGCGGCCTTATGCCTACGACCTGGTCATGGCCTATTTCGAGAGCGTCGGCGCGGTCCCCAACGTCACGATCGAGGCAACCGAGAAGCCGGCGATGATGTCGGCCGTCGCAGCAGGGCTGGGCATGGCGCTCGCACCGGACTGGGTCTCGCGCCTGTCCTTCCCCGGCGTGACGATGCGGCGCCTGCGCGGCGCGATGCTCGATCCGCCGCCTCCGGGCGCCCTTATCGGCGTCGCCTGGCGCCCGCAGCAGAAGCTGCCGTCCCGCGACGACTTCCTCGCCATTCTCCGGGAAAGCGTGACGCTGCTCGACGAGCGCCACGTCCTGCCCCCAGTCCCGTCCAAACCACAGAAACGAACTGCCCGCACCGGGTCGCCAGTCGGAGGAGCCTGATGAGTTTGAACCAGATAGAACAGGCCCAGGGCCTGCGCGTGAGATCGACGCAGGATCTGGCCGGCGGCCTGTTTATGATCCTGCTCGCGGTGGGCGCGTTTTTCTTCTCATGGGACCTCCCGGCAGGCACGCTTCGCCAGCTCGGGCCGGGCATGCTGCCCAAGGCTTTCGCGGTGATCTGCGGCGCTCTTGGCCTGCTGCTGGCGCTGTGCTCGCTGCGCTATCACGGCGAGCAGCTTTCGGGCTGGTCCTGGAAGGGCATCTTCTTCGCGCTGGGCGGCGCCTGCCTGTTCGGGCTGACCATCCGCGGCTTCGAGATCGGCCCGATCCAGGTTCCATCGCTCGGCCTGCTCGTCTCCGGCCCGCTGCTGATCTTCTTCTCGGGCCTGGCCGCCGATGACCGCAAGCTCAAGGAGCTGTTGATCTTCGCGGTGGCGATGTCGCTCGCCTGCATCCTGCTGTTCAAATACGCGCTGTCGCTGCCGATCCCGCTCGCGCCCTGGCTGCTGGGGATCTGACCGATGGACATGTTCTCCAATCTCGCACTGGGCTTCGGCGTCGCGCTGACGCTGAAGAACATCGCGCTCTGCTTCGCCGGCTGCCTCGTCGGCACGCTGATCGGGGTGCTCCCCGGCGTCGGGCCGATCGCGACGATCTCGATCCTGCTGCCGATCACCTTCGGCCTCGATCCGACGGGCGCGCTGATCATGCTCGCCGGCATCTATTACGGCGCGCAGTACGGCGGCTCGACCACCGCGATCCTGGTCAATATCCCCGGCGAGGCGACCTCGGTCGTCACGACGCTCGACGGCCACCAGATGGCCAGGCAGGGCCGTGCCGGCGTCGCGCTCGGCACCGCCGCGATCGGCTCCTTCTTCGCCGGTTGCGTCGCGACCGTGTTCATCGCTGCGCTCGGCGCACCCCTGACCAAGATGGCGCTGCTGTTCGGTCCGGCCGAGTATTTCTCGCTGATGGTGATGGGCCTGTGTTTCGCGGTCGTGCTGGCACGCGGCTCTATCCTCAAGGCCTTCTGCATGATCATGCTGGGCCTGCTGTTCTCGACCGTCGGCACCGACCTCGAGACCGGGCAGGAGCGCCTGACCTTCGGCGTTGCCTCGCTCTCCGACGGCATCGATTTCTCGGTGCTGGCGATGGGCGTGTTCGGCTTCGCCGAAGTGCTGCGCAATCTCGAAAGCCCGGAGGCGCGTGACGTCGTCAAGGGCAAGATCGGCCGGCTTCTGCCGGGCTGGGAGGACATCAAGCAATCCGCCGCGCCGGTGCTGCGCGGCACCTTCATCGGCGGTATCCTCGGCATCCTGCCGGGCAATGGCGCGGTGCTCGGTCCCTTTGCCAGCTACACCGTCGAGAAGAAGATCGCCAAGGATCCCTCTCGCTTCGGCAAGGGCGCGATCGAGGGCGTGGCGGGGCCGGAATCGGCGAACAATGCCGGCGCACAGACCGCCTTCATCCCGCTGCTGACGCTCGGCATCCCGCCGAATGCGGTGATGGCGCTGATGGTGGGCGCGATGACGATCCACGGCATCATTCCCGGCCCGCAGGTCATGACCCGCAACCCCGAACTGTTCTGGGGCATGGTCGCCTCGATGTGGGTCGGCAACCTGATGCTCCTGATCATCAACCTGCCGCTGGTGGGCATGTGGGTGAAGCTGCTGCAGGTGCCTTACCGCCTGATGTTCCCGGCGATCCTGATCTTCTGCTGCATCGGCATCTACTCGGTGAACAACCAGCCGCTCGACGTCGCCTTCACGGCGCTGTTCGGCCTGTTCGGCTACCTGCTGATCAAGCTCGGCTTCGAGCCGGCGCCGATGCTGCTCGGCTTCGTGCTGGGCAAGCTGATGGAGGAGAAGCTCCGGCAGGCGCTGATCATATCGCGCGGCTCGTTCGTGACCTTCATCGAGCGGCCGATCTCGGCCGGTCTGCTCGTGGTCGCCGTACTGGTCCTGGTGATCGCGCTTCTGCCCGCGATCTCGAAGAAGCGCGAAGAGGTCTTCACCGAGTGAACCATCCGAATGGCGGGGTTGCGACTCTGGCGATGCCCCGCCAGCCTTGCCTCAACGATCACAGGGAGAAAATGCATGAGGAAACTTGTTCTCGGGCTTGCCGCGACCGCGGCGCTGGCCTTTACGGGTAGCGCGCAGGCACAGGGCTACCCGACCAAGCCGATCACGATGATCGTGCCGTTCGCGGCCGGCGGCCCGACCGACATCATCGCCCGCATCGTCGCCGACAACATGTCGAAGACGCTCGGCCAGCAGATCGTGATCGAAAACGTCGCCGGCGCCGGCGGCACCACCGGCATCACCCGCGCGGTCACCGCCGCGCCGGACGGCTATACCATTGCGATGGGGCATCTCGGCACCTTCTCGGCGGCGCCCGCGACCTATCCCGGTCTCAAATACGACCCGATCAACGGCATGCAGACGATCGGCCTCGCAGGCGGCACGCCGATCCTCATCGTCGCCCGCAAGAACCTCGAGGCACCTGACCTCAAAGCCTTCGTGGCGGCCGTGAAGGCCAATCCGGACAAGTTCAACGAGGCCCATGCCGGCCTCGGCTCGGTCTCCTGGACCACCTGCACCCTACTGAAGGGCATCCTCGGCACGCCGAAGATCAACGCCGTCGCCTATCGCGGCACGGGTCCTGCGCTCAACGACCTCGTCTCCGGCCAGGTCGACTTCATGTGCGACCAGATCGTCTCGGTCGCCGAGCAGGTCCGCGCCAACACGATCAAGGCCTATGCGATCGCCTCGGCCCAGCGCTCGCCGGCGCTGCCCGACGTGCCGACGACCAAGGAAGCCGGCCTGCCCGAGTACCAGATCGAGGCCTGGAACGGCATCGCCGGCCCGAAGGGCATGCCCAAGGAGGCGGTGGACAAGCTGGTCGACGCCTTGAACAAGGCGCTCAACGACGAAGGCACCAAGAAGCGCCTGCTCGATCTCGGCACTGTGCTGCCGACGGCCGAGGAGCGCACGCCGGCCGGCTTCGCCGCCCTGATCAAGCGCGACGCCGACAAGCTGACGCCTGCCCTTTCGGCCGCGCCGAAGCAGTAAGCAACGCCTGAATTCAACGACGATGCGGCGGGCCTTTGGGTCCGCCGTTTTCGTTTTCAGACTATCGCGGAATGCGGCGGGGGATGCGCGCAGGTTTTCTCATGACCCCGCAAGCCATTGCAGCCGAATGCTTTTCGCCGCTCTGTTGCCGCACGTTAACATCTCGTGACCCGGTTTTCCGGAACTGTTCGGGTGCGGTTTGGTTGTCTCGCCGAAGATTAGCTTCGAAAGGAGACATCCCATGTTCAAGAAGCTTGCTCTCGTTGCCGCCCTGACCATCACCCCGGCGGTTGCCTTTGCCCAGAGCCAGCCCTCCGGTGGCGCCGTCGGCGGCGCGACCAGCGGTGCGGCCACCGGCGCGGTCGGTGGCGCCATCGTCGGTGGCCCGGTCGGCGCGGTTGTCGGCGGTGTCGGCGGTGCCGTGGTCGGCGCGATCGTCGGCGATGCGGCCGAGCCGAAGTTCCGTACCTATGTAGTCCAGCAGCGCGTCCCGTCCTACACCTACGCGGAGCCGATCGCTGTCGGCACGGTGCTGCCGGATCAGGGCGTGGTCTACCATCAGGTTCCGGCCGACTATGCGCCGAACGCCTCGAATTACCGCTACACGGTCGTGAATGACCGCACTGTCATCGTCGAGCCGAAGACACGCCGCGTGGTGCAGATCATCGAGTAACACCGACCCGAAAGGCGGGCGGTTCTAACCCCAGACACGCCCAACTTTCAGGTCAGGCCCGCTCCGGAAACGGGGCGGGCCACTTTGCTTTGGGCCGGTTCTCAGCGGGTGCCGAACATGCGGTCGCCGGCATCGCCGAGGCCCGGAACGATATAGCCGTGATCGTTGAGCCGCTCATCGATCGCCGCCGTCCAGATGCGGACATCGGGATGGGCTCCGCGTAGGCGGGCGATGCCTTCCGGCGCAGCCAGCAAACACATGAAACGCAGATCCCTGGCACCACGCTCTTTCAGGCGCTCGACGGCCGCAACGGCGGAATTCGCGGTCGCCAGCATCGGGTCCATCACCACGATCATGCGGTCGGCGATGTCGGACGGAGCCTTGAAGTAATATTCGACGGCCTGGAGCGTGTCGGGATCGCGGTAGAGACCGATATGGGCGACGCGAGCGGCCGGGACGAGTTCCAGCATGCCGTCAAGAAAACCGACGCCGGCGCGCAGGATCGGGGCGAAAACCAGTTTCTTGCCAGCGATGACCGGCTGCATCGACTTCTGCAGCGGAGTCTCGATCTCGATCAGCTCGGTCGGCAGGTCGCGCGTCACCTCGTAGCAGAGCAGCATGCCGATCTCGTTGAGGAGTTGGCGGAAGCTCTTCGTGGAGCGATCCTTCTCGCGCATCAGCGTGAGCTTGTGCTGGACCAGCGGGTGGTCGACGACGGTGACGCCGTCCTGGCTCGAAGTCATACGCCGGTTACCCCTTCTATCTATCGGATTTGGCTTACCCTCAAAATACCGTGCCATCGCTGACGATGGTCAAGGGCGGGCCGCCATCCACACGCTTTTCGCGCGCGATCCGCCGGCCGGCCGCCCAGGTCCCGCCTTCGAGCACCTTGGCGAGCGGGAGTTCCTCGCGCGAACGGCCGAGACGCTGGCGGACGAGGGCGCCGATTTCGTCGAGCAGGGCAACGGTCAGCGCGCGCCATTCCACCACGAGCGGCGACGAGACCTCATGCGGCTTCGTCCGGTCCGCCTCGTCCTTCAGCGCGATGACGCCGCTGTCGAGGAAGAGCCCGCCATTGCGGTATTCCGGCAGTCCGGTCATTTCGTCGATATCGACCACGGCAATGCCGGCCCACTCCAGCGGCTCTATCAGCGAATATGTCAGCCATTGCGAGAGCTTGTGGAAGGGCACGAGCCCCTCGGTCGGCTTGCCCCGTGCGATCAGCGGGTGGCGCCAGGTGTCGCCGAGCGCGACGCCGGCCAGCGTCAGGCGCGACGGCCAGATGCCGCCGAAGGCGCCGAGCACTTCGCCGAGCATATGCGGCGCCCGCAGCGTCCCGGTATCGGCCGACGCGACGAAACGGTCGAAGAGGTCGCCGGGCCGCGACAGCTCCTGCCTTTCCAGTTCCTCGCCAAGGCGGTTGAGAAGGGCGGCGCGGCCATCGAGCGCCAGCAGCGGATTGTCCGGCCCCGCCTGGAAGCCCTTGGCCAGCACGGCCGTGTCGAGATGCATCAACGCCTGCGCATCGGCGCGCAAGGGATCGGCGGGATCGCTGGAGAAGAGACCTGCGGCGAACATGTCGAGCGAGGCGAGCGCCAACCCCTCCGAGCGGCCGATCTCGCGGCCGGTCGCGGCGTCGCGATAGCACCAGTCCGGCCCCGCGCCGGCATCGAGCAGGACGCTGACGACGGCGAGATCATAGGCGGCGCGGCCGCGCGCGGCCGGGTCAGCGAAATTCGCTTCGCGGTCGAGCGTCTGCCAGCGATCCTCGCCGTCGACGACGAAATGGCGCCAGCGCGCGTGGAAGGGGATGTCGAGCGTCGGGTAATTCGCGCGGATCGTCTCCAGCACATAGTCGGCGCAGGCTTCGAGCCGCTCCGGGTGGACGTTGAAGTGCAGCAGCGAGCCCGCAAGCCCGAGTTCCAGCATCTCCTGCGCGCGCTCACGCACGGCTGTGGGTTTCAACAGGGTGCGGAACACCTCGGGGTCGCGGTCAGGCATCATCAACTCGGCAGGCGGGACGGAATCAGAACTTGTCGAGGTCGCGGCCGACCGTCGACTTCAGGGCGTTGTCGCCGGGGGCGCCGTCAGGCGAGTAGTAGCCCGCAGCCTTCTTGGCCTCGATCTCGACTGAGGCGTCTGGCGGGACCAGTTCGGGCGGGATCGCGACGCGCTCGCCGATCGCGATCCCGCTCTCGACCATCGCGTCGTATTTCATGTTCGACATCGACATCAGCCGGTCGATATGCGTGACGCCGAGCCAATGCAGCACGTCCGGCATGAGCTGCTGGAAACGGGCATCCTGCACGCCGGCGACGCATTCGGTGCGCTCGAAATAGGTCGCGGCGGAATCGCCGCCCTCCTGGCGCTTGCGGGCATTGTAGACGAGGAATTTCGTGACCTCGCCGAGCGCCCTGCCCTCCTTGCGGTTGTAGACGATCAGGCCGACGCCGCCGCTCTGCGCTTCCTTCACGCATTCCTCGATGCCATGCGTGAGGTAGGGCCGGCAGGTGCAGATATCGGAGCCGAAGACGTCCGAGCCGTTGCACTCGTCATGGACGCGGCAGGCGATGCGCGTCTTCGGATCAGCGAGCCGCGCGGCCTCGCCCATGACATAGGCCGTGATCGAGCCGATCGGCGGCAGGAAGACCTTGAGATCCGGTCGTGTGACGAGCTCGGGATACATGCCGCCGGTCTGCTCGAACAGCGTGCGGCGCAGATCGCTCTCGTTCGTGCCGAAGCGTTCGGCGATGCCCGGCAGATACCAGACCGGATCGACCGCGATCTTGGTGACGCTGATATCGCCGGTGCTGTGCAGGATATGCCCGTCCGCGGCGAGGCGATGCGCGCCCATCGCGGCAAGGATCTCGGGCAGGTTGAGCCTGGCCTTGGTGATCGCGATCGAGGGGCGGATATCGATGCCCTCGCCGATGAGCTTGCCGAAATCCTGCGCGACGGTGTGGCCGAAGGGATCGAGCGAGACGATCTTCCTGGGATCGGCCCATTGCGGCTGGGGCAGGATTTCCGCCGTCGGATAGGTGTTGGTCAGGTCCGGGCGCTGCTGCGGGTTCATCGCGCGGGCCGAGATCGCGAGCGCGCGATAGACCGAATAGGAGCCGCCATGGGCGCCGATGACGTTGCGGTCGGCCGGGTTGGTGGTCGAGGCGATGATCGGGCCGCGCTCGGCGGCGGTCGGGGCGCCCCATTTGATCGGGAAGCGCGCGGCGGCGCCGCCCGGCTCTGGGTGGGAGGTCAGCCTGATATGACCGTTACGGTTCGGCGCGTTCATCGCAGTCACGTCCTGAAACGGAAGAAGGCCCCGGGACGGGATCGTCCGGGGCCTTCTGGACCTCATGAAGTCTGAACCAGCGCGATGGCGCCGTCAATCGCCTTAGAAAACAGCGAGATAGCGCAGCAGCGAGATGATGCCGATCACGATCACGATGATCTGCACGACGTTCTTGATCTGCCCGTCGAGCGGCAGCATCCGTACAAGATAGAGCACGAGGCCGATGACGAGAACGGTGATCAGCAGCGAAATCAGAATGGACATGCTTTCAGCCCTTTATCTCGGCCGGTAGCCGGCCCCCCGGAGCCCAGCCGCGACGCATTCGCGACTTGTCGGCCCCGGCGAAAGAACGTCGCGGGGCGGTGATTGGTTCCGGGGGCGGCTTTTGCCGGCGAAAGGGAGGCCGTAGCGGCTTGCACGGCAAGCGCCGCCGTCATGGTCGGGCTTGCCCCGACCATCCACGTCTTCGATGGTCAAAAGCCGTGTTCAAGACGTGGATGCTCGCCACAAGGGCGAGCATGACGTCGCGGGGCGTCATTCTCGGGCTTGACCCGAGAATCTCAGGACCAGAGGAGACTGGTTTCCGCGATGCTCAGGTCAAGCCCGAGCATGACGGCGGGTGTCAGCCTGCGATGCGATCGAAATCCGCGACGGCGCGCGTCGCCTGGCGGAGCTGGTTGAGCAGCTTCAGGCGATTGGCGCGCAAGGCCGGATCGGGGTCGTTGACCGTGACCTTGTCGAAGAAGGCATCGACCGCCGGACGGATTTCGGCGAGCGCGGCCATGGCGCCCTCGTAATCCTCGGCTGCGACCGCAGCCTCGGCCTTCGGGGTCGCCTGCGCCAGCGCGACGGCAAGCGCCTTCTCCTCGATCAAGCCGGCATCGGCGATGAGGTGGAGGTCCGGAGCGTCGGCGAAGGCGCCCTCCCCGTCCTTCTTCTCCTCGGCCTTGAGGATGTTGGCGGCGCGCTTGTAGCCCGCGAGCAGGTTCTTGCCGTCCTCGGTATCAAGGAAGCGGCCGAGCGCGGCGACGCGGCGGATAATGAGCAGCAGGTCGTCATTGGCCGAAGCGCCCTCGCCCAGAACGGCGTCGACCAGATCATGCCGCGCGCCTTGGTCACGGAGCATGACCTTCAGGCGGTCGTGGAAGAAGGAAACCAACTCCAGCGGTGCCTTTGCGACCTCGTCGCGGCGCAAGAATACTTGGTGCTCGCTCGGGACCGAACGCATCAAAGTTGGCAAAAACTGCACGATCAAATCAGGCCGAGCAGACAGGCGCTCCACCTCGGCAAAGCTTTCGGCCAATTGTGCCATGTGCTCACGCGTGCGCTGCCTTACTATTGCGATGAGCGCTTTGGCCATCTGACCAGTGAGCTCAAGTCTCACGCCGTTCTCGATAACTAGCCGGATCACGCCCAGCGCCGCGCGACGCAGCGCATAGGGGTCCTTGCTGCCGGTCGGCTTCTCGTCGATGGCCCAGAAGCCGACGAGCGTGTCGAGCTTGTCGGCCAGCGCCACAGCCACCGAAACCGGATCGGTCGGGACACGGTCGGAGGGGCCGAGCGGCTTGTAGTGTTCCTCGATCGCCGCGGCGACCGAAGCGTCCTCGCCCTGCAATTCCGCGTATTTCCGGCCCATCAGGCCCTGAAGCTCCGGGAACTCGCCGACCATCTCGGTCGGCAGGTCGGCCTTGGCGAGCTTGGCGGCACGCTCGGCCTTGTCGGGATCGGCTCCCACGATCGGGGCCAGTTCCCGCGCCAGCGCGGCGATGCGCTGGACGCGCTCGCCTTGCGTGCCGAGCTTGGCGTGGAAGACGACGCCAAGCTTGTCGAGCTTGGCCATGCGCTGGTCGAGCGGCTTGGCGAGATCGAGGCCGAGCTTTTCGGCGCTGTCCTTGAGGGTATCGAGATCCGGCAGCGCGCCGCGATCGGTCTGCCAGAAATAGGCGGCGTCCGAGAGGCGCGCGCGCACGACGCGGCCATTGCCGGCGGTGATCGCCACGCCGCCATCGCTGGCGGCGAGGTTCGAGACCAGAATGAACCGATTGGCGATGGTCTCGGTCGCGGGATCGCGCAGCACGAAGCATTTCTGGTTGGCGCGGATGGTCGCGCGGATCACCTCGCCGGGAATGTCGAGGAAGCGTTCCTCGAAGGAGCCCATCAGTACGACCGGCCATTCGACGAGGCCGGCGACTTCCTCCAGCAAACCCTCGTCCTCGACGAGGTCGAGCCCCTGCGCGAAGGCGAGGTTGCGGGCGTCGGTGAGGATGATCTCCTTGCGGCGGTCGGCATCCAGCACGACCTTCGCCTTCTCCAGCGAGGTCACATAGTCGTCGAGGCGCTTCACCGTGATCGGGCCGGGCGCATGGAAGCGGTGGCCGTAGGTCACGTTGCCGGAAACGATGCCGTCTACTTCGAAGGGCACGATTTCCGGGTCCTCGGTCTCGGCGGCGCCGAAGGTGCAGAGGATCGAGTGCAGCGGGCGCACCCAGCGCAGGCTGGCGCCGGCGGCCGAAGCCTTGCCCCAGCGCATCGATTTCGGCCAGGGGAAGGACCGGATCACCGCCGGGACGATCTCGGCGATGGCCGCGACGGTTTCCTGGCCGGGCTTCTCGATGATGGCGACGTAGGAATCGCCCTTCTTGGGATCGCTGACGATGGTCGCCTGATCGAGCGAGGTCAGGCCGGCAGCCTTGAGGAAGCCCTGCACGGCGGCGTCGGGCGCGCCGACGCGCGGTCCCTTGCGCTCCTCACGCACGTCGCGGCCGCGCACCGGCAGGCCGGCGATGTGCAGCGCGAGCCGGCGCGGCGTCACGAAGGCCTTGGCGCCCTCATAGACGAGGCCGCGCTCGACCAGCGCATCGGTGACGAGCTTCTTCAGGTCCTCGCCGGCCTTGCGCTGCATGCGCGCCGGGATTTCCTCGGAGAAGAGTTCAAGCAGAAGATCGGGCATCAGATGGCTCCCCCGCCGGCGGTCTTCAGCCAGGCTGCGCCGCAGGCCTTGGCGAGCTCGCGCACGCGCAGGATGTAGCTCTGCCGCTCGGTGACCGAGATCACGCCGCGCGCATCGAGCAGGTTGAAGGTATGGCCGGCCTTGAGGCACTGGTCATAGGCGGGCTGGACCATGAGGTGCCGCTCACCGGCCTCGCCCTTTTGCAGGAGGGCGCGGCATTCGGCCTCCGCCTCAGCGAAGCGCCTGAACAGGGCGTCGGTATCGGCGTATTCGAAATTGTAGCGGGAATATTCCTGCTCAGCCTGCAGGAACACGTCGCGATAGGTGACCTTCTCGTCGCCTTCGAGCCCATTGAAGTTGAGCTCCATGATGCTCTCGACATTCTGCAGATAGCAGGCGAGGCGCTCGAGCCCGTAGGTCAGTTCGCCGGAAACCGGCGCGCATTCGATGCCGGCCACTTGCTGGAAATAGGTGAACTGGCTGACTTCCATGCCGTCGCACCAACACTCCCAGCCGAGGCCCCAGGCGCCCAGCGTCGGATTCTCCCAATCGTCCTCGACGAAGCGGATATCGTGCAGCAGCATGTCGATGCCGATGGCTTCGAGCGACTGGAGGTAGAGCTCCTGCAGGTTCGGCGGGTTCGGCTTCAGGATGACCTGGAACTGGTAATAATGCTGCAGCCGGTTGGGGTTCTCGCCATAGCGGCCGTCCTTGGGCCGGCGCGAGGGCTGGACATAGGCCGCGCGCCAGGGCTTCGGCCCGAGCGAACGCAGCATCGTGCCGGGATGCGAGGTGCCGGCGCCGACTTCCATGTCGTAGGGCTGCAGCACCACGCAACCTCGCTCGGCCCAGAAGCGCTGCAGCGTGAGCAGCAGCCCCTGGAAGGAGCGGGTCGGGTCCATCGCCGGGGAGGAAGCCGGGATGGCGGAGTGCGTGAGGGGCGCCGGGGCGGACAAGTGCCTGCAACCTTCCGATAACAAAGGGATGGCGGTGATTAGGGTTCGCGCCGGCCAGGGTCAAGCGCAGGACGGAACCACAAGGCGACAGGTTTCGTTCATATCCGGCCTGATATCCATAAAGGCAACCGCATGGCTCGCGATGTTCGGGGCGAGCATTTGATGACGGGCCTGCGGCCGCAAACCAAGGAGACTAGCCCATGTTGACAACCCGCATCATTGCCGCCGCCTTCGGCGCCGCAACCCTGCTCGGTGCCGCCATGAGCAGCGCCCCGGCCTCGGCGGCCCCCGTTTCCGCCGGCACGACGCTCGCTTCGGGCGCCGAGACCGGCCTCGTCCAGCAGGCCTACCATCGCGGCCGGCCGCATTACGGCCCGGGCCGCCCCCATGTCCGTCGCTGCTGGACCGAATCCCGCCGCGTCTGGGTCGGCCATCGCTGGGTCCGCAGGGCCGTGCGCGTCTGCCGCTGAGGCCAGCGCGCTAAAGATGAAGGACAGCTGAACGGCGCGGTATCGCGCCGTTCACGCTTTCGGGGTTAGGGTTTTCGCCAGGGACGACTTGATCACCTTCGGCATGCCCGATCGTACCAGCCATGGAGAACATCATGTTCCGGACAACCCTTCTCGCAGCCGCGACGGCCGCCGTGCTCGGCGGTGGCGCGCTGATGGCGACATCCGCTTCCGCAGCCCCCGCCGCGGCGCCGGCAGGACAAAGCATGCGGGCGGGACAAGGCCTCGTCGAACAGGCCCAGTACTATTACGGCCCGCGCCGCCACTATCGTCCGCGCCCCTATTACCGCCCGCGCTGCTGGACCGAAGGCCGTCGTGTCTGGAACGGCTGGCGCTGGGTCGTCCGCCCGGTGCGCGTCTGCCGCTGAGCGGAACGAAGCATGGCCGCAATGCGGCCATTCCCTGAAGGCAAGCTGAACGGCGTGCTCCCGCGCCGTTCAGGTTCGAGGCTCCAAGGTCTCACACCAAGGGCGGCGTTTCATCCGACGGCAGGGACTGCCGACGCCATCTCATGGAGGTTTTCATGTTTCGGACACTGATCGTCACGATGGCGGCAGCCGGCACGCTGGGTATGGCCGGCCTTGCCGCGACCCCCGCCTCCGCGGCCCCGATCGGGGCCGCTCCCATGGTCGCCAGCGAGGGCATGGTCCAGCAGGCGCAGTATTATTACGGCCCGCGCCGCTATTATCGCCCGCGCTATTACGGCCCGCGCTATTATTACGGTCCGCGCCGCTATTACGGGCCGCGCTACTACGGCCCGCCGCCGCTGTTCGCGCCGCCGATCTTCGCTCCGCGGCCCTACTACTGGTAATCGGGCGACAGGCGTTCGCGGCCGCGATGCACCGCATCGCTTAGCGGAGTCAGCTTGCCATCGGGCCCGTTGATCACGAAAGCCGGCAGCAAGGTTGCCGGCTTTTTGCTGTTTAGTACCGCCGTCACGATGATGCGGATCGCCGGCTTGTCGGCGAAGGCATGGACCGGCAGGACCGCAACCGCGCCGAAACCGGTATCGAGACCGGCCAGCACCTCCGGCAATGCCTCCACCCGATGGATGAGCGCGAGATGCCCACCCGGCCGGAGCAAGCGCCTGGCGGTGCGCAGCCAGGGCGCAAGCGCCCCTTCCGCGACATGAGCTGCCTTGCGGTTGGGAATCGGCGAAGCCCTGCTGCCGCCTGGCGGATAGAAGGGCGGATTCATCGCGACCGCGTCGAATGAAGCCGGCGCGAGCCCTTCTTCAGACAGGGTGGCCGCCCGCACCGTGACGTCGCCGGCCAAGGCCGTCACACGCCCGGCCAGGTCGTTGAGACCGGCGTTGCGCCCGGCCAGGACGGCAAGGTCCGGATCGCGTTCGAGAAGCGTGACTCGCAGTTCCGGTTGCATTAGCGCGGCCACGAGCCCGACCGTGCCGACCCCGGCGCCGATATCGAGCAATGCGCCCTGCCCCAACTCCGGCAAGACCGCCGCCAGCAGGATCGCGTCGCTGCCGGCGCGGTGGCCTTTGCGCGGCTGGAGCAAGCGCAACCGTCCGTCGAGCAGGCGATCCTCGACGATCTCGCCCAGCGCCGAATCCGCTCTGCTCTCACTCATCGCGCAATTCGGATCCGTAGCCGGCCTCGATCAGCAGCGCCCTCGCGCGCTTGCGATCGGCATCGCGGACCAGCAGGCGGCGCGGGAAGGCGCCGATCATGCCCTCCAGCGAACTGATATGCTGATCGGCGATCAGGCAGTCGAGATTGGCCGAAGCCAGCAGGGCTTCGACGGCGCCGAGCAGAATCAGATCGTTGGTGCGCATGAGTTCGTGCATGGCGCCATGGAGCCCGAGCCCCCCGCTTCGCGCAAGAGCCGGAACGGTTCACCCGCTTCCTCACGCAAAGGTGCGGCGTCGCGTCGGTTTGCAGGGGCTGGCGTCCCATGCGACGGTTGTGGCATGGCAAGGGCGCGCCGCCCGGCGCGAGTATCTGACCCGGAGTGTTTCCAGTGGGTGTCGTCGTCTCCCTCGAGGAACGGGAATCGAACCAGGCCAGCATCGAACCGCTGGTCGCGCTGACGCGCGAAGACATGGCGCGCGTGAATGCGATGATTCTGTCGCGCACCGGCTCCGACGTGACGATGATCCCGGAGGTCGCCAATCACCTGATCTCCTCAGGCGGCAAGCGGCTGCGGCCTATGCTGACGCTCGCGATGGCCGATCTCTGCGGCTACCAGGGCGACGGGCATGTCAAGCTCGCGGCCTCGGTCGAGTTCATGCATACCGCCACGCTGCTGCATGACGATGTCGTCGACGAGAGCGACATGCGCCGCGGCAAGCTCGCCGCCCGCATGCTCTGGGGCAACGAGGCCAGCGTTCTGGTCGGCGACTTCCTGCTCGGCCAGGCCTTCAAGATGATGGTCGAGGTCGGCTCGCTGCGCGCACTCGACATCCTGTCGACGGCCGCCTCGGTGATCGCCGAGGGCGAGGTCCTGCAGCTCTCCGTCGCCAAGAACACGGAGACGACCGAGGACGAATATCTCTCGGTGATCCGCGGCAAGACGGCCGAACTCTTCGCCGCCGCCTGCGAGGTCGGGCCGGTGATCGCTTCTTCCTCCAAGGCCGATGCCGCCGCCTGCCGCAGCTACGGCCTCAATCTCGGCATCGCCTTCCAACTCATCGACGACGCGCTCGACTATGGCGGCGTCGCGGCCAAGCTCGGCAAGAACACCGGCGACGATTTCCGCGAGGGCAAGATCACCCTGCCTGTCGTGCTGTCCTTCCGCCGCGGCGACGAGGCCGAACGCGCCTTCTGGAAACGCACGCTGCAGGAGGGCGAGATTCGCGACGGCGATCTGGAGGAAGCCCAGGCGATTATGCGCCGGCACAAGGCGCTCGACGACACCATCGCCCGGGCCGAGCATTATGCCCGGATGGCGAAGGATGCACTCGGGTTGTTCCCGGCCTCGCCGATGAAGCAGGCGCTCAACGCCGCGGTCGATTTCTGCGTCGCGCGGGCGCATTGAGCGGCCCGCCAGCCTTCAGTTCAATAAAGTCGGCTTGACCCACCAGTCCGGCCGCTGGTGCTGCAGCACCTTCGCTGCAGCGGCGCTGATGGTGCAGTCGTCGAACAGCGCATAGCAGGTCGCGCCCGAACCTGACATGCGCGCGAGCCGGCAGCCCGGCAGCACCGCCAGCCGCTCCAGAACTTCGTCGATGATCGGTGCGACGCGCTGCGCCGGGGCGGCGAGATCGTTGGTCGTGGACTTGAGGTAGTCCAGCAGCTTTGCCGCTGATACCGGCGCCGCGACGGTCGCAGCGCGCGGGTCCGATGACACCTCGCCGGCCCTCAGATCGAGAGCCCGGAAAACGGCAACCGTCTCGACGCCCACGCCTGGATTGGCCAGCACGGCAAAAAGCGGCGGCAGTCTGAGCACTGGGCCGAGCTTTTCACCGATGCCGGCCATCAATCGCGCCCGCGAATCGAGGCAGACCGGCACATCGGCACCGACGCTTGTAGCGGCCTGCAGCAGAAGCGGATCGGCCGGGGCGATGCCGTTCAGGCGCGCCAGCAGGCGCAGCGCCGCCGCCGCGTCGGCCGAGCCGCCGCCGATGCCCGAGGCGACCGGCAAGCGTTTGACGAGATGGAAGCGCCCGAGACGCAGGCTGGGGCGGGCGGCAGCAAGCGCCCGAGCGGCGCGCAGAACGAGATTGCCGTCATCAACGGCCAGCCCTTCGGCCCTCGGGCCGGCAAGCGTAAGAGACAGCGGAGCACCGGGATCAAGCGAGAGCGTATCGCCGACGCCCGCGAAGGCGACGAGACTTTCGAGCTCGTGATAGCCGTCGGCGCGCCGGCCGAGCACGCGCAGGTCGAGATTGACCTTGGCGCGGGCGCGCGTCGTCAGCGGCAGGGCCACGGCATCAGGCCGGCGACGGGATGGCGTCAGCCGCCATCCTTCTTCGTGGCTTCGGTCGCATTGGCCGAAGGCTCCTCAAGACCACGCTCGATCTTTCGCAGGATCTTCTCCAGGTCCTCGGGCTCGGGCTTGAGATCACGGGCGTGGTTCCACTGGAACTTCGCCTCGAGCTCGCGGCCCGTGCGCCAATAAGCGTCGCCAAGGTGGTCGTTGATGACTGGGTCAGACGGGCGCAGTTCCGCAGCACGCTCGATCTCGCGCGAGGCATCGTCATAGCGGCCGAGGCGATAATAGGCCCAGCCGAGCGAATCGATGATGTAGCCGTCGCGCGGCCTGAGCTCCACGGCACGGCGCAGCATGTCGAGCGCCTCGTCGAGTTTGAGATGCTTGTCGACCAGCGAATAGCCAAGATAGTTCAGCACCAGCGCGCGCTCGCGGCCGAGCGGATCGGGCAGCAGCTCCAGCGCCTTGCGCAGATCGGCCTCGGCCTCCGGCCAGCGATTGGTGCGCTCGCGGGCGATGCCGCGGAAATAGAACAGGTCCCAGTTGGCCCGGCCCGGCGAAGCGAGCTTGGCGATGGCCTTGTCATAGGCGGCCGCGGCCTCGGCGAACTGCTTGCGCGAGCGATAGATATTGCCGAGCGCCGAGAGCGCGTCGACATCGTCCGGGCGCTCTGCGATGACCTTGTCGAGATGCTTCACCGCCTCATCGGGCTTGCCGAGGTTCTCCAGGGCCAGACCAGCCTGGATCTCGGCATTGGGGCGCAGCGGCGACGAGACCGGCATCTTGTCGTAAACGGCGACGGCGTCCTCGGGCTGGCGGGCGCGCTCCAGGATATCGCCGAGCGTCAGGATCGCGAGGTCGTGGCCGGGATCGAGGTAGATCGCCATGCGCAGATAGAGAAGTGCGGCGGCCTCGTCGCCCTGGCGGTTGCCGGCGCTGGCAAGGCCATAGAGCACCTCGGCCGCGCCCTGCTGGGCCGTCGTGATCTGGCGCGGCGGCGCTTCCTTCTTGCCGACGAGCGCCATGCCTTCGCGGATGATCGGGTGGTTCGGCAGCAGGCGATCGAAGCCGGCATAGGTCTCGGCCGCGCCGTTGAAATCACCGTTGCGGGCCTGGAAGCGCGCCCAAAGGTCGACCAGGCGCAGCGTGGTCTTCTCAGCGTCATAGGCCGATTTCAGGCGCTTCTCGGCATCGGCCTTGCGGCCGGCGGCGTCGAGGATGAGGCCGGCGTGATAATCGCGGAAGAGATTGTAGGAGGGTTCGCCCTTGAGGCGCTCCAGCGTATCGATGGCGCGCTTGGGATTGTTCGAGCCGAGATAAGACCAGGCCGAGAGCAATGTCGCGGTGATGTCGGCCGCACGGCCCCTGCCCCCGCGCTGGAGATGGTTGCGCGCGGTCTGGTAGCTCTTCTGCTTGATCGAGCGAATGCCGATGACGAGCTGGGCCAGGCCGTTGCTCGGGTCCTGCTGGATCAGCTTGTCGGCGGCCCGGAAGGCATCTGGCATGGCGCCGTCGGCCAGGAAGGCGACGAAGGCGCGCTCGGTCAGGTCGTTGTTCTGCGGGTCTTCCTTGATCGCCTCGCGCAGGTAGACCGAGGCCGCGCCGAGATCGCGCGAGGCGCCGGCGACGATCGCCGCGAGGTAGTTCCCCTCCAGGCTGTCGCCCGGCTCCAGCGAATCGGCCGCGCGTGGCTGCGTCGCGCCCTGGGCGGCGGCCATGGCTGGCAGGAACATCAACAGCGACAACGCAGCAGCCGTGCCCGAGGCACGCACCTTCTTCAATAATGTCACGACTGCCATTCTCCTTCGGTCCGCGGCCTCACCATCTCGGGGCGCACTCTTCCAGCGGACCGTGATCGCTTCGCGTAGGCTGCCAAGATGGCGGTTTCCGGGCGGGCGGGCAAGCCGGCCTCCCGATGAATGCCGCGGTTTCGTAGCAGCCGCGCAACACTCGCCGGAATCCCGATGACGAAGAGGCCGATCGAAGAAAACGGCAATCATCCCCTAGGGATGTCATGCCTATAGTCGGTTCGCTCGCAGTTCACGCAGCGATTCTACTGGGATTATTCCAATGAAGAAGATCATTCTGAGCGTTGCCGCCGTCGCGCTCCTCGGCGGCTTCGTCGCCGGCTGCGCCAAGACAGAGACCAAGCCGGTTGCGCCGATCGTCCGCAAGGGCTGATCAACTCCGGTTGAAACCCAAAGGGCGCGCCTTCCGGCGCGCCCTTTTCGATTCATTCAGTCTGTGAACCGGGCGCGATCACATATTCGCGTAGCCCGGCCCGCCGCCGCCCTCCGGCACCGTCCAGGTGATGTTCTGGGCAGGGTCCTTGATGTCGCAGGTCTTGCAGTGGACGCAGTTCTGCGCGTTGATCACGAAACGCGGATTGGTCTTGGTCTCGGCGTTCTCGTAGACGACCTCGTAAACGCCCGCCGGGCAGTAGAGCCGCGCCGGCTCGCCATAGAGCGGCAGGTTCTGCGTGATCGGGACCGACGGGTCGGTCAGCTTGAGATGCGCCGGCTGGTCTTCCTCGTGATTGGTCGAAGACAGGAAGACCGAGGACAGCTTGTCGAAGGAAATCTTGCCGTCCGGCTTCGGATAGGTGATCGGCGTGACCTCGGCGAGCGGCTTCAGCGTCGCGAAATCCGGCTTGCCGTGCTTGAGCGTGCCGAAGGGCGACCAGCCGAAGAGCTGGTTCAGCCACATGTCGATGCCACCGAGTCCGATGCCGAGGAGAGTGCCGAATTTCGACCAGAGCGGCTTGACGTTGCGGACGCGCTTCAGGTCCTTGCCGATGGCGCTGTCGCGCCAGCTCGTCTCGATCTCGACGACCTCGTCATGACTGCGGCCCGCCTGCAGGGCCGGCACCAGCTTCTCGGCCGCGAGCATGCCCGACAGGATGGCGTTGTGGCTGCCCTTGATGCGGGGCACGTTGACGAAGCCCGCCGCGCAACCGATCAGCGCGCCGCCCGGAAAGGTCAGCTTCGGCACCGACTGCCAGCCGCCCTCGGTGATCGCGCGCGAGCCATAGGCGATGCGCTTGGCGCCCTCGAAGGTGTCGCGGATCAGCGGATGGGTCTTGAAGCGCTGGAACTCGTCGAAGGGCGAGAGTGTCGGATTCTGGTAGTTCAGGTGAACGACGAAGCCAACGGAAACGAGGTTATCGTCGAAATGGTAGAGGAAGGAGCCGCCGCCGGTGGTGTTGTCGAGCGGCCAGCCGAAAGAGTGCTGGACGCGGCCCTTGTGAAACTTCTCCGGCTTGACCTGCCAGAGTTCCTTCAAGCCGATGCCATATTTCTGCGGCTCGCGGCCCTCGTCGAGGGCGAATCGTTTGATCGCGATCTTGGAGAGCGAGCCGCGCGCGCCCTCGCCCAGCAGCGTGTAGCGGCCGCGCAACTCCATACCACGGGTGAAGCGGTCGGAGACCGTACCGTCCTTGGCGATGCCCATGTCGCCGGTGGCGATGCCGGCGACCGAGCCGTCCTCGTTGAAGAGCAATTCGGCGGCGGCGAAGCCCGGATAGATCTCGACGCCGAGCGCCTCGGCCCGCGCACCCAGGAACTTCGCGACCAGCCCGAGCGAGCCGACGAAATTGCCGTGATTGTTCATCAGCGACGGCATGCCGAAATTCGGCAGGCGGATGCCGTTCGGCTGCGTCAGGAAATAGAAGACGTCTTCCTTGACCTCGGTGGTCAGGGGGCGCTCGGGATCGTCGCGCCAATCCGGCACCAGCTTGTCGAGGCCGATCGGATCGATCACGGCGCCCGAAAGAATATGGGCGCCAACCTCCGCGCCCTTCTCGACCACGACGACGGTGATGTTCTCGTCGAGCTGTTTCAGCCGGATCGCGGCCGCCAGGCCCGCGGGGCCAGCACCGACGATGACGACGTCATAGTCCATGCTCTCGCGCGGTTCGCTCTGCGCTTCCTTGAGATCCATCCTGCCCTCCGCCTCAGCAACCGCGCCGCTTGATAGTTTACATATGAACTATTTCGCCGGTTCGTTCAATGCCGGCTTTCATCCAGTCTGGAACCCCTCTATCCAAGCGCGCGTTCCATTTTGCAACTGCGTTGGCTCGCGAAGAGCCTTTGCAGGGTATAGGATGCGCCAATGAGCCTGTCCGATGCAGTCGGCCCCGACGCGCCCGATCCCTATGAGCTGCTGAGCTGGTACGCCGAGATGGGCGTGACCGAGGCGCTCGACGAGACGCCGCGCAACCATTTCGCCGATCCGGTCCCCGCCGGCGAACGTGGCAACGGACAGCCGCGCCCGCTGCCGGGCCGACCGGCCGCGCCGGCGCGACCGATGGCGGCGGCAGCGACGGCACCGGACGACGCGGCGGTCACCGCCAAGGCATTGGCGCGCGAGGCGCGCACGCTCGACGAATTGAAGACCGCCTTGGCCGGGTTCGAAGGCTGCGCCCTCAAGGCCACCGCGAAGAACCTCGTCTTCGCCGACGGCAATCCGCAGGGACGGGTGATGATGGTCGGCGAGGCGCCCGGCGCCGACGAGGACCGGATCGGCCTGCCCTTCGTCGGGCGCTCCGGCCAATTGCTCGACCGCATGCTGGCCGCAATCGGTCTCAGCCGGAAGGACGACGTCTATATCGCCAACCTCCTGCCCTGGCGTCCGCCGGGCAACCGCACGCCGACCCCGCAGGAGGTCGCGATCTGCCTGCCCTTCATTCAGCGCCAGATCGAGCTCGCCGATCCCGACATCCTTGTCTGCGTCGGCGGGCCTTCGGCGCAAGGGCTGCTTGGCTTCACCGGCATTTTGCGCTCGCGCGGGAAATGGGTGGAATACGACACCGGCGCGCGGCGCATCCGCGCGATCGCGACCCTGCACCCGGCCTATCTGCTGCGCCGCCCGCTCGACAAGCGCCTCGCCTGGCGCGATCTGCGGGCGCTGAAGACGGCACTCGACACGAAAGCCTGACGCGGGAACCGCCGCAGTCAGCCGGCGTTCAGGAGCGGCCTGCAAAGACGACTTGAGTTCCCCGCATCTCCCGGCGAGATTGCGGGGGAGCTTCGCCGGGGATGCCTTCATGCAATGGGAAGATTACCGCCAGTCCGATAATCTCGAGGACCGGCGCGGCAGTGGCGGCGGCTTTGCCGGCATGCCCGGCGGGCGCGGCGGCATCGGCATCGGCACGATGGTCGTTCTCGGCCTGCTCGGCTGGGCGCTCGGCATCGATCCGCGCCTGCTCATCGGCGGCGCCGAACTGATCGGCGGCATCGGCGGGCGCGAGCAGACGCAGGAGACGCGCCAATCCTCCGGCCCGCCCCAGGACCAGATGGGCCGCTTCGTTTCGGCCGTACTGGCGCAGAACGAGGACATCTGGTCGAAGATCCTGCCGCAGCAGGCCAATACCCGCTACCAGCCGCCGCGACTCGTGCTGTTCTCCGGTGTCGACCGCTCAGGCTGCGGCACCGCGCAATCGGCGATGGGGCCGTTCTACTGCCCGGTCGACAAGAAGGTCTATCTCGACACCTCCTTCTTCCAGGAGATGCAGCGCAAACTCGGCGGCGGCGGCGATTTCGCCTATGCCTATGTGGTCGGCCACGAAGTCGGCCACCACATCCAGAACCTGATCGGCATTCTGCCCAAGGCCAACCAGTTGCGCGAGCGCTCCTCCGAGCGCGACGCGAACGCGATCTCGGTCAGGATCGAATTGCAGGCGGACTGCTTCGCCGGCGTCTGGGCCCATAACATCCAGGCGATGGGCCGCCTCGACCAGGGCGATATCGACCAGGCGATGCGGACCGCCTCCGCCATTGGCGACGACAAGCTGCAGAAGGCGGCGCAGGGCGTGGCCGTGCCCGATTCCTTCACGCATGGCTCCTCGGCACAGCGCATGAAGTGGTTCACCACGGGCTTCCAGTCGGGCTCGATGCAGAGCTGCGACACGTTCCGCAATCCGGTGTAGCGCGCCGCTGCGGAGGCGCGGCAACAGATGTCAGCCTGCGAGCTGCGTCGTCCCCAGCACGCGCAGCGGCGGCCAGGCAACGCTCTCTGCCACGTCAAAAGTCAGGGTGAACGGTTCGAACTGTTCCGTCGCGAGCGCCAGGGCGCTCGTCCGCCACTCAGCCGGAATGGCCATCGCGATCGTCAGATGAGGGGTCCATTGCCCGGGCCGATAATGGGAGTCGCAGAGCGTCTGACCTACGATTCCATGCATTTTCGCATGCAGGTCAGGCAGGCGCCGGTCGTTTCGTGGCGCCAACCACAGAACGAGTGGATCGACGTCGAACAGGCCGATCCGATCGAAGGTGAGCGCAACTGGCTCCTCTTTCGTGAAGATCGCGAGGGCCTTGCTCAGGATATCGGGAGCGACATCGGCATAGCGCGCGAGCGTCAGATGGGGTGGATAGTCCAGCGCGCGGATCGAGGACGCTTCTTCGAAGGCCGAAGCCTTGTCGACCCATTGCCAGAACGGGCGCGCATCGGATGTCGTACGCAAGGTGATGCCGATCATCGACGGAAAGACCTTCGTGTTCGCCGGAACTCCGAATGGGTTCTAGCAGCGCCCGAGACTTCCCGGAATTCCATGCGGAGGGCTGCATTCAGCCCTCCGCCTTGTCTTGGTTGAGCGTCCAGACCGCCTCACATTCGAGGAATGCGCCTCGGCGACCCTGCTCCCTGTCGCTTCATCAGACGATTCTGAAGGGCGATTTCCGCTGTTCAGCCCGATGATTGGCTCCAGAATCCTTCCTGATGCTCGCGAGGCGAGAACGTCTCGTCGTCCTCCTGCTTTTCCTCGCGCTTGTCTTCGTCGCGCTCGGTCTCGTGCGCACACCGGGAATCGTGCCGTTCCAGCATGGGTCTCTCCTTTCGATGTCTGAGGGAGGTGCTTCAGGCGACCGTCAACATATGAACTTATGCTGCAATGCACAAGTTGCCGGTCAAAATGCGCTTGGCCATGCGTAGCCGGCATAGCGAATTGGGAGCATCCCAGCCCGCGGAGGCAGCCTAGCCGGTTCGTTCCCGCAAGACCGGCAGCCGCACCGGAGCGCGTTCAAGACGACCGGTCAGCGCCATCGCCTTGGGCATAACCAGCCCGGCCGCGAGCCCACGACCTCCGATGCAGAAGGCGATTCGTTCGCGCAAAGATGCCGCAGCCCCGCGTGACGGAATCAGCGCCGGCTTCCCCGCCGCTACCAGCAGATGGCGCTCCACCGCCTGGACCCAATGGGCCTGCGGCACATCGCCGGCGTCGAACAAGACGAGGCGATCGCCCCGGGCTTTCGCTGCCGCGTCCTGCCAGGCCCGTTCCTGGCTCGCGCGCAGATAGCGCGCGCCGGTCGCATCCGCCGCCCGCTCGGTCTCGGCCGCGCCGACCGTATCAACGAGCACGGCATGGCCGAGGAAGCCCTCCGCCACTGCCGGGATCAAGACGGCGAGTGTCGCGGCGAGCGCCTGCTGGGAACCATCGCTGCGGATCACGGCTGTGAGCATGAGCAGAATCCTATGCCGCAACGCAGCATGCCACAATCCCGCCACTTGCCTTTTGTTCTTGTTATGTTCACTCTACATGAGACCAGAATGCGTCGATTCCCGGCGCGCGACGCGGTTCGAAAGCCATGCCCCAGGCCAGACCCACCTCACGGCCCTTCCCGGCGGCGCAGCCCTTGCGTCGAGCCGACAAGGAGCCGAGCATCTCCGCTCCGGTTGTCGCGCCGGCCGACCCGATGGCCTATGCCGGCCACCGTATCGATCCGGACCGGCGCCGCGCGCGCGGCGCCACGATCAACCCGGGCGGGCGCTACGAGGCGGAGCAGCGCGTCGCCGAGGATGACGGCTGGGGTTCGCTGGAGGAGCTGCCGCCGTTCTCGACCGAGATCGCCTATGAGAAGGCGCGCACCATCATCACGCGCAACGACTCGCCCGACATCTCCTTCGACCGCTCGATCAACCCCTATCGCGGCTGCGAGCATGGCTGCGTCTACTGCTTCGCGCGGCCGAGCCACGCCTATCTCGGGCTGTCCCCGGGGCTCGACTTCGAGAGCAAACTGACGGCCAAGCCGGATGCGGCGACGCTGCTGGAAAAGGAGCTCTCCTCCCCGTCCTACCAACCGCGCACAATCGCGATCGGCACCAATACCGACGCCTACCAGCCGATCGAAAAGAAGCTCAGGATCATGCGGCAGATCCTGGAGGTGCTGGCGAAGTTCAACCACCCCGTCGGCATCGTCACCAAATCGGCGCTGGTGCAGCGCGACATCGATATCCTCGCGCCGATGGCGGAGAAGGGGCTGGTCAAGGTCGCGCTCTCCGTGACGACGCTCGATCCGAAGGTTGCGCGCGGCATGGAGCCGCGTGCCGCCTCACCGCCGAAGCGTCTCGAAACGATCCGCAAGCTCTCGGAGGCCGGTATCCCGGTCACGGTGCTGGTGGCGCCGATCATCCCGGCGATCAACGAGCACGAGATCGAGCGCATTCTGGATGCGGCAAAGGCGGCGGGCGCGCAGGAGGCGGGCTATGTTCTGCTAAGATTGCCGCTCGAAGTCCGCGACATCGTACAGGAATGGCTGCTGACGCATCATCCCGACAAGCTGCGCCATGTGATGTCGCTGATCCGCTCGACACGCGGCGGCAAGGATTACGATTCGCAATGGGGCCAGCGTATGGTCGGTTCCGGCCCCTATGCCTGGATGATCGGGCGACGCTTCGAGATGGCGGCCGAGCGCATCGGCTTCAACACGACGCGCCGGCGTTTGCGGACGGATCTGTTCGTGAAGCCTGAGAAGGAGAAGGCGCAGCTCAGTTTGTTTTGAAAGGTTGTTCGGCCCGCATCGTCATGCTCGCCCTTGTGGCGAGCATCCACGTCCTGACCAGCGCATCACATGAAGAAAGACGTGGATGATCGGCACAAGCCCGACCATGACGTTGAAGAGCCATCGCGCGGGACGAACAAAAGACAGCTCTGGCCGGGCGCCCCGCTCTGCTGCATAACCCCGCTATGCCCGCCGATTTCAACCGCGAGACATCCGCCATCGCCAACGGCCTGTGGCCGCTGGCCGGGATCGACGAGGTCGGGCGCGGGCCGCTGGCCGGGCCGGTGGTGGCGGCTGCGGTGATCCTCGATCCGGATCGGGTCCCCCATGGCCTCGACGATTCGAAGAAGCTGCCGGCTGCGATTCGCGAGGAGCTTTTCGGCGAGATCATGGGGCGGGCGCTCGCCGTTTCCGTCGCCAGCGTGACGGCGGTCGAGATCGACGCCATCAACATTCGCCAGGCGACGCTGCTGGCGATGCGCCGAGCCGTCGCCGGGCTGCCGCTTGCGCCGCTCCATATCCTGGTGGACGGCAACGACCCGCCGCAATTCGCCTGTTCCTGCGAGGCGATCATCCAGGGCGACGGGCAGATCGCCTCGATCGCGGCAGCGTCGATTATCGCCAAGGTGACGCGCGACCGGATGATGGCGCGGCTTTGCAAGCGCTATCCGGCCTACGGTTTCTCCGGCCATGTCGGCTACGCGACGCCGCAGCACCGCAAGGCGATCGCCGCGCACGGCCCCTGCCCCGAGCACCGCTATTCCTTCGCGCCGGTGAAGGGCGTCTGGTTCCGGTAGAGCCGCGCCTGTTCGCACGTCCCTCCCCGGCGGCAGGAAGCTTCGGCCCGACCTCGATGAACCCGGCGGTATTTCACTCCGTCATGCTCGCACTCGTGGCGAGCATCCACGTCTTGAACACCACCCTCGCTGAAGGAAGACGTAGATGGTCGGGACAAGCCCGACCATGATGGGAAACGCGGGTCTCGACCCTCATCGAACATCCGCCAGTCTACCGTAACGGCAGCTCAGACGTTAACCGCCGTTTACGAATTTCCTTTGATTCCCAAAGGGCTAGGCAAAAATTGCAGCCCCAGAATGGGACGCATTTTTTTCAAAGCGGAAACCCGACCTTTACCCTGTCTGACCAATATCGCCCTCGTTGAAGTTGCGTAACGGTCTTGGCGTCATGGGTATTCTGCGTACCGGGACCGCCAGTGCTCCCGTCCGGATTCAGGTTTCGCGTACCGGACGGCCTGCACTGGGGGCTCGGATGAAGGCCAAGGGCCTTCCCGAACATATCGGCATTCCCTTGGAACTGCCGCTCGATCAGATCCTCGTCGGCGATTGCATCGCTGCGATGAACGCGCTGCCGCCGGCAAGCGTGGACCTGATCTTCGCCGATCCCCCCTATAATCTCCAGCTCGGCGGCGATCTGCGCCGGCCCGACGACAGCCTCGTCGATGCCGTCGACGACGATTGGGACAAGTTCGCCTCCTTCTCCGACTACGACCGCTTCACCCGCGACTGGCTGTCGGCCGCGCGACGTATCCTGAAGCCGGACGGGGCGCTGTGGGTGATCGGCAGCTATCACAACATCTTCCGTGTCGGCGCGACGCTGCAGGATCTCGGCTTCTGGATGCTGAACGACATCGTCTGGCGCAAGGCCAATCCGATGCCGAATTTCCGCGGCCGGCGCTTCACCAACGCGCATGAGACGCTGATCTGGGCGGCGCGCGGCGAGAGCTCGAAATACACCTTCCATTACGAGGCGCTGAAGGGCGGCAATGACGACCTGCAGATGCGCTCGGACTGGTATCTGCCGCTCTGCACGGGCGATGAACGCCTGAAGGACGAGAGCGGCGCCAAGGTGCACCCGACGCAGAAGCCGGAGGCGCTGCTCGCCCGCGTGCTGCTCTCGGCCTCGAATCCCGGCGACGTCATCCTCGACCCGTTCTTCGGCACGGGCACGACCGGCGCCGTCGCCAAGGCGCTGGGGCGCCGCTTCATCGGGCTCGAGCGCGACCCGGTCTACGCGAAGGCGGCGCGCGAGCGCATCGAAGCCGTGACGCCGCTGGCGCCGGAAGCGTTCTCGACCGCGCCGTCCAAGCGCAGCGAACCGCGCGTGCCGTTCCTCAGCCTGGTCGAGGCCGGGCTGGTGAAGGCCGGCGAAACCGTCCATGACGAGAAGCGCCGCCACAAGGCCACAGTGCGGGCCGACGGCACGCTGCTGCTCGGCCCGGCGGTCGGCTCGATCCACAAGGTCGGCGCACTGGCGCAAGGCCTGCCGGCCTGCAACGGCTGGACTTTCTGGCATGTCGAGCGCCAGGGCGGCTTGACCGTGCTCGACGCGCTGCGCGGCGAGATCAGGGCGCAGATGGCGGCGGCGTAAGGGCTGCCAGCCCGGCCTCGACCACCTTCAGCATCAGGCTCGGCAGCGGCTCCTCGCCGAGCCGGGCCTGCGCCGTGAAGCGCATGCCGGCCGGCGCCTCGGTTCCCGCGGCGACACGCCCGACAAGCACTGATAATTCCAGCGGAAAATGCGTGAAGACGTGCCGCACCGGCACGGGCAGGCGCTGCCAATGCAAGGGCAGCGGCCCGTCCTGCGCGGCGCCGTCGAGTTCGTAATCGGCGCGCCAGTCGCTGGTCGGCACCTCGGCCATGCCGCCGAGCAAGCCCTTGGCCGGCCGTGTCCGAAGCAGGATCGCGCCATCCGCGCGCGCCAGCACGAAGGCCGCGCCATAGCGCGTGACGCCGGCCTTCTTCGGCGCCTTGCGCGGAAAGCTCTCCTGCGTGCCGGCGATCCGCGCCCGGCAGGGCTCGCGCCATGGACAGAGACCGCAAGCCGGATTGCGCGGCGTGCAGATGGTGGCGCCGAGATCCATCAGGGCCTGCGCGAAATCGCCGGGCCGCTCCCGCGGCAGCAGCGCCAGCACGCGCTCGCGAATCAGCGGCCGGGCACCGGGCAATTCGTCCTCGATCGCGAAGAGCCGGCTCATGACGCGCTCAACATTGCCGTCGACGGCCGCAGCCGGCCGGTCGAAGGCGATCGCCGCGACGGCGCCGGCGGTATAGGCGCCGATGCCCGGCAGGGCGCGCAAGCCATCCTCGGTATCGGGGAAGCGGCCGCGATGGTTATCCATCACTGCCTTGGCGCAGGCGTGGAGATTACGGGCGCGGGAATAGTAGCCGAGCCCGGCCCAGGCCTGCATGACCTCTTCGGACGGCGCCTCGGCAAGAGCCTTCACGGTCGGGAAACGCGCCATGAAGCGCTCGTAATAGGGCTTCACCGCCGTGACCGTGGTCTGCTGCAGCATGATCTCGGAGGCCCAGACCCGATAGGGATCGGGCCGCTCGCCCGCGCCCGCACGCCAGGGCAGCGTGCGGCGATGGCGGTCGTACCAGGCGAGAAGATCGGCGGCGCGGGCCTCTGCGGTCATGAAGCGGATGTAGCGCAGCCATCAGTCTCCGCAAGCGGCTTCATGCTCCGCTTGCGGGCCTTCTCACGGAAGCCCACAATACGACCATGGCCGCCAAACCCCTCGCAGAGCTGATCGACGACTGCATCGCGCCCGCGCTTGCCGCCCAGGGTTTCGCGGGGCGTGCCATCGTCTCGCTCTGGCCCGAGATCGTCGGCGAAAGGCTGGCGGCGCGCTCGCGCCCGCTGAAGATCGACTGGCCACGGCGGCGGCCAGCGCCGGGCGAGGCCTCGGAGCCCGCGACGATGGTGGTGCGGGTCGAAAGCGCCTTCGCGCTCGAGATGCAGCAGCTCGGACCGATCCTGGTCGAGCGCGTCAACACCCATCTCGGCTGGCGCGCCGTCGGCAAGCTCGTGCTCAAGCAGGGGCCGGTCGCTCCGCCCGTCACGCAGAAGCCGGTGCCGCGGCTCGACAGCGAAACGGCGGCGCGCGTCGAGGCGCAGGTCGCCGGGGTCGCGGACGAGGGCCTGCGCGAGGCGCTGGCGCGGCTCGGCCGGGCGGTGGCTCTCCGCACGAAAACGCAAGGCGACGACACGGCTTCGTGAGCGGCGAAGCGCGTGGCACGATGCGCTCTTGCCACAATCGCACCGGTCTCTATAGCTCCAAGCCACTTTGACCCTTCGAGGATTGCTTACGATGACGAACAGGCGACAGCTCCTGACCGGCGTAGCCGGCATCGCCGCTGCCGCGCTCGCCGGCGGCACCGCCGCGCGGGCCCAGACCAAGCTGCCCGATGCCGGCCCGCTGGGCGATGTCTGGCTCGGCCAGGCCGATGCCAAGGTCACCATCGTCGAATATGCCTCGATGACCTGCTCGCATTGCGCGCATTTCCACGAGACGGCCTGGCCGGAGCTGAAGAAGAAGTACATCGACACCGGCAAGGTGCGCTTCACCCTGCGCGAGTTCCCGCTCGATCCGCTGGCGACGGCCGGCTTCATGCTTGCCCGCTGCAACGGCAACGACAAGTTCTACCCGATGACGGACCTGCTCTTCGCGCAGCAGCGCAACTGGGCCTTCACCGACAAGCCGGTCGATGCCCTCTCCTCGCTGGTGAAACAGGCCGGTTTCACACAGGAATCCTTCGAAGCCTGCTTGAAACGCCAGGATATCTATGACGCCGTCACGGTGGTGAAGGATGGTGGGGCCAAGGCTGGCGTGGATTCGACGCCGACCTTTTTCATCAATGGGCAGAAGCGTTCCGGTGCGCTCTCGATCGCCGAGTTCGACAAGATCCTGGAACCGCTCCTCGGGCAATGAGCGGAGCGCCTCTCTTCGCTCCTACATTCCCGTCCTTTCGGGCGGAGCGAAGCGGAGACCCGGAATCCATCGTAAAGCGCATCGCCCTTCGATGGATTCCGGATCGGCGCGGCTTCGCCGCTTGTCCGGAATGACGAGCGCGGATGTTGCAGGGGCTGCCCTATGCACCTGACGCGCCTCAAACTCGCCGGTTTCAAGACCTTCGTCGAGCCGACCGAATTTCCGATCGAGCCGGGGCTGACCGGCGTCGTCGGTCCCAATGGCTGCGGCAAGTCCAATCTCGTCGAAGCGCTGCGCTGGGTGATGGGCGAAAGCTCGTTCAAGAACATGCGCGGCTCGGGGATGGACGACGTCATCTTCGGCGGCTCGAACGAGCGCCCGGCCCGCAACATGGCCGAGGTCTCGCTCACTCTCGACAATAGCGACCGCAAGGCGCCCGCCGCCTTCAACGAAGCTGATGTGCTGGAGGTCACCCGCCGGATCGAGCGCGAGGAAGGCTCGACCTACCGCATCAACGGCAAGGAGGTGCGGGCCAAGGACGTGCAGCTTCTCTTCGCCGATGCGGCGACCGGTGCGCGCTCGCCGGCCCTCGTCCGGCAGGGGCAGATCAGCGAGATCATCTCGGCCAAGCCGCAATCGCGCCGGCGCATCCTTGAGGACGCCGCCGGCATCGCCGGCCTGCACAGCCGCCGCCACGAGGCGGAACTGCGCCTGCGCGGGGCCGAAGACAACCTGACCCGGCTCGAAGACGTGCTCGGCGAGATCGACGGGCAGATCGACGCCTTGCAGCGTCAGGCGCGGCAGGCCGGGCGCTATCGCAGCCTCGCCTCCGATATCCGCCGGGCCGAAGCCACGCTCGCCGTCATCGCCCTGCACGACGCCCGCGCCCAGGAGGCGCAGGCTGCCCATGTGCTGGAAGAAGCGGTACGCGGCGTCGCCGACCAGACCGGGCTCCAGGCCGAGGCCGCGAAGCGGCAGGCTATCGCCGCCCATGAACTGCCGGCGCTACGCGAGGACGAGGCGACGGCCGCCGCCGCTTTGGTGCGATTGAAGCGTGGGCTCGACGAGCTCGAAGCCGAGAACCGCCGCGCCCGCCAGCGCGCCGAGGAGCTCGGGAAGCGCCTTGCCGAGTTGCAGGCCGACCTGTCGCGACAGGAGAGCATCGGACGGGATGCGTCCGAAAGCCTTGCCCGGCTCGCCGACGAAGACGCCGCGCTCGCCCTGGAAGGCGATGGGGCCGGATCGAGCACTGAGGCCGCCGCCGCGGCGCAACGCGCGGCAGAGACCGCGCTCGCTGCCGCGGAAGCCGAGCAGGTCACCGCGCAGAGCGCCTTGTCGGATCTCGCCGCGCGGCGGGGTGCTCTGGAACGTTCGCTGCGCGAGGCGCGCGAACGGCAGGACCGCGCCGGAGCCGAGCGCGACAAGCTGCGCCGCGAGCTCGAAACCCTCGATGCCTCCGATGCGAAGACGCTGCTCGACAAGCTGCGCGAAGCTCTGATCGCCGCCGAGCGGGCGCTGAAGACGGCCGATGCGGATGTCGTCAAAACGCGCAATGCCGTCGCCGCGGCGCGCGAGCGCGAGGCCGCGCAGCGCGGGCCGCTCGCCGAAGCCGACCGCCGGGCGCAACACCTCGACACCGAGATCGGCACGCTGCGGAAGCTGCTGGCGCCAGCTTCAGGCGACCGCTGGCCGGCGGTGCTCGAAGCCGTCAGCGTCGCCAAAGGCTACGAGATCGCGCTCGGCGCCACACTTGGCGACGATCTCGACGCTTCGACCGAGGCGACCGCCCCCGCCCATTGGGACGATACCGGCGAAGGCCAGGATGATCCCGCCCTGCCCGCTGGCGCGCAATCATTGCTCGCCCATGTCGACGCGCCTGCGGCCCTGCGGCGGCGGCTGGCGCAAATCGGCGTCGTCACGCCCGATCAGGGGCAGGCGCTGCGGCACGCCTTGAAACAAGGCCAGATACTCGTATCGAAGGCGGGCGATCTCTGGCGCTGGGACGGCTTTACCAGTGCGGCCGACGCCCCGTCGCCCGCGGCACGACGGCTCTCGGAGAAGAACCGGCTCGCCGACCTCGAACGCGAGGCGAAAGCGGCGCGAGACGCCGCGGAAACCGCGCGCCAGTCGCTGGAGGCCGTCAGTGCCGAGGCGCGCCAGGCAGCGCAGGCCGAAAGCGCGGCGATCGAGGCCGCCCGGCTGGCACGGCGGGGCGTCGATCAGGCCCGCGAGCACCTGACCGCCGCCGAGCGCAAGGCGGCGGAGACGCTGGTCAAGCGCTCGACGCTGGCCGAAGCGATCAAGCGCCTCGGCCAGGCCGTGTCCGAAGCCGCGCAGCAAGTCGCCGTTCAGGAGACGGGGCTTTCCGCCCTGCCCGCCTCCGCCGATCTGGAAAACACCCTGCTCAAGGCTCGCGTGCTGCTGGGCGAGGCCCGCGCCGCCGCTTCCGACGCGCGCGCCCGTGTCCAGACGCTGGCCCGCGAGGCCGAGTTGCGGAGCCGCCGCCGCGAGGCCATCGCAGCCGACATTCGCGCCTGGAAACAGCGCACCGCCGCGAGCCTCCAGAGCGCCGAGGAGACGCGGCGACGAATCGACGCCGCCGGCGCCGAGCAGAAGGCGCTTCTCGAAGCACCTGACACCTTCCTCACCGAGCGGCGGCGCCTCGTCGCCGAGATCGAGCAGGCCGAAGCGGCGCGCCGTGAAGCCGCCGACAGATTGGCCGCCGGGGAGACGACCCTCGCCGAGGCCGACCGGCAGGCCCGCATCGCGCTGGAAGGCCTGTCGGGGGCTCGCGAGCGCCGCGCTTCGGCCGAGGCGCGGCTCGATGCCGCTCGCCAGCGCCTCAGCGACATCATCCGGCAGATCGAGGACGGTCTCGAGACCGGGCTCGACGGCCTGCAGGCGATCGCCGGAATCAAGGCCGGAGACGCATTGCCGGAGCCGGAAGCCATCGAGCGGCGCTTGGCCAATCTCAAGGGCGAGCGCGAGCGGCTCGGCGCCGTCAATCTACGCGCTGAGGACGAACTGACAGAGGTGAAGACCAAGCGCGAAGGTCTTTCGGGCGAGCGCGACGACCTGACCGAGGCGATCCGGCGTCTCAGGCAGGCGATCGGCGCCCTCAACCGCGAGGGGCGCGAGCGGCTGATCGCCGCCTTCGACGTCGTCAACGGCCATTTCCAGCGGCTGTTCGGCGTGCTCTTCGGCGGCGGCGAGGCAGAGCTTCGGCTGGTGGATTCGGAAGACCCGCTCGATGCGGGGCTGGAGATTTTCGCGCGCCCGCCCGGCAAGAAGCCGCAGGTGATGACGCTGCTTTCCGGCGGCGAGCAGGCGCTGACCGCGACCGCGCTGATCTTCGCGGTGTTCCTGACCAATCCCTCGCCGATCTGCGTGCTCGACGAGGTCGATGCCCCGCTCGACGACGCCAATGTCGAGCGCTACTGCGACCTGCTCGTCGATATGGCCCGCAATACGCAGACGCGCTTCATCCTGATCACGCACAATCCGATCACGATGGCCCGGATGGAGCGCCTGTTCGGCGTGACCATGGCCGAGCGCGGGGTCAGCCAGATGGTCTCGGTCGACCTTGCGACGGCAGAGCGTATCCGCGAGGCGGGATAAGCACTCCCTTGGCGGGCCCACCATCCCCAAAATCCCGCTGGAGAATGGCCGCACCCCGCTGAAAAAATGCCACATTCGGTCCCGCAACGCGGCAAGATTGTCGCACTTTGCCAGAATTTATATATATTACAATACGTTAGACATTATCCACCTGCCTTGACAGCGCGGGGGGCTGCCAATAAAGGAGGCCGTGCTGACGACGGCTCGATGCGCGGGTTTGGTCGTGGTTATAGTGGTTTTTCGCCGGATCGCGGCGTAAACGCGATCAAGACGGAGGCCCAAGACCATGTCCGAACCCGACCCAAACGCCTCAGACTCGGAGTTGCGCGCAAGACTGGGCTCGCTGAAGTCCGCGATCAAGCGGGCGGAAGAGAGCGAAAAGCCGGGCGCGAGCCCGGTTGGAGAGGACAAGGCGCTTGCGGGCGCGATGTCCTCAGGCTTTCGCGCCGCGACGGATCTCGCAGGTGGCATCATCGCAGGCGCCCTGATCGGGTACCTCGGCGACCGGTGGCTGGGAACCTCTCCGTTCCTGCTGATCGCCTTCCTGGTGATCGGTGCCATCGCGGGCTTCAGATCCGTCTATCGGCTCGGTTCGCGTCCGACCTCCGGGTCGAAGGGCGGCCCGAAGGCGAATTGATCGAAAGGCGGCTTTACCGGCCGCGCGACGAGGAACGAAACCATGGCGGCCGGCGGCGGAATCGATCCGATCCACCAATTCCACATCGCTCCCATCGTGGAGCTGAAGCCGTTTGGCATCGACCTCTCCTTCACCAACACCTCGCTGTGGATGGTGATCGTCCTCGCCGTCGTCTCCGCGATCATGGTCTATGGCTCGAGCCAGCGTTCGGTCGTTCCCGGCCGTCTGCAGTCGCTCGCCGAGATGGCCTATGAATTCGTCGCCGCGACGATGACGGGCGTGATGGGCAAGGACGGCCTGAAGTTCTTCCCGTTCGTGTTCTCGCTGTTCATGTTCGTACTGGCTTCTAACCTGCTCGGCCTGCTGCCCGGCTCCTTCACCGTGACCAGCCAGATCATCGTCACCGCAGCGCTGGCGGTGCTCGTGATCAGCATCGTGGTGATCTACGGCATCGTGAAGCATGGCACCCATTTCTTCGGCCTGTTCGTGCCGTCGGGCGTGCCCGGCTGGCTCCTGCCCTTCATGGTGCTGATCGAGGCCGTCTCCTTCCTGTCGCGCCCGGTTTCGCTCTCGCTGCGCCTGTTCGGCAACATGCTGGCCGGCCATATCGCGCTCAAGGTCTTCGGCGGCTTCGTCGTCGTGCTGCTCGGCTCGGGCGCCGTGTTCAACTACGCCATCGCGCCGCTGCCGCTTCTGCTGGCTGTCGCGCTGACCGCGCTCGAAGTCCTCGTCGCCGTTCTGCAGGCCTATGTCTTCGCGATCCTGACCTGCGTCTATCTCAACGACGCGCTGCACCCCGGCCACTGAGGCCAAGGCAGCGCTCGCGAGAGTTCATCCCACCCCGTCAAAAAGTTTCACACTGGAGATAAGACCATGGATCCTGTTGCAGCCAAGTTCATCGGCGCCGGCCTCGCCTCGCTCGGCATGGGCCTCGCCGCCATCGGCGTCGGCACCATCTTCGGCAACTTCCTCTCGGGCGCGCTCCGCAATCCGTCGGCCGCCGACGGCCAGTTCCCCCGCGCGTTCATCGGCGCGGCGCTCGCCGAAGGTCTGGGCATCTTCGCGTTCGTCGTCGCGCTCGTCCTGCTCTTCGTGGTCTGACGCTTTCGTCGACCGCTTTCTCGTCGCGCGTTCAGGCCGCTCCGGCCGGCGCGCGACGGTTTCCTGTCTTAAGCGCTGAAAGGCACGCTATGCCGGTTCGATCTTCAGGGTTCGCGCGACAAGGATGGCTTCTGGCTGTCGGCTCGTTCGCCACTCTGGTGGCGGGAGCGGCGCAGGCTGCCGAGCAGAAGCACGGCCTGAGCGGCGAGAAGGCTTCCTTCCCGCCCTTCGACCCCGCCCATTTCGCCAGCAACCTGTTCTGGCTCGCGATCACCTTCGCGGCTCTCTACTGGCTGATGTCCAAGGTCGCGCTGCCGCGCCTGGGCTCCATCCTGGAAGAGCGCGCCGAGACGATCGGCCGGGATCTCGACCAGGCCACCGAGATGCAGGCCAAGGCCGAGGACATGGCCCAGGCCTATGAGAAGGCCCTGGCCGAGGCTCGCAAGAACGCCCAGGGCATTGCTCAGGCGGCGCGCGAGACCGGCGCCAAGGCCAGCGACGCCCGGCGTCACGCCACCGAGGCAGAGCTTGCCGCCAAGATGGCGCAGGCCGAGGCCACCATCGCCACGACCAAGACCAAGGCGATGGGCAATGTACGCGATCTCGGCAGCGACATCGCCGCCGCCATCGTCACCAAGCTGACCGGTCAGGCTCCCAGCGCCAGCGAGGCGTCGGCGGCTGTCGACCAGGCCCTGACGCGCGGCTGAGGAGAGATCAGATGGATACTTTCTGGGTCGGCGTCGCGCTCGTCATCTTCCTTGCCATCCTCGTCAAGTTCGGTGTGCCGGGCCTGATCGTGAAGGCGCTCGACGCTCGCGGCGAGAAGGTCGCGCAGGAGCTGGCTGAAGCCCGCCGCCTGCGTCAGGAGGCCGAGAAGCTGCTCGCCGAGTACGACGCCAAGCGCAAGGCCGCCGAGGCCGAGGCCGCCGAGATCGTCTCCTCCGCCAATGACGAGGCCAAGCGTCTCGCGGCGGAAGCCGAGGCCAAGCTCGCCGATTTCGTCGCCCGCCGGACCAAGGCGGCCGAGGAGAAGATCGCCCAGGCCGAGAGCCAGGCCGAGGCCGAGGTTCGCGCTGCGGCTGCAGAGGCTGCCACCAAGGCCGCCGAGACCATCCTGCGCGGCCAGATGGCCGGCAAGGCCGGCGAAGCCGCCTTCGCCGCCGGGCTGACCGAGATCAAGGCCAAGCTCAACTGAGCCTGCAGCCGATCGTTACGAAGCTTGACGCCGCGCCCGCAAGGACGCGGCGTTTTTCTTTGCCGCTCTTCCGCTGCGTTTCCGACGCGGAATATGATCGATGCCTTAGCCCATAGCGGTTCTGGAATTCAGGAGTTTCGGGATGATCGGCCGCCTTGTCCGCGCACTCATCGCCCTCCTGCCGCTCACCTTGGCAGCAAACCCTGCGGTCGCCTTCGAGAAAGTGAGCTTCCCGTCGCGCGATGCAGGCGAACTGGTCGGGTGGCTGGCAAGGCCGACAGGAACAGGCCCGTTCCCGGTCGTGATCGGCCTGCACGGCTGCGCTGGGCTCTACACGCGCTCGGGGGCGGTTGGTGCTCGCGAGAGCGATTGGTCGGAGCGCCTGACCGCGGCCGGCTATGCCGTTCTTCTCGTCGACAGCTTCGGACCGCGCGGCATCAAGGCGCTCTGCAACGATCGCGAGCGATCGCTGACCCCGGCCGGTCGCGCGCGAGACGCCTTCGCCGCCATCGACTGGCTGGACAAGCAGAGCTTCGCCGCCCAGCAGCGCATCGCCCTGATCGGCTGGTCGAATGGCGGCTCCACGGCGCTGCGCGTCGCGGGCGTATCCGAGGCCAGGCGCCTACGCCATGTCATCGCCTTCTATCCCGGCTGCCGCGTTATCCTGAAGCGCGGCTGGCAGGCACGGACCGACACCGCGATCTTCCAGGGCCTGGCCGATGACTGGACGCCCGCTGCCCCTTGCGAGGAACTGGCGCGCAGCGGTGGCGCGCGCTTCGTCGGCTTCCCAGGCGCCTATCACGATTTCGACCATCCGAGCCTGCCTCTGCGCGAGCGCAAGGCGGCCTATTCCCAGCGGCCGGACGGCATGGTCACGATCGGCAGCGACCCGAAGGCCCGCACCGAGGCGATCGACGCGGTGATGGCGATCCTGAAACGCCCCTGAAGGCCATCAGTTGCTGGCGGTCGTCGGTGCCGCCGGCGCATTTCCAGCGGCCGTCTTCGGCGCAGCAGCGGGCTTTGCCGGCGGAACGGCTGCGGTGGCTTTCGGCTTCGGCTTGCGCGCCTGGATCGTCGAGGTGACGATGCCTTGCGGGGTGTCGAGCCCGTAGATGTCGTCGCGGAACTGCACCTGCCCGTCCGCGCCCTGCCAGGCGGTGAGATAGACCCAGGCGACGGGGACCTGCTTCTTCAGCGGAATGTTCTTGCGCTCGCCCTTGGCGATCTCGGCATCGATCGCCGCCGTGGTCCATTCGGTGCCATCCAGCAGCCAAGCGGCGAGGTCACGCACGCCCTCGATGCGGGCGCAGCCGGACGAATTGAAGCGGACATCGTTCTTGAACAGCGTCTTCTTCGGCGTGTCGTGCATGTAGACGGCATCGCTGTTGGGCATGTCGATCTTGAGCTGGCCCAGCGAATTGGTCGGACCCGGCTCCTGACGCACGTAGAAATAGGGGCTCTTCAAGGTTGCCCAGTTGACGCTGGCCGGGTCGATTTCCTTGTTCTCGGCGCCGAGCAGCTTCATGTTCGACTTGGCGATGAAGCTCGGGTCCTTGCGCATATGCGGGATGATATCGGCCTTCACGATCGACATCGGCACCGTCCAATATGGGTTCAGGTTGACCGAGGAGATATTGGCCTGGATCACCGGCGAGGGCCGGTCCGGCCGGCCGACGATGGCGAGGTGGCGCTGGGCGACCGTGCCGTTTTCGACCGCCTCGACGCTGGCGCCGGGGATGTTCACCACGACATAGCGGCTGGCGAAGTTGAAGCCGTTGCCCTTGAGGCGTTCCAGCGTCGCGGTGAGCTGGTTCAGGCGCGATTCGACCGGCGTATTCATCGCCTTGAGGGTCAGGCGGCCGACCGTGCCGAGATCCGACAGGCCATGACGTCGCTGGAAGCGCTTCACCGCCTCGGTCACGTTGGCGTCGTAGGTGTCGCCGGCCACCGCTTCCGGCGCGAGATCGCCGCTGGCGAGCAGGCGCTGCTTCAGCGCGACGACATCGGGCCCCTGCGCATCCGGCTTGAGCGAGGCCGCGGTCGCCGGCACCTTGGACCAGCCGCCGCGATTGGCGACGTCCTCATGGGCGATCAGGGCCTCCAGCGTACGGTCATAGGTGTTCGGGCCGTAGCTCGGCTCGTTCGCACGCACGAGCGCCGTCGAGGCCAGCAAAGCAGCAGCCGCGATAGCGAGGATGGAGGGACGCGCAGACATGAAAACCCCCGGGCCGCACAGAGCGGCACCGGGGGATCATTCCGCGACATGGTCAAGGAATGCTTAAGAAGCGATGGCCTCGCTTCACTATGCTGACGAATACCGTCAGCATAGCTGGGAGGCGTTACTCCGCCGCCTTGGCAGGGGCCGGCTTTTCCCATTTCAGGACCGGCGAACGGGCGGCGCGGGTCTCGTCGAGGCGGCGGATCGGGGCGTGATGCGGGGCGCTGGTGAAGCGCTCCTTGTCGTTGCCCTTGGCCGCGATGGCGAGGTCACGCAGCGTCGCGATGAAGAGATCGAGCGCCGCCTTCGATTCCGACTCGGTCGGCTCGATCAGCATGGCGCCATGGACGACGAGCGGGAAATACACCGTCATCGGGTGGTAGCCCTCGTCGATCATCGCCTTGGCGAAATCGAGCGTCGAGACGCCGGAGCCCTTCAGCCATTCGTCGTCGAACAGCACCTCGTGCATCGACGGATGATCCGGGAAGGGCAGCGACATCAGGTCGGCGAGGCCGGCGCGGATGTAGTTCGCGTTCAACACCGCATCCTCGGAAGCCTGACACATGCCGTCAGAGCCGTGGCTGAGCATGTAGGCCAGCGCGCGGACATACATGCCCATCTGGCCGTGGAAGGCGGTCATGCGGCCGAAGGGCTGGTTGCCCGCCGGCGCTTCGCCGCGCGACTCGATCAGATGCGGCTTGCCGTTCTCGACATGGATGAAGGGCACCGGCGCGAAGGGCGCCAGACGCTCGGAGAGCACGACCGGGCCGGCACCGGGACCGCCGCCGCCATGGGGCGTCGAGAAGGTCTTGTGCAGGTTGATGTGCATGGCGTCGACGCCGAGATCGCCCGGGCGGGCCTTGCCGACGATCGCGTTGAAGTTGGCGCCGTCGCAGTAGAAATAGGCGCCGGCTTCATGCATCGCCGCGGCGATCTCGACGATTTCAGGCTCGAAGATGCCGCAGGTGTTCGGGTTGGTCAGCATGATCGCGGCGACCTCGGGGCCGAGCAGGGCCTTGACGTCCTCGACCGCGACGGTGCCGTCCGGGCGGGCGGGAACCGAGCGCACCGAGAAGCCGATCAGGGCCGCCGTCGCCGGGTTGGTGCCGTGGGCCGATTCGGGGACGAGCACGACATTGCGGGTCGCGCCCTCGCCCTTCGCGGCGATGGCGGCCTTGATCGCCATCATGCCGCAGGCCTCGCCATGGGCGCCGGCCTTGGGGCTCAACGCCACGGCCGGCATGCCGGTCAGCGTCATCAGGTAGCGGGCGAGCTCCAGCATCAGGTCGAGCGCGCCGGGCACGGTCGAGGTCGGCTGCAGCGGATGCACGTCGGAGAAGCCCGGAAGCCGCGCCATCTTCTCGTTGAGGCGGGCATTGTGCTTCATCGTGCAGGAGCCGAGCGGGAAGAGCCCGGTATCGATGCCGTAGTTCTTCTGGCTGAGGCGCACATAGTGGCGCATCGTTTCGGGCTCGGAGAGGCCGGGCAGGCCGATCTCGCCCTGGCGGGCATGCTTGCCGAGGCGCGACTTGAACGGGGCCGGCTTGTCGATATCGACGCCGGTCGCCTCGTGATGGCCGATCTCGAAGATGAGCGGCTCGATCTGCTGGAGAGCCTTGTTGCCGGTGAAGGTGAGGTGCTCCTCATGCGAGGCCTCGCCGGCCTGGGTGGGACGTCCCTGACGATTCAACATCACAGCACCTCCACGAGCGCCGCCACGAGGGCCGCCCGGTCTTCATCGGTATTCACCTCGGTCGAGGCGATGATCAGCAGGTCGTCCAGCCCGGCCTTGGGCAGGAGGCGCGAGACGGGGACGCCGGCCAGGATGCCCCTGGCGGCGAGCACCTCGACGACCTCGGCCGCGGGCTTCTTCAGCTTCACGGTGAACTCGTTGAAGAAGCTGTCGTTCAGCACGGTCACGCCTTCGACGCCCGCGAGCGCGTCGGCGAGCTTCACAGCATTGGCGTGGTTCACCTCGGCAAGACGGGCGAGACCGGCCTGGCCCAGCAGCGTCATGTGGATGGTGAATGCCAGCACGCAGAGGCCGGAATTGGTGCAGATGTTCGAGGTCGCCTTGTCGCGGCGAATATGCTGCTCGCGGGTCGAGAGCGTCAGCACGAAGCCGCGCTGGCCGGTCGAATCGACCGTCTCGCCGCAGAGCCGGCCCGGCATCTGGCGGATATATTTCGACTTGGCGGCGAAGAGGCCGACATAGGGGCCGCCGAAATTCAGGGCGTTGCCGATCGACTGGCCCTCGCCGACGACGATATCGGCATCCTGCGCGCCCGGAGGCACGACGGCGCCGAGCGAGACGACCTCGGTGAAGACCGCGATCAGGAGAGCGCCATGGGCATGGGCCTTCTCGGCGATCGGCTTCAGGTCGCGCAGGTTACCGAACACGTCCGGCGACTGGACGACGACGCAGGAGGTGCTGTCGTCGATCTGGGAGAGGATGTCCTCATCGGCCGAGACGTCGGGCTTCAGGACCACGACCTCGTCATTGGCCATCTCGGAGAGGGTCTCGACGACCGCGGTGTAATGCGGGTGCAGGCCGCCGGAGAGCACCGCCTTGCGGCGCTTGGTGACGCGATGTGCCATCAGCACGGCCTCGCCGGTGCCGGTCGAGCCGTCATACATCGAGGCGTTGGCGACCTCCATGCCGGTCAGCGCCGCGACCTGGGTCTGGAACTCGAAGAGATATTGCAGCGTGCCCTGCGCGATCTCCGGCTGATAGGGCGTGTAGCTGGTCAGAAATTCCGAGCGCTGGATCAGGTGATCCACCGTCGCCGGGACATGGTGCTTGTAGGCGCCGGCACCGACGAAGAAGGGCACGGCGGAGGCGGCGGTGTTCTTGCCGGCCATCTTGCCGAGGATGCGCTCGACCTCGAGCTCGCCCTTGGCGCGGGGCAGATCGACCGGGGCCTTGAGCAGCTTGCCGGCCGGCACATCGCTGAACAGCGCGTCGACATCGGAGACGCCGATCCGCGCGAGCATGTCCTCGCGGTCGGTATCGGTGAGCGGGAGATAGCGCATGGAGTGATTCCGTTTCGGAGTGTCATCCCGTGCGCGCTGCGGCATGGAATGCCGCTGCGCAGACACGGGATCGCATGACGGGAAGTCGCCTCTTTCGTCCCGCATCTGCGCCGCAGCACTTCGTGCCGCAGCGCGTGCGGGATGACGGCCGATTAGAGCGACTTCACGTAGTCCTGGTACTCGGCCTCGTTCATCAGGGCGTCGAGTTCGCCGGCGTCCTTGATCTTGATCTTGAGGAACCAGCCCTTGCCGGCCGGGTCCTCGTTGACGGTGCCGGGCGCAGCCTCGAGCTCGCCATTCACCTCGACGACCTCGCCGGAAACAGGGGCATAGACCTCGGACGCGGCCTTCACGCTCTCGACCACGGCGGCCTCGCCGCCCTTGCTGAGCGCCTTGCCCACGGTCGGAAGCTCGACGAAGACGACGTCGCCGAGCTGCGACTGGGCGTAGTCGGAAATGCCGACGGTGCCAACGTCACCCTCGATGCGGATATATTCGTGGTCCTTGCTGTAACGGGTCTCGGCCATGGTTTCCTCCTGGCGTCAGTTGTCCGGAAAAGAGTTCAGCGCTTGTAGCCGTTCGGCACGAAGGGCATCGTCGCCACGACGGCCGGCAGCGGCTTGCCGCGCACGATCAGGTTGAGCTGCGTGCCCGGCGCGGAATGGGCCTTGGCGACATAGCCCATGGCGCAGGGGCCGTTCAGCGTCGGGCCGAAGCCGCCGGAGGTCACGACGCCGATCACCTCGCCCTCGGGCGTCGCGATCTCGGTGCCTTCGCGGGCCGGCGCCCGGCCTTCCGGCTTCAGGCCGACGCGGATGCGCGAGACACCCTCCGCCAATTCGCGCTGGACGCGCGCGGCGCCCGGAAAACCACCCTCCTCGCGGCGGCGCTTCTGGATCGACCAGTTCAGCGCGGCCTCGATCGGCGAGGTCGTGGTGTCGATGTCATGGCCGTAGAGGCACAGGCCGGCTTCGAGGCGCAGCGAATCGCGGGCGCCCAACCCGATCGGCTTGACGGTGCCGTCGAGCAGCAGCGTGTCCCAGATCTCGCCGATTTTGTTGGCGGCGGCGGAAATCTCGTAGCCGTCCTCGCCGGTATAGCCGGAGCGGCTGACATTGGCCTTGATGCCGGCGACCTTCATGGTGCGCGAGGTCATGAAGCCCATTTCGGCGGCTTCCGGGGCGATTTTCGCGAGCGCGGCCTCGGCGCCCGGACCCTGCAGGGCGATCAGGCCGCGATGCTCGGCCTTGACCAGCTTTACATTGGCCGGCAGGCGCGCCTCGATATGGGCGTAGTCGGCATCCTTGCAGGCGGCGTTGACGACGAGATAGAGCGCGCCGTCCTCGTCAGGATCGATCGAGCGCGTGATCATCAGGTCGTCGAGGATGCCGCCCTCCTCGTTGAGGAGCTGCGAATAGCGCTGCTTGCCGGGGGCGAGATTGACGATGTCGGCGGGAATCAGCGCTTCCAGCGCCTTGGCCGTGGTCTCGTGATCGGGGCCGATCAGGAAGCACTGACCCATATGCGAGACGTCGAAGAGACCGGCCTTCTCGCGCGTCCAGTTATGCTCGGTGAGGATGCCCGCCGGGTACTGCACCGGCATGTCGTAGCCGGCGAAGGGCACCATCCGGGCGCCGAGCGCGACATGGCGCGCATGGAGCGGGGTCTTCAGCGGCGCAGCCGCGCCGGCGGTATCGGTATTGGCATCGGCAGCCATGGCGTGCCCCTCCCAGAGTCAAGCGCAAGCCCCGGACGATAGTGTCCGGAACGCGCCCCCTCTGTCTCGGCACCTGAGAGATTTCCCCACCCGACCCACAAGATCGGACGAGTTACACCCGTCGGTGGGCGGGCATCGCTGCCCGCCGCTTTCCAGAGCGCCAAATCCCCAGCGGCCCTTTTGCCTGAGCGTTTCCGGGGCGGTTGCGCCTTCGGCGCCGGGCTCCAGGCCCGGTCTCTCCCGCGGGGATATGCGGCTTGGGCACAGATACAAGACGCGCCGGTTGAGTCAATCGGCGCGCCTGCGTCTTTTCACGGCAAACCGGCTTTACCGGCGGCGCTTGCGCGCCGGAGCGGCAGGCCCACCGCCACCGAGGCTGACGAAGATGTCGACGTCGCCCTGGCCGGCCGGCACCATGATGCCTTCCTCGACATGGGTGAAATCGGCACCGCCCTGCCCCGACGGGATCGTGGCGCCCACACGCGAGCTGCGCTTGGCGAGGACGGTCGTCCCGCGCATGACGGTCGTGGTCAGCGTCGCACCGTAATTGCCGGGGCTGCCGGCCATGCCGAGCAGCACGCGGCCCTCGACGCCGACCTTGAGGCGGAAAGTGTCCTTGCCGGCCTGGGTGCACTCGCGCGCGACATTGTTGATCGAGATCTGGTAGCGCAGGCCGCTCGAATCCTGCCCTGCCTGGGCGCGGATCGCCGCCCCGCCATCGGAGATGATGACCTCCGGGCAGACCAGCGGCTGGTTCTGATCGTCGTCCTTCGGCAACTGGTCCGCCGGCGGCGGCGTCGTCGACTGGAACATCAGGATGTTGAGCGCCGAATTGCCGGCGGATGACGAGCCGCCGCAGCCGGCGAGGCCGAGGCAGAGCAGCGGCAGCGCGAACCAGCGAGCCTTGCGAAGGGTTTGATCGATCACGGCAGCGCCTCCACGCCCGGGCCGAAGCCATTGAGGGAGACGGGCACGCCCACCCCCTCTTCCGGCGTCTGGAATACGATGAAAGTCGCGCTCTTGCCGCCCTTGAGCTGGCCGAGCAGGGTATCGTCCATGACGACCTCGGCCACGCAGCCGGTGGTCAGGCAGCGCACGAAGCCGGCGCGGCCGATATCCTTGTCGTCGATCTTGAGGCCGAGGCCCGAAGGCAGCAGCACGCCGAGCGGTGCGACGACGCGCAGCAGCCGGCTCTTCTGGTCCGCCGTCTTCAGCACGATGACGAGAAGCGTCAGATTCGGCCGGTCCTCGGCCGCGACGTTCTGCACGAGCGCGCATTGCTCGGCCTTGGCGCCGGGCGGCACCTCGCAGCGCATCTGCCAGTCGCCATGTGTGGAGCGCACCGCGCCCTGCGCGAAAGCGGAGCCGGCGGCGAGGCTCGTCCCCATGAGCGCCAGCGCCAGCGCGCCCAGCGCTCCGATGATCCTCATCATCCCTGCCATCCCTTCGAAACCGGACGTTGAACCGCAGCAGGAACGCAGAATTCAGGCAAAACGCCGACCGCGCCAGAGAATCCCGCCGCCTCTCAACATAAAACGCGTTCGGACCATGCAGGGTGGGTCCTGTCAAGGCGGGATGGCGGCTCCGCGCCCACGTCAAGGCCTCGTGCGATTATGCCGCATGGTCGCTGGGGGCAGTCTTCATTGCCCCTCTGGCGCAAGCGTGATCTTTGATTTATCGCAATCTCGAAGAATGAGGCGACTTCGCGGTCGCCCCTTCGTGCGTGGGGCAAAGCCGGTCGGCTCCCATGCAGGTCGATTGAGGAGCATGTGGGATCGATGCGATTTCTGAGCAGGACCTTTGCAACAGTGGCCGCCACGGCCCTTGCCGTCGTCGCGCTGGCGACCGTCCCGGCGATCGCCGGCACCGGCATGCCCACCGACTGGCAGATGAACCTGCAGGGCGCGGTCACTCCGGTCGCAGAATATATCCACTGGTTCCATGATTGGCTGAACGTCATCATCGCCATCGTCACGCTCTTCGTGCTGGCGCTGTTGATCTACGTCGTCTTCCGTTTCAACGAGAAGGCGAACCCGGTCCCCTCCAAGACCACCCACAACGCCCTGCTCGAAGTGTGCTGGACCGTGATTCCGGTCCTCATCCTCGTCGTCATCGCGATTCCCTCCTTCCGCCTGCTCAAGCTGCAGCTTGAAGTGCCGCAGGCCGACATGACCCTGAAAGTCACCGGCAACCAGTGGCGCTGGACCTACGAGTATCCGAAGGAGAGCGGCGGCTTCACCTTCGATTCGCTGATGTTGAGCGAGGAAGAGCGCGCCAAGGCAATCGCCAGCAAGAAGATCGCCGAAGCCGAGGCTCCCCGCCTGCTTGCCGTCGACAACGAGGCGGTCGTGCCAGTCGGCAAGATCGTCCGCGTCCAGGTCACCGCCTCCGACGTCATCCACAAGTTCACGGTTCCGTCTTTCGGCATCAAGATCGACGCCATTCCCGGCCGCCTGAACGAAACCTGGTTCAAGGCCGAGCGCGAAGGCATCTATTACGGCCAGTGCTCGTTCATCTGCGGCCAGAACCACGCCTTCATGCCGATCGCCGTCCGCGTCGTCAGCCAGGAACGCTATGCGGCCTGGCTCGCGGAAGCGAAGCAGAAATTCGCCAATGCAGAAGACGCCGGCAGCAAGTTCGCTGCCGCGTCCAAGTAAGTCGCCTGAGGAGAAGAACGATGGCAACAGCGGCTCAGCACGCTCACGGCCATGGTCATGATGAGGCTCATCACGACCACCCGACCGGATGGCGCCGGTGGCTCCTGTCCACCAACCACAAGGACATCGGCACGCTCTACCTGATCTTCTCGATCATCGCGGGCCTCGTCGGCGGTTTCCTCTCGATCATGATGCGCATCGAGCTCATGTATCCGGGCATGCAGATCTTCGCCAACGGCCAGAGCTACAACGTCTTCGTGACCGGCCACGGCCTGATCATGATCTTCTTCATGGTCATGCCCGCCGTCATCGGCGGCTTCGGCAACTGGTTCGTGCCGCTGATGATCGGCGCGCCGGACATGGCCTTCCCGCGCATGAACAACATCTCGTTCTGGCTGACGGTCGCCGGCTTCGTCCTGATGATCATCTCGATGTTCGTCGAGGGCGCTCCGGGCGCGCATGGCGTCGGCACGGGCTGGACGGTCTATCCGCCGTTCTCCACCGCCGGCCACCCCGGTCCCTCCGTCGATTTCGGTATCCTGTCGCTGCACCTTGCCGGTGCCGCCTCGATCCTGGGCGCGATCAACTTCATCACCACGATCCTGAACATGCGCGCGCCGGGCATGACCATGCACCGCATGCCGCTGTTCGCCTGGGGCGTGCTGGTCACCGCCTTCCTGCTGCTGCTGGCGCTCCCGGTCCTGGCCGGCGCGATCACCATGCTGCTGACGGACCGCAATTTCGGCACGACCTTCTATGATCCGGCCGGCGGCGGCGACCCGATCCTGTACCAGCACCTGTTCTGGTTCTTCGGCCACCCCGAAGTCTACATCATGATCCTGCCGGCCTTCGGCATCGTCAGCCACATCATCTCGACCTTCTCGAAGAAGCCGATCTTCGGCTATCTCGGCATGGCCTATGCCATGGTGGCGATCGGCGTCGTCGGCTTCATCGTGTGGGCGCACCACATGTACACCGCCGGCCTGTCGCTCAACACGCAGCGCTATTTCGTGTTTGCGACGATGGTCATCGCGGTACCGACGGGCATCAAGATCTTCTCGTGGATCGCGACGATGTGGGGCGGTTCGATCCGCTTCACCGCGCCGATGGTCTGGGCGATCGGCTTCATCTTCCTGTTCACCGTCGGCGGCGTCACCGGCGTCGTGCTGGCCAATGCCGGCGTCGACCGCTCGCTGCATGCGACCTATTACGTCGTGGCGCACTTCCACTACGTGCTGTCGCTCGGCGCCGTGTTCGGCATCTTCGCAGGCTTCTACTACTGGTTCCCGAAGATGAGCGGCTACGTGATCCCGGACTGGATCGGCCGCCTGCATTTCTGGATCGCCTTCGTCGGCGCGAACCTGCTGTTCTTCCCGCAGCACTTCCTCGGGCTCGCCGGCATGCCGCGTCACTATGTCGACTATCCCGATGCCTTCGCGCACTGGCACTTCTGGTCGTCGATCGGCTCCTACATCTTCGCCTTCGGTCTGCTGGTGTTCTTCTACGGCGTGATCGTCGCCTTCACGAAGAAGCAGCCCGCCGGCGACAATCCGTGGGGCGAAGGCGCGACGACGCTGGAATGGACCCTGTCCTCGCCGCCGCCGTTCCACCAGTTCGAGACGCTGCCGCGCATCACCGGCTCGGACCACTGAGATACCAGGCGGCGGGCCTTGTCGGCCCGCCGCCGCCCTTCCCCCGAGCGTCCCAAGGGGCGTTCCGGAGACGGGCGGCACCATCGCCGCGAAGACCCCAGCGCCCACGGGCGCCGTTCACAAGAGTACGAAGACGATTGGACTGATGTCTGCTGCGTTCGAGACCCGCACCGAGAGCCTGACCGCCTCCACCGGCGAAGCGCGCGATTTCTTCGCGCTGCTGAAGCCGCGCGTGATGTCGCTGGTCATCGTGACGGCTCTCACCGGCATGGCGACTGCGCCGGGCTCCGTGCATCCGGTGCTCGCGCTCGCCGCGCTGCTCGCGATCGCGGTCGGCGCCGGCGCCTCGGGCTGCCTCAACATGTGGTACGACGCCGATATCGACACGTTGATGAGCCGCACCGCCAAGCGGCCGATCCCGTCGGGCCGGATCCTGCCTTCGGAGGCCCTGGCTTTCGGGCTGACGCTGTCCGTAGGTTCGGTGCTGGTCCTCGGGCTGATCGCCAATGTGCTGGCGGCGGCGATGCTCGCCTTCACCATCTTCTTCTACGCCGTCGTCTATTCGATGTGGCTGAAGCGCTGGACGCCGCAGAACATCGTGATCGGCGGCGCGGCCGGCGCCTTCCCGCCGATGATCGGCGAGGCCGTCGTGACCGGCGATTTCGGCTGGCACTCGCTGGTTCTGTTCGCGATCATCTTCCTGTGGACGCCACCGCATTTCTGGGCGCTGGCGCTGGTGAAGTCCGGCGACTATGCGCGCGCCGGCATCCCGATGATGCCGAATGTCGCCGGCCCCGCAGCGACCCGCCGGCAGATCGTGCTCTATTCGCTGATCATGGCTCCGGTCGCGGTCCTGCCGGCGCTGATGGGCTTCGGCGGCCTGCTCTATCTCGTCGTCTCCGTCACGACCGGCCTCGTCATGGTCGGCCTGTCGATCCAGGTCTGGCTGCGCACCGAAGGACCGGCCGCTACCAAGGCCTGCTGGTCGCTGTTCGGCTTCTCGATCTTCTACCTGTTCCTGCTGTTCGCCGTGCTGCTCGTCGAGAACGGCTTCGGGCTGATGTGGGCCCTGCCGAAGGTGCTGGGATGAGCGATCAGCGCCCGCAGCAGACCACCCCTGCCCCGTTCTCGCCCGAGGACATGGCGCGCCGCCGCCGCCGTTCGATCGCGCTGGCACTGGTGCTCGCCGGGCTCGTGGTCTTCTTCTTCGTGGTGACGCTGGTGAAGACCGGCCCCGCGATCATGAACCGGCCGCTGTGATGACGGCGCCCGCTCCCCAGCCGCGCAAAGGCAATCCGGCGCGCACCGCGCTGATCTGCACCGGCGTTGCCTTCGGCATGCTCGGCGCCTCCTTCGCGGCGGTGCCGCTCTACGACCTGTTCTGCAAGGTCACCGGCTTCGGCGGCACGCCGATGGTCGGCACGGCCGGCGCCGGCAAGATCCTCGACCGGACGATGTCGGTGCGTTTCGACGCCAATGTCGCGCCGGGACTGGGCTGGAAGTTCGAGGCGGAAAGCCCCGAGATCAAGGTCAAGGTCGGCGCGACCCAGACCGTGTTCTACAAGATGACGAATCGCTCGGACCGCACGGTCACGGGCGTCGCGACCTACAATATCGCGCCCGAGAAGGGCGCGGCCTATTTCGTCAAGATCCAGTGCTTCTGCTTCACGGAGCACACGCTGAAGCCCGGCGAGAGCTTCGAGGCGCCGGTGGTGTTCTATATCGACCCCGAAATCGCGGATAACCGCGAGCTCGACGGGGTCCACGCCATCACGCTGTCCTATACTTATTTCGCCTCCAAGTCGGGCCAGCCCGTCGCGGAGGACAAGGCCGGCCCCGTCAAGGGTGACGCGGGCAATTCGAAACTGTAGAACCACGCTAGACCACGAGCGCGGACAAGACGCCGTACGCGGAGACTGAATACCATGGCCGGGGCCCATACGAAGCACCACGATTACCACCTCGTCGATCCGAGCCCGTGGCCGCTCGTCGGCGCCGCCAGCGCGACGATCATGGCGATCGGCGCGGTGATGTGGATGAAGGCGCTGCCGATCGGCGGCATGCATCTCGGCCCGCTCGTCTTCGGCGTCGGCCTGCTCGGCGTGCTCTACACCATGCTCGCCTGGTGGATGGACGTCATCCGCGAGGCCGAGCGCGAGGGCCATCACACCCGCGTCGTTCAGATCCATCACCGCTACGGCATGATCATGTTCATCGCCTCCGAGGTGATGTTCTTCGTCGCCTGGTTCTGGGCCTATTTCGACGCCAGCCTGTTCTCCTACGAGCAGATCAACTATCTCCGCTACGATTTCACCGGCGGTCACTGGCCGCCGAAGGGCATCGAGACCTTCGATCCCTGGCACCTGCCGCTGCTCAACACGCTGATCCTGCTGACTTCGGGCACGACCGTGACCTGGGCGCATTACGCGCTGATCAACAACGATCGCGCCGGCCTGAAGCAGGCGCTGTGGCTGACCGTGATCCTCGGCGTGCTGTTCACGCTGTGCCAGGCTTACGAGTATTCGCACGCCACCTTCGCCTTCAAGGGCAACATCTACGGCGCCACCTTCTTCATGGCGACGGGCTTCCACGGCTTCCACGTCATCATCGGCACGATCTTCCTGGCGATCTGCCTGTACCGGGCCTATCTCGGCCACTTCAAGCCGGACCAGCATCTCGGCTTCGAGTTCGCCGCCTGGTACTGGCACTTCGTCGACGTGGTCTGGCTGTTCCTGTTTGCCGCGATCTATGTCTGGGGCGCCGGCGTGCCCGCCGCCGGACACTGACCCGAACGCTTTACCGCGCTCTCGCGGTCAACGTCTGAAAGGCGGCCGCGAGGCCGCCTTTCCTGCTTAAGCCCTTTGATTTTGCATCGGCCTTCCCGAAAACCGCGTTCACTTTTCGGGCCGACGCTCTGGGAGGCTGCCATGGCCGGTCCTGAACCTACACCACCCTCCCCTTATTCGACGGGGCTGGCAGGCCGCTGCCCGCGTTGTGGCGAGGGCGCGCTGTTCGACGGCTTCCTCAAGCTGAAGCCGCGCTGCAATGCCTGCGGGCTCGACTACAAGTTCGCCGATTCGGCAGACGGCCCGGCCGTGTTCATCATGCTCATCGCCGGCTTCATCGTGCTGGGCGCGGCGCTCTATGTCGAAATCGCCTATGAGCCGCCGATCTGGCTGCACATGCTGATATGGCTGCCGCTGGCCATCGTGCTCTGCCTCGGCCTGCTCAGGCCGATGAAGGGGCTCGCGGTGGCCCTGCAATATGCTCACAAGGCCGAGGAAGGCAGGCGCGAATCGTGACCGCCGTGACCGCCCCCACTCCCCGCAAACCCGGATTGCTGCTGCCCACCCTGCTGACGGTCGTCGGCACGCTGGTGCTGTGCACGCTCGGCGTCTGGCAGCTCGAGCGCATGGGCGAGAAGCATGCCTATATCGAGCGCCTCCAGCAGCAGGCTGCCGGCGCCCCTGCCCCGATCCCGCCGAGCGCCGACTGGGCGAAGCTCGACCCCGCCGCGCTCGACCTCACCCATGTCGTTGCCAAGGGCAGCTATCTCGACGACCGGATCGCCGGCGTGCGCACCACCATCGCCGCCGGCCCGCCCGGCAGCCGCCAGCTCTCCGGCTTCGGACGCTGGATCTTCCAGGCGTTCAAGCTGGAGGATGGCGGGGTCATCCTGGTCAATCGCGGCTTCGTGCCGGAGAGCCGCCTCGGCCAGGTCGGCCCGGCGCGCGGCCCCGACACCGTCACCGGCTTCCTGCGGGCGCCGGAGACCCGCAACAGCTTCACCCCCGCTGACCTGCCGGCGATCCGCGAGTTCTACACGCGCGATCCCGCGGCGATCGCGGCCTCCCTCGGCCAGCCCCCCGCGCCGTTCTACCTGGAAGCCGCCCGCGAAGGCGACGGCATGACGCCGCCCGCCGGCGTCGATGTCCGCGAGCTGATCGAGCGCATTCCGGACAATCACCTGCAATATGCGCTGACCTGGTTCGGGCTGGCGCTAACGCTGCTCGGTGTGTTCGCCGCCTGGCTCTGGCAGGTGCGGAAGGGCTCCGCGGCGAACTGAACCTTCAACGGTTTTGCCCAAAGCGCCGGACCGGCCTATAGCATCAGGCTGAGATCATCGAGGCCACCATCGTGCTGCATGTTTCCACCCGGGGTGAAGCCCCGGCGCTCAGCTTTTCCGACGCATTGCTGACCGGGCTCGCCCGCGACGGCGGACTCTACCTGCCGCAGAGCTGGCCGACGCTTTCGGCGGCGGACATCGCCGGTTTCGCCGGTAAGCCCTATACGGCGGTGGCCGAGCGGGTGCTCGGGGCGCTGAGCGACGGCGATATCGAGAGCGGCGCGCTTTCCGGGATGATCCGTGAGGCCTATGCCGGCTTCCGCCACCCGGCCGTCTGCCCGCTGACGCAGATCGGCGACAATCTCTTCGTGCTTGAGCTGTTCCACGGCCCAACGCTCGCCTTCAAAGACGTGGCGATGCAGTTGCTCGGGCGCCTGATGGACCATGTGCTCGGCCAGCGCGGCCAGCGTGCCACGATCGTCGGTGCGACTTCGGGCGACACGGGCGGCGCGGCCATCGACGCCTTCAAGTGGCTGAAGAGCGTCGACGTCTTCATCCTCTACCCTGAGGGCCGCGTCTCGGACGTGCAGCGCCGGCAGATGACCACGGTCGAGGCCGACAATGTCCACGCCATCGCGGTCGAAGGCACCTTCGACGACTGCCAGAACCTCGTGAAGGCGATGTTCAATCATCACGCCTTCCGCGACGAGATCGGGCTCTCCGGCGTCAATTCGATCAACTGGGCCCGCGTCGCCGCGCAGGTGGTCTATTACTTCACGGCGGCCGTCTCGCTCGGCGCGCCGGGCCGGAAGGTCTCCTTCACGGTGCCGACCGGCAATTTCGGCGATATCCTCGCCGGCTGGGTCGCCAAGCAGATGGGCCTGCCGATCGAGCGGCTGGGCATCGCGACCAACAGCAACGACATCCTGGCGCGCACGCTGGAAACCGGCGCTTACGAGATGCGCGGCGTCCAGGCGACGACCTCGCCCTCGATGGACATCCAGATCTCCTCGAATTTCGAGAGGCTGCTGTTCGAGGCGTATGGGCGCGACGGTGCCGCCGTGCGCCGCCTGATGCAGTCGCTGCAGCAATCCGGCCACTTCGAGATCGCCGGCGAGGCGCTCCAGCGCATCCGCGGCGAGTTCGATGCGGCTTCGCAGAGCGAGGACGAGATCGCCAGCGAGATCAGGAAGAGCTGGACCGAGGCCGGCTATCTGCTCGATCCGCATACCGCGATCGGCGTCGGCGCGGCCCGGCAGGCATTGAAGCGCGATCCCGCGACGCCGATGGTCGTGCTCGGCACGGCCCATCCCGCCAAGTTCCCGGCGGCGGTGAAGGCTGCGAGCGGCGTCGAGCCGGTGCTTCCCGCCCATCTCGCCGACCTGATGGAACGCAAGGAGCGCGTGACGCTGCTGCCGAACGACCTCGGCACGATCGAGGCTTTCGTGCGCGACCATGCGCGGGCCGTTCGCGGGGCGGCAGCGTGAGCGCGACCGCCCCGATCGAGGAAGCCGAGCTGGCCGCGCCTGCGCGGCCGGACGGCCCTCATGACCCCGATGTCGCGCTGACCACCTTGCCCTCGGGCCTGCGCATCGTCTCGCAGCGCATGGACCATGCCGCGACCGTCTCGCTCGGCATCTGGATCGGTGCCGGGTCGCGCGACGAACTGCCGAACGAGCACGGGCTTGCCCATCTGCTCGAGCATATGGCGTTCAAGGGCACGGCGCGGCGCAGCGCGCTGGAGATCGCCGAGCAGATCGAGAGCGTCGGCGGCGATCTCAATGCTGCGACCTCGGTCGAATATACCTGCTACACCGCCCGCGTGCTCGGCTCCGACCTCGGCCTCGCCGTCGACATCCTCGCCGACATCATCACCTCGCCGTCCCTGACCGAGGAGGAATTGAAGCGCGAGAAGGGCGTGATCCTGCAGGAGATCTCCGCCGTGCAGGATACGCCGGACGATCTCGTCTACGACCGTTTCCTGCAGGCGGCCTTCCCGGACCAGCCGATCGGCCGGCCGATCCTCGGCACCGCCAAGACGGTGAAGGGCTTCACGCCCGACGCGATCCGCGCCTATCTCGCGCGCAACTACCATGCCGGCAACATGGTGCTCGCGGCTTCCGGCGCCGTCGACCATGACGAGCTCGTGGCACTCGCCAAGGAGCATCTGTCGAAACTGCCGGCGGCCCCGGACACACCCCTCGCCCGCGAAGCCGGCGAATATCGCGGCGGCGAGGCGCGCATCGGCAGCGACGAGGAGCAGGTCCATCTCGTGCTCGGCCTGCCCGGCCTGCCCTTCACCGGCGGCACGCATTATCCACTGCAGATCTTCGCCTCGGTGCTCGGAGGCGGCCTGTCGTCGCGCCTGTTCCAGGAGGTGCGCGAGCAGCGCGGGCTCGCCTACGCGATCGACGCCTTCCACTGGCCCTTCTCCGATTGCGGCGTATTCGGTATCGGCGCCGGCACCGCGCCGGAGGATGCCGGCGAATTGATCGAGGTCGCGCTCGGCTGCCTGCGCCAGGCGGCGGAGGATGTCAGCGAGGCGGAAGTCGCCCGCGCCCGCGCCCAGATGAAGGTCGGCCTGCTGGCCTCGCTCGAAAGCCCCGGCGGCAAGCTGGAGCAGATGGCGCGGCAGGTGCTGCTCTTCGGCCGGGCGATCCCGCGCGAGGAACTCGCAGCCCGGCTCGACGCGGTCACGCTCGAAGACGTGCGCGCCGCCGGCCGCTCCCTGCTCGGGCACCAGCCGACGATCGCAGCCGTCGGCCCGACCCATGGCCTGCCGCCGGCCAAACGCCTGCGCCACGCGGCCCGGGCGGCGGACTGACCGCGATGGCGCTCTTCCGTTTCCCGAGCGAGCCGCCGAGCCGCCCGCTGATCCGGACGCCGAACCTCTACCTCCGTGCGCCCCAGGCCAGCGACCATGCGGCCTGGGCCGTGTTGCGCATGGAAAGCCGGGAATTCCTGACGCCCTGGGAGCCGACCTGGAACGAGGACGACCTGACCCGTACCTCCTTCCGCTTGCGGGCAAAGCGCGCCGCGCGTGAAATCTCGACCGACGAAGCCTACTCGCTCTTCATCTTCGAGACGGGCACAGAAACCCTGCTCGGTGGGCTGACACTCGGCCTGATCCGGCGCGGCGTCGCGCAGGCCTGCACGCTGGGGTACTGGATGGGCCGGCGCCATGCCGGTAAGGGCCATATGACAGAGGCCGTGCGCGGCGCCGTGCGCTTCGCCTTCTCCGATCTTGCCCTGCACCGCGTCGAGGCCGCCTGCCTGCCGAACAACGCGCCGTCGCGGCGCCTGCTTGAACGCGTCGGCTTCCAGCATGAAGGGCTGGCGCGGGCCTATCTCAAGATCGACGGCAACTGGGCCGACCACCTACTTTATGCGGCCCTGTCCAGCGACGCACTGCCCGGTAGCAGGCCGTGACTGCGGCGGTTGACCACAGGTCCGCTTCGCCTTGCCCTTGCCATGAGCGGCCGATAGGGCTTTTCGTTAAACATCGAATGATCGCTTCCCGCCTGATAGCCGAGCACAGCTTGTCCATTTCCGAGCGCATCTTCCGGGCCGGCCTCGCCCTGGCCGGCCTTGTCCTGTGGTTCTGCGCTGCCGTCCTGCCGGCCCAGGCCGTCGAGGCGGTCCGCGTCCCCGTCGACGCCCCCGTGATCGACCTGACCCATGTCGTCGAGCGCAACAAGTCGGACGGCGACGTCATCCAGATCTCGACCGCGCCGGGCCCCGACGGCATCGTCCGGCGCATCGCGGTCAAGGCGCGAGAGGCCGGCGCGCGCCCCGACTGGATCGTCTTCGCGCTTACCAACGATTCTGACGAACAGATCGACCGTTTGCTGGTTGCGCCTTTCCACCGGCTGATCGGTTCCGGCGTGATCTGGCCCGATCTCGGCGACAAGCGCATCGAGGCGGTGACGGCGAGCCAGGGCCTTTCGCCCGATCGCGAAGCCAGCCCCGATGCCGACGTCTTCCTGATCACGCTGGACCCCGGCACGACCGTGACCTTCGTCGCGGAGCTCAAGTCCCCGAACCTGCCGCAGCTCTATCTCTACGAGGCCGAGGCTTATCGGCAGAAGACCAACGGCCTGACGCTCTACAAGGGCATCATCATCGGCATCGCCGGCCTGCTCGCGCTGTTTCTGACCATCATCTTCGTGGTCAAGGGCGCAGTGATCTTCCCGGCGGCAGCGGCTCTGGCCTGGGCGGTCCTGGCCTATGCCGGCCTCGATTTCGGCTTCTTCCAGCGGCTATTCCCGCTCACTCCAGCCATCGAGCGAATCTACCGCGCCGGCGCCGAGGTGGTGCTGGCGGCGACGCTGCTCGTCTTCCTCTTCGCCTATCTCAACCTGTCGCGCTGGCATGTGCGCTACGGCCACGTCACGCTGCTCTGGATTCTCGGCCTCGCCGGGCTGATCGGCCTTGCCGTCTTCGACGCGCCGATGGCGTCCGGCATCGCGCGCATCTCGATTGCTGCAGTGGCGGCGATCGGCTTCATCCTCGTCGTGCATCTCGCCACGCATGGCTACGAGCGCGCAGTGATGCTGATCCCGACCTGGTTCCTGCTCGCCGTCTGGGTGACCGCCGCGAGCTTCACCGTGACCGGGCAGTTCCAGCGCGATCTGGTGGCGCCTGCCTTGCTCGGCGGCCTCGTCCTGATCGTGCTGCTGATCGGCTTCACCGTGATCCAGCACGCCTTTGCCGGCGGGGCGATCTCGCAAGGGCTGGTCTCCGATACCGAGCGGCGGGCGCTCGCGCTTTCGGGTTCGGGCGATCTCGTCTTCGACTGGGATGTCAGCTCCGACAAGGTCTTCGTCTCCCCGCAGATCGAGACGCTGCTCGGCCTGCCCAAGGGCTCGCTCGAAGGCTCGGCCGCGCGCTGGCTGGAGCACATGCATGTCGCCGATCGCGACCGCTATCGCGTCACGCTCGACGCCGTGCTCGAACAGCGCCGCGGCAAGCTCAATCTCGATCTGCGCCTGCGCGCCGCCAGCGGCGCCTATCACTGGGTCAACGTCAAGGCGCGCCCCGTCATCGGCTCGGATGGCGAGGTCATCCGCGTCATCGGCACGCTGGCTGATGTCACCGAGCAGCGCACCGCGCAGGAGCGCCTGCTGCACGACGCCGTCCACGACAACCTGACCGGCCTGCCGAACCGCAAGCTGTTCCAGGACCGGCTAGGGGCGATCTTCGGCTTCACCCGCGCCGACGACAATATCCGCCCGACCGTGCTGGTCATTGATGTCGACCGCTTCAAGCAGGTCAACGAATCCGTCGGCTTCTCGGCCGGCGATTCGATCCTGCTGACGCTGGCGCGCCGCCTCGGGCGTCTGCTCAGGGCGCAGGACACGCTCGCCCGCATCGGCGGCGACACCTTCGCGATGATCCTCGTCTCGGAGCGCGATCCCGAGCGCATCCTCGCGCTGGCCGAGCTGGTGCGCCGCGCCGTCTCGACGCCAATCACCTATGCCGAGCGCGAGATCGTGCTGACGCCCTCGATCGGGCTTGCCCTGTTCGATCCGGCGCCGGCCTCGCGCAAGGAAGACGCGCTGAAGAATGCCGAGCTCGCCATGGCCCATGCCAAGCGCCAGGGCGGCAACAAGATCGAGGTCTTCGTGCCGGCGATGCGGACCGACCGCAACGACCGGCTCGCGCTGGAAAGCGACCTGCGCCGGGCGATCGAGCGCAACGAGATCCAGGTCATGTACCAGCCGATCGTCCGGCTGGAGGATCGCACCATCGCGGGCTTCGAGGCGCTGGTGCGCTGGGACCATCCGCGCGAAGGCCGCCTGATGCCGCAGGATTTCCTCGCCATCGCCGAGGAGACCGGGCTGATCGTCGATCTCGGCGTCTATGTCATGGACAAGACGGCGCGCGAGCTGGAGGCCTGGCAGGCGGCGCTCGAAGTCGATCCGCCGATCTTCGCCAGTGTCAACGTCTCCAGCCGTCAATTGCTGCGCCACGACCTGCTGCACGACGTGAAGACCGTGCTCGGGCGCCGGCGCGTGCTGCCGGGCACGCTGAAGCTCGAGATCACCGAGAGCCTCGTCATGGAGAACCCGGAATATGCCGCGCAGATGCTGCAGCGCATCCGCGATCTCGGCGCCGGCCTCTCGCTCGACGATTTCGGCACGGGCTATTCCTCGCTGTCCTATCTGCAGCGCTTCCCCTTCGACACGATCAAGATCGACCAGAGCTTCGTGCGCCAGATGGGCAATGGCCGCCCGCCGGTGATCCTGCGCTCGATCGTGCAGCTCGCCGCCGACCTCCACATGGATGTCGTCGCCGAGGGCGCGGAGAGCGAGTCGGATGCGATCGAGCTCTACCAGCTCGGCTGTCAGTACGCGCAGGGCTACATCTTCGGCCAGCCGATGACGGCGGCCGAAGCGCGGCGGCTGATGGGTGCGGCCGCTGCGGCGGCGACCGAAGCAGCTTAGCATCCCAGCCGTCGGGGCTACCCGTCATTGCGAGCGAAGCGAAGCAATCCAGGGGGATTGGGCGAGTCGTTTGACCCAGTTCCCCTGGATTGCTTCGTCGCTACGCTCCTCGCAATGACGATGGAGGTCGGGGCTTCAGGCGTGCCCCGCCTCGCGCGACAGGAAGGCCGGATCGATGCCGATCTTGCCGAGGGCGCGCTGATACTTTGTCTCGATGCCGTCGTCGAAGAGCAGTTCGGAATCGGCAGCGCAATGCAGCCAGCCATTCGACTGGATCTCTGCTTCGAGCTGCCCCGCGGCCCAGCCGGCATAGCCCAAGGCCAGCACCGCATTCTCCGGTCCGTCGCCATTGGCGATGGCGCGCAGGATGTCGAGCGTCGCGGTCAGGCAGATGCCCTCGTCGATCGGCAAGGTCGCCGATTCCAGGAAGAAATCGGCGCTATGCAGGACGAAGCCGCGCTTGGTCTCGACCGGCCCGCCACGCAGCACCTGCATCCGTTCCGCCCGGCTCGGCAGACGGATCACCTCCTCGGAGGGAATCACGTCGAGCTGGACGAGCAGTTCCGGGAATTTCGTGTCGCCCGCCGGTTTGTTGACGATGATGCCCATCGCCCCGTCCTCGGAATGGGCGCAGACATAGACGACGCTGCGGCTGAAGCGTGTATCGGCCATGCCGGGCATCGCGATCAGGCATTGTCCGTCGAGATAGCTGCGGCCGCTGGCGCGCGATTGTGAGCCGATCTTCATGACATGTATGCTAGAGGCTGTCGGGCCGGATCGGCAAGGCTTGGCTGAGGCCGACCAATGTCGAAGGGCGCGCATGCCGCATGGGCGAGCCTGTCCGGATCACGTTCGCGTGCATCGGCTCGGGCTGCGGGCAGCACCCCGATTGCGCCCCAATCCTGCGCAAAACTGTCGGTGTGTCGCATCAGCGCGGACCCGCGGAGGAAGGCAGGTTTTGTTCGCTTTTCAGGCTCGCAATCGTTAAAGGCAGGGCCGTGAACCGCATTCTTCCCTTGCTGGCCCTGCTGCCCTTGGCGCTCGGCCCTGCCGCCCGTGCCCAGGAGGCGGCGACAGAGGCCGCGACCTCGCCCTGGTCGGCGAGCGAGCATGCGAAGCTGCGCCTGATCGCGGGGCCGACCACATCGACCGGCAAGCAGCGCGTCGGCGTCGAGATCGTGATGTCGCCGGGCTACAAGACCTATTGGCGCAGCCCCGGCCAATTCGGCGTGCCGCCGGCCTTCGACTGGTCGGGCTCGACCAATATCGGCGGGCTCGACGTGCGCTGGCCGGTGCCCGAGCGCTTCCAGGATTCGGCCGGCTATTCCATAGGCTATGTCGGCGAGGTCGTGATCCCGATCTCGGTCCAGCCGGTCGATCCGTCGCGGCCCGTCCTCGTGGTGCTGAAGCTCGACTATGCGGTCTGCGAGAAGATCTGCATTCCCGCCAAGGGCGAGGCCAGCCTCTGGCTCGAACCCGGCGTGACGACCGTCACCTCGCCGCGCCTCGAACACTACGAGGCGCGCGTGCCGGTTCCGGCCAAGCCCGGCCCGCACAAGGAAAAGATCGCGATCGTCGAGGCCGGGCCGGACGACAGCGTGGTCGACCCCGGCCTGCGGCTCATCCTGCAGCCGCCGCCGGACGGCAACATCCAGGACGTCTTCGTCGAAGGGTCCGGCATGTGGTCCTTCGGCAAGTCCCGATTGACGCCGCAGGCGGACGGCACGGTGCTCGCGCAGATCCGGATCGACGAGCGGCCGAAGGGCGCGGCCGGCCCGATCCCGCTGATCTTCACCGTGCGCGGCACGCCACGCCCGATCGAGACGCGGCTGGAACTCGACATCCCCGCCGGCAAGCCGTAATCCCTGAAGCCGGGCGGCCCTTTCGGCCGCAGGCTTCACGGAGAGACAGGCTCATGACCATCAAAGTGGGTGACAAGCTTCCCCAGGCGACGTTCCGCGTCATGACCGCCGACGGCCCGGCCGCGCGCACGACCGACGACCTGTTCGCCGGCAAGAAAGTGGTGCTCTTCGCCGTTCCCGGCGCCTTCACCCCGACCTGCCACCGCAACCATCTGCCGGGCTATCTGGAGAAGGCGGCCGAGATCAAGGCGAAGGGCGTTGACGCCATCATGGTGACCGGCGTCAACGACGTCTTCGTCATGGATGCCTGGTCGAAGGCGACCGGCGGCGCCGGCGTGATCGAGTTCCTGTCGGACGGCAATGCCGATTTCGCCAAGGAGATCGGCCTGTCGATGGACGGCTCGGGCTTCGGCCTCGGCACCCGCTCGCAGCGCTACTCGATGCTGGTCGAGGACGGCGTGGTGAAGGTGCTCAGCGTCGAGGAAGCCGCCGGCAAGGCGGAAGCCTCCGGCGCCGAAGCGATGCTCGCCAAGCTCTGAGCGCGGCAAGGCACCGAAACAGTTTGGAGCCCGCGCACGCGCTGCGCGGGCTTTTTCCGTTGGCTGGCCAGATGGGACAATATCTGCAAAAGGTCGGACGCCGACCTAGCTTTTGACATTGCGAGCAGAACACCACCCCTTAAGCTGTTCCACTTCTCTGGCGCATGGGGGAGGACATGCCGTTTCAAGGCTTCATTGTCGAACCTGCGGAGCTGGCAAAATTGGCTGGCGCTTTCGATGCAGCTTGGATGGCGGTGAACAGCGTCAGCACCGTCGGCGGCCAGCAACAGAGGCGGGCGAGAGCCCGCCTGGCAGCCATCATTCTCGATCTCTGGAGGGAAGACCCTGCTCAGGCTCTGAGCGCCAGCGCTGTCGAGCGCTTCCTGGCATCAGACCAGCCCCACTGATCGATCCGATCTGCGCTTGTCATGAGACAAGCCGCGATGCCCCGGCTAGCTTCCGGTCCGGAGGAGAACACCGATGGCCGAGATCACCATTCGCCCGCTTGCCGCGACCGACCGGGAGGCCTGGACGCCGCTCTGGCATGGCTACCTGACCTTCTACAAGGCGACGCTGCCGCCGGAGATCGACGCGATCACCTTCGGGCGCCTGACCGGCGGCCAAGAGCCGATGGGCGGCTTCCTCGCCTTCCAGGGCGACAAGCCGCTCGGCATGGTCAACTGGGTGACCCACCGCACGACCTGGAGCGAGAAGCCGATCTGCTACCTGCAGGACCTGTTCACCGTGCCGGAATCGCGCGGCACCGGCGTCGGCCGCAAGCTGATCGAGGCCGTCAACCAGATGGCGCGGGCGAAGAACTGCTTCCGCGTCTACTGGCAGACGCATGAATCCAATCTGCAGGGACAGGCGCTCTACGACAAGGTCGCCGACAAGTCGGGCTTCATCGTCTACCGCCAGCCGCTCGGCTGAGGTGAAAGCCGGGTGCGATCGTGATCGCGATCCGGGACAGGGATGAGATCGTCGAGCGGCTCGGCGCCGACCCGCTCGGCCATGTCGTCCTGCTGAAGCAGCTCGCGGCCTTTCCCGCGCATACGCAGACATTGGCCATCCGCGCCTTCATCGGGCCGGCTGGATGGCGCCATTCCACTCCGCGGTCGCAGCCAGAAAAGCCGAACGCAGCGCGCCGGCATTCTCGGCCTCGAACAGCGTCTCGTGATTGCCGGGGATGTCGATGATGCGCAGGCTCGGGCAGCGCTTGCGCCAGACATTGTCGTTCGATGCCGTCACGCCCGTGCGCAGCAGGACAGCCGGCGCGCGCAGATGCGTGGCGTGGTCGTCGAGGCTCGGCATCCACGCGGCCGTGATGCGGATCAGGAGCCGCATACTCAGCTCTTCCGCAAAGATCGAATCGACCATTCCGATCCGGTGAAGCGGCGCGGCATGGTCTTGCGCGAGCGCAGGCAGGCGGTTTCCGGCGAGGCGAAACAGGCCGCGCCAGGCAAGATGCCGGGCGAGGAGCAAGGCGGCGCCGGGACGCCCGCGGCGGAGAAGATCAACCGTATCGGCGGCGAGGCGAGCCTTCCAATGTGCCGATCGTGCCACCGCGACGGCCCCGGCATCGACGATGCACAAGCCCGCAACGGTACAGCCGAGGCTTTCGAGACGCAGCGCGGTCGCATAGGCGAAATGCCCGCCGATCGAAAAGCCGAGCAGCACGACCGGGCTCTGCGGAACCCGCTGCCTGATCTCCTGCACGAGCGCGTCGATCAACGCATCGCCGCTGAGGCCGGCATCGGCACAGCTCTGCCAGTCCGGATAGCGCAGCGCGACGAAACGCTCGCGGTCCGACGGGTCGGCGCAGAACGGCGCGCAATCCGGCGCATGGCCGCTCGCCCCCGGCAGGACGATGACGGGCAGGCCGGCGGCGTTCATGCGCGGGCGCCCGCCGGCCGGGACAGGGCGGCTGCGATCGTGCGTGCGGTGTATTCGGCCCCCGCGACGAAACGGAAGACCGGGCCGAAGCTCATCGACGAGGCCGGGCCGGCGAAGCGCAGCCCGGGGATGGAGGACTGGAAGGACGCATCGAGCCGGGGCGCGGAACCATGCCGGGCGATGGTGCTGCGCAGTTCGGGCGCCAGAAATGGGATACGCTCGACATTCACCTCATAGCCCGTGCCGGCGATCACATGGTCGACGAGCAGCTCGCGCTCCTTGCCGTCGGACCCTTGCCGCAAGCGCAGCGACACGCGATTGCCGATCGCCCGCGCTTCGACAACTGCCGTGTCATGCTCGGTCGGCACCAGCGCCTCGACCCGCTCGCGAAGCCACCACGCGCCCTCGGGCGGCAGGAAGTTCTTCAGGACGAGCGCGCGCCCGCAGGACGGCAGCCGATGGAAGGCGCCGGGCCATTGCATCAGAGCCCATGATTTCGGACTGCCGCCCAACGCCGAGATCGGCCAGCGGACCCGTTGCCAGAGCGTCGGCGTGCGGCTCCCGCGGGTCATCCACAAGGTCGAGGGTTTGCGGACCAGCAGGCGCGGCGACGCACCGGCCTCATGGAGCAGCGCGGCGGCCTCGAGCGCGGACTGGCCCGAGCCGATCACCGCGACCTCGAGACCCTGGAAGGCGGCGAAACTGTCGACCCTGGCGGTGTGCGTAACGACCGGACCGGGCAATGCCCGCAGGACATGCGGGACCTTCGCGAAATTCGAAAGGCCGGTGGCGACAATCACCTCCGTCGCCTCGACCTCGTCGCCATTGCCGAGCGTGAGGCGGTAGCCCTGCCCCCGCCGGGAGACATTGGCGACATCGACGGGCTCGATCCAGTCGACATGCCGTTCCTGGAACCAGCGGCCATAGTCCGCGAAATTCGCGATCGAGCACGGCTCGAAGGTCTCCAGGCCGAGCGGCTCGTTGTAATCGGCAAAGGTCGCGCCGGGCTGCGGCGAAGAGATATTCGTCCCGAAGCAATAGGATTTGAGATAGCGCCGCGACCCGGCGCTGGCGATCTGGCTCCAAAAGGCCATGGGCTGGCCGAAGATGCGGTGCGCGACGTTGCGGGCCGCGAGATGGCTCGCCAGCGAGAGGCCATAGGGACCGCCACCGATGATCGCCACGAGTTGCTTGTCCATGGTCATAGCTCGCGCGCGACCAAGGGGGAGGACGGAAGCATGGTTCGCACGAACCGCGGTGCTGCCCGGAAGCCGAGATAGAGCTCGGACAGGATATGGATGATGCCCGGCATCGGATCGTCGGGATCGGAAGCCAGATGGACCATGCGCGCGCGGTTCTGTGCCGCCCAAGCCAGCCAATGCGCGAGATCCCGGGGACGCGCGCGCAGGCACAGCGTCTGCGCCAGCAGGATCGCATGAAGCGTGAAGGTGTCGCAGAACACGACCTTCTCGGCCGGGTCCTCGTGCTCCGCCTCGGCGGCGAGTGTCCGTAGGGCTTCGGCCTCGCCGAGCGCATCCAGATAGGCCAGCATCGGCAGCGGCAGCCCGCGGCGCAGGTCGAGGCCGATCTGGTTGAACAGGCGCGGGTTGAAGTCGATGACCGCCCAGGCGCCGTCATGCAGGATGAACTCGACCTCGAACAGCCCGAAATAGTCGAGCGTGCGGCAGAGTCGCTGGACCGCCTCGGACAACGCAGGTTCGGCCGGGCACGATTCGTAGCATACGCCGACACCGACCGGCCGCGAGCGCTGCAGGATCTTGGTGGAGCGCCGGGTCACGAACACATCCGCGCTGCGTCCGATGAAGCCGGAGATGGAGATCACGCCTTCGCGCCCGATCTCGACGAATTTCTGGATCACCGGGCGCACGGCATCCGGCGCACGCGGCATGTCGTCGAAACGGTAGCGCTCGCGGGCGAGGAAGCAGGGATATTCGGCGGCCAGTTCCTCCGGCGAACGCACGACGACGCCCTTGTCGTTTCGCAGGCGATGGACATGGGTCCGGGGTTTGATCAGAACCGGATAGGGCAGATGCGGCGCCATTTCGGCGAGCTCGTCGAGATTCTGTGGATCCCAGCTCGGCAGGACGGCCAGCCCGGCGCGCAACGCGGCCTCTTCGAGCAAGGCCTTGTCGAGGATGTGTCTGATGGTTTCGATCGGCGGCTGATACAGGCGGAAATAGCGCGCGAGGAGCGGCGCGTTGGAGGTGTAGAGCCAGACCAGCTCGTCGGAGGTCGGTAGTAGCACCTGGCCGGGCTCCGCTTTTCCGATAGCGAGCAGCCGGTCGAGATAACGGATGCTGTCGCTTTCGACCGGCCCCGCATAGTGGCCCGCGGCACAGCGCGACCACGCGGCCGGACAGAAGGCGTGATCGGTCATGACATTGACGCCGACACCATAACCGGCGAGGTGGCGCATGGCCGCGAGCGTTCCCCCCGCGGAAGCCGATCCCAACAGAACGGGGGGGCGTTTATGAAGGGTCTCCTGCATGCCAGGCCTCGACCTCATGGACTCCCGCGCCGTCCCGGAAGCTCGCGCGCTTGGACGACTCCTTCTGGAAACGCGTCACCATGTCGTCGCGGCACGCGCTTCTCGAAAGAATCCCGATTGGGTCGCGAGACCGGAGGGGCTTATCCGCCTGGTGAGGCGCTAGCGATCGTCACTCAATCGCCATCGGGCTCGCGAGATGATGTGACTGATCGATATCAGCCCCTGCCTCATCAATGCACGAGGGCAGCGATAAGACGCGGGGACGTCCCTGGTGTCCGCGACGCTGCGTTCGACGGCCTCCCCCGAAGCGCGACGACATGGACGATCAACCGGGGGCGTGCGCAGCCTCCATGCGGAGCTGTGCGGCCCGCGCAGACGCGCAACGGGTTGCGCTTTGTGGGGTTTTCGGGCCGCACAAAACCCCTTCTCACAAGAGGCCGGGCTCTCGTGTTATCGGAACCCAAATTTGGGATATGTGCAAGTCGCGTCGCCGTCTTCGGCTTCCAGAAATTCGACGCATCAATACTTTAATCTGACAAAATATGAATAATAGCGTCTAGTTAAGCACCACCAGGATCTATATTTTGAATTAATCCTTATTCTGAAATGGAAGGTCATCACCATCCTCATTGATATGACCGATAGAGATCACTTTCCACGCCATTGAGAGACGGCCGAGATGAGAGTTCTACTTTCCTGGCGAGGCCCTCAGCGCCGCAGGCAGGCCGGTCATCCATCGGGCGCGAGCATTCGCGCGGCGATGCGGAATGCCGCTTCAGTGCAGCAGTTCCTGGCCCGGACGTAGCGCGAGGCTGGGGGATGTCCCCAAACCGATGACGGCTTATCGACTATCTCGCGCCGGGCTTGAACGGGGCCATGCCGGCGCGTGCCAGCGCGTCGGCGCGCTCGTTCATCTCGTCGCCGGCATGGCCCTTGACCCATTTCCACTCGATCTTGTGGCGTCCGAGCGCGGCTTCGAGGCGCTGCCAGAGCTCGGCGTTCTTGACCGGCTTGCGGTCAGCCGTCTTCCAGCCGTTCTTCTTCCAGCCGTGTATCCAGCCGGTGATGCCCTGCCGCAGATATTGGCTGTCGGTATGCAGCGCGACCGTGACGGGGCGCTTCAGCGCCTCCAGCGCGGCGATCGCCGCCATCAGCTCCATGCGGTTATTGGTGGTCTGCGCCTCGCCGCCGGAGAGTTCCTTCTCGACGCCATTGAAGGTCAGGATCGCGCCCCAGCCGCCGGGGCCGGGATTGCCCGAGCAGGCGCCGTCCGTCCAGACTTCGACCGTATCGCTCATGGCAGGCCCCGGCAGTTTTTAGCTGCGCGAATGGGGCAAGCCCCAAGCGCGCCCGGCCCCGGATTGCCCGAGCAGGCGCCGTCCGTCCAGACTTCGACCGTATCGCCGCTCATCGCTTCAGCCCGTATTCGCGCGCATCGACGATGCGCTGGTGGAAGACGAGCCGGCGGTCGTATTCGAGCGGGTCGAGCGGCTTGACCAGCGCGCCCGGAGGCACGTTGAGCCAGTCGACCAGTCGCGTCACCAGGAAGCGCAGGGCCGAGCCACGGCAGAGCTGCGGCAGCGCCTCGACCTCAGCTGCGGTCAGCGGCCGCACGCTCTCATAGCCGGCGAGAAGCGCCTGGCCCTTGGTCAGGTTGAACGAGGCATCGGCCTCGAAGCACCAGGAATTGAGGCAGATCGCCAGATCATACGCGAAGGCATCGGTGCAGGCGAAATAGAAGTCGATCAGGCCGGACAGCCTGTCCTTGATGAAGAAGACATTGTTCGGAAAGAGATCGGCATGGATCACGCCGCGCGGCAGGTCCTGCGGCCAGTAACGCTCATGGACCTCCACCTCCGCCATGACGCGCCGCGCCAATCCGGGGGAGACCGTATCCGCCGCCGCTCCGGCCTGCTCGGCGAGCGGTCGCCAGCCGGGAACCGAGAGCGAATTGACCCGCTCCATACCGAAATCGGCGCCGGCCTCATGGAGCTGGGCGAGCCCGCGCCCGAGCTCGGCGCAATGGGTCACGTTCGGACGCCGGACGGACAGTCCGTCGAGAAACGAGACGATCGCCGCCGGACGACCGGCCAGCCGGCCGACGGCCGCGCCGTCATCCATCCGAAGCGGAACCGGGCAGATCAGGCCGCGACGGGCGAGATGGTCCATCAGCCCGATGAAGAAGGGCAGCTCCGTCTCGTCCACCCGCTCCTCATAGAGCGTCAGGATGTAGAAGGCCTTGGTCGTATGCAGCAGAAAATTGGAGTTCGAGACGCCCTCGGCGATGCCCTTGACGGAGAGGAGATCACCGATGTCGTAACGCGCCACGAAGGCGGTCAGCTCGTCATCGGGCACTTCGGTATAGACGGCCACGCTTGCACTCTTCTGCTCTAGAGGCTGTTAGGGGCTATGGGGCGGGCTTGGTGAGGTCAAAACGGCAGGGATGGGAGGAGCATTGCGCGCCCGATACGGCGGTATCGGCAAGCGATGCGACGCTGCAGCCCTGCCGTTTTCACCTCACCCGCAGGGCGCGGCGCTTTTGCGCGACTGCCGTGTCGTTCTTCGTAGCAAGCCAGAAGGCTTGCGTCCTCGAACTCCTTGCATTCGCGCAAAATCACCTGCGTCAAATCCATCCCATAGCCCCTAACAGCCTCTGAATTATTCCGCCGCGTCCGGCGTCGCCTCGCCGCGCAATTCACGCGGCAGCGGGAAGAAGACGTTCTCGTCGGCGGTCGAGACGGTCTCGACGCGGACTTCGTAGCGTGCGGCGAAGGCGTCGATGATCTCCTCGACCAGCACTTCGGGCGCGCTCGCGCCGGCGGTGATGCCGAGGCTGCGGATGTTGCCGAACACCGACCAGTCGATCTCGTCGGTGCGCAGGACGAGCCGCGCGACCGGGCAGCCGGCACGCTCGGCGACCTCGCGCAGGCGCTGCGAGTTCGAGGAATTGGGCGAGCCGACCACGATCAATCCGTCGACCATCGGGGCGACGCGCTTCACCGCCTCCTGGCGGTTGGTCGTGGCGTAGCAGATGTCTTCCTTGTGCGGGGCGATCAGCTCCGGGAAGCGGGCCTGCAGCGCCTCGACGATCTCGCGGGTGTCGTCGACCGAGAGCGTCGTCTGGGTGACATAGGCGAGCGGCTGGCCGTCCGGCGGGGTCAGCGCGCCGACGTCGTCCAGCGTCTCGATCAGCGTGATCGCGCCCTCGGAGAGCTGCCCCATCGTGCCGATCACCTCCGGGTGGCCGGCATGGCCGACGAGCAGGATGTGGCGGCCGCGCTTGTGATGGACCTCGGCCTCGCGATGGACCTTGGTGACCAGCGGGCAGGTCGCGTCGATGGCGAAGAGGTTGCGCGCCTTGGCGGCCGCCGGCACCGCCTTGGCGACGCCATGGGCCGAGAAGATCACCGGCCGCGTCTCGTCCGGCACCTCGTCGAGCTCGGCGACGAAGACCGCGCCCTTCCGCTTCAGGGATTCGACGACGTATTTGTTATGGACGATCTCGTGGCGGACATAGACCGGCGCGCCATGCAATTTCAGCGCCTTCTCGACGGCGTCGATGGCGCGCACCACTCCGGCGCAGAAACCGCGCGGGGCACAGAGCAGGATGTCGAGCGGCGGCTTGGTCACGCGCGAAGAGTTCTCCATCGATCCGCGTCTTCTTTCGGCGGGATCGGGGCGATGTCAAGGAAGCGAAGCGGCGTAGGCTTGGCCGCCATGCCGATTGCCTCTCGCAGGATCGTCATCGAAAGCCTAGATAGAGCGTCGGACCGCCACGCCGAGCGCAGCGCCGGACCGCCAAACCCGTTCCAAAACGCCCGAGTTCCGCATGGCCGACGCCGCCTCGCATGCCAGCTATCTCCCGCCGATCCTGACCTTCTGCGCCGGGGCGGTGATCGCCGTCCCGCTCTTCCGCAAGCTCGGCCAGTCGGCGGTGCTGGGCTATCTCGCCGCCGGCATCGTCATCGGCCCCTCGATCCTCGGCGTGATCAAGGACCCCGACGCCATCCGCGGCACGGCCGAGATCGGCGTCGTGCTGCTGCTCTTCCTCGTCGGCCTCGAATTGCAGCCCGCGCGGCTCTACTCGATGCGCAAGGACATTCTCGGCTCGGGCCTGGCGCAGATGGTGCTCAGTGCCGGCGGCATCGGGCTCGCAGGCTGGTATTTCGGCCTGTCGGTGGCAGGCGCCATAGCGGTCGGCGTGTCGCTGGCCCTCTCGGCGACCTCGATAGCGCTGCAATTGCTGGAGGAGCGCGGCGACGGCAACGAGACCTATGGCCGGCGCACCTTCTCGATCCTGCTGTTCCAGGACATGGCGATCGCGCCCGTACTGGCACTCTTGCCGTTGCTCGCGACCACGGGCGGGCAGGAAGCCGGCAGCCCGATGATGGCGCTGGCGAGCCTCGGCATCGCACTTCTCGCTCTCGTGCTGATCGTGCTGGCCGGACGCTATGTGATGAACCCGTTCTTCCGCATCCTCGCGCATACCGGCGCCAAGGACGTGATGACGGCGGCCGCGCTGCTGATCGTGCTGGGTTCGGCCTTGCTGATGGAGCATGTCGGACTCTCCATGGCGATGGGCGCTTTCCTCGCCGGCGTGATGCTGGCCGACTCGCATTTCCGGCATGAGCTGGAGGCCGATATCGAGCCCTTCCGCGGCGTGCTGCTCGGCCTGTTCTTCATGGCGGTCGGCATGTCGCTCGACCTCAGGCTCGTCGCCGACAACTGGCTGCTGCTGGCTCTCGCCGCGCCCCTGCTGGTGCTGTTCAAGATCGCGGTCGTGACCTCGATCCTGCGGCTGTCCTGCTCGTCCTGGCTCGAGGCGGTGCGGGCCGGCGCCCTGCTCTCGCCGGCCGGCGAATTCGCCTTCGTCTTGCTGCCGCTCGGCCTAGCGAACGGGCTGCTAAGCCCCCGGGAAGCGGCGATGGTCACCGCGCTCGCGGCGATCAGCATGCTGCTCGGCCCGGTCGTCGCCAAGCTGATCGACGCAGTGCTGCTGGCGCGCATCAAGCCGGCGACGATGGACGAGGACTACGAAGGGGCCGGCGACAGCCCGGTGATGGTGATCGGCTTCGGCCGCTTCGGCCAGATCGTGACGCAGGCGCTGCTGCTCCAGCATATCGAGGTGACCGTCATCGATTCCGATGTCGAGCGCATCCGCTCCGCCGCGCAGTTCGGCTTCAAGATCTACTATGGCGACGGCACGCGGCTCGACGTGCTGCGCGCCGCTGGCGCCGGCAAGGCACGCGTCATCTGCATCTGCGTCGACGACAAGCAGGCGGCGCTGCGGATCGTCGAGATGGTCAAGGCCGAATTCCCAAGCGTGCGCCTGCATGTTCGGGCCTATGACCGCATCCATGCGATCGAGCTGATGAAGGCGAATGTCGACTTCCAGATGCGCGAGACCTTCGAATCGGCACTGGGCTTCGGCCGCGTCACCCTGGAGACGCTAGGCCTGACCCGCGACGAGGCCGAGCTCGTCATCGACCATGTGCGCGACCGCGACGCGCAGCGCATGGAAATCCAGTTCCACGAGGGCCTGGCGGCCGCAATCAACCGCGTGCCGCGCGTCTCGCCCGAGCCTCTCGTCGCGCCCAAGGGCAAGTCGAAGCCGCTCACGCCCGAGACGAGGCAGGTCATCGAGGATGGCGGCGCCGAGATCGCGGTCGGCGGCGTCGGCGAGCCCGAGCGATGAGCGAGGTGACCGCGCGGCCGGCACAGGCCGTCTTCCTCGAGGGGCCGCTGATGCGCCATGTCGCGGTGATGACCGCGACGGGCTCGGTCGGCCTGATGGCGGTGTTCGTCGTCGACCTTTTGTCGCTGCTCTACGTCTCCTGGCTCGGGCGGCCGGAGGCGACGGCCGGCGTCGGCTTCGCCACGATCGTGCTCTACCTGATGGTTTCGGTGAATGTCGGCCTGATGATCGCCGTCACCGCGCTGACCTCGCGCAGCGTCGGCGCTGGCGACCGCCCGGCGGCGCGGCGCATCGCGGCCTCGACCATGGCGCTCTCGGCGATCGTCGCGCTCGTCCTGTCGCTGACTGCGTTGCCGCTCCTGCCTCAGTTGCTCACGCTCCTCGGCGCGCATGACCAGTCGCATGCGGTCGCCCTCTCCTTCCTGCATATCGTACTGCCATCAAACATCCTGATGGCGATCGGCATGGGCTTCTCCGGCATCCTGCGCGCCATCGGCGATGCCCGGCGAGCGATGTTCGTGACGCTCGGCGGCGGCATCGTCACGGCCGGGCTCGACCCGCTGCTGATCTTCGGCTTCGGGCTCGGGCCGGACGGCGCGGCGATCGCGATCGTGCTGGCGCGGATCATCATCTGCGCCATCGGCTTCCACGGCTGCGTCGTCGTGCACGACATGATCGAGCGACCGCGCCTCGCCTTCATCCGGCAAGACAGCGCCCGGACCTTCGCAATCGCGGGCCCGGCGATCCTGACCAATCTCTCGAACCCAATCGCCAATGCGGTCTTCGCCGGCGTGGTCGCGCGCTTCGGCGATGCGGCGGTGGCGGCGCTCGCGATCATGGACCGCTTGGTGCCGGTCGCCTTCGGCGTCCTCTTCGCGCTGTCGGGCGCAGTCGGGCCGATCCTCGGCCAGAACTGGGGTGCCGGACGCTTCGACCGGATGCGCCGGGGCCTGACCGACGCGGCGATCTTCGCTGGAGCCTCCGTGCTCGTCTCCTGGGCTTTGCTCTTCGTCTTCCAGGGCGCGATCGTCTCCGCCTTCCACGCGACGGGCCTGACGGCCGAACTGGTGTTGTTCTTCTGCCTGATCGCCGGGCCGATGTGGATCTTCGTCGGCATGCTCTTCGTCGCCAATGCCGCCTTCAACAATCTCGGCATGCCGTTCCTGTCGACGCTGTTCAGCTGGGGCCGCGCCACGCTCGGCACCATGCCGCTCGCGATCCTCGGCGCACATCTCGCCGGGCCGAAGGGCGCGCTCGCCGGCTCGGCGCTGGGCGCGGTCGCCTTCGGCGTGCTGGCACTGGTCTTCGCCTTCCGCGGCATCACCCGGCTGGAGCGTAAGGCCGCGCAGCGCTCTGCCCCAATCGATTTGCCAGGCAAGGACACCCTGCTATCGTCGCCCTAGGCACGGGACCAAAGGCCGGCCGGGGAGAAGCGTCGATGATGAACCTGTTCGATATCATGCAGTCGGCCCAGAGCGGCCAGGCGCTGCCGAACCTCGCCCAGCAATACGGCCTGTCCATGCAGCAGACGCAAGCCGCGCTCGACGCCCTGCTGCCGGCTTTCTCGATGGGGCTGCAGCGCCAGACGCGCGACCCTTACGCCTTCGGTTCGCTGGCCCAGATGATGACCGCCTCGCCCTATGCAAGGTTCTTCGAGGCTGGCGGCTACGGCATTCCGGCCGGCGCGCAGAACGCCGGCAACGACGTGCTCAGCCAGCTCTTCGGCTCGCGCGAGGTCAGCCAGGCGATCGCGGCGCAAGCCGCCGCGACCAGCGGCGTCTCGCAAGCGATCCTCAAGCAGATGCTGCCGGTCATCGCCGCGATGCTGATGGGCGGCCTGTCCAAGACCTCGAGCAACGAGGGCCTGGGCGGCATTCTCGGCCAGTTCGCCGAAATGATGCGCGGCCAGATGCCGGGGATGCAGCCCACGCCGCCGCAGCCGCAGATGCCGGCCAATCCGTTCGAGGCCATCCTCAAGGGCATGTTCGGCCAGGGCGGCCAGCCGCAGCCTTCTCCCCAGGCGGCTCCCTCCGACCCGTTCGGCGGGCTAGGCCAGATTCTCGGCGGCATGTTCGGCGGCATGGCTCCGCAGCCCGCCCCCCAGCCGGCGCCGGCTCCCCGCAGCGCACCGCGGCGTGCGCCCGCGCCGGCACCCGAGCCGGAGGAGGCAGCCCCCTCGTCCGCCGCCAATGGGCCGGGATCGATCGGCCTCGACGCGCTCAACCAGATGTTCGAGCACGGCCGCCAAATCCAGGACGACCATCAGAACGCGCTGAAGTCGATCCTCGACGCCATGCTCGGCGGCGGACAGGCACGCCGCTGAGACTGGTCATGCCGGATTGCTGCGCGCAAGAAAAAGGGCGGAAGCACGAAGCTCCCGCCCGCAGGAACGCTGTCGCCAAGGGGTCAGGCGCAGCGTGCAACCGTGATATCGGCCTTCGCGGCCAGCATCGGCGCCGCGCCGGCATGGCGCAGGGCGTGATCGCGCCGCGCGGCGGCGAGATTCGACGAGGAGCGCGAGCGCTCGGCGAGAACGGTGGACGGGTCGTCCAGCCAGGATGCCGCCAGCGCACCGTCGATATCGGACCGCACGAGGCCGATATCCTTGAGTCCGCGCTCGTCAAGCTCGGCACCCAGCCGCATCACCTCACGGCGATGGATGAGCGCCCGCACGAGTTGAATCGTTCCGGCAGCGGCGATGGTGGCAACACGCGTGACCCCGGCCGAAACGGACGAGAGCGACTTCGCGGTGATGGTCATGAGCAGCATGACGGCCTCCTCTGGCGGTGCGGAACGTTGATCCTTTGCCCCTCCCCCCGCCCGGACGCGCCATTGACAGGGAATTTCGGAGAGCACCCAGACCTTAGCGAGGCACTGGTCATCAGCCAAACGAATGGTTATGATGTCTCGCAACACTGATATTGATGAACAGTGACGGGGATCGCCCATGGCCCATGTGCTCGATGCCGATCAGCTCAAGACCTTCGTCGCGATCGCCGATACCGGCTCCTTCACCCGCGCAGCCGAGATCGTCTTCAAGACGCAATCGGCCGTTTCGATGCAGATGAAGCGGCTCGAAGAACGGGTCGGAAGGCCCCTGTTCGGGCGCGACGGCCGCCATGCCAAGCTGACCGAGGATGGCGAGCGCCTGCTCGACTATGCCCGCCGGATCGTGCGCCTCAATCTCGAATGCGTCGCCTCCTTCGCCGATGCGGATCTCAAGGGCCGCATCCGCCTCGGCGTGCCCGACGACTATGCCGATCGCTACCTGCCCGAGATCCTGGCGCGCTTCGCTCATTCGAATCCGCGCGCCGAGGTCACGGTCGTCTGCGAGCCGACGCCGATGCTGGCGGAACGGATCGCGACCGGCGATATCGACCTCGCGATCATCACCCATGTCGAAAGCCGCGGCCAGGGCGAGATCATCCGCATCGAGCCGCTGCTCTGGGTCACCTCGGCGCGCCACGGCGTTCACGAAGAAGATCCACTGCCGTTGGCGCTGGGCCGGCCGACCTGCAACTGGCGGCAGGCTGCGGTCGATGCGCTGGAATCGAAGGGGCGGCGCTTCCGCGTGCTCTATGCGAGCTGGAATTCCACCGCGGTCGGCGCGGCCGTCCTCGCCGGGCTTGCGATCTCGGTGCTACCGGAGAGCGCGGTCAGGCCGGGCATGCGCATCCTCGGCCCGTCGGAAGGCTTCGCAACCTTGCCGTCATGCAAGATCGGACTGCTGCGAACCCGCTTCGACCCATCCGTGCTGTCGAATGCGCTGGCCGAGCACATCATCCAGAGCCTCGACAACCTGGCGAGCTTCAAGACGGCGGCCGAGTAAAGGAAAGCGCCTCAGGGCGTTTTCAGGCCGTTGGCTGCAGCCATCAGGAACGAATTCACCTGTGTCCCGTAGAAGGTGACCGAGGTGATGATCGTGAGCGAGATGATGATGGCGACGAGGCCATACTCGATCGCGGTCGCGCCGCGCTCGTCACGAACAAGCTTCAGAAAGCTCAGTCTGATCCGCTCCATGCCGCAAGATTAGCGGCAAGGATCATCCAACCCGTTAATTTCGGTCGTGCAATCTGCGCGAAACGGCGATTTTCGCGCAGATTGCCGCTGTTCTGATGGTCAGAGCGCCATCTCGTTCATGACGGGCTCGACCTTGCCGTGCCAGGCATCCCGGTAGCGCCCCTCCAGCACCTGCGCCAGGTTCTGGCGACGCTCCAGGATCGCGTGCAGCGGCGCGAGGAAACGGGTCTCGTCCTTCCCGGCGCCAATCTTGAGGGCCCTGCGCGCCAGCCCGGCGCGCGACAGTTCCACGACCTCGGCAGCGATCTCGCTGAGCGGACGCCCGGCGATGGTGGCGGCAAGCCCCTCGCGCGGCACCGCATCGCGCAGCGCCTGACGCTCGGCCGCGCTCCAGCCCTTGACAAGTTGCCAGGCCGCATCGAGCGAGGTCGCATCATAGAGCAGCCCGACCCAGAAGGCCGGCATCGCGTTCAGCATGTCAGGCGGACCGGCATCACAGCCGCGCATCTCCAGGAAGCGCTTGAGCCTGACTTCCGGGAACAGCGTCGAGAGGTGGTTGGCCCAGTCCGACATCGTCGCCCGCTCGCCCGGCAATTGCTGCAGGCGGCCGGCCAGCAGGTCGCGGAAGGAGGCTCCGGCGACGTCGTGATAGGTATCGCCGCGCTTGACGAAATACATGGGCACATCGAGCGCCCAGTCGACATAGCCCTCATAGGACATGCCCTCGTCGAAGGCGAAGGCGAGCATGCCGGAGCGCGCATTGTCGGTGTCGCGCCAGATCTCGGAGCGCATCGACTGGAAGCCGTTGAGCTTGCGCTCCAGGAAGGGCGAGGATGCGAACAGCGCCGTGGAGAGCGGCTGCAGCGCCAACGAGACCCGGAGCTTGCGGACCATGTCCGCCTCGCTGGCGAAGTCGAGATTGACCTGCACGGTGCAGGTCCGGAACATCATATCGAGGCCCATCGTGCCGACCTTCGGCATGTAGTTCGCCATGATCTTGTAGCGGCCCTTCGGCATCACCGGCGTCTCGGCGCGGGTCCAGAGCGGCGAAGCGCCGAGCGCGACGAAGCCGATATCATGCGGGGCGGCCACGGCCTTGACGTCGGCGAGATGGGCCTGAAGCTCGGCCTCGGTCTCGTGCAGCGTCGCCAGCGGCGCGCCCGACAATTCGAACTGCCCGCCCGGTTCCAGCGAGATCGCCCCGCCACCATCCGGCCCGGCCAGCCCGATGATATGGCCGGCATCGACGATCGGCTCCCAGCCGAGTCGCTGCTGCATGCCTTCCAGCAGGGCGCGGATGCCGCCGGCGCCGCCGCGGCCCTCATAGGGAACGGGAGCGAGATCGCTCCGGTAGAACGGGAATTTCTCGTGTTCGGTACCGATGCGGAAGGACGAGACCGGTTTCTCGCCGGCGGCGATCCACGCAATCAGTTCGGCCTTGGAACCGATCGGGGTCGAATCGGACACGTCGCGAGCCATGGGCGCTCCGGCAGATGAGACAAGACGGCCGGCCCGCCACGCGGATGGCGCAGCGGAAGCCGGCAGAGGATGCACAGACATAGGCGAGCGCCGGGCGCTCGACAACGACCGGGATCGTGCATTCGCGCAAAGGCGACCGGCGCTGGCGGCAGGCCTCGCCGCCCTCCGCTCAGGCTCTCGGCCAGTCGCCGAGGACCGCCTGGACCAGGGCGAGCGCCGCGACCGCCGCGGTATCCGCGCGCAGGATGCGCGGGCCGAGCGAGATCGGCAGCGTATTGGGCCGCGCTCGGATCAGACTCCGTTCGGCCTCGTCGAAACCGCCTTCGGGGCCGATCAGGACGGCCAGAGGTGCCGGTCCATGCGCCGCCAAGGCCGCAATCGGGCTTTCCTGCACCATACCCTCGTCGCAGAAGACCAGCAGCCGCTCCGGTGCCAGGCCTGAGAGCGCGGCTTCGAGCGGCCGCTCGGCTTCGATCGCCGGCAGGCTCAGGATGCCGCATTGCTCGGCCGCCTCGACGGCATTGGCGCGCAGGCGGTCGAGGTTCAGCCGAGAAACCTGGGTGCGCCGGGTCAGCACGGGCTGGAGCAGGCCGGCGCCCATCTCGACCGCCTTCTGTGCCATGTAGTCGAGCCGCGCATGCTTCAGCGGCGCGAACAGGTAATGCAGGTCGGAAGCCGGCGGCTGCGGCTTCGTCTGGCGAACCAGTTCCAGGCTCGCCTGCTTGCGCCCTTCCGGTACGAGGCGCGCGAGCCATTCGCCGTCGCGGCCGTTGAAGACGAGCACCGTGCCGTCCACCCGCAGGCGCAGGACGTTCAGGAGATAATTGGCCTGCTCGCGATCGAGCGGGAGAATCGCCGCCGGAGCGAAGGACAGGTCGATGAAGAGCCGGTGCCGGGCGAAATCAGGGACGGACATGGGCGCAGGCGCCTCCAGAAAACGATGATAGCGCGAGAGCGCCGCGAAAAACGCCACAATCCTCTTCTAACAGCGGGCGCTTCCCGAAAGGCCACCCATAGACTCGCAAGGGTCGTTGGCGTTAACAGCGCCTGCTGTTAAGGACGTATTTATCGATCGGCCAAGTGGGCCGGCAATCCGGAGTAAGGAAACCATGCGGCGCTGGATGGCTTCAGGTGCAATCGCGATGCTCGGTCTTGCCGTGGCTCCGTTCCTGGCGGCTGCCCCCGCAAACGCTCAGGCCTCGGGCTGCGAGCAGCTCCAGAAGCTGATCACCGAGCGCCAGTCGATCGTCGCGCGGCTCGCTGCCGCCCAGAAGGCCAAGAAGAAGATGACGCCGCAGGAGGCCTGCAGCACCTTCGGCCGTCTCTCCAATAATGGCGACGCCGCGATCAAGTTTGCCAGCGCCAATCAGGACTGGTGCCAGATTCCCCAGACGTTCGTCGACGGCATGCAGGCCGACAACAAGAAGGTCGCCGGCTTCCGCGCGCAGGCCTGCAACGCCGTGAAGCAGCAGGCAGCCATGCAGCGCCGCGCCCAACAGCAGCAGGCGCGGGGTGGCAGCCCGTTCGGCGGCGCCGATTCCGTCACCAGCGGCGCCGGCGGCGGAATGCGCGTCCCGCAAGGCGCGCTCTGACCGGCGCCCGGCGCCATGCCCGATCCGGCCTCTCCGGGGACACTGCCGGGGCCTGACGCCCCCCTCCCAGATGCGCCTTTGCCTGATGCGCTCAAGGGGCATTGGGTCGACACGCGGGCTCCCCATGCGGCAAGGCCGTTCCTGAAGCTCGCGCGCATCGAGCGGCCGATCGGCTGGTGGCTCTTGCTCATGCCCTGCTGGTGGGCGGCTGGGCTTGCCGCGATCGCCGCCGGCCAGCCCTATCCCAATCCCTGGCACTGCCTGCTCTTCTTCGTCGGCGCGGTCCTGATGCGCGGGGCGGGCTGCACCTTCAACGACATCATCGACCGCAAGCTCGACGCCGAGGTGGCGCGCACCCGCGGCCGGCCGCTGCCCTCCGGACAAGTCACGGCAAAGGCCGCCGCGCTGTTCATGGTCGCGCAGGCGCTGGCCGGACTCGTCGTGCTCCTGCAGTTCAACCGCTTCACGATCATCCTCGGCATCGCGTCGCTCGTGATCGTCGCGATCTATCCGTTCATGAAGCGGATCACGAACATGCCGCAGTTCGTGCTGGGCCTGGCCTTTTCCTGGGGCGGGCTGATAGGCTGGAGCGCCGTGTTCGGCCGTCTCGATCCGCCGGCTTACCTGATCTACGCGGCGTCCATCGCCTGGACGGTGGGCTACGACACGATCTACGCGATGCAGGATCTGGAAGACGATGTCATCGCCGGCATCCGCTCAAGCGCGCGCTATTTCGGCGACCATACGCGCGAGGCGGTGGCGCTCTGCTTCGCGCTGGCGGCCGTGCTGACGGGCACGGCGATCTGGCTGGTTGGCGGCGGGTCCCTCGCCTGGCTCGGCTTCGCCGCCTTCACCCTTCATCTCGCCCGGCAGGTGACGCGAATCAACGGCGCGACCGCACCCGAAGCGCTCAGGATTTTCCGGTCTAACCGCGATGCCGGCCTGCTTCTGGCTGCCGGGTTCGCGCTCGATGCGATGAGCCGCGGCTGGTTCTAGCGTTCTCGTTCTGCATCGGCTTTGCCCGAAAGCCGCAGTCCACTTTTCAGGCCGATGCTTCAGTCCGTCATCCGGTCGCCGCTGACGATCACCGGCAATTCGGCAAGGCGGCCGGTCTTGCGGCGGGTCAGGAAGCGCGGGCGGCGGCCATTGAGCAGGCCGTGGCGGCGGCGGATGCGAACCGCGCCGAGCGCGACCCGACCGAGTTGCGGATAGGGCTCGCTCACCACGCCGTCGGCAGCTTCGAGCAAGAGCGGCAAGCCGCTGGTCCGGCCGAAATCGCGCCAGAGCGCGACCGCATCGTCCTGATCGGCACAGGCCACCACGATAGAGCGGCCATCGCCGGCCGTCAGGGCCAGTTCGAAACGCTCGTCGTCGCCGGCCGGATTGGCCAGGCGCAAGGCGACACCACGCCAGTTGGCGTTGCCGCGCAGGATCCGCACGGAGCCGACGCGCTCGATCGCCGGGGCGACCGGCCGGGCCGGCATCGGGTTGCGGGAAACGATCGCGGGGGTTGTCGGACCGCCGGAGAGAACAGGCACAAAACTGCTCTCTCCGGCGGCCGGCGTGACGCTGGCCATCGGTTGTAACGCCTCTCTGTAATCCCTGCTGCTACGGAGCCCTCTGTCGATGCCGGGGCTCTCGTGCTTGCCATGTGAGGATGGCCGCCAGCCGTGTCCGAGCGCTTAAAGGGTTGGGTTAAAGGAAGGTGATTTCGCTCCAATCGAACCCAAAACGAGCGCTTTCCCGCCGGATGCTTGACGGAATCTTTCGATACGCAGCCGCATTTTCGGCTTGAAACAGTGACTTTCACGGCCGATAGGAAAGCCATGAACGCCATCACGCTACCGATCGCGGCCGAGCTGCTGAAGGCCGTCGGCGAAAGCTGCCTCGAAGCCGGCGCGATCGCTGTGGACCTGTTCCGGCCCGGTGCGGCAACGGCCGCGCGGACCTGGTCGAAGAGCGGCGGCTCGCCCGTCACCGAGGCCGATATCGGCGTCGATACCTTTCTGCGTATTCGCCTGTCCGAATTGCTGCCGGAAGCCGCCTGGCTCTCCGAGGAGACGGTCGACGACGCCCAGCGCCTGTCGCATCGCTATGTCTGGGTTGTCGATCCCATCGACGGCACGCGCGCCTTCATGCAGGGCTCGCCGGACTGGGCCGTCTGCGTCGCGCTGCTCGACCAGGGCGCGCCGATCCTCGGCATCGTCCATGCGCCGGTTTGCAACGCCACCTATCGTGCGCTCGCGGGCGGTGGCGCGACGCTCAATGGCGAAACCGTCCGCGCTTCTTCCGCCGGCAGCCTGGCTGGTGCGCGCATCGCCGGCCCCAAGCCGATGCTCGATGCGCTCGCGCAGTTCGAGAGCTTCGAAGCCGTCGGCCGCATTCCGTCGCTGGCGTTGCGTCTCACCCGCATCGCCGACGGCACGATCGATGCCGGGCTGATCTCGCCCGATGCCCGCGACTGGGATCTGGCGGCGGCCGATCTCGTACTGAGCGAGGCCGGCGGACGGCTGACCGACAGCGAGGGCCGGCCCGTCGTCTATAACCGCGAGGTGCCCGTGCATGGCATGCTCGCGGCGAGCAACGGCAAGCTGGCAACGCCCTTGCAAGCGGCAATCGAGCGGCTGCGCGACGGACGGACGCAGCCCGCCTGACGATTTTTTTCAACGCTCCAGGCGCGGCCCGCTCGCATGGGCGACCGGGATGGCTTATGGGGGCGCCACAGCCCTCGCAGGAGAGTTCGATGAGCACCGAGCCTGAACAGAAACAGCTTCTTCACCTCGTGCTGGGCGGCGAGCTCGCATCGCTCGACGGCATCACCTTCAAGGACCTGTCGAAGCTCGACATCGTCGGCGTCTTCCCGAACTATGCCACCGCCCACACGGCTTGGAAGGCGAAGGCGCAGCAGACCGTCGACCAGGCGCAGACGCGCTATTTCATCGTCCATCTCCACCGCCTGCTCGACCCCGAGACCGCCAAGACCTGAGCCGAAGCGGCTTTCGCAAGACAGGACCCGACGACAGGACCTATGGGTTTTTCGATCCTCAAGACGCGCGTGGCGCAGGAAACGCTCGGCCGGATGCTGGCCGGCTATCTGCGCCTCGTGCAACGCACGAACCGGATCGTCTTCGAGCCCGCCGATATCTACGACCATGTCCGGCCGGAACTGCCGCTGATCTTCGCGATGTGGCACGGCCAGCACATCATGATCCCCTTCGCGCGGCCGGACTGGATGCCGGCCTGCTCGCTGGTCTCGCGCCATGGCGATGGCGGCTTCAATGCGGTGGCGCTGCGCGAGCTCGGCATCGGCGCGATCCGCGGCTCGGGCGCGCTCGGCAAGAAGATCCGCGAGAAGGGTGGCGCCAGCGCCTTCCTTGCCATGGTCCGGCGGCTTGCAGCCGGCGACACCATGGTGCTGACCGCAGACGTACCGAAGCGGGCCCGCGTCGTCGGCCCCGGCATCATCTCGCTGGCGCGCGCCTCCGGCCGGCCGATCCGCGCCGTCGCAGTGGTGACCAGTCGGCGCATCGACTTCAACAGCTGGGACCGCGCCTCGATCGGCCTGCCTTTCGGGCGCTGCGCCATCGTCGTCGGCGAGCCGATCTATGTCGCGCGCGACGCCGACGAGACGACGCAGGAAGCGGCGCGCCTCGCACTCCAGGCCAGCCTCGACGACGTCCATGCCCGCGGCTATGCGCTGGTCGGCAGCCGAGACCCTGGCGCGGGCCTGCGCGAGAAGCATGAAGCGGCCGCTGGAGCGCCGGCATGAGCGGCAAGGGCGCGATCCTCCGCAGCTACCGCTACGCGACAAGGCTGCTGGAGCCCGCGGCTGCAGGGCTCCTGCTCTGGCGCCGGCGGCGCGGCAAGGAAGATCCCGGGCGCCTCGCCGAGCGGCGCGGCCATGCCAGCGTCAAGCGGCCGAACAAGCCGCTGGTCTGGCTGCACGGCGCCAGCGTCGGCGAGACCGTGACGTTGCTGCCGCTGATCGCCAAACTGCAGAAGCGCGGCTTCGCGGTGCTGGTGACCTCGGGCACCGTCACCTCTGCCAAGCTGATGGCGGCGCGGCTGCCCGGCGGCGTCATCCACCAGTACATTCCGCTCGACGTGCCCCGCTACATGCGCCGCTTCATGGAGCACTGGCGGCCTGACCTGTGCCTGATCTGCGAGTCCGAGATCTGGCCGAACCTCCTGATCGAGGCGCAGCGGCGCGACATTCCGGTCGTGATGGTCAATGGCCGGATGTCGGAGCGCTCCTTCGCGCGCAGGTACAAGATGCCGAAGACCTCGCGGTTCCTGCTCTCCTGCTTCGAGGCCTGCCTCGCACAATCGCAGGGCGATGCCGAGCGGCTGGCCCAGCTCGGCGCCCCGCGCGTCAGCGTCGCCGGCAACCTGAAATTCGACGTGCCCGCGCCGCCGGCCGATCACGACACGCTCGCGATCCTCGACGGCCAGACGACCGGCCGACCGGTCTGGATCGCCGCGAGCACGCATCCGGGCGAGGACGAGCTGGTGCTCGCCGCCCATCTCGCGATCAAGCCCTATCTGCCGAAGCTGCTGACCATCATCGCGCCGCGCCATCCGCAGCGTGGCCCGGAGGTCGAGGCGCTGGCCGAGGCGAACGATGTCGCCGTCTCGCGCCGCGCGGCCGGTGGCAGCCCGGAACGGAATGTCGATCTCTATGTCGCGGATACCGTCAACGAGCTCGGCCTGTTCTACCGGCTCTCGCAGGTCGCCTTCCTGGGCGGCTCGCTGGTCGAAGGGATCGGCGGGCATAATCCGATCGAGCCGGCCAAGCTCGGCTGCGCCCTGTTGCACGGACCGCATGTCCATAATGCCGTCGAGATCTTCGCCGCCTTCGACCGCGACGGCGGCTCGCGCGAGGTCGCCGATGCGCAGGCGCTCGCCGGCGCGGTCCATCGCTGGCTGAACAACCCGGCCGAGGCCCGGCAGGCCGCACGGGCCGCCGCACAGACCGCGACCGAACTCGGTGGCGCGCTGAACCGCACGCTGCACGCGATCGAGCCCTTGCTGATGCGAGTTGCGATCGGCCAGCGCGAGAGCGCCCCCTGATGCTGCGCGCTCCGCGCTTCTGGTGGCGGGAGACACCCACGCTGCTCGCCCGGCTGCTCCAGCCGTTCGGCTTCCTCTACGGCCAAATCACCTTGCGGCGGATGCGACAGCTTGGCGTCGAAGCCGGCCTGCCCATCATCTGCGTCGGCAACTTCATCGCCGGCGGTGCCGGCAAGACCCCGGCCGCGATCGCGCTGGCACGCCTGCTGGAGGAACGGGGCGAAAAGCCGTTCGTGTTGATGCGCGGCTATGGCGGCCGGCTCACTGGGCCCGTCGAGGTCGATCCCGACCGCCACCGCGCGGCCGATGTCGGCGACGAGCCGCTCCTGATGGCGCACCATGCCCGCACCGTCATCGCCCGCGACAGGGCGGCCGGCGCAAGGCTGGCCCGCGGCCTCGGCGCCAGCGTCGTCGTGATGGATGATGGCTTGCAGAATCCAGCGCTGGTGAAGCATCTCAGGCTTGCGGTGGTCGACGGGGCAAGCGGCGCCGGCAATGGATTGTGCCTGCCAGCCGGTCCTCTGCGAGCCCCGCTTGCCGAGCAGATGAGTGAAGCCGACGCCATCGTCGTGATCGGATCAGGGCGCGCAGGCGATCGCGTTGCCGCCATTGCGAAAGCGCAGAAGAAGCCGGTTCTTGCAGCCATCCTGAAGCCCGCTGACGCCGCCGTCGCGCAGTTGCGCGGGCAGAAGATCGTGGCGCTGTCAGGGATCGGCCGCCCGGAGAAATTCACAGCGACCCTGCGCGACGCAGGAGCGACCGTCATCGCCGAGCAGGCCCATGGCGATCACCACGCCTATGGACAGCCCGATGTCGCCGAGGCGCTCGCGGTCGCACGCGAACATGGCGCCCTGATTGCGACAACGGAGAAGGACTGGACCAAGCTCGCGCCACTCTGGCCGAAGGATACGCGCGGGTCGCTGGTCGTGGTGCCGGTCTCGCTCGTCTTCGCGGAGCCCAGGGCAATCGCAGGGTTATTGGATACTCTCGCCAAAGCCGGGTGAGAGCGGTCTTCCGTCAGGCCCGACCGGCGCGGCGCAATCTCAGCAGCGCGGCCTCCGACGAGGCATAGGCTTCCTGCCATTCGATCGACCAGTAGCGCAGGTCTTCGAGGCGGATCGGCGCACCGGTCACGGCGCAGCGCACGAAGGCGCCGGGCTTGACGACGCGGAACTCGCCGGGGCCGTAATCGATGACGGCTTCAGGGCCATGAGGCGGAAGGCGCTCGCTGATGTTCATCAAAATTGCATCAAATCATTGATCGGGAAACGGAAAGCCGGGATACTCCGGGGTTTGTGATAACCTTCTGGTCGGCGATGTCCAGTCTTCAGCGCCTCGTGGCGTTCCTGATGAGCCTTGCGCTGCTCGCAGCGCCAGCCGCCCGAGCCGGCGGCTACGAGCGCGTCGCCATTCCCAGCGAGCAGGGACCGCTGACCGGCCTCTTCTATCTGCCGGCCGGCCAGGGGCCTTTCCCTGCCGTGATCGCCCTGCATGGTTGCGGCGGCTTGTGGCGCGAGCAAGGCCAACTCTCGATGCGGCATGCCGATTGGGGCGAGCGGCTTGCCGCCGCCGGCTTTGCCGTGCTGATGCCGGACAGCTATGGATCGCGCGGGCTCGGCTCGCAATGCGGCGTGAAGGATCTGACGGTCCGGGCCGGACGCGAGCGCGTCGCCGATGCCGCGGCCGCGCGGGTCTGGCTGCAGCAGCGCAACAATATCAAACGCGATTCCATCGCCCTGCTCGGCTGGTCGAGCGGCGGCCTGACCGTGCTGACGGCGATCCGCAAGGAGCAGGCCCCGACCGACGGCAAGCCGGATTTCAAGCGGGCCGCCGCCTTCTACCCTGCCTGCCGGAGCCAGTCGGAATCGCCGAGCTTTTCCGCCCGCATCCCGCTCCTGATCCTGATGGGCGATGCCGACGACTGGACGCCGGCCGCGCCCTGCAGCCATCTCGCGAAGGCCGCGCAGGCACGCGGCGAGCAGGTCGGGCTCGTGCTCTATCCGGGCGCGCTGCATGATTTCGACCATCCGCGCCTCGAGGTGAAGGAGCGCGAGAACATCGCCTATTCCGCCAGCAGCACCGGCAAGGTCACGGTCGGCACCAATATGGCGGCGCGCGAAGATGCGCTGAAGCGGGTCAAGGCCTTCCTGACCGCGCCCTGAGCCTTAGAACAGATCGCCTTGCGTTCCCGGGGCTGGCGCCTTGCGGACTGGACGTGGCACCGACGGCCTGGCTCCGCCAGTCTCGCCACCTGAGACGGTCACGCCGAAGCTGCCATCCGCCACCTGCACCGAGAGCCCCCTTCCCGGCTGGGCCGCCTCGACGCTGCGAACCAGCGCCCCGGCCTCGTCGCGGATCAAGGCATAGCCGCGAGAGAGCACGGCTTCCGGCCCGAGCGAACGGATCAGCGCCCAGAGCGAGGCCAGCCGGTCGGTGCGCCGATGTAGAGCCTGGCCGAAGGCGCGCTCGATCCGCTCCGCCAACGCCGTACCGCGCTCGCGGCGCTGGATCAGGCTTTGGCCGAACGTGTTGCGTGCCCGTATCTCCAGCGTCGCGAGGCGATCGCGAGCGTTGGCGATCCGGGTGCGCTCGCCGGACACGGCATTGCCCCTCGCGGCGGAAAGCGCACGCCCGAAGCTGTCGAGCTTTTCCCGCAACCGGGCAAGTGCAACGCGCGGCGAGCGCACCTCCAGCCGGCGAGACAGGGCCTGCAATTGCTGTTCATGCGTGCGCGCATTGCGTGCCAGCGCTGGTGCCAATCGCGTTGCCGCGAGATCGAGCCGCTGGCGCGGACCGGACAGAACCGCCTCGGGCCCCGGCAAGGCGCGGGCGAGCGCCCGCAGATCGCTGCGCCGGCGATCCGACAGGCGAAGCATCGCGCCGGCATGACGGCGCGCGAGATCGGCGACGAAACCCATCAGCTCCGCCCGCACCGGCACGACCTTCTCGGCCGCGCCGGTCGGCGTCGGCGCGCGCAGGTCGGCGGCGTGATCGATCAAGGTCCAGTCCGTCTCGTGGCCCACGGCGGAGACCAGCGGTATCTCCGAGGCCGCCGCGGCACGGACCACGATCTCCTCGTTGAAGCTCATCAGGTCTTCGAGCGAGCCGCCGCCGCGCGCGACGATGATGACGTCCGGGCGCGGGATGCGCCCGCCTGCCGGCAGCGCATTGAAGCCGGCAATGGCATTGGCGACCTCGGCGGCGCTGGTCTCGCCCTGCACGCGCACCGGCCAGACCAGGACATGGCGAGGAAAGCGGTCCTCCAACCGATGCAGGATGTCGCGGATGACCGCGCCGGTCGGCGAGGTCACCACGCCGATCACCGAGGGCAGATAGGGAATGAGCTGCTTGCGCTCCTCCGCGAAGAGGCCTTCGGCAGCAAGGCGCTTGCGGCGCTCCTCCAGCAACGCCATCAGCGCCCCTGCGCCGGCCAGTTCCAGCGAATCGATGACGATCTGGTAGCTCGACTTGCCGGCGAAGGTGGTGATCTTGCCGGTGGCGACGACCTCCAGCCCCTCCTGCGGGCGCGTCTTCAGGCGGCCGAACACACCCTTCCAGATCACCGCGTCGATCTTGGCGTTGGTGTCCTTGAGCGAGAAATAGACATGGCCGGAGGCGACGGGGCCGCGATAACCGGAAATCTCGCCGCGCACGCGCACGAAGCCGAAATTGTCCTCGATCGTGCGCTTCAGCGCCCCGGAGAGATCCGAGACGCTCCATTCAGGCGCATTGCCGGTCGTCTGCTGCGATTCGCTGGTCATGGCCGGACCATAGCTGGACGGGCGGTGCAGCAGAAGCGTTGCCCGCAGCGCCCGGTGCCGCTATTGCGCCCGTGACGGAGCGGAGAGCGCGATGAAAATTCTTCTGATCGGTTCGGGCGGCCGCGAGCATGCGCTCGCCTGGGCGATTTCGGCCTCGCCGCTCTGCGACACGCTGTTCATCGCGCCGGGCAATCCCGGCACCGCCCATTGCGGTGAGAATGTCGTGGTGGATGTCGCCGACCATGCTGCGGTCATCGCCTTCTGCCGCCTGCAGGGCATCGGCCTCGTCGTCGTCGGGCCGGAAGGGCCATTGGTCGCCGGCATCGCCGACGATCTCCGGGCCGCCGGCATCAAGGTCTTCGGCCCGTCCAAAGCCGCGGCCCAGCTTGAGGGATCGAAGGGCTTCACCAAGGAGCTTTGCGCCGAATTCGACATCCCGACCGCCGGCTTCGGCCGCTTCAGCGATGCGGATTCCGCCAAGACGTACGTCGCCGCTCAGGGCGCGCCGATCGTGATCAAGGCCGACGGGCTCGCCGCCGGCAAAGGCGTGATCATGGCCGAGACGCTGGAGCAGGCGAACGAGGCCATCGACATGATGTTCTCGGGCGGCTTCGGCGCTGCCGGGGCCGAGGTCGTGGTCGAGGAATGGATGATCGGCGAGGAAGCCAGCTTCTTCGCGCTCTGCGACGGCACGCATGCGCTGGCCCTCGCCTCGGCGCAGGACCACAAGCGCGTCGGCGATGGCGATACCGGCCCGAATACCGGCGGCATGGGTGCCTATTCGCCCGCCCCCGTGATGACGCCCGCGCTGACCGAGCGCGTCATGGCCGAGATCATCCGGCCGACGCTCGCCGGCATGGCCAAGCGCGGCACGCCGTTCCAGGGCGTGCTCTTCGCCGGCCTGATGATCACGGCGCAGGGGCCGAAGCTCATTGAATACAACACCCGCTTCGGCGATCCCGAATGCGAGGTGCTGATGCCGCGCCTGAAGAGCGACATCGTGCCGGCGCTGCTGGCCGCCTGCGACGGCATGCTCGACCAAGTCGACCTGCGCTGGCGCGACGAAGCAGCCTTGACCGTCGTGCTCGCGGCCAAGGGCTATCCGGCCAAGCCGGAGACCGGCAGCGTCATCCGCGATGTCGAGAAGGCCGAGGCGCTGGACGATGTACTTGTCTTCCATGCCGGCACGAAGCTCTCGAATGGCGATCTCGTGGCGAATGGCGGGCGGGTGCTCAATGTCGTCGCACTCGGCAAAACGGTCGGCGAGGCGCAGGCGCGTGCCTACGCGGCGGTCGACAAGATCGATTGGCCCGGCGGCTTCTGCCGTCGCGATATCGGCTGGCAGGCAGTCAAGCGCGAGGAAGGCTGACAGGACGCTCGGCGCGGCGCTATGCTGCCGCGTATGGCGAACATCGACTCCCTCTTCCCCGACTTCAAGGCGCATTGGATCGACGGGCCGGCCGGCAAGATTTTCGCACGCGTCGGTGGCGAAGGCCCGCCGCTGGTGCTGATCCACGGTTTTCCGCAGACCCATGCCGAATGGCATCGATTGGCGCCGGAGCTGGCGAAGACCCACACTGTCGTCTGCCCGGACCTGCGCGGCTATGGCTGGTCGGCGGCGCCGCATGGCGATGGCGGCAAGGAGACCTATACGAAGCGCGGCATGGGCGAGGACATCATCGCCGCGATGGAGGCGCTCGGCCATATCCGCTTCGGCGTGATCGGCCATGATCGCGGGGCGCGCGTCGCCTATCGCCTCGCACTCGACCATCCCGGCCGCGTCGAACGGCTCGTCCTGCTCGACATCCTGCCGACCGTCTCGATGTGGGAAGGCATGAACGCGGCCCGCGCCATGCAGGTCTATCACTGGACCTTCCTGGCCCAGCCCGAGCCGATCCCGGAAAACCTGCTCAAGGCCGATCCGGCCGGCTGGCTCGACCGCACCATCGCGAGCTGGAGCCGGGCGAAGAATCTCGACCTGTTCGACCCGCTGGCGATGCAGTCCTACGCGGAATCCTTCAGCGATCCTTCGCGCACGCATGCGGCCTGCGAGGATTACCGCGCCGGCGCCACCACCGATATCGAGCACGACAAGGCCGATCTCGCTGCGAACAAGCGCATCCTCTGCCCGACGCAGGTGCTCTGGGGTGAGGCCGGGATTCCAGCGAAAGGCGCAAGCCCGCTCGAGATCTGGCAGCAGACCTTCGCCCCGCTGGCCGAAGGCCAGGCCATCGATAGCGGCCACTTCCTGCCTGAAGAGAACCCGCAGGCGACGCTCGCGGCGCTGAAGCCGTTCCTGTCAAGGGAGTTGGCCTGAAAGCCGTCATTGCGAGCACAGCGAAGCAATCCAGGGGGCTGGGTGAGACGTTCAACCCAGTCCCCTGGATTGCTTCGTCGCTTCGCTCCTCGCAATGACGATGAAATTCTGTCGTGTTCGTAGGTTTGGCTGCGATGTCATCGGGGATGAGGACGGATATTGAAGCGGCGCGCGCGCCCGAGATCGCGCTCGTGCTCGGGGCCGGCGGAGCGCGCGGCCTGAGCCATATCGCGGTGCTGGAGGCCTTCGACGAGCTCGGCGTGAAGCCCGCGCGCATCTCCGGCTGCTCGATCGGCGCGATCATCGGCGCGGCCTACGCAGCCGGGCTCTCGGGGCGGGAGCTGCGCGAGCATGTGCTCGCCACCTTCCGCGACCGGGCGCGGGTGATTGCGCGCCTGCTCGACTGCCGCGTCGGCAAGCTCGCCGATCTCGTGCGCGGGCTCGGCAATCCCGTGCTGATCGACGGCGAACGCCTGCTCGACCTGTTCTGGCCGCAGGCTGTACCCGATCGTTTCGAGGAGCTAGCGATTCCGTTCACCGCGATCGCGGCGGATTATCACCGCCACGCCGTCATCGCGCTGCGTGATGGGCCGTTGACCCCGGCCGTCGCAGCCTCGCTCGCCATTCCCGGACTGGTGCGGCCGGTCGCGCTCGGCGGGCGCGTCCTGATCGATGGCGGCGCGATCGATCCCCTGCCCTATCGGGATTGGTTGGCGCCCGGCCGCATCGTGCTTGCGGTCGATGTCAGCGCGCCGATGACCGAGCCCGGCGAAGCACGCATACCAGGCGCGATGGAGGCGCTGGTCGGCGCCTCGCAGATCCTGACGCGCACGCTGGTGCAGCGCCTGATCGAGCAGGAGCCGCCGGATATCCTGATCCGCGCGGGCGTCGACGGCATCGGCGGGCTCGACTTCTTCAAGGCCAAGGCGATCCTCGCGGCGGCCGCGCCGATCAAGGACGAGGTCAAGCGAGCGCTGGGGCGGGCTCTCGAATCGCGGGGCTGACCGGCTCCGGCGCATCGCAGCGGAACCCGGGAAGCGCGGCTTCCAGTACCGCCCTGCCTTCCTCGGTCAGGATCACGGCGCGACTGTCCTTGCGGCGGCGCACCCAGTCCATCTCGAAGCAGCGGCAGGCAAGCGAAGCCGCGAGATGGCCGGCGAGATGCGGCCGGCGCTCGCTCCAGTCCAGGCAGGGCCGCAAGGCGGCGCGGCGGCTTCTGGCGGTGGCGTCCGGGTCGAGGCCCAGCGCCCTGAAGATTGCCTTGCCAGAAGCGGTCAGCGCATAGCCACCCTCGCTGGCGGCAAGGTGGCCGCCCCCCATCAGCGCATCATGGATACCGATGCCGAGCCTTCCGGCAAAATGGTCGTAGCAGGTGCGGGCCTGGCTCAATTCGGCGCCGACGCGGGACGGCAGGCGCCGGCTGGTGCCGTCGAGATTGGCCAGCACCATCAGGCCTTCCAGCGCCGTCGCGACTTCCTGCCCGGCGAGCCGGTAATAGCGATGGCGCCCCTGCACGGCGACGTCGATCAGCTTGCCCTGCATCAGCTTGGCGAGGTGGCCGCTCGCGGTCTGCGGCGCGACGCCGGCGATCCAGGCGAGTTCCTTGGCCGTCAGCGCACGTCCATCCATCAGCGCGTGCAGCATGTTGGCGCGGGCCGGATCGCCCATCAGATGGGCGATCTCCGCGAGGTAGGGGCCTTGCGTGCTCATGCCGACATGATGCGCCATCACGTGCTCGCCGCAAGCGAGAATGCTACGGCGACGGCCGTAGCATCGGGCCGCGACAGCCGCCGCGAGCGATGCCACAAGCAGGTCATGGATAACACGACCCTCCTCCTCTTCGTCACCGCGACCTTCGTGCTTGCCGGCTTCGTCAAGGGCGTGATCGGGCTCGGTTTGCCGACCATCGCGGTCGGCATCCTCGGCGTGATCATGGCGCCGGCCCAGGCAGCGGCGCTGCTGGTCGTACCCAATCTCGTCACCAATGGCTGGCAGATCGCGACCGGGCCGAAACTCGGGGCCACGCTGAAGCGGCTCTGGCCGATGCTCGCCACGATTTGCCTGGGCACATGGTCCGGCGCCGGGCTCTTGCAGCAGCAGAAGGACGGCAGCGCCACGCTCTGGCTCGGCGCCGCACTCATTCTCTATGCACTCGTCGGTTTGAAGGCGGCGAAGCTGCGCGTACCGCCGCGCTGGGAAAGCTGGCTCGGGCCTGTCATCGGCTTCACCACCGGCGTCGTCACCGCCGCGACCGGCGTCTTCGTGCTGCCGGCCGTGCCCTATCTGCAGGCGCTCGGCTTCAACAAGGACGAGCTGGTGCAGGCGCTCGGCATCTCCTTCATCGTCTCGACACTGGCGCTCTCCTTCGGGCTGATCGGAGCCGGCGCACTCAACGGCACCGTCGCCTGGCAGTCGCTGCTGGCGCTGGTTCCGGCTCTGATCGGCATGGGCGGCGGGCAGTTCATCCGCAGCCGCATCTCGCCCGCGACCTTCAAGATCTGCTTCTTCGCCGGGTTGCTGGCGCTGGGTGCCTATCTCTGCTGGCGTAGCCTCGCCTGATGGTCCGGCCCTTGCTTGGCGAAGCGGGCCGGGGCCGGCGGGTTTAACCAAGCGCTAACCATACGGGCGCAGCCTCGACCGGCAGCAACAGGAGCGCCTGCATGGATGCCTTCACCATGGTCATCATGGCCTGCGTCGCTGGAGAGGCGCATTGCGCCACCAGCCGCATCAGCGAGATGAGCTTCACCACAGTGCAGGCCTGCGAGGCGCGGATCGACGACGTCGCTCGCACGATGACCAGGGAATTCGGGAAGCGCCCTGAATTCAGGGGCCGGCAGGTGACCTATGACGTCTCCTGCATGGACCGTGCGCAGCTCGCGGCGAAATTCGGCATCGCCTCGTCGGATACGTGAGCGTCAGCGCCGCTCGCGGAAGAAATCGCGGAGCAGCGCCGCGGCTTCCGTCTCGCGCAGGCCCCCATAGACCTCCGGCGCATGGTGGCAGGTCGGACTCTCATAGAGCCTGACGCCATTCTCGACCGCACCGCCCTTGGGATCGCCAGCGCCGAAATAGAGGCGCCTGATCCGGGAGAACGAGATCGCCGCCGCGCACATCGGGCAGGGTTCGAGCGTGACGTAGAGATCGCAGCCGATCAGGCGCTCGCTGCCGATCGCCTCGCAGGCAAGCCTGAGCGCCAGCATCTCGGCATGGGCGGTCGGGTCCTTCAAGTGCAGCGTTCGGTTGCCGGCGCGGCCGAGGATCGTTCCATCCCGCACCACAACCGCGCCGACCGGCACCTCACCACGCATGGCGGCCGCCTTGGCCTCGTCGAAGGCGAGTGCCATCGCGTCCAACGCAGCGGGTGATTGCGGTTTCGACATCAAGAACCCCAGTTTTCACGCTCGCAGCAAGGGAAAGCCTCTGCTACAAGCGCCGGCTATAGCGAATAAGCGAGCCAGGCCTTTCCCGCAAAGCGGTTGTGCTCGGCCGGCTCAGGAGCAACCATGAAAGACGACGACAACAACAGAGGCCGCGGCCCGCGCAAGGGTGGCGGCGCCGGCGGCCGTGGACCCGGCTCCGGTGGTAAAGGCTTCGGTGGCAAGAGCTTCGGCAGCCGCCCCAGTGGCGAAGGTCGCGGCCCCGCGCGCGAAGGTGAGCGTAAGCCCTTCCGCAGCCGTCCCGCGGGCGATGACCGCCCCACCCGCGACGGCGAGCGCAAGCCTTTCCGCGGCCATTCGGCCGGCGACGAACGCCCGGCCCGCCGCTTCGAGCGCCCCGCCGGCACTGAGGGCGAGGCTCCGCGCCCGCGCCGCTTCGACGGCGACCGGCCGGTCCGCACCAGGACCGAGGGTGAAGGCCGTGGTTTCCGCGAGCGTTCGGGTGATGAGCGTCCGCGCCGCCCGGCGCGCACGGGCGATCGCCCCTTCGCCGGCCGCGACAGGCCGCAAGGCGACCGGCCGCCGCGTGGCGAGGGCCGCGATGGCGAGAAGCGCTTTTCGCGTCCGCGTGGGCCGCGCTTCGAGGGCCAGGACGATCGTCCGCGCCGCCCGCGCGAGGATGCGCCCGAGCGCAAGCTGATCACGGCGGATGAGCCGGAGCGGATCGCCAAGGTGATGGCGCGCGCCGGCGTGGCCTCGCGCCGCGACAGCGAGGCGATGATCGCGGAAGGCCGCGTCAGCGTGAACGGCACGGTGCTGGACAGCCCGGCCCGCGACGTGAAGCCGACCGATATCGTGCTGATCGACGGCGAGCCGTTGCCGGCCCGCGAGCGCACAAGGCTCTGGCTCTACCACAAGCCCCGCGGCGTGGTGACGACCAATTTCGATCCGGAAGGCCGGCCGACCGTCTTCGACGTGCTGCCGGAGGACCTTCCGCGCGTCTTGACCATCGGCCGGCTCGACATCAACACCGAAGGCCTGCTCCTGCTGACCAACGATGGCGGGCTGGCGCGGGTGCTGGAGCTGCCGGAGACCGGCTGGCTCCGGCGCTACCGCGTACGCGCCTTCGGCGAGGTGACGCAGGATGTGCTCGACACGGTCAAGGACGGCGTCACCATCGACGGCATCCAGTACGGGCCGGTGACAGCCCGCTTCGAGCGCCAGCAGGGTTTCAACACCTGGCTGACGGTGGATCTGCGCGAAGGCAAGAACCGCGAGGTCAAGACCGTGCTCGAGCATCTCGGGCTGACGGTGAACCGGCTGATCCGGATCTCCTTCGGCCCGTTCCAACTCGGCGAGCTCGAAGAGGGCGAGGCCGACGAGATCCGTTCGCGCGTGCTGCAGGACCAGCTCGGCACCGAGCTCGCGGCCAAGGCCGGCGCCGATTTCGAATCGCCGCGCCGCGACGCCCTGCCCGCAGCGCCGCGTCCGGCGCCGGGCGGCGACGACCGCCCCCGCCGCCGCCGCGAGCCGGTCGAGGATGAGCATGAGACCCGCCGTGAGGCGGTACGCGAATTGCGCGGCGACAAGCCCTGGACCCGCACCGTCTGGCGCGATGCCGAGACCGAGCCGCAGCGCGAGCGCAAGGCCCCGCCGCGACGCGGCGCCGACCCGAAGCTGGAGCGGCAGGAGCGCGAGGCCACCGGCGACGTGAAGCGCCGCCGCGACACGCCGATCGCCGACCCGAAGGGCAGGCGCGTGCTGGTGGAGCGCGTCCGCGCTCCCGTGGCCGAGGAACGCGAAGCCCCGACCCGCGAGAGCAAGCGCCGGCCCGACCGCCTGCCGCGCCAGCAGCGCGGCGCCCAGGAGCGAGGCGGGGATGAGGCGCGTACGTCGCGTCCTCTCACGCGCACCGGCGGAGACGAACGACCGGCGCGGCGCCCGCGCAGCGACGCTGGCGAACGCGACCGTGGCGGTGATCGCCCGTGGGAGGATCGCGCGGCGCGTGGCGAGCGTCCCGACCGCGCCCCGCGCGACGGCGCTGAGCGTCCTGCCCGCGCCTTCCGCGAACGTTCGGCCGAGGATCGCCCGCGCGGCCGCAGCTTTGGCGACAAGCCCGCCGGCAAGGGCTTCGGGGGCAAGAGCTTCGGCGCTCGTTCTTCGGAGCGCTCGGGCGACGATCGTCCGCGTGGCCGCAGCTTCGGTGACAAGCCGGCCGGTAAAGGATTCGGGGGCCGCTCCTCGGATCGCCCCGCCGGCGGCGGGCGGCCCTTCGGCGGCAAGCCGGGCGGTGGGCGACCGGGTGGCGGCAAGGGTCCGCGCCCCGGCGGCGGTGGCCCGCGTGGCAGCAAGCGCGACTAAGCGATGCGGATCGTCGGCGGACGCCTGGGCGGCCGGCCTCTGGCCGGCCTGAAACCGGGGATCGGCAATATCCGGCCGACCTCGGACCGCCTGCGCGAATCCCTGTTCAACGTGCTCGTCCATGCCTATGGCGACGCGGTCGAGGGGGCGCGCGTGCTCGACCTCTTCGCCGGCACGGGCGCGCTCGGCTTCGAGGCCTTGTCGCGCGGCGCGTGCTTCGCCCTCATGGTCGATGACGGCACGGAGGCGCGCGGCATCATCCGCGAGAACCAGATGGCTTTGGGCCTCGCCGGCTTCAGCCGCATCTTCCGCCGCGACGCGACCAAGCTCGGCCCGATCACCGGGATGGCGCCCTTCGGCCTCGTGTTCTGCGACCCGCCCTATCGCAAGGGGCTGGGCGAAAAGGCGTTGGTTTCAGCCCGCGAAGGCGGCTGGCTCGCGCCCGACGCGCTGATCGTGCTGGAAGAGGCCGCCGATGCCGAGATCAGCCTGCCGGAGGGCTTCGAGGAGCTGGAGCGGCGCGGCTATGGCGAGACGCAGGTGCTGCTGCTGCGGACGAAACCGTAGCTCTCGAAGCGAGACGGCACAAGGTTCAGCTTCGGGTCGGTAGCGGTCATGCCGCGCCAGATGCCTGTGCGTCCAATCTGGCTACGATCTCCGCGATCATCGGCGCGGTCTTAGTCAGCACCGGGTCCTCGCCCGATCGGGAGTATTCGCCTTCGTCGAACGCCAGAAATACGTCCCAGAGTAGCTCGTGCACGGGTGTGTTTTCATTCGCACGATCCACCATCGGCCCATGGAAACCATTGACGATGAAGTCACCCAATTCGAACTCGACCTCTCCTCGATGGAAGCCTCGAGCGAGAGCCTCGGCGACCCCTTGGAACAGCAGGTTCACGTCGCCGCCAGCGAACGAAGCACTCCAACGCTGGATATCGGTCTCGGAAATCGCTGCTGTGGATCGGCCAATTTCGCCTCGCTCCAGCCTGCTCAGGCGAAGTCGCATCTCGTCGATCAAAATATGCATCGCTCGGACCTGGTCGCGTTCCATCCTCGGAGGCGCAATATACCGAGTTTACCGAGCACAAGCATGCCGTCCGCGACCATCACGGCTTCGCAGTTGATGTCTCCGAGGATAACCGTGTCGCGGCCCAGAAAGGTCCCCTAAGGGTCGACAGCAGACTCCATTTCCCCTCACCTTCTCCCAAACAGCTTCTCGATATCCGAGAGCTTCAATTCGACATAGGTCGGCCGGCCGTGGTTGCACTGGCCGGAATTGGGCGTGATCTCCATTTCGCGCAGCAGCGCGTCCATCTCCTCGGGGCGCATGCGGCGGCCAGCGCGGACCGAGTTGTGGCAGGCCATCGTCGCCAGAACATGGTCGAGCCGGCGTTCCAGCGAGCCGGCGGTACCATGCTCGGCCAGCGCATCCGCGACATCGCGGACGAGGCGCTGGAGATTGCCGCCCGCGAGCTGGCTCGGCGCCTCGCGCACCAAGACCGCGCCCGGCCCGAAGGATTCGAGCACGAGGCCAAGACTTTCGAGCTCGCTGCCCGCCGCGATCAGGCGGTCTGCATCGACGGGATCGAGTTCGACCACCTCGGGCAGCAGCAGAGGCTGGCGGGCGATGCCGTTGCGGGCGCGCTCGGCCTTGAGGCGCTCATAGACGAGGCGTTCATGGGCAGCGTGCTGGTCGACGATGACGACGCCCTCGCGGGTCTGGGCGACGATATAGGTCTCGTGGACCTGGGTACGGGCGGCGCCGAGCGGCCGGTCGAGCGCATCGGCCGAGGGCTCGGCGAGATGCGCGCGGGCATCGGCCGAGGGCGCGGCAAAGTCGGAGAAGCCGGATTGCGGCGCACTCATCGGGAGCGGGGCCGGTACGTTCCAGCTCTGCGCCTGCGGGAAAGCGGGGCGCGGGATCGCGTTGCCGCTGCCGCCCATCGAGAGCACGGCGCGAAAAGCATCGAGCGTGCGGGCGCCGCCCGTGGTGGTGGCGCGGTGACCGGCGGCGGCGAGCGCCGCCTTCAGGCCGGAGACGACGAGGCCGCGCACCAAGGCGGGATCGCGGAAGCGGACCTCGCTTTTGGCGGGGTGCACGTTGACGTCGACCGAGCGCGGATCGCAGCCGATATCGAGGAAGAGCACCGGATGCCGGTCGGAGGGCACGACATCGGCATAGGCGCCGCGCACGGCCGAGAGTAGCAGCTTGTCGCGCACCGGACGGCCGTTGACGGACAGGTGCACGCCGGCCGAGGTGCCGCGATGGAAGGTCGGCAGGCCGGCGAAGCCCGAGATGCGGAAGCCCTCGCGCTCGGCATCGATGCGGAGCGCGTTCTCGGGGAAGTCGCGGCCGAGCGCCCGGCCAAGACGGCGCAGCAGGCCCTCCTCGCCGATCGGCTCGGCCGGCCAGTCGAAGGCGCTGATATGCTCGCCCTCCAGCGAGAAGCGGATTTCGGGGTGGGCGATGGCGAGCCGCCGCAGCATCTCGGAGACGGCCTGCGCCTCGGCCCGGTCGCTCTTCAGGAACTTCAGGCGGGCCGGGGTGAAGATGAAGAGGTCCGAAACCTCGATGCGCGTGCCGGGCGCCGCAGCGACAGGGCGGACAACGCCCTTCTCGCCGGCTTCGACGACGAGGCCCGAGCCTTGCGCGGCATCGCGCCGGCGGGTCGCGATCGACAGCCTTGCGACCGAGCCGATCGAGGGCAAGGCCTCGCCGCGGAAGCCGAGCGTGTCGATGGCGAAGAGATCGCCGTCGGGTAGCTTCGAAGTGGCGTGACGGTCGACGGCGAGTTCGAGGTCTTCCGGCGTCATGCCGGCGCCGTCATCGACGACGCGGATCAGTTCGCGCCCACCGCCGGTGATGGTCACGGCGATGGCGCGCGCGCCGGCATCGATCGCGTTCTCGACCAGTTCCTTCACGGCGGCAGCCGGCCGCTCGATCACCTCGCCAGCGGCGATGCGGTCGACCAGGACGGGATCGAGGCGGCGGACAGTCATGGCGCTCGGGCAGTCATCGCAAAAGGGCTCGTCATTCTCGGGCGGAGCGAAGCGCGGACCCGAGAAGCTCCTTCCAAAAGAGGCTCCCGAGCCTTCGTGTCACGAGATGCTCGGGTCAAGCTCGAGCATGACGCCCACCCAGCGACTCAGGCCCGCCCCTCGGCAAGATAGCGCTTGGCGAGGAGCTTCGCTTCTTCCACGGCCGGCTGGTCGAAGGGGTCCACACCCATCGCGTAGCCGGTCAGGATCGTCTCCAGCATGAAATGCATCAGCATCTCGCCATGGCTGGTCTCGTCGATGCGCTCGACATGGAAGCGGCGGACCGCGCAGCCGTTCTTGGCGAAGGTATCGATCATGGCGATGCCTTGCGCCGCGACGAGATCGCCGATGGTCTTGCCGGCGAAATCGGCCTGCCCGATCTTCTCGGCGAGGCCGGCATCGATCTGGGGGCCCTTGCCCTTCACGCTGGTGGTGATGACCGTGAAGAACTTGTCCTTCGGGCCGGCGAGATAGAGCTGCTGCTGCGAATGCTGGTCGACGGGGCCGAGCGCGCCGACAGGCTGCGTGCCCTGCCCGTCCTTGCCGAGGCTCTCGGCCCAGAGCTGCATCCACCAGCGCGTGAGCAGCGCGAGCTTGTCGGCATAGGGCATGAGCACGGCGACGTTCTTGCCCGAGCGCATCGCGGCGAGATGCAAGGCCGCTCCAATGGCGGCCGGCGTCTCGCGCACATCCTTGCCGGCGAAGAGCGGCGCCACCGCCCGGCCGGCGCCGAGCCTGAGCGCCTCGATATCGAGGCCGAGCACGGCGGCAGGCAGCAGGCCGCAATTGGTCAGGACGGAATAGCGGCCACCGACATCGGTATGGTGTTCGAGGAAAGGCGTGCCGAAAGGCTCCAACAGCGCGCGCAAGGGATGCAGCTTGCCGGGCTTCGCAGGCTCGGACAGCCCCTCGAAATGCGTGCCGATCTCACGGTCGGTCAGATGCGCGCCGCGCAGGGCCTCGATCGCCGCGATCGACTGGAGCAGGGTTTCGCCGGTGCCGCCCGATTTCGAGATGGCGACGAACTTGGTCGTCTTGAGCGGCAGCCTGGCCAGCAACGCCGCATAGGTCGCTGGGTCGAGATTGTCGATGAAATGGACGCGCACGCCGGAGGTGAACTGCGAGAGGCCCGCGATGCCGTAGCCGGTGAGCTGCGCCAGGGTCTGGCCGCCGAGGCTGGAGCCGCCGGTGCCGAGAACCAGCACATCGGTGGTACCGCCCGATTTCAACCGATGGGCCGCGGCCTTGACCGGGCCGAGATCGGCGGTGTCGCTCGGCAGCTTCAGCAGCGGGAGCGAGCCGTCTTTCGCCTGCTCTTGGAGCTTCGCCAGCGCGGGCTTGAGATCGGCCAGCGCCGTCTCGAAGGCCGCATCGGGAATACCCCCTTTGCCGACCTTGGATTCGAGCGCGAGATCGAAGCTTTGTTGAAGCATGAACCTATCCGTATCGACGAGAAGACGAAGGCTATTTCAGACCAGCGCGACGGGCTTGCCAACAGCCTGGACGAGCAGTTCGGGGTTGCCGAACAAGCGCTGCGCGACGCGCTTGACGTCATCGAGCGTCACCGCGGCGAAGAGGCCGTTGCGGCGGGCGAGGAAATCCGGCGTATCGCCGCGCAGCGCCAGCGCCAGCAATTCTCCGGCGATCTTCGGCGAGGTGTCGAAGCGCAGCGGGTAGGAGCCGATGATATAGCGCTTGGCCTCCTCGACCTCGTGCTCGGTCGGGCCTTCCTCGGCGAGCTTCAGCATCTCCTCGCGGATAACCTTCATCGCAACGGCGGCGCGATCGTTGCGGGTGGCGGTGCCACCGACCAGCATCGCGCTCTCGCGCATGGGCATCAGGCTTGAGGAGACGCCATAGGCGAGGCCGCGCTTCTCGCGCACCTCCATGAACAATCGCGAGGTGAAGGCGGAGCCGCCGAGGATATGGTTCAGCACGCTCGCGGTCATGAAATCCGGATCGTCCCACATCAGGCCGGGACCGACGAAGCGCAGCACGGTCTGCGGCACGTCGAGATCGATGACATGGGTCTGGCCGAGCCCCTGAATCGGCAGGGGTTGAGCCGGGCGCGGCCGCGCCTCGCCCTTGGGCAGGCCGCCGAAGAGCGCATCGAGCCGGCCGGCAAGCTCGGCTGCGGTAATGTCGCCGACGACAACGATCTTGAGGCCCGCGCGATCGAGCAGCGTAGGCCGCAGTGCCTTCAAAGCCGGCGCCTCCAGCCGGGAGACGCTGTCGATATCGCCCTTCTCGGGCCGACTATAGGCATGCCCCGGGAAAGCCGCGGCATAGAGCGCGTTTCGGCACATCACTTCGGGATTCTTCGCCTGGCGCTGCAGGCCGGCGATGATCTGGGCGCGGACGCGGGCGACGGCGTCGGCATCGAAACGCGGCTGGTTGAGCGCCAGGCCGAGCAGCTCGAAAGCGGTGTCGCGATGCGTGGAAAGCGTCTGGAGATAGCCGTGGAAATCATCGCGGCGGGCATCGAAGCCGAGGCTGATGGCATGGTCGGCCATCCGGCCCTGAAAGGCCTCGGCATCGAGATCACCGGCGCCCTCGTCGAGCAGGCCGGAGATGAGATAGGCGCTTCCGGCGGCATTCTCGGGATCGCGACTGGCGCCGCCATCGAAGGCGAAATCGACCGCGATCAGCGGCAGGCTGTGCTCCTCGACCAGCCAGGCCTCGACGCCGCCGGGCGAGCGGACGGTCTGGACGGCGATGGCGGGGCCGGCAGTATTGAGCTTGGGCGTCGGAATCGGGGCGTTCATGGCGCTTCCTGTCGGCGGGACGCGAAGGCCCCGCCCGTTCGAACACGGGACGGCGGCGGTCAGGCCGGCAGCAGCAGGCCGGTGACGCTGCGATCAGGCTTGAGATAGCGGCGCGCCGCCTCGATCACGGCGTCGCGTCCGACGGCCTCGATCCGCTGGGGCCAGGCGAGCACGTCTTCGACCGTCTCGCCCACGGCCAGCGCCGAGCCGAAGATGCGGGCCAGCGAGGACTGGTTGTCGCGGGCGAAGACCGTCTCGGCCACCAATCGGGTGCGGGCGCGGGCAAGTTCGAGCTCGCTCGGCCCGTCCGCCAGGAAGGCGGCGAGCGCCGCATCGAGCCCCGCTTCCATCGCCGCCATCTCGACGCCGGGGCGCGGGCTGGCGGAGAGCTGGAAGGCGGCGCGATCGACCATCGAGCCCATGAAATAGGCGCTGGCGCCGGCGGCCAGCTCGTCCTCGACGCAAAGCCTGCGATAGAGGCGCGAGGTCGTGCCGCCACCGAGTATCTCGGCGACCAGTTCAAGCGCGAGAACCTCGTCGCGCTCGCCGGCCGTATAGGTCGGGGTCAGCCAGCCGCGGCGCAGCGATGGCTGCTGCACGCGCGGGTCGTTGAGCTGCACGCGTCGCGAGGCGCGGGGTTCCGGCTCGACCGGGCGGGAGCGGACGGGCGCCGCGCCGCGGGCCGCGATCCTGCCATAGGTGTCCTCGGCGAGGCGACGGACCTCGGCGGCATCGGTGTCGCCGGCGACGACGAGGATCGCGTTCTCGGGCGTGTAGAAGCGCTGGTAATAGGCGAAGGCATCGTCGCGGCTGAGCCGCTCGATCTCGTGCTCCCAGCCGATGATCGGCGTGCCATAGGGATGGTGGAAGAATAGCGTCGCCGAAAACTCCTCGCCGAGCTGGGCGGCGGGATCGGAATCGACGCGCATGCGCCGCTCCTCCAGCACCACGTCGCGCTCGGGGGCGACCACGCCCTCGTCGAAAGAGAGGCCGGTCATCCGATCGGCCTCGTAATCCATCATCGCGCGCAGATGCTCCTTCGGCACGCGCTGGAAATAGGCGGTGTAGTCGAAGGAGGTGAAGGCATTCTCCTGGCCGCCGTAGCCGGCGACGATCTTCGAGAACTCGCCGGCCGGCCAGCGTTCAGTGCCCTTGAACATCAGGTGCTCAAGGAAATGCGCGATGCCGGACTTGCCAACCGGATCATCGGCCGAACCGTTGCGATACCAGACCATGTGCGTGACGACCGGGGCCCGCCGGTCCTTCACCACGACCACATCAAGGCCGTTGGCCAACCGGAACGCTTCGACCGGCTCCGCCAGGTCGGTCCGGTGCGCATGACTGTTCACCTCGGGTCGTCTCCACGCTCAGACAAGAAAGGGCGGGCACGATGCGCCCGCCCCTGATAGCCAACTTGGTCAAGCCATCGCCTTTCGGCAAGAGGCGGCAAGGTCCCTCGGGAGTCGGATCACCGGCCCGTCATCGGCTTCTGGCCGGTCACGAACTCCCGCTCGCCGACAGCCTGCGTGTCCTCGACCGGGCCGCTCCGGCCCGGGCCGAGCGCAGCAGTGCCAGCCGGGCGGCGATAGCCGGTCGGCGGCTCGATCAGGGTGCGGCGCGGCGGCTCGGAGCCGTAGGTCAACTGCTTCTCGGCCTCTTCGTTGTAGTGAGCGGCCTGTTCCTTGCCGATGCGGATCGGCTCGATGACATCGCGGTAGAGGTCGTTATCGCCACGCGCAGGCGCGGCAGGCCTCTGCGACGCGGTGGTGGTGCGGCCGCGACGGATTTCCTGCGGGGAGAGCATCGGGTTGTCGCGCACACCATCGGCCGGGACGTAACGGCGGGTACCCTCATCCTTGCGGCGCTCCACATCCGGATCCTTCGGCCAGGCGGCATTGCGCGCGCTAGCGGATTGCTGCGGCGGCGGCAGGGTCGAGTTCGGCGGCACGACCAGCGGAGCCCGCTCGCGATAGTCGATATCGGGAGTACTCTTGCCGAACGTGCCTTCCAGCAGGTTCTTGAACAGCATGCCGTCCTGCGCAAAGGCGGGCGACGCCCCGAGCAGAAGCCCGCCGGCGATGAGCAGATGAGCCACGCGAATGCGTTCGGCCATGTCAAATCTCCCTTCGGACGATCTCGCCCCGTCTAAAACCCAGACGAACGGCAAAACAATGGCGAGGCCGTCGTTAAGCTGTGTTTTCCGCGCTCGGGCGGAAGGACTCATATAGCAGACCGAGCACCCCGACAACGATCGCGACATCGGCGATGTTGAAGATATACCAGCTGAAATTGCCCCAGTGGAAATGCACGAAGTCGACGACGGCGCCATAGACCGCGCGATCGAGCCCATTGCCGAGCGCTCCACCGATGATCAGCGCGAGGCTGAACACCGTGAAGCCCCGCTGCTCGCGCCACATCCAGCGCCAGAGCCAGATCGCCGCGACGAAGGAGATGACGACCAGGAACCAGCGGCCGAGATCGGTGCCCTGCTGGAACAGGCCGTAGGAGATGCCACGGTTCCAGGCGAGGACGATCGTCAGGAAGGACGCGAGATCGTACGGCCCGTTCTCGGCCAGCCCAACGCTGTAGAGCAGCCAGCATTTCAGGAGCTGATCGGCGACGAAGACGATCAGAACCGTGGCAAGGCCGAAACGACGGGCAGGCGTCATCAGGCGCGCACTCCCAGCTCCTTCAGAGCCTTGGCATCGCGCGGCGTCACCTGCGGATAGGCCTTGTCGGCCGTCGCCGGATCGAAATACTTCCAGGAGCGGGCGCATTTGATCCCGGTCGCGCGATGCGGCACGACCGCGACGCCCGGCACGTCGGCGAGGCGGAAGGCGTCGGCCGGCCCCTCCCCACTCTCGACGCGGATGCCGGAGGTGATGCTGATCTCGGCGAGATCAGCGCCGGAGAGCGCGGCATAGAGATCGCTGTCGGAGACGAAGACCTGTGGGGCCGCTTCAAGCGAGGAGCCGAGGCGCTTGCCCGCGCGCTCCAGCTCCAGCGCGCCGGTGACGACGCGGCGCACGCGGCGGATTTTGGCCCAGCGCTCGGCCAGTTCCGGATTGAGCCAATTCGCCTTCGCTTCCGCGAAACGCTCGAGATGGACCGAGCCCTCGCCCACCTTCTGATCTGGATAACGGTCGAGCCAGGCTTCCTCGGCGGTGAAGACCAGGATCGGCGCGAGCCAGGTCGTCAGGCAGCGGAAGAGATGATCGACGACCGTCAGCGCGCTCTTGCGGACATGGCTGGAGAGCGGGTCGCAGTAGAGCGCGTCCTTGCGCACGTCGAAATAGAAGGCCGAGAGCTCGGTGTTCATGAACTGCGAGAGCAGGAATACGACCTTCTTGTAGTCATAGGTGCGATAGGCTTCCTCGACCTGCGGGCCCAGCTCGGCGAGGCGGTGCAGCATCAGCCGCTCCAGCTCCGGCATGGTCTGCGGATCGGAGACGCGGACATCCTCGCTGAAATGAGCGAGCGTGCCGAGCATCCAGCGCATCGTGTTGCGCAGCTTGCGATAGGTCTCGACGAAGGTCTTGAGAATCTCCTTGCCGATGCGCAGGTCGTCCGAATAGTCGGCGGCCGCGACCCAGAGGCGCAGGATGTCGGCGCCGGAATCCTGGATGACGGTCTGGGGCGCGGTGACGTTGCCCTTCGACTTCGACATCTTCTCGCCCTTCTCGTCCAGGCAGAAGCCATGGGTCAGGACGATATCGTAGGGCGCCCGGCCGCGCGTGCCGCAGCTTTCGAGCAGGCTCGAATGGAACCAGCCGCGATGCTGGTCCGAGCCTTCGAGATACATCACCCGGTCCTTGCCGCCATCGCCGCGACGCCGGGCGCGCAGGTCGGCCCGCTTCTCCAGCGTGAAGGCATGGGTCGAGCCCGAATCGAACCAGACGTCGAGCACGTCGGTGACGCGCTCATACCTGGCCGGATCGTAGCCGAAGGGCTTGAGGAAGCGGGCGCCATCCGTGTCGGTGAACCAGGCGTCGGCACCCTCGGCCTCGAAGGCCTCGGCGATGGCAGCGTTCACCCCGGCATCGACGAGGACCGCCTTGGTCTCCTTCTCGACGAAGACCGTGATCGGCACGCCCCAGGCACGCTGGCGCGAGACGACCCAGTCTGGCCGGTTGGCGATCATGCCGGTGATGCGGTTCTCGCCGGCGGCAGGGACCCATTCGGTCTCCTTGATCGCCTTGAGCGCGCGGTTGCGCAGGGTGTCGGTGTTGCCGCCTGCGACCAGCTGCGGATCGGCGGCATCCGGCGCGCCGGCCTCGCCGATCGGCTTGTCCATGGCGATGAACCATTGCGGCGTGTTGCGGAAGATCACCGGCTTCTTCGAGCGCCAGCTATGCGGATACTGATGCTTAAGGCGGCCGCGCGCGATGATGTTGCCGGCCTCGACCAGCGCCTTGATGACGACGTCGTTGGCATTGCCCTTGTCGCCCTTGTCGGTGATGACCTGCGCGCCCTCGAAGCCCGGCGCCTCTTTGGTGAAGCGGCCATCGGCATCGACGGTATAGGGGATACGGGTCTCGATGCCGCGTTCGGTGAGCTGGCGGCCATTGGCCATCCAGACGTCGAAGTCTTCGCGGCCATGGCTCGGCGCGGTGTGGACGAAGCCGGTACCGGCATCGTCGGTGACATGGTCGCCGTCGAGCAGCGGGACGACAAAGTCGTAGCCGCGGCCGCGCAGCGGGTGAGCGGTGGTCAGCGTCGCGAGATCATCGGCGGAGACATCCGAAACGAGTTCGAAGGCTTCGACCTTCGCCGCCTTGAAGACGCTCTCGGCGACATTCTTGGCGATGATGTAGATCGCGCCGGTCTTGGCCCAGTTGTTCTCGGGCGCAGCCGTGACCTTGTAGAGTCCGTAGGCGATCTTGTGATTGTAGGAGATCGCGCGATTGCCGGGGATCGTCCAGGGGGTCGTCGTCCAGATCACCACTCCCGCGCCGGCGAGCGCGGCCGGACCGGTCAGCACCGGGAACGGCACGAAGATCGTGTCGCTCGTATGCTCCTCGTACTCGACCTCGGCCTCGGCCAGCGCAGTCTTCTCGACCACCGACCACATCACCGGCTTGGAGCCGCGATAGAGCTGGCCGGTCTCGGCGAATTTCATGATCTCGCGAGCGATCTGCGCCTCGGCCGGGTAGGCCATGGTCAGGTAGGGGTTGGCCCAGTCGCCCTCGACGCCGAGGCGCTTGAACTCCTCGCGCTGGACATCGACCCAGTGTTCGGCGAAGGCGCGGCATTCCCTACGGAACTCGACGACGGGCACGTCGTCCTTGTTCAGCCCCTTGGCGCGATACTGCTCCTCGATCTTCCACTCGATCGGCAGGCCATGGCAGTCCCAGCCCGGCACATAGTTGGAATCGTAGCCGAGCATCTGCTGCGAGCGCGTGACGAGGTCCTTCAGCACCTTGTTCAGCGCATGGCCGATATGGATGTTGCCGTTGGCATAGGGAGGGCCGTCGTGGAGCACGAACCTATCGCGCCCCTGCCCCGCTTCGCGCAGCTTGCGATAGAGGTCCATCTTCGCCCAGCGGGCGAGCAGTTCCGGCTCGCGCTGCGGCAGGCCGGCGCGCATCGGAAACTCGGTCTGCGGCAGGAAGAGCGTCTGCGAATAGTCGACGCCGTCGGCAGCGGTCTCGGTGGCTTTGGCGGTGCTGGTCTTGTCGGTCATCATCCGGCTCGGACAGTCGGGACGGCGGGCCGGTCGAGGCCTCGGGCATCCACGCGTAAAACGGGAAAAGCGGTCTTCAACCCGGACTGCGCAAGCGCCCGCGCCAATCTAGCGCGAGGCGGCAGCCGGGCCCGTAATTCGCCGGGAGAGATCGATCAGCATGGCGCGTTCTGCGGGCATGAAGGGCTTCTAGCAGGCGCGGCCTACGGAAGGAAGGGCGGCGTTCCCGCCAGGATGTCGCGTGCGCGGGCGCTATCGGCATCCATCTGGGCGATCAGGGCCGGGAGCGAATCGAACTTCTCCTCGCCTCTGAGCCAATCGACGAAGGCGACATCGACGCGCTGGCCGTAGAGGTCCCCGGAGAAATCGAAGACGAACGTCTCGAGCCGCGGCGCGCCATCGTCGAAGGTCGGGCGGCGGCCGAAGCTCGCGACGCCGTCATGCCAGGTACCGTCGATCTTCATGCGGACCGCATAGATGCCGTGACGCAGCTTGCAGTCGCGGGAAAGCTGCATGTTGGCGGTGGGGTAGCCGAGCTCGCGCCCACGCTTATCGCCATGAGCGATCAGCCCGCGCACCAGCCAGGGCCGGCCGAGGAAGGTCGCGGCGCGCGCGACGTCGCCGGCTTCCAGCGCCGTGCGGATCAAGGTCGAGGAAACCGGCTCGCCCTGCCAGGAATAGGGCGCGACGACCGAAACGGGCACGCCTATGGCAAGGCCATGGGCCTGCAGCATTTCCGGCGATCCGGTGCGGCCTTTGCCGAAATGGAAGTCGTAGCCGCAGACCAGGCCGGCGGCGCCGAGCCGGCCGATCAGCAGATCATCGACGAATTGCTCCGCCGGAAGCGCCGCGATCTCTCGGTCGAAGGGCAGGACGAAGACCTGGGGCAAGCCGGCCTCCGCCAGCAGTTCCAGCTTGAGCTGCGGCGAGGTCAGCCGGAAGACCGGCTCCTCCGGCCGAAAGACGCTGCGCGGATGCGGCTCGAAGGTAAAGGCGGCTGGCCTGCTGCCAAGCTCGGCAGCGAGGGATGCGGCGCGGTGCGCCAGCTCGGCATGGCCGCGATGGACACCGTCGAAATTGCCGAGCGCCAGCACGGCACCGCGCAACGCTTCGGGGATGGGCTTGTCGAGGTCGAGGACCACGGCCGTCGGCTCGGGAGGCTGCGGCGCATCGGCTTGGGATGGCATCGATCGGAAACGTCCACCTGCCCCAGCAAACAGGGCGATGACCGTCTTTGCGGCGAAGCCCGGCGGGGCGTCAAGGCCGCGGGCCGGTTGTGCCCTTCAGCCGCGCGGCTTCGGCGGCATCGCGACCCAGGCCTCGCCCTCCATCACGGCCTTGCCGTCGACGAGGCACTCGCAGAAGAACCGGACCCGGCGGCGCTCCGCGACGAGCTCGACGACCTCGACGCGGGCGATGACGACGTCACCGATCTTGACCGGGGCCAGAAAGGTCAGCGTCTGCGAGAGATAGACCGCGCCGGGCCCCGGCAACCGCGTGCCGAGCAGGGCGGAGACTAGGCTCGCCGTCAGCATGCCATGGGCGATGCGTTGGCCGAATTTCGTGTTGGCGGCGAAATGATCGCAGAGATGGATCGGGTTGGCGTCGCCCGAGAGCTCGGCGAAAAGGGCGACGTCCCGCTCCATCACCGTCCGCATCAGGCTTTCGCTCTGCCCGACGGCCAGATCCTCGAAGGCATGAACGGTATAGAGCCCGCCGGGCATCGGCTGAACGGCCATGGATCACGCGCGGCCCGCGAGCCTGCGCCCTCCTGTCTGCAATCCGGTTAAGCATCTCGCAACCGCAACATGAGCGCAATTGGACTTTGGTGCGGCGCACACCCCTACCCTTGCGTCACTTCGGCATCGGATTAACCGGTTCGCAAGGCGGGCCGGCTATCTACTCAGGCGAGCGGCACGGCGCCGGCATCTCCCAGCACCGCAACCGTCATGCCTGGAGCATCAGAATGGCTCTCGACCCATCCATGCCGATCCTCGTCGTCGACGATTACCAGACGATGGTCCGCATCATCCGCAACCTGCTGAAGCAGCTCGGCTTCGAGAATGTCGACGATGCCTCGGACGGCTCGGCCGCGATCTCGAAGATGCGCGACAAGAAATACGGCCTCGTGATCTCCGACTGGAACATGGAGCCGATGAGCGGCTTCGAACTGCTCCAGAAGGTGCGCGAGGAAACGGCACTTGCGGAGACGCCGTTCATCATCGTCACCGCCGAATCGAAGACCGAGAACGTCGTCGCGGCCAAGAAGGCCGGCGTCAGCAACTACATCGTCAAGCCGTTCAACGCCCAGACGCTGAAGACCAAGATCGAATCGGTCTGCGCCGCCGCCTGAGGCGCGCCCGTCATTGCGAGCGAAGCGAAGCAATCCAGGCGGACCGGGTTGAACGCTTCGGCCCAGTCTCCCTGGATTGCTTCGTCGCTTCGCTCAACGCAATGACGGAGGAGCAGTTCCACGATCTCACCAGACCAGATGCGGCATCGCGTAGGCCGGGCGATGTGTCTGCCGGCCGAACCAGCCGTGACGCTCCTCCCATGACGCTTCCATCAGATCCTGGGCGTGGATGCCGGCCAGCACCATGATGCCGGCCGCGCCGAAGGCATCGGCACCGGCGATGTCGGTACGGATGGCATCGCCCACCGCGCAGATCCTATCACGGGCGATCGAGGTACCCCGCGCCTTCTCGGCCGCAGCAACCGCCGCCTCGTAGATCGGCCGATGCGGCTTGCCGGCATAGATCACCTTGCCGCCGATCTCCTCATAGGCCAGCGCGACCGAGCCGGCGCAGGGGATGATGCGGCCGCCACGCTCGACGACGAGGTCGGGATTGGCACAGATCAGAGGCAAATTGCGCGCGGCGAAACCGGCGAGCAGATCGGCATAGGTCGCCGCCGTGTCCTTCTCGTCGTCGAACAGACCCGTGCAAAGCACATAGGCCGCCTCGTCGGGGGAAGTCTCGCGCACGTCGAGCCCGGCGATCAGCGGCAGGTCGCGGTCGGGACCGAGCCGGTACATCGGCTGGCCGGCGCGCTCGCGGATCAGGGAGCGGCAGACATCGCCCGAGGTGACGATCGCGTCCCAGGCCTCGCGCGGCACCGCGAAACCGTCGAGCTGGCCGGTGATCACGTCCGCCGGGCGCGGCGCGTTGGTGACGAGCACGACGCTGATGCCATGCTGACGCATCCGCATCAGCGCGGCGATCGCATCGCGATAGGCGGCGACGCCGTTATGGACCACGCCCCAGACATCGCACAGGCAGAGATCGAAACGATCCGCGACGTCGGAGAAGCCCGCAAGCGGAAGGGTGGAAGCGATCCCCGATGGCGACACTGTCTCGATCTCCGGCGGTTTTATGGAAAAGGCGAGCTTCGCCCTTCAACAAGGCCTGATCTAGACGGGATTCGCGGGAAGCGGAACCGAAGACCGCGGCAGACCGCCGCGCGTCAGGCGCTGGCGCGGCGTAGCACGGCCCGGAAGGGCAGCCGCTCCGGGCGCGTGTCCTGGGAGACAGCGTCAGGACGGGCGGCGGCAGCTTGCGCAGCCCGATCCCGCCCGAGGAGGCGATCGACGATATTCTCCGGCGGGCGCGCGATTTCGGCCGGGGCGGGCGGCGGCGGGGCCACGGCAACAGCGGTGGCAGGTTCCGGCTCGGCGAAGACCTCGGGCTTGACTGGGCGCGGCGGCGAGAAGGCCAGCCCCTGTCCCATCGTGGCCCCGAGCTCGATCATGTCGGCGGCGACGGGATTGTCCTCGACCTGATCGGCCACAAGCGTGACCGACATGCGAGCCAGCAAGGCGGCGAGATCGCCGGCATCGATATCGCTCTGGACGCGCCCTTCCACATGGGCCTGCAGCAGGGCAGCGGGCGCCTTCACATAGCGGATGCCCCGGTCGAACAGGGCGCGCGGATCGAGACGCAGGTCCACCAGTTGGTCGAGCGCGAAACGCACGCCGTTCGCCGACATCGCACCGAGCAGGCCGAGACTGGTCGGATCGAGCTCGCGGAAGACCGCCTGCGGCATCTCGACGACGAGATGGGCGGTATGGTCGCGATACTTGTCGAGAATGCGGGTGAGCGTAGCCAACGCCCGCGACGAACTCCAGGTCGCGTGGCTGAAATTGCAGGAGACGAAGATGCCGCCGTCCTTCGAGCCGAGATGGCGGGCGATCGCCAGCGCCCGCGTCAGGACGAGCGCGTCCAGCGTCGGCCCGAAGCCGCGCGTCTCGACGGTCTCGATGAATTCGTGCGGCAGGAGCAGCGTGTTCTCGTCGAGCCTCAGGCGCGCCAGCGCCTCGTAGCCGCATGTCCGGCGCTGCGGCAGCGAGACGATCGGCTGCAGATGGACTTCAAGCCGGCCTTCGCTTAGGGCCTTGCCGATCAGGGCTGCCCGTTCGGCCTCGGCCTCCTCCCGCGCCGCGGCGGCTGCGGCAGCGCGCTCGGCTGCGAGCTTCTCAGCCCGCGCCCGGCGGGCCGCTTCCGGGTCGAGCACGACCTCGGGTATCGGCGCGGAGACTGCAACCGGAGCCGGTTCCGGCAAGCGCGACAGGACGTTCTCGTGATCGGCAAGCGTCGTCGCGACCTGATGGATCAGATCGCCGAGCAGGCCGACCTCGGCCGTCAATTCATGGATCGCGGCGCGCGCCGGCGCGGCATCGGCATCGCGCATCGGCATCTGCTCGACACGCTGCGACAGGGCATCGAGGCGAATGGCATTGGTGGCGAGCCGGACCTTGACCTCGCCGAGCCCGGCCATGGCCTGCTCGTGCCGGGCCAGCCCGCGCCGCTCGAAGGCACGCATCGCCAGCATGACTCCTGCCCCGGAGGCCAGAAGGCCGAGCGCCGAGCCGAGCCCGCCGGGTAGCAGGATCGCGACCGCGGCGCCGGCCGACAGGCCGGTCACGGCGCCGGCGAGAGGGTGTAGAGCTTTCAAGCGGGCAGGTGCCACGGCAGCGTTCGCGCTACGTCAGGAATCGGAATGGGGAACGAATCACAGTCTCGGGTAGCAGATTACCCTTGCCGGCGCGGTTATGCGAGCGATCCGCCCCAGTTTCGCCACACAAGGCACAACGGCCGAGACTTATGGCTTGTTCAGATCGAGCGCGGTCAGGATCCGATCGGTGACCGAACCGGCAAAGCCACGCTTTTCGAGGAAAGCGCGCGGGTCCTGCGCGAAGGGCGGAGATTTCTCCCGCAGCTGCGCGAGCGCCCTGGCCCGCCTCTCCGGATCGGCATCGGCCGCGGCGTCGAGAGCCTGGCCGAGCAGGCTGAGCGGGCTGGAATCGGCGGCCAGCATCGCCGCATAATTATCGGACGCCTTTCCCGAGCCGACCAGATAGGCGCCGAGGAATGCGTAGAAATCATAGCGCGCCGGCCGGGCGACGCTGAGCGAGATCGCCTTTTCGAGAAGGGGCAAACCCTCGGCCGAGCGATCAAGCCGAACGTAGAGCGCTCCGACATCGGCGAGGATGTCAGGGTCGTAGGGATTGCGCGTCAGCGCCTCCCGGCCCATCTGGATCGCCTCGTCGGTCGCGCCGCGCAGCAGCAGCACCTTCATCAGCGCCTGATAGGCCCGCGCACCCGACGGCGCCAGGCGGATCGCGGTGAGCGCGGCCGCGAGGGAGCGGTCGAGCGACGAGCGCCTGTTATCCGCCTCGTCTTGCTGGGCCACGCCCTGCTGAGTCGGGCCGGCATGCTCGCCGAGCGTCATGATCGCGAGATGAGCCCAGGCCGGATAGAAGCCCGGTTCCTGCTCCACGAGCTGGGCCAGACAGACCCGGGCCGCCAGATGCATCTCGGGCTTCATGGAACGGCGGGCCTCGAAGGCCGTCAGGATGCAGCGTATGGCGGGGGACGTCGCGACGTGGCGCGCGTCGGCAGGAATGATGCCGAAGGGCTCGGCCAACCGCGTCGCCAACCGCCGTGCCATCTCGGCAATGTCGTTCTCCTGAAGCGTCGCGAGCGACGCGCGGCTCGACGAGGTCGTCCAGACGATGCGGCCATCCCGGACCGAGCGCAGGCGGGCAAGCCCCACTGCTCCGCTGTCCAGCCCCTGGGCGTCGATCTCGATGGCATAGTCCACGTCGTCCTCTCCAGAGGAGCCGGGGAGTGGCGCCTTGATCGTCACGAGGTCGTCGAAACGCGCCATGGCATCGACAAGCAGCGCCGAGAAGCGGCGCAGGACGGCTGCCAGCTTGGGATCGGAGGGCGGATTGGGAATGATGATCGCGACGCGCACGAGCAGGGGCATCGCGGCTATCTCGCGCGCTGCCCCGGCACCCTGCTCGACCGACGCAAGCTTTGCGCCCTCGGACAGGGCCGGCCCGCGCGCCGGCGCCAGATACCACCAGCCGAGCGCAAGCAGACCCAGCGCCAGCGCGGAGAGGGTCAGGCCGGCCCAGCGGCGGGCTGTCCGCCGATCCGGCTCCTCATCCGAGGCTTCCGCCGGGGCCCGGTTCCCCTCCCCACCGAACCAGGTGAAGACCGGGACATAGCCGCCCACGGGCATCGAGATCTGCACGGGGTCGTCGCGGCCATCCCCGGCATAATATTGCGCCAGGGCCCGCCTCAGCCGCCCGGCCTCGACGCGAACGATCGGATCGAGCTGCGGATTGAAATCGGCCGGTCGGCCGAGCCCCTCGACCGCGATGGTGTAACCCTTCAGCTCGGCAGCGCGGCCCTCGACCGTGCGCTCGACGATGAAGCTCAGGAAGGCCGAAAGCTGGGGCGCGGCGCGAAAGGCGTCCGAGACAAGGACGCGGTCGAGACCCGCGCGAATGATCGCCGCGGCTCTGACGTCCAGCCGTCCAGGATCATCAGCACCTTCTGCCATCGGGGTCCGTTCTGTCCTTCGCCCCTCAAGCGGGGAGTTTACGCCATCAACGACCTAAGGTCACCCGCAAGCGGGTTCGGGCCGCCATCCGCGGGGCGCAGCCATCCGTTGCCATGATGGCGATTTACAGGCCGCTGGCTCCTGCTAGCTTTAACCAAGGTTAATCCACAGGGGTCTCGAATGACGTCCGCATCCTCCGCCATCGCCACGCCGAACGACCTCGAAGCCTACTGGATGCCGTTCACCGCCAACCGGTCGTTCAAGAAGAACCCGCGCATGGTCGCGCGCGCCGAGGGGATGTTCTACTACACGCCGGACAACAAGCCGGTCATGGACGGCACGGCGGGTCTGTGGTGCTGCAATGCCGGCCATGCCCGGGAGCCGATCATCCAGGCGATCCAGGCGCAGGCCCGCGACCTCGACTACGCCCCCTCCTTCCAGTACGGCCACCCGAAGGTCTTCGCCGCGGCGGCGCGGATCGCGGCGCTGGCGCCCGGCGATCTCGATCATGTCTTCTTCGCGGGCTCGGGCTCGGAAGCGGCCGACTCGGCCCTCAAGATCGCGCTGGCCTACTGGAACATCTCGGGCAAGGCCGCCAAGACCCGCCTGATCGGGCGTGAGCGCGGCTATCACGGCGTCGGCTTCGGCGGCATCTCGGTCGGCGGCATGTCGAACAACCGCAAGTTCTTCGGCTCGCTGCTCAGCGGCGTCGACCACCTCGCCCACACTTACGACCGCGAGAAGCAGGCCTTCAGCAAGGGCGAGCCGGACTACGGCGCGCATTTCGCCGACGATCTGGAACGCATCGTCGCCCTGCACGACGCCTCGACCATCGCCGCCGTGATCGTCGAGCCGATGGCGGGCTCGACCGGCGCGCTGCCGCCGCCGCAGGGCTATCTCAAGCGCCTGCGCGAAATCTGCGACAAGCACGGCATCCTCTTGATCTTCGACGAAGTCATCACCGGCTTCGGGCGGCTGGGTTTCGCCTTCGCGGCCGAGCGCTACGGCGTGATTCCGGACATGATCACCTTCGCCAAGGGCGTGACTTCCGGCACCGTGCCGATGGGCGGCGTCATCGTGCGAAAGCATATCTACGACGCCTTCATGGGCGGGCCGGACAACGTCATCGAGCTGTTCCACGGCTATACCTATTCAGGCCATCCGCTGGCGGCGGCGGCGGCGCTGGCCTCGCTCGACATCTATCGCGAGGAAGGCCTGTTCGAGCGGGCCCGCGCCATGGAAGACGCCTGGGCCGACGCGGTGATGAGCCTCAAGGGCGAGCCGAACGTCGTCGACATCCGCACGCTCGGCATGGTCGGCGCGGTCGACCTCGCCCCGCGGGCGGAAGGCCCCGGCAAGCGCGGCTACGAGGTGATCGAACGCGCCTTCCATGAGGAAGGGCTGATGATCCGCACCGCCGCCGACACGATCGCCTTCTCCCCGCCGCTGATCATCACGGAATCGCAGGTCGACGAATTGATCGGCAAGCTGAGGCGGGTGATCCGGTCGGTGGCGCACTGAGGAGCCGGCACGGACGCTTCGTCATGGTCTGACTTGTCCCGACCATCCACGTATTCGTTCGGCGAGCGTTGTGTTCAAGACGGGGATGTTCGCCACATGGGCGAGCATGGCGGTTCCCGCTGACGTGCCGACTCACCCCCGCCGCAGCTTATTGTAGCGGGCAATCAGTCTGTCGCGCTTCAGCCGCGACAGGCGGTCGATCCAGAAGACGCCGTCGAGCTGGTCGATCTCGTGCTGATGGCAGACGGCGAGCAGGCCGTCCGCCTCCTCGACATGTTCCACTCCATCGAGATCCCTGTAACGTACCCGGACATGGGTGTGACGCTCCAGCTCGTCGGTGACGCCCGGCATCGAGACGCTGCCTTCGACATGGCGGATCATCTCGCGCGAGACCGAGTCCAGCATGGGATTGACGTAAGTCCTGGCCTCGCCCGGCGCCAGCTCCAGCACGACCAGCCGCAGCGACACGCCGATATGCGGCGCGGTGATGCCGATGCCGGGCGCATCCCGCATCGTGTCGAGCAGATCGGTCGCGAGCTCGCGCAGATCGGCATCGAAACGCGTGACCGCGGGGGCGGCCACGCGCAGGCGCGGATCGGGAAAGCGCAGGATCGGCCGGATCGCCATGACGGCGCGTCCGCTCAGGCCACCTTCTTCTCGGCCGCGCCGTAGAAGCTCTCGCCGGTCTTGGCCATGCGCTTCAGCAGGCGGTTCGGCTTGAAGCGCGGGCCATGGCTCTTGGCCAACTTCTCGCAGAGCTTCACGAAGGCAGCAGCGCCCATATTGTCGATAAATGACAGCGTGCCGCCGGAGTAAGGCGCGAAGCCGAAGCCGATGATCGAGCCGACATCGGCCTCGCGCGGATCGGTGACAACGCCTTCCTCATAGGTCTTCGCGGCTTCCAGCGCCTGCGTCACCAGGAGGCGGTGCTTCAGCTCCTCCATGTCGACGCTGTCGGGATCGAGGCGCTTGCCGACGAGATCGGCGAGACCCGGCCAGAGGCGCTTCGGCCCGGCTTCCGGATAGTCGTAGAAGCCCTTCTTGTTCTTGCGGCCGAGGCGGCCATGCTTCTCGACCATGTCGGCGAGCAACTTCTCCTGTGCCGGATCGACCGCACCGTCGCCGAGCTGGGCCTTGGTCGCCTTCAGCACCTTGTAGGCGAGATCGACCGCGACCTCGTCATTGAGCGAGAGCGGACCCACCGGCATACCAGCCTGCTTGCCGGCGGCCTCGATCATCGCCGGCGGCACGCCTTCCATCAGCATCAGATGGCCTTCGCGGATATAGTTGCCGACGCAGCGATTGGCGTAGAAGCCTCTGACGTCGTTGACGACGATCGGCGTCTTCTTGATGGCGCGGACGAAGTCCAGCGCCATGGCGAGCGCCTTCTTGCCGGTCTTCTTGGCCATGATGACCTCGACCAGCAGCATCTTCTCGACCGGCGAGAAGAAATGGATGCCGATGAAGTTCTTCGGGCGCTGGCTGCTTTCCGCGAGGCCGGTGATCGGCAGCGTCGAGGTGTTGGAGCCGAAGATGGTGCGCGGGCCGACCACGGCCTCGACCTTGGCGATGACCTCGGCCTTGACCTTCGGGTCCTCGAACACGGCCTCGACGATCAGGTCGCAGCCCTTGAGATCGGCATAGTCGGCCGAGGCCCTGATGCGGCCGAGCAGCGCGTCGCGATCGGCGGTCTTGGCGCGGCCCTTCATGATCTGGTCGGAGACCAGCTTGTGCGAATAGGCCTTGCCCTTCTCGGCCGCCTCGATGTCCTTGTCGACCAGCACGACCTCAAGCCCGGCATTGGCGGTGACATAGGCGATGCCGGCGCCCATGAAGCCCGCGCCGATGACGCCGACCTTCTTGAGCTTGGACGGCGGCACGTCGGCCGGGCGGCGGGCGCCCTTGTTCAGCTCCTGCATCGAGACGAAGAGCGAGCGGATCATCGAGGCCGCCTCCTTCGTCCGGAGTATCTTGGCGAAGTAGCGGCTCTCGACCTTGAGGCCGAGATCGATGGGCAACTGCAGCCCCTCGTAGACCGCCGAGAGGATGGCGCGGGCGGCCGGGTAGTTGTCGTTGGTCTCGCGACGGTAGATCGCGTTGGCCGGCGGCCAGATCTGCATGCCGGCCGGCGAATGCACCTTGCTGGAGGGCAGCTTGAAGCCCTTCTGGTCCCAGGGTTGCGTCGCCTGCGGATTGGCCTTGAGCCAGTCCTTGGCGTTCTGGACGATGTCGGCGCGGGGTGCGACGGCGTGCACGAGGCCGGAATTGCGCGCCGGCAGCGCCTTCACCTGCTCGCCCTTGAACATCATCTGGAGCGCGTCGCCGGTCTGCATCAGGCGCGCCACGCGCTGGGTGCCGCCGGCGCCCGGAAACAGCCCGACCTTGATCTCGGGCAGGCCGACGCGGGTCGAGGCATCGTCCGAGACGACGCGGTACTGGCAAGAGAGCGAGAGCTCGAAGGCACCGCCGAGGCAGACGCCGTTGATCGCGGCCGCGAACGGCTTCCCGCAGGTTTCGAGCTTGCGGTAGAGCAGCGAGAGCTTGCGGCTCTCGTCGAAGAAGCTCTGCATCGCGACCTGCTCGCCCTTCTCCCTGGCGAGCTTCACATAGAGGTCGCGCAGACCCTGGAGCATGGTGAGGTCGGCGCCGCCGGAGAAGCTCTCCTTGCCGGATGTGATGACGCAGCCCTTGATGGCTTCATCGCCCGCGACCTTGTCGACGATCTGGTTCAGCTCTTCCATCACTTCAGGGGTGATGACGTTCATCGAGCGGCCCGGCATATCCCAGGTCGCGACGGCGATGCCGTCGGCGTCGGTCTCGAAGCGGAAATTGGTGAGGTTCATGATCTCTCTCCCTGCCCTTCCGCTCAGACGCGCTCGATGATGGTGGCGACGCCCATGCCGACGGCGACGCAGAGCGTCACCAGCGCGACCTGCTTGTCCTGCCGCTCCAGCTCGTCGAGCACGGTGCCGAGCACCATCGCGCCGGTCGCGCCGAGCGGATGGCCCATGGCGATGGCGCCGCCATTGACGTTCAGGATGGCGTCGTCGATGTCGAGCGCCTGCTGGTAGCGCAGCACAACCGAGGAGAAGGCCTCGTTCAGCTCGAACAGGTCGATATCCCCAATGGACATGCCGGCCTTCTTCAGCACGCGCTCGGTGACGTCGACCGGGCCGGTCAGCATCAGCGCGAGATCGGAGCCGACCGTGGCGAAAGCCTTGATGCGGGCGCGGGGCTTCAGGCCCGCGGCCTTGCCGGCCTTCTTCGAGCCGACGAGCACGGCAGCCGCGCCATCAACGATGCCCGACGAATTGCCGGCATGGTGGACGTGGTTGACGAACTCGACATCGGGATGCGCCGAGGTCGCGACGGCATCGAAGCCGCCCATCTCGCCCATCTGCACGAAGGAGGCCTTGAGTGCGGCCAGCGTCTGCATATCGGTGCCCGGCCGGATCGTCTCGTCACGGTCGAGGATGGTCAGGCCGTTCACGTCGGTGACGGGGATCACCGAATTCTTGAAGCGGCCTTCGGCCCAGGCCTTTGCGGCACGCTGATGCGAGCGCACGGCGAAGGCGTCGACATCGTCGCGCGAGAAGCCGTATTTCGTCGCGATCAGGTCGGCGGCGACGCCCTGCGGCATGAAATAGGTATCGATGGCGACTGATGGATCGACCGCGATGCCGAAGCCCGAGGCGCCCATGCCGACGCGCGACATCGACTCGACGCCGCCGCCGATCGCCATCTCCTTCTGGCCGGACATGACCTGCGCCGCGGCGAGGTTCACCGCATCGAGGCCCGAAGCGCAGAAGCGGTTGATCTGCACGCCCGGCACTTCCTTGCCGTAGCCCGCCTTGAGCGCGACGGTGCGGGCGATATCGGCGCCGGCCTCGCCGACCGGATCGACGGAGCCCATCACCACGTCCTCGACGAGGAGCGGATCGAGGTTGTTGCGGTCCTTGATCGCGCGGAGCGCCTGGGTGCCGAGCTCGATCGCAGTGACTTCGTGAAGCGAGCCGTCGGCCTTGCCCTTGCCGCGCGGCGTCCGGACGTGGTCGTAGATGAATGCGTCTGCCATTTGGTGGCCTCCCGGGGCGCCGTCGGACGGCGCATTCTGGTGCCGGACGTCATGGTCGGGCTTGACCCGACCATCTCGTCATCCAGCGAGTTCTGCAAGAGATGCCCGGTCGAGCCCGGGCATGACGGCGCTTTCGTCAGAACTGCTCGACGCTCAACGCCATGGTCGTATCCGCGCCGGAGGTGATGCGCACCAGGTGAGCTCCGGTCTCAGGCAAGGTGCGCTCCATGAAGAAGCGGGCGGTCACCAGCTTGGCGCTCATGCGCTCGTCGGCACCGGCCTTGAGCTTCTCCTGCGCGGCCTTGGCCATCTTCACCCACATGTAGCCGAGCGAGACGAGGCCGAGCAGGTGCATGAAATCGCTGGCGCCGGCGCCGGCATTGTCGGGCTTCGCGAGCGCGTTGTTCATGAACCACATCGCCGCCTGCTGGAGATGGCCTAGTGAAACCTGCAAAGGCCCGAGCAGCGGCTTCAGCGCCTCGTCCTCGGCATTCTCCTTGAGGAAGCCACCGACCTCGTTGAAGAAGGCCATGATGCCGCGGCCGCCATCGCGACCGAGCTTGCGGCCGACGAGATCCATCGCCTGCACGCCGTTGGCGCCCTCGTAGATCATGGCGATGCGGGCATCGCGGACGAACTGCTCGACGCCGGTCTCGGCGATATAGCCGTGGCCGCCGAACATCTGCTGAGCCTTCACCGCGTTGTCGAAGCCGACATCGGTGAGCACGCCCTTGAGCACCGGCGTCATCAGGCCGAGCTGATCGTCGGCCGCCTGGCGCTCGGCCGCGTCGCCGGAACGATGCGCGATGTCGGACTTCAGCGCGTTCCAGAGCACGAAGGCGCGGGCGGCCTCATTGAAGGCCTTGATCGACATCAGCGTGCGGCGCACGTCCGGGTGGACGATGATCGGGTCGGCCGGCTTGGCCGGCTCCTTGGCACCGGTGAGCGCGCGGCCCTGCAGGCGCTCCTTGGCATAGGCGACGGCATTCTGATAGGCGACTTCGGACTGGGCGAGGCCCTGGATCGCGACGCCGAGGCGGGCCTCGTTCATCATCACGAACATAGCGTTGAGGCCCTTGTTCTCCGCCCCGACCAGCCAGCCCTGCGCCCCGTCATAGTTCATGACGCAGGTCGCGTTGCCGTGGATGCCCATCTTGTGCTCGATCGAGCCGCAGGACACGCCGTTGTTCGCGCCGACCGAGCCATCGCTACCCAGCTTGTTGCGCGGCACGACGAAGAGCGAGATGCCCTTCACGCCGGCCGGCGCGCCCTCGATGCGGGCGAGCACGAGATGGACGATGTTCTCGGTGATGTCCTGCTCGCCGGCCGAGATGAATATCTTGGTGCCGGAGATGGCGTAGGAGCCGTCGCCATTCGGCACGGCCTTGGTCTTGAGCAGGCCGAGATCGGTGCCGCAATGCGGCTCGGTCAGGTTCATCGTGCCCGACCAGGTGCCGTCGATCATCTTCGGCAGATAGGTGCGCTTGATCTCGTCGGAGCCATGGACATAGAGCGCGGCGATCGCGCCCATGGTCAGGCCCGGATACATGGCGAAGGCCATGTTCGCGGCCGAGGCGTATTCGTTCATCACGGCGCCGAGCGTGTAGGGCAGGCCCTGGCCGCCATATTCCGGGTCCATGGCAAGGCCGATCCAACCGCCGCCGGCATAGGCCTGATAGGCCTCCTTGAAGCCCTTCGGCGTGGTGACGCGGCCATCGGGATGGCGGGTGCAACCTTCCTGGTCGCCGGAATAGTTGATCGGCTGGAGGACTTCCTCGCAGAGCTTGGCGCCCTCGCCGAGGACGGCCTCGATCACATCAGAGGACGCGTCGGCGAAGCCCGGCAGATTGTTGTAGCGCTCGATGTTGAAGACGTCGTTGAGCAGGAAAAGCGTGTCGTCGACGGGTGCCTTGTAGACCGGCATCTGATCCTCCCTCTCGTCGCAAAGGCGGCGCCTGATCGCTGTCGCCGCATCAAGATAGTTCACATATAAACAATCTTGGCGAAGTTGCAACTGTGACGATGCGATTTTGTCGCCCATGCGACGGCGGCCGCTTGACGCGACCATAAAAAAGCCCCGGCGGAGCCGGGGCTTTGGGGATGCTGGCGTCATCCCGTGCGCGCTGCGGCGCGCAGTGCCGCTGCACGCACGGGACCGCGTGACGAGAAGGCGCCCTTTCCTGACAACGATCCCGCATCTCCGCGGCAGCACTTTCGTGCTGCGGCGCGTGCGGGAAGACGCCCTTGAGCTCGCCTCGGAAAGCGCCGCTCAGGCCTTGCCGAAACGGGAAAGCGAAGCTTCGAGCTCGGCGATCGCGCCTTCGATCTCGGCGCGCTGGCTGCGCAGCAGGTCGAGCTGCTCGACGATTTGCTCGCGGCTGAGCTGCAGGCCGCCGACGGAAGCGGCCTTGTCGCCGGCCGTCCCCTTCTTGTCCTCGTTGGCCAGCATGGCGCGGATTTCGACGAGCGTGAAACCAAGCTGCTTGCCCTTGAGGATCAGGGCGAGGCGAGCGCGGTCACGCGCCGAATAGATGCGCGTCATGCCGGAACGGCTCGGCGCAATCAGGCCCCGCGACTCGTAGAAGCGGAGCGTGCGCAACGTCACGCCGAAGTCGCGGGCGAGATCGCTGATCGTGAAATCGCCGGCCTGATCGGCATCGGCGGAGTCGGCGGCGGAGCGGGTTTCATGAATCGAGGAACCCGCCATAGCCAAGCTTTGGCGTGACATGAAAGCTGCAATCCTTGCGATTGGATCGAATCGCCGGCCCATATGGCGGCACCGATCGAGACCCTGTGATAGGGTCGTAGTTCCCGCTGCGTCAGGTAATACGTCGCCTCCACGGGGTAAGTTACCGTTACATGCCTCGAAAAGGCGGCTGACCAAAGGGCATTCGGAAAAAATTAACGATCCGCACCCTGGTTGTTAACCTGCTGTTTACCATGCCGGCCAAATGTCGGGAACGCGCATCGGCGTCGTGGCTTCGTCAACTGTATTTTCACGATCAGCCAAGGTTCGCGCGGAAGGCGACGGCATCAGGGGGCCTCGCCTGCCGCTGACAAGGTCCCCCTTAGGCGAGCGAGATCATGGCCAATAGCTTGCCCTGGAGCGTGAAGGGCGTCGATCCCCGGACACGCGATGCGGCCAAGGCGGCGGCCCGCCGGGCGGGCATGACGCTGGGCGAATGGCTCGACCACAAGATCCGTTACGAGAGCGACGAGGGCAGCGTCCCGGAGGCGCCGGAACAGCTTGACATTGCCGCGCTGTCCGAGCGGCTGGCCCGCCTTTCGCAGGGTCGCACCGATACCGCGCCGCGTCAGCCGGCCCCTGCCCCATCGCGCGAGGCGATCGACGGCCTCGTGAGCCAGGCCGCCGCTCTCGAAAGCCTGACCCGCGAAGCCAATGCCCGCACCGCCGGTGCGCTGGATTCGATCACCCGCTGGATCGAGAAGACAGAAGACCGCCTGTCGTCGAGCGAGCGCGGCTCCGCCGAGCGTCAGGAGCGCGCGACCAACGTCATCGCCGACGCGATCAAGACGATGGGCGAGCGCATTGCCGACATCGAGCGCCGCAATCTCGAGGCGCAGCAACCCCGCGCGGAACAGGCGCCCCGCCTCGCCTTCAGCCGCGAGGGACTCGCCGCCGCCGTCACGGATATCCGCACGCGCCAGCGCTTCCTCGACACCGACGAGGTCATGGCGGTCCGGCCGGCCGCCGTCGCGCCGGAGCGCATCTCGGCGCTGCGCGAGGACCTGCGCGAGATCGGCTCCCGCCTCTCCCATGAAGGCCGCCGGCCCACCCCGCCGCAACGGCCGGCCGCCCCGATGCGCGTCGACACGAGCGCGATCGAGGCCAAGATCGGCCTCCTGGCCGACCGCCTCGACCAGTTGGACCGGCGCGACCAGTTCGAACCCTTGCTCAAGCCGCTCACCCGGATCGAGGCGGAAGTCTCGCGACTGTCGCAGGACCGGGCCGGCGAGAGCTACCAGCGCTTCCAGCTGGAGATCGCGCATCTCGCCGCCAAGGTGGACGCGCTGGCGACCCGCGGCGGCCAGGTCACCAATCTCGATCCCATTCGGCGCGATATCGCGGAACTCCGCGACATCCTCGGCTCCGGCGGGCAGGACCACAAGCTCGACGATCTTTCCCAGCAGGTCGCGACGCTCGGTTTCGAGATCGGCCGGCTACGCGACGTCCGCCCCGACATGGGCGAGATGCGCAGCCTGGCGAGCGCGATCGACGACGTGCGCAGCGTGGTGCTGTCGCAGCGTGGCGAGTTCCCCGGCGCGGGCCTGCTGACCTCGCTTTCGACCCAGATCGATGCGCTGACGCGCAAGTTCGACGAGGTCGCCACCCAGAAGCTGGACGAGGGCAACGCCTCCCGGCAGAGCGACTACCTCGCCAGCCGCATCGACTCGCTGCAACAGCGCATCGACCTGCTTGCCGAGCAGGGGCCGTCCGCCGTCACGCGCCAGATCGAGGCCCTGTCCGACCGGATCGAAAGCCTCGCCGCTTCGAGTCAGTTGACCCGGATGGTGGGCGAAGGCGCGGCGCTGATCGATCTCAACCCGATCGAGCAGATGCTGAAGCATCTCGCCGAGAAGATCGACGAAGCCGGCGCGCCCGGTGCGAACGCTGAATCCTTCGATGCCCTCGAACGGCAGATCTCCGGCATCGCCAGCCGCCTCGACGAGGCGTCCGCGACCCGCTCGGCCGAGAACGGCATGGAGCGCACGCTGCAGGACCTCGTCGTGCACCTGCGCTCGATGCGCGAGGAGACGGCCGCCGAGCGCGCCGCCCTCGTCCAAGCGGCGAACACGGCGGCGTCCGGCAAGGGCATCGCCGAACTGTCGAGCCTGGTCACGGGCCTGCGCGACACCCATGTCTCCTCGGACAGCCAGACGCGCGATGCCATCGGCGCCGTCCACGGCTCGCTCGACCTGATCATGTCGCGGCTCGCGAGCCTCGAGGCCGAATTGCAGGGCGAGCGCCGCCCTCCGGCCGGTACCCTGGCTGCGGCCATGCGCGGCGAAGCCCCGCGTGTCGGCGCCGCGCCCGCCTCCACGCGCGAGATCCCCGGCCTGTCGGTCGGCGCTGCCGCGCAGGATCGTTTCGCCGGATCAGCCGGGGAGCCCGCCCGAACCGAGCCGAGCCTCTCGACCAGCACGGCCTTCGACATGCCGCTGGAGCCCGGCTCCGGCCGCCCGCGTCCGGAGGCAACCGCCGCTGCCGGGCAGGATGCGCAATCGGTCCGCCAGAGCCTGATCGCCGCCGCGCGCCGCTCGGCCAAGGCCGCCAGTGAGGCCGCGGCCTCCGCGCCCGCCTCCACGGCGGAGCCCGCGACCAAGAGCCCGGGCAGGATCAAGGAGATCCTGGAGAAGCGCAAGCGCCCGCTGCTGCTCGGCCTTGCCGCGCTGATCCTCGCCATGGGCACCGCGCATCTCGTGACGACCTCGCTGCGCGGCGACGGCAACAAGGCCGCCAATAACGAAGCGCGCAGCCTGATCGCGCCGCCCGTCGCCCAGCCAGAGGCGCCGGCCGCGCCGGTGCAGGCGCCCGCGAAGGACCAGTCCTCGGCGCTGCCCGCCGCCCCCCAGGACGCGCCCGCCCAGCCGGCTGCAAACAATGCCGCACCCGAGCGGTCCGCCGCGGCAGCAGATGCCCCCGCGGCTCCTGCTGCCGCTGAAGCCGCTTCCGCGGTGCCGGCCGCTCCGGCGGAGCAGGTCCAGGCCGTGACCGGGATCGGCGACCTGCCCGCCGGGTTCGGCAGCGCCGGGCTGCGCAAGGCGGCCCAGGACGGCGACGCGCGGGCGGTCTACGAACTGGCGAGCAAGGCTGCCGACGGCCCGACCAACCAGCGCGATCCGAAGCTGGCGTTGCGCCTGTTTGAGCGCGCCGCAGTCGCTGGCCTCGCGCCGGCCCAGTTCCGCGTCGGCAACATGTTCGAGAAGGGCATCGGGACGCAGCGCGACCTCGGCCTCGCCCGGATCTGGTACCAGCGCGCGGCCGAGCGCGGCAATGCCAAGGCGATGCACAACCTCGCCGTGCTCCATGCCGAGGGCGTTTCCGGCAAGCCGGATTACGCCCTGGCGACGGAGTGGTTCCGCCGCGCCGCCGAGTTCGGCGTTCGCGACAGCCAGTACAACCTCGCCGTGCTGCTCGGACGCGGCCTCGGCGCGCCCACCGACCTCGCCCAGTCCTTCGTCTGGTTCTCGGTCGCGGCGATCCAGGGCGACGAGGATGCCGGCCGCAAGCGCGACGAGGTGGCTCAGCGCCTGAAGCCGGAAGACCTGGCAGCCGCCAAGGGGCTGGCGGCCAGCTGGAAGCCGAAGACGCTCGACGCCGCCGCCAACGAGGTCACCCCGCCGGCCAAGGGCTGGGACCCGCAGCCGACCGCAGCGGTGGCGAAGCCCGCCAAGCCGTCCCGAAGCTGAGCGGGCGTTGCGCGACGTCATGCTTTCGACGTGTTGACGCGAGACTAAGAACAATCGTTTCCTAGGGCGGGCCGGAAGCGGCCCGTCTTTCCTTTTCAGGAACCTGCCTTTTCAGGACCTTGTCTTAACCCGGACAGCCTAGTCTGGGATCCATCGGGCGCAGGCCAGCGGCCAAGCGCCCGCCTTGCGAGGGGTAAGCGTGCAGATCTACCTGCCGATCGCCGAGCTGCCGATCAGCGTGCTGATGGTTCTCGGCTTGAGTGGTGCGGTGGGCTTCATCTCCGGCCTGTTCGGCGTCGGCGGCGGCTTCCTGCTGACGCCGCTGCTTATCTTCCTCGACATTCCGCCAGCCGTGGCGGTCGCGACCGTCGCGGCCCAGGTCGCGGGCTCCTCGATGACCGGCGTGCTGACCTATCTCCGGCGCAGGGCGCTCGACCTCAAGCTCGGCGGCGTGCTGGTCAGCGGCGGCATCCTCGGCACCGTACTGGGCGTGCTGTTCTTCAACACGATGAAACGGCTCGGCCAGCTCGAGCTCGTGATCACGCTGTCCTATGTCACCCTGTTCTCGATCATCGGCGGGCTGATGCTCTACGACGCGCTGCGGGCCATGCTGCGCGTCCGAGCCGGCAAGCCGGCGCGCCTGAAGCGGCGCGGCGGCATGCATCCCTGGTGGATGGGGCTGCCCTTCCGCGTGCGCTTCTACCGCTCCGGCCTGTATTGCAGCGTCATTCCCATCGCACTGCTCGCGGTGATCATCGGCTTCATCGGCGCCGTGCTCGGCGTCGGCGGCGGCTTCATCCTCGTACCCGGGCTGATCTATTTCTTCCGGATTCCGCCTGCCGTGGTGGTGGGCACCTCGCTGTTCCAGATCTTGGTGACGATGACGGGCGCCACGCTGCTGCACGCGGTCACCAACCAGTCGGTCGATATCGTGCTCGCCGTCCTGCTGCTGGTCGGCGGCGTGATCGGCGCACAGTTCGGCGGGCGGGCGGCGCGCAACCTGAATGTCGAATCCTTCCGCCTGCTGCTGGCCCTGCTGATCCTGTCGGTCGGCCTGCGCTTCGCCATCGAGCTCTTCATTCCGCCCAGCGAGCCCTTCTCGGTCGTCCTGCCGGAGAGCTCGCGATGAGGTGGCTCGCCGCACTGCTCGCCACTCTCGCGATCGGGCTCACGGCAGTAGCTGCCCGCGCCGAGACCCTGATCGCGGCGATGTCGAGCCACCAGATCCAGATCACCTCGAACTATACCGGCAGCCAGCTCACGGTATTCGGGCTGGTCGAGCGCGACGGCCGGACGGTCGCGCGCGGCGATCCCTACGACATCATCGTCACCGTGCGCGGGCCGCGCCGCATGCTGCTGGTGCGCGAGAAGGAGCGGCTCGGCCCGATCTGGATCAACCGGACGCAGCGGCGTTTCCCGGACAACCCGGTCTTCCTGCATGTCGCCAGCAACCGGCCGATCGCGGAGATGATGTCGAACGAGACGGCGCAGCGCGACCGGATCGGCCTCGCCAATGCCGAGCGGCCCGCCGGCACCTGGGTCGATCTCGATCCCGGCGCGCGCCGCTTCCGCGACAGCCTCGTCCGCATCATGCAGGCCAAGGACCTCTACGGCTACGAGGAGCGCGGCGTCACCTTCCTGTCGAGCGCGCTGTTCAGCGCGCCGGTCGACATCCCCGCGACGGCACCGACCGGATCCTACACCGTCGACATCGTGCTCTATTCCGGCGGCGTGCCATTGGCGCGGCAGCAGACGAATTTCGAGGTGATCAAGACCGGCATCGAGCAGCGGCTGGCCTCGGGCGCCTATGACTGGGCCGTGCTGTACGGCCTGGTCACGGTGCTGCTGGCACTCTTCCTCGGCTGGGGTGCGAGCGTGATCTTCCGGCGCGACTAGAGCAATTCCGCATAGGGAAGGAAGGGAGCGGAATCGCCCGCTTCGACTTGCACGACAGCCTCGCTGAGCACGACGAGCCCATCGGATTGTGCCAGCGAGGCGAGCGAGCCAGCCCCCTCACCGGAATGCTTGCGGGTGACAATGGCACCATCGACACCCCGTTCCAGCGACACCCGCAGGAATTCGCGACGGCCTGGCTTCCTGGTATGCCCGAAGCCCAGCCTGACTGGCCGGGCTTGCAGAGGAGCATAAGTCTCACCAGCCAGCCGGGCGAGCAGCGGACGGGCGACGAAGGCGAAGCCCACGAAGACCGCGACCGGATTGCCGGGCAAGCCGACGAAAGGCGTCCCAGCGACGCTGCCGATCGCGATCGGCTTGCCGGGCTTGATCGCCACCCGCCAAAGATCGAGTGCACCGCAAGCCAGCACCGCATCCCTGACGTGATCTGCCTCACCAACCGAGACACCGCCGGAAGTGAGGACGAGATCGCAACCGACCGCCGCCTCGCGCAGCCGGCGCTCCAGGCCCTTGGCCTCGTCGCGCAGAATGCCGAGATCTACGACTTCCGCGCCAGCGCGCACCAACATCGCGCGCAGCATCGCCCGGTTAGCGTCGTAGATCGCGCCCGGACCAAGCGGCCGGTCGGGTTCGATGAGTTCGTCGCCGGTCGAGAACAGTGCAACGCGCGGGCGGCGGCGCACGGTGACCTCGGCCAATCCCATTGCCGCCAGCAGGCCGAGGTCCTGCGGGCGCAGGCGCCGCCCGGCCGGGAGGATGTCCTGGCCGCACGCGACATCCTCGCCGGCCAGGCGCAGATTGGCACCGCGTCGGATGCCGGCCGGCAGGATGACGGCGCCCTCGCTCGCGACGACATCCTCCTGCATCACGATGGTGTCGGCCCCCTCGGGGACCGGCGCACCGGTGAAGATGCGCCAGGCGCCCTGCCCCAGCCTTGCCGGAGCCTCGCCGGCCAGCGTTCGACCCTGGACCGGCAGGCTGGTCGCCCCGACGGCGGCGAGATCGGCGAAGCGGATGGCGTAGCCGTCCACAGCGGAATTGGCGAAGGGAGGCAGGTCGATCCTGGCAACAATCGCCTCCGCCAGGACATAGCCGTCGGCTGCGGCGAGAGGCAATTTCAAGGTACCTGCGACCGGGCACACACGCGAGACGGCATCGGCGGCCGCTTCGTCGAGCGTGACGAGCCCGGAATCGGTGCGGCCATCGCCCAACCGCGCCATCACGCCCCTCGCCTGTTTCGACCGCCTGATCGCATCGCTGCCCGCTTCCTCCCGATCGATGGTTCTTCATCGTCGCCGCCGCAGATGGGGTCAAGCATGCTGCGGCAAGGGAGCGGTTGCAGCGCGCCGAACAGCCGTCCTATGAAGCAGCATGACGATGATGGCCCCGGCGGGCACGACCCTCGCTACGATACCGCTCGATCTGCGCGGCCTGAAATGTCCGCTTCCCGTGCTGCGCGTCCGCAAGGCCCTGATCGCCGCGCCCGCCGGCAGCCTCCTCGTCGTGCAATGCACCGACCCGATGGCGGCGATCGACCTGCCAAACCTCGCGCGAGAAACCGGCGACAGCATCGAGCGGCAGGGGGATGCGGATGGCGCCCTCGTCTTCCATATCCGCAAGGCGGCCTGAGACCGCGAGCCAACGGAGTCCAGCGACGTGACCGTATCCCAAGCCGATGTCCTGCGAGCGCTCGAACTGGTGAAGCTGCCGGCGAGCGGGCAATCGCTTGCCGCCTCCGGCCGGATCGGCGACATCCTCGTCGATGGCGGCAAGGTGATCTTCGCGATCCGCATCGACGCGACCGAAGCTGCGGCGATGGAGCCGGTGCGCAAGGCGGCGGAGAGCGCCGTCGGCGGCCTGCCCGGCGTGACGCAGGTGCTGGTCGGGCTGACCGCGGACAAGGCCGGCCCATCGGCCGGCATGCAGGCGCGCCAGCAGGCGCAACGCCCCGGAGCGGGTGGCGCGCCTAGGCCAGCCGGCGTGCCGGGCGTGAGGCAGATCATCGCCGTTGCCAGTGGCAAGGGCGGCGTCGGCAAGTCGACGACTGCGGCCAATCTCGCCGTGGCGCTCTCGACGCTCGGCCTCAAGGTCGGCGTGCTCGATTCCGACATCTACGGGCCGTCCATGCCGAAGATATTCGGCATCAAAGGTAAACCGCAGATCGTCTCGGGCCGGACCCTCGCGCCGATGGAGGCCTATGGGCTCAAGGTGATGTCGATCGGCTTCCTCGTCGACGAGGAAACGCCGATGATCTGGCGCGGGCCGATGGTGATCTCGGCGATCACCCAGATGCTGCGTGAGGTCGCCTGGGGCGAGCTCGACGTGCTCGTCGTCGACATGCCGCCCGGCACCGGCGACGCCCAGCTCACGCTGGCCCAGCAGGTGCCGCTTGCGGGGGCCGTCATCGTCTCGACGCCGCAGGATCTCGCCTTGCTCGATGCGCGCCGCGGCGTCGCGATGTTCCGGAAAGTCGCGGTGCCGATCCTCGGCCTCGTCGAGAACATGAGCTATTTCACCTGCCCGGCCTGCGGGCACCGCTCCGATATCTTCGCCCATGGCGGCGCCCGGCACGAGGCCGAGCGACTCGGCATCCCCTTCCTCGGCGAGATCCCGCTCGCCATGCCGATCCGCGAGACCTCGGACGGGGGCCGGCCGATCGTCGCGAGCGATCCGCAAAGCGCGCATGCCAAGGCTTATGTCGCCCTCGCCCGGCAGGTACAGATCGGCCTCGGCGGCGCTACACGGGCTGCCCCGCGCATCGTCATCGAATAAGGGCGCCAGGTGCCGGCTGCTTGACACGCTCAAGATTTTGTTCTTCTTTTGTTCCAAGTAAGAGAAGGATGCAGCCATGGCCGTCCATCGTGCCCGCCATATCGGGATCGGCATCGACCGCCCGGCGGAGGAGGTCTACGCCTTCCTCGCCGAGCCCGCGAATTTCCCGCGCTGGGCAGAGGGTCTCGGCCATAGCTTCGTGCCAGTCGAAGGCATGACCTGGCGGGCGGAGACGCCGATGGGGCCGATGCGCATCCTGTTCAGCGAGCCCAACAATTACGGCGTGCTCGACCATGCCGTGATCCCCGAGCACGGCCCGGCCATGCACAACCCGATGCGCGTCGTCGCCAATGGCGACGGGGCCGAGATCGTCTTCACGCTGTTCCAACGCGACGGGATGTCCGACGACGAGATGGCGCGGGACGCGGCCATGGTCAGCCGCGACCTCGCGGCGCTGAAGGTGCTTCTGGAGGGGTAAGGCGTCGGTCAGGCGCTATCCGCTGCGAGCCGCTCTGCTTCGGCGAGGTCCTCGAGGGTGTTGACGTTGAAGAAGGGGTCGATCGGCTCGGTCGGCCATTCCGCGACCGCAACACCATGGGCTTCCGTCCAGAGGCCGAGCTTTCGTTCGCCCGCGGCCAGGGCCCGGCGCAGATCCTGTCGCAGCCCGAGAGGCCAGAGACCTATGGCGTGATGCTGCCGGCCTCCCGAGGCCGCGCAGGCGAGCGGCGTCCCGGCCGCGGCGCGCGCTTGATGAAGGCGGGAGGCGAGATCGCGGGGGATGAACGGCGTATCGGCGGCGACACTCAGCAGCCAGTCGATCTGCGGCCGGTGCGCGGCGATCCAGTCGAGCCCGGCAAGGACGCCCGCGAGCGGCCCGGCGAAATCTGGCACTGTGTCGGCGACGACCGGCAAGCCGAAGCCGGCCAGGCGGGTGGGATCGCCGTTGGCATTGAGCAGGAGATCGTCGCACTGGCCCTGCAGGCGATCGATGACATGGGCGAGGATCGGGCGGCCGGCGAGCTGGTTCAGTGCCTTGTCGCCGCCACCCATCCGCCGGGCGAGGCCGCCGGCGAGGATCAGGCCGATGGTCGGCGGCTGCGCCATTTCCCGTGATCGGCCTCAGGCTGCGACGGCGGTCACGGCCAGCGCCCAGCGCTCGACCGCGTCCTCGTCCGGCGGCAACTCCAGCCAGTCGTCGCCGGCGAAATCGCGCCAGGCCGGCAGGAAATCACTGCGCACCGCGATCAGCAGCGGCAGACCCGCGAGCAGCGCGCCGGCGATCTCCTGGCGCAGCCCCTCGCCCAGGGCCTCCTGCTTGCCGAAGCGGTTGACGATCACGAGATCGGCGCGCCCGGCCGATGCCTCGGAGAACGCCGCCGCCGCGGCGGCAAGGCCGGCCGCATCGAGATGGCAGCCGGCGGCGCCGGAGCCGAGATCCTGGCTGATCGGGAAACGCCGGCCGGTCGCGACATCCTCCAGCGACATCGCCATGCAGCGGTCGTCGCAGCCGTCATCATTATGCTGGACCACGCCGGCGAGGCGCAGGCCCCGCCGCTTCAGCCTGTCGACGAGTCCGTGCATCACGGCATCGATCGCAAAGCCGCTCGCAAAGGGGATGGCCGCCAGCATGGTCATGCCGGTTTCTCTCACGAACACCGACGCTTCGCCAGAGCCGCGGTGCCGCACGCGTCGCAGGGCAGCCGCAAGTGCCTGTGCGGAGCCGGCACGGCCGCAGGCCAATCAGATGCCATCAAAACAGCCTCCCACTGTTGCGCCGCACCTACAGTCGAGCGCGCCCGCGCCCGCTAGGGTGGCAGCGGCTCATCCCGGGCGGCCGGGCAGGCCGAGAGGCTGTCAGGACCCGCCGGAACGCATGATCCGCAACAACGCCCAAACACCGCTCGATCCGGCGACCGACGCCGCGCTGCTGCTGCGTCGCATCGGTTTCGGCACGCTGGCGCTCGTCCTGCCGCTCGCCGCACTGGTCTCGCGCCGCGCCGCCGTCGTGCTGGTGCCGATCGGCGTCGCCCTGCTGATCATCGCGGCGCTGGTGCAGGAACCGCGCAAATTCGTGGCGACCCTGCGGGCGCTTCTGGTCAGCCGTCCCGGCCTGATCCTGATCGGCCTGATCGCCTGGGCCTTCCTGTCGCTGGTCTGGAGTCCCTATCCGGCAGCGGCCGTGGAGAAGGCCAGCAATCTCATGCTCGCCGCGATTCTGGGCTTCGTCGGGCTCTCCGCCCTGCCCGAGCGGATGCGTTCTTCGAACCTCAACTTGGTCGCGCTCGGCACCGGCAGCGCCGGCATCTTCGCGCTCGGGCTGATTGCGGTGGCGGCGTTGCGCCATGCCGAGACGCCGCCCGGCGCCGTCGAACGCGGCGTATCGATCGTGCTCATCATGGCGTGGCCGGCCCTGGCCTGGCTGCTCTCGCGCGAACGCGGATTGAGCGCGCTTGGCCTCGCCGTCGTCGTGACGCTGCTGGCCCTGACGCGCTTCGAGGACGGCGAGACGCTCGCCATGATCTTCGGCGCCGTCGCCTTCGGCGCGGTCACGGCCAATCCCGAGCGCGCCACGAAGATCATCGCGGCGATCGTCGCCGGGCTGATGCTGTTCGCGCCGATCTTGCCCTTCCTGATGGCGCCGCTCGTTTCGATCCTGCCCGACAGCGCCGATGATTTCGCGCAGATGCTCTCGATCTGGGCCGATGTGATCCGGCAATCGCCGATCGAGCTGATCACCGGACATGGCCTCGATACCGTGGTGCGCGGCCAGATGAATGGCATGCTGCCTCAGCCCGCCCCGGCGACGCTGCTGTTCGAAACCTGGTACGAGCTCGGGCTGGTCGGGGCCGCGGCCGGCGCCGCCTGCCTGTATTTCGCGATCCGCGCCGCCGGGCGCATGACCGGCGCGCTCGCCGCCGGCGGCGTCGCCGCCTTCACCACGGCCTTCGCGCTCAGCGTCTTCGGCTTCGCGCCGCTGCTGCCCTGGTGGCTGATGACCTTGACCGCCGTGATGCTGCTCTTCGGCGCCATCGCGCGCGGCCAGTACAGGACCGATCGCCCCGCTGTGCCGCTGCCGACGCGCGCCCCCAATCATACGCGCCCCAAGGCCGGGCACCCGCCTGCTCCCTAAAAATGCCGGCGCTTGACGCCCCGGTATCCGGCGCGCTCTCGTGCCGCGGATCAGAATCGCCGCGGGAGAGGATAAGCGCACCATGTCATTCGACGTCACTGCATTCGACGTCACCCTTGCCGATGTCCAGGCCGCCGCGGCGCGCATCGCCGGCAAAGTCCGCCGCACGCCGACCTTTCACAGCGCGGGGCTGTCCGCGCGGCTCGGCGTCGAAACCTGGGTGAAGGTCGAGAGCCTGCAGCTCGGCGGCTCGTTCAAGGTCCGCGGCTGCTACAACAAGATGATGGGGCTAAGCGAGGCGGAGCTGCAGCGCGGCGTCGTCACCGTGTCGGGCGGAAACCATGCGATCGCCGTTTCCCTCGTCGCGCGGGCGGTCGGCACGCGGGCGCTGGTGCTGATGCCGAAGGCGACGCCGGCGCTGAATATCCGCCTGACGGAGCAGGCCGGCGGGCAGATCGAGCTCTGCGAGGATTCCGTCGCCGCCTTCGCCAAGGCCGAGACTTACGCCTCGCAGGGCATGACCCATGTCCATTCCTATGACGACCCGGCCATCATTGCCGGCCACGGCACGCTCGGCCTCGAAATGGCGGCCGATGCCGGCGGGCGGCTCGACCATGTCTTCATTTCGGTCGGCGGCGGCGGCTTCTCGGCCGGCGTCGGGGCGGCGCTGAAGGGGCTCGATCCGGCCGTGCGCCTGCACGGCGTCGAGACCGAGGGCGCGACGACGATGACGCAGGCGCTCGCCGCCGGCGAACCGGTCGCGATCCGCCCGACCTCGATCGCACGCACGCTCGGTGCCCCCTTCGCGACCAGGCGCACCATGGCTGCGGCGCGGCAGTTCCTCGAGGATATCGTCGTCGTGCCCGACGCGGACGCCGTCCGCGAAATCGTCTGGGTGCTCCAGAACGGGCGGGTGCTGCTGGAGCCGGCGGCGGCCTGCGTGGTCGCCGCGGCCCTGGCGCGCAAGGACAGCTTCAGGCCCGACGAGCGGGTCTGCCTCGTGCTCTGCGGCTCGAATGTCGCGCTCGAGGATATCGAGGGCTGGCGCCAGAGCTTCGGCGTCTGAATCGCCCCGAACAGCATCCAGAAGCCGGCGATGAACGACCGATCGATCCCGACGCTGCAGACGCAGCGGCTTGTGCAGCGCCCCATGGTGGAGGCCGATTTCCCTGCCTATGCGGACTTCCTGGCCTCGCCGCGCGCGGCCGGGCTCGGCGGCCCGCTGTCGCAGCGGCAGGCCTGGGGCCTGTTCTGCCATGACATCGCCTGCTGGAACCTGTTCGGCCATGGCGCGCTGATGATCGACCGGCGCGCGGACGGCACCTGCGTCGGCCAGGTCGGCATCAGCCACGGCCCGCTCTTCCCGGAGAAGGAGCTGGGCTGGCTGCTCTACGCAGGCCACGAAGGACAAGGCTACGCGGGCGAGGCAGCCCGCGCCTTACGCGACTGGGCCGCGCAGACTCTCGGGCTGCGCGAGCTGGTCAGCTATATCGCGCCGAACAATGCCGCTTCGATCGCCCTGGCCGAGCGGCTTGGTGCCGTCCGTGACCCGCTGGCCGACAGACCCGATCCGGACGATCTGGTCTATCGGCACAAGCTCGCGAACGCGCCCCTCTAAAGAGCGCGCTCGCCTTCGTCAGTTGCTGTTGCGGGCAAGCCGGGCATAGCGGCTGCGCTTGCTGGCCGAAGCGTAACGGCTGCGCTTGTGGCCGTACCAGGAAGCCTCGCGCACGCCGACATCGGCATGGACCAGGCCATTGGAGTAGGTGCCGACGCCGCCGACGCTCTCGATCGCGCGGGCGGCGGCCGCCGCCTTACGCGGCGAGGTCGCCATCGGACGGAAATCGATCGCCTTGCCGCTGTAGTGCTGCGAGTGGCGGGCATGACGGCCGCCGCAGGTCGAAGTGATCTGGATCGGACCGATCTTCGCGACGAGTTCGGCGATCATCGCCTTGGTCTCGGGCTTGAGGCAGCCGAGGCCTTTGACCTGCGGCTGAAAGGAGATTTTTTCAGGCGTGACATCAGCGAGGGCGGCGGCAGGCAAGAAACCGCACACAAACGCAAGCAACGACAAGCGACGCATCATCTACCAAACATGTAAGGGAAAATGGAAAAGATCAGGCCAGATAAGCTCGATGGCCCAAGCGGATGGCGCGCTCTCTATGCGTGAAGCAAGGCCGAATCATGGCTGGCACCTTTTCGGGTTATTTCACTATCGTGACCCAGATCGCTCATGGCCCTTGGTCATGCAGGGATAAGACCGAGGAAGCCGACGACGAAGCGCTGCCATCCCGTGCGCGGTGCAGCGCGCAACGGTGCGCCGCAGACACGGGACCGCGCGACGAGAAGGCGCCTTTCCTCGCGGGCTCTGAGATGGCGCCCCTTTCGGGAGACGGTCCCGTGTCTGCGCAGCGGCACTACGCGCCGCAGCGCGCACGAGATGACCCGGTGGATCGGTATTCGGAAGCCCCCGCCATTCCGCGAAGGCCCATCCCCTGCGCGCCACCGGCTTGGACAGGCGGGGCGTGGCTGGGCTAGCCTGCGCGACGGCACCCGCTTTCTGCGCGGTCGCCCCATACCATCTCAGAGGATAAGATGCCCAAGACCGACATCATCGCGGCGCTCACCCCGGAAATCACCGCAATCCGCCGCGACATCCATCGCCACCCCGAGCTGATGTACGACGTGCATCGGACCGCCGGCCTCGTTGCCGACAAGCTTCGGGAATGGGGCGTCGACGAAGTCGCCACCGGCGTGGGCCAGACCGGCGTCGTCGGCGTCATCAAGGGCAAGGGCCAGGATTCCGGCCGCGTCATCGCCATGCGCGCCGACATGGACGCGCTGCCGATCCACGAGGAGACCAATCTTCCGCACCGCTCGACCGTGCCGGGCAAGATGCATGCCTGCGGCCATGACGGCCATACCGCGATGCTGCTCGGCGCCGCCAAGTACCTGAGCGAGACCCGCGATTTCGACGGCACTGCCGTGCTGATCTTCCAGCCGGCCGAAGAGGGCGGCGCCGGCGCCAAGGCGATGATCGACGACGGACTGATCACCCGCTTCGGCATCCAGGAAGTCTATGGCATGCACAACAAGCCGGGCGTGCCGGTCGGCAAGTTCGAGATCCGCAAGGGCCCCGCGATGGCCGCGGCCGACCAGCTCCACATCAAGATCGAGGGCCTCGGCGGCCATGCGGCGGCGCCGCACCGCGTCAACGACCCGATCGTCGCCTCCTGCGCGCTCGTCTCGGCGCTGCAGACGGTCGCCTCGCGCAATGCCGATCCGCTGGAGTCGATCGTCGTCTCGGTGACCGCGCTCAATGCCGGCGAGGCCTTCAACGTCATTCCGCAGACAGCGGAGATCAAGGGCTCGGTGCGCACGCTGACGCCGGAGACCCGCGACCTCGCCGAGAAGCGCATCGCCGAGATCGTCGAGGGCGTGATGAAGGCCTTCGGCATGAAGTACCAGCTCAACTACCGCCGCGGCTATCCAGTGACCTTCAACCATGCCGGCCAGACCGATTTCGCCACCAGCGTGACGAAGGAGGCCTTCGGTTCGGACGCGATCAACACCGAGGTGCCGCCGACCATGGGCTCGGAGGATTTCTCCTACATGCTGGAGGAGCGCCCCGGCGCCTTCATCAATATCGGCAACGGCGACTCGGCTGGCCTGCACAATCCGGCCTACGAGTTCAACGATGCGGCGATCCCGGTGGGCGTGAACTACTGGGCGAGCCTCATCGAGATTGCCATGCCGCAGCGCAGCTGACGGCTAGGCGATGAGCGACATCGATTGTCTGGTGGTCGGGGCCGGCGTCGTCGGCCTCGCCGTTGCCCGTGAACTGGCGCTGGCCGGGCGCGAGGTCGTCATCGTCGAAGCCGCCGATGGGATCGGCACCCAGACCTCGGCGCGCAATTCCGAGGTCATCCATGCCGGGATCTATTATCCGCCCGGCTCGCTGAAGGCCCGCGTCTGCGTCGCGGGCCGTGAGCTACTCTATCGCTACCTTGGGGAGCGTGGCTTGCCGCACAAGGCTTGCGGCAAGCTGATCGTCGCCACATCCGAAGCCCAGAAGCCGGCGCTGGAGACGATCATGGCCCGCGCCAAGGCTTCGGGCGTCGACTCGCTGCGCTGGCTCTCCGGCGCCGAGGCCAAGGCCATGGAACCGGAGGTGCGCTGCGAGATCGCCCTGCTCTCGCCCGAGACCGGCGTGGTCGACAGCCATGCGCTGATGCTGTCGCTGCTCGGCGAATGCGAGGCGGCCGGCGGCTCGCTCGCGCTCAACACGCCGATCACCGGCTGGCGGCGCGAGGCGGAAGGGTTCAGCGTCGATTTCGGCGGCGACGATCCCACGACCTATAGCGTACGGACCGTAGTCAATTCGGCCGGACACGGTGCGCCGAAGCTGCTCGGCCTGCTCGACGGTTTTCCGGCTGAGCATGTGCCGGTGCAGCATTATGCCAAGGGCAATTACTTCGCGCTGACCGGCAAGCAACCGTTCAGCCATCTGGTCTACCCGGTGCCGGAAGCGGCGGGGCTCGGCATCCACGCCACGATCGACATGGGCGGGCGGGTGAAGTTCGGCCCGGATGTCGAATGGGTCGAGCATGACCAGGATCTGGTGGTCGATCCGGCGCGGGCGGATAAGTTCTACGCGGCAATCCGGACCTACTGGCCGGGGCTGGCGGATGGAGCTTTGGTCGCGGATTACGCCGGCATCCGGCCGAAGCTGCACGGGCCGACCGAGCCGATGCCTGATTTCCGCATCGACGGACCGGAGGTGCATGGCGTGCCGGAGCTGGTCAATCTGCTCGGCATCGAGAGCCCGGGGCTGACGAGCTCGCTGGCCATCGCCGAGATGGTGCGCGAGAAGCTCGTAGCGTGAAGGGTGTCATCCCGCACGCGCCGCGTCGCGAAGTGCCGCTGCGCAGATGCGGGACCGTTCTCAGGAAAGAGCGCCTTCTCGTCACGCGGTCCCGTGTCTGCGCAGCAGCATTACACGCTGCAGCGCGCACGGGATGACACCCTTCTTTTCCCGCGCCCTTTACGCCCGCGCCTTCACGAACGCTTCCTTCGCCTCACGAGCCAGCGTCTCGATCCGCTTCCAGTCACCAGCAGCGATCGCATCGGCCGGAACCAGCCAGGAACCGCCGACGCAGATGACCTGCGGCAGGGCGAGATAGTCACCGAGGTTCTTCAAGCCGACGCCGCCGGTCGGGCAGAAGGTCATCTGCGGGAACGGGCCGGAAAGCGCCTTCAGGGCCGGAGGACCACCCGCCTGCTCGGCCGGAAAGAATTTCGCCGTCGTGCGGCCGGCCGCGACGGCGCGCATGCAATCGGAGGCGGTCGCAACACCCGGCAGCCAGGGCAGGCCCGCCTTGCGCAGAGCGTCATCGACGCTCTCGCTGAAGCCGGGGCTGACCACGGCCTGCGCGCCGGCATCCTTCACCTGCTGGGCCTGCGCCGGGGTGACGACTGTGCCCGCGACCGCGAGTGCCTTCGGCACCGATTTCGCGATGGCCGCGAGGGCTTCCATCGCAGCGGGACGGCGCAGCGTGACTTCGACGACATCGATGCCGCCTGCGACCAGCGCATGGGCGAGATCGACGGCGCGCGAGGCGTCCTCGATCACCACGACAGGGATCACGCCGCAGCTCTTCAACCGGGCAATCGCGGCAGTTTCGTCCATGGTCTCGTCTTTCAATCGATTTGAACTGGAAACCGGGCTCTACTCCTTCGCCCAGTAGACGTCGAGCCCTCGCGCGCTGCCGAGCAGAAGATCGACCGGCAGGGGTCGCTGCTCGCGCTCGGGGGCGGCCTTGAGCACAGCTTCCTTCGCGGCGCCGGAGACGAGCAGGCTCGCCCAGCCCGCGCGGAGCAGGCGAGCCGGCGAGAGCGACAGGCGCGGCGGCAGGCCCGGCGGGCGCGCGACGACGATGCCGCTGTCCGGCACCGCGTTGAAGGCGGCTTCGGCACCGGGAAAGAGCGAGGCGATATGCCCATCCGCGCCCATGCCGCTGACGAGCAAGTCGATCTCGGGCAGCTCGGCCAGCTTCGCGCAGAGCAAGGCGGCGGCCGCCTCGATATCGCTGCCATGCTCGTGGAAGGACAGGAAAGCGGCGCGCCCCTCCGCCAGCGGCGCGAATTGCGCGCGGATCATGCGCTCGTTCGAGGCCGCGTCATCGGCCGCGACGAAGCGCTCGTCGGTCGGCAGCAGCGTGACGTGCTCCCATGGCAAGTCATGCTGGCCGAGCGCGGCGAGGAAGCCGGCCGGTGTCGAGCCACCGGGCACGGCAAGAAGCGCCCTGCCCTGTCCAGCGAGCAGGGCCTTCAGCCGGACAGCGACCGCTTCCGCCAGCGCTTCGGAGGCGTCGGCCAGTGTGGCGAAGCGGTGCCAGGCGAGCGGGCCGGCCATCAGACCAGATCCGGATCGGCCCAGGAGCGGCCGTCGCGTTCGATCAGGCCGATCGCCTGCGACGGCCCCCAGGAGCCGGCGGCGTAGCGATGCGGGTGCGGATAGTAGTCCTGCCAGCCGGCGATGATCGGGTCGACCCAGGTCCAGGCCTGCTCGACCTCGTCGCGATGCATGAACAGCGTCTGGTCGCCGCGAATGACGTCGGTAAGAAGGCGCTCATAGGCATCCGGCGTGCGCTCGTCGAAGGCGGTGGAATAGCGCAGGTCGAGCTGCCGTGGCACGATCTTGAGCCGGCCGGAGCCCGGCACCTTCATCATCAATTGAAGTTGCACGCCATCGTTCGGCTGCAGGCGGATGAAGAGGCGGTTGGCGTCGAGCCTGTCGCAGGAGCCGCCGCCGAAGATCGAATGCGGCACCGGCTTGAAGGTGACGGCGATCTCGGAATAGCGCTGTGCCATGCGCTTGCCGGTGCGCAGATAGATCGGCACGCCGGCCCAGCGCCAGTTGTCGACCTCGCAGCGGATGGCGACAAAGGTTTCGGTGTTCGAGCCGTGGCCGAGTTCCTCGGAATAGCCGCGCACGCGCTGGCCATCGATCTGGCCGGCACCATACTGGCCGCGAACCGTGAAGCGCTGGACATCCGGCCCGACGATCGGGCGCAGCGCCTTCAGCACCTTGATCTTCTCCTCGCGAACGGCACCGGCCTCCAGCATGTTCGGCGGCTCGATGGCGAAGAGGGTGAGCAACTGCATGAGATGGTTCTGGACCATGTCGCGCATATGGCCGGACTTGTCGTAATAGCCGGCGCGCTGCTCCAGGCCGACCGTCTCGGCCACGGTGATCTGGACATGGTCGATGTCGCGGCTCGACCATGACCGCTCGAACAGCGTGTTGGCGAAGCGCAGGACGAGCAGGTTCTGCACCGTCTCCTTGCCGAGATAGTGATCGATCCGGTAGGTGCGGCTTTCCGGCAGGATGCGTGCGACGGCATCGTTGATCGCGCGCGCCGAGGCGAGATCGCGGCCGAGCGGCTTCTCCAGGATGACGCGCGAGGTCGGCGTCAGGATCTCGGCCTTGGCGAGGTTCTCGCAGATCGGGATGAAGAGGTCCGGCGGCGTCGAGAGATAGAAGGAGCGGACGCGGTCGCTCTCTCCCAGCGCCTTCTTCAGTGTCTTGTAGGTTTCCGGCTTCAGTGCATCGAGCAGCACCATGGTGAGCCTGCGCAGGAAAGGCTCGACCTGATCCTTGGGGATGCCCTCCTCGTCGAGGCGCTTGGCGATCTGCTTCGGCAGGCCCTCGACATCCTCCTCCTTGCGGACGATGGCGAGGATGCGGCTCTCGCCGGGCAGGACGCCCTCGCGATTGCGCTGGGCCAGTGCCGGAAAGAGCTTGCGCAGGGCGAGATCGCCGCCCGCGCCGAAGATCACGAGATCGAAGGGCGGGACCGGCGTCCGCTCGGGAATGGTCTCGGGCCGAAGCACGTTGTCCACGATGGCGTCCATAGGTCCTGTAACTCCGTCAGGCAGTGCCGGTTCGCTGGACCGGCGCGAAGGCCTCGCCCGCCGGTCGCAATCCGAACCGGACACGAAGCAGCTAGCGCAAGGCTGCGACCAGAGTGAGACGGATTTGCCGCGCTGCAAAGAGGGCGCGGCGCAGGGCCGCTGCCCTCATTGATCAGCCCGCGCGGCGGAAGCCGGCGCTCGCGGTCAGCAATTGCTGGGCATAGGCCGTCTGCGGCTGGCGCGCGGCCAGCGTCTCGACCGTCATCTCTTCGACGGCGCGGCCGAACTGCATGACCAGCAAACGCTCGCACATATGGCCGACGACCGAGAGATCGTGGCTGACGAGGATATAGGTCAGCTTGCGCTCCTGCCGGAGCGCCGCGAGCAGGTTCAGCACCTCCGCCTGGATCGAGACGTCGAGCGCCGAGGTCGGCTCGTCCAGCAGCAGGATCGAGGGTTCGAGCACGAGGGCGCGGGCGATCGCGACGCGCTGGCGCTGGCCGCCCGAGAGCTGGTGCGGATAGCGGAAGCGGAACGAGGCGGGCAGGCCGACATCAGAGAGGGCCTTGCCGATGCGGGTCTCCGCATTGTCGAGACCGTGGATGGCGAGCGGCTCGGCCAGCGTGTCGTCGACCGTCTTCTTGGGGTGCAGCGAACCATAAGGGTCCTGGAAGACCATCTGGACATTGCGGTAGAAGGCCTTGTCGCGGACCTTGGGCTGTACGGCGCCCTCGATCGCGACATCGCCGCTCCATTCTCGGTTGAGGCCGGAGAGCACGCGCAGGACGGTCGACTTGCCCGAGCCGGACTCGCCGACGAGGCCGTAGCTCTCGCCCTTGCGGACGTCGAAGGAGAGATCCTTCACGACATGGGAATCGCCGAAGGAGACGTTGAGCTTGTCGACGGAGATCGCTGCGTTCGTCATGCCAGCCACGCCGGATCACGGTTGAGGGTGGCGAGCTTCGCCCTGGGATGGTCGAGGTCCGGCAGGCATTCGAGCAGGCCGAGCGTATAGGGATGGCGGCGACTGCGCGCGGCCGTGTCGGCGAGTTCGGCCGCCGGCAGCGTCTCCATCACCTTGCCGCCATACATGACGATGACGCGGTCGCAGAAGGACTGCACGAGATGCAGGTCGTGACTGATGAAGATCAGCCCCATGCCGCGCTCGGTAACGAGATCGTCGAGGATCTTGAGGATTTGAAGCTGGACCGTGACGTCGAGCGCCGAGGTCGGCTCATCGGCGATCAGGACCTCGGGCTCGGCGATCAGCATCATCGCGATCATGACGCGCTGGCCCATGCCGCCCGAAACCTCGTGCGGATAGAGATCGTAGACGCGTGCGGGCTCGCGGATCTGCACCTGCTCCAGCATGGCGAGGCTGCGCTCGCGTGCCTCACGGGTGCCGGCCTTGCGGTGGATGCGATAGGCCTCGGCGATCTGGCTGCCCACGGTCTCGACCGGATTCAGCGAGAATTTCGGATCCTGCATCACCATGGAGATATGCCGGCCGCGCAGCTTGCGGCGTGCGCCCTTGTCCATGGTGGTCAAGTCCTGCCCGCGGAAGCGCATGCGGTCGGCGCTGACGATGCCCGGATGCGGGATCAGGTCGAGGATGGCCCGGCCGGTCATCGACTTGCCCGAGCCGGACTCGCCGACGATGCCGAGCCGCTCGCGGCCGAGCGTGAAGGAGAGGCCGCGCACCGCCCGGACGATGCCGGTCGGTGTGTGGAAATCGACCTTGAGATTGTCGACTTCGAGAAGAGGCTGCTCGCTCGTCATGCCCTTACCTCGCATCCATGACGTCGCGGAGCCCGTCGCCGAGCAGGTTGAAGCCGAGCGCGACGACGCAGATGGCGATACCGGGGAAGGTCGCGACCCACCATTGGTCGAAGATCTGCTCGCGGCCGGCCGAGATCATCGCGCCCCATTCCGGCATGGGCGGCTGGGCGCCGAGGCCGAGGAAGCCGAGGCCGGCAGCGGTCAGGATGATGCCAGCCATGTCGAAGGTAGTGCGCACGATCAGCGAGGACATGCACATCGGCACGACATGCTTCCAGATGATGCGCGCCTGCGAAGCGCCCTGCAGGCGCATCGCGGCGATGTAATCCTGGTTGCGGATCACCATCGTCTCGGCGCGGGCGACGCGGGCATAGGGCGGCCAGGTCGTGATCGCGATGGCGATGATGGCGTTGACGATGCCGGGGCCGAGCGCCGCGACGAAGGCCAGCGCCAGCACGAGGCGCGGGAAGGCGAGGAAGACATCGGTGATGCGCATCAGCAGCCGGTCGACCCAGCCGCCGTAGTAGCCGGAGATCGCGCCGATCAGCAGCCCGAAGGGGCCGACCGTGACGACGACCAGCAGCACGATGACCAGCGTGATCCGCGTACCGTAGACGATGCGGCTGAAGATGTCGCGGCCGAGCGCGTCGGTGCCAAACCAGTTGGTCGAAGACGGCGGCAGGAGCCTCTTGTCGAGCGCCTGGGCGAGCGGGTCGAAGGGCGCGATCAGGGGCGCGAAAGCGGCGATCAGCAGCAGCAGGACGATGATGGCGAGGCCCGCTACCGCCATCGGGTTGCGCTTGAAGGCGAGCCATTGCCGGTAGAGCTGGCCGAGGCGAGCCTGACGACGCGACTCAGGTGAGTCGCTGATCAGCCAGGCATGCAGGCCGGCGGAGGAGGTATCGCTCATGGGTCCGCCTCCTCAGCGCACGCGCGGATCGGCCAGGCGGCCGATGATGTCGGTCAGGAGATTGACCGCGATGAAGACAACGCCGACCACCAGCGTGCCGCCGAGCACCGCGTTCATGTCGGCATTGAGCAGCGCATTGGTGAGATAGCGGCCGAGGCCCGGCCAGGCGAAGATCGTCTCGGTCAGAACCGAGCCCTCCAGCAGATGCATGTAGGAGAGCGCGATCACGGTGAAGAGCGGCACGGCGGCGTTGCGCAGGGCATGGCGCCAGATCACGGCGGTCTCGGAGACACCTTTCACGCGCGCGGCGATGACATATTGCTGCTGCAGCTCGGTGATCATGAAGCTGCGCGTCATGCGGCTGATATAGGCGACCGAGAGCAGGCCGAGCACCAGCGCCGGCAGGATCAGGTGCGAGAAGGCATCCCAGAACGCCTCCCATTCGCCCTCCAGCGCCGCATCGATCATGATGACGCCGGTGCGGGTGGTGACGATGTCCTGCCAGACGACCGAGATGCGCCCCGGTCCGGAGACCCAGCCGAGCTTGGCGTAGAACAGCAGCAGCGCCATCAGGCCGATCCAGAAGACGGGAACGGAATAGCCGACGAGGCCGACGACGCGGGCGACCTGATCCTGCCAGCGGCCCTGGTTCACCGCGGCGAGAATGCCGAGCGGCACGCCGATGAGGACACCGATCAGCGTGCCGAGCGTGGCGAGCTCCAGCGTCGCCGGGAAGACGCGCTTGATGTCCTCGGTGACCGGGTTCGAGGTCAGCACGGACGTGCCGAGGTTCCCGGTGAAGACCTTGCCGATATAGATCGCGAATTGCTGCCAGAGCGGTTTGTCGAGGCCGAGCTCGATGCGCGCCGCCTCGTAGGTCTCGGGCTTGGCGTTGTCGCCGACGACGGCGAGCACCGGGTCGATCGGGATGACGCGGGCGATGAAGAAGGTGACCAGCAGCAGGCCGAACATGGTGATGACCACGGTCGTCAGTTCGCGCGAGAGCGCACGGCCCCAGCGGCCGAGCCTTCCCGGCGACGCCGCCTTGGCTGGGGGAGCTTGCGTCACGGCTGTCATGACCCGCCTCCGTTTCTAGAGTTCGTTGATTTTCACGGAACCACGGGGGGCATCCCGGGCTTGATCCGGGATCCATTGTAGAGCGTTGCCGATGGCCGCTCAGGCATGGATCCCGGGTCTCCCTTCGGTCGCCCGGGATGACAATGCCCTACCGCCAAAGGAAATCCGCCGCGGCATCATGATGCCGCGGCGGTTCCCGGCCCTCACAGGCCTCAATTCTTGACGATGGTGGCGTAGCGGTTGGTGTCCGAGCTCGGTCCGATGACCCAGCCGTTGACGTTCTTGCGCTCGGCCGAGACCTCGATCTGCTGGAACATGATCACGAAGGGCGAGACCTTCTGGTGATCGCGCTGCAGGGCCTCATAGGTGGTCTTGCGCTTGTTGGCGTCGGATTCCAGCACGGCGCTCTGCGTGACCTTGGTCATCTCCGGGATGTCCCAGGCATTGCGCCAGGCCAGCGTCTTCGACTTCGCCTCCTCGCCATTGTCCTCGTTGATCGCGAAGGTCTCGGCATTGGTGTGCGGGTCGAGATAGTCCGGACCCCACTGGCCGATATAGATGTCGTGGGTACGGGCGCGGTACTTGGTCAGGGTCTGCTTGCCGTCGCCGGGGATGATCTCCAGCTTGACGCCGGCCTGGGCCCAGGTTGCCTGGATCGCCTGCGCGATATCGGTGATCGGCGCGACCGAGCGGGTGTCCATAGTGACAGTGAAGCCGTTGGCGAGGCCGGCCTTGGCGAGCAGCTCCTTCGCCTTGGCGACGTTGAGTGCATAGGGCTTGTCCGTGATCGCGCCGAGGAAGCCCTGCGGCAGGAAGGACTCGTGGCCCTTGTAGGTGCCCTCGAGGATGTTCTTCTCGATCGAGCCGTAATCGACCAGGAGCTTCAGCGCCTCGCGGACCTCGGGCTTGGCAAGGTTCGGGTTCTTCTGGTTCAGGCCGAGATAGAGGATATAGCCCTTGTCGCCCTGGACGATCTTGATCGCGTCGTTCTTCTTGACGGCCTCGAGCTGATCCTTGGAGAGGTTGCGGGCGATGTCGACGTCGCCCTTCTCGACGAGGAGGCGCTGCGAGGCGGGCTCGGCGACATGGCGCACGACGATGCGCTTGCTCTTCGGCGCGCCCTTGTACCAGCTTTCGTTGGCGTCGAGCGTGTACTGCTCGTTCGGACGGTAGCTGCGGACCTTGTAGGCGCCCGAGCCGGCCGAGTTCAGCTTCAGCCAGCCATTGCCCCAGTCGCCGTCCTTCTCGTTGGCCTTGACGAGCTTGGAGTCGACGATCGCGGCGACGCCCGAGGTCAGGCAGTTATAGAAGAAGGTCGGGGCGTAGGGCTTGGAGACGGTGATCTGGACGGTGTTCTCGTCGACCGCCTTGACCTTGTCGAGCACGTTCTCGGCGACGAAGCCGAACTGGCGCAGGATGAAGCCCGGCGATTTGTTGAGGGTGACGGCGCGCTGGAAGGAATAGACCACGTCGGCCGCGGTCAGCGGATTGCCGGAGTGGAACTTGACGCCCTTGCGCAGCTTGAAGGTGTAGGTCAGGCCGTCGGAGCCGACGCTCCAGCTTTCGGCAAGATCCGGAACCAGCGCGTTGTTGTTGGCGATATCGACGTTGATCAGCTTGTCGTAGACATTGGCGCCGACCTCGACGCCGGAAAATTCGAAGGCCTCGGCCGGATCGAGCGTGATGATATCGTCGATCTGCTTGGCCATCACGATCGTGTCCTTCGGCGTCTGCGCGAAGGCGGCGGTGGTCGACATCAGGGCCGTAAAGGCCGAAACCGCCATCAACTTGGCTACGTGACGCATCGATTTCCCCATTGTTGGTGTTGCGCGGACGATAGCCGCCCGTTGGGCGCTATCTGCAACCACTCCGCCTTGGCTGTCCAGTCGACCAACGGCGATGGAAAGGGCGCAACCGCGCATTTTGCACATCTCTTGAGCAGCCATCCCGGCCCGAGGCGCCATCCCGGTCATGCGACGCCTTGCGCCCGCCAGCCGCCTCGCTAACCTGACGTTGCAGGCAGCTGTCGCCTGGGATTAGGGGGCGAAACTTGGCCATCATCGCCGCGCTGAACCATGTCACGCATTACCGCTACGACCGGCCGGTCACGCTCGGGCCGCAGATCGTGCGCCTGCGGCCGGCGCCGCACTGCCGCGCCGCGATCCAGAGCTATTCGTTGAAGGTGACGCCGGCGCAGCATTTCGTGAACTGGCAACAGGACCCCGCCGGCAACTGGCTGGCACGCTTTGTCTTTCCGGAGCCCGTGACCGAATTCCGCATCGAGGTCGATGTCGTCACCGAGTTGTCGATCATCAACCCCTTCGACTTCTTCGTGGAGGCTGAGGCCGATACCTTCCCCTTCGCCTATACGCCGGAGCAGACCGAGGAGCTCGCGCCCTATCTGGCGAAGGAGCCGGCCGGGCCGCTGCTCGAAGCCTTCCTCGCCGAATTGCCGCGCGAGCCGATGAACACGGTCAATTTCATCGTGGACCTCAACGCCCGCCTGCAGCAGCGCATCGCCTATGGCATCCGCATGGAGCCCGGCGTGCAGGAGCCGGAGCATACGCTTTCGATCGGGTCAGGCTCCTGCCGCGACACGAGCTGGCTGCTGGTCCAGGCGCTCCGGCATCTCGGCCTCGCCGCGCGCTTCGTCTCCGGCTACCTGATCCAGATGAAGGCGGATATCGATCCGCTCGAAGGCCCGCGCGGGACGGACAAGGACTTCACCGACCTGCATGCATGGGCCGAGGTCTATATCCCCGGCGCCGGCTGGGTCGGGCTCGATCCGACATCAGGCCTGCTCACCGGCGAGGGCCATCTGCCGCTGGCGGCGACGGCGCATTATCGCGCGGCCGCGCCGGTCTCGGGCGCCGCGAGCTATGCCGAGACGACGTTCGACTTCCAGATGAGCGTCACCCGCGTGCATGAGGTGCCGCGCATCACCCTGCCCTTTTCCGATGCGTCCTGGGGACAGCTCGACGCGCTTGGGGAGAAGGTCGAGGCCGATCTGCAGGCGCAGGATGTCCGCCTGACCATGGGCGGCGAGCCGACCTTCGTCTCGATCGACGACCAGACCGGCGAGGAATGGAACATCGCGGCCGTCGGGCCAACCAAGCGCCAGCGCGCCGACACACTGATCCGGCGCCTGCGCCAGCGCTTCGCGCCGGGCGGGATGCTGCATTACGGCCAAGGCAAATGGTACCCCGGCGAGACTTTGCCGCGCTGGGCTTTCGCACTCTACTGGCGCCGCGACGGCCAGCCGATCTGGCGCAATGCCGATCTCATCGCCCGCGAGCCGGAAGCCCAAACCGGCGGCGACCGCGAGCTGGAAATCGCCGCCACCATCCGGGATGCGGAAGCCTTGGCGCAGGGGCTCTCCGAAAAACTCGGGCTCGGCGCAGATTACGTGATGCCGGCCTATGAGGATACCGGCGTCTGGCTGCTCAAGGAGGCGCAGCTTCCCGACAATGTCGATCCACTCGACTCCCGCCTTTCCGATCCGGAAGAGCGCTCGAGGATGGCACGGGTCTTCGAGCTCGGCCTCGGCAATCCGCGCGGCTACGTCATCCCTGTGCAGCGCTGGCAGGCGGGGGCGAGCGACCCGCGCTGGCGCTCGGAGAAATGGAAGCTGCGCCGCGGCAAGCTCTTCCTCGTGCCTGGCGACTCGCCTGTCGGCTACCGTTTGCCGTTGGGTTCGCTGCCGGTCGTGCCCAAGGCCGCGTATCCGCATATCCACCCGCAGGACCCGCTGGAGCCGCGCCCGCCGCTGGCTGCGGCCGGGCCGGCCGGAGCGAGCTGGACAGACCACCCAGAGGCAAGGCCCGCAGAGCCGACCACCACCGAGGAGCGACCCGGCCCAGCGCAGATGAGCATCGGAGCCTCCGCCGCATCAGGGCCTGTCCAGGATCGGCGGGAACAGGAGATCGGCGGCGATCACGTCCGCACCGCGCTCAGCCTCGAAATCCGCGACAACGTGCTCTGCGTCTTCCTGCCCCCGGTCGAGCGATTGGAGGATTATCTCGACCTCGTCGCCTCGGTGGAAGCCGTGGCGGAAGAGCTCGGCCAGCCCGTGCATATCGAGGGCTATGCGCCGCCCTTCGACCCGCGCCTCGACGTCATCAAGGTCACGCCCGATCCCGGCGTGATCGAGGTCAATATCCACCCGGCGACGGATTGGCGCGAGGCGGCGGCCATCACGCAAGGCGTCTATGAGGAGGCGCGGCTGGCGCGGCTCTGCGCCGAGAAGTTCATGGTCGACGGCCGCCATACCGGCACCGGCGGCGGCAACCATGTCGTGCTCGGCGGCGTGACGCCTGCCGACTCGCCCTTCCTGCGCCGGCCGGACCTCTTGAAGAGCATCATCCTCTACTGGAACCGGCACCCGTCGCTGTCCTACCTGTTCTCTGGCTTGTTCATCGGCCCGACCAGCCAGGCGCCGCGCATCGACGAAGCCCGGCAGGATGGGCTCTACGAGCTGGAAATCGCGCTGGCGCAGGTGCCGAAGCCCGGCGAGAAGCCGATCCCGCTCTGGCTGGTCGATCGCCTGTTCCGCAACCTCCTGGTCGACGTTTCCGGCAACACGCACCGCACCGAGATCTGCATCGACAAGCTCTACTCGCCCGACGGGCCGACCGGCCGGCTCGGGCTCGTCGAGTTCCGCGGCTTCGAGATGCCGCCGGATGCGCGGATGTCGCTCGCCCAGCAATTGCTGCTGCGGGCGCTGATCGCCTGGTTCTGGCGCGAGCCGCTGGAGGGCAAGCTGGTCCGGTGGGGCACCGCCCTGCACGACCGCTTCATGCTGCCGGAGATGGTCTGGCAGGATTTCAAGGACGTGCTCGGCGATCTCCAGCGCGCCGGCTACGCTTTCGATCCCGTCTGGTTCGAGGCGCAGGCCGAGTTCCGCTTCCCCTTCTTCGGCAAGGTCGCGCATGGCGGCGTCGAGATCGAGATCCGGCAGGCGCTCGAACCCTGGCATGTCATGGGCGAGGAAGGCGCGATCGGCGGCACGGTGCGCTATGTCGACAGCTCGATCGAGCGCCTGCAGGTCAAGGCCACCGGCCTGGTGCCGGGCCGCCATCTCGTCACCTGCAACGGCCGGCGCCTGCCGATGACGCAGACTGGCACATCCGGCGAGGCCGTCGCGGCGGTGCGCTTCAAGGCCTGGCAGCCGGCCTCGGGCCTGCATCCGACGATCCCGGTCCACGCGCCCCTGACCTTCGACATCGTCGATCTCTGGTCGGGCCGCTCGCTCGGCGGCTGCGTCTATCATGTCGCCCATCCCGGGGGTCGCAATTACGAGACACCCCCGGTCAATTCCTACGAGGCGGAGGCAAGACGGCTCGCACGTTTCGAGTCGATCGGTCATAGTCCCGGCCCTCTGGCGATTCCGCCGGAGGAACGCAGCGCCGAATTCCCGCTCACGCTGGACCTCAGGCGCCCGACAGGGATTTAGAGCAAAGCATGCCGGTGCAGGGCCGCACCCGATCGGGACGCAGCAGGGCCGAGCGACGCGCGGCGCTGCTCGCCGGCTATCGCCCGCTGCCGGGCGTGTTCGACGAATTCATCGACAGCAACGGCAATGTGCGCCCGCATTGGGAGCCGTTCCTCTCGGGATGGTGTGCGCTGTCGCCCTCCGAATTGACGCAGCGTTTCGGGCTCGCCGACCGGCATGTCCGCGATACCGGCGTCTCCTATCGCGTCCATGGCGACATCGACGAGCGCGATCCCGGCGTCGGCGAACGGGCCTGGCCGCTTTCGCATGTGCCGCTCGTCATCCCCGAGGCGGAATGGCAGGTGATCGCCGCCGGCGTGACGCAGCGCGCCGAGCTGCTCTCGACCGTGCTCGACGACATCTACGGGCCGGGCGAGTTGATCGCGGAGGGCCATTTGCCGGCCGCCGTCGTCGCCGGCAGCCCGGACTATCTGCGTCCGCTTCACGGCATCGCGGGTGGCGGCACGCTCCAGCTCTATGCAGCCGATCTCGGGCGCGGCCCGGACGGGCGCTGGTGGGTGCTGCAGGACCGGACGCAGGCGCCGTCCGGCACCGGCTATGCGCTGGAGAACCGGCTGGCACTGGCGCGCGCCTTTCCGGACATGTTCCGCAGCATGAATATCGAGCGGCTGGCGGCCTTCTTCCAGAGCTTCCGGGCTGGGCTGGTCGCGCGCTCCAAGCGCGTCGAGCCGCGCATCGCGCTGCTGACGCCGGGTGCGCTCAACGAAAGCTATTTCGAGCAGGCCTATCTCGCACGCTATCTCGGCTTCCTGCTGGTCGAGGGCGGCGACCTGCTGATGCGCGAAGGCCGGGTCCATGTGCGCACCATCGCCGGACTGAAACGGGCCGACGTTATCTGGCGGCGCATCGACGGCGATTTCGCCGATCCGCTGGAGCTCAACGCGCGCTCGGCGCTCGGCGTCGCCGGGCTGGTCGAGGCCGTCAGGCAGGGCCAGGTCCATGTCGCCAACGGGCTCGGCTCCGGCGTCGTCGAGGCGCGCGCCCTGATGGGCTTCCTGCCGCCGCTCGCCCGGCATGTGCTGGGCCAGGACCTGATCTTGCCGAATATCGCGACATGGTGGTGCGGCCAGCCGCAGGAACGCCAGACCGTGCTCGACCGGCTCGGCGAGATGAGCATCGCGCCGGCCTTCCGCGGCGCCGGCAATGGCGCAGATTCGACGCAGGTCGTCGCCGGAGAATTGCCGGAGGCGGAGCGCGCGGCCCTGCGGGAACGTATCGAGGCGCGCGGCATGGACTATGTCGGACAGGAGGTCGTCAGGCTCTCGACCATGCCGGTCTTCCAGAACGGGCGGCTCGAACCGCATCCGATGACGCTGCGCGTCTTTGCCGCCGCGACGCCGGACGGCTGGAAGGTGATGCCGGGCGGGTTCTGCCGCATCTCCGACGAGCCCGATGCCCGCGCCGTCAGCATGCGCAACGGCGTGCGCTCCAGCGACGTCTGGGTCACCTCGGAAGAGCCCGTCGCCCAGGTCAGCCTGCTGCCGACGCCGGACCGGGTCAGCATCCGCCGCGTCACCGGCACGCTGCCGAGCCGCGCCGCCGACAACCTGTTCTGGCTCGGGCGCTATCTGGAGCGCGGCGAGGCGACCTTGCGTCTCGTGCGTGCGCTGCTCGGCCGCCTGATCGATCCCGATCCCGCGCCGGGGCGCAACGAAACCGTGCGCCAGCTCGCGGGCATGCTCGTCGCCTCGGGCGCCGCCCCCGGCGGGCAGGAGAAGCGGACGCCAGCGGCGCAGGCCTATGCCGCGATCTACAGCCTCGACGATTACGGCTCGGCCGCCGCCTCGCTGCGCGAAGCACGGCGCACGGCGTCGGTCATCCGCGAGCGCCTCTCCGTCGATGCCTGGCGATTGTTCAGCGATCTCCAGCGCCAGCTCGACCCCGAGGACAGCCGCAGGCCGAGCGAGGGCGAGACCTATGAGATCGCCGACCGGGCGCTGAAATCGCTCGCCGCCTTCTCCGGCCTCGGCCAGGAGAACATGGTGCGCGGCAATGGCTGGCGCTTCCTCGATATCGGCCGGCGGCTGGAACGCGGCATCGCGACCTGCCGCTTCGCCCGACAACTCGCAGACAGCAACGCCTCCGGCGACAATCTGGACGCCTTGCTCGACCTGACGGATTCGCAGATCACCTACCGCTCGCGCTACCTCCTCGGCGCCAGCCTGCAGCCGGTGCTCGATCTCGTGATGCTCGACCCCTACAATCCGCGCTCCGTCGCGTTCCAGGTCGAGCGGCTCGACACTGAGATCGCCAACCTGCCGACGCTCGCCGATGACGGCATGCTGGAAGCGCCGCGCCGGCTGGTGCTGCGGCTCGCTGCCGATTGCCGGACGATGGAGGCGAGCCGCCTCGACCGGACCAGCATCCTCCTGTTCGAGCAATTGCTGATGGGCCTCTCCGCGGCCATCGCCGATCGCTATTTCCTGCAGAACAGCGGCCCCGAAGGCTCGCGGATGACGAGCATCGCGTGATCTACGAGCTGCGCCACGTCACGACCTACGGCTATAGCCGGCCGGTGCCCTTTTCCCGCTGCATCCTGCGACTGCTGCCGCGCGACGGCGGGGGCCAGCGCGTGCTCAAGAGCGAGCTGTTGATCACGCCTCGCCCGGCCGAGCGCAATAACGGCATCTGCTTCTTCGGCAACCACATGACTACGATCACCATCACCAAGCCGCATCGCGAGCTGAAGCTCGAGATGCGGGCACGGATCGAGGTCGACCGGCCGCCGCCGCCTCATGCCGGGCTGACGCGGAACTGGGAGGATGTGGCGGCGCTGGCGCTCGACTCCAGGAGCTTGGCACCGGATTCGCCGGCTCATCATCTCTATCCGAGCCGGCTCGTGCCGCATGTCCCGGCCGTGGTCGATTATGCCCGGCCGAGCTTCGACGCGGGGCGCCCTGTGCTGGAGGCGGCCTGCGACCTGATGGCCCGGATCAGGCGCGATTTCACCTATGACCCCGAGGCGACGGAGGTGACGACGCCCTTGGCCGAGGCCTTCGAGCAGCGCCACGGCGTCTGCCAGGATTTCGCGCATATCATGATCGCCGGCCTGCGCGGCCTCGGCCTGCCGGCGGCCTATGTCTCCGGCTATATCCGCACCATCCCGCCGCCGGGCCAGAAGCGGCTCGAAGGCGCCGATGCCAGCCATGCCTGGGCGATGCTGTGGTGCGGGCCGGAGATCGGCTGGGTCGGGCTCGACCCGACCAATGACCTGATCGTCGCAGACGACCATATCGTCACCGCCTTCGGCCGCGACTATGCCGATGTCGCCCCGCTCGACGGCGTGGTGATCGGGCCGGGCACGCAGAAGGTCGGCGTCGCCGTTGACGTCGTCCCGGTCGGCTGAGCCTTCAGGCCGCCGCTTCGGCCGCCTGAGACTGCGGCGAGCGGGCATGCATCTCGCCCCAGCTCTTCAGCGCCATGATCACCGGCTCCAGCGTCCGGCCCTTGACTGAGAGGCTGTATTCCACCCGCGGCGGCACTTCCGGGTAGACGACGCGCACGATAAGTCCGTCCGCCTCCAGCTCGCGCAGTTGCGTCGTCAGCATGCGCTGGGTGACGCCGGGAATACGCCGGCGGATCTCGTTGAAGCGCAAGGTGCCGCCCATCAGGTGATAGAGCGCGATGCCCTTCCACTTGCCGCCGATCAGGCCGAGCGCCGCCTCGACGGGGCAGCCGGCCGAGCAATAAGGCTCCTGGAAACGGGGCGGCATGACGGTATCCTTTTCGACACTATAGGCTGAAATTGTGCGTTCTTGCGTGTTTCCGATGTTATGCGCATCTCGGCTGTATCGCAATGCAGGAGGGACGCCATGCGCGCCGTCGGATATCGCCAATCGCAACCCATCGCCGCCGAGACCAGCCTGATCGATCTCGACCTACCCGAGCCGAAGGCGGCCGGACGCGATCTCTTGGTCGAGGTCAAGGCGATCTCGGTCAACCCGGTCGATACCAAGGTCCGCGTCCGCAGCCAGCCGGCGGAAGGCCAGACCAGCGTGCTCGGCTGGGATGCGGCAGGCATCGTCAAGGCTGTCGGGCCGGAGGTGACCGGCTTCAAGCCGGGCGATGCGGTGTTCTATGCCGGGGCGATCGATCGGCCGGGCTCGAATGCGGAATTCCATCTCGTCGACGAGCGCATCGTCGGGCCGAAGCCGAAGAGCCTCGGCTTCGCCGAAGCCGCCGCCCTGCCGCTGACCGCGATCACCGCCTGGGAGATGCTGTTCGACCGGCTCGACATCCGCAAGCCCGTGCCGGGCGCGTCGCATGCCTTGCTCATCATCGGTGGCGCGGGCGGCGTCGGCTCGATCGCGATCCAGCTCGCGCGCCAGCTCACCGATATCAGGGTGATCGCCACCGCCTCACGGCCCGAGACCCGCGGCTGGGCGCAGGAACTCGGCGCTCATCATGTGATCGACCATACCAAGCCATTGCCGGCGCAGGTCGCGGCGCTCGGCATCGGCGCGCCGGCCTTCGTCTTCTCGACAACGCATACCGACACCCATCTGGATGGCATCGTCGAACTGCTGGCGCCGCAGGGCCGGTTCGGCCTGATCGACGATCCAAAGGTGCTCGATGCCAATGTGCTGAAGCGCAAGAGCCTGTCGCTGCACTGGGAGCTGATGTTCACGCGCTCGCTGTTCAAGACCGCGGACATGGACGAGCAGGGCAAGCTCCTGGCCGAGGTCTCGCGGCTTGTCGATGCCGGCCAGATCCGCACGACGCTGGCCGAGCATTTCGGCACGATCAACGCTGCCAATCTCAAGCGGGCGCATGCCCTGATCGAGAGCAACCGCGCCAAGGGCAAGATCGTCCTGGAAGGGTTTTGAACGAGAAGGGCCGCGCCTCATGGCGCGGCCCTCAAATCGTCATCGTTTCCGAACCGATCAGGCCAGTGTATAGGCCGTCTTGACCGTGGTGTAGAACTCCTTGGCGTAGGCGCCCTGCTCGCGCGGGCCGTAGCTGGAGCCCTTCCGGCCGCCGAACGGGACGTGATAGTCGACGCCTGCCGTCGGCAGGTTGACCATCACCATGCCGGCCTCGCTGTTGCGCTTGAAATGCGTCGCATGCTTGAGCGAGGTCGTGCAGATGCCGGAGGAGAGGCCGAACTCGGTGTCGTTGGCGACGGCCAGCGCCTCGTCATAGTCCTTGACGCGGACGATGTTGGCGACCGGGCCGAAGACCTCCTCGCGCGAGATGCGCATGGCATTGGTCGTCTCGGTGAACAGCGCCGGCGCGAGGTAGAAGCCGGGGGTGTCACGCTTCAGGAGCTCGCCGCCGAAGACCAGCTTGCCGCCCTCGTCCTTGGCGATCTGGATGTATTTCAGGTCCTGGTCGAGCTGGCTCTGGTCGACGACCGGGCCGATATGCGTGCCGGCCTTCAGCGCATCATCGACGACGACGCTCTTGAGGCGCTCGATGCAGGCCTCGACGAATTTGTCGTGGATGCCGGCCTGGACGATCAGGCGCGAGGAGGCCGTGCAGCGCTGGCCGGTCGAGAAGAAGGCGCCGTTGACGGCAACCTCGACCGCGACCTTCAGGTCGGCGTCGTCGAGCACCACGAGCGGGTTCTTGCCGCCCATCTCGAGCTGGACCTTCTTCATCGGGTTGCCGGCGATGCAGGCGGCCGCGACTTTGCGGCCGGTGCCGACCGAACCGGTGAAGGAGATCGCGGAGACGTCCTTGTGCTCCAGCAACGCCTGGCCGACGATCGAGCCGCGGCCCATGACGAGATTGAGTGCGCCCTTGGGCAGGCCCGCACGCTGCAGGATATCGACCAATGCCCAGGCCGAGCCCGGCACGAGATCGGCCGGCTTCAGGACGACGCAATTGCCCCAGGCGAGCGCGGGGGCGATCTTCCAGGCGGGGATCGCAATCGGGAAGTTCCAGGGCGTGATCATGCCGACGATGCCGACCGCCTCGCGGGTGATCTCGACACCGACGCCGGGACGCACCGACGGAACCATCTCGCCGCCGAGGCGCAGGCACTCACCGGCGAAGAATGCGAAGACCTGGCCGGCGCGGGTCGCCTCGCCGATGCCTTCGGCCAGCGTCTTGCCCTCCTCGCGCGAGAGCAGGCGGCCGAGCTCATCCTTGCGGGCGAGGATCTCGTCGGAGGCCTTCTTCAGGATGTCGTAGCGCTCCTGCGGGGTGGAGCGGCTCCAGGCCGGGAAGGCGGCCTTGGCGGCGGCGACCGCGTTGTTCAGGTCTTCGACCGAGCCTTGCGTGTACTCGCCGACCACGTCGTTCGTGTTCGAGGGGTTGATGTTGCGCGAGGCATTGGACCCGCCAGCCCATTCGCCGGCGATCAGGTTCTTGAAGGGCGCGTTCATCTGGTTCTCCCACGACACAGGTTCGTGGTTCGGGTGTTAGCGCCTTTGGGCCGGCAAGGCCAATACTCTACGGGCAGCCGGCTCTCCCGCGAGAGCATCGCAAGCCGCGGCGGAGCTACTTTTCCTTGATCGACAACCCGTTCTTGCCGACCGAGATCTCGACGCCATCGGGCTGCTTCTTCTCCTGGTAGAGCGAATAGCCGGTCACCGCGAGGGCGGCGACGAGCACGAGGACGAGCACGACCAGAAGATTGCGCGAAGCGAGCATGAAAGATCCTTGGCGAAGGCGGACGAACCGCGAGCCCGATTTCAACGCCGACCGGGCCGCGTTGTTCCGCCGCGCGCCGGGAACGATGCCGTCCGCACGGCGTTGGCATGGCGCACGGATCGGTTCCATGCGAGGCTTGGCCGTGACAGGATCGCACCGGCAGGAGGTAGCCATGCCCGACACCGAACTGCAGGAGCGCATCTGGTCGGCCCTCGCCGCCCATCCCGTCTACATGGTCTCGCTCGTCGCCGACGGCGCCATCAAGACCCGGCCGATGTCGGGCCAACTCGACCGCGACCATCATCGCCTGCTCTTCATCACGCATCGGCATACCGGCATCATCGGCGCGGCCCTGCGTTCGCCCTCCGTCAACGTGGCTATCAGCCATGAGGACCGCAATTTCTACGCGGCGATTTCCTGCTCGGCTTCCGAGGTTCCGAGCCGCGAGACGCTGAGGCAAGTCTGGACACCGATGGCGAGCGCCTGGTTCCCGAACGGGCCGGACGATCCAGACGCGACCCTGCTGGCGCTGACGCCGACCTCCGCCGAAATCTGGGACGGCCCGTCGAGCAGCGTGCTCGTCGCCTTCAAGCTGGCGACCGCCAAGATCCTCGGCCGCACACCCGATCTCGGCGTCAACGCCACCATCGACATGCGCTGAGCCCGGTCAAGCCGGGTCGGAAGTCGCCATCCTGCGGCCGAGCCAGGCCGTCGCGACGCCGGACCAGACGATGCCGAGGCACCAGCCACCGAGGACGTCCGTCGGCCAGTGCACGCCGAGATAGATGCGGCTGAGGCCGATCAGGCCGGTGACGATCACGGCCATCGCCATGCAGAAGCGGGCAATGTCGGTTCGGCGCGAGGCGAGGCCGACGAAGCTTGCGATGGTGAGCAGCGTCGCGGCCGAGAGGAAGGCATGGCCGCTCGGGAAGCTCGCGGTGAAAGTCAGCGCGGCATGCTCGACGATATCGGGCCGTTGCCGAGCGATCGTGATCTTCAGGACGGTGCTCGCCAGGAACGCGGCGACGAGGCTGACGACGAGCCCGATCGCGAGATAGCGATAACCGCAGAGCCAGAGCGCCAGCGTCGCAGTCAGTGCCATGAAGAACAGGCCGACGAAGCTGCCGAGCGCCGTCATGTCGCGCACGGCCTCGTGGAACCAGGCCGGCCCGAGCGGCACCACGGGGTTGGCCGGATCGCGGAACAACATGATCAGCGTGGTATCGAGGGAGAAGCTGCGCCCCGAGACGATCAGCAGCGCGAGGCCCAGGAAGACCAAGGCAGCAGCGGGAACCAGGATGCGAGGCTCGGGCAAGGAAGGCGATCTCCGAAAGGTGTCGAGCTTGAGGTTAGCGGACGGCAGGCGATCTCGAACAGACGGCCTTCTGCCGCTCCTGCGGCACCAAATGTCAGACCGGCGCCGGGCGGGCGGAAATCACCCGCAGCGCCTTGGGCAGCAGGCCGTAGCTCAACGGCCCGACCTTGCGCTCGACCTCGCCGTCGAAGGTGATGTGCCCGCGCCGCTTGTCGCGCCGCATCAGCGTCACCGCATCACCGGTGAAGGAGGTCAGGTTGTGCGAGTCGCGCCAATGGCCCGAGACCACCGACAGTGCCGCCTTGCTGCGCGAGTAGAGCCCGCCCGCATTGAGGACATGGACCTCGAAGATGCCGTCGTCGAGCCGAGGCCGCCGCCAGTCGGCGCCCTCGAAGCGATTGACCGTGACGAGCACGGCATCGGCCTCGACGATGCTGTGTTCCGTCCCGACCTTGATGTCGAGCGTGACCGGCCGGGTGAACAGGATCGAGCGCGTCGCTGCGACACTGAACGCGGCGCCTCGGCTGAAGGGAAAGCGCCGGCGCGCATATTCGCGCTCGCGCGCCATCAGGCTGAAGAAGCCCATGCCGGAGAGCGAGTGGAACAGCCGATCGTTGACGCGGCCGACATCCATCTCCACCGGCTCGCCCCGGCAGAGCGCCGCAATCTGCTGCTCAAGCGTGCCGGAGATTCCGAGGTCGCGGCCGAGCACGTTCACCGTGCCCATCGGCAGGATGCCGATCGGACGGTCAGCCTGGATCAAGACCGGCAAGGCGCCGTTGATCGTGCCATCGCCACCGGCGAGAACCGGCATCGCGTGACGATCCGAGATCGCGAGCGAGAGCGCATCGTCGATCTCCCGCGGTGGGACGAGGCGGACCTCCGTGCCGCAGCCATGGACAGCGAAGGCCGCCTCCAGCCGCGCGGCGAAAGCATCCGCGCCGGCTTCGAGGACTGTTCCGGCGCGAGCATTGACGATGATCGTGTAGCGCATGGTGCTGGCATAGATATGTGGCGCTCGACCACGCGCAAGGCAGCGCTTACGCGGCAGCCGGGCGGGCGTCGAACTGTTCCGGCATCGGCGGCATCAGAGGCATCGGCACGTCCTCGACCTGCTCGGTGACGACCTCGAAGCGCTGCAGCGTATGGGTGCCGAAGGAGCTGATCATCGCGACATCGGTCGCGTCGCGGCCGCGCGCGATGACGATGCGGCCGATACGCGGCTCGTTATGGCGGGCATCGAAGGTGTACCAGCGACCGCCGAGGAAGACCTCGAACCAGGCATTGAAATCCATCGGCGCGGGATTGAGGGGCACGCCGATATCGCCGAGATAGCCGTTGCAGTAGCGCGCCGGGATGTTCATGCAGCGGCAGAGCGCGACGGCGAGATGCGCGAAGTCGCGGCAGACGCCGATCCGCTCCTCGAAGGCCTCGGCGGCCGTGCGGGTATTGCGGGCGAAATGATAGCCGAACCTCAGGTGATTATGGACGAAGTCGACGATCGCCTGCACGCGCGGCCAGCCCGGCTGAACCAGCCCGAACAGGCTCCAGGCCTGGTCGTAGAGCTTGTCCGTCTCGCAATAGCGGCTGCCGAGCAGATACATGAGGGCCGCATCGGGGAGACGCGACGGAGAGATTTCGCGGGCAGCCGGATTGACGACATCGGGCTCGCCGGAATCGTGGACGATGCCCTGCGATTCCAGACGGATGCCACCGGCGGGCGCGACCATGCGGCGGCGAATGTTGCCGAAGGCGTCGAGATCCTGCGTCATTGCGATCGGCAAGGAAGGATCGGCGAGCGCGGTCAGCTTCATCTCGTCCGGCGTCGTCAGATCGTGACGGCGCGACGGGTGAACATCGAGCAACGTGATCAATGGCATGTCATGGGCACAGACCAACTCGATCCGATAGCCGTAACGGATGCGCATCTCGCCTTCTCCTGATTGAGGGCCGGACCGCTTCGCTCAGGGGCTGCTGCGGATCATCGGGCGTCGTATTCCCCCAGCGGCTAGACGCGCGAAGAGGTGCTGCTGTTCCCAGAGCGCGGCGAAAAATACGCGATCCGCCGCAAATTCAGGCGTTTTGCGAAGAGCCCCAAAAAGAAGATGCGGGCCTTTCGGCCCGCATCCCGCCGCCACGACGGTTCGGCTGGGGGGATAGCAACCGCCGCGACCTGCGCCCTGATCGTTTCCGCATTCCCCCAAACGCGGAGACGATTCAAAACCCTGGCCCATCGCGTTTTCGCCAGTGCAGACCTTCGGTTCCTCACGCGAACCGGGTCCGCCTCGTGCGAAAACGCGCGGCTGCTACATCATCCAGTAGGGCATCGTGCCGTAGTAATCGTGGACACGCTTGCCGTAAGCCTTGTCCTCCCAGTCGGGCTCGCCTTCGCTATCGTACATCGGCGCGGCCTCGAGCTGTTCCTTGGTCAGCGGGACGACATAGCCGCCGCGCTGCGTGTCGTAGTCGAGCACGCTCCACGGGATCGGGTGATACTTCTCGCCCAGCCCGAGAAAACCGCCGAAGGACATGATCGCGTAAGCGACCTTCCCCGTCAGCTTATCGAGCATCACGTCGTAGATTTCACCGAGATGATCACCGGCCGTGTTGTAGACATCCGTACCGGCGACGCGAGCACCCGCGATGAGCGGGTTGGCGGTCGCAGGAGCGGTCATGGGAACATCGGTCATTGTCTTCCCCCTTGTGTCGCGATGGGATGCCGGAGAAAGCGCCCTCCGGCGGGACCTGTCTCCTCAACCGGCTCTGCGGCGATAGGTTCCGGCAATCTTCGGAATTTTCGTGGCCCCTGTGCCGACACAATGCCCGTCTCCAAACAATGACCGAGCAAAGGCGCCGATGGCCGCCCGCTACATGGCGGAACTTAAGCCGTTCGGCGCTGTTTGGTGCTTCGAGCGACTCGTAATCTCATGGAGGAGGAGACGTCATGATCATCAAGAAGCTAATGCTCGTCGCGGCGCTCGGCGCTGCTCTCGGCGCCTGTACGGCCCGCGAACAGAATGCCGGCACGGGCGCGCTTGTCGGCGCGGGCGCTGGTGCCATCATCGGTGGTGCTGCCACGGGGCGGGCCGGCGGTGCCTTGGCCGGTGCCGCGATCGGTGGCGCCAGCGGCGCGATCATCGGCAGCGCGGCAACGCCGCAACGCTGCTACGGGCGTGACGAATGGGGCCGCCGCGTGGTCTACGACTGCTGAGGCAGCATCGCCCAAAAACGAAGGCCCGCCTAATCGGCGGGCCTTTTCTTTTGCGCAGGATTGTGGGCACCCCCGCCCTCAAGCGGCCCCATAGGGTCCGAAACGCCCAACGAAACGGTGGCGGAAGCCGGGATAGAGCAGGCGCACTGCCGTCACCGGCTGCGACTGGTTCCAGGTCCGCCGCTCGACCAGCAGGCAGGGCTCGCCGATCGCGATATCAAGCAGGGCGGCCTGATCCTCCCCTGCCCCGATCGCACTGATCGCATGCTCGGCCTGCGACCAGAGGCTGTGCTGCAGCAGCCAGTCGCCCGGCGGCGTCTCGGCGAAATCCTCATCCGCCAATCCCGTCACGCCGGCGGCATGGATGACACGCTCCTCCAGCACATGCGGCCTGCTATCAGCGCGATGCAGCACGAGAAGATGTGCCACCTTGTCGGAACGCTTCAAGGCGAAAAGCTCGGCCACCTCCGGCGACGGCCGGCCGTCGGTGCGCGCGAGCACCTCATAGGCGTAAGCCTGGCCGAGCTGGCGCACCTCCTCGGGGATCGAGAGGATGTCGAGCATGGCGTGGCTCGCCGGCGGCGTCGCGACCACGGTTCCCGAGCGGCGGCGGCGGATGATCAACCCCTCGCGCGCGAGCTGCACCAGCGCGCGATGCACGGTCATGCGCGAGGCGCCGAGTTGCTCCATCAGCGCATGCTCGGGCGGCACGCTCGTGCCCGGCTGCCATTCCCCGCTGACGACGAGATCGCGGATCGCCCGCCGGATCTGGTCATAGACCGGCCCGGCGCCGTCCAGTTTCACCGCGTCGAGCCGGGTTTCCGTCATCGTCGTCCCTGGTCATTCCGCTGCGAGCAGGCGCCGCATCACGCCGGCAAAGCGCTTGCGCACCGAATCGCGGGCGAGATGGCGCCCCTCGGCCACCACTCTCCTGCCACCGACGACGACATCGCGCAAAGGCATGGCGTTGGCGGCGAAGATCGCGCTGTCGACCGCCTCGGCGCCGGAGCGGCCGACGAGGGCGGGGTGATCGATGTCGAGCGTGATGAAATCGGCGCGGTGGCCGGGCGCGATGGCGCCGATGGAACGGCCGCAGGCCCTGGCGCCACCGGCACAAGCGGCCTGCCAGAGCGCGAGGCCGGTCGATGCCTTCTCCTCCGCGAAGAGCGCGCGGCGGCGGTCGCGCAGGCGCTGCGAATATTCGAGCTGGCGCAGTTCCGAGCCGGCATCGATCTGGATGTTGGAATCGCTGCCGACGCCATAGGCGCCGCCGGCCTGCGCATAGCGGATGCCGTCGAAGATGCCGTCGCCGAGGCTGGATTCGGTGATCGGGCACAAGCCTGCGACCGCGCCGCTGCGGGCGATGCCGTCCCGCTCGGTATCGGTCAGATGCGTCGCGTGGATCAGGCACCAGCGGCTGTCGAGCGGGATGGTGTCCATCAGCAGTTCGACCGGGCGCCTGCCGGTGATCTTCAAGCTCGCCTCGACCTCCGGCACCTGCTCGGCGACATGGATATGCACGGGGTCGTTCGGACGCAGAGACGAGACCCAGCCGAGATCGTCGAGCGCGACGGCACGCAGCGAATGCGGGGCGACGCCGAGCCGCGCGTCCGGCAGGTCGCGGATCGCGGCGGCGCTGCCCTCCAACAGTCGCTGATAGGCGTCGCGCTCGTTGACGAAGCGGCGCTGGCCATGGACCGAAGGCGCCTGCCCGAAATTGCCGAAGCGATAGAGCACCGGCAGAAGCGTGAGGCCGAGCCCGGTTTCCTGCGCGGCCGAGGCGATCGCCTGCCCCATCGTCGCGATATTGGCGTAGGCGCGCCCGTCCTTGTCGTGGTGGAGATAGTGGAATTCGGCGAGCGCGGTGAAGCCGCCTTCCAGCATCTCGACGAAGGCCTGTGCCGCGACGGCCTGCACGTCGTCGGGAGCGAGCCGGTCGAGGAAGCGGTACATCACCTCGCGCCAGGTCCAGAAGGAATCCTCCGGCGCGCCACGGCGCTCGGACAAGCCCGCCATGCCGCGCTGGAAAGCGTGGCTGTGCAGGTTCGGCATACCCGGCAAGGCGATGCCTGAGAAGCGGCCGGCATCCCCGGCTAGCTTCACTCCTGCTTCAACCGAGATGATCGTGCCGTCCGAGACGGTCAGCTTCACATCGCTGGCAAAACCTTCGGGCAGAAGAGCCTCGGCCAGATGCAGGGTCTCGGTCACCGTTTCGCTCCGTCGCTCGCTGGCGTTTAATTGCATATGCGAATAACACTTGCCAATTGCATATGCAATTGGATAGCATGGCTTCAATTCAAAGAGTAGCGGGAGGACGCACGGTGGCGAAAGCGCCTGGTGACACGATTGTCTGCGACAAGCTCTGGACGAATGCGCGGCTGGCGACGATGTCGGCTGCGGTCGATGCACCCTACGGGGCGATCGAGGACGGCGTCATCGCCACCCGTGACGGACGCATCGTCTTCGTCGGCCCGCGCAGCGCAGCACCGGTTTTTGATGCCGCCGTTTCGATCGATTGCGAAGGCCGCTGGATCACGCCCGGCCTGATCGATTGCCATACCCATCTGGTCTATGGCGGCGACCGGGCGCATGAATTCGAGCTGCGTTTGCAGGGCGCGACCTATGAGGAGATCGCGCGGGCCGGCGGCGGCATCCTCTCCACCGTCAAGGCGACGCGCGAGGCGAGCGAGGACACCCTCTTCGCCTCCGCCGACCGGCGCCTCGCCGCTCTGATGGCCGAGGGCGTTACCACCGTCGAGATCAAGTCCGGCTACGGGCTGGAGCAGCAGGCGGAACTCAAGCAACTCCGCGTCGCGCGCCGGATCGGACGCGAGCGACCGGTCACCGTGCGCACCACCTTTCTCGGCGCCCATGCCGTGCCGCCGGAATACAAGGGCCGCTCGGGCGATTACACCGCCCTCGTCGCCGGGCCTCTGCTCGATGCCGTCGCCGCCGAGGGGCTGGCGGATGCGGTCGACGTCTTCTGCGAAGGCATCGCCTTCTCGCCCGACCAGACCAAGGCCGTGTTCGAAGCCGCCAAGGCCAAGGGCCTGGCGATCAAGGTCCATGCCGAGCAACTCTCCAACCTGCATGGCGCCAAGCTCGCGGCTGAAATGGGCGCACTCTCGGCCGACCATCTCGAATATCTCGACGAGGACGGCGTCATCGCCATGGCCAAGGCCGGCACGGTCGCGGTCGTGCTGCCCGGCGCCTTCTACTTCCTGCGCGAGACGCAGAAGCCGCCGATCGAACTGATGCGCAAGCATGGCGCGGCGATCGCGCTGGCGACCGACGCCAATCCCGGCTCCTCACCGCTGACCTCGCCGCTGCTGGTGCTCAACATGGCCTGCACGCTCTTCCGCATGACGCCGGAAGAGGCGCTGGCGGGCCTCACCCGCCATGCCGCGACCGCGCTCGGCCTTCAGGACGAAATCGGCACGCTCGAAGCCGGCAAAAGCTGCGATCTCGCGATCTGGGACATCGAGCGCCCGGCCGAGCTCGCCTACCGCATCGGTTTCAATCCCCTTCACACCCGCATCTGGAACGGACAATGACCACGGTTTCGCTGAACCCGGGCGCAGCCCATCTCACCGATTGGCGCGCGATCCTCGACGGCGCCGTCGCCTCGCTCGGTGGCGAGAGCGCGAAGAACATCGCCTCCGGCCAGAAGATCGTCGAGGAGATCGTCGCTGCCGGCACCGTGACCTATGGCGTCAATACCGGCTTCGGCAAGCTCGCCAGCGTGCGCATCGCCGATGCCGATCTCGCCAAGCTCCAGAGCAACCTGATCCTGTCGCATGCGGTCGGCACTGGCCCTGCCCTGCCCGACGGCGTCGTTCGCCTGCTGCTGGCGATGAAGGCGGCGAGCCTGGCGCGCGGCGCCTCGGGGGTGCGCCCCGTCGTGATCGAGGCCCTGACCAATGCGCTCAAGGCAGGCGCCTTGCCGGTGATCCCCGCCAAGGGCTCGGTCGGCGCCTCTGGCGACCTCGCCCCGCTCGCCCATATGACGGCCGCCCTGATGGGCTACGGCGAAATTCGCCTGAAGGGCGAGACGCTTCCGGCAGCCGAGGCGCTCAAGCACGCGGGGCTTACCACGCTGGCGCTCGGCGCCAAGGAAGGCCTCGCGCTGATCAACGGCACGCAGGTCTCGACCACGCTGGCGCTGACCGGCCTTGCCGCCATCGCTCGCGTCTTCGACGCCGCGCTCGTCGCCGGCGCGCTCTCGGTCGATGCGCTCAAGGGCTCCGATACCCCGTTCGATCCGCGCATCCAGACGCTGCGCGGCCAGCCCGGCCAGATCAAGGTCGCCAGGATCCTGCTCGACCTGATCGCCGGCAGCGCGATCCGCGAGAGCCATCGCCATGGCGACAGCAAGGTGCAGGACCCCTATTCGCTACGCTGCCAGCCGCAGGTGATGGGCGCGGTGCATGGGCTGCTGGCGAATGTCGCCGCGACGCTGTCCATCGAGGCCAATGCCGTCACCGACAACCCGCTGGTGCTCGGCCCCGGCGAGATCGTCTCGGGCGGTAATTTCCACGCCGAGCCGGTCGCCTTCGCCGCCGACATCCTGGCGATGGCCGTCTGCGAGATCGGCAATCTCTCCGAGCGCCGCATGGCGCTGCTGGTCGACCCCGTGATGAGCGGCCTGCCGCCCTTCCTCGCCCGCGATGCCGGCCTGAACTCGGGCTTCATGATCGCGCAGGTCACCGCAGCCGCGCTCGCCTCCGAGAACAAGCAGAAGGCCTATCCGGCCTCGGTCGACACCATCCCGACCTCGGCCAACCAGGAAGACCATGTCTCGATGGCGACGCATGGCGCCTTCCGCCTGATCGACATGGCGAAGAACGCGGCCAGCATCATCGGCGTCGAACTGATGGCAGCGGCTGAAGCGATCGAGCATCACCGCCCGCTCAAGACCAGCGCGCGCCTGGAGCCGGTGCTCGCGCTGCTGCGCAGCAAGATCGCGCCGCTCACCGAGGACCGCTATCTCGCCCCCGACCTCGCGGCCGCGACCGAGTTCGTGCTCTCCGGCGCCGTCGGCAAGGCAGCCGGCCTCGACAGCTTTGCCGAGTGCAGCGCATGAGCGCCGAGATCGTCACCGTGACGCGGGGCATCTCCCCGCTGATCCTCTCGATGCCGCATCCCGGCACCGGCGTTCCGCCGGAGGTCGCGGCGCAGCTCAACGCGCGCGGAAAGCTGGTCGAGGATACAGACTGGCATATGCGCCAGCTCTACGGCTTCGCCGAGCGCTTCGCCCCCACCATCGTCGAGGCGCAGCTCTCGCGTTTCGTCATCGACCTCAACCGCGATCCGGCCGGCGTCTCGCTCTATCCGGGCCAGGCGACGACCGAACTCGTGCCGACCACGACCTTCGACGGCGCGCCGATCTGGCAGAACGCGCCGGATGCGAACGAGATCGAGCGGCGCAAGGCGGCCTATTTCCAGCCCTATCACACGGCGCTGGCTGCCGAGATCGAACGGGTGAAAGCCGAGCACGGCTATTGCGTGCTGTGGGACTGTCACTCGATCAAGTCGGTGATCCCGCGCCTGTTTCCGGGCACGCTGCCGACGCTCAATCTCGGCACCAATTCCGGCGAGAGTTGCGCGCCGAGTGTCGAGGCTGCCGCTGTCGCCGCCATGGCCGGGCATCCCTTCACCCAGATCGCCAATGGCCGCTTCAAGGGCGGCTGGATCACGCGCCATTACGGGCGCCCCTCCGAGCGCGTGTACGCGCTCCAGATGGAAATCGCGCTCTCGGCCTATCTGACCGACGAGACCGCACCATGGGCCTTCGACTCGACGAAGGCCGCCGCCTTGCAAACCGCCTTGTCAGCCATCATCGCCGCTGCGCTCGACGCGGCCAAGCAACTCGAACGGAGCCGCTCATGACCCGCCTGGACAATACCCGCGTCATCCGCCCCGCCACCGGCACCGAGCTCAGCGCCAAGAGCTGGCTGACGGAAGCGCCGCTGCGCATGCTGATGAACAACCTGCATCCGGACGTCGCCGAAAACCCACAGGAGCTCGTGGTCTATGGCGGCATCGGCCGCGCCGCCCGCTCCTGGGAGGATTTCGACCGCATCGTCGCGGCGCTGCGCCAGCTCGAGGCCGACGAGACGCTGCTCGTCCAGTCCGGCAAGCCGGTCGGCGTGTTCCGCACCCACAAGGATGCGCCGCGCGTCCTGATCGCCAATTCGAACCTCGTGCCGCACTGGGCGACCTGGGACCATTTCAACGAGCTCGATAAGAAGGGGCTCGCGATGTACGGCCAGATGACCGCCGGCTCCTGGATCTATATCGGCACGCAAGGGATCGTGCAGGGCACTTACGAGACCTTCGTCGAGGCCGGGCGCCAGCACTATGGCGGCGACCTCAAGGGCAAATGGGTGCTGACCGGCGGCCTCGGCGGCATGGGCGGCGCGCAGCCGCTGGCCGCGGTGATGGCCGGCGCCTCCTGCCTCGCCGTCGAGTGCAATCCCGACTCGATCGATTTCCGCCTGCGCACCCGCTATCTCGACGAGAAGGCGCAGACGCTCGACGAAGCGCTGGAGATGATCGCCCGCTGGACCAAGAACGGCGAGGCGAAATCGGTCGGCCTGCTCGGCAACTGCGCCGAGATCCTGCCGGAGATGGTCCGCCGCGGCATCCGCCCCGACATGGTCACAGACCAGACCTCGGCGCATGACCCGATCAACGGCTACCTGCCGAAGGGCTGGACCATGGGCCAGTGGAAGCAGGCGCGCGAGGCCAATCCGAAATCCGTCGAGACCGCCGCCCGCGCCTCGATGCGCGAGCATGTCGAGGCGATGATCGCCTTCCAGGAGATGGGCTTACCCGTCTTCGATTACGGCAACAACATCCGCCAGGTCGCCAAGGACGAGGGGCTGGAGAACGCCTTCGCCTTCCCGGGGTTCGTGCCGGCCTATATCCGCCCGCTGTTCTGCCGCGGCATCGGCCCGTTCCGCTGGGCCGCGCTGTCCGGCGATCCGGAGGATATCTACAAGACCGACGCCAAGGTGAAGGAGCTCACGCCCGGCAACACGCATCTGCATAACTGGCTCGACATGGCGCGCGAGCGCATCGCGTTCCAGGGCGTGCCGGCGCGCATCTGCTGGGTCGGCCTCGGCGATCGCCATCGGCTCGGCCTCGCCTTCAACGAGATGGTCAGGACCGGCGAGCTCAAGGCCCCGGTCGTGATCGGCCGCGACCATCTCGATTCCGGCTCGGTCGCCTCGCCGAACCGCGAGACCGAAGCGATGAAGGACGGCTCGGACGCGGTTTCCGACTGGCCGCTGCTCAACGCCCTGCTCAACACGGCGTCCGGCGCGACCTGGGTCTCGCTGCATCATGGCGGCGGCGTCGGTATGGGCTTCTCGCAGCATTCGGGCGTCGTGATCTGCGCCGACGGCACGGATGACGCGGCCGCCCGCCTGTCGCGCGTGCTCTGGAACGACCCGGCCACCGGCGTGATGCGTCACGCCGATGCCGGCTACGACATCGCACTGGACTGCGCCCGCGAGAAGGGGCTCAACCTGCCGGGTATCCTGGGCTGAGCGATCTCACTGTCATTCCGGGTTCTCCACTACACGGAACCCGGAACGACCAGGGTATGAATTCGAAGGACCGTCCCATGCGCATCATCCGCGCCGCCGATTGCAAGGTCATGCCGTGGAAGAACGGCGGGGGCACCACGACCGAGATCGCTGTTTCTCCGGAGGGGGCTCCCCTCAGCGAGTTCGACTGGCGCATCTCGATGGCGCATGTGGGCGCAGACGGTCCGTTCTCGTCCTTCCCCGGCATCGACCGGACGCTGTCGGTGCTGACCGGCAACGGCATTCGGCTGGGCTTCGGCGACGGCGAGACGGTGGCGCTTGATCGCGCGACCGCACCGTTCTTCTTCGCTGCCGACCGGGCGGTGGATGGCGTTCTAGTCGATGGGCCGATCGACGATCTCAATGTCATGAGCCGGCGCGGCCGCTGGCGGCACCGGGTCGAGCGCTTGTCGGGTGAAGGCTCGCTCCCCACGAGCGAAGGCCTGCTGGTGCTGGTCGCCCGCAAGGCCGACTGGCTGGTGAACGGCGTGAGCTTAGGAGCCGGCGACAGCGCGATCCTGGATGCGCCGGCGCGTGTTGAACTTCGGGTGAGCGGCAGCGAGGCAGAACTCTACGCCGTGTGGCTGACCGCGTCATAGATAAGCGCGGGATCCCCTCTCCCGGATGGGAGAGGGGTAGGGGTGAGGGACCGCTGCTCATTATTGGAAGGCAACGACACCGCTGCGGCTTCATCCGCAAGGGCAGGCCCTCATCCCTGCCCTTCTCCCACACGGGAGAAGGGTTCCCCGCGCCCTACCTGAACCTACGCCGCCTGACGCGGCTGCGGGCCAACATAGACCGATTGCGGGCGGATCAGCCGGCCGCCGGCGATCTGCTCCTTGGCATGGGCGAGCCAGCCCGTCGTGCGGCCGAGTGCGAAGACGCAGGTGAAGCTGTCCGGCGTGAAGCCGAGCGCCTCCAGCAGCAGCGCGGTGTAGAACTCGACATTGGTCTCCAGCGTGCGGTTGGGCTTGCGCTCGCGCAGGATGGCGAGCGCCGCCTGCTCCACCGCCTCGGCCAATGCGAGGCGCCCGCTATCGGCGCCGAGCCGGCGGATCGCGCCCTTCAATGCATCGGCACGCGGGTCGCGGACGCGATAGATGCGGTGGCCGAAGCCCATAAGGCGATCGCCGCGATCGAGCGCCGTCTCCAGCCAGGTCCGGGCATTAGCGGGCGAGCCGATCGCATCGAGCATCTCGATGACCGGGCCGGGCGCGCCGCCATGGAGCGGCCCCTTCAGGGCGCCGATGCCGGCGAGCACGGCCGAGACCAGCCCGGCGCGGGTCGAGGCGACGACGCGGGAGGCGAAGGTCGAGGCGTTGAGGCCGTGATCGGCGACCGTGACGAGATAGGTGTCGAGTGCCGCCGCCTGCTGCTTCGTCGGCGCCTTGCCGGTCAGCATGCGCAGGGTATCGGCGGCCTGCGACAGCGACGGATCAGGCGCGATCGGGGCTAGTCCTTGCCGCAGACGCAAGGACGCAGCCGTGAACACGGCCGGCGCCGCCAGAAGCCGCAGGACCGTGCCGGCATCCTCGCCATCGGGGATCAGTGCCGTCATCGCCCGGACCATCTCGACCGGGCCGAGCGTGATGGGGACGACAGCTTTCCGCACGACCGTCTCGAACAGCTCCTGCCGCGTCGCGCCCAGCGCAACCGGCAGATCCTTCATAGCGGGCAGGTCCGGCACGAAACCATCAAGCATCAGCGCGGCCATCTCCTCGAAGGAGGTATGGCCGGCGAGCTCATCGAGACTGTGGCCGCGCATCACCAGCCGGCCCGCCGCTCCATCGACTTCCGAGAGCACGGTATGGGCGGCAACGACATCTTCAAGTCCATCGGACATGGCGGTTCTCCTCAACATCTGAGGCCTTGAAGATTGATAGCTTCACCGATATAATCAATCTTGAACAATATAATCAATGTATTTCGATGACCGACTGGCTGACGGCGCAACAGGTGATGCAGCGGCTCGGGCTGAAGCCGCAGACGCTCTATGCCTATGTCAGCCGGGGGCTGATCGAGGCGCGCAGCGAGGCGAGCGATTCGCGCCGACGGCTTTACCGGGCCGAGGACGTGGCGCGGCTGGAGCATCGCAAGGCGCGCGGCAGGAAGCCCGCCGCCATCGCGGAGGATGCGATCGCCTTCGGCGAGCCGATCCTGGCCTCGGGCATCGCCACGATCCAGCGCGGTAAGCTCTGGTATCGCGGGCAGGACGCCGAGGTGCTCGCCGAGACGTCGAAGCTGGAGGATGTCGCAAGGCTGCTGTGGGATTGCGGCTCGCAGCGCTTTCCGCCGCTGTTCACCATCGTGCCGGAGGCGCCGGCCCGGCAGCGCATGTTCGCAGTGATCGCAGCACGCGCCGCCAGCGACCCCGCCATGGCCGGCCGCACGAAGAAGGCGCTTTATCTGGAGGCCGCGTCCGTGATCGACTCGCTCGTCGATGCCATCGCCGGGCGACCGGGCCAGGGGCCGATCCATCACCGGCTGGCACAGGCCTGGGGCTGCGACGAACGCGGGGCCGACCTGATCCGCCGGGCGCTGGTGTTGCTCGCCGACCACGAGCTCAACGCCTCGACCTTCGCGGTGCGTGTCGCGGCTTCGACGCGCGCCTCGCTCGCCGCCTGCATCCTCGCCGGGCTCGCGACGTTGTCGGGGCCGCTGCATGGCGGGATGACCCCGCGCGTGCTCGGGCTGATGCGCGAGATCGCGAGCGAGGGCGTGGAAATGGCGGTCTCTGCCCGGCTTGCGACGGGAATGCCCCTGCCCGGCTTTGGCCACCCGCTTTATCCGGATGGCGATCCCCGAGCCCGCGCGCTGCTCACCGCGTTCACGCCACCGGCGGCCTATGAGGAGACGCGACGGGCCGTCACGACGCTGACCGGCGAGGAACCGAATATCGACTTCGTGTTGACGGCAATCGTAAGCGAACTCGGGCTTGCGCCGGATGTCTCGTTCCAAATCTTCGCCGCCGCGCGCTGCGCCGGCTGGATCGCGCATGCACTGGAGCAGGGCGAGACCGGACGCCTGATCCGGCCTCGCGCCCGCTATGTCGGGCCGGAGCCGGCCTAGGCCGGCTCGGCGACCTTCGCCTGCGTCGCCTTCCGCGCAAGCTCGACCTCTCGCTCCGCGATATAGCCGCGCGTGATCGGCAGGCCGTCGAGCTTCTTGGCGAGCTGGAACTGGAACACCACCAGATCGTCATGCCGGAAACTCGCTTCGGAGGCGGCGAGATAAAACTCCCACATCCGGGCGAAGCGCTCGTCATACATCGCCACCGCCTCATCGCGCCGGGCGAGGAAGCTCTCGCGCCAAGCCTTCAGCGTCTCGGCATAGTGCAGGCGCAGCACCTCGACATCCGTGATGACGAGTCCTTCCTGCTCGACCGCCGCCGCCACCTCCGACATGGCGGGGATATAGCCGCCGGGAAAGATGTACTTGGCGATGAAGGGATTGGTCGCGCCGGGCGGTGTCGAACGGCCGATCGTGTGGACCAGCGCCACCCCGTCATCGCTCAGCAATTCCCGGATCTTGCGGAAATAATCGCGATAATAGCCGACGCCGACATGCTCGAACATTCCGACCGAGACGATGCGGTCGAAGGGCTCGTTCAGATGACGGTAGTCCTGCAGGCGGAATTCGACCGGCAGGCCGGATTCGGCGCCGCGCTGCTGGGCGATGGCAAGCTGCTCCTCGGAGAGCGTGATGCCCGTCACCGAGGCGCCGGTCTCGCCGGCTATGGAGAGCGCCATGCCGCCCCAGCCGCAACCGATATCGAGCACGCGCTGGCCGGGCCGTAGATCGAGCTTGCCCATGATGTGGCGCTTCTTGGCGATCTGCGCTTCGGCCAGCGCCATATCAGGCTCTGCGAAATAGGCGCAGGAATACTGCATGTCCGGGTCGAGAAAGAGCCGGAAGAAGTCGCTCTTGAGATCGTAGTGATGCGCGACATTGCGCCGGGCGAGCGCCGGCGTGTTGTGCTGGTGGAAGCGGCGCACCGCGGTGCGCAGGCCCTCCAGCACCTTGCCCCAGCCCTTGGGGCGGGCGCGATGCACCGCAGCGACGAGGGCGTCGAGCAGGTCGTAGAGCGAGCCCTGCTCGACCACGACGCGGCCGTCCATCACCGCCTCGCCCAGGGCGAGTTCGGGATTGAGCGCGAGTTTCAGTTCCGTCGGGGAATCGACGATGCGCATGCGCAAGCGCGGCGCAGCGCCCTGCCCGATCGACTGCAATGTGCCATCGGGAAATACGACATCGATACGTGGCTCGATCGCGAGCCGAGACAACATCCTGGCAATCAGCGAATGCATTGGCCCCACCTTCGGCAGCGCCCCTTTCGCTCAAGATGGCAATTTGCCACGCAATCGTAACGCCCCTTACGCGCAAGGCAGCCCCACGCCTGCGACATGACAACGCAGGCGAGGTCGCTTGGTTCCGCTACGAAAGCATGGCGGATCGTCCCGCTAGTGATCCGCCGCGATTACCTCCGCGCGGATCTCCTCGACCAGCCGCTCCTTCAGCGCGACGAATTCCGGCGTCGTCTTGATAGTGTAGGGCCGCGGATGCGGCAGGTCGACCGCTATATCGGCCTTGATCCGCCCCGGACGCTTGCTCATCACCACGACGCGGGAGCCGACGAAGATCGCCTCCTCGATATCGTGGGTGACGAAGAGCACGGTCTTCTGCTCGCGCTCCCAGATGCCGAGCAGCATTTCCTGCATCAGGGCGCGGGTCTGGTTGTCGAGCGCGCCGAACGGCTCGTCCAGCAGCAGGATCTTGGGGTCGTTGGCCAGCGCACGCGCGATCGCCGTGCGTTGCTGCATGCCGCCGGAGAGCTGCTTGGGGAAGTGGTCGACGAAGCTGCCCAGCCCGACGCGCATCGCCCAGTCTCGGGCGATTTTTAGCCGCTCGGCTTCGGGCACGCCCTTCTCGCGCAGACCGAAGGCAATGTTCTGCTGCACCGTCAGCCAGGGGAAGAGCGTGTAGCTCTGGAAGACGAAGCCGCGATCGGCGCCCGGCCCCGCGACGGCTGAGCCGTCGAGCAGGACGCGCCCCTCGCTCGCCGTCTCCAGCCCGCCGATGATGCGCAGCAAGGTCGACTTGCCGCAGCCGGACGGACCGAGAATGGTGATGAAGTCATTGTCGGCCACAGTGAGCGAGGTCGGCATCAGGGCGCGCGTCGGCTCGCCTCCACGCTGGCCCGCAAAGACCTTGCCGACGTTCTCGATGACAAGCTTGCTCATGCGCGCGCCCACGGAAACAGGCGCTGGTTGACCGCCTTGAAGAGGAAATCGGAGACGAGGCCAATCAGGCCGATCACGATGATCCCGAAGATGATCTGCCCGGTGTTCAGCAGCGCCTGGCTGTCGGTGATCATATGGCCGATGCCGGAGGAGGAGCCGATCAGCTCGGCGACGATGACATAGGTCCAGGCCCAGCCCAGCACGAGGCGGAAGATCTCGGCGATCTCCGGCGCAGCATTGGGCAGCATCACGCGGCGCACCATGGAGCTGTCGGTCGCGCCCAGCGTATAGGCGGCATCGACGAGGTCGCGCCGGATCGAGCCGACGGACACCGCGATCATCAGGATGAGCTGGAAGACCGAGCCAATGAAGATAACGAGCAATTTCTGCGTCTCGCCGATGCCGGCCCAGAGGATCAGCAGCGGGATGAAGGCCGAAGCCGGCAGATAGCGCGCGAAGGAGACGAAGGGCTCCAGAAACGCCTCGACCGGCTTGTAGGCGCCCATCAGGATGCCGATCGGCAGGGCGACGATGACGGCGATGATGAAGCCGCCGACGACGCGCCAGATCGTCATCAGAATGTCGAAGCCGAAGCCGTAGCGGACCATCAGGTTATAGCCTTCGCCGACCATGGTCAGCGGATCGGCCAGGAAGAGGCGCTGGACATAGCCGCCGAAGGTCGCGACCGACCAGAGCGCCACGAAGAGCGCGAAGAAGGCCAGGCCATAGCCGATACGGGCCGAGGCCGAGACGGGTTGCAAGGGTCTCATTGCGATTGGATTCCGGTCACGGCCATGGCCAGTTGCTTCCAGGGTTCGATCGACCAGAAGCCGGCAGCGGCGCCGGAGGTCGAGGGGAGAATGTAGATGTCGGCATCGGCCAGTCTGTGCGCCTGCGGCCCGTAGGCGAGCCGGCCCTCGCGAGTGCCGAGGGCGGCCTGCGCCGCGCGCTTGCCGTTGAAGGCGAGAATGCGGGGCCGGTTCGCAGCGATCCGCGCCGTGAAGCCGGTCACATCGAAATGGCCGCCGCGCAGCGCGGAATCCGGGCCCGAGCTGCGCTTGGCGACATCGGTCAGACCAATGCCGAAGCGCGGCAAGGTTCGGAATTCCTCCGGCCGCAGCCTCACCGGGACAAGCCCGATCTCGTGAAGCACCGGCCAAAACTTGTTACCCGGCCCGGCATAATAGGCGCCGAGCCTGGCCGAGGCGGCGCCGGCCTGCGTGCCGCAGAAAACGACGCGTAGTCCGGGCTCCAGAACATCCGGGAGGATGTCGCCGTTCACGCAATGGCTTTTACTTGCCGGCGTTCACTTGCCGGCGACGAAGCGCGTATCTATCAGCGAAGCGAAATCGGGCTTCGCCTTGATCAGGCCGACCTCCAGCAGCACATCGGCCGCCTTGGCGTTGAAGGCCTGCCACTCACCGGAGAAGAAGGTCTTGTTGCCCTCGGCATCCGACCAGCGCAGATAGCCGGCCGACTTGCCGAACTGCTCGCCGGTCTGCTTCACGTCGGCGCCCATGATCTCATAGGCCTTGGCCTGCTCCGCCTTGATCATGGCGAGCGCGTCGAAATAGCTCTTGGTCAGCGCAGCCGCAGCCTTTTCGTCTACGAGGAAAGCGGGCGTGCAGCCGAACGTGTCCATCACCATCGGGTAGTCGAGCGTGGTGGCGATGATCTTGCCGGCATCCGGCTTCTCGCGCACCGTCGAGAGATAGGGCTCGTAGGTCAGCGCCGCGTCGTTCTGGCCGGCGATGAAGGCCTGCGCGGCCGGGCCGGGCTCCATGTTGACGACCTTGACGTCCTTCACCGACAGGCCATTCTCCTTGAGCATCCAGGCCAGCGCGAAATAGGGCGAGGTGCCGGGCGCCGAGGCCGCGACCGTCTTGCCCTTCAGGTCCTTGATCGAGGCGATGTCCTTGCGCACGACCATGCCGTCGGCGCCGTAGCTCTTGTCGAGCTGAAAGATCTGCTTGGTCTTGACGCCGGCGGCATCCCAGACCAGCCAGGTCTCGACCGTGGTCGCGGCGCACTGGACATCGCCCGAGGCGATGGCGAGGTGGCGGTCCTTCTGCGGGATCTTCTTGATGGTGACGTCGAGACCGTTCTTGGCGAAGATGCCCGCTTCCTTGGCCAGCACGAGCGGCGCGAAGCCTGTCCAGCCGGAAATGCCGATATTGACCTTGGTCTGCGCCTGGGCGCCGCCCGCCGCCAGAAGCGCCGCGAGGCCAAAACCGACCGCCGCACCGGTGCGCTTGAAAACTACCATGATTGAAACCCTTCCCCTGCTTTTGGGCTGACGCCTCACTGCGACGCCTAGACGTCATTCATGCTGCGATGCAACCTTCGTTCCAAGACAACCTAATTGCATATGCAAACACGTCAAGCGGCCGATCAGCGCCGCTTGGGGAAGTCATGACATTCTCTCGTTTGACAGGGCAGAGGGAATTTCCTCCTCTTTCGCCCGCCGGCGCGTAGACGCCCTTATTTCTTTCGAGTCGAGGTTTTCCGATGAACGGCGCCGACCGCCTTTGCGACACGCTTCTGATCAATGGCGTCGATACCTGCTTCGCCAATCCCGGCACCTCCGAGATGCATTTCGTCGCGGCGCTCGACCGCAAGCCGGAGATGCGCTGCGTGCTCGGCCTGTTCGAGGGCGTGGTGACCGGTGCGGCCGACGGCTATGCCCGCATGGCCGACAAGCCGGCGGCGACGCTGCTGCATTGCGGTCCGGGCATGGCGAACGCGCTTGCCAACATGCACAATGCAAGGCGCGCCCGCACGCCGATGATCAATGTCGTCGGCGACCACGCGACCTATCATCTCCAGCATGACGCGCCGCTGACCAGCGATATCGAGAGCCTGGCCGAGCCGATGTCGCATTTCGTCCGCCGCATCGCGACGCCGGAGGATGTCGGCCCGGCGATCGGGGAAGCCTATGTCGCCTCGCTGACCCTGCCCGGCGTCACCACCGTGATCCTGCCGGCGGACTGCGCCTGGGGCAGCGTCGAGCCCGCCACGCTGAAGCCGACGGAGCTGCCGGCGCTGAAGAACGTCGACGGCGCGACGATCCGTGAGGTCGCGGCCGGCCTGCGCAAGCATGGCAAGCGGGCGGCGATCATGCTGACGGGCCTCGCACTCCGCGAAAAGCCGATGGAGATGGCCGCCCGCGTCTGCGCCGTCACCGGCGCCCAGATCTTCAGCCAGATGTCGAACGGGCGCATCCAGCGCGGCGCCGGCCGCGTCGCCATGCCCAAGGTGTTCTACCCGATCGACAAGGCGCTCGAGCAGCTCAAGGACGTCGATTATCTCGTGCTGGTCGGCGCGCAGGTTCCGGTCGGCTTCTTCGCCTATCCCGGCAAGCCCGGCCGCCTGATCCATGACGGCTGCGAGGTCGCCAAGCTCGCGATCCCCGGCGACGACCTGCCGGCCGCGATCACCGGGCTCGCCGAGGAGATGGGCGCGACCAAGACCGCGCCGCTCTACATCGCTCCGGCGCGCAAGGAGCAGCCCGGCCTGCCGACCGGCAAGCTCGATGCCGATAAGGCCTGCGCCATCGTCTCGGCGCTGCTGCCGGAGAACTGCATCGTCTGCGACGAGTCGGTCTCGTCCGGCCGCAGCTTCTATTACGATTGCCACAGCGCGCCGCAGCACGACTATATCCAGCTCACCGGCGGCGCGATCGGCGAAGGCATCCCGCTCGCGATCGGCGCGGCGGTCGCCTGCCCCGACCGCAAGGTCATCGGCATGCAGGCCGACGGCTCGGGCATGTACACGGTGCAGGGGCTGTGGACGCAGGCGCGCGAGAATCTCGACATCGTCACCGTCGTCTTCGCCAACCGGACCTACCAGATCCTGCATGGCGAGATGCGCGCCGTCGGCGTCAACGATTTCGGCCGCAACGCCACGCTGATGCTGAATATCGACGAGCCGGCGCTGGACTGGGTGATGATGGCCAAGGGCATGGGCGTCGAAGCGGCGCGCGCGACCACGGCGGAAGAGTTCACGAGCCTGTTCAAGGCGGCGCTCGGCCGCAAGGGACCGTTCCTGATCGAGGCGGCGATCTAAGAGCCGATTCGAGAAAAACGCCCTCCCCCTCGGCAAAACGCCTGAGCGTGGAGGGCGATCTTTGCGCGCGCAGTGAGGAGACGCTTTTCTATTCGCCCGGTCACCATCAAGCTGTCGCAGGGCCCCTGCCAGAATTGCGGCTGATTTCGAGAAGGAGCGACCAGCATGAACCGGGACGAGATCCTCAAAGCGCCGTCAATGCCCGTCTTCAGCCCGAGCTACCCGCATCCGCCGAACCGCTTCATCAAGCGCGAATATCTGATCATCACCTACGAGACCGACCCGGAGGTCATCCGCGCCGCGCTGCCGGAGCCGCTCGAACCGGCACCGGGCAATCTAGTCTTCTACGAATGGATGAAGATGCCGGATTCCTCCGGCTTCGGCGACTACGAGGAAAGCGGCACCGGCATCCGCGCGATCTACAACGGCGAGCCCTGCAATTTCTCCGTCCAGATGTATCTCGACGACGAGCCGCCGATCACCGGCGGACGCGAGATCTAGGGCTTTCCCAAGAAATATGGCGTACCGCGGCTCAAGGTCATGAAGGACACGCTGACCGGCACGCTGCATTACGACGGGGAGCGCGTGGCGATGGGCACGATGACCTACAAGCATCGCAGCCTCGGGGACCAGCTCGACAAGGTCCGCGACGGAATCGCCGGCCTGAACGTCAACCTGAAGCTGCTGCCGGACGTCGACGGCTCGCCGAAGGTCGCGCAGCTCGTCGGCTATAACCTCACCGACATCACGGTGCATGGCGCCTGGGAGGGCGAGGCAAGGCTGCACCTCATCCCTCACGTCAATTGCCGGGTCGCCGATTTCCCGGTGCGCAGGATCGTGAGCGCCCGCCACCAGGTCGTCGACTTCACCCTGCCCTACGGCCGGGTGCTGCACGACTACCTGGCAACGTGAGGCCGGCGCGTTATCCCTTGAACCCGTCCAGGAAGGCATCGAGGCAATCGCCGATCGCCTCGATCGCGTAGCCACCCTCCTGCACCACCAGCGTCGGCAGACCGAAACCCTTCACCTGCCGACCGATCGTGCCGAAATCGGCAGCTTCCAATTTCAGCACGCCGATCGGATCGTCCTTGTGGGCGTCATAGCCGAGCGCGATCACCACGACCTCGGCCCCGAAATCGCGGATCGCCTTGCCGGCCTCGGCGACGGCCGCCTCCATCGCGGCGCCACCCGCACCATGCGCCAGCGGCAGGTTGAGGTTGAAGCCCTCGCCCGGGCCGTTGCCGCGCTCGTCGGCATAGCCGGTGAAGAACGGGTAATAGTTCGTGGGATCGGCATGGACCGAGATCGTCAGCAGGTCGTTGCGGCGATAGAAGATCTGCTGCGTACCGTCGCCGTGATGGGCGTCGACGTCGAGGATCGCGACCTTACCGAATTTCGAGCGCAGGCGCTGCGCTGCGATCGCCGTGTTGTTGAGATAGCAGAAGCCGGTGGCGCGGTCGGCGCGGGCATGGTGGCCGGACGGACGGCAGAGCGAATAGACAGCGCGCTCGCCAGCCAGGATCGCATCGGCCGCGGAGACCGCGGTCTCGGACGAGCGCAGCGTCGAATGCCAGCAATGCTCGCCGATCGGCACCGAGAGATCGCCGAGATACCAGCCGAGCTGACCGATGAAACCGGTCGGGCGGCAGGGCGGGCGGACATCCTCGTCCGGGCGGCCACTCCAATAGGGGAAGGTGCTCGGCCAGACTTCCGGCCCGCGCTCGGCCGGCAGATCCTGCCAGCGCGCCCAGGCGGTTTCGAGGAACGTGACGAAGCCGGCATCATGGATCGCCAGGACCGGGTCCGTGCCATGCGCCGCCGGCCGCTCCGGCGCGATGCCGTGTTTCCTGAGCGCTCCGAGCAGGCGATCCGTCCGCTCCGGCAGGTCCTTGGGGGCTACGACCTTGCCGAAGCGCATATATTGCTGGGGATCGTGAAGGGCTTGGTCGGGGTGATAGAAGGCGCGCATCAGGCGAAGAATCCTCGTCAGATCGCGAGGCGACCGTCAGCCCCGCGAGAGGATGCTAGCAATCGCCGGAGCATCGGTCAGCCATGGCGATGCCGCCCGCCCCTGCATGGAAGGCGGGACTGACGCTCAATGGGGCGACAGCAGCGCCACGAATTCGCGCGCCAGCGCATCGATCGCATGGCGCTCCGGCCGGTACCAATCGGTCGAGCCGTTGAGCGCGCCGAGGAGGAAGAGCCTGAGCACATCCGGCGAATTGCCGGCCGGCATGCCGCCGGCCTCCTGCCATTCGGCAATCAGGCGGCGCCAGACATCCTCATAGGCGCGGCGCACGGCGCGCACGCTTTCCGGCACGGGCGCCGCACCGAAGGTGAAAACCTTGATGCTGGCGGAGGTGTAGTCGCCATGGCCGTGCAGGGCGGAGAGATGCGCGCGGATCGCCGCCTCAAGCCGCGCGCGCGGCGCGGCGCCCTCCTCTGCCGAGAGGGCCGCGACGACCGCCTCGTGGACGAAGCGCACGCCGTCATTGACGACGGCCTCGACGATCTCCTCCTTCGAGCCGAAATGGTAATAGAGGCTCGCTTTGCGGATGCCGACGGCCTCGGCGATCTCGCGCAAGGTGGTCTGGTGATAGCCGCCGCCGCGCAGCAGCCGCGCGGCATGGTCGAGGATCAGGCGGCGCGAGCCGCCTTCGGTCGCCGGCCGGGCGGTTGGCGCGTCACTCATAGGGTGTCTTCCCGTGCGCGCTGCGGCGCGCAGTGCCGCTGCGCAGACACGGGACCGCGTGACGAGAAGGCGCCTTTTCCGGAGGACGGTCCCGCATCTGCGCAGCAGCATTGCATGCTGCGGCGCGTGCGGGATGACGCGCTTTGCTCACAGCCGCTTCGCCACTTCCTCGAGCATGACCTCGGTCGCGCCGCCGCCGATCGCCTGCACGCGGGCGTCGCGGGTCATGCGCTCGATCGCGCTCTCACGCATGTAGCCCATGCCGCCATGGAACTGCAGGCAATCGTACATCACCTCGTTGACCAGCTCGCCGCAATAGGCCTTGGCCATCGAGACCTCGCGGGTGGCGTCGAAGCCCTGCGCGTCGAGCCAGGCGGCGTGGTAGACGAGCTGACGGCCGGCCTCGACCTTGCCCGCAAGCTCAGCCAGACGCTGGCGGATCGCCTGCTTTTCCCAGAGCGGCGCGCCAAAGGCCTTTCGCGTCTTTACATAATCCAGCGTCAGGTCGATCGCGGCCTGCGCTTCGCCCATCGCCATGGCGCCGATCACGGTGCGCTCGTTCTGGAAATTGCTCATGATCGCGTAGAAGCCGCGACCCTCCTGCCCGAGCAGGTTCTCGGCCGGCACCTTGCAATCCACGAAGGAGAGCTCGGCCGTATCGGACGAGCGCCAGCCATGCTTGTCGAGCGCGCGTGAGACCGAGAAGCCCGGCGCGCCCTTCTCGACGACGAAGATCGAGACCGATTGCGAGGGCCGCCCCTGTGGGTCGGTCTTGGCGGCGACGCAGTAGAGATCGGCATGGACGCCGTTGGTGATGAACATCTTGGCGCCATTGAGGACGTAATGGTCGCCCTCGCGCCGTGCCGTGGTGCGGATGCCCTTCACGTCGGAGCCGGCATCGGGCTCGGTGACGGCGACCGCGACGATCTTCTCGCCGGCGATGATGCCGGGCAGGTACTTGTCCTTCTGTGCCTGATTGCCGGCATTGGCGATATGGACCGAGGCCATGTCGGTATGGACCAGCGCGGTGATCGCGACACCAGAAAAGGTCGAGCGTCCCAACTCCTCGGCCAGCACGACGGTCGCCATCGTGTCCATCTCGGAGCCGCCGTAATCGGAGGAGTAGCGGATGCCGAAGAAGCCGAGCTCGCCCATCCTGCGCAGCACGGCGCGCGGGACGAAACCGTCCTCCTCCCATTGCAGGGCATGCGGCTTGATCTCGGTCTCGACGAAGCGGCGGACCTGGTCGCGCAGCGCCTCATGCTCCTCGCTGAAGTAAGGCGAGCGGCGCGCGCCTTCCGCTACAAGCTTTCCGCCTGACGACATCGCCTTCTCCCGCTCCTGTACCGCGCCACCGCACAGCTACCTGCCGGACGGTAGGTGAATGACCTGCCGAGATCAAGCTACTCGTGTCTGGGTGCGATGTCAGGCGACGTCGTCCCAATGCGCGACCATGCTGCGGCCCTTGCCGGCGCGCTTGGCGCCATAGAGCGCCTGATCGGCCGCGCGCGTCAGCACCTCCGCCGTCCAGTCGCCGGAATCGCGCGCCGGCTTGACGGAGACCCCGACGCTCGCGCCGACCGTGACGAACTGCCCCACCAGCATGAAGGGCGCCATGACGACCGACACCGCCCGGTCGGCAACTTCGGAGAGCGCAACCGCATCCTCGACGCCACGGATGACCAGGGCGAATTCGTCGCCACCTAGTCGCGCCACGATATCATCCGGCCGGACGACACCTCTCAACCGCATGGCGACCTGCTTGAGCAGATCGTCGCCGGCCTGGTGGCCATAGCGGTCGTTGACGAGCTTGAAGCCATCGAGATCAAGCAGGAGGAGGCCGAGCGCCTCGTCACCTCCACCGGCTTCGCCGAGCACACGGTCGAGGCCCCTGCGATTCACGAGGCCGGTCAGGGGATCGTGGCTCGCGGCGAAGTCGAGCTCCCGGCGCACCATCAGCAATTCCTCGAACTGGCCGATGATGTGATCGGAACTCTCGTAGATCGAATAGAGATAGACGAGGAGAAGCACGCTGAGCGCCTGATAGAGCGGATCGCCGGAAACCAGGAAGGAGACGACCAGCGTGCCGATCGCGATGGTCGAGAGCACAGAGCAGATCCAGTAGCGCAGGGTGCGCAGATAGGACCCCGCCGTCAGCGCCATGGTAAGCCCGAGGCTGAGCACGAAGCCGCCGGCATGGTCCACGGCCGCAGCGGTCAAAGTCAGCGCGGCGATGACGAGCGTGAAGGCGAAGGCGGTGTAGGCATAGCCCGCCTCCCAGTGCCGCGCCTCGGCAAGCGTGAGCTTGCGCGCGGGGTCGCGCCGCTTGAACCCGACAATATTGGCGATGCGCGCCAGCGTCGTCGCGACGCCCGCTGCCGTCAGCCACCAGAAGACCGCCTCGCCCGTCTGGACGGCCATGATGGCGGAGCCGACGATCAACCCGGCCGCGATGCAGAGAATCTGCGGCAGGGCCGCGAAGAGACGCGAGATGATCTCGATCTCGATATCCGCGGGCAACTGCGCGGCGCGTTTGCGGGGCCTCATCAGCAGATGCATGGCGCATGGCTCTACGCGCGAGGCTCTAAGAACCCGTCAGCCCGATCCCGGGCATTTTAGGGATCGCCCGGCGCAATGCGGTTCCCACAAGAAAAAGGGGCCGGCGAGTGCCAGCCCCTGCTGAAGGTTCAGGTGGGAGGTCGGACGCGCGGTGGTCAGTTGCAGCCGCAGCCGTGGCCGAAACCGCCAAGCAGGCCACCGATGATGCCATTCTTGCTGACGATCGCCTTAACCGGCGCGACGATGCCGATCTTGTTGCCGTTGGCGTTGCCGCTGAGGACGCTGACATTGTTGAGTGCGTTGATCTTGACGCCCGACACCGCGGTCGTCACCGGGGCGACGATTCCGCCGATCAGCGAGCCGCCACGCCCGCCGGCCATGGCCGGAGAAACGGCGAAGGCCGCAACCGTAGCGAGAACAAATGCGTATTTCATCTTGCTTCTCCCTGTCTTCGCCTCCGGACCGGAAGCGATAAAGCACGTATAAGTTGCAACAACCTACATAGACAACCTTGTCTCAACATTAACCATACTGAGTAAAGTTAACTGGCGCCCAGAGGCATGCCTATAACAACTTCTTGAATTCAATACACAGCATATCGAGACACAATAAATACACTCCTCAGTAATAACTAAGAAATTTTCGATTCATTAACCAATATCATCGCATGATCATAAAAGCATTGGTGAGATCATGGCGATATCGACGCGTATCATCATCCTTTCAGCCCTAATCCTGCATTCGCCATCTGCGCTGGCTACCGAGAAACCCGGCGAAGAGAGGGAAAGCTCGATCGCCGTCATCGGGCTTCGCGGCGGCTTCGACAGCAATCCGGCCGGCATCCAGGGGGCGAACGGCACACCGGTCGTCACAACCTATGCAACCTGGGATTACCTGCACGGCACGCTACAGGACGGCTATGGGCTCAACCTGTCGCTGGTCGAGACGCAGTACGATCCGCGCGCGCTCGCCTCTGCCCGCGCTCATTCGCTGACGCTGAAGCACGGCTTCAGCCTCGGCGACGCCAGCGCGATCCAGTCCTCATTGTCGGTGAACAACGAGCAGAGCTGGTCGCGCCGGAAGAGCAGCCTCGCCTGGCGTGAGCGTCTCGACCATGGCATCGGCCCGTTCCGCCTCTTCGTCAGCGGGGAAGCGCGCATGACAGCGTTGAACGAGCGCAATGTCTTCAATCTCGGTGATTTCCTGCCGCGCGACGAGAATTTCGGCACGCTCGGACTGACGACGGGCGCAGCCTGGCGGTCCGGCGAGACCGAGATCGGCCTCTCCTTCAGCGCCTCGCGGGTGCACTACATCGAAGGTGTCGACTATCTCGGCTTCCGGCGCGACCATAACCGGCTGCAGCCCAACCTGTTCTTCTCGACGGTGCTGGGCGGGGCCGCGATCGAGGGCTCGCTCTCGCCGTTCCGGGCGTATTTCCCGGAGAAGGAGTTCGATGCGGTCGAGAGCCTGCTCTACACCGCGAAGCTGCGCCTGCCCTATGAGCGCTTCACGCTCGATCTCGGCTCGACCCGCATGGTAGAGGACACCACCCTGCCCTTCTCCGTTATCAATGTGACCACGGCGCACGAGGCCAAGCTGACGGCGCGGATCGACGACGACAACGCCGTCAGCCTCTCTGCCCGGCGCAAGACCGACGATTATGTCGGGCTCGACGCCCGCTCGGACCAGAAGGGCATCGGCATCGACTACCAGCGCAACCTGGGCAAGAGCTTCACCGCCACGGCGGCCGGCGCCTGGCGCAAAACCAAGGAGACCGGGCTCACCCCGGTGACTTCGTTCAGCGTCATGCTCGGCCTGCAGAAGCAGCTCGACTTGAGCCGCATTGGCAAGCCGGAGAAGAGCGGCGGATAAGCGCCGCGACCCTCAGTACCGGCGCGTGCTCTCCGTCCCGAGATAGCAGATGCCCTCGCCGGGCTTGGCCTTGGGATTGGGGAAGATGATGAAGCCGTCGCGCGGCATCGTCACGACCGTGCCATCGGCGCGGCGGGCGATCGGCGTGCCCTTGGCGACCCTGTCGCCGGTCTTCCAGGTGCCCTCGACGCGGTCACCCTCGGCCTCGCAGATGACGAGATCGTCCATGTGTACGACGACGCGCTTCTCGGGAGCCGGTGGCGCTTCATCCGTCAGGGCGAGATGGGCCAGCACATTGCGGATCGCCTTGTAGCCGACATCGACGGAGGACGGGTCCTCGTGGCGGCCGCATTCGAGCGTCACGCCATAGCCTCCGGCGAAGCGCATGAATTCCGTCGTGCCGAAGCCTTCAGTCACGGCAAGCCGCGGCAGGTTCAGGCGTTCGCGCGCCGCGATCAGCCGGACATAGATGTCGAGCCAGCCATGGATCATCAGGTCGACGCCGAGGCAGGCGGCGAAGGCGGCCTCGGCCGCGCCATGGCGGAAGGGTTCGAGCGTGCCGTGATTGTCGTCCGGGCCGAAGAAGACGAAGGGCACGCCCTCCCCGGTGAAGGAATGGACGTCGAGCAGCATGTCGTGCTGGCGCAGGATGGCGGAGAGGCGGTTGCCGATCCGATCCTCGTTGTCGACGGGCTGCGGCCGCTCGCGCAGGTCGCGGTTGAGGTTGCGGTCGCCCTCGCGGGTGTTCTGCCTGAAGGCCTTGGGGTTGGCGACCGGCAGGAAGGTGACCTCGCCGCGCTGGACCACGACGCGGCCGGCCCTGCAATCCTCGATCACGCGGGCGATGGCATTCGGGCCGCAAGTCTCGTTGCCATGGACGGCGCCGAAGACAAGGAGCTTCGGCCCCGCCTTCAGGCCGTGGAAACGGATGGTCTCGAGCGGCGGATCGATCAGGTCTTTGGGCGCGTCTTGCGTGGTCATCGGTCTGTCTGTCAGGCTTTGCGGAGCTGGGAGTGAGGGTCGAGGATATCGCGCAGGCCGTCACCCAGCAGGTTGAGGCCGAGCACGGTCAGGAAGATCGCCAGCCCCGGGAAGATCGAGATCCAGGGCGCGGTGGAGATTTGGTCGCGCGCGTCGGAGAGCATCGAGCCCCAGCTCGGGAAAGGCGGGCGGATGCCGAGACCGAGGAAGGAGAGCGAGGCCTCGGCCAACACGGCGCCGCCCATGCCGAGCGTACCGATCACGATGATCGGACCAGCGATATTGGGCAGGATCTGCGTCAGCATGATCCGGAAGGTGCCGTAACCCAGCGATCTCGCCGCCTCGACATAGCCGAGCTGCTTGACCGATAGCGTCGCGGCGCGGGTCAGGCGGCAGGTGAAGGACCAGTTGGTCAGCCCGAGCGCGATCAGCAGGCTGGTCAGGCCGGGGCTCAAGATCGCCATGATCGCCAGCGCGAAGACCAGCGAGGGGATGGCGAGCATCATGTTGGTGAGGCCGTTGACGAAATCGTCCCACCAGCCACCCCAATAGGCAGCGGAGAGGCCAAGCGCCACGCCGATGCAGGTGTTGATCAATTGCGAGACGATGCCGACCGTCAGCGAGATGCGCGCACCATAGAGCACGCGGCTGTAGATATCACGGCCCTGCGCATCGGTGCCGAACCAGAATTCCGAGCCCGGCGGGATCTCGGCATTCATCAGGTTGGCGTCCATGACGGGGTCGGTATGAGCGAACAACGGGGCGAAGATGCCGCCGGCCACGACGAGCGCGAAGCAGGCGCCGCCGATCCAGAGATTGGCACGGAACTTCATGGGTGCGTGCCTCTCAGCTGTACTTGATGCGCGGATCGACGAGGGCGCAGAGCACGTCGACCGCGATATTCACGACGAGGAAGAAGAGCACGATCGTCAGGATGCAGCCCTGCACCACCGGGATGTCGCGCCAGGTGACGCTGTCGACCAGCAGCGAGCCGAGCCCCGGCCAGGCGAAGAGCTTCTCGACGACAACCGCCTGGCCAAGCACCGAGCCGAATTGCAGGCCGAGCGTGGTCAGGATGATGACCAGCGCGTTGCGGGCGACATGCCAGCGCATGACGCGATAGCCGCTCGCCCCCTTGGCGCGGGCGGTCCGGACGAAATCGGCATGCAAGATCTCGAGGACCGCAGCGCGGCTCGTGCGGGCGAGAAGCGCCAGAGGCGAAACGCCGAGCGCAATCGCCGGGAGAACGATGTAGCGCGGATTGCCGTCGCCATAGCCGAAGCTCGGGAACCAGCCGAGCGTCAGCGCGAAGGCGTACATCAGGAGCAGGCCGAGCCAGAACATCGGCAGCGACAGGCCTGAGACGGCGAAGACCATCGAGAGCATGTCGACCCAGCTGCCCGGCTTCAGCGCAGCGAAGAAGCCGAGTGGTACCCCGATGACGATGGCGAAGAGCATGGCAGCCAGCGCGAGCTGAAGGCTCGGCCAGAGCCGCTCGCCGATCAGATTGGTGACCGGTTGGCGTGTGCGGAAGGAATCGCCGAGATCAAAGGTGGCGAGGCCGCCGACATATTTGGCGAAGCGCAGCGGCAGCGGATCGTTCAGCCCGAACTGCTCGTTCATGCGCGCGATCGTTGCGGCGTCGATATTGCTGCGCCCGTCAGCCATCTGGCTGGTGGCGAAATTGCCGGGGATGACGCTGAACAGCACGAAGATCAGCGCCGCGACCGCCAAGAGGATCGGGATCGCCTGCAACAGGCGGCGCGAGACATAGGGCAACATGGCAAGGACTCCTGACCGCCGCTGCGCGGGGCGCCGGTTCCGACGCTCGAATGCGGACAAGCCTACGCCGCCGCACTGCTGCGCGGCGGCGTAGGCTCAGGACGATTTACTTCGCCGCGGGCGAGGAGGCGTCGATCCAGAGGTCCTCGTAGCGCTGCAGTGCGAGCTCGGTCGCGTTCGGCTGGAGGCCGTGCAGCCAGGGCTGATAGGCCATGACCGCCTTGTTGTAGTTGAAGAACCAGACCGGAGCTTCTTCCTGCAGCAGGTTGTTCGCCTTCTTCAGGAGCTCGAGCTGCTTGGCGGCATCGGGCTCGGCCGAGGCGTCGTCGATCAGCTTGTCGTAGGCTGCGTTCTTGAAGGTGGTGTAGTTGCAGGACGAGCGCGGCGTCGAGGAGTGGAAGCACTTCAGCGCCGTCAGCGAGTCCGGGCCGGAGGTGTTCGACCAGATATAGGACTGGAAGTCACCGCCCACGACCACGCCGCCGAGCGCCGAGGTCTCGACCGGCTTGACCTTCACCTTGATGCCGACCTTGGCGAGCATCGGGATCGTCGCCTCCACGATCGGAACGCCCCAGCTCTCGTTCGGGGTCGCGGTCCATTCGAACTCGAAGCCGTCGGGGTAGCCAGCCTCGGCCAGGAGCTTCTTGGCCTTGTCGGGATCGAAGGCGTAGGGCTTGGCGTCCTTGTCGAAAGCCGGCGATGAGAGCGGCAGCCAGCTCACCGCGCGGTAAGCCTTGTCGCGGACGAGGCGCTTGATGATCAGGTCGCTGTCGATCGCGTAGTTGATCGCCTGGCGCACGCGCTTGTCGGAGAAGGGCTTGAAGGATGGGTTCATGCCCATGTTGCGGGTGAAGACCTCCGCGACTTCCAGAATGCCCTTCGAGAGGTTCGCATCGGCCTTGTAGGCGACATACTGGGTCGATCCGAGGATCGAGACGTCGATCTCCTTGTTGCGGAAGGCGACGTCGCGCGCCGCAGCCTCGCCCATCGGCGAGATCACCAGCTTGTCGGCATAGGGCTTGCCCGCCTGGTAGTATTTCTCCCAGCGCTCGAAGACCATGCGCGAACCGGGGACGTGCTCGACGAACTTGAACGGGCCGAGGCCGATCGGCTTGTTGAAGAAGTCCGGCGCCTGCGCCTCCTTGGCCGGCATGATCGCAGTGGTGGCGCTGAACAGGAAATAGCCGGGATCGGCCTTGTCGGTCAGCGTCATCTCCAGGGTGTAATCGTCGATCTTCTTGAGACCGGAGATTTCCTTGGCCTGGCCCTTCTGGACGTCGGTCGCGCCGACGACGCGGGCGATATAGCGCGCGCCGGGATAGTTCTTCGCGCCGTCCATCAGGCGGGTATAGGACCAGATGATGTCGTCGGCCGTCATCTTGCGGCCGTTATGGAAGAGCGCGTCGTCACGCAGCTTGTAGGTATAGGTCTTGCCGTCGGGCGAGACGGTCACGCTCTTGGCGAGGTCGAGCGCCGGCTTGCCGGCCTTCGCATCCCATTTGTAGAGCATGCTATGCAGCGCATAGCCGTAGATCTCGTCCTGAATCTGGTTCGAGACGTGGCTGTCATTGCTGACGAAGGACGCGCCATAGGGCGCAGTGAAGCGGATCGTCCCGCCGCGGCGCGGCTCCTGAGCCTGCGCCGAGATGGTAAAGGCCGCCAGCGTCAACGCGGTCGCAAAGGCCAATTTCTTCAACAACACGATCATTCCTCCCGTTTTCCGTTTTGCTCCGGCTGGTCCGGAGTTGTTTGCTTCCAAGTGGAACCATAACGGCTTTGCCGAGCTTGTCTTCCCCGCGCGGTCAAAACCTCCCGGAGCCGTTAGACGAACGGAACAGCTCCGGATTCCTGCCGGCTCACGCCCGCTCGTAGACGACCTCCCCGCCGAGGATGGTGAGATCGCAGCTTGTATCCTTGAGGATATCGGCCGGCGCGGCGGTGAGCAGGTCGCGCGAGAACACCGCGACATCGGCCAGGAAGCCCGGCGCGAGCTTGCCCTTCACCTTTTCCTGCTTCTGCGAGAAGGCGCCGAACTCCGTATAGGCCTGCAACGCCTCCTCGATCGAGACGCGCTGGGCCGCATCCATCACCGTGCCCTTCCAGGTCTCGCGCGTCAGCATGGTGTGGAAATTCGGGAAGGGGTTGGGGTCGCAGACCGGCGCGTCGCTGCCCGTTGCCGGCTTCAGGCCGAGGTCGAACCAGGTGCGGAACGGATAGCTCGGCAGCGCCCGCTCGGGGCCGAGCACCTTCACATAAGCATCGCCGAAATCATGGATGAAGACCTGCTGCGGGCAGGGATAGATGCCGGCCTTGACCATGCGCTCATGCTGAGCCGGGGTCGAGAAGCCGCAATGCTCGATGCGGTGGCGCCGATCCGGATCGGGATAGGCAGCGAGCGCCTTCTCATAGGCCGTGATCAACTGCTCGATCGCGGCGTCGCCGATGGCGTGGCAGACGAGCTGATAGCCCTTCTTGTGGGCATCCAGCACCATGCGTTCGAGTTCGGCATCCTCCCACATCCAGACGCCGGTGGTCTTGTCCTCGCCGAGATAGGGCTCGGTCATCCAGGCGGTACGGCCACCCGCCGAGCCGTCGAGGAAGAGCTTGACGCCGCCGATCATCAGCATCTCGTCGCCGGTGCCGGAGATCAGGCCCGCGTCATAGCAATCAGGCACGATCGAGCGGCCGTCATCGCCCAGCAGCGTCAGCCAGGTGCGAACGGGCAGGCGCCCGTCGCGCTTGGCACGGTGATAGGCCGCGATCTCACGGAAGCCGCCCTTCTGGCCGACGGCGGCATCCATGCAGCTGGTGATGCCGAGCGAGAGCAGATACTGCCCGCCGCGCTCGATGCCGGCGATGATATCCTCTTCGGTCGCGGCCGGAATTGCAGCCTGGACCGGCGCGCGAGCGTTCTCGGCGAGCAGGCCGGTGAGGCGGCCGTTCTGCTGTTCGATCAGACCGCCCTGCGGCGTCGGCGATTGCTCGTCGATGCCGCCGAGGCGCAGCGCCTCCGAGTTGCAGATCGCGATATGGCCGCAGGCGCGCACCAGCATGACCGGATTGTTCGGCGCGGCGCGGTCGAGCTCCTCGCGATAGGGGTGGCGGCCGGTATCGAGTTTGGTCTGGTCGTAGCCGCGCGAGAGGATCCATTCGCCGGGCTTGGACTGGGCGGCACGGGCTGCGATCGCACCGAGCAAGGCTTCCAGCGTCGGCGCGGCCTCCGGCTTGGAATCGACCCAGCCCATCGTCATGCCGAGCGAGACCAGATGCAGATGCGAGTCGTTGAGGCCCGGCGTCGCCAGCCGGCCCTTCAGGTCGATGACGCGGGTCTTCGGCCCGATCAGCGGCTTGATCTCGGCATCGCTGCCGACAGCCAGCACCTTGTCCCGGAAGATCGCCAGCGCCTCGACGACGCCCTCCTCGCGCCCGCACCAGATCGGCCCGTTGTGCAATACGATATCGGCCTGAATCGCCATGGTGTTCTCCTCAAGTCCAGTCGTCGCGGCTCCTGAGAGCGGCGGTCAGATATCGTCGAGCGGGAAGATCGGGCGGCGCACCTTCTTGTAGGGCCGCTCCTTGAAATTGCGGGTCGAGAGCGCGCCGGTATCGACCTCCAGCACCTCGCGCGCGATCGGCTCGAAGGCCGCACGGAAATGCTGCATCGACTTGACGATCACCGTCGACTTGCGGGTCGGATCGACGCCGAGCGAGGTGAACTGCGCGAGGTCCGTCGCCTGGCCGTTATGGGTGATGAGGATGATCTCGACATCGTCGACGCGCAGCAGGGCCGAGAGCCCGTAATTGCGCCAGACGCCGCCGGCCATCGGGCCGTGGCAGAGGAAATAGCCGTCCGTGATCGCGACGACATGGGCATCGAGATCAAGCGGGCCGCCGCCCATGCTCGGATCGACCTTGCCGCCAAGCTTGATCCGGCCGCGCTTGCCGACGCCGATCGCCTGCGCCGCGAGCACGGCCTCGGGGTCGTTGATCGCGTGGAAGCCGACATTCTTCAGCCCGGCATCGAGCACGGCACGCAGCAGGTTGGTGGCGTCGCCATAGGCGCCGGAGCCGGGATTGTCGGAATAGTCCGAGATCACCACGGGCTTGTAGCCGGGCTTTCCGGCATCCGCCTCGCCGGCCTTGGCGCGGGCCATGGCCTCGGCCAGCGGCGTGAAATGGATCGAGGAGAAGCGGCGCTGCTCCCAGGCATAATCCATCAGATCTTCGGCGACGGTCTGAGCCTTGGCGCGATCATCGGCCGTGACCGCGATCGAGGGGCCGATATCGTGGACGTCGGCCGAGGAGAAGCCGGCCTGGACGCTGACGACGAGCGCATCGCCCGAGGCTTCCAGCGCATCGCCGCGGCGCAACAACTCGAGGAAGGGCGGCGAGGTCGTGCGCCCGCCATCGAGCGCGTAGAGGATCGGGCGCCGGGCGAGCGCGACCTTCGGCTTGATCTCGCCCTCGATGGCGCGCTGCAGCAGTTCGGCCGCCTGCCAGGTCCGCTCGTACTGGTCGATATGCGGATAGGTCCGGTAGGAGATCAGCGCATTGGCATTGTCTGCCATGAGCTGCGTCACCGTCGCATGCAGATCGAGGACCGCGACGACGGGGACATCGGGACCGATGCGCTTGCGCAGGCGCGCCAACAATTCGCCCTCGCCATCGTCCGAGCTTTCCGTCGCCATCGCACCGTGGAGATGCAGCAACACGCCGTCGACGCCCGGAGCGGCATCGACGATCTGGCCGGCGAAGAGGTCGAAGGCGGCATCGGTCACGCGGCCGGACGGGTTGGCGCCGGTCACCAGCGGATGGACGAGGCTCCAGCCGAACTTGTCGGCGGCCTCGAAGGCCGCGCCCATCGAGGTGCGCGTGCCGCGGAAGGCGCCGGGAATTTCGTTGCCACTGAAAGCGCCATGCGCCCTGAAGGTGGCCTCGTCCGTGAGCTGAACACTGAAGGTGTTCGTCTCATGCATGAACTCGGCGATCAAAACGCGCGCCACCGTCATCTCCCCAAATAAATCGTTCAATTTTTTTGACAGTTTGGGCGAGGCACCTGTGATCTGGCCACTGATTTTCGCGCATACGTCCCCAGAAGCCGGCGCGCTTGTCGAAGCGTGGTGAATATGCTCGACCGAACGGAACCAATTGGACGATGGCGCCGTTTCCGCAGCGGACCCCTGCGAGCGCCGCCCATGCCGGTTTCCTCCGACGCTAAACGCCCTTCCTCTACGACGCGACTGCGCCGCGTTTCGTCAGACGAACTCACGATCCGCCGCATCCGCCACGGCCGCTCTTTCGGCTATCGCGATGCGGAAGGCGGCAAGATCACAGATGAGGACACGCTCGCCCGCATCCGCTCGCTGGCCATCCCGCCGGCTTATGTGGATGTCAGGATCGCCGCCGATCCACGCGCCCATCTGCAGGCGATCGGCCATGACGATGCCGGCCGCGTGCAGCATCGCTACCATCCGGATTGGGAGAAGGTGCGCGAGCACCGCAAGCTCAAGCGGCTTGCCCGGCTGATCGAGGCCCTGCCGAAGCTACGCGCCCGTATCGCCGCCGATTTGAAAGCGCGGACGCTGTCGCGCGACAAGGCGCTGGCCTGCGCAGCGACCATCATCGATCGCGGCCACCTGCGCGTCGGCAACGAAGCTTATGCGAAAGAGAATGGCAGCCACGGCACTTCGACATTGCTCAAGCGCCACGTCACGCTGACGAGCACGCGGGTCTCGCTGCGGTTCCGCGGCAAAAGCGGCAAGGAGATTTCCTGCGTCATCGACGATGCGCCGCTGGCGCGTGCGATCGCGCGGATCACCACCCTGCCCGGCCGGCGCCTGCTGCAACATCGGAGCGAAGACGGCTCCGTCGCGCCAATCCATGCGTCCGAGATCAACGCCTATCTCAAGCGGGCCTGCGGCTTGCCGGTCAGCAGCAAGGACCTGCGCATGCTCGCCGCCAATGCCGCTGCTGCCGAATTGCTGCTCGCCGGCGAGGCGGTGGCGAGCGAGGCCGGGCGCAAGCGCCAGCTCGCCGACATCATGCGCTCGATCTCGGAGAAGCTGGTCAACACGCCGGCCGTCGTCCGCAAGAGCTATGTCCACGCGATCGTCATCGACGCCTATGCCAGCGGCCGCCTGCAGAAGACCTATGCGAAGGCGCGCGCCAAGCCCGGCTGCTCGCGCATCGAGCGCGCGCTGGGGCTGCTGGCAGCCTGACATCGCGGGAACAATGCCGCCGCTGAGAGCTTGCTCCTGAAACCCTTCAAAGGAGAGCCGCTGTGGCCCAGATCGACAGAAAGCGCGAAAATCCCGTACGGCTCCAGGACGAGCGCGCGCCCGCGAATGCTGGCCAAAGCGTCCTCGACGCCGACCCCGCCGAGAGCCATCGGGTCAGCGACCGCACCAATGTCCATGATGCCGGCAGCGACGCCAACGACACCCCGGACGGGCTGACGGAATCGGAAGAGGCCGTGCGGCAGGCGGCCGAGGACGTGCCCGTGGGCCGGCCACTACGCGGCAAGACCGAGTCGATCCCCGTTTTCGATCGCGGCTCGCTGCCGCCGAAGATCTGAGCCCGGGAAGGCAGCCCAATGACTGGCGATTGGGGCTTCGTCGTCTGGATCCTCCTGATCGGCGTACCGATCGGGATCGTACTGTCGACTGTGTGGGCGCGCTCGCGCGATGCGGGAGGTGCCATGCTCGACAAGCCCGGTGCCGACGATCCGCGCGACCCCATCTAGCCGCGAGTGGAGCCGCCGCCGTCATTCAACAAATTCACATCGTTCAGCTTTTCCTTTTTCGACTTTTACCCGGGAACCGGGAGGCCCGATTCGGCGTTCCGTCGCCGCTGAATCTTCGCGGCGGAGGCGGATATGGACGAAGAGAGGATCACGCGGATCGCACGGGCGATGTGCCGGGCGGCGCGGCTCGACCCCGACAAGCCGGCCGGCAATGCCGGCCCCTACACGATGTCGATGCGGGAGCCGGGCCACGAGACGCCGCAGCCCGCCTGGATGCTGTTTCGCCGCGAGGCGGCCCTGTTCGCGACGCGCCATCGCGACGTCGCCGTCCGGCTCTGAGACAATTTCAGAAGCGGCCACTCGCCTGCATGCGACGGTGGCTATCACGAGGCCCGGCCTTCCCTGCGGAGGCCGGGCTTCTTATCGTCAGAGCGACTTGAAGCTCGGATAGTGGCTGCGATAGCTCTTTTCGAGGATCGCGACGCCGCCTCGCTCCTTCAAGGTCCGTGCGACCGAGAGGCCTAGCTCGCGCGCCTGCTCAGGCGCCGCGCTCTCGTCGGCGACGACGCGCTCCGTGCCCTCGATCGAGGTCACCTGCGCGTGCAGCGTCAGGCGGCCGTCCTGCCATGTCGCACAGGCGCCGACCGGCAGGCTGCACCCTGCTCCCAGCGCATGCATCATCTCGCGTTCGGCCTCGGCCTCGGCACGGGCCTTGGGGCATTCGATCGCCTTCAGCACCTCGATCACCGCCGTATCCTCGGCGCGGGCTTCGAGCCCGAGCGCGCCCTGCCCCACCGCATAGGGGAAGAGCGAAGGCGCGAGCACTTCCGAGGATGCGCCGTCCATGCCGAGCCGGCGCAGGCCGGCATGGGCGAGAATGACGGCGTCGAGCGCATCCTCGCCACCGATCTTGGCGAGGCGTGGGCCGACATTGCCGCGGATCGGAACGACGGTGACATCCGGCCGCAGGTTCAGGATCTGGGCACGGCGGCGCAGCGAACCCGTGCCGACGCGCGCGCCCTGGCGCAGCGAGGCCATGGTCGCGCCGCAAAGCGCATCCCGCGGATCCTCGCGCGGCGGCACCGAGGCGAGCACGAGGCCCTCATGCAAGATGGTCGGCAGGTCCTTCAGCGAATGGACGACGAAATCGACCTCGCGCTTGACCAATTGCTGCTCGTGCTCGACGGCGAAGACGCCGACCATGCCGAACTGGTGGAACTCGGAAACGCGGTCGCGATCGGCGATCGTGGCGATCTGGCAGAGGGTGAACTCCGCCTGCGGAAACTTCTCCCGGATCAAGCCCATGACGTGGTTGGTCTGGGCCATCGCCAGCGGGCTGCGGCGCGTGCCGATCCTCAGATGCATGATCTCAAAGCTTTCGGTCCTGTCCGGCCGGGCCGGTTATTGCCGCGGTCTATAACAGGGGGGCAGCGGGCTGACGAGTGCGTCATAGGCCCATCCTGCGCTGGATCAATCGCGGGCGGCGGCCGCTCCGCCCTGCAGGCGCATGGTCGCCATCGCCTGCCCGAGCACCGCGAAGACGCGCGGGTCGCGCGACTGGGCGACGTTGAAGCGCATGAAGCTGGCGGCCGTCTGGGCGACGCTGAAGACATTGCCCGGCGCCAGCACCACGCCCTGCATCACGGCGAGCTGGGCCAGTTCGGCGGAATCGATGCCTTCGGGCAAACGGCACCAGAGATAGAAGCCGCCGCGCGGCATCAGCCAGGGGCGAATTCCGAGCGTCTCCAGCCTTGCGGCGACCTCGCGCCGTGCCTGGGCCAGGCGGCGGTGCAGCTCTTCCATATGCTTGCGATAGCTGCCGCCGGCGAGGACGCCCGCCAGGAGCTCGGTGGAGACCGGGCTTGGCCCACCGAAATTGGTCGCGACCTGCAGGTCGACAAGTCCTCCGATCCAATCGGCGCGTGCGGCGATATAGCCGCAGCGGACGGCCGCCGAGAGCGTCTTGGAGAAACTGCCGATCCGGATGACGCGCTCCAGCCCGTCGAGCGCCGCCAGCCGCGACGACGGCTCAGGCTCGAAATCGGCGAAGATATCATCCTCGACGATGATCATGTCGTTGGCGGCAGCCGTGCTGAGCACGCGATAGGCGGCCTGCGGCGACAGGCCGGCGCCGGTCGGATTGTGCAATCCGGAATTGGTCAGGTAGAGGCGCGGACGCTCGGCCGCTACCACCGCCTCGAACGCAGCGATATCGGGGCCGGCAGGCGTATAGGGCGCGCTCAGCACACGCACCTGATGCGCCCGCAGCAAGGCCTGGAAGTTGAAGTAGCAGGGGTCGTCGACGAGGACGGTATCGCCGGGGCGCAGCAGGAAACGGCAGATCAGGTCGAGTGCCTGCGTGCCCGAGCCGGTCAGCATGAGCTGCTCCGGCGAAACCGCGAGCCCGGCCTCGGCGAAGCGCCCGAGCAGGAGCCGGCGCAGGACGGAGGCGCCGCGCGTGCCGCCGTAATCGGTGAGAATCGCGCCATCGGCACGGGCCAGCGCCCGGAAGCCGCGGCGCAAGGCCTCGTCCGGCATCCAGTCGGGCGGGAGCCAGCCGCAGCCGGGCTTCAGCGCGCCGGGCTCGGCATCGAGCGACTGGCGCGAAACCCAGAACGGATCGACCACGAGCTCCTGCGGCGAGGCAGCCTGCGTCAGCGCCAAGGGTGGCAAACCACCGCCGGTCACGTAGAAGCCGGAACCCTGCCGGGCACGGATCAGACCCTCGGCCGCGAGGCGGTCATAGGCCTCGACCACGGTGGAGGGCGAAACCTTCATCGTCGCGGCGAAGCCGCGGATCGACGGCAGGCGGTCGCCGGGCGCCAGTGTCCGCGCCGCCAGCCGGCCCCGGATCGCGGCCATCACCGCCTCCGTTCGCGTCGATCCCGTTTCGCCCTTGCGGATTGTATGGTCGTCCATAGCCATACAGTTTGCCATGAATGTATCGGTCTGTCGCTGGTCCTGTCCGGCGCAGCTGCCTAGAGCACGGCTTCCGGTGGAGAAGCAGGGCGGGCGCGCATGATCAAGGATTGGGGCGGCAAGGGCTGGGGCAGCGGGCTGATCGGCGTGCTGATCTTCAGCGGCTCGCTGCCGGCGACGCGCGTCGCCGTGGCCGGCTTCTCGCCGCTTTTCCTGACCGGCGCCCGCGCCGCGATCGCAGCGCTGCTGGGGGCGGCCTGCCTCATGCTGCTGCGCCAGCAATGGCCTGCTCGCTCGGATATCCGCCCGCTCGCGATCGTCGCTCTCGGTGTCGTGCTCGGCTTCCCGCTGCTGACGGCGCTCGCCCTGCAGCATATCCCCTCGGCGCGTTCGATCGTCTTCATCGGGCTGCTGCCGCTCGCGACCGCGCTGTTCGGCGTGCTGCGCGGCGGCGAGCGTCCGAAGCCGGTGTTCTGGTTGTTTTCGGGGATCGGCAGCGCCACCGTCGCAGGTTTCGCGCTCGCCAACAGCGACAGCGGCTCGTTGACGGGGGACCTGCTGATGGTCGCGGCCGTCCTGCTCTGCGGGCTCGGCTATGCCGAGGGCGCGACCTTGTCGCGCCGGCTCGGCGGCTGGCAGGTGATCTCCTGGGCGCTCCTGCTGTCGTTGCCGGCGATGGCCGTGATCGCGCTGCTGTTCTGGCCCTCGAGCTGGCAAGGCATCGGGACGCCAGCCTGGATCGGCCTTGCTTACGTCTCGGTCTTCAGCATGCTGGTCGGCTTCGTGTTCTGGTATCGGGGCCTCGCGCTCGGCGGCATCGCCAGCGTCGGCCAGCTCCAGCTCCTGCAACCGTTCTTCGGGCTCATGCTGGCAGGCTGGCTGCTCGGCGAGCCGGTCGCCTGGACGATGCTCGCCGCGACCGCCGTGGTCGTGCTCTGCGTGGCCGGGGCGAAGCGTTTCGCCTGACCGCGGCTGCCCGCGCCTCAGGCCAAAGCTCTTGGATTCCGCACCGCCCGGAGCCATCTTTATGGCTATCGGAGGTTGCGCGATGGCAAGCGGATGGGCTCCCGACGGAGCGGTTCAGGACCAGATCGACGGCTCGATCTCGGACGCGGTTCGGTTGGCACGCTCCCGGCTGCCGAGCGGCCCCGGCGAGATCCATTGCAGGGAATGCGGGGACGAGATTCCCGAAGCGCGGCGCCTCGCGATGCCCGGCGCCCGTCTCTGCGTCGCCTGCCAATCGGGCCATGACCGCTCGGCGGCGCAATCCAGCTACAACCGGCGCGGCAGCAAGGACAGCCAGCTGAAGTAAGCGGGATTGCGCGAGCCGGGAGCCCCACCTTCGTCATGGCCAGATGGGCGCGCCATCCAGCCCTGCGGTTTCAAGCAGCCCACAGATCAGGTTCGCATTCTGCACGGCCTGCCCGGCTGCTCCCTTGCCGAGATTGTCGACCACGCCCATCGCGATCACCAGATTGCGTTCGGGATCGGCCGCGTAGCTGACGAGCGAGAGGTTCGAGCCGGTGGCCCATTTGGTCTGTGGCGGCTTGTCGGTCACACGGACGAAAGGCCGCCCGGCATAAAAGCGCCGCGCCACGTCCAGACACTGCTCCGTCGTGGCGCGGCCGCGGCAGTATATCGTAGCGAGCAGGCCGCGGGTCATCGGCACCAGATGCGGCGTGAACACCAGCCCGGCCGCGCTACCCCCGCTCAGCCGCTCGATCGTCCTGGCCATCTCGGGCATGTGGACATGCTTGAGCAGGCCGTAGGGGACAAGGTTCTCGTTGCTCTCGGCATAGCCGAACTTGCTGTCGCCGCCGCCACGACCGGCACCGGAAATACCCGTCTTCGCGTCGATCACGATATTGCCGGGCTCGATCAGCCCATTGGCCAGGAGCGGCGCCAGAGCCGTCAGTGTCGCCGCCGGGAAACAGCCGGGATTGGCGATACGGGTCTGCCCAGCGATCTCGGCGGGCCAGATGTCCGCCAGACCATAGGCCCAGCCCTCGACATAGCGGTGGTCACCGCCGATATCGACGATCTTCACATCCTTGGGGACGCGCGCCAGCGCCTCCGCCGAGGTACCCGTGGGCAGCGACGCGAACAGCACATCGAGCTTCGGCAGGGCCGCAGGGTTCCATTTCTCGATCACCAGCCCGGCCAGCTTGGCGGGTACACCGGGGAAGCGGTCCGCCAGACGGCTGCCGGCGCTCCCCTCGCCCGCGGCGTAGACGAGTTCGAAAGAGGGATGACCGGCGATCAGGCGCATCGCCTCGCCGCCGCCGAAACCGCTGATGCCGACAATGCCGACGCGAATGCTCATGGGAGTGTCCTTCTTGGGTTCGGGCAAATTCTTGGGTTCAGGCAAAAGAAAACCCCCGAAGCCGAGGGCTGCGGGGGTTCAGGAACGCGGGTCGGGCTGTTCCGGGGGCCTATAGCGAAGCCATCACCCGCGGAAGGACGCCGATCGACGCGCAGCCGGAAGAGCCGCCGCTTGGATGCAGCGACGTCGGCGTCGATCACAAAGGATCCGGTCCCTGAGCATGGGCCGGGACAATGTCGCGCGCCCTCATCATCGTCAAGCGGAATGTCGCCCTAGCCTATTGCTCCACCGAGAGGCGCTGGCTCCCGCGCGATCTTGTCGAGCGAGGGGACCAGCGAGAGAAGCTCCCGCGTATAGGGATGGGTCGGTGCGGCGAAAAGCTCCTCGGTCGGCGCCTGCTCGACGATCTCGCCGCTCTTCATCACGGCGATGCGGTCGCACATCTGCCGGACCACGGCGAGATCGTGGCTGATGAACAGGATCGACAGGCCCGCGAGATCGCGCAGGTCCTTGAGCAGGTTGAGGATCTGCGCCTGCACGGAAACATCGAGCGAAGAGGTCGGCTCGTCGCAGACGAGGAAGCGCGGCCGCGGCGCCAATGCGCGCGCGATGGCGATGCGCTGGCGCTGGCCGCCCGAAAAGGCATGCGGAAAGCGCGCCCCGGCCGCCCGGTCGAGCCCGACCGCCTCGAGCAGCAGCGCCGCATCCTCCGCGGCTTCGGCCTTGGTGGCGGCGAGATGGTAGAAGGCGATCGGCTCGGCGATAGCAGTCGCGACGCGCAGGCGCGGATTGAGCGCCGAATACGGATCCTGGAACACCATCTGCAGCGCCTTGCGCGCCAACCCTCCCCGCTTGGCGCCGATCGGCAACCCGCCGAGCGTGACCGAGCCGGAGGTCGGCTTCGCGAGGCCGGCGATGGTGTTGGCGACGGTCGTCTTGCCGCAGCCTGATTCACCGACGAGGCCGAAAATCTCGCCGGGCTCGACCGTGAAGGAGACGCCCTTCACCGCCCGGAACACGTGCGAGCCGCCGCCGAACAGCCCGCCGCGCGCGCCGTATTCGACCACGAGATTGTCGACCGACAGCACGCCCGCCTTGGCCTCGTCGCCGCCGCCCATGCGGGCGCGGACTTGCTCGCGCGCCGCGGCGGTACCCGGGCTCTCCTGCGCCGGCACGGGCAGGCGGGGCAGCTTGACGTCGACGCGCGGGACGGCGCCGATCAGCGCCTTGGCATAAGGGTGCTGCGGCGCGCCGAGCACCTGCGCCACCGGGCCGCTCTCGACGACTTGCCCCTTCAGCATGATGGTGACGCGGTCCGCGACCTCGGCGACGACGCCCATATTGTGCGTGACCAGCAGGATGCCGACGCCGCGCTCGTCGGCGAGGCCGCGGATCAGCTTGAGGATCTGCGCCTGCACGGAAACGTCGAGCGCGGTGGTCGGCTCGTCGGCGATGATCAGCTTGGGGTCGCAGCACAGGGCCGCGGCGATCACCACACGCTGGCGCTGCCCGCCGGAGAGCTGGTGCGGGTAGGATTTCAGCCGCCGCTCCGGCTCGGGGATGCCGACGGCGCGCAGCAGTTCCAGCGAGCGCTGGCGCGCCTCGGCCCGGTTGAGACCGAGATGGTGGCGCATCGTCTCGCCGAGCTGGCTCTCCACCGTGAAGAGCGGGTTCAGCGAGGTCATCGGGTCCTGGAAGATCGCGCCGACATCCTTGCCCTGGACGATGCCCTCGGTGCGGCCGGTGCGAATGTCGACCGGCTTGCCGCCGATCTCGATCCGACCCTTGGCGACGCGTCCGGGCGCCTGCAGCAGGCCCATCAGCGCATTGCCGATCGTGGTCTTGCCGGCGCCGGATTCGCCTACCAGCGCGTGGATCTCGCCGGGCGCGACCATGAGGTTCACGCCGCTGACGGCGGTGACGACCGAGCCGTCGGCAAGCGGGTAGTCGACTGTGAGATCGGTGATGGAGAGGGCTGCGGGGTTCATCAGCGCCCCTTCAGCTTCGGATTGAAGCGATCCCGCAGCCAGTCGCCGACGACATTGACCGCAAGCACGAGGATGACCAACGTCACGGCCGGGAAGACCGCGATCCACCAGATGCCCGAGAAGACGAATTCATTGCCGATCCGGATCAGCGTGCCGAGCGAGGGATAGGTCGGCGGCATGCCGACGCCGAGGAAGGACAGGGTCGCCTCGGTCAGCACGGCGGCGGCGAGGTTGATCGTCGCGATCACCATCACCGGGCTCATCACGTTCGGCAGGATGTGGCGGACCATGATGTGCAGCGGAGGCAGGCCGATGACGCGCGCGGCGCGGACATAGTCCTTCGAGGCCTCGACCATGGTCGCGGCGCGCACGGTGCGGGCATATTGCACCCATTCATGGATGGCGATGGCGCCGATCAGGATCACCGGCGCCCATTGCGCTGTCCCGGCCTCCGGGAAGACCGCCCGCGCGATGCCGCTGACCAAGAGCGCAAGCAGGATGGTCGGCAGGCTGAGGATGACGTCGCCGACGCGCATGATGACGATGTCGACCCAGCCGCCGAAATAGCCGGCAAGCAGGCCGAGCACGACGCCGAGGCTGGCCGCGACCAGCACTGCGCCGCCGCCGATCGCGATCGAGACGCGCATGCCGTAAAGGATCGCCGAGAACAGGTCACGGCCCTGGTTGTCGGTGCCGAGCCAGTGCGCCGGGTCGCCATCTGGCATGAAGGCCGGCGGCAGCTCGGCACTCATCAGGTCGAAGCTCGCGACATTGGTCGGGTCGGTCGGCGCGATCCAGGGCGCGAGCAGCGCGACCGCTAGCATCAGCATGACGACGGCGAGCCCGATCATCACCGAGACCGGCATCTGCAGGCGGCGCCGGCGCGTGGCCGGCTGGTTGGGAGCGGCGAGGCTCATGCGCGGCGCGTCCTCAGGCGCGGATCGATCAGGGTGTAGGTCAGGTCGACGATCATGTTGATGACGACGAAGAGAAAGCCGACGAAGAGCAGATAGGCGGCCATCACCGGCACGTCGGCGAAGCTGACGGCCTGGATGAAGAGCAAGCCCATGCCGGGCCACTGGAACACCGTCTCGGTGACGATGGCGAAGGCGATCAGCGAGCCGATCTGCAGGCCCGTCACCGTCACCACCGGCATCAGCGCGTTGCGCAGCGCCAGGCGAAAATTGATGTAGCGCGGCGGCAGGCCCCGCGCCTTGGCGAAGCGGATATAGTCCGAGGAAAGCACGTCGATCATCTCGGCGCGCACCAGCCGCATGATCAGCGTCAACTGGTAGAGCGCCAGCGTGATCGAGGGCAGCAGCAGCGAGGCCCAGCCCGAGCGCGTCAGGAACCCGGTCGACCAGCCGCCGATCTGCACGACGTCACCGCGTCCGAAGGAGGGCAGCCAGCGCAGCGTCACCGCGAAGATCAGGATCAGCCCGATGCCGGTGACGAAGGTCGGCATCGAGATGCCGACCAGCGAAATCGTCTGGATGGCGCGGGTCAACGCTCCGTCCGGTTTGAGCGCACAATAGACTCCGACGGGAATCCCGACGGCGAGCGACAGGATCGTCGCCACGATCACCAGCTCCAGCGTCGCCGGCAGACGCTCGGCCAGCAAGTCGACCACCGGGCGCTGGTTGCGGAAGGAGATGCCGAGATCGCCCTTCAGCGTGCGGCCGAGGAACTCGCCGTACTGGACGATCGCCGGCCGGTCGAGCCCGAGCGAGGCGCGCAATTCCGCCTTCTCCGCCGGGCTTGCATCCTCGCGCGACATCATCGCGACGGGATCGCCGACATAGCGGAACATCACGAAGGCGATGGCCGTCACCGCGAGCATGACGAGGACGGCCTGTCCGAGGCGAGAACCGATGGAAGCGATCACGGCGCGTCCCCTCAGTTCACTTTGGCGAACCAGGGACGAACGTATTCGTCCGGGAACTGCGGCATGTCGACATTGCTCCGCATAGCCCAGGCCAGCGGCTGCTGGTGCAGCGGGATGAAGAGGGCCTGGTCCTTGGCGATCCTGAAGGCCTCGCCCATCAGGGCGCGGCGCTTGCCCTCGTCGAGCTCGACCGCGGTCTTGCGGGCGAGTTCGTCGAGCGCCGGGATGGTCATGCCGCCGGCATTGGAGCCGCCATAGCCGTCCTTGCGCGAGGCGAAGATGCCCGAGAGCACGCTGAAACCGTCCATCTGCGGCAGCGTCGCCCAGCCGAGCATCCAGACGTCGAGTTCACCACGGTCCTGACGCGGGAAATAGGTCGCCTTGCTCTCGGTCTTCACATCGACCTGGATGCCGGCCTTGGTCCACATGCCGGCGATGGCGAGGCAGAGCTGCTCGTCGGCGATGTAACGGTCATTGGTGCAGGACAGGCCGGTCTTGAAGCCGTTCGGATAGCCGGCCTCGGTCAGGAGCTTCTTCGACAGCGCCGGGTCATAGGCCAGCGGCTTGTCGATATCGGCGACATAGCCCGGCACCGGCGGCGCGACCATCGTGCCGGTATTGCGCGACTTGCCGCGCATGATGCGCTTCTGGATGGCTTCGAGATCGACCGCATGCCAGAGCGCCTGGCGCACCTTGACGTCGAGCAGCGGGTTCTTCTTGCCGGGGTCGGCATAGAGCTCCGGCTTCCAGTTGAAGCCGAGGAAGATCAGGCGCAGCGACGGGTCCTCGACGACCTTGAAGCCCTGCGTGCCGGTGACGCGCGCGACGTCCTGCAGCGGCACGGAGGAGATCATGTCGATCTCGCCGGAAAGCAGCGCGGCTACACGGGTCGCGTCAGACTTGATCGGGCGGAACTCGATTCGCTTGAGATTGTGCTCCGGCTTGTCCCACCAGCCTTCGTTGGCCGTCATCACGGTCTTGGAATCCGGGGCGTAGCTCTCGAGCTTGAACGGGCCGGTGCCGTTGGCATGGGTCGAGGCGAAGGTGGTGACGCCGGTCGAGGTGTTGCCAGGCTTCATGGCATTGTTCTTCTCGAGCCAGGACTTGCTCATCACGAAGATGCCGGTGAGGTCGTTGAGCAGCAGCGGATAGGGGCCGCTCAACACGATGTCGACGGTCAAGTCATCGACCTTCTCGGCTTTCACGACGGTCGCGAGATTGCCCTTGTTGCGGGAATCCGGATCGATCGTTCGCATCACCGTGGTGACGATGTCGTCGGCGGTGAAGGGTTCGCCATCATGGAACTTGACGCCCGGGCGCAGCTTGAAGCGCCAGCGCGTCGGCTCGACGATCTGCCAGGAGGTCGCCAGCCCGGGCTCGATCTCGAGCTTGCGGTTGCGGCGCACCAGCGTGTCGTAGACCATCAGCTGGATGTTCTGGGTGAAGCTGTCGAGCTGGGCGTTCGGATCGAAGGAGACCGCGTCCCCCGGAGCCGACCAGCGCAGCGTCTGCGCACCGGCGGATTGCGTCATCAGGATCGCAAGGGCGCCAGCGAGCGCCATCAAACCGCGTTTCATCGTTGTCCCCTCACTTTTCGTGAACGCTATATGCATACAGAAAGCAGCACATATTGTATACGATAATTTGTCGGACGAGTCATCATCAATGCGGAAACGGCCGGCGACGATCTGAACGGCGTAGACGCAGCGAGGTCGGCATAGAGCGGCTTGGCGAAAGGCCAGCAAGATCGCATACTGAACGCGCGAGATTTTGTATGCGATTTTCAACGCGAACGAAGAAGGCGAAAGGCCATGCGCGGCTGGTTGACGATCGAGAATGGAACCGTCCTCCCGATGACGCAACGGGACATCATCGCAAACGGGCATGTCCTGATTAAGGACGATGGCATCGTCGCGGTCGGGCCCGGCCCGGCGCCAGAGCGGGAGGGGCTCGCCCGCCTGGATGCGCGCGGCGGCCTGATCCTGCCGGGGCTCGTCGACGCCCATGCCCATGCCGGCCACGGCCTGACCAAGGGGCTGGGCTCGGCATCGGGCGAGTGGATGACCATCGCCGGCCGCATCTATGCCCGGGCAACGGACGCGGCCTTTTGGCATGCCGAGGCCAGGCTTTCGGCGCTGGAGCGGCTGCTCTGCGGCACGACGACCGCCGCGCTGCTGATGGGGGGTGGCCCCGACATCATGCGCACGGAAACGCCGGAGGCGGCGGAAGCCCATCTCGACGGCGTGCGCTCGGTCGGTGTCGCCGAGGTGCTGGCCGTCGGCCCCAACAGGCCCGACGGGCCGGCGCATTACCTATCGTGGAACCGCGCCGAGAGCCGCGAGATTCCCGTCTCGCCGCGCGAGCAGCTCACCGTGGCCCGCAAGCTGATCCAGGCCCATAACGGCGATGGCGGGAGCACGCTGCAGATCGCCCTCTCCCTGCCGGTATTTAGCGGGACCGACCTCGCCATCGCAGGCGAGGATGCGCCGGCCGCGCTCAGCCGCGCCGCGCTGCGACTAGCCGAGGAGACGGGCGCCCTACTGGTGCAGGACGGCCATCGCGACGGCAGCATGGCGGCTGCGGCAGCAACCGTGGGACTCGGGCCCCGCCACGCAGTCTTCGCCCATTCGATCGACCTGACCGAGGCCGATCGCGCGGCGCTGCGCGCCTCCGGTGCCGCGATCGCGCATAATCCCAGCGCGCTCATGTCGGTCTTCGGCCGCTGCCCTGCGCCGGAACTGGCGGCAGAGGGCATCACGGTCGCGATCGGCTCGGACGCCCCGGCGCCGGACCGGCCCTTCGACCTGTTCCGCTGCATGTTCCACATGCACCGCTATCACGCGACGCATTTCCACGACGATGCAGTGCTGCCGCCCTGGCAGGTCCTGGAAATGGCGACGATCGAGGGCGCCAAGGCCCTGAATCTCGCCGATCAGATCGGCTCGCTCGAACCGGGCAAACGCGCCGACATCATCGTCGTCGACTGGGCGAAACCGCATCTCTGGCCTCCCGTCGAACCAGTCCAGCGATTGACGCGCTTCGCCAATGGCGCCGATGTCGCAAGTGTCGTGGTCGCCGGTCGGGTGCTGATGCAGGACCGCCGCGTCCAGAGCGTCGACGCCGCTGCCGTGTTGCGGGAAGCGGCCGGCGCCTATGCGACGATGGTCGCCCGCGCCGGTCTCGCCGACCGCTTCCCCCTGCTCAGCGAAGGCCTGCCGCAATGACCGCCCTCCTCCTCAAGAATGTGCGCCCGATGGGCGTCGATGCGACCGATGTCCTGATCGTGAACGGACGTTTCGCCGATGCCGGCGAACCCATCCCTGCCGGCATCGAGACGATCGATGGCGGTGGCGCGCTGATGCTGCCCGGGCTCATCGAAGCCCATACCCATCTCGACAAGAACCTGATCGGCATGCCGTGGTGGCGCAACCAGAACGGCCCGCGCCGCAGCGATCGCATCGAGACGGATCGGCGCGAGAAGAAGCGCCTCGGCATCGACCCCGCCCGCCAGTCGGCGCGCCAGGCCGTGCAGACGCTGGCACTCGGCGTCACCGCGATCCGCAGCCATGTCGATGTCGATACCGAGATCGGCACGGCCAACATTGCCGGCGTCATGGCGACGCGCGAGGCCTATCGCAACGTCGTGGACATCCAGATCGTCGCCTTCCCGCAGAGCGGCATGCTGATCCGCGAGGGTACCGTCGCGCTGATGGAGGAGGCGTTGCGGATGGGTGCCGACATCGTCGGCGGTCTCGATCCGGCCGAGATCGACCGCGACCCCGTGCGGCATCTCGACGTGATCTTCGCCATGGCGGATCGCTTCGGCAAGCCGGTCGATATCCACCTGCACGAGCTCGGCGAGCTCGGCGCCTTCTCGATCGAGCTGATCGTCGAACGCACCCGCGCACTCGGCCTGCAAGGGCGCGTCCTGATCAGCCATGCCTATTGCCTCGGCATGATCGAACCGGCCCGGCAAGACGCACTCGCTACCGGCCTCGCCGAAGCCGGCATCGCGGTGATGACGGCGGGTCCAGCCGGCTTCCCGGCACCGCGGATCAAGCGGCTGCACGAGCTCGGCGTGCTCGTCTGCGGCGGCTGCGACGGGCCGCGCGGCACCTGGAGCCCCTACGGGCGGGGCGACATGCTGGAGCGCGCCGCGCTGATCGGACAGCGCAACGGCTTCTCCCGCGACGAAGATCTGGAATTCGCGCTCGAAGCCTGCACCACGCTTGGCGCGAGAGCGCTCGGCCTGCTGGATTACGGCCTGGTTCCCGGCTGCAAGGCCGACCTCGTGCTGGTCGATGCCGAGACGGTTGCCGAGGCCGTCGCCGACCTGCCGCTGCGCCGGCTGGTGGTCAAAGAAGGCAGGATCGTCGCCCGCGACGGCGCCCCGGTCGGCGTCGCGGCGCCGTGAATGGATCAGGCTGAGAGGAGCCGGTTGTCCCGAATCTCACCGCGAACGGTATGGCCCATCGCCGGCATTCATGCCGCGGGCGGCGCAGGCTTGTGGCGAAGACATTCTCGGGAGCATGGCTGCCGCAGGCAGCACAAAAATGGTGCGCTTGAGGGACGCTGAAGCTCGACGCGGGCGAACTCGATATCGCCGTGGTCTCGACCCCGCCGAGCGTGGCCGGGCTGCGCTATCTGCGCCTGGGCGCGCTGAAAGTCGCCTGGATTGGCACGTCGCGCTACCGCAGCATCGTCTGCGACGCCCGCGCCCTGGCCCGCCAGCGCATCTTCTCGACGCCGCCACCTTCAAACTCCGCTGAATGGCTCGCGGCGTCGAAGCCACGATCGGCGTTGGCAATTGCCAGACATGCACGATGCGCCACAAGCGGAAATCAGAGCCTCACCCATAAGCAGAATTTTTGGGGCTGGAGACATTCTCGACGCGGATGTGGGGGCGCCGCCAGTGGAGATATCTCTATGGCGGAGAGGATACGGCTTAGGTACGTTATGCAAATATTTGACGATCCGAAACGTTTCGGATTAGCTTTTGCTCGTGTCGCTCTCACAGATCGCAACCTCCCTGGGCCTCTCCGTAACGACCGTCTCGCGGGCGCTGGGCGGCTATAGCGACGTCGCCGAGACGACTCGCAAGCGGGTAATTGGAGAGGCCGAGCGGATCGGATATCGCCCCAACGCAGTGGCGCGCCGCCTGCGCGGCGGCCGGAGTGATGCCGTCGGCATCGTCCTGCCCACCGGCCCCGGCCAGTTGGGCGAGCCCTTCTTTCTGAGGTTGATCGCCGCGATCGGTCCGCGCCTGGCGGAAGCCGGGCTCGATCTCATCGTCTCCAGCGCCCGCAGCGGATCGGAAGAGCTGGCGTTGTATCGGCAGTTCGTCGAGAACCGGCGCGTCGATGCGATGATCGTGGCGCGGACCCGCCTCGACGACGATCGTATCGCCTATCTCAGGCACGCGCGCCTGCCCTTCGTCACTCATGGGCGCACGCGCGCCGGCGGGCATGCCAGCGTCGACATCGACGGCACGCGCGCCTTCCGCGAAGCGACGCAGCGACTCGTTGGGTTCGGCCATTGCCGTATCGGTTTCATCGGTGCCCCGCTCGATTACAGCTTCGGCTTCTTCCGGGAGGCCGGCTGGCGTGCAGCGCTTGATGAGGCAGGCTTGCCGCGCGGCCCCACGCGCTTCGCCGAGCCCAACGAGGAAAACGGCCATCGTCTGGCTCACGAGTTGCTAGCCGGGCCGGAGCGGCCGACCGCGTTGCTCTGCGCTACGGATCGCCTTGCGATCGGAGCCTTGCATGCGCTCGGCGCTGCAGGTCTTCGCCCCGGCTACGACGTCTCCGTGATCGGCTACGACAACTCGCCGGTGTCCAACTACGCGGCGACACCGCTGACCAGCTACGACCCCGATATCGAAGGTGCGGCCGGGCGCATGCTCGACATGCTGCTGGCCCAGCTAGCTGGCCAGGATGGCGCCGGGATGAATGAATTGCGGGGCGCGACGCTTGTTCCGCGCCGGTCCGACGGACCCGTTCCAAACCCAAGCGGCCAAACGAAGAGTCGCGCTATCTCCAGGGAGGAGAAATCCGATGACGAAAGGCCTCACGACACGGCTTAGGCGCTCTGCCGCCGTTGCCGCCCTGACGCTTGCCTGGCTCGCGACGCCCGCGGCCGCCGAAGTCGTGTTCCTGTCGACGCAATTGCGCCCGATCGAGTCGGCGCAGAAGCTGCGTTCTGACATCCTCAAGGGCTTCCCCGGCGGCGTCGAATTCGTCACCGAGCAGCCGCCGCAGCTCGGCGTCCATATCCGCGCGGAGCAGCAGGCCGGCAAGCCGGTCTCCAGCCTGATCGGTGCGCTCCACGGCGAGTTGCAGCCGCTGGCGGCGGATTCGCTCGTTCCGCTCGATGACGTGCTGGAGAAGCTCAAGGACCGCGGCTTGAACGCCGGCATGGTCGAAGCCGGCAAGCTCGGCACGGGCAAGCAGATGTTCATCCCCTGGATGCAAGCGACCTACATCATGGTCGCCAACAAGCAGGCGCTGCCCTTCCTGCCCGAAGGCGCGGACATCAATGCGCTGACCTATGATCAGCTGGCGCAATGGGGCGCGAATATCCAGGCCAAGACCGGCAAGCGCATGCTGGGCTTCCCGGCGGGGAAGACCGGGCTGATGCACCGCTTCTTCGAGGGCTATCTCTACCCGTCCTACACTGGCGGTGTGGTGACGACCTTCAAGTCGCCTGAGGCCGTCGCGATGTGGACGAAATTCCGCGAGCTCTGGAAGACCGTCAATCCGAACTCGACCAATTACGGCTTCATGCAGGAGCCCTTGATCTCCGGCGATGTCTGGATCGCCTTCGACCATGTCGCAAGGCTGATCGACGCGCTCTCGCGCAAGCCGGAGGATTTCGTTGCCTTCCCGGCTCCGTCTGGGCCGAAGGGGCTGGGCTATATGCCGGTGGTCGCGGGTCTTGCCATCGCCAAGGGCGCGCCGCAGGCCGAGCAGGCCAAGCAACTGATCGAATACCTCACGCGACCCGACGTGCAGGTGAAGACAGCCAAGGCGGTCGCCTTCTTCCCGGTCGCCAAGGTCGATTTGCCCGCCGATATCGACCCGGGACTCAAACTCGAGATCGATGCCGTGCAGAAGATGACGAGCGCCAAGAACGCGCTGGTCAGCCTGCTGCCGGTAGGGCTCGACCAGCGTGGCGGCGAGTTCGACAAGGTCTATCTCGACACCTTCCAGCGCATCGTCCTGCGCGGCGAGGACCCCAAGGCCGCGCTCGACCGGCAGGGCGAGGCATTGAAGCGCATCATCGCCGAGACCAAGGCGCCTTGCTGGCTGCCTGACAAGCCGAGCGACGGCCCTTGCCCGATCCAGTGAGCCGAGGCGACCGATGCGCGAGTCCAGGGCCCTGCCTTATCTGCTGATCGCGCCTTCCGTGATCTTCCTGGCGGGATTGTTCCTGATCCCGCTGGCGCAGACCGCCGTGCTCGCCTTCCAGGAGAACGGCGGCTGGGGGCTCGGCAATGTCAGGCGCATGACCGACGACCTCAATTTCCAGGATGCGCTGGCCAACACTTTCAAGGTCGTGCTGCTCGCCGTGCCGCTGCAATTGGCGCTGGCGCTCGGCATGACCATGATGTTGCGCAAGGTCCAACGCGGCCGCGACCTCCTCGTCTGGGTCTGGTCGATCCCGCTCGGCATTTCCGATCTCGCGGCCGGTCTCGTCTGGCTGGCCATCCTGACCGATCAAGGCTGGCTGAACTCGGTGCTGTTCCAGATGGGGCTGATCTCGCAGCCGCAGGCCTGGCTGACCTATGAGACCCCGGTCGCCCTGCTCGCCGCCATCGTCGTCGCCGAGATCTGGCGGGCGACGGCGATCGTCTTCGTCATCCTGCTCGCCGGCGTCCAGCTCCTGCCCAAGGAATACGAGGAGGCGGCCGAGGTCTTCGGCGCCACGCCCTGGCAGCGCTTCACGCGCATCACCATGCCCCTGCTCAAGCCCTCGATCCAGACGGCGTTGATCCTGCGTACGGTGCTGGCCTTCGAGATGTTCGCCATGGCGCTGGCGCTCGGCGGGCGAAACTTCCCCGTCCTCGTCAGCGAAGCCTTCAATGCGCAGTATTTCAGCCAGGACTATGGGGTCGCGGCCGCCTATGCCGTGCTCGTCATGGTGATCTCGGTCGCGGCGACGCTGTTCTATCTCGTCGCCCTGCGCACGCCGGCGGAGCAGCGCTCATGACCGGCACGACCCGCTCGAACCGCGCGCTGCTCTGGACCGGTGTTGCCGTGCTCTGCGTCTGGACGCTGCTGCCGATCTATCTGCTGGCGCTGGGTGCTCTCGGCGGGCGGGACATCGTCGCGCAATGGCCCAAGCCCTTCGCGCCGTTCGGGGCTACCTTCGAGGCGTTGAAGACCTTCCTGGCCATCGAGGGTGTCTGGCGCGCAGCCTGGGTCAGCATTCAGGCCGCCGCGATGACCATGGTGATGGCGCTGGCCCTCGGCATGCCCGCGGGCTATGCCCTCGCGCGCTTCCGCTTCAGGGGCGCGAGTGCCTATCGTGTTCTGATCCTGATGACGCGGGCCTTCCCCGTCGCGATCCTGGCGCTGCCGCTCACCGTCTCCTTCATCCGGCTCGGCGTCTACGACACGCCCTTCGGCGTGGCGCTGGTCCACGCGGTGCTGGCGACGCCGTTCGCGACGCTGGTCTGCGCCAGCTTGTTCATGGGTATCCCCAAGGAGCTGGAGGAGGCTGCCTGGGTCTTCGGCTGCTCGCGTTTCACCGGCTTCCTGCGCGTCGTGCTGCCGCTCGCCCTGCCGGGGATCGCGGCGGCCTCGATCTTCGCCTTCGTGCTCTCCTGGAACGAGGTCTTCGCCGCGTCCGTGCTGACGGTGAGGCAGCGGACACTGACCGCCTATCTGCTCTCGGTTCTCTCGGAATCGCCGCTGCATCTGCAATTCGCCGGCGGCCTCGTGCTGATCGTGCCCTCGGTCCTGTTCATCTTCCTCGTCCGGCGTCGCCTCTTCGCGATGTGGGGCATCGGCAATCGGTAAGGCCCTATGGCGAGCATCACGATCGAAGGCGTGGCGAAGCGATTCGGCGAGGTCCGAGCCCTGGCCGAGCTCGACCTCACCGTCGCCGATGGCGAGTTCCTGGCGCTGCTCGGCCCGTCCGGCTGCGGCAAGACGACCTTGCTGCGCATCATCGCCGGGCTGGAGTCGCAGACGAGCGGTCGCGTCCTGATCGGCACGCGCGACGTCTCGGCGCTGCCGCCGCGCAAGCGCGGCCTCGCCATGGTCTTCCAGAACTACGCGGTCTTTCCGCATCTGACCGTCTACGAGAACGTCGCTTTCGGCCTGCGCATGGCCAAGGCCGACAAGGCGCGCATTGCCGCGCAGGTCGAGAAGGCGGCGACGCTGCTGCATATCGAAGCGCTATTGAAGCGCCACCCGGCGCAGCTCTCCGGCGGCCAGCGCCAACGGGTGGCGGTGGCGCGCGCGCTCGCGGTCGAGCCTGCGGTGCTTTTGATGGACGAGCCGCTCTCCAATCTCGATGCGCTGCTGCGGCTAGAGATGCGCGCCGAGCTCAAGGCCGTTCTCGCCGGAGCCGGAACGACCACGATCTATGTCACCCACGACCAGACCGAGGCGATGGGCCTCGCGGACCGCATTGCCGTGATGCATGCAGGCCGGATCGAGCAGATCGGCACGCCCTCCGACATCTATGACCGGCCTGCGACCCGCTTCGTCGGCGGTTTTGTCGGCAGCCCGCCGATGAACTTCCTCGAACTGCCCGTGCGGGACGGCAAGGTCGATCTCGGCAGCCTCTCCCTGTCTTCGCCTGCGGGGGCCGGGCCGAAGGTTGTGCTCGGGCTGCGCGGCGAGGATGTCGTGCTCGCCGGTTCCGGGGAGAGCGGTTTCGCCTTTACCCTCAAGGTCGCGGAGCTACTGGGCCCGCAGATCCTGCTGACCGGCACGGCTGCCGGCGGCCAGCCCCTGCGCATCGTCCTGCCCGCTGCCGGGCCACTGCCCGCCCTGACACCCGGCAGCGACATCGCGCTCAAGCCCGACCCGGCCCGGTTGCGCTGGATGAACGAGGCCGGACAAGCGCTGGAGACCCGCCCATGACCCGCATCGCGGCCGCCCGCGCCATCCTCGCCGCCAATGACCGCGGCGGCTATACCGTGCCGACCGACCGGCTCTACCCCTTCCAGTGGAACTGGGACTCGGCCTTCGTCTCGATGGGCTGGGCGACCTTCGATGCCGAGCGCGCCTGGCGCGAGATCGAGCGTTTGCTGGAAGGGCAATGGGACGACGGACTCGTCCCGCAGATCGTCTTCCACGCGCCGTCCGACGACTATTTCCCCGGCCCCGATATCTGGGGCGTCACGCACGAGCCGCCGACCTCCGGCATCCCGCAGCCGCCGGTCCTGGCGACAGCCGTGCGCCTCGTCCTGGAGCGGCACGGCGCGGCCGGCATAGAACGCGCCCGCGCGATCTATCCCAGGCTGCTCCTCAACCATCTCTGGTGGCAACGCGCCCGCGATCCGGATGCGACCGGCCTCGTCGCGACCTTGCATCCCTGGGAGACGGGCATGGACAATAGTCCGGCCTGGGACGCCGCGCTGGAACGCGTGCCGACCGAGACCAGGACGGAGATCCGGCGCCGCGATACCGGCCATATCGATCCCGTTTTTCGCCCGCGCGGCATCGAGTATCAGCGCTTCATCCATTTGGTCGATCTCTTCCGCGAGACCGGGTGGAACGCCCGGCGCATGCTCGAAATCTCGCCCTTCAAGGTCGCGGATGTCGGTACCAACGCCATCCTGCTGCGGGCCGAGCGCGATCTGCTGGCGCTGGCCGAGCAGTTCGGAAGCGCGGATGAGCGCAAGGCCATCACGGCGCGGATCGCCCGCAAGGAGATCGTGTTGGCTGGGCTGTGGGACGGCGTGCTCAGCCACTATCTCTCGCGCGACCTGATCGGCGGCAATCTCATCCCCGTCCGGACCTCGGCTGGGTTCCTGCCGATCTTTGCGGGATTGCACGAGCACGCTCGGGCTCTGGCTCAACGGCTCGAAGCCTGGCGCGCCCGCGGCATCGCGCTCGTGCCCTCGACCGATCCCGATGCGGCTGCGTTCGAGCCGCAGCGCTACTGGCGCGGGCCGGTCTGGGCGGTCGTGAACTGGATGATCGCACGGGGCTTGCGCGAGGCGAGCGAGGGCGCGGCTGCCGGCTCGGTTGCCGAGGAGACGCGCCGGTTGATCGGGGAAGCCGGCTTCAGCGAATACTTTAACCCGATGGACCGGGCCGGCATCGGAGGCGAGACCTTCTCCTGGACCGCTGCGATCGATCTGCTGCTCAGCGAGGGCGAGCGCCCATGAATGCGAGCACGGCAGGCGGGATCGATTGCGACCTGCATCCGGCAGTGCCGGGCATCGCCGCGCTCATCCCTTATCTCGACCCGCAATGGGCGGATGCGGTGGCGCAGCGCGGCGTCCATGATCTCGAGCCGACGAGCTACCCCTTGCGCGCGCCGCTGACATCGCGGCCGGACTGGCGCATCGCCGGCGCCAAGGCGGGCTCCAGCCGCGAGCAGCTCTGCGCCCAGGCCCTCGACGGCTTCGGCAGCCGCACCGGCATCCTGAACTGCCTCTACGCGGTCACGACCCTGTTCAGCGAGGACATGGCGGCGGCGTTCGCACGGGCGCTCAACGACTGGCTGGCCACGGAATGGCTGGATAAGGACGTGCGGCTGCGCGCCTCGATCGTCGTGCCGATCCAGAGCCCGGAACTCGCCGCCGCCGAGATCGAGCGGCGCGCGGCCGACCGGCGCTTTGTCCAGGTGCTGCTGCCTTGCCTCGCCGACCAACCGCTCGGCCGGCGCAGCCTCTGGCCGATCTACGAGGCCGCCGCGCGGCACGGCCTGCCGGTCGGCATCCATGCCGGCTCGACCTATCGCCACCCGGTCACGCCGGTGGGCTGGCCTTCCTATTTCACCGAGGACTACGTCAACCAGGCGCAGGGCTTCCAAACGCAGTTGACCAGCCTTGTCTGCGAGGGCGTGTTCTCGAAATTCCCGACCCTCAAGGTCGTGCTGATCGAATCCGGCTTCACCTGGCTACCGGCCTATCTCTGGCGCCTGCACAAGTACTGGCGCGGCCTGCGCATGGAGATTCCCTGGGTCGATCGTCCGCCGCCGGAGATCATCCGCGAGCAGGTGCGCTTCACCTTGCAGCCCGTCGATGCGCCGGTGGAGGGCGACGCCCTCTTGCGCATTCTCGACCACGTGGGATCGGACGAACTCCTGCTGTTTTCGACCGACTACCCGCATTGGCAGTTCGACGGGCAAGACGCGCTGCCGCCGCTTTTGCCCGATAGCCTCAAAACCAAGATCCTGATCGACAATCCGCTCGCGACCTATCCCCGCTTGAAGGAGGATTTCGCATGAACGTGGAGTTGCCTACCCGCCCGAAGCCGGATTCGAGCATCGTCAGGCCGATCATCGCCGATTGCGACATCCATCCCTGCCTGGCCAAGCCCGCCGACATCCTGCCCTATCTGCCGAAGCGCTGGCAGGAGCACGCCATGACCTATGGCATGCTGCCGCGACACGGCTACCAGAGCGGCCCGGCCTATCCGAAGGGCCAGCCGGACGCCGCCCGTCTCGATTCCTGGCCTCCGGACGGCCGGCCTGGTTCCGATCTCTCCTTCATGCAGGCGCAGCATCTCGACGCCAACAAGGTCGAGCTCGGTATCATGACGGTGATTGCGCCTGCTGCCGGCGCGGCCCAGAACCTCGACTATTCCGCCGCGCTCGCCCGCGCCTTGAACGAATGGCAGGTGGCCGAATGGACCAACAAGGATGAGAGGTTGAAGGCCTCGATCGTCGTTCCCTATGAGGATGGAGCCGCTGCCGCCGCCGAGATCGATCACTGGGCCGGGCATGAGGCCTTCGTCCAGGTACTTTTGCTCAGCCGCACCGCCGAGCCGCTAGGCCAGCGCCGCTACTGGCCGATTTACGAAGCGGCTCAACGCGCGAAACTGCCGATCGGCATGCATGCCTTCGGCTATGGCGGCTATCCCGTCACCGCCGGCGGCTGGCCCTCCTACTATATCGAAGAGATGGTCGGGCATTCGCAGTGCTGCCAGGCCTTGCTGACCTCGATGGTGATCGAGGGCGTGTTCGAGCGCTATCCCGGCACGCGGATGGTGCTGATCGAGGCCGGCCTCGCCTGGTTGCCGTCGCTCAGCTGGCGACTTGACAAGCATTGGTCCCGCCTGCGCAGCGAGACCCCGCATCTCAGGCGCGCACCGAGCGAATACATCCGCGATCATGTCTGGCTGACGACGCAGCCGATGGAAGAGCCGGAAAAGCGCAAGCACTTCCACGATATCGTTGAATGGATCGGCATCGACCGGCTACTCTTCGCCACCGATTACCCGCATTGGGATTTCGACGATCCGCTCTGGGCGGTGCCGGTCAAGCTCGATGACGCGGCCCGCCGGGCGCTCTTCCTCGACAATGCAAAGGCGCTGTACGGGCGGAGCTGAAATGCCGAAATACGTCATTGGCCCTGCCGCGGACCTGCCACCTGGCCAGCGTCTTATCGCTGAGGTCGCCGGCCGCAAGGTCGTGATCTTCAATCTCGGCGGCGAGTTCTTTGGCCTGTTCAACCGCTGCCCGCATCAAGGCGGCGATCTTTGCATGGGCCGCACAACCGGCCTGGTCGAGGCGGGTCCTGAGCCAGGACAGTACAGCTACAGCAGGCGCGGCGAAATCCTGCGCTGCCCCTGGCATGGCTGGGAGTTCGATATTCGCACGGGCAAGTCGCGCGCCGAACCGGACCGAATCCGCACCAAGCGTTACGAGGTCGAGGTTCGGCCCGGTAAGGATCTTTTCGACGGTCCCTATCAGGCTGAGAGCGTGCCAGTAATCATCGAAAAAGACTATCTCGTCGTCGAAGCATAACTCATTCGCAGACCGGAAGCCGCGGAACTCGCAAGCGTCCTGGCAACGGCCCTCATGCATTAACACGCGCCGAAGGTCGACAACTCTGCGGGTGATCAAGCGCCAAAAGCGGACATTCGTCGGCAACCCGGGAGCAGACGTTCCTACTTGCTTCCGGCCGGTTTCAGTTCCAGGTCGCGGGTAGTAACGAAGTGCCCGTAGTCCGAGCGATAATCCTTGTCCGCGGTTGTCCCCTCAGAATCGTGCAAGGCGGCGATCTACCGCATCCCGCAGATGGTACCAGCCACTGACGACAGGCAGGAACCAGGGGCGGCCGTCATAGAACGGCACGGGAATCTCCGGGAATGCAGGATCGTCGAACGCGCTCTTGCGATTCTGTTTTCCTATTAGCTTCAGCGCCGACTGATGGCCGAGATATGTCATCAGCGCGACTCCGTTGCCATTGCAGCCGACAGCGAAATCAATGCCGCCTCGCTTGCCAATATGCGCGATCTTGTCGGCGGTCATCCCCACCTTCCCGCTCCAGCAATGTGTGACCTTGTAGTCGGCGAGTTGCGGCCAAACTTTCAGCATCATCGCGTGGAGGCGCGGCGCCGCGTCGCGCTCGGGCAGGTTGAACATGCCCGGCCGGCTGCCGAACAGGATGCGCGTGCCGTCCGGAGACGGGCGGGTATAGATCAACTCGCGCTTGGAATCGGTGATCATGCGCCGGCCGGGATTGATCTCGGCCATCAGCTCCGCCGGCAGCGGCTCGGTCGCGATCTGGTAGCTGCGCACGCCGACGATCCGCTTGTGCAGGAAGCCGCTCGCCTTGTCGCTGTAGCCGTTGGTGCCGAAGAAGACGTGGCGCGCGCGAACCATGCCGCGACCGGTCTCGACCGCGTGGAAACCGTTCGCCAACGGGCCCACCCTGAGGACCGGAGCATGCGAACGCAGCTTCGCGCCATTGGCCTGCGCGAGGCGGCGCAAGGCGCGGTGATACTTCGCCGGATGGAGGCCGCCATAATCGTCGATGACGATGCCGCCATGGTAGAAATCCGTCCTCGTGATCTCGTGCTGCCGCGATTTCGGAATCTCGTGGACGGTGACGCCGGTGTGTTTCGCGAGCAATTCGCCATGGCGGCGGAGCCGGTCGTAATGACCAGGCACATGGGCGCCGAAATAGCGGCCGAAGACGCCAAGATCGGCATCGAGCTCCTTCTCGCGGATCAGGCTCTTGAGGTGCTCGTAGGATGACAGCGAATCCTCCAGGAGCCGTTCCATGCGCGCGGCATCCACCCCCTTGATCGCGCCGCCGATGACGAGCTTCTGGCCGCTCGAGACCATGCCGCCGGAGCGCGTCGAGGCGCCGGCGCCCAGTTCCTCCGCATCTACGACCGTGACGTCGACGCCGTTGCGCGCGAGTTCAGCCGCCGCCGAAAGACCGCAATAACCGGATCCGACGACCAGGACGTCGGTCTCTTCGGGCAACGGGTCCCGCACGGTGTCGGGCGGGGCCGCGTCCCACCAGTAGGGATCGGTTGTGAAGTTCGGCGCCAGAACGCCGGCCGGCTCAGCCATGGGCGGCCTCTCCGAAGGATCGGATGTTGGACAGGAAAATGCGGGTGCGCTCGTGCCGGGGCGCGCCGAAGAAGGCGCCCGGCGGCCCCTCCTCGACGACCTGCCCCTCCGCCATGAACACGACGCGATCGGCGACCTCACGGGCAAAGCCCATCTCATGCGTGACGACGACCATGGTCGTGCCCTCGCGGGCAAGGCCCTTCATCACGTCGAGGACGCTGCCGATCGTCTCGGGATCGAGCGCCGATGTCGGCTCGTCGAAGAGGATCGCCTTCGGCCGCATCGCGAGCGCCCGGACGATGGCGACGCGCTGCTGCTGCCCGCCGGACAGGGCAGACGGATAATCCAGCGCCTTGTGGGCAAGCCCGACGCGCGTCAGCAGCGCCCGCGCCTCCTCCTCGGCCTTGGCGCGCGGAACGCCCCGGCGGCGCTCCGGCGTGATCGTCATGTTGCGCAGTACACTCAGATGCGGGAACAGCGCGTAGTCCTGGAAGACCATGCCGACCTCGGTCCGCATCTGCTGCCAGGCGCTTTCGTGATGGATATCGACCGGTTTTCCGGCGATGTGGAGCGTGCCTTCATCGGGTCGGACGAGGCCGTTGATGCAGCGGATCAGCGTGCTCTTGCCGGAGCCGCTCGGCCCGATCAGGACCACGACGCTACCGGCCTCTACATCAAGGTCGATGCCGTGCAGTGCCCGATGCGCGCCGAAGCGCTTGCCGATGCCGCGCAGGCTGATCAGCGGCTGGGCGCTCATGCGGCGAGCTCCCGCATGGCACGTTTCAGCTCCTCGCGCGCGCTCTGCAGATCCCCGCGCTTACGGGCCAGAACGCCGCGGCGATTTTCGAGCCGCGCCTGCGCCGCTTCCACCGCCTGCGCGACCGCATCGGGAGCCGGCCCCCCGGGAACGAGGCGCGACGCGACGCTTGCCGCCGGGTCGAGGCTCTCGCGGACGCGATCCGCCGGCAGGCCGAGCGACCGACCAAGCTGATTCTGCGCTGCTGCGTCAACCATCCCGGTGGTGATGCCGTCAGCCGCAAGGCCGGCATCCATCGCCGCGCGGACCACCCCGCCAACGACGTGATGCGCCTCGCGGAACGAGAGATCGGCCTCCCGCACCATCAGGTCGGCGAGATCGGTCGCGGAGGCGAAATCCTCGGTGACTCGGCGCTTCATCAATGCCGCGTTCGGCCGGGCCGTGGCGATGATGAGATCGAAGAGCGAGAGGCAGCGCAGCGTCTCCTCGCCCGCCTCCCAGACGCCGCGCATCCCCTCGCGATTGCCGTCGATGGTGTTGGTGAAATGCGTGCCCTTCACCGCCGTCGCGGAGGCGACGTAGAGGCCGAGCAGATGGCCGGCCTTGCCCTTGAGATGTTCGAGCACCACCGGGTTCTTCTTCTGCGGCATGATGCTCGACGTGCCGGTCACCCGGTCCGGGAACTCGATCGTCTGGAATTCGTGCGAGACCATCACATGATAGTCCTGCGCCACGCGGCTCCACCCCAATGCGATCTGGGTGAGCGCCGACAGGATCTCGAGCCCGAAATCCCTGGTCGCGACGGCATCGAGGGCGTTTTCCACCAGCCCCTGGAAGCCGAGCGAGCGCGCGACCGCCTCCCGGTCGATCGCGAAGGTCGTGCCGGCAAGCGCGCCTGCTCCGAGCGGGCTGATATTGGTACGCGCCCAGGCATCCGTCAGGCGGCCATGGTCGCGTTCGAGCGACTGCGCGACGCCGGCGAGATAGAAGCCGTAGGTGATGGGCTGCGCCGGCTGGAGATGGGTGTAGCCCGGCATCACCACCTCCCGGAAGCGGAAGGCTCCATCGAGCGCGTGCTCCTCGACCGAAAGCAGGGCCTGGCTCGCGTCGAGCAGCAGGTCGCGGGCGCGCAGCCGGTCGATTCCCGAGGTCAGGTCATTGCGGCTGCGGGCGATATGCATCCGCCCGCCGGCCTCGGTCCCGATCAGCTTGATCAGATGCGCCTCGAAATTGAAGTAGGAATCCTCGCGTTGCGGGTCGAGTTCGACGACCTCGGGGCCGTCCGCCTCCATGCGCAGGAGCCCCGCGGCAAGCGCTTTCGCAGCCTGCGGTGAGATCAGCCCGCAGCGCGCGAGCATCAGCACATGAGCCTGGTTGAGATCGCTCATATAGCCGAAGACGGTGCGGAAATCCCGCGCGAGCCGCGGCGCGTAGATGTGTTCGCAGACCTCCTCGGCGACCTTCTCGGTCAGGCGGCGGCTGACTTTCGATTCCATGACGGCTTCCCCAGTATCCAGGTAAGTTTGCGAAGATCAGGGCAGTTGCGCGGCCGGCGCGGCCGAGGCGATGGCCTGCGGACGGGCTTGCGGGCGGTCGCGCTTCAGCCGGCGCTCCAGCCAGCGGCCGAACCAGGTCAGCGTCGAGCAGATGACGAAATAGGTGAGGAGCACCGCGGCATAGACGGTGAAGGCCGGATTCCAGCCCTCCATCATCGTCGTGCGCTCGACGATGATCTGCCCGACCTTGAAGAACTCGTTGACCCCGACGAGCGCGCCGAGCGACGTCGCCTGCACGAGCAGCGTCAAGAGCCCGACGAAGGGCGGCAGGATCGCGCGCAAGGCCTGCGGGCCGGTGATGAAGAGATAGATCTCCCAGGTCTTCAGCCCGAGCGCGGCGGCGCTCTGCCATTGATGGCTCGGCACCGCATTGAAGCCGCCACGGACGATCTCGATACCGTTGGCGCTGCCCCAGACCGAAAGCCCCACCGTCACGGCCGCGAAGGGCGAGAGCTCAAGCCCGAAGAGCGGAGCCACGAAGAACACGAAGAAGATGTTCACGATCAGCGGGATGTCGCGAAAGAGTTCGACATAGACCTTCACCAGCACGCGCAGCCAGCCGAAGCGCAGTGTCGCCAGCGTGCCGAGCACGAAGGAGATGATTGTGGCGAAGAACAGCGTCGCCAGCGCCAAGCCAAGCGTCATCTCCAGGCCTTGCAGGATGAAGGGAAGGTTGCGGATCAGCAGGTCCATCGCAGCCTCCCTCAGGTCCGGAACGGCGTGTTGAGCCGGTATTCAAGTCGGCTCGCGAGGAAGGAGAGAAAGAGGACCAATGCGAGGTAGATAACGCAGATCGCAGCGAACATCTCGATGGTGCGGAAGTCCATCGAGATCCGGTCGATCGCGACATAGGTCAGTTCCGCAAGGCCGATCGCCTGGAGGTAGGAGGAGTTCTTCAACAGCGAGATCGAGGTGTTCAGCATCGAAGGCAGGCTGACGCGGATCGCCATCGGAGCGGCCACCAGGCGGAAATAGCGCCAGGGCGACAGGCCCAGCGAAAAGGCCGCCTCCCGCAAGCCCTTGCCGACGGTTTCAAGCCCGCCACGGACATTCTCAATCTGATAAGCGCCAGCCCAGACCGTCAGGCACAGCACGCCCGACCAGAACAACGAGAGGCGCAGGCCCAGCCCCGGCAACCCGTAGAAGATGAAGAAGAGCTGCGCGAGCAGCGGCGTGTTACGGATGAACTCGACATAGCCGACGACCAGCTTGTCGAGCACGGGCACCTTCAGCACGCGCGCAGCCGCGCCGAGCACGCCGACGACGATGGAGAGCACGATCGAAAGCGCACTCACCTGCACCGTCAGCCACAGGCCGCGCATCAGCGCCGGCCATTGCGCCGTAAGATAGGCGACGTCGAATTCCATGGCACGCGCTCCTCTCGCTGCTAGGCTGTCGGGTGCCGGGAGCTTGTTCCGCTCCCGGCGCGCGGTCGCGTTCAGCGCGCGGTCGGCTTCGGCTTGGTGAAGGCCTCGACATAGAAGGGCCGGATCTCGGCCGGGATCCATTTGTCGACCCATTTCGCGTAGAGGCCCTCGGCCTTCATGCGATCGAGGGCGGCATCGACATAGGCGAGCCATTCGGGCTCGTTCTTGCGCACGCCGACCGCTGCATCCGAGACAGCGAAAGACTCGCCAACGAGGCGCAGGCTCGGATCCTTGGCCGCGATGACGACGAGCGTGGCGGCATCATGCGTATAAGCGTCGCCGCGGCCCTGCTTCAATGCCTGCAGCGCATCGGATGCCGTGTTCAACCGCAAGCCTTCGAGCTTGGGCATGTTGTCTTCGAACCACTTCGCCTGCGTCGAGCCTTTCAGCATGATCACCGTCTTGCCGGCTACGTCGTCGAGCTTCTTGATCGGGCTGTCCTTGGGCACCAGCATGTCCGAGCCGCCCCAGCGATAGGGCTTGGAGAAATCGATCACGCGAGCCCGCTCCGGCGTGATGCCGAGCGTGGCGACGAGGATGTCGACCTTCTTGCCCGCAAGCTGCGGGATCCGGTTCTCGGCGGTGACGCAGGTCAATTCGATCTTGTCGGGCGAACCGAAGGCCCAGGCGGCGATCTGGATCGCCATGTCCGTCTCGACGCCGGCGAATTTGCCGGTTTCATCCTTGTAGCCATAGGGCGGCTGGTCGCAGCGCACTCCGGCCTTCAAGACGCCTGCGGACTTGATCGCTTCCGGCAGCGCGGGCAGGCCCTGGGCCTGGGCTGCGACCGAAAACGTGAAGGCGGTGGCTGCGAAAGCCGAGAGCGCCGCGAGGCGCGAGTCGAGCGTGGTCATCCGTTTTCCCTCTGTTGGACCGATGGATCGGTTCTCTGTGGTGAAGCGCCGGTCGTTGCCGGCTATGTGCGCCGCTTTGGTAGCGGCGTCGTTCGAACGCTCTGAAGCCAACCCGATATCGCCGGGGTCGCGCAGGCCCGAGCCCGTCAGCACGATGACCGCATGGCGGCCCGCAAGTGAGCCCTCCTGGGCGAGCGTTGTCACAGCCGCGAGCGCCGAGGCGGCCGAGAGCTCGGCATGAAGCCCATGTGTCGCCAGCAGCCCTTGTGCTGCCCGCACCACAGCATCCCCGACCGGGATGGCGCGGCCGCCGCTGGCCCGCAGCGCCTGGACAGCCTGCCATGTCACGGTGTTGCCGGCGGTCGAGGTCTGAGCCGTCTCGCCCCCGAAGGACCCGCGATAATCGGCACCGGCGAGAACCTGCGCGAGCCGTGGAAATGGCTCTGCCGCGACCAGCACCGGCATGCCGCCTCCAACTTCCTCGAAGCCGAGGCGGATGCCGGACAGGAGATCTCCGCGCGAACAGGGCACGATGACGAAGTCCGGCTTGCCCGCAACGGACAGCTCCGCCGCGATCGTTTTGTAGCCTTCGATGCCGAACGGGTTCGTGCCGATGGCCGGAACCTTGTAGTTCGTCGCCGCGAACGCGCCTTCGCCGACCCTCCGCGCCAGATGATGCCAACGAGTCATGCTGTCGCCAAAGCTGGCGAGCGTCGCACCATACGCGGCAATGGCCCTGCGATAGGCCTGCGGCAGCGCGTCGGTGGTCGCGATTTCGGCGGCCACGCCAGCGCGGGCGGCATAGGCCGCGATCGAAAGCCCGCCATTGCCACTCGACGCGGCAACGATGCGGCCTGCGCCGCGTTCGAGCGCCCGCGCGATCAGTTGGGCGCTCATCCGATCCTTGTGCGAGCCGGTCGGATTGCACCATTCGAGCTTGGCGGAAAGCCGGCCGAGCCTCAGCGCCTTCGCCAGCTCCGGCAACTCGACGAGCGGCGTGCCGTCCTCGCCCAGCGAAAGCGCCACCGGATAGGGCAGGACGACACCGGGGGCGCCAGGCACGTAGGTCAGCCGCAGGTTGGAGGCATGTCCCTCAGCCGCGCAGCGCGGGCAACCCGCCTCGTAATCCGCGACTGGCCAAGGCGCGTCGCAGCGCAGGCAGGTCATGCCAGTGAGGCGGGACGTCGCTGCGATGGTTGGGCGCGTTGACATGGCCAAAAGTATTGTCTTGGCCTGCTATCTGGTCAAATCTCAGTTTTTCGACCTTCTATTCACCAGTGATATGGGCTCACCGATGAATCTCCGACAGGTAGACGCTTTCCGGACCATCATCCTGCGCGGTTCGATGACGGCCGCGGCGCAGGAATTGCGAACGTCGCAGCCCAGTATCAGCCGGCTGGTTGCCGAGCTCGAAGCCGAACTCGATTTGAAGCTGTTCGAGCGGAAAGCCGGCCGGATCCAGCCAACCCAGGAGGGCCTGGCCTTCTATCGTGAGGTCGAGCGCAGCCATATCGGGCTGGAAACGCTTTCTTACGCCGCGCGCGACATCCGCAATTTCGGCTCGGGCCGCCTGCGCATCGCGGCGATGCCGGTGATGGCGCTGGGCTTCGTCCCCCGCTGCATCCGCCGCTTCAAGGAGCGCTTTCCGCAGGTGAGCATCTCGCTGCAGATGGGCCATGACGGCACGGTGACGCGCTGGATGTCGTCATCCTATTGCGACATCGGCTTCGTCGCGAACGTCATCGACATTCCGCGCGTCGAACATCGTCCGCTCTACGTGATCCCAGGTGTCTGCGCCTTGCCTCCAGGGCACCGGCTCGCCAAGCGCGACTGCATCAAGGCCAAGGATCTCGAAGGCGAGGCCTTCATCTCGCTGTCGATGGAGGATGGCGCGCGAGCCCGCGTCGATCGCATATTCCAGGATGCCGGAGTGCGGCGTCATCTCGCGATCGAGACCCCCTTCAGCGCGGCGATCTGCGCACTCGTCGAGCAGGGGCTCGGCGTCGGCATCGTCAACCCTATCGCCGCCGACGACTACAGGCAGAGCGGCATCGTCTTCCGTCCTTTCAAGCCGGAGGTGATGTTCCACGGCCACGCGATGTTTCCGAACCACTATCGCGCCGACCCTCTCGTCGACGGCTTTCTTACCGTGGCGCGCGAAGAGCTCGCCGGCTTCGAGGCGACGTCGGCGCACCACACGGAAAGGCCGCGGCGAAGGGGTGTATGATGGTGTTTACGGGCACCGCTCGGATCGAAGCGATCGGGTAACGGTCGACGCTCTGGCCATCGAACCAAGGGCTGGCGTTATCCCGATCGTCACCCCAACCAGGCACGAGGCGCCACCACGGAAAGGCACGCCGCGCATTCATTACATTGAAATCATTGGGAAGTTTTATGGTGCCGCTTGAGGGATTCGAACCCCCGACCCCCTCATTACGAATGAGGTGCTCTACCAGCTGAGCTAAAGCGGCAACGGGAGGCGCTGTACCAGCAGGCGCCGACCTTGGCAAGCCAATCTCGACGTCATGCACAATGCCTCCACACGGCATCGTGCGGCGGACGTCAATCCTTGCGCAGCTTCTCCGTCTCCGGCTTCTCCTGGCCGAGCGCGACAATGCCGCGGCGGATTGCGCGGGTGCGGGTGAAGTGCTTGTGCAGGGTCTCGCCGTCACCATAGCGGATTGCGCGGGTGAGCAGCGCGAGGTCCTCGTTGAAGCGACCGAGCATTTCCAGCACCGCTTCCTTGTTGTGCAGGAAGACGTCGCGCCACATCGTCGGATCGGAGGCCGCGATGCGGGTGAAGTCGCGGAAGCCGCCGGCCGAGAACTTGATCACCTCGGACTGCGTCACCGCCTCCAGATCCTCGGCCGTGCCGACGATGTTGTAGGCGATGAGATGCGGCAGGTGGCTGGTCACCGCGAGCACGAGATCATGATGCTGCGCGCTCATCACCTCGACCAAGGCCCCCATCCCTTCCCAGAACTGGCGGGTTTTCGCGATGGCCGCCGCGTCCGTCCCTTCCGGCGGCGTCAGGATGCACCAGCGGTTGAGGAAGAGGCTCGGGAAGCCGGCGTCGGGGCCGGAATTCTCGGTGCCTGCCACGGGGTGGGCCGGCACGAAGGCGGCGCCCTCCGGCAGATGCGGCAGGACGGCATCGACGACCGAGCCCTTGACCGAACCGACATCGGAGACGATCGCGCCCTGCTTCAGCGAGGATGCAATCTCGGCCGCGACCGGCCCACAGGCACCGACCGGAACGCAGAAGATGATGTGGTCGGCATCGACAGCCGCTTCCGCCGCCGTCTCCGCGACCATGTCGCCAAGGCCCAGCTCTCGCGCCCGCTTGCGGACGGCTTCGTCGCGATCGGCCAGCACGATCGTACCGGCGAGGTTCAGCTCCTTCGCCGCGCGCGCGATCGAGGAGCCGATCAGCCCGATGCCGATGATGGCGAGGCGGGCAAAGACCGGTGTGGGCCGGCGCGGCGCGAAGCTTTCCGCCATCTCGCTCACGCCTTGAGGAAATCGGCGAGCGCGGCGACGACGAGGCGGTTCGCCTCATCGCTGCCGATCGTCATGCGCAGCGCGTCCGGCAGCCCGTAGCCGCCGACGGCGCGCAGGATGAGGCCGCGCTGGGTCAGGAAGGCGTCGGCATCCTTGGCGGTCTTGCCGGGCGTCTTGGTGAAGTGGATCAGCACGAAATTGCCGACCGAGGGTGTGACGGTCAGGCCGAGCTTCTCCAGCTCCGCCGTCGTCCAGGCCAGCCATTTCTCGTTGTGCTCAAGGGCGGCAGCAACATGCGCCTCGTCGGCGACGGCCGCGGCGCCGGCTTCGATCGCGGCGCCGTTGACGTTGAACGGGCCGCGGATGCGCTCGAGCGCGTCGATGATATGGGCCGGGGCGTACATCCAGCCGATACGGAGATTGGCGAGGCCGTAGATCTTCGAGAAGGTGCGGGTCATCACCACATTCTCGCTCTCGGCGACGAGCTCGATGCCGGAGGCGTAGTCGTTGCGGCGGACATATTCGGCATAGGCCGCGTCGAGCACGAGCAGGACATGCGGCGGCAGCCCAGCCTGCAGGCGCTTGACCTCGTCGAAGGGCAGATAGGTGCCGGTCGGATTGTTGGGGTTGGCGAGAAAGACGATCTTCGTCTTCGGCGTCACCGCGGCCAGGATGCCGTCGACATCGGCCGTATAGTTCTTCTCGGGCACGACGACCGGCTTGCCGCCCATGGCGAGGATGGCGATGCGGTAGACCAGGAAGCCGTACTGGCTGTAGATGCCCTCGTCTCCCGCGCCGAGATAGGCCTTGGTGACGAGCTCCAGCAGTTCATCCGAGCCGTTGCCGCAGATGATCCGCGCCGGGTCGAGGCCGTAGCGGGCGGCGATCGCCTGCTTGAGCTTGGTCGACGTGCCATCGGGGTAGAGCTCCAGCTTGGCGGCGAGGCCCTCGAAAGCGGCAACCGCCTTCGGGCTCGGGCCGAGCGGGGTTTCGTTGGAGGAGAGCTTGTGCAGCTTCACGCCGGCGGGCGCGGCGGATTTGCCGGGAACATAGGCCTCGATATCGAGGACGCCGGGACGCGGGACGGGACGGGTCGCCATGACGATTGACCTTGCAGCAGGGAACGATGCGAGCCCGTTCAGCGGGCGGATTTAACGGAGAAGCGGGCGGCGTGGCTGCCGATTTCGGCGAAATCGCTCAAGCCCGCCGGCACGAGGGCCTGGCGGATCGCGGCCTGATCGACCTCGCCGGAGGCCGCGACCAGCAGCGAGAGATGCGAGCCGTCGGCAGCCGAGGCGGAGACCTCGGCCAGATGCTCGGCTAGGCCATGGCGCAAGCTTTCAGACCAGCGCTCGACGCGGGCGGCATAAAGCACGATCTCGCGCACGGCGGCGTCCGCAAGCGGCTTGGCGATGCAATAGACCGGGGTTCCAGCCGGGTGGTTCGGACGCTCGACGAAGGGCAACCGCGCGATGATCTTCGGCGCATCGGCTCCGATCAGATCGCGCCACCAAATGCCGGCGCTGGCGCCCTGGTCCATGCGGAAGATACCGAGATCGCCCGCCGATTCCGCAACAGCGCGGATGACGGCGCGGGCGTCCTCATGCGGCACGAAGGGCACGGTGAAGCCGAAATGGAACCGGGCGGAATCGCGCATCGCCGGGTCGCCACCGGAGACGTCGGCATGAACCGAGTAGTTCGCCTGCACATAGGTGAAGGTCGCGATGATGATGCGCCAGACGCTCTCGACCGTATCGAGCGGCAGCAGGCCCTTATGGCTGAGCGCCAGACGCTTCATGATGTCGGCCTCACGGCCGGGGCGGAAGGCGGAGCCGGAGGCCTGCGTCTTCTTGATCGAGATCAGCGTTTCGATGACCTGCGAACGCTCCATCAGCAGCGCATGCATCGCGCTGTCGATGCGGTCGATTTCGCCGCGCAGATCGGCAAGGGTGGTCGGGGCGGCTTCGGTCATGGCAACGCACTTTCCGGCAAGGCCACGCTCCTTAGCGCTCCCGCCGCGCCTTGGCAAAGCCGGCTGCACAGTCCCGCGTTGACAGAACCGCTCCGGCGCGGCATCGCTAGAGTTCGATTTTCCGAACGCCTGGACCGGCAAGACAAATCCTACTGCCGAAGCGGACGACATGAGCGATCTTTCCCCCAGTCTAGCCGATCCGCAGAAGGAGGCGAACGAGCCGTCCAGCCCGGTCGCGCGCTTCGGGCCCGACACGCCGTTGCTGATGGATTGCGGCGTGGTGCTCGATCACTGGCAGATCGCCTACCAGACTTATGGAGAGCTGAACGCCACCAAGTCCAACGCGATCCTGGTCTGTCACGCCCTGACCGGCGACCAGTATGTCGCGAGCCGCAATCCGATCACCGGCAAGGGCGGCTGGTGGACGGCGATGATCGGACCGGGCAAGCCGATCGACACCGAGCGCTTCTTCGTGATCTGCGCCAATGTGATCGGCGGCTGCACCGGCACGACCGGGCCTGCCTCGACCGATCCGGCGACGGGGAAGCCGTGGGGGCTGTCCTTCCCGGTGGTGACCATCCGCGACATGGTGCGAGCACAGGCTGCGCTCGTGGACTCGCTGGGCATCGAGACGCTGTTCTGCGTCGCGGGCGGCTCGATGGGCGGCATGCAGGTGCTGCAATGGGCGGCGAGCTATCCGGCTCGCGTCTTCTCCGCGCTGCCGCTGGCGACCGGCGCCAAGCATTCCGCCCAGAACATCGCTTTCCACGAAGTCGGCCGGCAGGCGGTGATGGCCGATCCCGAATGGCGGCAGGGGCGCTATCTCGAAGAGGGGACGCGCCCGGCCAAGGGGCTCTCTGTCGCCCGGATGGGCGCCCATATCACCTATCTCTCGGAGCAGGCGCTGCACCGCAAGTTCGGCCGCAAATTGCAGGATCGGGAGGCGCCGACCTTCTCCTTCGATGCGGATTTTCAGGTCGAAAGCTATTTGCGCCATCAGGGGCTAAGCTTCGTCGAGCGCTTCGACGCCAATTCCTATCTCTACGTGACGCGCGCGATGGATTATTTCGACCTCGCCGCCGACCATGACGGCATTCTGGCGCGGGCCTTCGCGGGAACCAAGACGCGGTTCTGCGTCGCCTCCTTCACCTCGGACTGGCTGTTCCCGACAGCGGATTCGCGCGCGATCGTGCATGCGCTCAACGCGGCCGGCGCCTCGGTCTCCTTCGTCGAGCTGGAGAGCGACAAGGGCCACGACGCCTTCCTGCTGGAAGAGCCCAATCTCTTCGCCACCACGCGCGGCTTCATCGGCGCCGCCGCCCGAGCGCGCGGACTCTGAACATGGCCTTCAGCGACAACCAGACCAATCGCATCGACCTCAAGCTCGTCGCCGAGATGGTGCAGCCCGGCACGCGCGTGCTCGATGTCGGCTGCGGCGACGGCGCCCTGCTCGCGCTGCTGGCGGAGAGCCGCCAGGTCGATGCGCGGGGCATCGAATTGTCACGCGAGGGCGTCGCCGATTGCGTGGCGCGCGGGCTCTCGGTGATCCAGGGCGACGCCGATACCGATCTCGGCGATTACCCGGACGATAGCTTCGACTACGTCATCCTCTCCCAGACGATCCAGGCGACGCGCAATCCCCGCCTCGTGCTGGAGCAGATGCTGCGCATCGGCCGGCACGCCATCGTCTCCTTCCCGAATTTCGGGCATTGGCGGATGCGCAGCCAGGTCTTCTTCCAGGGCCGGATGCCGGTGACGGATTCCCTGCCCTATGCCTGGTGGGACACGCCCAACATCCATTTCTGCACGATCCGCGATTTCGTGACGCTTTGCGACCAGATCGGAGCCCGCAAGGAGCGCGCGGTCGCCCTCGACGCAGCGGGTGGGCGGGTCGGCGTCAACGCGCCCTGGTGGTTCTGGAACCTGTTCGGCGCGCAGGCGGTGTTTCTGCTCAAGCGCGGCTGAGAAGCGATCAGCCCGCCGAGGCGAGCGCTCGCGCGGTCTTTCGCTCGTTCGTCCCCTCCGCCTCGGCGCGAACGACCGGCAGCGCCTCGGGGTGCTCGCGCTGCAGGAAATCGACCAGCTTCTCGCGGACTTCGCAGCGCAGGTCGAAGACGCGGGGCGAGGTGCGGGCACTGGCGAGGATGCGCAACTCCATCGTGTTCTGTCGGAAATCCGTGACCTGCACCGACAGCACGCGCTTGTCCCAGAGCGACGTCGCCTTGGCGATCTCGGCGACCTTGTCACGGATGGCCGCGACCGGGGCGCGATAGTCGAGATAGATCATCACCGTGCCGATCAGCGCCGATTCCTCACGGGTCCAGTTCTGGAAGGGCTTCTCGATGAAGTAGCTCAAGGGCAGGATCAGGCGGCGCCAGTCCCAGAGCCGCAGCACGACATAGGTCGAGGTGATCTCCTCGACATTGCCCCACTCACCCTCGACCAGCAGCGCATCGTCGATGCGGATGGGCTGCGTCACCGCGAGCTGTATGCCAGCGAAGATGTTCTTCAAGAGCGGCTGCAGAGCGAGACCGGCAACGATGCCGGCGGCCCCGGCCGAGGCCAGCAAGCTAACGCCGTATTGCCTGACACCGTCGAAGCTCATCAGCACCGATGCGATCGTCAAAAGCAGGATGACGAGCTCGATGACGCGCCGCAGAATCCGGGTCTGAGTGATGTGCTTGCGCGCCAGCAGATTGTCGTCGGCATCGAGCTTGAAACGACGCAGATAGACGGTCGTCCAGATATGGAGGGCCGTCTTCGCGATCCAGCCGAGCAGGACGATGAAGCCGATCAGCAGGATCTGCTTCAGCAATTCGGCCTGAGCTTCAGTCAGCGGAGCGACCCGCGCGGCGAAGGCGAGCGCGAGGATGATCACGGCAAAGCGCGTGGGGCCATGCGTCCGCGAGACCAGCGAGCGCCAGAACAGGTCCATCCGGCTGACGATCCGCGTCACGATCGCGAAGGCGACGCGATGGACGAAGATGCCGAGCGCCACCGCCAGGGCGAACAGGATGAAGCTGATCAGCCAGCTCGGCAGAAAGCTGAGGGAACCGCCGATGGCGATGAAGATGTCATGGAGCGTCATGAGCCTCGCACGGGGCATTGGTTGCTATCACTTCGCAACGCAGCATAACGCGGGAGGTTCGGCGAGAACGTGACCCAGACATGGAAACGCCCCCGAGGAGACCTCGGAGGCGGCACCATTCTTCCGGGCACGAAGGCTCAGTTCAGCGCGACGCCGGCCGGCCGCTTCTCCTTGACCGCCGGAACCGTCCCCAGCATCAGCGAGCCCGGCCCGACGGTGATCGGCACGTCCTCGCCGTCGACGATGTCGCCAGCCAGGATCGCTTCCGCGAGGGGGTCCTGCACCGACTTCTGGATCACGCGCTTCAGCGGGCGCGCGCCATAGGCGGGGTCGTAACCCTTGTCGGCCAGCCACTCGCGCGCCTCCTTCGAGAGCTCAAGCGTGATCTTGCGATCGACCAGCAGCTTCTGCAGCCGGGCCATCTGGATATCAACAATGGCGTCCATGTCCTTCCGCCTGAGGCGATGGAACAGGATGATGTCGTCGATCCGGTTCAGGAACTCTGGCCGGAAGGCGTGGCGGACCACGCCCATGACCTCGTCGCGAACCGCGTCGCTGTCCTGCCCCTCGGGCTGGTTCACCAGGAACTCCGAACCGAGATTCGAGGTCATGATGATCAGCACGTTGCGGAAATCGACGGTGCGACCCTGGCCATCGGTCAGGCGGCCGTCATCGAGCACCTGCAGCAGGACGTTGAACACGTCCGGATGCGCCTTCTCGACCTCGTCGAAGAGCACGACCTGATAGGGCCGGCGACGCACGGCTTCCGTCAGCGCCCCGCCCTCCTCATAGCCGACATAGCCGGGAGGCGCGCCGATCAGCCGGGCGACCGAGTGCTTCTCCATGTACTCGGACATGTCGATGCGCACGAGCGCCGTGTCGTCGTCGAACAGGAACGAGGCCAGCGCCTTGGTCAGCTCGGTCTTGCCGACGCCGGTGGGGCCGAGGAACATGAAGGAGCCGATCGGGCGGTTCGGATCCTGCAGGCCGGCACGGGCGCGCCGGACCGCGGTCGAGACCGCCTCCACCGCCTCCTTCTGCCCGACGACGCGAGCGCCGAGAACCTCCTCCATGCGGAGCAGCTTCTCCTTCTCGCCCTCGAGCATGCGGTCGACCGGCACGCCGGTCCAGCGCGAGACCACGGCGGCGACGTGATCGGGCGTCACCGCCTCCTCGACCATGCCGGCGCTCTCGCCCTTCTCCTCGATCTCGGCCAGACGCTTCTCAAGCTGCGGGATCTCGCCATAGGCGAGCTCCCCCGCCCGCTGGTACTCACCCTTGCGCTGCGCCTGGGCGAGTTCGTTGCGGGCATTGTCGAGCTTGGTCTTGATCTCCGCGGCGGCGCCCAGCTTGTCCTTCTCCGCCTTCCACTTGGCGGTGATGATGGCCGAGCGCGACTCCAGGTCGGCCAGCTCGGATTCGAGCCGCTTCAGCCGCTCCTTGGAGCCGGCATCGCTCTCCTTCTTGAGCGCCTCCTGCTCGATCTTGAGACGGACGATCTCGCGATCGATCGAATCCAGCTCCTCGGGCTTGGAATCGACCTGCATGCGCAGGCGCGCCGAAGCCTCGTCGACGAGGTCGATCGCCTTGTCCGGCAGGAAGCGGTCGGTGATGTAGCGGTTCGACAAAGTCGCGGCCGAGACCAGCGCCGAATCCGTGATGCGGACGCGGTGATGCTGCTCATATTTCTCCTTCAGGCCGCGCAGGATCGAGACGGTGTCCTCGACTGTCGGCTCGTCGACGAAGACGGGCTGGAAGCGCCGCGCCAGCGCAGCATCCTTCTCAACGTACTTGCGGTACTCGTCGAGCGTGGTCGCACCGACGCAGTGCAGTTCGCCGCGCGCGAGCGCCGGCTTCAGCAGGTTCGACGCATCCATTGCGCCGTCAGTCTTGCCGGCGCCGACGAGGGTATGCATCTCGTCAATGAACAGGATGACGCCGCCATCCGAGGACGAGACCTCGGTCAGCACGGCCTTCAGCCGCTCCTCGAACTCGCCGCGATATTTAGCGCCGGCGATGAGCGAGCCCATGTCGAGCGCGAGCAGTTCCTTGTCCTTCAGGCTTTCGGGCACGTCGCCATTGACGATGCGCAGCGCCAAGCCTTCGGCGATGGCGGTCTTGCCGACGCCGGGCTCACCGATGAGGACGGGATTGTTCTTGGTCCGGCGCGACAGCACCTGGATCGTGCGGCGGATCTCCTCGTCGCGGCCGATCACCGGGTCGAGCTTGCCCTCGCGTGCCGCGGCGGTGAGGTCGCGCGCGTATTTCTTCAGCGCGTCATAGGCCTGCTCGGCGGACGCGGAATCGGCGGTGCGTCCCTTGCGGATAGCCTCGATCGCGGCGTTCAGCGCCTGCGGCGTCACGCCGGCCTTCGACAGAGCCTTGCCGGCCTCGCTGTCCTTCTCGATCGCCAGCGCGAGCAGCAGCCGCTCGACCGTGACGAACGAGTCGCCGGCCTTTTCGGCCGCCTTCTCGGCGGTATCGAAGACGCGGGCGAGGCCCGGCGTCAGGTTGAGCCCGCCCGAGCCGCCCGAGACCTTCGGGAGCTTCGCCAGCGCCTGGTCGACAGCCTGCAAGGCGACGCGCGACTGACCGCCGGCCCGGTCGATCAGACCGGCCGCCATGCCCTCGTTGTCGTCGAGCAAGGCCTTCAGAAGATGCTCGGGGGTGAACTGCTGGTTGCCTTCGCGCAAGGCGATCGTCTGTGCCGCCTGGAGGAAACCCTTCGCCCGATCGGTATATTTCTCAATGTTCATGCAGATATCTCCGCCCACAGGCCGCGCCCCGTAGCGACGCAAACCCGCTGCCTTTCATTAGGATAGGGCGCCGCGATGGGCCGCCCTTCGCCTCTCAAGATAGTGTGGCTTTCACGCAACGGAAGAGGGGCGCCGCAGAATTGACCTGTCGCAAGCGGCAGGCACAGATCGGGCATGGCCGGGACCAAGCGACAGCAGGCGATTCGGAAAGCGCTGAGGGCGCTAGCTCCCGGTATCCCGCTGTCGGACGCCGAAGCCGTGGTGACGCTGGCGGAGCGGCGTCACATGAAGGACCTTCCGCCCTCGACCGCGCTCTGGCTCGCGCTCGGCAGCCATATCCGCCACGTCCATACCGATTACGAGCGCCTGCTCGGCGAGGGCTACGACCGCGACGCCGCCCGCTTCTTCGTCGCAGAAGACACCGACGCCGTGCTCGCCGGCTGGGGCTGCCAGCGCTCGGTCAGCGATGGCGAAGATGCCGAGGACTGATCGAAACGGAGACAGAATTTGATCTGTCAGAAAGCCGGAAGGCAGATATGGTCCCGTCCAGCCCGAATACCCTGTTCCCTCAGCCCTCATCCTGAGGAGTTGCTGAAAGCGGCTCCTCAGGATGAGGGCTGAAGTATCTGACCGCATTCCAACCGCCGGACCCGACCATGCGCATCGAAACGCTCTACCGCTATCCCGTGAAGGGGCTCTCGCCGGAACGGCTCAAGCGCGCCGCGCTGCCGGCCGGCGGCTATTTCCCGGGCGACCGGCTCTTCGCCATCGAGAACGGCCCCTCCGGCTTCGATGCGGCCGAGCCCGTGCATCAGCCCAAGATCAAGTACCTGATGCTGATGCGCAACGAGTCGCTGGCGCGGCTCAAGACCCGTTACGACGATGCCAGCGGCGATCTCGTCATCCATGAGGGCGCGCGGGAGGTATTGCGCGCGGCGACCGCCAGCGACGAGGGCCATGCCGCCATCTCGCGTTTCTTCTCCGGCTTCATGCCCGAGGAATTGCGCGGCGAGCCCAAGCTGCTGACGGCACCGCCGACCTATCGCTTCACCGATTCGCGCTCGGGCTTCGTCTCGATCATCAATCTCGCCAGCGTCGCCGATCTCGAACAGCGCCTCGGACAGCCGGTCGATCCCTTGCGCTTCCGCGGCAACCTGATGGTCAGCGGCCTCGCCCCCTGGGCCGAAAACGACCTCGTCGACCGCGAGTTGACCGGCCCTGGCGGCCTGCGCCTGCAGGTGATCAAGCGGATCGAGCGCTGCGCGGCGACCAATGTCGACCCCGAGACCGGCGCGCGCGACATGCAGATCCCGAAGGCGCTGATGAAGAATTACGGCCATGTCGATTGCGGCATCTATTGCCGCGTGCTTGCCGATGGCGCGCTCGGCGAAGGCGACAGCCTGACGGTCGCGGACGCGCCGGCCGAACTCGGCATCGCCTGAACAATACCCACCAAAGAAAAAGGGCCCGAAAGGGCCCTTTTCCATGTCCAATCGCCGATCAGAAACGGCTCACTCGGTCGAGCCATCCGTCTCCGAACCCAGCGCGTCCATGACCTCGCGCGGCGAGCGGCGGCGGCGGGTGCGTTTCGGCGCCGCTTCCGCAGCCTCCCCGGCCGGCGCGGCGGCTGCAACCGGCTCGGCCGCAGGGGCATCGACCAGCTCCGGCGCAGCGGCGCGCACGGGAATAGGGTTGGTCAGGAAAGATGGCAGCGCGGCGGCAACATCCTCCCCCGCATCGGCCTCGACCTCGCGCTCGCGGCGGGGACGACGCTCGCGCTGGGGACGCTCGCTCCGCTCGGGGCGTTCGGCCCGCTCAGGACGCTCGAAACGGCGCTGTTCGCCCTGAGCCTGCTCGGGAGCAGCCTCGACAGCACCACCTTCGCTGACCGGGATGTCGGAACGCGGTGCATCGGGACGCGGCGCGTAGCCGCCAGGAGCGCCCTGGCCGCCATCGGCATTGCGGTCGAAGCGACGCTCACCACGATCCTGACGATCGAAACGGCGCTCGTTGTTGTTATTGTTGTTGCGGTCGTTGTTGAAACGCTCGCGGCGGCCCTGGCGATCAAAACGCTGGCCGCCCTGCTGCTGGCCTTCGCCGCCCTCGCCCTCAGCGCGCTGGCCACCGCCATGACCGTTATAGCCATTGGGGTTGCCGTAGCCGTTGGCGCGCATCTCCGGCTGCGGACCGGTGCCGGGCTGGAAGATCTGGCCCTCCTCGTCGCCCTCTTCCTCACCCTCGTCCGCGTCTTCAACGAAGGCGCGATTCGGCGGGAAGGAATGGCCGAACTGCTGAGCCATCTGCTCCTGCGCCGCGAGCAGGATGCGATAGTAATGCTCAGCGTACTGAAAATAGCTCTCAGCAGCTACGGTATCCCCCGAAGACTGGGCATCTCGCGCAAGCTGCAGATACTTTTCCGCAACATTCTGCGCTGTACCACGAACCTTTACGTCTGGGCCGTTGGATTCGTAGCTACGCTGCAACGGATTCGGAGATTTGCGATTGCCGTTATTGTTGTTGCCGCCGCCGCTGTTATTGCGGCCGCGCATACGCCGGTTTTGACCTGGTCTCATTCGCGTCTGTCTCGCGCTTCTCTGTTCAAAACAACCGTGGTGCCGTCATGCGCGTTGCGAAGCACAGCGGGTTGCGACGCTGTGTCGGGCTAAGTTGACCTGAAGGGGCGATCCGCCGTTCCTGGTCTTCACGCGCTCTTTTCCAAAAAGGGGGCTTCAACCCCATGAGCCGATCGGCGCCACGCGCCTTCGGGGCTCCATCCGGCTTGTCAGTTGCACCGCCTCGGGAACACGCCCGCAAACGATGCCGAACTCGAGCAAATCCTGTACGATCGGGAACTGCCCAGAGGCCCGGCTCTGACGCCACCAGCTTCGGCTGGATGCTGCATAGCTGCTTTTGACGGCTTCTCCAAGCGAAATCGACCAAAAGCCTGTGCATTCTCAAGCGAGCGTGAAGATCAACGCCCGCTCGTGCCCTCCGAGATCGTTGCGGCTGCCCTGGAATTCAAGCCCCCCAGCCCGCATCAACGCGACGACATCCGCCCCCTGCCCCGCGCCGATCTCCAGGACGACGACGCCGCCCGGAGCCAGCAGAGGCGGCAGCGACACGGCGAAGACGCGGTAGGGTCCGAGCCCGTCTGCGCCGCCGTCCAAAGCGAGCCGGGGATCATATTCGCGCACCTCGACGGACAGCGTCGCGATCTCGGCCGAGGGGATATAGGGCGGATTCGAGACTATGAGGTCGAAATGGCCGATCAGCCCGTCCGTCCAGCTGCCCTGCTGGAACGCGGCTCGATCATCCAGCCCGTTGAGCGCAGCATTCCCGGCCGCAGTCCGGCAGGCTTCCTCCGACAGGTCGATGCCGAGACCCCGCGCTTGCGGCAATTCGCTGAGCAACGCGAGCAGCAGACAGCCGGTGCCCGTCCCGAGGTCGAGCAGCGCCAGATTCTCGTCGCGACGGCCGGCAAGCTGGGCGAGCGCAGCCTCGACGATCGTCTCGCTGTCGGGGCGCGGCTCCAGCGTCGCCGGAGACAAGCGGAAGGTCAGCCCCCAGAATTCGCGCTCTCCAAGGATGCGCCAGACCGGTTCGCCAGCGCGCCGCCGGCGCAGGAAGCCATCAAAAGCGGCCGTCGCCGCCGCGTCGAGCACTTGGTCAGGATCGAGGTCGCGTGTGCCCAGACTGCCTTCGAGCAGCAACCGCGCATCGAGGCCCGCCGTCTCGATGCCGGCCTCGCGCAGGGCCTGAACGGCAAAGCGCCGCGCCTCCCTCACGGTCGGCACGGCGCCCTCCCCTTGAACGAAATCAGATGGATTGCGGGAATTACATGGTCCCGTTCATCTTCTTGTCCATGCACTGGCGCATCTTGATGTTGATCGAACGCTTGCTTTCGCGCGAGCCGCTCAAGTCCATCCGACAGGATTTGCGCGCCTGCGCCTGTGTCATCGAACCGTGCAGCGGCGCGGCCGGACCAGCGGTCATTTTGCGGAAAACCCTTTCCTGGGCCTGCGAAGACGCCGTCATCGCGGTCGTCATCAAGCCAGCCACGGCAAGAGCAGAAAACAGCTTCATCATGGGAGAGCCCCCCTTTATCTGGTGTCGGTACGTCACCAACGCCCGGGATGCGATTTGGTTTCATCTCAGGCAATGCCTTCCTCCGACAGCAGTTTTGCCTGCTGCTCGGCGGTGAGCGCGTCGATGATCTCGTCGAGCACGAGACCCTGCATCATCTCGTCGAGCTTGTAGAGTGTCAGGTTGATGCGATGGTCAGTGACGCGTCCCTGCGGGAAATTATAGGTGCGGATGCGCTCCGAGCGATCGCCCGAGCCGATCTGCGAGCGCCGATCGGCCGAGCGCTCGGCATCGATGCGCAGCCGCTCCATGTCAAAGAGCTTTGCGCGCAGCAATTCGTAAGCGCGCGCCTTGTTCTTGTGCTGGGAGCGCTCGTCCTGGACCAGCACGACGGTGTTGGTCGGGATATGGGTGAGGCGCACCGCCGATTCCGTCTTGTTGACGTGCTGGCCGCCGGCGCCGCCCGAGCGCAACGTGTCGGTGCGGATATCGGCCTCGTTGAGGACGACATCGACATCGGTCGCAAGCGGCAATGTCGCCACCGTCGCCGCGGAGGTATGGATGCGCCCGCTCGCCTCGGTATCCGGCACGCGCTGGACACGGTGGACGCCGGATTCGAATTTGAGCCTGGCATAGACGCCCCGGCCGTTGATCTCGGCGACGACCTCCTTGTACCCCCCCATCGTCCCCTCGCTTTCGGAGAGGATATCGACGCTCCAGCCCTTCTGGGCGGCGTGGCGCTGATACATGCGCAGGAGGTCGCCGGCGAAGAGCGAGGCCTCGTCGCCGCCTGTGCCGGCCCGGATTTCCAGGATGACGCCGCGCTCATCGGCGGCGTCCTTCGGCAGCAGGGCGACCAGAATCTCGCGGGCGCGCGCTTCGATCTCGGCGCGGGCCGCGTCACGCTCCTCATAGGCGAGGTCGCGGAACTCGGCATCGGTCGCGGGATCGGCGATCAGCGCCTCGGCTTCCTCCAGCGAGACCTGCGCCTGACGCCAGGAGGCGATCGCCGCGACCACAGGATCGAGCTCGGCCAGTTCCTTGGCCAGCTCGACGGTGCGGGCCGCTTCGGTCGCATGGTTGATCTCGTCGCTCGCGGCGGCGTGGCGCGCCACGATGACGTCGAGACGATCCTGGGGAAGCTGGAGAGACATTCAGTGATCTCGTGAAACGACAGGAAAAGCGGCAGCGGATGCGAAAGCAGCGTCGCTAGACCGGGACCTTGAATTCGGTCGCGAAGGCCGCGAGCTGCGGGCGCAGATTGGTGGCGCCTTCCGGCGAGGCCAGCATCCAGTCCATGCGTTCGCGCAATTTGCCGGCATCGAGCGCGCGCAGCATCGCCTTGACCGGCCCGATCGAGGCCGCCGACATCGAGAAGCCGCGATAGCCCAGGCCGATCAGCGCCATGGTCTCCAGCGGCTTGCCGCCCATCTCGCCACAGACGGTGACCGGGCAGCCGGTCTCTGCGGCCGCCTCGACGATGCGGCGGAGCGCCCGGAGTGCGCCGACGCCGAGCGGATCGAAGCGATCGGCGACGCGCTTGTTCTCGCGGTCGGCCGCGAAGAGAAACTGCATGAGGTCGTTGGTGCCGATCGACAGGAAATCGGCCTCGCGCGCGATCTCCGGCAATTCGAAGAGCAGCGAGGGCACCTCGACCATGACGCCGACGCGCAGATCGCGCGGCGGCGTGACGCCCTGCTTCTCCAGCATGACCTGCTCGCGGCGGATGATCATGCGGGCGCGGCGGAACTCCTCGGTGGTCGCGACCATCGGCAGCATGATCTTGAGATCTCGGCCGGCGCCGGCCCGCAGCATGGCCCGCACCTGCGCCCGGAGCAGCCGCGGCTTGTCGAGGCCGATACGAATCGCGCGCCAGCCGAGCGCCGGATTCTCCTCCTCGACCCGCTCCATATAGGGCAGCACCTTGTCGCCGCCGATATCGAGCGTGCGGAAGGTAACGGGCAATTCCGCCGCGGCCTCCAGCACGGCCGCGTAGAGCGCCTGCTGCTCGCCGGTGGTCGGCATGTGCTGGGCGACCATGAACTGCAATTCGGTGCGGAAGAGGCCGATGCCGGAAGCGGCCGTCGCCTCGATATTCGGCATGTCGACGATCAGGCCGGCATTGATCTGCAGGGTGATGTCGACCCCGTCGCGGGTGATCGCCGGCAGTTCCTTGAGCTTCTGGTACTGCTTCTGCTTGCGGGCGCGCAAACGCGCCTTGTCCTTGTAGGCGTTCTCGACATCCGGCTGCGGGCGGATCTGCACCTCGCCGGCCTGGCCGTCGACGATGATGGCGTCGCCGCCCTCGACCAGCGCCGTCGCGTTGACGACCTCACCGACAGCGGGGATGCCGAGCGCGCGGGCGACGATGGCGATATGGCTGGTCGGCCCGCCCTCCTCCAGCACGAGCCCGCGCAGATGGGCGCGATCATAGTCGAGCAGAGCCGCCGGGCCCATCGAGCGGGCGACGAGAATGGCGTTCTCCGGCAGGTTCTCGCGAGCGACGCCATTGGCCTTGCCGACCAGCGTGCGCAGCAGGCGGTTGGCGAGATCGTCGAGATCGTGCAGCCGCTCGCGCAGATAAGGGTCGGTCTGGCGCAGCATCTTGGCGCGGGTGTCGGACTGGACGCGCTCGACCGCTGCCTCGGCGGTGAGGCCGGTCATCACAACCTCGCGCATGCGGCGCAGCCAGCCCTGATCATGGGCGAACATGCGGAAGGTCTCGAGCACGTCGCGATGCTCGCCGGTATGGGCGACGTCGCCGCGTTCGACCAGTTCGTCGATCGAGGCGCGCATCTCGCCGATCGCCGCCTCGAGCCGGCCGACCTCGGCCGCCGGGTTCTCGGCGATGAGATTGGTGATCGCGACGCGCGGCTCGTGCAGCACGGCATGGCCGAGGCCGACGCCATCCGCCAGCGCCACGCCGATGCCGTGGATCGGCCGGTCGAGGCCGATCGAGGCGCCTGGCGCCGCCAGGGATTTCAGTCCGCCGGCCGCGATCATCTCCGCCATCAGCATGGCGGTGGTCTGGAGGCTCTCGACCTCTTCCTCGGAATAGAGCCGCGACGCCCGGTTCTGGATGACGAGCACGCCCATGACGGCGCCGCCGCGCAGGATCGGCACGCCGAGGAAGGAGCGGTAGACCTCTTCGCCCGTCTCCGGACGGTAGGAGAAGGAGGGGTGTGCCTGCGCGTCCGACAGGGCCAGCGGCTCGGCCTCGCTCGCGATCAGGCCGACGAGGCCTTCGCCAGCGCGCATGGTGGTGAGGTGGACGGCTTCGCGATTGAGGCCCTCGGTGGCGTAAAGTTCGAGGGAGCCGTCCTCGCGCAGGACGTAGACGGAGCAGACCTCGGCGACGAGATTGCCGGCGATCAGGACGACGAGGCGATCCAGCCGCTCCTGCGGGCTGATCGATGCCGCCATGACCTCGCGGAGACGGCGCAACAGAACGCCCGGTCCTCCGAGAGCGCCTCGCATCGATCTCAGCCCTCCGCCCGCCTCCTCAGCCATCGATGATACGATGCCTGTCCAGACCTGAGTCGCCCACTCCGGTCCTGCTGCCTTCTAGCGACCAAAGACCTTATTCGGCAAGGGCCGCGAAAGGGCCAAGCAGCATCCCCCCAAGATTTCGGCCGTTTTCCGGACCTAAGTGCAAAGTCTCAAGGTCGCACCAGGGCGAGATGAGAGCCCTTGCCAGCGCTCCGCTTGCCGCGGGTTCCTGCCGACATCTTGCGTACAGCGACGTCCGGGGACGCCGATGACGCGGCCGATGCCTCGCCCCGCCCCGTCCGTCGCATGCCCCGGCGCGGCTCCGTATGCGGTTCGCCCGCGGCCACATTGTCTTTGGCGCTCTCCTCTTCCGCCAGCACCGCAAGATACTGGCGGGTCCACCAGTCGATATCGGTGCCGGCAATCACCGCATAGAGCCGCTCGAAACGGCGGATACGCTCCGCCTTCGGCATGGCGAGCGCCGTGCGGATCGCCTCCGCCACCTCATGGGAATCGAAGGGATTGACGATCAGCGCCTCGCCCATCTGCTGGGCGGCACCGGCAAAGCGCGAGAGCACGAGCACGCCGGGATCGGCGGGGTCCTGCGCCGCGATATATTCCTTGGCGACGAGGTTCATACCGTCGCGCATCGGCGTGACCAGCCCGACCTGGGCGCGGCGGTAGAAGCCGGCCAGCGCCTTGCGCGAGTAGGCCTTCTTGACCACGCGGATCGGCGTCCAGTCGAATTCGCCGAGCTGGGCGTTGAGGCGCCCGGCGACCTCGTCGGACTGGCGGTCGAGCTCGGCATATTCCGGCACGTCGCTGCGCGAGGGCGGCGCGATCTGGAGCAAGCTCACCCGGCCGCGATCCTCGGGATGATTGCGCAGAAACTCGCCGAAGGCCTCCAGCCGCTGCACGATGCCCTTGGAATAATCGAGCCTGTCGACGCCGATGACGAGCTTGCGTTCGCCAAGCGATTCCTGCGTCGCCCGCAAAGGCGTCGCCGCCTTGCGGACGGACGCGGCGGCCAGTTTCCGGAAGCCCTCGACATCGATTCCGATCGGGAAAGCCTGGATTGCCGTCTCGCGGGTACCCAGACGGACGCGTCTGCCATCCGAGCGGGCACCGCAGAGCGAGACCAGTCCGCCGATCAGATTGCGGGCATCGACTTCCGTCTGCATGCCGACGAGATCATAGGCAGCCATGGTGCGGACCAGGGTCGCGCTGAAGGGCAAGGCGCCGACAACATCGGCCGCCGGCCAGGGGATGTGGTGGAAATAGCCGATCCGGTTGGTGACGCCGCGCCGGCGCAATTCCCCCGCCAACGGGATCAGGTGGTAGTCGTGAATCCAGATGAGGTCGTCGGGCCTGATCAGCCCGGCGAGTGCGCGAGCGAAACGGCGGTTGACGCCGAGATAGCCCATATAGTCGCTGCGCTGGAATTCGGTGAGACCGAGCCGATAATGCATCAGCGGCCACAGCGCGCGGTTCGAAAAGCCGAGATAGTAGCTCTGGCGCTCGGCTTCGCTGAGATCGGTCACGGCATAAGTGACATTGCCGTGCTCGACCTGCCGGATTTGTGTGGAGATGCTCTCGCTCACAGCGCCGCTCCAACCGAACCAGAGGCCGCCACGCTGCTCCAGCGCCTCGCGCAGGGCGACCGCCAAGCCTCCCGCCATCACCTTTTCATGCCGATCGGGAATCGTGACGCGGTTGGAAACGATGACAAGACGCATAGGCTTTGCATTCTCCGGCAGGGCCGCCCGCATTTCGCCATCGGCGGCAGGAACAGAACGCTTCCGAAAGCGTAATGTTTCCGAGGTGCGGACGCGGTCACATGGCAGCCCTGTGGCAGCCGTGCGGTGAAATCGCGACTGGCATGGTAGGCTTTCGACAGATCGAGGCAACCCCTCGGGCCCAATTTTCGACGAGGCCATGGCCAACCGATAAATCAGAAAAGGATATCATTGGCCGGACGGCCGCTCTTCTGCCGCCTTCTCTGCCCAGATACGAAATGATGACGACCTTGATCGAACCCGATATTGCCGCACGGCCCCATGAGATCGCTTCCCCGGATCGCGACATCGCTCTGTTTTTGGATTTCGACGGAACCCTCGTGGAAATCGCGCCCTCGCCGGAGGACGTACATCTCGACCGGCGCGTGGCGCCGGCGCTGACGACGCTGCGCGCGCAGCTCGGCGGCGCGCTGGCGCTGGTCTCCGGCCGGCCGATCGCCTTCCTCGACGGTGTGCTGGCGCCGCACCGCTTCGATATTGCCGGGCTGCATGGCGCCCAGATCCGCGTCGATGACGAAATCCGCTCGCAGGCCGATACGCATGATGGCATGCGCTCGGCCCTGCGCGATCTCGTCCGCTTCGCCAACAGCCATGTCGGGATCATCGTCGAGGACAAGCGCATTTCCGTGGCGTTGCACTGGCGCCTCGCGCCCGCGCTGGAGGACGAGGCCCTGGCCCTGATGCGCAGCATCGCCACGCGGATGGGCCCGGACATGCGCCTGCAGGAAGGAAAAGCCGTCGCCGAGTTGGTTCCGGCCGGCGCCAGCAAGGGCAGCGCCATCGCCTGGCTGATGGCGACGCCGGCCTATGCCGGCCGCCAGCCGGTCTTCATTGGCGACGACATAACCGACGAGGATGGGTTCGAGGCGGTGAACGCGATGGGCGGCATCTCCGTGCGCATCGGCGCCGACCGCGAGAGCCATGCCAGCTGCCGGCTCGCCTCGCCGACAGTGCTCCGGCACATCCTTCTCGAAGCCGCCGAAAGCGGCCATCTTTCCGCTGCCAGCTTCAAGCAGGACTGACCGACCATGACCGTGACGACTTCGGCTGCGGGGCAGCATTCCGCCTCGCTCGACCTCGGCGTGATCGGCAATTGCTCGATCGCCGCTCTCATCGACCGCCGCGCCCGCATCGTCTGGGGCTGCTTCCCGCGGTTCGACCGCGATCCCGTCTTCTGCTCGCTGATCGACAACCACGCCGAGGACGGCGATGCCGATCCCGACAAGGGTTTCTTCGCGATCGAGCTCGTCGGCATGACGCGCTGCGAGCAGGGCTATCTCGACAACACCGCGATCCTCTCCTCCGTGCTCTCCGACGACCAGGGCAATGCGATCGAGATCCTCGATTTCGCGCCGCGCTTCGTGCGCTATGAGCGCTTCTTCCGGCCGCCGCAGCTCGTTCGGCGGGTCCGGCGCGTCTCCGGGCGGCCGCGCATCCGCGTGCTGGTCAAGCCCTGCCTCGGCATCGGCGAGGAGCCCGACGAGATGACGCGCGGCTCCAACCATGTCCGCTTCGTTGGCGCCGACCAAACGATCCGGCTGACGACCAACGCACCGCTCTCCTATGTCGTGGAGGGCACGCCTTTCGCGGTGGACCAGGCCTATTCATTCTTCATCGGCTCGGATGAGGCGCTGCGCGCCGAGATCGAAACGACCTCGCGCGAATTCCTCGACAAGACCACCGACTACTGGCGCGACTGGGTGCGCTCGCTCTCGATCCCCTTCGAGTACCAGAGGGAGGTGATCCGGGCCGCGATCACTCTGAAACTTTGCTCTTTCGAGGAAACCGGCGCGATCGTCGCGGCGCTGACAACCTCGATCCCGGAGGCGCCGGGCACGCAGCGCAATTGGGACTATCGCTATTGCTGGTTGCGCGACGCCTATTTCGTCGTGCATGCGCTGAACCGGCTCGGCACGACGCGGACGATGGAGGACTATCTCGGCTTCATCACCAATATCGTCGACACCTTCACCGAAAGCGGCGCCGAGCACCTGCCGCCGCTTTATCCGATCACGCGCGGCGGCACGCTGGACGAGTTCGAGGCGAGCAACCTCTCAGGCTATCGCGGGCACAAGCCGGTGCGCTTCGGCAACGGCGCGGCGACGCAGATCCAGAACGATGGCTACGGAGCCGTGGTGCTGGCGGCGACGCATTCCTTCTTCGACCGGCGCCTGATCCAGCCGGGCAAGGAAACGCTGTTCGGGCAGCTCGAGCGCATGGGCGAGATCGCGATCGCGGTCTTCGACAAGCCCGATGCCGGCCCCTGGGAACTACGCGAGAAGGAGGCGGTGCATTCCTTCTCCAGCGTGATGTGCTGGGCAGCCTGTGATCGGCTCGCACGGATCGCCGGCACGCTCGGGCGCGCCGACCGCAAGGAATTCTGGAAAAGCGAGGCCAAGCGCCTCAAGAGCACCATCGCCGAGCAGATCTGGAACGAGACGAAAGGCCATTTCGTCTCGACCTTCGGCGGCGAGGACCTCGACGCCACCTTGCTGCTTCTGGCGGAACTCGGCTTCGTTAAAGCCGACGATGCCCGCTTCGTCGCCACCGTCGAAGCGATCGGCCGCGACCTCAAGCGCGGCGACCTGCTGCTGCGCTACGCCACGCAGGACGATTTCGGCTACATGCATACCGGCTTCCTGATCTGCGCCTTCTGGTATGTCGATGCGCTCAATGCCATCGGCCGCAACGAGGAGGCGAAGGAGCTGTTCGGGCGCATCCTGCAGCGCCGCAACAGCTTCGGCCTGCTCTCGGAGGATGCCGATCTCAAGACCGGCGAGCTCTGGGGCAATTTTCCGCAGACCTATTCCCATGTCGGCCTGATCAACTGCGCGATGCGCCTGAGCCGCGACTGGGAAGAGGCTTTCTAGTCCCCTTCCCGGATAGGCCCTATTCAGCGCGGCGCGCCGAAGCGGAAGGCGATCGGGATCACCCCGTAAACCATCGCGAGCACCATGGGCGGCACGGCCAGCGCCGTGACGCCGAAAATGGGCCAGCCCGCGGTGAACGGCGCCAGCGCGGCCAGCACGAGATTGATCGCGGCATAGGCACCGACGATCGCGACCATCAGGAAGCGCAGGCGCGAGCCGAGGCGCGACAAGAATGAAAGAGCCATCGGGCATCTCCATATAACGAAACGTTCCGTTTCTATTTATTGATCTAAACGGACCGTTTCGTTATGTCAAGAAGCGAGACGATGGACTGGCGAGGTTCGAGCGAGTGGAAACGAAACCGAAGCGACGCGCCTCGATCGGCGCCCGCCGCAGCCCCGAGACCGAGGCAGCCGTGAAGGCGGCAGCGCGCGAATTGCTGGCCGAGAGGGGCTATGCCGGCTTCTCGATCGAGGAGGTCGCCCGCCGGGCCGGCGCCGGCAAGCCGACGATCTATCGCTGGTGGCCGAACAAGGCCGAGCTCTTCATCGCGATCTACGGCGTCGAGAAGGACGCCGCCATTCCCGTCCCCGACGAAGGCTCGCTGCGCGCCGACCTGCTGCGCTACACGAAAAGCCTCTGGCGCTTCTGGCGCGAGGATGCGGCGGGGCGCGTCTTCCGCGGGCTGATCGCCGAAGCTCAGACCAGCGACGAGGCACTCGCCGCGCTGCGCTTCAAATTCATGCCGGAACGACTGGCATCACCGCGCCGGATGTTCGTGCGCGCGGCCGAGCGCGGCGAAATTTCGCTCGACGAGATCGACGACCGGCTGGAGCTCTGGGTCGGCTTCAACTGGCTGCATGTGCTGACCGACCGGCTGAACGAGGACGAGCCCTCGCTCAGCCGCAAGATCGACCTGCTCTGCCGCTAAAGCCCGATCACTCCACCTTCGCGGCAGCGCGCATCACGGCGAGCGCCAGAACCTGCGCGGCCGGCACGATGCTCTCGACTTCCAGGAATTCGTCGGGGGTATGGGCCATGCCGCCGATCGGGCCGACACTGCACAAGGTCGGCGTGCCCTGCGCGGCCGTGAAGCCGGAATCGGCGCAGCCGCCGGTGAATTCCGCGGTGACGCCGATGCCGAAGGCGGCCGCCGCCTCGCGATAGGTGTCGTAGAGCGCGGCCGAGTCCGCGGAGCGCTCCAGCGGCAGGAATTCGCCCTTGATCGAGAGCACGGCGCTGGTGCCGGCAACTTCGGGCGTCTCGATGATCGCCTTGATCTTGCCGACCATCTCGCCACGCTGGGCGGCGGTGACGTAGCGCAGGTCGATCTCACACCAGGCGCTGGGCGCGATGGTGTTGACCGTCTGGCCGCCGCCGATCAGGCCGACATTGACGGTGATGCCCTTCTCCAGATCGGTAAGGCCCTGAAGCTTCGGGATCTTGTGGCCGAGATCGACGATGGCCGAGGCGCCCTTCTCGTAATTCGCGCCGGAATGGGCGGGCTTGCCGGTGAACTCGGCCCGCATGAAGACGCCGCCCTTGCGGCCGCTGGTCACCGATTGCCTCTGGTCTTTCGCGAAATCGGTGCCGGCCGGCAGCCGACTGGGCTCGGCATTGAAGACGCAGCGCGACTCGCGTGCCGCCGCCTCGATGACCGGCCGCGAGGATGGCGAGCCGATCTCCTCGTCGCTGGTCGTCAGCATCAGCAGCGGGGCGGCCAAGCTACCGCATTCGGCGAAGGCGGCTGCGACGAAGGCTGAGATCATCACACCCGCCTTCATGTCGGCGACGCCCGGCCCATAGGCGCGCGAGCCCTTGATGGTGAAAGGCCGGCGCGTCGGCTCGCCCTGCGGGAAGACGGTGTCGCGATGGCCGAGCAGCATGACCGGGCGCTGGTCGTTGGCCGTCGGGTTGGGCAGGCGCGCCCGGACCGCATCACCGAAGCGGCTGTCCGGCACGATCTCGACCTCGAGCCCGTTCGCCTTGTGGAAGCGCGCGACGACCTCGCCGGCGCGGTCGACGCCTGCCTTGTCGTAGGAGCCGGAGTCGGTGTCGACCAGCTCGCGCAACAGCGCGACCATGCCCTCCTTGCGGCTCGCCAGCCACTCGGTGACCTTCTTCTCCTCGGGGGTCAGGGCGCTTTGGCCTGGGGCGCTCATGGGCTCGCTCGCATTCGTTCCGGATGGGACAATGCGCGGAGCTTATCGCCATTGCGACCGGCGGCAATGGCGGCATGCGACGGCCAGGGCATTCATGCCGCGCATGGCCTCAACATTATACCCTTGCGGTCTGCAATTCAGGCGATGCCGACGGACCAGGCGAGGACATAGGCCAACGTGCCGATCGCCATCGGCACGAGCGGGTTGACCTTCGAGCGATAGGTCACCAGCGCGGTCGCGGCCGTGATCGCATAGCCGACGAGCCCGGCATCGGCCGCGAGCGTCGCGACCACGCCGCTCGCCAACATCAGGCCAAGCGCGATCGGCACGAGCGCGAGCGTGACGATCCGGACCGTGCGGCTGCCGCCATAGCGCTGCAGGCCGCGGCTGGAGGCCAGCGCCAGGAGGGAGGAGGGCAGCAGAAGCGCGGTCGTCGCGACCAGCAGGCCGGCCACGCCAGCGACATGCCAGCCGATGATGCTGCCGAGCATGATATTGGGCCCAGGCGCCGTCTGCGCGATGGCGAAGAGGCGGGCGAAGGTCGGCGCATCCATCCAGCCGAGGATGTCGACGACCTGCCGATGGATCTCCGGGACGACGGCATTGGCGCCACCGATCGCCATCAGCGAGATCGTGCCGAAAGTGACGACCAACTGGAAGAAGACGCCGCGCTCCATCAGACCCGCCGCGCTCCCAGCGTTGCGGCGACCAAGCCGAGCGGCACGAGCACAAGCAAGGTCGGTAGCATCGGCAGGCGCAGCAAGCCGACCGCGACGAAGGCAGCAGCGGCCATCAGCCAGGCCCAGCGCGCAAGGCCGGCCTTCGTCAGGAGCCGCAGAGCGGTGCCGAGGATCAGCCCGGCGGCGCTGGCGGCCGCGCCGGTCAGGGCGATCTGCGCCAACGGGTGGCCGGAGACCGCGTCATAGCCATTCGCCAGCGCGACCAGGCAGAGCAGCGGCATCGCCATCAGCGCGAAGACGCAGGTGAGCGCGCCGATTCCGCCGCGGAAGCGATCGCCCAGCATCACCGCGGCGTTGACCGTGTTGGCGCCGGGCAAGGCCTGGCAGATGCCCATCAGTTCGGCATAGGCGCGATCGTCGAGCCAATTGCGCTCGGCGACAATGATGTGACGCGCGACCGGCCCGACGCCACCGAAGCCCATCAGGCCGATTTTGAGGAAGCCGGTGAACAGGTCCGGCAGGCTCGGCCGGGGCGCTTCCGATGCGGTTTCGAGGCTCGACATCCGGCGAGGCTAGCGCCGAGCTTCCATCGCCATGCGCAACGCGAAGCCGGCGAGCACCGTGCCCATCAGCCAGCGCTGGACCAGCGACCAGAAGGGCCGCGTCTTCAGGAAGAACGCAATGCTGCCCGCCACCGTCGCGATCAAGGCGTTGACGCTGCCGCTGATCGCGATCTGGACGAAGCCGAGGACGATCGACTGGCCCAGCACGTTGCCGGCGGCCGGATCGATGAACTGGGGCAGGAGTGCCAGATAGAGCATCGCGATCTTCGGATTGAGCAGGCTGGTCAGGAAGCCCATGGCGAAGAGCTTGCGCGGCCCGTCATGCGGCAAGTCTCGGACATGGAAGGGCGAGCGCCCGCCGGGCCGCACCGCCTGCCAGGCGAGCCAGAGCAGATAGGCCGCGCCGCCGAGCCGGAGCACGTCATAGGCATAGGGAACCGCGAAGAGCAGCGCGGTGATGCCGAAGGCAGCGCAGAACATGTAGACGAAGAAGCCGAGCATCACGCCGCCGAGCGAGATCAGGCCGGCGCCCCTGCCCTGCGCGATCGAGCGCGAAATCAGGTAGATCATGTTGGGGCCGGGCGTCAGCACCATGCCGAGCGCGATCAGCGAGAAGGTGATGAGGGTCGTCGTCTCGGGCATGCGAAGCGCTCCGGCGGAACTCAGCGCTTGGACCATGGATCGCGAGAACCGGCAATCGGCTGCACCATGGGAGCGGCCATGCAAAGCCCGCCATGCGAAGAGCCCTGCCCCGCCGCGAGGGAACTCACCGGCTTGCCGTCGGTTGTCGCCGGCAAGCGCATTGGGGGGAAACATGACGCTGTTCAGCCGGCTGCTCTACACCATCATCTCCGTCGCGTTGCTTGGCGCCTCGATCGTGCTGATCGGCGTCGCGGTCTGGCGGACTTCGCAGGGATTCTGGACCGGCGACGGCGCGCTCGAGACGATGCTCGATGCGATCGGGCTCGTGATCATCGCGGTGGCCGTCGCCGATGTCGGGAAGTTCCTGTTCGAGGAGGAGGTCGTCGCCGATCGCGAGATGCGCCGCCCGGCCGAGGCACGGGGCTCGCTGACCAAGTTCATGTCGATCATGATCGTGGCGCTCTCGCTGGAATCGCTGGTGCTGATCGCCAAGACCTCGCGGGAGACGATGGGGGACGTGGTCTATCCCGGCCTGCTGATGCTGCTCGCGGTGCTGGCATTGGTCGGACTCGGCCTGTTCCAGAAGCTGAGCCAGAACGCGACGGCGGCCGTGCCGCCCGACCGGGAGGAGGATGAGGAAGGTGAGATCCTAGGAACGAAGTCTTCGGCGTCGAACCCCAAACGCGGGTCATCCCGGCCGAAGCGAAGCGCAGAGCCGGGATCCATGCCTGAACCTATCCGGTAGGGCGTTCAGGGATGGATCCCGGGCCTCCCTGCGGTCGCCCGGGGATGACTCGCGGTTGAAACGAAATACCCTCACCGCGGCTCATCGACCAGAAAGAGATCGGTATCGTCCGGCTTCGCGCCCGCCGCCGTGAGCATGGCGTGGATCTGGCCGCGGTGATGGGTCTGGTGGTTGAAGAAATGCGCGATCACGAAGCCGCGCGGCCTGCCCATCTCGCGGCCGGCCGCGCCTGAATACCAGATCAGCGTGCCGCGCAGCCAGTCGGCCGTAACCTTATCCGCCCAATCGAGAATGAACTGGTCGCGCTGGCGACGGCGCGCGCAGAACTGTGCCCAGCCCTCGAAATAGACAGCCGAATCGCGCCCGCCGACGGAGGGCTTCTCGCTGCCGGCTAGGCGGCTGAGCCAGGTCTCGTCGCCCCAGAGCACATGGTTGAAGGTGCCGTGGATCGACTTGAAGAAGGCGCCGCGATCGAGCTTGCGCGCCTCGTCGGTCAAGCCGCCCGCCGCCGCCATCAGGCTGCGGTTCTGCCAGGCATTGTAGCGGGCCATGGTCTGGACGAAAGCGGGATCGACCATGGCGGCCTCCTCGTCAAATGACGTTGGCCTCCTTGAGCGGCCGGCCCTCAACGATGCGCTGATGGCCGAGATCGGCAAGGTCGAGCGAGCGATAGCGGCCATGCGCGATATGCTCGGCCAAGCCCCGCCCGACCGCAGGCGATTGCTGCAGGCCGTGGCCGGAGAAGCCGTTGGCGAGATAGAGATTGGGCACCCCGACGGCCGGGCCGATGATGGCGTTATGGTCGAGCCAGCACATGTCGTAGGGGCCGGCCCAGGCGCGGCCGGGCTTGATCTGCTCGAAGGCCGGGATGCGGGTGGCGAGCGAGGGCCAGACCACCTCCTCGAAGAAGCCCCAGTCGACATCCTCGGCGGCCGGATCGGTCTCGATCCATTCGACATCCTGCTCCGGTGTCAGCGGCGAGCAGCTGCCGATGAAGAGCTGGCCCTCCGCGGTGCGCTGTCCTTCAGGGCGGCACCATGCGCCGCTCGTGTCGATCAGGAGCGGGCAGCCATCGACATCGCCTTTGCAGGTGAAGGTGAAGACATAGCGCTTCATCGACTTCACCGGGATTTCGATCCCCGCCGTCGCGGCGAGCCTCGCGCCATGGGTGCCGCTGGCATTGACCACGGCACCGCAGGCGATGCGGCTGCCATCGGCGAGCTCGACCGCGGTGACCCGGCCGCCTTCCGTGACATAACGGGCAACCTCGCCCTGCCGGTATTCGACGCCCAGGCTGCGCGCCTTCTTGCGGAAGGCCTGGAGCAGCGCCCAGCCGTCGAACCAACCCTCGCCGCTGACGCCGAAGGTGCCGCAGGCGAGGTCTTCGGTATTGAGCCAGGGGAAACGCTGCTTCAGCGTCGCGGGATCGTAGAGGGCGATGTCTGCGCCCTCGGCGGCCTGGAGCTTCTGGTTGGCCTCGAGGATCGGCCCGCCGGCCTCGCTCGCGAGATAGAGATAGCCGCCTTCATGCAGATCGATCGCCGGAACCTCGCCGTCGACCGCGAGGTGCTGGCCGATATTGCGCAGGAAATCGACGCCGAAGAGCGAGATGCGGATGTTCACCGCGCTCGAAAACTGCTGGCGGATCGAGGCGGCCGAGAGCGCGGAGGCGGAGAAGCGGTAGGTCGGGTCCTTCTCGATCACCACGACCTTGCCGGAGAAGCCGGGATCGGCGGCAAGATGATAGGCGACGGAGGAGCCGATCGCGGCGCCCCCGCAGATCACGACATCGGCGCTTTCGGAGACGGGCGGCATGGCAGGCCTCGCGCATCCGGCTTCGCTGGAAAAGCCGGGTTGGTGAATTTCGCGCATGAATGAACGAGCGCGAGGCGCTTGTCGAGAGGCGCCTTAGCTTGCCGGCGCGCATTCCCCGAGCAGCCAGTCGCGGAAGGCGATCACGGTCGGCAGATTGGCCTTCTCCTCGGGATAGACGAGATAGTAGCCTTCCTTGCCGGTGACAGGCCGGTCGATCGGGATGACGAGCGAACCGGAGCGCAACTCCTCCTCGACCAGGAAACGCGGCACGATGGCGAGGCCGAGTCCTGCTACCGCCGCCTGCGCGATCATGGCGAACTGCTCGAAGCGCGGCCCCATCAAGGCCCGCTCCGGCGCCAAGCCTTGCTGCTCCAGCCAGTTCGCCCAGGCGCGCGGCCGGGTCGATTGCTGGAGCAACGGCGCACGCAGCATGTCGGCCGCCTCCGTGATCCCGACACGCGCCAGCAGGGAGGGCGCGGCGACCGGCACGACCTCCTCACCCATCAGGCGATGGAGCCGCGCGCCCGGCCAGTTCTCCGCACCGAAATGCACGGCGGCATCGACCTGCTCGCGGGCGAAGTCGAAGGGCACCAGCCGCGTCGTGAAATTGATGGTGATGCCGGGATGCGCCTCGGTGAAGCGCGGCAGGCGCGGGATCAGCCAACGCGTGCCGAAGGTCGGCAAGGTCGCGAGGTTGAGCACGCCGGCGGCACCGCGGAAGGCCATGGCGGAGACGGTCGCGGCCGCGAGGCGGGACAGACCGTCACGGATGTCATTGGCGTAAGCCGCGCCCGCCGCCGTCAGGCTGACGCGCTTCTTGACGCGCTCGAACAGGCTGACGCCAAGCACCTTTTCGAGATGCGCGACCTGTCGGCTGACCGCACCCTGCGTCAGGTTCAGTTCCTCCGCCGCGCGCGTGAAACTGCCATGCCGGGCCGCGGCCTCGAAGGCGGCGAGCGCGGAGAGCGAAGGTACCGACAAGCGGCCGGGAACGAGGGCGTCATCCATGATAAAATCTCATCAAGTGGTGAGAACATATCGGTTGCCGTCGCGCCATGAAAGAGGGCATTCTGCCGGCCTCAAGCGCGGCGGCCTTCGGTTCCCGCGCCTTTATGTCATGCGCCCCAGGGCACGCGCCCTTCGGCTCCCGCTCGCGACCGCTGGAAGACAAAGATGGCCACATCCCTGCCGAAAGACACGCTCGCCCTGCTCAAGCGCCTCGGCGTCTCCGAGAGCGCCTATGCTGATGCCGGCCTTTCGGCGCGCTCGCCGATCACCGGCGAGACCGTGACGACGCTGCGCGAGACCTCCCCGGGCGAAGCCGAGGCCGCGATCGGCCGGGCCCAGTCCGCCTATCTCGCCTGGCGCAAGGTGCCGGCGCCGCGTCGCGGCGAGTTCGTCCGCCTGCTCGGCGAGGAGCTGCGCGCCGCCAAGACCGATCTTGGCCTGCTGGTGACGCTCGAAGCCGGCAAGGTCACCTCCGAGGGCCTCGGCGAGGTCCAGGAGATGATCGACATCTGTGACTTCGCCGTCGGCCTGTCGCGCCAGCTCTACGGCCTGACCGTCGCAACCGAGCGCCCGAACCATCGCATGATGGAGACATGGCACCCGATCGGCATCTGCGGCGTGATCTCGGCCTTCAACTTCCCGGTCGCGGTCTGGTCGTGGAACGCGGCTCTCGCCTTCGTCTGCGGCGACAGCGTCGTCTGGAAGCCCTCCGAGAAGACCCCGCTGACCGCGATCGCCGTGCAGGCCATCGTCGAGAAGACGATGAAGCGCTTCGGCCCGGAGGCCCCGATCGGCCTTTCGGAAGTCCTGATCGGCGGCCGCGAGCTCGGCGACATCCTCGTCCAGGACCATCGCGTCCCGGTCGTCTCGGCGACAGGCTCGACACGCATGGGCAAGGAAGTCGGCCAGAAACTCGCCGCGCGCTTCGCCCGCGCCATCCTCGAGCTCGGCGGCAACAATGCCGCGATCGTCGCGCCGTCGGCCGATCTCGACATCGCGCTGCGCGGCATCGCCTTCGCGGCGATGGGCACCGCCGGCCAGCGCTGCACCACGCTGCGCCGCCTGATCGTGCATGAAAGCGTCTATGACGCGCTCGTGCCGAAGCTCGCCAAGGTCTACGGCTCCGTGAAGATCGGCGATCCCCGCGAGGCCGGCGTGCTGGTCGGCCCGCTGGTCGACGAGGCCGCCTATCAGGGCATGCAGAAGGCGCTCTCCGAGGCCAAGGCCGAAGGCGGCAAGGTCCATGGCGGCGAGAAGGTCGATGTCGGCGCGGGCGGCTTTTATGTCCGCCCGGCGCTGGTCGAGATGCCCAAGCAGTGCGGCCCGGTCGAGCGCGAGACCTTCGCGCCCATCCTCTATGTGATGAAGTACAAATCCATCGACGAGGCGATCGCGATCCAGAACGCGGTCGGCGCCGGCCTGTCCTCCTCGATCTTCACGCTGAACATGCGCGAGGCCGAGCTCTTCGTCTCCGACGAGGGCTCCGATTGCGGCATCGCCAACGTCAATATCGGCCCCTCGGGCGCCGAGATCGGCGGGGCGTTCGGTGGCGAGAAGGAGACGGGCGGCGGCCGCGAGGCCGGCTCGGATGCCTGGAAGGCCTATATGCGCCGCGCCACCAACACGCTCAACTACGGCACCACCCTGCCGCTGGCGCAGGGCGTCAGCTTCGACGTGGATGCGTGATCACTAAGACACGTCATTCTCGGGCGTAGCGAAGCGCAGACCCGAGAATCTCGCGACCAGTAGCTGGTTCCCGAGATGGTCGGGTCAAGCCCGACCATGACGCAAACGATACGGGAGAGACAGAAAATGGCCGGCAGCCACAAGCTCGCGAAGTTCACCTGGGACGATGCCTATCTGCTCGACGAGCAGCTGAACGAGGACGAGCGGCTGATCCGCGACACGGCCCGCGCCTATGCGCAGGAGAAGCTCGCGCCGCGCATCCATGACGCCTATCTCGACGAGAAGACCGACCGCTCGATCTTCAACGAGATGGGTGAGCTCGGCCTGCTCGGCGTCACCGTTCCCGAGGAGTACGGCTGCGCCGGCGCCAATTACGTCTCCTACGGGCTGGTTGCCCGCGAGGTCGAGCGCATCGACTCGGGCTATCGCTCGATGATGTCGGTGCAGTCCTCGCTGGTGATGTTCCCGATCTACGCCTATGGCAGCGAGGAGCAGCGCAAGAAGTACCTGCCCAAGCTCGGCTCGGGCGAATGGGTCGGCTGCTTCGGCCTGACCGAGCCGGATGCCGGCTCCGATCCCGGCGGCATGAAGACGCGCGCCGAGAAGGTCGCCGACGGCTACAAGCTGACGGGATCGAAGATGTGGATCTCGAACTCGCCGATCGCCGACGTCTTCGTCGTCTGGGCGAAGTCAGCCGCGCATGACAACCAGATCCGCGGCTTCATCCTCGAAAAGGGCATGAATGGCCTCTCCGCTCCGAAGATCGGTGGCAAGCTTTCGCTGCGCGCCTCGATCACCGGCGAGGTCGTCATGGACGGCGTCATCGTTCCCGAAGAGAACCTGCTGCCGAACGTCTCGGGCCTGTCCGGCCCGTTCGGCTGCCTCAACCGCGCCCGTTACGGCATCTCCTGGGGCGTGATGGGCGCCGCCGAGGATTGCTTCCACCGCGCCCGCCAGTACGGGCTCGACCGCAAGCAGTTCAACAAGCCGCTGGCCCAGACGCAGCTCTACCAGAAGAAGCTGGCGGACATGTTGACCGAGATCACGCTCGGCCTGCAGGGCTCGCTTCGCGTCGGGCGCCTGCTCGACGACGGCAAGATGGCCCCGGAGATGATCTCGCTGGTGAAGCGCAACAATTGCGGCAAGGCGCTCGACATCGCCCGCCAGGCCCGCGACATGCACGGCGGCAACGGCATCCAGATCGAGTATCAGGTGATGCGCCACGCCGCGAACCTCGAGACGGTGAACACCTATGAGGGCACGCATGACGTCCACGCGCTGATCCTCGGCCGCGCGATCACCGGCCTGCAGGCGTTCTTCTGAGCCTTACCCACCCCCTCCGCGTCATCCCGGGCGACCGCAGGTCGACCCGGGATCCATTCCGGAACATCGCCGATTGGCGGTCAGGCATGGATCCCGGCTCTGCGCTTCGCTCCGGCCGGGATGACGGCGCGGATCGAGCCTGATGACTTCGACCTCCCCCCTCGCCGGCCTGCGCGTCCTCGAATTGGCGCGCATCCTCGCAGGTCCCTGGATCGGCCAGTTGTTGGCCGATCTCGGCGCCGATGTCGTCAAGGTCGAGGCGCCCGAGGGCGACGACACCCGTAAATGGGGCCCGCCCTTCGTCGAGGGCACGGGCGAAGAGCATCTCTCCGCCGCCTATTTCCACGCCGCCAATCGCGGCAAGCGTTCGATCACGGCCGATTTCCGCACGCCGGAGGGACAGACGCTGGTCCGGCGGCTCGCCGCCCATGCCGATGTCGTCATCGAGAACTTCAAGGTCGGCGGCCTCTCGAAATACGGGCTCGACGCAGCTTCGCTGCGCAAGGACTTCCCGCGGCTGATCTATTGCTCGGTCACCGGCTTCGGGCAGGACGGCCCCTATGCGCCGCGCGCCGGCTACGATTTCCTGGTGCAGGGCATGGGCGGAGCGATGTCGATCACCGGCGAGCCCGCGGGCGCGCCGATGAAGGCGGGCTATGCCGTCGCGGACATCTATACCGGGCTCTACGCCACGGTCGGCATCCTCTCGGCGCTGCGCCGGCGCGACGCCACCGGCGAGGGCGCGACGCTCGATCTCGCCCTGCTCGACTCGCAGGTTGCGGTGCTCGGCAACCAGGCGATGAACTATCTCGTCGGCGGCAACCCGCCGCCGCGGCTCGGCAACGCGCATCCGAACATCGTGCCCTATGACGTGTTCCCGGTCGCGGACGGACACATCATCATCGCGACCGGCAATGACGGGCAGTGGCGCAAGCTCTGCGAGGTGCTGGGCGAGCCGGCTCTGGCCGACCATCCCGACTATCTCGACAACAAATCGCGGGTGAAGAACCGCGTGTCGCTGACGGAGCGGCTGCACCCGCTCTGCCAACGCTATGCCAAGCTCGATCTGCTGGCCGCGCTGGAGAAGGTCGGCGTGCCCGCCGGTCCGATCAACGATATCGCCGAGGTCTTCGCCGATCCGCAGATCGTCGCCCGCGGCGTCAGGGTCAACCTGCCGAGCGAGGCCGCCAAAGCTGGCAGCATTCCGACCATCGCCTCGCCGATCGTCATGAACGGCGTGCGCCAGGTGGCAGAGCGTCCGAGTCCGCGGCTCGGCGAACATGCCGACGACATCTTGAACGATCCGGCCTGGGGCGGGCCGGCACGATGACATCCGCCGTCATTGCGAGCGCAGCGAAGCAATCCAGAAGGGCTCGCTCGACGTCCCCCTGGATTGCTTCGTCGCTGCGCTCCTCGCAATGACGGCAAGGACAAGGGAACAAGAGCAATGGCTAATCGCACTGGCGGGCAGATCCTCGTCGACCAGCTTCTGATCCACGGCGCCACCGACGCCTTCTGCGTGCCCGGCGAGAGCTATCTCGCCGTGCTCGATGCGCTGCACGACGCTTCGATGAAGGTCACCATCTGCCGGGCCGAGGGCGGTGCCTGCATGATGGCCGAGGCCGCCGGCAAGCTCACCGGCAAGCCCGGCATCTGCTTCGTGACGCGCGGCCCCGGCGCCACCAACGCCTCGCCCGGCATCCATATCGCCGACCAGGACTCGACGCCGCTCATCCTCTTCGTCGGCCAGATCGACGGCAGCATGCGCGAGCGCGAGGCCTTCCAGGAGCTCGACTACCGCGCCGTCTTCGGCACGATGACCAAATGGGCGACCGAGATCGACGATGCCGCGCGCATCCCCGAGATCATCAGCCGCGCCTTCCATGTCGCGACCTCCGGCCGGCCCGGCCCGGTCGTGATCGCGCTGCCCGAGGACGTGCTGACCGACCTCGCGGATGTTGCCGATGCCGAGCCCTATCAGGTCACCGAGCAGCACCCTGCCCCGGCGCAGATGGCCGATCTCGCCAAGCGCTTCGCTGCGGCCAAGTCGCCGATCGCGATCCTCGGCGGCTCGCGCTGGAGCCCGGAGGCGATCGCCGAGTTCCAAGCTTTCGCCGAGCGCTTCGATCTGCCGGTCGCGGTGTCGTTCCGCCGGCAGATGCTGTTCCCGGCCGATCATCCGAACTTCGCCGGCGATCTCGGCATCGGCCCGAACCCGAAGCTGCTCGCCCGCATCAAGGAGAGCGACCTCGTCCTGCTGGTCGGCGGGCGCCTGTCGGAGATGCCGAGCCAGTCCTACACACTGTTCGGCATTCCCAATCCGGGCCGGCCGCTGGTGCATGTCCATGCCGACCCGGAAGAGCTCGGCCGGGTCTATCGCCCGACACTCGCGATCAACGCCTCGCCGGCTGGCTTCTGCGCCGCGCTCAAGACGATCGAGCCACCGAAGGCTCCGGCCTGGAAGGGTGCCGGCGCTACAGCGCATGAAGCCTATATCGCCTGGAGCGAGCAGCCGGCGCCCGTGCCCGGCGAATTCCATCCCGGCGAGATGGTGCGCTGGCTGCGCAGCCAGCTCCCCGAGGACGCCATTATGTGCAACGGCGCGGGCAATTACGCGACCTGGGTGCACCGCTTCCACCGCTTCAACAGGTTCGCGACCCAGCTCGCCCCGACCTGCGGCTCGATGGGCTATGGCGTGCCGGCGGCGATCGGCGCCAAGCGGAGTTTCCCGGAGCGCACCGTCATCGCCTTTGCGGGCGACGGCTGCTTCCTGATGAACGGCCAGGATTTCGCGACGGCGGTGCAGTACGATCTGCCCGTCGTCGTCATCGTGGTCGATAACGGCATGTACGGCACGATCCGTATGCATCAGGAGCGCGAATATCCCGGCCGCGTTTCGGCGACGACGCTGAAGAACCCGGATTTCGCGGCTTATGCCAAGGCCTTCGGCGGCCATGGCGAGCGCGTCGAGAAGACCGAAGAGTTCGCCCCGGCCTTCGAGCGCGCGGTGAAGAGCGGCAAGCCCGCGATCATCCATTGCCTGCTCGATCCCGAGGCGATCACCCCGGCGAAGTCGCTCTCGACGATCCGCGCCGAGGCTTTCGCGGCGCAGAAGAAAGGCTAAGGGCGTCCCCACCACATCCGCTGCATCAGCCCGTCCCTCAGGACGAAATGATGCAGCAGGGCCGCGCCCGCATGGACGAAGGCGAGCGCGGCCATGATGTCGAACAGCATCGCGTGCGCCCGCAGCATCGCGTCGTAGATGCCCTGATCCGTGCCGATCGGATGCGGCACCGAAAAAAGCCCGAAGAACAGGGTCGGGATCTGGATCGGCGCGGCAGCGGCCATCAGGAAGCCGGTGACCGGCAGCGCCAGCAGGCAGAGATAGAGCGCGCCCTGCACCGTGGCGGCTGCGATGTACTGCCAACGCGGCATCGGAAGCGATGCAGGCGCCGGCAACAGGCGCCGGGCGGCCAGTCGTAACAGGACGAGCCCCGCCAGCGTCAGGCCGAAGGACTTGTGCCACTGGTAGAGCGCGAAGCGGGAGAGCAGGTCGCGCGTCTCGTCACCCATCAGGCGGGACAGCCCGTACTGCACGACAATCAGCACCACCGTCAGCCAATGCAGCAGGACCAGAAGCGGATGCCAGTTGCGGGGCTGCATCGCGGGCATCCTAGCGCGCAATCACGCCCTTGATGTCGATCTCGACCTGGTCGTCGACAATGTTGACCTCGCGGCCGATCCCGAAAGCCGCGCGGGAGAAGCTCGCATTGGCGTGGAAGGGGAGATTGCCGCCCGCACGAAGCCCCGCCGGGTCACTTTCGGCCACGGCGTTGACTGTTACGAGCTGCGATGCTCCGCGAATGGTGAGCTGGCCGCTGATCGAGAGGCTGCGCTCGCCGGTGCGCGCCACCTGCTGGGACACGAAGCTGGCGACGGGATAGCGCGCGACATCGAGCATTGTCTGCCCCTTGATGAAGCCGTCGACGAGATCGGCGCCGGTACGCAGCGACGCAGTCTGGATCGTCATGCGGATCCGGCTGCGCTCGGGCCGGTCGAAATCCAGCGTGAAGGTGCCGTCGACGGTGCCGAAACGACCGCTCGCGGTCTGGATGCCGAAATGGCGGGCGATGAAGGCGACCTCCCCGCCCCCCTTCGACAGGGACCAGTTGTCCTGCGCGACCGCCGAAACGGGGAGCAGCCCCAGGAGGGCCGCGACAAGCAGCGCACGCATCATCATGGCATGGCTCCTCGGCAGCCGGATCACCGGCATCCTAGGCCGAGATGCCCGGCGGCCGGCAGGGGCAGACACGCAGTTGTGAGGATGCCAGAGGATCGCGCGAAAGATTCTTAACCGCATTCGTGAACCCGGATCGAACCTTTCGCGACCACTCGTCGTTGGAAAGGCGACGAGATGGAGGCAAGGCGATGACGCGAGCGGGAATGATGCGATGGGCGGTGGCCGCAGCGCTTGCGTTCTCGGCTGCGCCCAGCGCCCAGGCGGCCGGCTTCTTCGACGATCTCGCCCGCGCCTTCTTCGGCGGGGGGCCGCGCCTGCGAGCGTCCCCGATCTATGAATATGACGACGAGCCGCGGGTGCGTGCGCCGCGAGCCAGGGCGCCGGAGGTTTCCTCGAAGCCCAAGCCGCCTGTCGTGCAGCTCGATCCCCAGACCGATAAGCAGTGGTACCTCAAGGACCCGACGCTGCGGCGCGGCGACATCGTCGTCACCGCCGGCGGTGTGCTGGTCTATCAGGGCCGCGACGCCGATGCGGCACGCCCGGCCGATTTCGTCGCGCTCGGGGGCAGCGATTCCAAGGGCTGGAAACAGCAATTGCAGACGGCCGCCGCCGGCGGCAGGGCACGCTTCGGCAATCTCAGCACGCCCGCCAAGGCAGCCGTGACGGCCGAAGCCGTCGAATAAGGCTCGCTTTTCGCATTTTCTTCACGCGAACCGGTTCCCACTTCGCTCGAAAATGCTTGGCTTCACCGCGGTTTCACCCCGTCGAAGGTCGAGCGGATCGCGCGTGCCAGCGCGATAGCCGCCCAGCCCTGGAAGATCAGCTCGATCGCCAGGAAGGTGCCGAGCACCCACAAGCTGGACGCCGGCCATTGCGCCAGGATCATGCCGCCAAGCAGCAGCGACAGCGCGCCGGAAAAGGCGATCCAGCCCCAGGCAGGCAATTCCCGGTTCTGGAAGGCGACGACGAGGCGCAGCACGCCCGTCGCAACCAGCGCCGCCCCCGCCAGCAATGTCAGCGAGGCCGTGGCGAGGAGCGGATTGGCGAAGGTCATCAGGCCGATCGCGATATAGAGCAGGCCGATGAGGATATGCAGCAGGCGGCTCTTCCAGCCCTGATGCCGGAAGGCATCGACCAGCAAGACGATACCGCCGACCAGGATCATCGCGCCGAACCAGATCGCGCTGGCGAGGCTGAGCACGGTCACCGCTCCGAGACCGACGACGCCGAGAATGACGAGGGCGACGCCCGCCGCCATCAGCCAGCCGGAATTGCGCCGGAGCGGGACGAGATGCGTGGCGAGCGAGGAGCCGTGGCGTGGCGAAGCATCTGCAGGCATGGTCATGGCCTCACTCCGGTTGGGCGGGCCGCGACAGCCGTGGCGGCCTCGTCAGGACGTTTTTCCATCAGAGGCCGGCCGGAAGCCCGCGTCAATGATCTGCCGCAAAGCGGCAGATCGGACCACGCTGCCGCTCAGCCGGAGATCGCCTCAGCCCAGCTTCGCGGCGACGAGCTTGCGCAGGCCGCGCAGATCCTTGACGAAGCCGCGGATGCCCTCCGCCAGCTTCTCGGTGCCCATCGCGTCCTCGTTCATGGCGAAGCGGAAGGCCTTCTCGTCGAAGCCGAGCTTCCTGCTCACGCCCCCTTCCATTTGCGGCGAGGCGGCCGGCGAGAGGCGGCGCGGCAGGTCGCCGGTCGCGGCGGCGAGCTCGTCGAGCAGGCCCGGCCCGATGGTCAGGCGGTCGCAGCCGGCCAGCGCCTCGATCTCGCCGGTGTTGCGGAAAGAGGCGCCCATCACGACCGTCTTGATGCCGAAGGCCTTGTAATAGGCGTAGATGCTCTTGACCGAGACGACGCCGGGATCGGTCTCGGCCGTGTAGGGTCCGCCGCCGGCCTTGACGTGCCAGTCGAGGATGCGGCCGACGAAGGGCGAGATCAGGAAGGCGTTCGCCTCGGCCGCCGCAACCGCCTGCGGCAGCGCGAAGAGCAGCGTCAGGTTGCAGTCGATGCCCTCGCCCTGAAGTACCTTGGCGGCCTGCAGGCCTTCCCAGGTCGAGGCGATCTTGATGAGGATGCGGTCCTTCTCGACGCCGCGCTCCTTGTAGGCGGCGATGACGGCGCGCGCCTTCTCGATGGTCGCTTTAGTGTCGAAGGAGAGATCGGCATCGACTTCGGTCGAGACGCGGCCAGGGACGATCTTTGTCAATTCCGCACCGAAGCTCACCGCAAGGCGGTCGCAGACGGCATGGACCGCCTTCTCGCCGCGGCCCTGCTTCTTGCCCCAAGCGATCGCCTCGTCGACGAGATGCGCGTAGGCCGGCGTCTCCACCGCCTTGAGGATCAGGGTCGGGTTGGTGGTGCAGTCGACCGGCTTCAGACGACGCACGGCCTCGATATCGCCGGTGTCGGCGACGACGGTGGTCATCTGGCGGAGCTGGTCGAGCTTGGAGGCGGTCATCGGTCTATCCTCGGCAATTCTTCTTGTCGTAACGCATTCAGTGTGACGCCTGTTCATCGCCATTGCGAGAGCGATGAAGCAATCCGGCCATGCGGCGGAATCACCCGCGCGTCATGCCAGGGCTTGACCCGGGCATCTCTGGAAGGAGAAGCGCTCTTTCCGGCCCGAGATTCTCGGGTCGAAGCTTCGCTTCGCCCGAGAATGACGAGTTCATCAGCTCTTCACCGCGCCCGAGGTCAGTCCGCCGACCATGTTCTTGCGGAACAGGTAGTAGATCGCCGCCGGCGGGATGGCATAGAGCAGGCCGGCCGCCATCAGCAGGTTCCAGGGCGCATCGTCAGCCGAGAGGAAGAGACCGAGCCCAACCGCGAGCGGAACCGCCTTCTCCGAGGAGAGCAGCAGGAAGGCGTAGAGATACTCGTTCCAGGCGAGCAGCAGCGCGTAGATGCCGATCACCACCATCGAAGGCTTCATCAGCGGCAGATAGACCAGCCGGAAGAGCTGGATCGAGGTGGCGCCGTCCATCACCGCGGCTTCGTCGAGTTCCTTCGGCAATTTGTCGGAGGCCTGCTTCAGCACCCAGATCGCATAAGGTGAGGCCAGCGCGACCATCGCGAGGATGAGTGAGGCCTGCGTGTTGAGCAGACCATAGGAGCCCATCGCCTTGTACATGGGGATGGCGAGGAAGGCGGCCGGGATCAGGTAGGTCGCCAGCGCGAGGTTCATGATCGTGCGCCCGCCCCTCACCTTGAGGCGCGCGATGGCGAAGGCCGCGAAGGTTGCGACGAAGAGCGTGATCAGCCCCGTCGCCACCGCGATGAAGAAGCTGTTGAACATCTGCCGCCAGAAATTGTGCAGGTAATAGTGCTGCTGGGCGAAGACGATCTGGAAGTTCTGCAGCGTCGGCTGGTCGGGCCAGAGCTTGCCGGCCAGCATCGATTCCTGGTTGGAGATCGAGAGCACGAAGAGGTGGTAGATCGGCAGCAGCGTCCAGAGCAGGACGGGGATCGCGACCAGCAGCAGCTTGCCTTCATCGAGGAGCTTTCTCATGCATCGGCTCCCTTCGACAGGCGCTTCACCATCACGAAGACCATCGGCAGGATCAGCGGCATGGCGACGATGATCGAGGCGATGCCGAGATCGAGGTTGTTGTTGCGCATGTAGCGGATGCCGAGCGTCGCCAGCACATGGTTGAGGTCGCCCGGCCCGCCGCCGGTGAGCAGGTAGACGCTGTTGAAGTCGCCCAGCGTCCAGATCATCGAGAGCATGGTCGAGGTGACGTAGAGCGTCGCCAGCGAGGGCCAGGTGATGAAACGGAACTGCTGCCAGCGATTGGCGCCGTCGACGCTCGCGGCCTCATACAAGTCCTGCGCGATGGCGAGCCGACCGGTGATCAGGATCAGCGTCCAGAACGGCAGCGACTTCCAGATATGGACGAAGATCGAGGACATGAAGGCGAGCTTGGGATCGGTGAGCCAGCCCGGCCCCTCCATGATACCGAACCACTGAAAGAACTGCTGGTTCAGCATGCCGTTCTCGGGGTTCAACATCACCCGGAAGGACAGGATGGTCGGGATCGACGGCACCGCCCAGGGCAGGATGAACAGCACCAGGACGATGCGGATCCAGGCCCGCTGCTGCACGAAGAAGCCGGACAGCCCGAGCGCGATCAGGAATTTCAGGTTCACCGCCACGAACAGGAAGACGATCGTGTTGACGACGGTGCGGATGAAGATCGGGTCGGCGAAGAGCGCCCGGTAGGAATTCCAGTTGAGGCCGAGCCAGAGGCCATAGGCCACCGGGTAGACCACCATGACGGCGAAGACGAGCACGTAGGGCGCCAGCATGATCGCCCCCCACATCGCGCGGTCGCGCGTGAACCCCGATGCGTCATCGCGCGGCGCCGCCAGCGGCGCGGTCATGGTGGCTGTGCTCATGGACTCTCCGTCGAATTGTCATCCCGTGAAAGATACGCCGCGGCAATCCTTGCCGCGGCGGGTCGTTGACGCAAGCGCAATGAAGGCGCGTGTCAGCCGGCGATCTGCTTGATGCGGGCGATCATCTCGTCTACGGCCTGCTCGGCCGGGATCTTGTCCTGGACGACGCGGTTCACGGCCTTGGCCCAGACGTTCTCGGCGTTCACGGTCGTGAAATTGTAGTTGTAGACGAACTGGAACGGCACCGTGCCGTCCTTGTACTGCTTGTAGACGACCGCGCGATGCGGGTCCTTGCCGTCGGACCAGAACGGCGCATCGATCGCCTTGAGCGTCGTCGGCACCCAGCGGCCGGCCGAGCCTTCGACGAAGGGCCGCAGGTTCTCGTCCTTCATGAAGAAGGCCATGAACTCCTTGGCGCGTTTCTTGTTCTTGGCATCGGCGAAGATCACCGCGGTCTTCACTGCCGCGAGATTGGTCATCTTGCTGCCGTCGGCCTTGAGCGGGAACTCGGCCGTGCGGATATTGTCCTCGTAGTTCTTCTTTGCCTGCGCCCGCTGCTCGGCGGTGAGCGCCGGGTTGTTCATGTCGTCCATGTGCTTGCCGGCGATCGAGATCGTGGCGTTGTGCGTCATCACCGTCGTGCGGTTGTGGAAGGCGACGTTGTTGTCGGGATCGAGCCAGTTCACCGAGGAGGGCGGCGTGCAGCCACGCTGGAAGATGTTGGCATAGGCCTTCACGGCCTCGACCATCGCCTTCTTGTTCTCGGGCTGGTCGAGCACGATCTTGCCATTCTCGTCGACGACCTTGGCATTGTAGGCGTTGGCGAAGGTCAGGAACGAATAGAAGGTGTCGGAAGCGGCGATGCCCATCGGATGGCCGATGCCATAGATGCGCTTGCCCTTGGCGCGCATCGCGCCCTGGACCTTGTCGCACCAGAAATCCCAGTAGCCGTTCCAGGTCTTCGGGATGTCGGCCTCCTTGAAGCCGGCCTCCTCAAGCATGTCCTTCCAATAGGTGATGTGCATCATCTGCTGCTCGACCGGGAAGGCATAGTATGACTTCTTGCCGGCCTTGCCGTTCATCAGGAAGGTGGTCGAGAGCGCCATCGGCTGGAACTCGCCCTTGAGCGGCTCGATCACGTCCGAGACGTCCTCGAGCTTGCCGTCATAGGCCCATTTGCCGGTGGTGCGGAAATCATAGGTGGTGCAGAAGCCGACATCCGGCGGCGTGCCGGCATCAACGGCGCCGACCGATTTCGTGACGCAATCCTCGGTGGCGTAGAGCGAGAGCTCGACCTTGACGCCCGTCGCCTTCTGGAACTTGTCGACGACCGCGAGCAGCGCATCGTCCTCGCCCTTGTAGAAGCCCTTGGTGAACCAGGCCGTCAGCGTCTCCTGCGCCATGGCAGCGCCGGACCAACCCGCGACCACCGCCGCAACCGCCGTTCCGAAGGCAAAATGCCGAACCAGCTTCATTGGATATCCTCCCATCTAAACCGTTTTAAAGCGACCTTATGATCGTCTTGCCGCGACCCTAGTCGAAAAGCCCCGGCCGAAACAAGCCGGCGGGAACTCACCAAATAGTATTTTTAATTCCAGGGTATGCAACGGCTCTACGGCGTGGAAATGAAGACCGGTTTCATGGAACTGTCATATGGCAGGACTACCGGCAGCACCAACCCGCAGCCGCGATCACGAGATGGAGTTTTTCAGATGCAGCGCACGGCCCTGAGCGCCTTCATCATCGCCGCCGGCCTCGCGACTGCGCCGCAGGCCTTCGCCGTCGAAGGCAAGCTGGTGCTCTATACCAGCCAGCCCAATACCGACGCCCAGCAGACGATCGACGCCTTCAAGGCGAAATACCCGAAGGTCGATGTCTCCTTCGTGCGCGACGGCACGCCGCGCGTGATGGCGAAGCTCAAGGCCGAGTTCGAGGCCGGCGCCCCGCAGGCGGACGTGCTGCTCATCGCCGATGCCGTGACCATGGAAGGCCTCAAGAAGGAAGGCCGCCTGCTCGCCCATGACCAGGCGGACCTCGCCGCCTATCCGGCCGGCATCCACGATCCCCAGAAGATGTGGTTCGCGACCAAACTGATCACCACCGGCATCGTCTACAACACCAAGGCGGCGATGAAGCCCGCGAGCTGGGCCGACCTCACCAAACCGGAAGCCAAGAACCAGCTGGCCATGCCGAGCCCGCTGAATTCCGGCGCCGCGCTGATCCACACGATCACGCTCACCAGCAATCTCGGAGACGGCTGGGGCTTCTACGAGAAGCTCAAGGAGAACGGCACGCTCGCCGCCGGTGCCAATGGCGACATCCTGCGCCAGGTCGCGACCGGCGAGAAGCTCTACGGGATGATCGTCGACTTCATGCCGATCCGCGAGAAGGCCAAGGGCGCGCCGGTCGAGTTCGTCTTCCCGAGCGAAGGCGTCTCCGCCGTCAGCGAGCCCGTCGCCATCCTGAAAACCACCAGAAATCCGGAAGCCGCCAAGGCCTTCATCGACTTCCTGCTCTCCGCGGAGGGCCAGGCACTCGCGCTGAAGCAGGGCTATGTCGCCGCCCATCCCGACGTCGCCCTGCCGGCCGGCTATCCCACCCGCAGCGCGATCAAGCTAATGAGCTTCGACGCGGCCAAAGCGCTTGCTGAAGAAACCACGGCCCGCAAGCGCTTCAGTGCGATCTTCGAGTAAGGCCGCTTCCATGCTAAGCGCGCCAGCGCAATGACGCTGGCCATAGACCGAAACGCGAAGCGGGAGCCCACCCCGGCTACCCCGCCCCTGCCCCCGCTACGACTGCCGGACGGCTGGGGCCTGCCGGCGCTCGTCGTCGCGGTCGCGCTCATCCTCGGCGGCCTGCCCCTCTTCCGGCTGGCCGCGGCTGCCTTCGCGCCCGGCTGGCGACTCGCTCCAGGCGAGGCCCTCGCCGAGATGACGAGCCGGACGGCTGTTACAGCGACCTGGCATACGCTGGAGACCGCCAGCCTCTCGGCATTCGGCGCGCTCGTCGTCGGCGGTATCGTCGCGCTAACGCTCGGCATCACCGATGTCCGGGGAAAGCGCCCCCTCGCCTTCGCCTTCGTCTTCTCGATGATGATCGCGCCGCAGGTGGCGGCGCTCGCCTTCCTCAGCCTGCTCGCGCCGAATTCGCAGATCCTTGCACTGATCGGGCTTGCGCCGCCGCCGGGCACGCCGAACCCGCTTCTGGGCCGCGGCGGCATCATCCTCGTCATGGCGATGCACCATGCGCCGCTGGTCGCGATCACGCTCTGGACCGGCCTGCGCAGCATCCCGCAATCGCTGGTCGAGGCAGCCCAGATGGAGGGCGCCGCGCCCATGACCATCACCGCCCGGATCATCATTCCGGTGCTGAGGCCGCAGATCATCGCCGCAGGCCTGATCGCCTTCGTCGCGGGCGTCGGCAATTTCGGCATCCCCGCGCTGCTCGGCCTGCCGGTCAATTACCTCACGCTGCCGACATTGATCTATCGCCGGCTGTCGAGTTTCGGGCCGTCGAGCCTCGGCGAGACGGCGGCGCTCGCCGTGCTGGTCGGCGCGGTCGCCGTGCTCGGCGTCACCGCGAGCGCTCTCGCCGCCCGGGGGCAGCGCGGCAAGGTCGAGATCGAGCATCCATTGGAACCGTATTGGCTGCTCGGCCCGACCCGCCCCCTCGTCGCAGCGGGCCTGTGGCTGCTGCTTGTCCTGAAGCTCGGTCTGCCGCTGCTCGCCCTGCTGAGCGAAGCGCTGACACCGGCGCTCGGCGTGCCGCTCTCCTGGCAGACGCTGACATTCGACAAGTTCAGCGAGGTTTTGTTGCACCAGGCCGCGACGATACGCGCCTTTCGCAATTCGCTGCTTTTCGCCGGCGGCGCTGCGCTGATCCTCGCCTTCCTCGCGATCGCCTTCGCCTACGGGCTGGAAAGGCGGCTCGGCAAGCTGCGACGCGCCGTCGAGCTGATGATCGAGTTGCCCTATGCCTTGCCAGGCATCGTGCTGGCCATCGCCTGCATCCTGATCTTCCTGAGGCCGCTGCCGCTGATCGGGGTGAGCATCTACGGCACGCCCTTCATCATCCTCTTCGCCTATCTCGCCCGCTTCCTGCCGCTGGCGCTGAAGGCGCCGGTCGCGGCCATGGCCCAGATCGAGGCGCATCATGAAGATGCCGCGAAGATCGACGGCGCCAGCCTCACGCAGATGCTGCGTTTCGTCGTCGCGCCGATCCTGGCGCCGGCTGCGGCGGTCTCCGCGCTGATGGTCTTCCTCGTCGCCTTCAACGAGTTGACCGTCTCGGCCCTCCTCTGGTCCTCTGGCACGGAGACGCTCGGCGTCGTGCTGTTCAGCCTGAAGGAAGCGGGTCTCGCCGGCGAGGCTGCAGCCGTCGCGATCAGCGCCTGCTCGGTCATCCTCGCGGTAATGCTGGCGCTCGACCTGATCGGCCGCAACCGGCAGCACAACATCCTGCCGTGGCAAATCTGAAGAACTGCAGCGCCGAACCCCAGGCGGAGCGGTTGTCGCGGTTGACGTGACGGAAAATTAAACTTGCGGGCGCCCTAGATGGAGCATGGGTGCCCATCAGACATTACAGGCCAGGCCGGAGCCCGTACCGGACGACCGCCAGATCCTCGTCATCGAGGATTCGCGAACGTTTTCGCTCGCTTTGCGGCAGCTCCTCCAGGCCGAGACCGGACTGCCCGTCACGACCTGCGCTTCACTGAAGGAGGTCAGCGACCTCATCGTCGCGGCGCCCGGCGCCTATGCGATTGCCGTGGTCGACCTGAACCTGCCCGACGCGCCGCGCGGCGAGGCGCTCGACTGGACCGTGACGCACGGCATCCCCTCGGTGGTCTTCACCGCGACCTTCGATCTCGCCACGCGCGGCCGGATCATGGAGCGGGAGGTCATCGACTACGTCCTCAAGGACAATGAATTCGCCCTCCCCAACATCGTCGGCACGGTCAAGCGGGCGCTGAACAACCGCAACACTCGCATCCTCGTGGTCGACGACACCCGCACCACCCGCAAGGTGCTCGCGCGGATGCTATCGATCCAGCAATACGCCGTGGTCGAAGCCGGGTCCGGACAGGAAGCGCTGACGATCCTGGAGAGCAATCCCGACATCCAGCTCGTGGTCAGCGACTATTACATGCCCGACATGGACGGGTTCGAGCTGGCCCGGCGCATCCGCAGGCAACGTCCGGACGTGCGTGTGCTCGGCATCTCCTCATCGACAGACCGGCAGACCTCGGCAGGCTTCCTCAAGGCCGGCGCGCATGACTTCGTCTCGCGGCCCTTCGTGCTGGAAGAGCTGCAGTGCCGCATCGCCTCCAATGTCGAGGTTCTCGACCAGCTCCGCCAATTGCAGGATCTCGCGGCGCGCGACTTCCTCACCGGGCTGTTCAACCGCCGCCATTTCTTCGCGCGCGGGCGGCAGCTCGTCTGCGAAGCGCGCGAGATGGGCCTGCCGATCTGCGTCGCCATTCTCGACATCGACCATTTCAAGCGGCTCAACGACCGCCACGGCCATGATGGCGGCGACAAGGCGCTGACGGCCGTCGCAGGGACGCTCGGCACCATGGCGGAGCGCGGTTTCAACCTGCTCGCCCGCATCGGCGGCGAGGAATTCGCCATCATCTTCCCCGGCGCCGATCTCGCCGAGGCCGAGCGCCTGTGCGGCGACATCCGGGCGACCATCGCCGGCACGCCGCTCGTCATCAACGGGGAAACCCTGCCGCTCACGGTCTCGATCGGCGTCGCCGCGCTTGCGCCCGACGCCATGCTCGAAACCTGCCTCGGGCAGGCGGACGAGGCTCTCTACGTTGCCAAGCAGGACGGGCGCGACAGGGTTCGTACCGCGGCCTGAGAGGTGACCGCTATTCCGCTGCGACGCGCGGCTCCGATCTCTGCTCGCCCATCAGCAGGGCGCGCGACGCCTTCACCTCGCGCACGACGAAGTCGACGATGGCGCGGACCCGCGCGACGTCCTTCAGGTCGGCATGGACCAGCAGCCAGAAGGAACGCGTGATCGAGACCGTCTCGGGCAGGACGGGCACGAGCCGCTTCTCGCCCTCCGCCATGAAGTGATGGATCACGCCGATGCCGGCGCCCGCCGTCACCGCATTCATCTGGGCGATGACGCTCGAACTCTGGACATGGGCGCGCAGGCCTTTGGCGACCTCGTCGAGATAGTCGAGCTCGGGCGAGAAGATCAGGTCGTCGATATAGCCGATGATGCGGTGTTCGAAGAGATCCTCAGGCTTGGTCACCGGCGGCATCGAGGCGAGATAGTCCGGCGAGGCGTAGAGGCCCAGCCGGTAATCCGAGAGCTTGCGGGCGACGACCTTGCCTTCCTTGGGCGGGGCGAGCGTGATCGCGACATCGGCCTCGCGTTTCGACAGCGAGAGCAGGCGCGGCATGGCGATGAGCTGGATTTCCAGGCCCGGATAGGATTTCGCGAAGAGCGCCAGGCGCGGCGCCAGGAACGAGGTGCCGAACCCGTCGGGCGCGCCGATCCTGACCGTGCCGGAGAGCGCCATGTCGGCACCGCCAATATCGCTCTGGATCGCCAGCGCCTCGGTCTCCATACTCTCGGCCTTGGCGAGCAGGCGCTCGCCATGGGCAGTGAGCGTATAGCCCTGCGGGCGGCGCTCGAAGAGCTTGGCCTTCAGCGCCTCCTCCAGCGAGGTGATGCGGCGCGAGACGGTGGCGTGGTCTGCGCCGAGGCGGCGCGCCGCGGCGGTAAGCCGTCCCGAGCGCGCCACGGCCAGAAAGAAGCGGAGGTCGTCCCAGTCGAAGCGCTCCAAGGCTCTCTCCCATATTTGTGTTTTCGCACGACCAGCGTTTCACACTCGCTATAGCCGTGCGCAAACGAGAATGGTAGGGAGATGGCAAGATCAACACACCATCAGTTCGTAGGGAGGGCGCGATGCGTCAGGTCGGACATTTCATCGGCGGCAAGCATGTCGCGGGCACTTCGGGCCGCACGGCCGACATCTACCAGCCGATGGACGGCACGATCATCGGCAAGGTCGCCCTCGCCTCGACGGCCGAACTCGACGCCGCCGTGCAGAACGCCGCCGAAGCGCAGCCGAAATGGGCTGCGACCAATCCGCAGCGCCGCGCCCGCGTGCTGATGAAGTTCCTCGACCTGATCGCGCAGAACAATGACGAGCTCGCCGAGCTGCTCGCCCGTGAGCACGGCAAGACCATTCCCGACGCCAAGGGCGACATCCAGCGCGGCGTCGAGGTAATCGAATATTCGCTCGGCGTTCCCGGCCTGATGAAGGGCGAGTACACAGACGGCGCCGGCCCCGGCATCGACATCTACTCGATGCGCCAGCCGCTCGGCGTCTGCGCCGGCATCACCCCGTTCAACTTCCCGGCGATGATCCCGCTCTGGAAGCTCGGCCCCGCGATCGCCTGCGGCAACGCCTTCATCCTCAAGCCTTCCGAGCGAGACCCGGGCGTGCCGATGCGCCTCGCCGAGCTCTTCATCGAGGCCGGTGGCCCTCCGGGCATCCTCAACGTCGTCAACGGCGACAAGGAATCGGTCGACGCGATCCTCGACAATCCCGAGATCAAGGCCGTCGGCTTCGTAGGCTCGACCCCGATCGCGGAATACATCTACAGCCGCGGCTGCGCCAACGGTAAGCGCGTGCAGTGCTTCGGCGGCGCCAAGAACCACATGGTCATCATGCCCGACGCCGACATGGACCAGACGGTCGACGCGCTGATCGGCGCCGGCTACGGCTCAGCCGGCGAGCGCTGCATGGCGATCTCGGTCGCCGTCCCCGTCGGCAAGGCGACCGCCGACGAGCTGGTCAAGCGCCTGATCCCGCGCGTCGAGAGCCTCAAGATCGGCCCCTCGACCGACGTCAACGCCGATTACGGCCCGGTCGTGACCAAGGCGGCGATGGAGAAGATCAAGCAATACGTCGATATCGGCGTCCAGGAAGGCGCCAAGCTCCTGGTCGACGGCCGCGACTTCAAGATGCAGGGCTACGAAAACGGCTTCTATGTCGGCGGCTGCCTGTTCGACAACGTCACCAAGGACATGCGCATCTACAAGGAGGAGATCTTCGGGCCGGTGCTCTCGGTGCTGCGCGCCGACACCTATGAAGAAGCGCTGAAGCTCACCAACGACCACGAATACGGCAACGGCACCGCGATCTTCACCCGCGACGGCGATGCGGCGCGCGACTTCGCCTCGAAGGTCCAGGTCGGCATGGTCGGCATCAACCTGCCGATCCCGGTTCCGCTGGCCTATTACACCTTCGGCGGCTGGAAGCGCTCCTCCTTCGGCGACCTCAACCAGCACGGCCCGGACTCGATCCGCTTCTACACCAAGACCAAGACGGTGACGGCGCGCTGGCCGAGCGGTATCAAGGACGGTGCGAGCTTCGTCATCCCGACGATGAACTGAGGCGCCACCGACGGAGGAGGCCATGGAGCGACCGCTGCGGACCATCGCATCGTCGCTCGTTCTCTTCTGCGGCCTGACGGTGCCGGCGGCCGCGCAGGATGCCCCGCCGCCTGCCTCCCCCGACGATGCTCTCTGCGAAGCGGGCATCGTCGAGCACCTGGCGCTCGACGATGCCCAGCGCCGCCATTGCCGGCTGCTCTGGCAAGGCCGGATCGAGGAAACCCGCCGGCGCAGCAGGGAGCGTGTCGCACGCATCATCGAGGAGAACCGGCTGCGGCGGGAACTGGATGCCAGCCTGCCGACGCCACCGCCGCCACCCGTGACCGTCGAGAACTTTCTCGGAAGCGATCTGGCTTATGGCGACGTGGTCGTGACCGACAAGGGACCGCGCGTCTTCGTCGGCAAGGCCGGGGAACCGGCGAGGCCCGAGGACTTCGTCGCCCTCGACTCCGCCCGATCGCCGCATCGCGGCAATGCCAGACCGTATGACGGGGCCTATCCGCAGCCCCAGCATCCTCGGGTCGCAAAGCCGCGGACAACCGCCCCCACCCAGCAGGAGCGCAAGCCTTGAGCCCGTTTTCCCTGACCGAGGACCAGATCGCCATCCGCGACATGGCGCAGGACTTCGCCGCCGAGACATTGGCGCCCCATGCTGCGCGCTGGGACGAGGAGAAGCATTTCCCCGTCGAGGAGATGCGCGCCGCCGCCGCGCTCGGCATGGGCGGCATCTATATCCGCGACGATGTCGGCGGCTCCGGCCTGACACGGCTCGATGCGGCCTTGATCTTCGAGGCGCTCTCGACAGGATGCCCGACGGTCGCGGCCTATATCTCGATCCACAACATGTGCGCCTGGATGATCGACCGCTACGGCGATGACGAGCAGCGCCAACGCTTCCTGCCGAAGCTTTGCACCATGGAGCATCTGGCAAGCTACTGTCTGACCGAGCCCGGCGCCGGCTCGGACGCCGCCGCGCTGAAGACCAAGGCGGTGCTCGACGGCGACCACTACATCCTCGACGGGCAGAAGCAGTTCATCTCAGGCGCTGGCGTGTCGGACATCTATGTCGTGATGGCGCGCACCGGCGACGCCGGCCCCGGGGGCATCTCGACCATCGTCATCGAGAAGGACACGCCCGGCCTCTCCTTCGGTGCCAATGAGAAGAAGATGGGTTGGAACGCCCAGCCGACGCGGGCCGTGATCTTCGAGAACTGCCGCGTGCCGGTGGCAAACAGGCTCGGGCCGGAAGGCATCGGCTTCAAGATCGCCATGGCCGGGCTCGACGGCGGCCGGCTCAATATCGGCGCCTGCTCGCTCGGCGGGGCGCAGGGCGCGCTCGACCGCTCGCTTGCCTATGCCAAGGAACGCAAGGCGTTCGGTTCCGCGATCGCCGATTTCCAGGCCCTGCAGTTCAAGCTCGCCGACATGGCGACCGAGCTGGAGGCGGCCCGCAGCCTGCTCTGGCGCGCGGCGGCGGCGCTCGACGCCAAGACGCCCGACGCGACCAAGCTCTGCGCCATGGCCAAGCGCATCGCCACCGATACCGGTTTCGAGGTCGCCAACCACGCCCTGCAGATCCATGGAGGCTACGGCTATCTCGCCGATTACGGCATCGAGAAGATCGTGCGCGACCTGCGCGTCCACCAGATCCTCGAGGGGACCAACGAGGTGATGCGGATGATCGTCGCGCGTGGATTGGTCGGCCGGTCGAAGGGGAATTGATGCCCAAGGCGGTCATCCCGGACGCCGAAAAGCGATCCGGGATCGCAAGACGAGAAAGTGCCTTTTCCTGATGACGATCCCGGGTCAGCTCTTCGCGCAGCCCGGAATGACACCAAGAACGACGAGAGGAAACGACCATGACCAACATCGCCTTCATCGGCCTCGGCAATATGGGCGGCCCGATGGCCGGGAACCTCGTCAAGGCCGGGCACAGCGTCAAAGCCTTCGATCTCGTGCAGGCTTCGAAGGACGCCGCAGCCGAGCTGGGCGTCGGCATAGCCGGCTCGGCCAAGGAGGCCGTTGCGGATGCCGAGGTCGTGGTGACAATGCTTCCCGCCGGCAAGCATGTACTCGCCGTCTGGGCCGACATCCTGCCGGCGGTGAAGCCGGGCACGCTGCTGATCGATTCCTCAACCATCGATGTCGAGAGCGCCCGCAAGGCCCATGCGCTGGCGACCGAGCGCGGCTGCCTCTCACTCGACGCCCCGGTCTCGGGCGGCACCGGGGGTGCGAAGGGTGCGACGCTGACCTTCATGGTCGGTGGCAGCGAGGACGCCTTCGGCAGGGGCGAGCCGATCCTCGCCAGGATGGGCCGCAAGATCGTGCATTGCGGCGGCGCCGGTAACGGCCAGGCTGCCAAGATCTGCAACAATATGATCCTGGGCATCTCGATGATCGCCGTCTCCGAGGCCTTCGTCCTGGGAGAGAAACTCGGCCTGTCGCATCAGGCGCTGTTCGACGTCGCCTCGACCTCGTCGGGCCAATGCTGGTCTCTGACGACCTATTGCCCGGTGCCGGGGCCGGTGCCGACCTCGCCGGCCAACAACGAATACAAGCCGGGCTTCGCTTCGGCGCTGATGCTGAAGGACCTGAAGCTTTCGCAAGAGGCGGCGCAGGCAGCGGGCGCCTCGACACCGCTCGGCGCGGCCGCGGCCCAGCTCTTCGGGCTGCATAATGCCTGGGGCGAAGGCGGCACGGATTTCTCCGGCATCATCCACCTCCTGCGCGGGCGTGGGGAGGCGTGAGACGCGCTTGCGCGGCAGGGCTGAGCGGGTCTAGACCCAAGGCATGAACGACGCCCTGCCCCGCCGCGAACGCTCCTCCCTCACCGGCTTCGCGATCAACCGGCTCGACCGGCGCGAAGACCTGCGCAACAAGCCCGATGCGGTGACGGCGCTCCGCCACCGCTCGGATACGCGGATCGCAGTGGTCGCCGGCGAAACGCCGATCCTGAAGCGCCTCGACGGCGAGGCGCTCACGGTCTGGTTCAGCCATGGCGAGACCGAGATGCTCGGCCCGGCCGCCGAAGAGATCTTCATGGGCATGGCCGAGGACGGGGCGCCGCGCTTCGCCCGCCTGCTCGACAAGGCCGTGGCCGAGCCGCTCAAGGAGCGGGCCGAGCTGTTCGTGACCGACCTGCGCTCTGTCGCGCTGAAGCGCCTCGTGCCCGAGGACGAGGTCGGGCCGCTCGGCGAGGCCAAGGCGGTGCTCGACTGGCACGCCCGCCACCGTTTCTGCGCCCAGTGCGGCGGCAAGACGGTCGCCGGCGCCTCCGGCTGGCGGCGCGAATGCACCAATTGCGGCGCGCTGCATTTCCCGCGCACCGATCCGGTCGTGATCATGCTCGTGACACGCGGCGATGCCTGCCTGCTGGCGCGCCAGGCCCGGTTCGCGCCGGGCATGTATTCCTGCATCGCCGGCTTCGTCGAACCGGGCGAGACGCTTGAGGACGCCGTCAGACGCGAGAGCTGGGAAGAGGCGGGCCTCCGGGTCGGCAAGGTCCGCTACCTCGCCTCGCAGCCCTGGCCCTTCCCCTCCTCGATCATGATGGGCTGCATCGCCGAGTCCCTCGGCGACGAGATCACGCTCGACATGACCGAGCTGGAAGAGGGCCGCTGGTTCCCGCGCGAAGAGGTGTTGCAGATGCTGGAGGGCAAGCATCCCGACGGCCTCGCCTGCCCACAGCATATCGCCATCGCCAACACGCTGGTGCGGGCCTGGGCGCTTGAAGGCGAGCGAATCTAGCCCGCCCGATCCTTCGCAGGAGAGCCGGACATGACCTCAGAGCAGCATGCCGCCGTGGAACGCATCGCAGCGAGCTTCGCCAAGCAGGGCCTGATGGCGACGCTGGGTGCCAGCCTCGGCGTCGTGGCGCCGGGCCGCGTCGAGATCATCCTCGTACCGAGCCCGGCCGTCTCCCAGCAGCACGGTTTCGTCCATGCCGGGGCCATCAGTGCCATTGCCGATTCCGCTGCGGGCTATGCGGGCTTGAGCCTGATGGCGCCCGGCCGGGGCGTGCTGACGACGGAATTCAAGATTAATCTCGTCGCGCCCGCCGCGGGCGAACGCATCATCGCGCGCGGCGAGGTGGTGAAGGCCGGCCGGACGCTGACGCTCGCCCAAGCCAAGGTCTTCGCCGAGGCCGGCGGGCAGGAGAAGCTCGTCGCCCTGCTGACCGCGACCCTCATGGCGATCGAGGGGCGTGAAGGCGTCAACGACTGAGAGCCGTTATCCAACCCCGCCATTTCACCCGCGGACCCCCCCGTCATCCCGGACTTGATCCGGGATCCATTCCAGAGCGCTTCCGATCAAGGTTCAGGAATGGATCCCCGCTCTTCGCTTCTCTCCGGCCGGGATGACCCGCGTATTCCCGGAATCCTGACCGGTGAAGCGGAGCGCGCCGCGTGCCCTATTCGCCGGCTTCCTCGATCGTGGAACGGAAGTCGCTGGCCGGATAAACGCCCATGATCTTCATCTCCTTCGAGAAATAGGAGAGCTCGTCGAGCGCGCGCCGCAGCGCCGGATCGTCGGGATGGCCCTCGACATCGGCATAGAACATCGTCGCCGAGAAATGGCCGTCGACCATGTAGCTTTCCAGCTTGGTCATGTTGATGCCGTTGGTGGCGAAGCCGCCCATCGCCTTGTAGAGCGCGGCCGGGATGTTGCGGACGCGGAACATCAGCGTGGTCACGGTCTTGGCCCCGCCCTGGCGGGCATATTCCGGATATTTCGAGAGCACGACGAAGCGGGTGGTGTTGTGCTTCTCGTCCTCGATATCCTCCATCAGGATGTTGAGGCCGTAGACATCGGCCGCGATGCGCGGGGCGATGGCGGCGCGCGTCGGGTCCCCGGCTTCGGCGACCTGGCGGGCGGAGCCTGCCGTGTCGGCCGCGACCTCGGCCTTGAGGCCGAGCTTGCGGATGATCTTGCGGCACTGGCCGAGCGCATGGATGTGGCTCTGCACGGTCTTCACCGTCGCCAGCGTCGCGCCTTCCACGCCCATCAGGTGGAAGCGGATCGGCAGGAAATGCTCGCCGATGATGTGCAGCCCCGAGCGCGGCAGCAGATGATGGATATCGGCGACGCGGCCGGCGATCGAATTGTCGATCGGGATCATCCCATAGCGGGCCGTGCCGTCGCTGACGGCCGAGAGCGCGTCCTCGAAGGTGGCGCAGGGCAGAAGCTCGCAGTCCGGAAACACCTGAAGGGCCGCCTGCGAGGAGAAGGCACCGGGCTCACCCTGATAAGACACGACGAAGGACATGGGACGACTTCAGGCTCCTCGGCTTCTTGTTATCCGCCTTTCCGAACGCGGGGCCACCGGGCGGCCGCGCCGGAACGGCCTTAGCGGGATGTCAGGATCGCGCGGGCACGGTCGAGATCGGGCGGGGTGTCGACACCGCGCGGCACATGGTCGATGACCATGGCGTCGATGCGCATGCCGGCCTCCAGCGCGCGGAGCTGCTCGAGCTTCTCGCGCAGCTCCAGCGGCGATTGAGGCAGGCTGACGAAACGGTCGAGCGCGGCGCGGCGATAGGCGTAGAGGCCGACATGGTGATAGAGCGGCCCCTCGCCATACGGTGCCGTTGCCCGGGTGAAATAGAGCGCGCGCATATGGCCGGGCGCGATCTCGCTGCCGACGAGCTTCACGACGCTCGGCGCCGTCTTCTCCTCCTCGTCATCGATGACGCCCGCGAGCGTCGCGATATCCACAGCCGGATCGGCCAGCGGCTTCACCGCGGCGGCAATGGCGGAGGGCGCCAGCGTCGGGAAATCGCCTTGCACGTTGACGATGATGTCGTAACGCCTGTCGGGATCGAGAATATCCGCGGCTTCCTTGATCCGGTCCGAGCCGGTCTGATGGCTGGCGCTGGTCATCACCGCCTTGCCGCCGGCCGCCTCGATCGCGGCGGCTATTTCCGGCGTATCGGTCGCGACAGCGACGTCTCCGGCCCCGGACTGGACCGCGCGGCGCCAAACATGGACGATCATCGGCTCCCCGTGGATGTCGGCGAGCGGCTTGCCGGGCAGGCGCGTGGCCTGCATGCGGGCGGGGATCAGGATCAGCGGACGGGCCATTTTCAGGGCGTACTCGGCTCAGGCGGCAAAAAGTCTCAAACGGTGCGTGCTTATACGAGTTGCAATGAAGCGCGCAAAGCGGTTAAGCAACGGCGGAAGCTGGAGCCTTTCAAGACTCCGGCCAAGCGCTATCTCGTCTCCCGCGCCTTGGGCCGCGGAGGGCACCAGGGTTCGGATACGATGAACATCGAAGCCAACAAGATTGCCGGCGCGGTTCTTTCCACGCTGCTCGTCGTGATGGGCCTCAACATGACGGCCGGCATCGTCTTCGCACCGAAGAAGCCGGCGGTCACGGGCTTCGACCTGCCGAGCGAGGAGCCGGCGCATGGCGGCGCCGGCGCTCCGGCTGCCGCTGCGGAAGAGCCGATCGCGGTTCGCCTCGCCAAGGCCGATCCGGCCAAGGGCGAGAAGGCCACCGCCGCCTGCAAGGCCTGTCACAGCTTCGAGAAGGGCGGCCCCAACAAGGTCGGCCCGCATCTCTTCGGCGTCTATGGCCGCAGCGAAGGTTCTGTCGAAGGCTTCGGCTATTCCGCGGCTATGAAGGGTCGCAACGACAAGACCTGGGATGCCGATGGGCTCGACCACTTCCTCAAGAATCCGAAGGCCTATGTACCGGGCACCGCGATGGCCTTCGCCGGCATTGCCAAGCCCGAGACCCGCGCCGACGTCGTCGCCTATCTTAACTCGCTGTCGGATTCGCCGCAGCCGCTGCCGAAGCCCTGATCTTCGTCGCCTGCGGCTATTCGCTACGACAAGCCGGGCTTTCGCCCGGCTTTTTGTTTGACGGTGCCTTGCTCCCGCCTTCGGCTTGCCCGCACAATCCAGTCCCTTCCGACCATTGCCGTAACCTTCCGCGCAGGCGACACAGGACAACGGCGAATCAGATGGAGACGCGAAACGATGGCGATGCGCATCACACGCCGCAGATTGCTGGAAGCCGCAGGAGCCGCGACCGCCGCGGGCGCCCTGCCCGGACTTCCCGGCGCGGCGCTGGCGCAGGATGCCGAATCGCATGGGCTCTCGACCTTCGGCGAACTCGCCCTACCGCCTGATTTTCCGTATTTCGCCTATGTGAACCCTAAGGCGCCGAAGGGCGGCTCCATCACCGTCCAGATCAAGCGGGCCGGCGGCAACCAGAGCTTCGACACCTTCAACACGCTCAATACGTTCGTCCTGCAAGGCGATGGTGCGGCGGGCATGGATGCCTGCTTCGATAGCCTGATGACCGGCTCCGGCGACGAGCCCGGCTCGCTCTACGGTCTGCTGGCCAAGAGCGTCGCCGTTTCCGCGGACAAGCTGACCTACCGCTTCCGCCTGCGGCCCGAGGCGAAGTTCCATGACGGCTCGCGGGTGACGCCACGTGACGCCGCCTTCTCGATGAACATCCTGAAGGCGAAGGGGCACCCCTCCTATCGCCTGCTGCTCAACGAGCTCGTTTCGTCGGAAGCCGAGGGCGACGACATCCTGGTGGTGAAGCTCTCGCCGAAGCGTGGGCGCGACCTGCATCTGGTCGTCGCCGGCCTGCCGGTTTTCTCGGAAAAATACTGGTCGACGCGGGAATTCACGGCCTCGACGCTGGAGCCGCCGCTCGGCTCCGGGGCCTACAAGGTCGGGCGCTTCGAGCAGGGCCGTTTCATCGAATTCGAGCGCGTGCCGGACTACTGGGCCAAGGATCTGCCGGTGAATATCGGCACCAATAATTTCGACCGGGTGCGCTGGGAGTATTTCCGCGACCGGCAGGTCGCCTTCGAGGCCTTCAAGGGCGGCGCCATCACCTTCCAGGAGGAGTTCACCTCGCGCATCTGGGCGACGGGCTACGATTTCCCCGCCGTGCACGAGGGCAAGGTCAAGAAGGAGAGCCTGCCGAAGACCGAGCCGGTGGGTTCCCAGGGCTGGATCTACAATCTCCGGCGCGAGAAATTCGTCGATCCGCGCATCCGCGAGGCACTGGGTCTGGCCTTCGATTTCGAATGGACGCGCAAGACCATCATGTTCGGTTCCTATGAGCGCATGACCTCCTATTTCGAGAATTCGGATTCGAAGGCGGTCGGCAAGCCATCAGCCGAGGAGTTGGCGCTGCTGGGACCCTGGCGCGGCAAGGTGCCGGAAGAGGTCTTCGGTGAGCCCTTCCTGCCGCCGGTCTCGGACGGCTCGGGGAGCGACCGCGCCCTGCTGCGCAAGGCCGACGAGATGCTGCGCGCGGCCGGCTGCAAGCGCGACGGCAACGTGCTGAAGCTGCCGAACGGCCAGCCTTTCGAGATCGAGTTCCTCGATTCGAGCCCCGCCCTGCAACCGCATACCCAGCCCTTCCAGGCCAATCTGAAGCGCCTCGGCATCAATGCGACTTCGCGCATCGTCGACCCCGCGCAGTATCAGCGGCGCCTCGACGAATTCGATTTCGACATCATCAGCCGGGCGCTTTCGGGCGGCGCGATCCCGAGCGACTCGCTCCGCATCGTCTACGGATCGGAAGCCGCGAAGACCAAGGGCTCGCGCAACGCCGCCGGCATCAGCGACCCCGCCATCGACGCGATGATCGAGACGATCGGCCAGGCCAAGACCTATGCCGACTGCATCGTCGCCGCGAAATGCCTCGACCGCCTGCTGCGCGCCGGCCGCTACTGGATCCCGATGTGGTGGAACGACGAGGAATGGCTGGCCTATTGGGACATGTACGACCGGCCAACGACCAAGCCGAAATTCTCGTCAGGCGCTCCGGCCATCTGGTGGTACGACGCCGAGAAGGCGAAGCGGATCGGAAAGGCGTGATGGCGATGGTGCCGATCGCAGCTCCTTGGGGCGGAACAAGGCTCATTCTTCGGCTCGAAGGCGCACTGCTAGGAGCGATCTGCATCTGGCTATTTGCCGGAACGGGTTTTTCCTGGTGGCTGTTTGCCGTCCTGCTGCTGAGCCCCGATCTTACCATGCTCGGCTATAGCCGCGGGCCACGGGTCGGCGCGATCATCTATAACGCCGGGCATAGCTGGCTCGGACCCGGCCTGCTCGCGGCCGCCGGGCATTTCGGAGGCAGCCCGCTCTGGCTCGCACTGGCGACCATCTGGGGTACGCATATCGGCATAGACCGTGCGCTCGGATATGGGCTGAAATATGCATCGGGCTTCGCCCACACTCATCTCGGCCTGATCGGGCCCGCAGCGAAAGCCTGACACGCGGATGCTGAGCTATATCGCCCGCCGTCTCGCGCTCATGGTGCCGACCCTGTTCGGCATCCTGCTCGTCTCCTTCGTCATCGTACAGTTCGCACCGGGCGGACCGGTCGAGCGCGTGATCTCGCAGCTCCAGAACCCCAATAGCGGCGGCGCGGCCGATCGCGTCGGCGGCGGCCAGGGCGGTGATGCCGGGGCGCAGGGCGACGGATCGGCCTATCGCGGCGCGCAGGGACTGGACCCCGCCTTCATCAAGGAGCTGGAGAAGCAGTTCGGCTTCGACAAGCCGGCGCATGAGCGCTTCCTGAAGATGCTCGGCGACTATGCCCGCTTCGATTTCGGCCGCTCCTATTTCCGTGATGCGCCGGTGCTGCAGCTGATCAAGGAGAAGCTGCCGGTCTCGATCACGCTCGGCCTGTGGATGACGCTGATCTCCTATGCGATCTCGATCCCGCTCGGCATCCGCAAGGCGATGAAAGAGGGCTCGCGCTTCGACACCTGGACGAGCGCCGTCGTCATTGTCGGCTACGCCATCCCGAGCTTCCTGTTCGCGATCCTGCTGATCGTGCTCTTCGCCGGCGGCTCGTTCTGGCAGATCTTCCCGCTGCGGGGCCTGACCTCCGACAACTGGGCCGAGCTCAGCCTCTTCGGCAAGGCCAAGGACTATCTCTGGCATATCGCCCTGCCGGTGCTGGCCATGGCGCTCGGCGCCTTCGCCACCTCGACGCTTTTGACCAAGAACTCCTTCCTCGACGAGATCAGGAAGCAATACGTGCTGACCGCGCGGATGAAGGGCCTCAGCGAGCGGCGCGTGCTTTACGGCCATGTCTTCCGCAACGCCATGCTGATCGTCATCGCAGGCTTCCCCGGCGCCTTCGTGCATGCGCTCTTCGCGGGCTCGCTGCTGATCGAGACGATCTTCTCACTCGACGGGCTAGGCCTCCTTTCGTTCGAAGCAATCGTGAACCGCGACTACCCCGTGGTCTTCGCCAATCTCTACATCTTCTCGCTGATCGGCCTCGTCGTGCATCTCATCACCGACCTGACCTATAGCTGGGTCGATCCCCGCATCGATTTCGAGAGCCGGGAGGCGTGAGCATGGACACGCTGATCGACGCTCCCCCTCCCGCCCTGCGCAGCGACATTCCGCTGGCGCCGGCGGAGGCCAAGCAGGGCTGGCTCAAGCTCTCGCCGATCAACCGGCGCAGGCTCAACAACTTCAAGGCCAACAAGCGCGGCTGGTGGTCGCTCTGGCTCTTTCTCGCCCTATTCGTGCTGACCCTCTTCGCCGAGTTCATCGCGAACGACCGGCCGCTGGTGGTTCGCTATAAGGACGAGTGGCTGTTCCCGGTCGCGGTGAACTACCCGGAGGAGAAATTCGGCGGCTTCCTCGCCACCACCGATTATCGCGACCCGGTCATCGCCAAGGAGATCGCGGCCAACGGCTTCGCGATCTGGCCGCCGATCCGCTACTCCTACCGCACACATAATCTCGACCTGCCGGTGCCGGCCCCAGCCCCGCCGACCTGGCTGCTCAAGAACGAGCAGTGCAAGACGATCGCGGAGCGCACCGGTGGCACGACCTGCCGCGATCTCGAATGGAACTGGCTCGGCACCGACGATCAGGGCCGTGATGTCGTCGCGCGACTGATCTACGGCTTCCGCATCTCCGTGCTGTTCGGGCTGATCCTCTGCGCCTTCTCCTCGGTGATCGGCATCGCGGCCGGTGCCATCCAGGGCTATTTCGGCGGTTGGACCGATCTGATCTTCCAGCGCCTGATCGAGATCTGGACCTCGATCCCGGCGCTCTACCTGCTGATCATCGTCGCGGCGATCATCACGCCGAGCTTCTTCGTGCTGCTCGGCATCCTCCTGCTGTTCTCCTGGGTGGCGCTGGTCGGTGTCGTGCGCGCCGAATTCCTGCGTGCCCGCAATTTCGAATATGTCCGCGCGGCCCGCGCGCTCGGCCTCTCCAATCGCACCATCATGATCCGGCACCTGCTGCCGAACGCGATGGTGGCGACGCTGACCTTCCTGCCCTTCATCCTAAACGGCTCCATCACCACGTTGACCTCGCTCGACTTCCTCGGCTTCGGCCTGCCGCCGGGCTCGCCGTCGCTCGGCGAATTGCTGGCGCAAGGCAAGGCGAACCTGCAGGCGCCCTGGCTCGGCCTCTCCGGATTCATCGTGATCGCCCTGATGCTGTCGCTGCTGATCTTCATCGGCGAGGCCGTGCGCGACGCGTTCGACCCGCGGAAGACCTTCGCATGACCGCGCCGCTGCTCTCCGTCCAAGACCTCTCCGTCGCCTTCCGCCAGGGCGGACGGGAGACGCTCGCCGTCGACCATGTCTCCTTCTCGATCGCCAAGGGCGAGACGCTGGCGCTGGTCGGCGAATCCGGTTCGGGCAAGTCGGTCTCGGCGCTGTCGATTCTGAAGCTCTTGAACTATCCGGCGGCTTATCACCCGTCCGGCAAGGTGCTGTTCAACGGGCAGGACTTGATCGCGGCCGACGAGGACGCAATGCGCAAGGTACGCGGCAACGACATCACCATGGTGTTCCAGGAGCCGATGACCTCGCTGAACCCGCTCCATACGATCGAGCGGCAGATCGGCGAGATCCTCGAACTGCACAAGGGTCTGCGCGGCGAGAAGGCGCGGGCCCGCACGCTGGAACTGCTCGACCTCGTCGGCATTCGCGACGCGAAAAGCCGGCTCGACGCCTATCCGCATCAGTTGTCCGGCGGCCAGCGCCAGCGCGTGATGATCGCGATGGCGCTCGCCAACGAGCCCGAATTGCTGGTCGCCGACGAGCCGACGACCGCGCTCGACGTCACCGTGCAGGCGCAGATCCTGAAGCTGCTCAAGGAACTGCAAGGCCGGCTCGGCATGGCGATGCTGTTCATCACCCATGATCTCGGCATCGTCCGGCGTATCGCCGACCGGGTCTGCGTGATGCTGAAGGGCAGAATCGTCGAGCACGGCCCTGTCGCCGAGATCTTCGGCAACCCGCAGCACGACTACACCAGGCGCCTGCTCGCAGCCGAGCCGAAGGGGCGGCCCTCCCCTGTCCCGAGCGACGCGGCGACGCTGCTGGAGGCTGGGCCGGTCAAGGTCTGGTTCCCGATCAAGTCCGGGCTGCTGCGCCGCACGACCGGCCATGTGAAGGCGGTGGACGGCATCTCGGTGAAGGTGCGCGAGGGCGAGACGCTCGGTGTCGTCGGGGAATCCGGTTCGGGCAAGACCACGCTCGGCCTCGCCATCCTTCGGCTGATCGCTTCGGAAGGTCCGATCGTCTTTCTCGGCGACCGGATCGACGGCTTGTCGAGCAAGCAGGTGCGGCCGAAGCGTAAGGATTTGCAGGTCGTCTTCCAGGACCCTTACGGCTCGCTCTCGCCGCGCATGTCGGTGGCCGAGATCGTGGCGGAAGGGCTCGCCATCCAGCAGCCGAACCTGACCTATCAGCAGCGCCGGGAGATCGTGGCCCAGGCGCTTGTGGATGTCGGGCTCGATCCGGCAGCGATGGATCGCTACCCGCACGAATTCTCGGGCGGCCAGCGCCAGCGCATCGCGATCGCCCGCGCGATGGCGCTCGATCCGAAATTCGTGGTGCTGGACGAGCCGACCTCGGCGCTCGACATGTCCGTGCAGGCGCAGATCGTCGAATTGCTGCGCGGGCTGCAAAGCAAGCGTAAGCTCGGCTATCTCTTCATCAGCCATGACCTGAAGGTGGTCAGGGCGCTGTCGCATCGGGTGGTGGTGATGCAGAACGGCAAGGTGGTCGAGGAAGGCCCGGCGGAGGCGATCTTCGCATCGCCGCGCGAGGCCTATACCCAGGCGCTGCTGGCGGCGGCGCTCAACCTCGACACGCCCAGCGCTGCCGCGGTGAGGGACTGAGCATGGCACGCGCGCTGCTCATCGTGCTGGATTCGGTCGGCTGCGGCGGCGCGGCCGATGCGGCCGCCTATGGCGATGCCGGCTCAGACACGCTCGGCCACATTGCCGAAGCCTGCGCGGATGGGCGCGGCGACCGCGAGGGACTGCGCAGCGGGCCGCTTCAGCTCCCGAACCTCGTGCGCCTCGGGCTCGCCCATGCCTGCGAGGCCTCGACCCGCCGGCCGCTGGCCGGTGTCGCGAAGCCTGCGAGGCCCGAAGGGCGTTGGGGCTATGGCGTCGAGATCAGCCAGGGCAAGGACACCCCGTCCGGCCACTGGGAGATCGCCGGCTGCCCGGTGCCGTTCCAGTGGGGCTATTTCACCGATCTGGAGAACGCCTTCCCGCCGGAGCTTATCGCCGGCATCGTCGCACAAGGCGCCCTGCCCGGCATCCTCGGCAACAAGCATGCCTCGGGCACCGCGATCATTGACGAGCTCGGGCCGGAGCATATCCGAACGGGCAAGCCGATCTGCTACACCTCGGTCGATTCCGTGCTGCAGATCGCGGCGCATGAGGAGCATTTCGGGCTCGACCGGCTCTATGCGCTCTGCAAGGTGGTGCGCGGTCTCGTCGACCCCTTGAGGATCGGCCGCGTCATCGCGCGGCCCTTCGTCGGATCGCCGGAAGAGGGCTTCACCCGCACCGGCAACCGCAAGGATTTCGCGATTCCGCCGCCGGATGAGACGATCCTCGACCGGTTGACGGCGCAAGGACGCCCGGTCGTCACCGTCGGCAAGATCGGTGATATCTTCGCCCATCGCGCCACCGGCACCGAGATCAAGCCCTTCGGCAATGCGGCGATGCTCGATGCTGCGCTGGAATCCTGGGACGGCTTGCCGGATGGCGGCTTCTGCTTCGTCAATCTCGTCGATTTCGACACCGAATTCGGACACCGGCGCGACATCCCCGGCTATGCCGCTGCGCTGGAAGCCTTCGATCGCCGCCTGCCGCACATCGAAGCCGCGCTGAGGCCAGGCGACATCGCCGTCGTCACCGCCGACCACGGCAACGATCCAAGCTGGCCCGGCACCGACCACACGCGCGAGCATGTGCCGATCATCGCCTTCGGCCCAGGCCTCGGGGCGGAGCCGCTCGGGCGCCGCAGCAGCTTCGCCGATATCGCGGCGAGCCTCGGCACCTTCCTCGGTATTGGGCCGGTCGGACCCGGCCGCCCCTGGTGAAGACCAGAGCTGTTCCACGCATCTCGTGGAACAGCTCTGGATTTTTGCATGATCGCATATTCGCTGGCGCGGACCTTCGGTTCTTCACGCGAACCGGCAGCCACTTCGCTTGAAAATGCTAGGCGGTCGCGACCCGGCCGCAGAAGCTCGCGACCTCGCGGCGGATGTCATGCGCCTGTTGGGCGAGCGTGCTCGCGGCGGTCTGCAGTTGCTGGGCGGCGCCATGGGTCTGGCGAGTCATGACCTCGAAGCCGCCGGCCACGTCGGCGCTGCGCTGCGCGCCCTCGAAGGACAGCCGGACCTGATGGGCGATCTCGGCAGTGGCACGGCTCTGCTCGTCGACGGAGAGCGCGATCGCATTCGCGATGCTCTCGACATCGCCGATCGCCTCGACGATGTCGCGGATCGCCTTGAGCGAGCGCTGCGAGGCCTGCTGCATCGTGCCGATCTGCTGCGAGACCTCGTCAGTCGCCTTGGCGGTTTGGGCCGAGAGCGTCTTGACCTCGCTGGCGACGACCGCAAAGCCACGCCCCATCTCGCCGGCACGCGCGGCCTCGATCGTGGCATTAAGCGCGAGCATGCTGGTCTGGGCGGCGATGCCACGGATGATCTCGACGACGGCGCCGACATTCTCGCTGCTTTGGGCGAGATGCTCGATCTCGGCACTGGCACGGCGCGCCAGTTCGGCAGCCACCTTCGAGCCGTCGGCCGATTGCCCAGCATTGCGGCCGATCTCGCCGATGGAGGCGACGAGTTCGGTGCTCGCGGCCGAGAGATGATCGATGCTGTCCATGGTGCCGGCGGCGGAGTCGGAGACCATCGCGGTCTGGCGCCGGACATGGTCGGAGGTTTCGGTCAGCGCCCCGGCCTCGGTGTTCATCGCCGCGGCAGAATGGTCGAGCACGGCCATGGCCTGCTCCATCTGGGCGCGGAAGCCGGCCACGACATCGCGCAGCATCTCGGCGCGCCGCCCCAGTTCCTCGGCGAGATTGCGCTCCTTGTCACCGGCGATGCGCTCGCGCTCGGCCACTTCCTGCGCCCGCGCCAGGTTCTGCTCGTTCATGGCGAACATGCGCTGCAGTACCACGGCGAAGACCGCGAGGAACGACGTCTCGATGATGACGATCACCGCATGGAGCATCACGCGCCACAGGTTGCCGCCCTGGTAGAATACCGCCGCCGGCAGGGCATACTGCAGCACGAGATGGTGCACGGCCGTCAACACAGCGCCCATCAGGATCGGCCGCCAGTCGCAGAAGCCGGCGAGCAAGGCCAGCACCGCGAAATAGTACATATGAATGTCCGGCTGCCAGGGATGGCCGGCAAAGCTGAACACCAGGATCGAGACCTGCCCGATCAGCATGGCGGCGATGACGAGCTGCGTCACGATGGCCGGGCCGGCCAGGCGATAGCTCGCCATGGCCACGACGACAGTCAGCACCGCCAACGCCACCGGAACGATGCCCGACACACCATTGGTCCAGAACGCCAGGGCCAGCAGCGGCACATGCAGCAATCCGAGCGCGAGCAGGGCCAGCGTGACCCGGTGGCGCACCGCTGACAAAGACCAGATCATGACAGCGCTTCCGTTCGGCCGGGGATGTCGAGGCATCCGGCAAGGCCGGCCAGGACCAGGGAGAACCATGCGCCTTCCGGCAATGACGGCGCCTGCCCGTTCGGTGTCGGCGCCACCACGACGATCGCGCCAAAGCGGCCACTGCGGAGGACGCGATGGCCGGCTGCGAAGCTCCGCGCGACGGCCTCGGTGCCGTTGATCCAGGGCGGGAAGACGATGGCCACCGGCACGGTGCCGTCCGTCGCGCGCGGCAGGCTGGCAAAGGCACCGAGACTGACCAGCAGGCAGACCAGTCCGACAAGCAGGCGACCGCGAGGCGACAGGCGCTCAGCACAAGCCGCGCCGGGTTCCGCTGGAAATATCGAAGGCATAGACGCGAAATCCCTCGGGCGGCGGCGGCTGCGTGCGAGCGAAGCAAGCGCAACCATGTAAAATTTTACTTAAGCCATACACCCTTGCCGAACGCTAAATGCCCATCCAGAAACGCATTTACTTTTCATCAAGGAGAGAGATTTACAACTTTTAGTTGTATCTACTTTTCGAGGAACGGCCATGCTGCCTGCCCTGTCCCGGTTCTCCCGAAACCAGCGCGCGACGAGCGCCATCGAGTTCGCCTTCGTCGCGCCCGTCCTGCTGCTGCTGCTCGTCGGCATCATGGGCTATGGCTACGTCTTCGGCATCTACCACAGCATCCAGCAGATCGCGGCAGAGGCGGCGCGCTCGTCCGTATCGGGCCTGAGCGACACCGAACGCTCGCAGATCGCCCGCGACTTCATCACCGCCCATGCCGGCTCCTACGCCTTCATCGACCCGACGAAGGTCAGGGTTCGCACAGGCCAGACCGGCCCGCAATTGCAGAGCTTCGAGGTCGCTGTTGCCTACGACATGAGCGGCTCGATCTACGACAGCCTCAGCCGCATGGTTTCGCTGCCGCAACCCATGATTGAGCGCCGGGCGATCGTCCAGCGCGGCGGATACTGAACACATTTTCGAGGACTCGAGGCCAAGGGGGCATCCATGCTCAGGCTCAGGAACTTCACCCGGAACCAGAAAGGCGGCGCCGCCATCCTCTTCGCGGTCTCCGCGACGGTGCTGATCGGCTTCGGCGCGATGGCGGTCGATGTCGGCAATTTCTTCTACGAGAAGCGCAAGCTGCAGACCGCCAACGACCTGGCCGCGCTGGCGGCTGCGAGCGACCTGCCCCGGGCGCAGGCCGCTGCCCAGGCGAGCGCCAGCCAGAACGGCTTTTCCGGAAGCGCGATCCAGGCGCTGCAGACCGGCGTGTACACGCCCGACCCGAAGAAGGCGCCGGAGGCGCGCTTCGTGCCGAGCTCGGCCACCCTGGCAAACGCTGTCAGGATCGACATGCGGACCACGACGCCGCTCCTGCTCGGGCGGGTCTTGGCCTCATCATCCACCACCTCGCAGACGCCCGGCACGCCCCCGCGCCCGGCGGGCAGCACGACCGTGGCGAGTCTCAGCGGCGGCGACGTGCCGATCGGCTCCAGCGCCATCGCCTTCCAGGATGCCCAGGCTTCCTTCGCCGTCGGCTCGCGCCTGCTCAAGCTCGATGGCGGCCTGCTCAACAGCCTGCTCGGCGGGCTGCTCGGCGGCGGCGTGTCCCTGTCCGTGATGGACTACGATGCGCTGATCAAGGCGCGGGTCGACCTGTTCGACTTCTCGAAACGCCTCGCCACCCGCCTCAACCTGACGGCAGCGACCTATGACGATGTTCTAAAGGCCGATGCCCGCCTCGGCGACGTGCTGGCGGCCGTGGTCGATGCCTCCCGCGACCATGAGACACGCAACAGCACGGCCACCGCCGCGCTGGGCCGGATCGCCGCGGCATCGGCAAGCAACCTGCCGGTCAATCTCGCCTCGCTCATCTCCTTCGGTCCTGCCGGCGACAAGCCGCTCTCCGGGCCGAAGCCGCTCGCAGCCTCGCTGACGGCGCTCGACATCGTCTCGGCGGTCGCGCAGATCGCCAATGGCAACCGCCAGATCGATGTCGGCCTCGCGCTCAACCTGCCGGGGATAGCGGCCGCCTCGCTCAAGCTCGGCATCGGCGAGCGGCCCGTCGGCACCAGCATGGTCCGGGTCGGCCGTGCGGGAGCCAGCGTCCATACCGCGCAGACGCGGCTCCTGCTGACGGTCGACCTCGTCGGCTCGGGCGCCGCCTCGCTGGTCCGGGTGCCGCTCTATCTCGAGCTCGCTGCGGCGACAGCCCGGCTGACCGGAATCCAGTGCAATCCGGGCGACGTCTCGACGTCGCGGGTCACGCTCGGCGTGACGCCGGCCCTGGTCGATGCCTGGATCGGGCAGGTCTCGATGGCGGAGTTCAACAATTTCAGCAGGGCGCCGAACCCGCCTGCCGCAACGCTGCTCAACGTCGCCGGGCTCGCCAAGGTCTCCGGCCGCGCCCATGTGACGATGACCAATCTCTCTGAGGCCACGGTCAGCTTCAGCTATCCTGAGATCCAGCGCGGCGACAAGAAGACGACCTCGACCCAGAACTTCGTCGCGACGCTGCTTGGAAGGCTCGTCGGCGATCTTGAGCTGCGGGTAGAGGCGCTGGGGCTCGGCCTCGGTCTGCCCGGACTGGACGGGCTGGTCAGCGGCGTCATCGCCAGTGCCGCGACGCCGCTCGACCAAGTCCTCAACGGTGTGCTCGGCACGCTCGGCATCGGGCTCGGCCAGGCCGATAGCTGGGTCACCGGCGTGCGCTGCGGCGGAGCGGTGCTGGTGCGGTGAGTCTCATCAGCTCTGAAGCCGCTGCTTGATCCGCTTGATCAGGCCGTCCCGGACATTGCGATAGGCGTCAAGCTTCTGCTCGCGCGAGCCCTGGAACACGGTGGGATCGACGGTCGGCCAGTACTCGACCTCTGCGGCGTGGGTCCGCGTCAGGTCCAGGGCCTTGTGGTGAGCCTCCGGCGAGAGCGTGATGATCAGGTCGAAATTGAGCCCTTCCCACTCTTCGAGCTCCTCGACCGATTTCGGCTTGTGGCGGCTGAGATCAATGCCGATCTCGTCAAGTACCGTCTGCACGAAACCATCGACCTCACCTTTCCGGGCGCCGGCCGACTGAACATAGATCGACTTGCCGAAGAAATGCTTGGCGAGAGCCTCGGCCATCGGCGAGCGCACGGCATTCATCGCGCATATGAAGAGCACGCTTTGTACCTTGCGCGGGGCCTCCAAGCGCGTCAGCCCTTCCAGTGCAGGGCGTAGATCAGCGTGAAGAGCCGGCGGGCCGTATCGAAATCGACCTCGACCTTGTTGGCCAGCCGCTCCGCCAGGATACCGGCGGCCTCGTCATGCAGCCCGCGCCGGCCCATGTCGATCGCCTCGATCTGCGTCGGCGTCGAGGTCCGGATCGCCGCGTAATAGCTGTCGCAGACCAGCTCGTAGTCCTTGATGATGCGCCGGAACGGGCTGAGCGAGAGATGATGCGTCACCACCGGGGCGCCGTCCGCCGCCTTGATTTCGAAGACGAGACGCCGCTCGACCATGGCGAGATGGGCAAGATAGGGGCCGCCATCGTGCTCGGGAATGACGAAGCTGTTGCGCTCGATCAGGTCGTAGATCGCGACAGCGCGCTCGTGCTCCTGATCGGGCGTGCCCCGGCCGAGGGAGTTCTCGTCGAGGGTCAGGCCGACCAGACGCTGGTTGGTGGCAGTCGAGACGTCGGACATCGCTCCTCCGGCCGTGGCGCCGCCCGTCGGACGGAGCCGAGATCACTAAGCATTAGAGTATTGCTCTTGCGAAAAACCGGTTCCCACTTTTTCGCGCAATGCTCTAGCGATTGAGTCTGATCGTCACGGATCGGCCGTGCGCCTGCAAGCCCTCGGCTTCCGCCAATTGCGTCGCGGCGGAGGCGAGGACACGCAGGCCCTCGGGACCGCATTTCAGGAGCGAGGTCCGCTTCATGAAATCGCCGACGCCGAGACCCGACGAGAAGCGGGCCGATCGGGCGGTCGGCAGGACATGATTGGGGCCGCCGACATAGTCGCCGATCACTTCCGGCGTATGGCCACCAAGGAAGATCGCGCCGGCATTGCGGATCAGCCCCGCGAGGCGGTCCGGATCGGCCGTCATGATCTCCAGATGCTCGGGCGCGAGCCGATCGACCAGCGGCACGGCGGCTTCGAGATCGGCGACGAGCAGGATCGCGCCGAATTCCTGCCAGCTCTTGCCGGCGATCTCCGCCCGCGGCAGCGTCGCGAGCTGAGCGGCGACCGCCTTCTCGACCTCGGCCGCCAGCGCAGCATCGTCGGTCATCAGGATCGACTGCGCGGAGACGTCATGCTCGGCCTGCGCCAGCAGGTCGGCCGCGATCCAGTCGGGATTGGCGCTGCGGTCGGCGATCACCAGCACCTCGGAGGGGCCGGCGATCATGTCGATGCCGACCTGACCGAAGACGCGGCGCTTGGCGGCGGCGACATAGGCATTGCCGGGGCCGACGATCTTGGCAACCGGCGCGATCGCAGCTGTGCCGTAGGCCAGCGCCGCGACGGCCTGCGCGCCGCCGATCCGGTAGACCTCGTCGACGCCGGCGAGCCGGGCCGCAGCCAGCACAAGGGGATTGGTCTCGCCGCGCGGCGTCGGCGCGACCATGACGATGCGCGGCACGCCGGCGACCTTCGCGGGGATGGCGTTCATCAGCACGGAAGACGGGTAGCTCGCGGTGCCGCCGGGCACATAGAGCCCGACCGCCTCGATCGCGGACCAGCGCCAGCCTGCGCCGACGCCAGCCGCATCCACGACCCAGGAATCGGCCGGCTTCTGGCGGCGGTGATAGGCCTCGATGCGCTCGCGCGCCGTCTCCAGCGCGTTCAGCAGTTCGGGCGAGCAGGCCGCGACGGCGGCATCGATCTCGGCCTCGGAGACGCGCAGGGTCTCAGGCGTCAGGTCGAGCGCGTCGAAGCGGGAGGTGTAACCGATCAGCGCTGCATCGCCCTTCGCGCGGACATCGGCGATGATGTCGGCGGCGATGCGATCGACCTCCTCGGAGACCTCGCGCTTGGCGGAGAGCAGCGCGGCGAAGCCCGCAGCGAAGCCGGCATCCCTGTCGTCGAGCCTGATCGGCATCGCTTGTCCTTGGATATCGTCGAAAAAGGTGTTCGGAGGCTCAGGCGCGGTCGGGATGGCCGGGCGTCGCCACGGCTTCCCAGACCGGGCCGAGATCCTTCATCTGTGCCTCGATGCATTCGACCGAGAGGCGGATCGCTGCGCCTTCCGAGAAATGCAGGGTCACCTCTCCGGCGGGATCGTCGCTCAGGTCGAAGGTGACGGCCAACAGGTTGAGGACCTTGTCGGGATCGTTCTTGTCGAGCTTGGCGCTGCGCACGGCCTGGACGCGATCGAAATGCAGCGCCGTCAGCCGGCGCCGGCGCTGGCTGTGCTGAGCGCCTTCCCAATCGAAGCGGCGTAGCGCAAGCGCGAAGCGCTGCTCGCGCGGGAGATAGACGAGGTCGGCCGCCTTCAGCACCGCATCCTGAAGATGGGCTGAGACAATCCCGAGATCATCGGCATCGAGCGCAATGAGCTTCAGCGGGTCGGCGGCATCGTCTGACATGATCTTGTTCTGACGAGCCGCCTCAAGAAAATCAACAGCCGAGAATCAGCCGCTGATGCGCTCCACCACCGCGCCGCAGCGGCTGAGCTTCGCTTCCAGCGCCTCGAAGCCGCGATCGAGATGGTAGACGCGGTTGATCGTGGTGTCGCCTTCGGCGGCGAGCCCGCCGATCACCAGCGAGACCGAGGCGCGCAGATCGGTCGCCATCACCGGCGCGCCGGTCAGCTTCTCGACGCCTTCGACATGGGCGACATCGCCATCCAGCCGGATCTTCGCGCCGAGCCGGGCGAGCTCCTGCACATGCATGAAGCGGTTCTCGAAGATGGTCTCGCGAATGCGCGAGGTGCCCTTGGCCCTGGTCATCAGAGCCATGAACTGCGCCTGCAGGTCTGTCGGGAAGCCCGGGAAGGGATCGGTATCGACATCGACCGCCTCAAGACCGCGGCCGTTGCGGCGCACGCGGATGCCTTCATTGGTCGAGTCGATCTCGACGCCGGCCTTGGTGAGCACGTCGAGCGCCGATTGCAGCAGCTCCGGCCGGGCCCCTTCCAGCATCACGTCGCCGCCGGTCATCGCCACGGCCATCGCATAGGTGCCGGCCTCGATACGATCGGGCAGCACGGCATGATGCGCGCCGCCGAGACGCGCCACGCCCGTCACCACGATGCGCGGCGTGCCGGCGCCCTCGATCTTGGCGCCCATCTTGACGAGGCAGGCGGCGAGGTCAGTGACCTCCGGCTCGCAGGCCGCGTTCTCGATCACGGTGGTGCCCTGGGCGAGCACAGCAGCCATCAGCGCGGTATGGGTGCCGCCGACCGTGACCTTCGGGAAGACGATCTCGCCGCCCTTCAGGCCCCTAGGCGCGCGTGCCAGCGCATAGCCGTTCTCGATGGTGATCTCGGCGCCGAGCTTCTCCAGCGCCATGAGCAGCAGGTCGACCGGGCGCGTGCCGATCGCGCAGCCGCCGGGCAGCGAAACTTTGGCCTCGCCCATGCGAGCCAGGATGGGCGCGATCACCCAGAAGCTCGCGCGCATGGTCGAGACCAGCTCGTAGGGCGCGCAGGTATCGACGATCTGGCGGGCGGTCAGCGAGATGGTCTGGCCGGTCTCGGCGGACTGGCCGATGCGCTTGCCGGCGACGGTGCGGTCGACGCCCTGATTGGAGAGGATGCGCGAGAGCGCGGTCACGTCCGACAGGCGCGGGACATTGGTCAGCGTCAGCGTCTCGTCGGTGAGCAGGCTCGCGATCATCAGCGGCAAGGCAGCGTTCTTCGCGCCGGAAATCGGAATGGCGCCATTGAGGCGCTGGCCGCCGGTGATGCGGATCTTGTCCATCGTCGGGTCCTGCTCGGCCGACCGGGCCAAAAGCCGGCGGCGCGTGGGAGAATAGGAAATTCAGGTCCGGGAGGTGTCGGCCTGAGAGGGCGGCTCCGGCTCACGCGCTTGCGCCTCGTCCGAGCGGCGAGCACGAGCCTGGGCCTTGCGGCGCTTCAGGTTCTCGCGGAGCGCGGCGGCAAGGCGCGCCTGCTTCTCGTCTTCGGCTGTCTGGCGGGTCACGGCATCAGCTCTGAGGTGTTTGAACGCGGGAACGCGGCGAATTCGCGGCGGTATCGTTAGCCCCTGGGCCGGCGGCGGACAAGCGCCGCGAGGTTCGTCCGCGCCCCGCCCCAGGATGGGCCAGCATCGTGCCGGAGCGAGGCAGCCGCGAGGCCGCCTTCCGGCCGACGCATGATCCTTCTCCCGCAGCGCGGCGACACCGCCCGTTTGCTTCGCCTGTCGGGCTCCTCGCGACATTTTCGTTCGCATGGCCGCGGCGCGGCTCTTGCCTTGTCGGGCCAAGGGCAAGCCCGGCGGCGCCCGTCCTGACGCTTGGTAAAGTAAAAATCCTTAATGGTATTAACCATTTCCGGGAGAATTCGTTTACACTTCGTTAAGCTCGTTTACGCTGCCGGCATCAAGGAGTTCGTGGGGTAGCGTCATGTTGCAGTCCTTGAAGATCAGTTCAGGAAGCCGCGCTCCGACCGTGCTGGAGAGCTGCGAGGTCATCGATGCGATCCGCTACAAGGCGGGCTTCCTGCCGGAGGTGGAGATCGCCTACGAGCCGGATATCAAGACGCTGTGGGTCACGATCTGGCCGGAGCTGAAACCCGTCTTCACGCTGCAGTTGCTCGACAGCCTGGTGAAGATCCAGAGCGCGATCGTGGCGCTCTGGGGCGCGCCGGATCAGTACCACCGCGCTCCGGTGCGCTTCCTCGCCTTCCGCGGCACGGGGCCGTTCTTCACACTCGGCGGCGATCTCGATTTCTATCTGGACTGCCTGGCCAAGAACGACCGCGCCGCGCTCGCCGAATACGCCAGGCTTTCGGCCGAAGGCGCGATCTGGAACTCGGGCGGCCTCAACGGCCTCGTGGTGACGCTCTCGACGATCCACGCCAAGGCGATCGGCGGCGGCATCGACGCGCCCCGCTCGTGCAACGTGATGATCGCCGAGGAACAGGCTTCGTTCGTCTATCCCGAGATCAAGTTCAATCATTTCCCGATCACGGCGGTGGCGATCCTGTCGCGGCGCATGGGCCAGCGCGCGGCCGAGCAGATGCTGCTTTCCGGCGAGGAAATGAGCGCGCATGACTTCATGGCGGCCGGCGGCCTCGAGGCCGTGGTGCCGACCGGCACGGGCGAGAGCTGGATCCGCAAGTATTGCGCCGATTCCCTGCCGATCCACGCCGCCAAGACCGCGCTGTTCTCGGCCTTCAACCGTCGCCATGGGGATCTGCGCGAGGAGCTCGGCCATCTCGGCCAGATCTGGACGGACTGCATGCTGCGCCTCAGCCCGAGCGCGATCTCGAAGCTGCAGCGCATCGCCCAGACGCAGGACCGGATGCTGGCGCGCGTCTACCAGCGCCACCTCGCCCCGGTCTGACGGGCGGAAAATCCGAGCCGCACCAAGGGCCGCACGGCAAACCGGAGAAACGGCCCCGGAAAACCACACGAAGCATTTACCTCTGCTCTCGTACAACCCTCTGGCATGATGCGCGACGTGCGGAATCCGCGCGTCGTACCGCGCGGGGCGGCAGAGGCAGGAGTAGATGGCAGGCGCTCTCAAGCGACTGATGGCGGCCGGCGAGCGCGAGCAGGGCGAGAACATCGACCTGACCGGCTATACGCTGCTGGTCAGTTCGCTATTCTCGTCGCCGGCCTCGATCATCCCCGGCGGCATAGCCGGCATCCTGACGCCGTTCCTGTGCTGGCTCTCCACCGGCATGGACATCTTCATGAGCCTCACCGTCCTGGTGACGCTTATTGTCATCCTGCGCATCATGACGGTGATCGCCTATCGCCGGCACAGCCACGCCCAGGACAGCTATGCGGAGACCCGGCGCTGGGACCGCGACTATTTCCTGGGTGCTACGGTGTTCAGCGCCGTGCTCGGCTACAGCTGCTATGTCGCGCTGGTCCAGACCGATGACCCGGCCGCGCATATCACCTCGGTCGCATCGACCATCGCGCTCGCCTCGGGCTATGTCGCGCGCAATGCCGGCCGGCCGAAATTCGTCGCGGTGCAGCTCCTCACCTTCTGCATCCCCATGGCGATCGGCCTGATCGCCGCGCATAATCCCTATTATCGCTATATCGGCTATTTCGCCTTCCTCTACGTGGCAGCCAATATCGCGATCACCAATTCGCTGCACCGCAATCTGCTGGCGCTGAGCGATGCCAACAAGCAGTCGAAGGCGCTCGCCTCCGCGCTGCACTCGCAGAACTTGACGCTCGACGCCGCGCTGAACACGATGATCGACGGGCTTGCGATGTTCGACCGCAGCCTCAAGCTCGCGGTCAGCAACGCACCCCACAGCACGCTCTACGGCCTGCCGGAGACGCTCGCCCTGCCCGGCACGCCCCTGACGGCGATCGCGCGCTTCCTGGTCGAGCGGCAGGTGATCAGCCAGGAGCAATTGCGCGACATCCGCGCGGCGCTGACCGAGGTACAGACGACCCAGCTGGCGACCAGCCGCGAACTGGTGACGCGCGGCGGGCTCGTTCTGGTCGTGACGCTCGCACCAGCGGCCGAGGGCGGCATCCTGATGCTCACCGAGGATGCCACCGAGCGCAAGGCGACGGAGGCGCGCATCGAGCAGATGGCGCGGTTCGACGAATTGACCGGGCTCGCCAACCGCTTCGAATACACCGCGCAGATCACCGAGGCCTTCGCCAAGCTCGAGCGCACGGGCGACGGTTTCGCGCTGCTCTATCTCGATCTCGACGGCTTCAAGCAGGTCAATGACAGCCTCGGCCACGATATCGGCGACCATGTGCTGATGGAGACCGCGAGCCGCCTGCGCAGCGCGATCCGCAGCAACGACCAGCTCGCCCGCTTCGGCGGCGACGAGTTCCTGTTGATCCTGCCTTCCTCCGACCATCTCGTCGTCACCGCCATCGCCCAGCGCATGATCGACGCGATGTCGCGAGCTTTCGACGTCGACGGCAAGACCGTCTACGTGACCGCCAGCATCGGCATCGCGATGGCGCCGCTCGACGGCGCTAACCCGGCCGACCTCCTGCGCCATGCCGACACCGCCCTCTACAAGGCGAAGTCGGCCGGCCGGAACACGCTGATGTTCTTCAACCCGGCCATGGCCGAGGAGATGATGGAGCGGCACGAGATCGAGGTCGATCTGCGCAAGGCCTGCAATGACGGCACGCTCGAGCTCTACTACCAGCCGATCATCGACCTGAAGACCCAGAAGGTCGTCTCGCGCGAGGCGCTGATGCGCTGGCGCCACCCCACCCGCGGCATGGTGCCGCCGGGCGTCTTCATTCCGATCGCCGAGCAGTCCGGCCTGATCGCCGGCATGGGCGACTGGGCGATCCGCCAGGCCTGCCGCGACGCCGCGAGCTGGGAGCCGGGCATCAGCGTCTCCGTCAACGTCTCGCCGCTGCAGTTCCGCGAGCCGCGCCGCATCGTCGAGACGGTCAAGGCGGCGCTGCTCGCCTCGCATCTCGAATCGCGGCGGTTGATGCTCGAGGTCACCGAATCCCTGCTGATCGAGGACGAGAAGCTGGCGCTCTCGGTGCTCGACGAATTGCGTGCGCTGGGCGTGACCTTCGCGCTCGACGATTTCGGCACCGGTTATTCCTCGCTCGCCTATCTCTCGACTTATCCGTTCGCGCAGGTGAAGATCGACCAGAGCTTTGCCCGCGAAGTTCATACCAACGAGGCCTCGAAGGCCGTCATCGAGGCCGTCTGCCAATTGGCGCGCCGCCTGCAGATGAGCGTCGTGGTCGAGGGCATCGAGACCGAGCAGCAGCGCATCGCCGTCCAGTTGCTCGGCGCCCACCGTGCCCAGGGCTTCCTGTTCGGCCGCCCGGAAGCGCTCGCCAGCATCAAGGACCGGCACGGCAACGGCAACCGCAGCGTGGCCTGACAAGCTTAGAGCCTCTAACAAAACCCGGAGGGGTCTCGATGGGTTTTATTAGAGACTCTGAGGCGGCTCTTTTTCCGGAGCAGCCGTACAGCGGCCTTGATTCCGCCGGCCCGGCAACGCATCAGCGATGGTGAGAGCGAGCGGAACGGGACATCCGGTGAGCGACGGCACGGCCAAGGCGGCGAAACCAGCCGCGTTGACACCCGATATCTGCGTCATCGGCGCGGGCGCAAACGGCATCGCGCTCGCGATCGCCGCTGCGAGCTTCGGCGTCCCGGTCGTCCTGATCGAACGCGGCGCCATCGGTGGCGATCCGGGGCCTCTGGCAATCCAGGCCCTGATCGCGAGCGCCGCCCGGGCGCAGGCGCTGCGCGATGCCGGACGCCTCGGCCTCACCGCGACGGAGCCACAGCCGAACCCGGCGCAGATCCACGACCATATCCAGCGCGCCCTGGCGGCCGGCCAGGCCAATCATTCGGCCGAGCGCCTGGCCGCTCTCGGCATCACCGTCATCCGCGGCGAAGCGCGTTTCACCAGCCGCAGCACGGTCACTGTTGACGGGCGCCCGATCAAGGCCCGCCGCTTCGTGGTCGCCACCGGCTCACGCGTCGTGCCGCCCGCGATAACGGGACTCGATTCTGTGCCCGTCCTCCACGAATCGGACCTCGCCGGCCTGACACGACTGCCCGAACGGCCGATCGTCATCGGTGGCGCGGGGGCTGCCCTGGCGCAGGCCCTGCACCGGCTCGGCTCTGCCGTGTCGCTCGTCGCGCCGGAGGGGCTGCTGGCAGGCCATGACGACGAAGCCGCGATGATCCTGCGGCGCCGGTTGCTGCGGGAGGGGCTGGAGCTCCACGACAATGGCACGCCGCTGCGGGCGGAGCGCAGCCGGTCCGGTCTTCGCCTCGTCCTCGCCGCGCCCTCTGGCGAAACGACCATCGAGGGCTCGCATCTCGTCATCTGCGGCCCGCGCCGCGCCGAAATCGCCGGCCTCGACCTCGATTTCGCCGGCATTCGCTGGGACGCCTCGGGCATCACCGTCGACAGGAGCCTGCGGACGAGCAACCGTCGCGTCCATGCCCTAGGCGCTTGCGCCGGCGGTGCAGCCGCCTCCCCAGCCGACCGGGCGGGCGACGACCAGGTCGGACTCCTGCTGCGCAGAATCCTGTTCCGCCAGCGGGTCGGGATCGATCCGATAAGCGAGCCGCGCGTCGCTTGGACACGGCCGCAAGTCGCATCGGTCGGATCGTCGGAAACGGAGGCGCGTGCCAAGGCCGGACGCATTCGGGTGCTGCGCTGGCCCTTCTCCGAGAATGCCGCCGCACAGGCAGCCGGCGAGACCGAGGGCTTCGTCAAGGTGATCGTCGACCGCAAGGGCCATATCCTCGGCGTCACCATCGTCGGCGAGGACGCGTGCGAGCAGATCGCACCCTGGTGCATCGCGATGCGCGCCGGGCTCGGCGTCGGCGACGTTTCCGGCATGCCGCTGCCCGGCATCGCCCGCTCCGACGCCTCGCGCCGCGCCGCGCTCTCGTTCCATGCGACATTGACCGCGCGGCCGGCCTTGCGCCGCCTCATCGGCTTTCTGCGTCGTTTCGGCTAAGATCACCGACGATGCATGCACCCAAGCCAGCCCTGTCGGTCAGCCAGCCGCGCGGCCTCACGCGCCTCGGCCTCTCGGCCAAGCTGCTGCTCGTCACCGTGCTCTTCGTCATGCTGGCGGAGGTGCTGATCTATCTGCCCTCGATCGCGAATTTCCGGCGCAACTGGCTGCATGACCGGATCGCCGCGGCGCAGGTCGCGGCTTTGGTGTTGGAAGGTGCGCCGGAGGACGGCCTGCCCGAGGGCAGCGAGAACCGCCTGCTGATGGGCGTCGGCGCCCGCGCAATCGCGGCGCGCGTCGGCGGGGCGCGGCGCCTGCTCAGCCTCGATTCGATGCCCCCGCCGGAGGTCTCACGTTCGGTCGATCTGCGCAACCTGAGCTGGCTGAGCGCGATCAACGAGGCCCTGGCCGTACTCGTCTCACCCGCGACCATGCCGATCCGCGTGGTCGGCGAGGCTGTCGGCGGCGCCGATTTCGTCGAGATCGTCATCGACGAGGCGCCGTTGCGCCGTGCCATGCTGAAATTCTCCTGGAGCCTGCTGCTGATCTCGCTGCTGCTGACCGGGCTCACCGCGCTTGCCGTCTATATCGCGCTCAATGCGCTGATCATCGGGCCGATCCGGCATCTGGCCGCCAATGTCATGGAGTTCGAGGCGGACCCTGAGAACCCCCGCCGGATCATCGAGCCCACGCTACGCGCCGACGAGATCGGCGAGGCGGAGCGCGCGCTCGCCCGCATGCAGGGAACGCTTGCCGACGAATTGCGCACCAAGAAGCATCTCGCCGAGCTCGGCCTCGCCGTCTCCAAGATCAATCACGATCTGCGCAACATGCTGGCGGCGGCGCAGCTCATGTCCGACCAGCTGATCGAGACCCGCGATGCCAAGATCCGCCGCTTCGCGCCGCGCCTGATCGCGACGCTCGGCCGCGCCATCGATTTCTGCCAGGCCACCCTCGCCTATGGCCGCGCCGCCGAGGCGACGCCCGCCATCCGCGACGTCGCGCTGCGGCAGCTCGTCGCCGAACAGGCGGAGATGCTCGGCCTTGGCGAAGGCAAGCAACCGCGCTTCGAGAACCGGATTCCATCCGAGCTGTCGGCCCCTTGCGACCCCGACCAGATGGCGCGCGTGCTGACCAACCTGATGCGCAATGCGATCCAGGCGCTGACGCGGGCCGGTGCGGACCCCGGCGACCAACCGGTGCTGACGGTGACGGGCGGACCTGAAAACGGCTTGGTGACGTTGCGCATCATCGACAATGGCCCCGGCGTGCCGGAGCGGGCCCGGGCCAACCTGTTCCAGGCCTTCCGCGGCTCGGTAACGCCCGGCGGCACCGGCCTCGGGCTGGCGATCGCCGCCGAACTGGTCCGGCTGCATGGCGGATCGATCGTGCTCGAACCCTCGGAGACCGGCGCCGTCTTCGCGGTCATGCTGCCGGCGCGGCGCGCCAACGGGCACTGACCGGCGAAATGCCTACTGGCTCGCCCAGATCACCCGCGCCATGAAGGCGATCTCGGCATTGTTCAGCACGCGGTCGGCATGTTCCGGGTTGAGCGAGGCCAACTCGATCGTCTTGGCGGTCTGGCGCTTGAGCTGCTTGGCCAGAACCTCGCCCTCTACCGTCTTGACCACGACCCGGTCGCCGCGCCTGACCGTCGCGGTCGGCGAGACGATGATAGTGTCGCCATCGCGATAGAGCGGCAGCATCGAATCGCCTGATATCTCCAGCGCATAGGCCTTCTCGTCGGCGACGCCGGGAAAGGCAACCTCCTCCCAGCCCGTGCCAGCGGGAAAGCCACCATCGTCGAAGAAGCCGCCAGAGCCCGCCTGGGCGAAGCCGATCAAGGGAATCGTGCGCGCGGGCGCCGGCTCGCGGCGCAGCACCACGCTCATGAACTCGTCGAAGGAGGCGCCGGTCGCGACCAGAATCTTGGAGATCGATTCGGTCGAAGGCCAGCGCTCGCGCCCGTCGGGGGCAACGCGCTTCGAGCGATTGAAGGTGGTGGCGTCGAGCCCGGCCTTGCGTGCCAGCCCCGAGGCGGTGAAACCGTAGCGCTGGGCGAGCGTGTCGATCGCCCCCCAGATCTGGTCATGTGACAGCATCGCGCAGGCCTCGCTTCGCTCTTGCCGTGGGGCGGGGATTGGAGATAGGAAATATCCCCTACCCGATAAGATTTCAATCCGAATCTCGCCGCAATCAGACAATGGCTTGCGGAATCCTCCTGCCAGCGTTTAAGCGAGTGACCGACATGCCCGTGCGAGATCTCCGGTGCCCCTGATCTACAAGATATGCCCTGCCGCGCTCTGGTCGGAAGCCGAGGCCAAGGGCCGTTTCGACGGCGCTCCGATCGATCTCACCGACGGCTATATCCATTTCTCCACGGGCGCCCAGGTTGCCGAGACGGCGGCGAAGCATTTCGCCGGGCAGGACGGGCTCCTGCTCGTCGCGATCGACGACCAGCACCTTGGCCCGGCTCTGCGCTACGAGCCTTCGCGCGGCGGTGCCCTGTTCCCGCATCTCTATGCCCCGCTCGATCCGAAGGCGGCACGCTGGGTCATGCCCATGCCGCTCAACAATGAGGGCAGCCACATTCTACCGGAGACGCTCGCATGATCGGCGGCCTGTTCAACCTTGCCCGACCGCTGATCCACCGCATGGATGCGGAGACGGCGCATCGCCTGACGGTCGCAGCCCTGGCCACCGCACCCGCCCTCAAGCCGGGAGCGGACGATCCGGTGCTCGCCACCGAAGCGTTCGGGCTATCCTTCTCCAACCCGGTCGGCCTCGCGGCCGGTTTCGACAAGAATGCCGAGGCAATCGACGGCGCGCTGGGACTGGGCTTCGGCTTCGTCGAGGTCGGCGGCGTGACGCCGCTGCCGCAGCCCGGCAATCCGCGCCCACGCGTCTTCCGCCTGCTGGAGGACGAGGCCGTGATCAACCGCTACGGCCTCAACAGCGAGGGCATGGAGGCCGTGGCGAAGCGGCTTGAGGCCCGCCGCGGCCGCAACGGGATCGTCGGCGTCAATCTCGGCGCCAACAAGGAATCGGCTGATCGCGCCGCCGATTACGCCACGCTGGCGCGCCGGCTCGCTCCGCTCGCCGATTTCCTGACGATCAACGTCTCCTCGCCGAACACGCCGGGCCTGCGCGACCTGCAGGCGGAGAGCGCGCTCGACGATCTCGTGGCGCGCACGCTCGCCGCGCGGGACAAGGTCGCGGCCGACGGCAAGCGCTCTCCGATCCTGATCAAAATCGCGCCGGACCTGACCCTGCCGGAGCTCGACGGCATGATCGCAGTCGCGCGCAAGCGGGAGATCGACGGGCTGATCGTCTCCAACACCACGATCGCGCGGCCGGACAGCCTGCGCAGCGCCAGCAAGGGCGAAACCGGCGGGCTCTCCGGCAAGCCGCTCTTCACCGCCTCGACCCGCATCCTGGCCGAGGCCTTCCTGCGCGTCGAAGGGCAGTTCCCGCTAGTCGGGGTCGGCGGCGTCGATTCGGCCGAGACCGCCTTCGCCAAGATCCGCGCCGGCGCGACGCTGGTGCAGTTCTATTCGGCGATGGTGTTCAAGGGGCCGGGACTGGCGAAGGAGGTCAAAACCGGCCTCGCCACGCGGGCGCGCCGCGCCGGGCTCACGCGCCTGACCGCCCTGATCGGGCGGGATGCGGCTGCGATCGCACGCGGCGAAGGGATCTGAGACTTACTTCCGCGCTGCGAAAAGCCGCATCAGCAGCCAGAGCGGCACGACGATCAGGGCGCCGGCGATGAGCCATTGGCCGACCTCGCGCACCGCGCCGAAGCCGAGCCCTGTGATCGAGCGCAGGAAGCGCGCGGCCGCCTCGTAGAGGCTCTGGGGGGAGAGGCCGAGAAAGGCCATCGCCGCGCCGACCAGAAGCGAGATGAAGATCAGGCGGACGAGGACGCTGAGGGGCGAGCCGCCGAGAAACCGTTCCATGGAAGCAATAGCCATCCTGTTGCGCCCCAAGCCGATCCGGGGCGCTTCCGCGCTGTCTTAACCTCAAACAGCCCGCGCTTGAACGGGGACTGAACGGATGGTGTCAGGCCGTCGCGGAAGCACCCGCCGTCGCCCAGGCGGTGCCGGCAATCTTCGAAGCCGCGATCACGGCCTGCGTGCGACTGTCGACGTCGAGCTTGGTCAGGATGGCCGAGACATGGGCCTTCACCGTCGCCTCGGAGACGCCGAGCTCATAGGCGATCTGCTTGTTGAGAAGTCCCTCCGACAGCATCATCAGCACGCGGACCTGCTGCGGCGTCAGCGTCGACATGCGGCGAACCATGTCGGCGATCTCGGCATCGACCGGGGCGGAGAGGTCGACGCCGGGCGGCGTCCAGACACCGCCGTCGAGCACGGCGCGGATCGCCTCGCCCATCTGCGCGACATCCGCCGTCTTGGGCAGGAAGCCGAGAGCACCAAATTCGATGCAGCGGCGAATCACCGCCGGATCGTCATTGGCTGAAACGACAATGACCGGGATCTCGGGATGGTCGGCGCGCAGGAAAAGTAGGCCGGAAAAGCCCTGAACGCCTGGCATGGTCAGATCGAGCAGGACGAGATCCGCATCGCCGCCGCTGGCCAGCGCCTCAGTCAGGGCTTCCAGCGAGCCGACCTCGCTGACCTCGGCCCCGCCAAGCGCGCTCGATACGGCCTGACGCAGCGCGCCGCGAAACAGCGGATGATCGTCCGCGATGACGATCCGCGTCGAAGGCTGCTTGCTCATCGCCCCACTCCTTAAAGCCCGCATCGCCCCTGCCCGAAGCCGCGTGACCGCTTCCGACCGATGCATGTGTCCGACCCGGGCATTTTGCCTCAGGCCGACCGCGCATCACAAGCATTGCAAGCGCAAGGCTGCAACCCATTCCGGTTCAACCATTGGTCGGCAACAGCGCTTCCAGCACCTCGATATGGTCTGCCTCGCGGGGCGGCTTGTCCCAGCGGATGCGGTTGATCCGGGGAAAACGCATGGCGAGACCGGATTTATGCCGCGTCGAGCGCTGCAGGCCCTCGAAGGCGACTTCGAAAACGAGGCCAGCCTCAGTCTCATGCGTGACCTCGCGCACCGGGCCGAAGCGGTTCAGCGTGTTCTTGCGAACATATTTGTCGATCTCGATCAACTCCTCGTCGGTGAAGCCGAAATAGGCCTTGCCGACCGGGACCAGTTCCTCGCCGCCATCCTCACCCACGCGCCAGACGCCGAAGGTGTAGTCGGAATAGAAGGAGGAGCGCTTGCCGTGGCCGCGCTGGGCATACATCAGCACGCAGTCGACGAGGCGCGCATCGCGCTTCCATTTCCACCAATAGCCCTTGGGGCGGCCGGGCAAGTAAGGCGAATCGCGGCGCTTGATCATGCAGCCTTCGACCGCTTCCGCATCGGCGCCCGCCCCGGCGCCGGCCGGATCGGCGCGCGCCGTGGTCAGCTCATCCCAAGATGCGAAAGGGATCACCGGTGAGAGATCAAAGCGGATGCTGGCGAGCCGCGACAGGAAGACCTCCAGCCGCTGACGCCGCTCTTCCAAGGCTAAATGCCGGATATCCTCCTCGCCATCGACAAGCAGGTCGTAGACACGAATATGGGCAGGGAACTCGCCCAGCATCTTCGCGGTGACCGTCTTGCGGTTGAGCCTTTGCTGGAGCGTGTTGAAGCTCTGGACGGCGCTCTCGCGCATCACCAGTAACTCGCCATCAAGCGCGCCATCGATCGTCAGTTCCTCGACGAGATCGGGGAAGGCGGCGGCGATATCCTCGCCGGTGCGGGAATAGAGCCGGGTCACGCGGGTGCCGTCTGCCTTGCGGCCGCTCACCGCCTGGACGCGGATGCCGTCCCATTTCCATTCGGCCGCGAATTCGGCCGGGTCGAGCTTGTCGAAATCACCATCTTCGATCGGATGCGAGAGCATGACCGGGCGGAACGGCGCGGGATCGCGCGCCTCGGGCCGCGGCCCCCTGCCCTCCAGCCAGGCGAAAAGCTCGGCATAGGGCGGCTCCAGTCCGTGCCAGACCTGCTCGACCTCATCGGGCGGCACGCCGCCGATGCTTGCCGCCGCCGTCTTGGCGAGCCGGGCCGAGACGCCGATGCGCAAGGCACCGGTGATGAGCTTCAGAAGAGCCCAGCGGCCGGTCTCGTCGAGCGCATCGAGCCAACCGGCGACGAGGCGCGGCAGATCGGTCTTGCCGGCCTCGCGCAGGCTTTCGACCACCTCGGGCAGATGCGGCACCGCATTGGCGCCGTGTCGCGCCGGCCACATCAGCGCGACCGTCTCGGAGAGGTCGCCGACATAATCGTAGGACAGCGCGAAGAGCACGGGGTCGGTGCGCTCGGCGATCAGCGCGCGGATCAGCCCTGCCTTGGCGTTGCGGAAGACGAGGCCACCGGTCATCGCCGCCAGCGCATAGCCGCGATCGGGATCGGTCGTCGTGCGCAGATAGTCCGCGATCAGCGCGATCTTGGCGTTGCGGCGCGGCTCGTAAGCGAGACGATCGAGCAGCCAGGCGAAGCGGTTCATGCTGTCGCCCCGGCGTCACAGTACTTCGGTTCGTTTCCGTTGCGCCGCATCGTTCAGATACCGTTCATGAAGCAAACCTTAACGGCAGCAGTGTAGCCAGGAGAGAGACGCCGATGCGTGCCGCGATGCGGTTCCTTGCCTTGCCTGTCATCGCTGTAACGCTTTCGGCCGGAGCCTCCGCATTCGCGGCGGGCTTCTCCTGCCGCGAGACGCCCATCGTGCGCTCGAACGCGGCGCTTACGCCGCTCTCCGCCAAGGTCTCGCAGGGCAAGCCCCTCGCCATCCTCGCCATCGGCTCCTCTTCGACGGAAGGCATCGGCGCCAGCGCCAAGGACAAGACCTATCCGGCCCGCCTTCAGGCCCTGCTGGCCAAGTCCTGGCCGAAATCCCAGGTCGAGATCGTCAACGCCGGCATCGGCGGCGAGACCGCCCCGCAGACCCTCGGCCGCTTGAAGGCCGCGCTGACGGCACGCCATTACGATCTCGTGATCTGGCAGGTCGGCACCAATGACGCCGTCAAGGGCGGCGATCTCGACACCTTCAAGGCGATGATCGGTGAAGGCATCGCGCTGGTGCGCGAGGCCGGCCCGGCTCTCGCCATCCTCGATCCGCAGTACTTTCCGTCCGTGCGCGATCCGCAGCGCTACGGCCAATATGTCGAGGCGGTCGGTGAGGTCGCCCGGCGCGAGGCCGTGCCGGTCTTCGGCCGCTATGACGCGATGCGCGAATGGCACCGCTCCGATGCCGAGGCCTTCAAGGCCGCGCTCTGGACCGACGGCTTCCATATGAGCGATGCGGGCTATGACTGCCTCGCCCGCGACATGGCGAACGCCATGGTCGGCATGGCCGCCCCGTCGCGCCCGGTCGTCGCAGCGTCGCGCTGATCGAAACCTAGAGAGCCGCCGCATCGGCCGCCTCCCCGACCGGGTCGGCCTCGCCCTCGTCGCCATAGCCGACGAGATGCAGCGGCTTGGCCTTCAACCCTGCCGTGCCGCACCAATGGACGAGTGCGTCGGCTTCGCCATGGGTCACCCAGATCTCGCCTGCCTGGACCTCGCGGATCGTCGCGAGCAGGTCGTCCCAATCGGCATGATCTGAGATGACGAGCGGCAATTCGACGCCCTTCTGGCGCGCCCGCGCCCTGATCCGCATCCAGCCTGAGGCAAAAGCGGTAACCGGGTCCGGGAAGCGGCGCGCCCACAGATCCTGCGTCGCGCTCGGCGGGCAGATGACGATCTCGCCGCCCAGCGTCTTGCGATCGGTCTCCGAGACCAGCCTGACCTCACCGAGCGGGATGCCCTCGGCTTCGTAGAAGGCGGTGATCTTCTCGACCGCACCGTGGATATAGATCGGCCTGTTGTAGCCGGCCTCGCGGATCCGGGCCATAACGCGCTGCGCCTTGCCGAGCGAATAGGCGCCGACGATATGTGTCCGCTCCGGGAAGAGCCGCACCGATTCCAGAAGCTTGGCCACCTCCCCTGCCGCCGGCGGATGGCGGAAGACCGGCAGGCCGAAGGTCGCCTCGGTGATGAAGATGTCGCACGGCACAGGCTCGAAACCGGCGCAGGTCGGGTCGCGCTCGCGCTTGTAATCGCCGGAAGCGACGATCCGCAGGCCACGGCTCTCGACCGCGATCTGAGCCGAGCCGAGGACATGGCCGGCGGGCACGAAGGTGAAATCGACCTCGCCGATGCGAATGACCTCGCCGGGCACGGCAAACTGCTGCGAACCGGTAAAACCCTCGCCATAGCGCAAGGCCATGATCGCCAGCGTTTCGCGCGTCGCCAGCACGGCGCCATGGCCGGCGCGGGCATGGTCGGAATGGCCGTGCGTGATGAGGGCGCGCGCCACCGGGCGGACCGGGTCGATATGGATGTCGGCCGGCGGGCAATAGAGCCCGGCCGGCGTCGGCAGCAGCAATTCGGAGGGGCGCCAGCGGGCGCTTTGTCTGGCCAGCGTCACACTCCTGCGCTAGATCGGTCGGTATGACCGATACAGGCTCGACCACGCATTTCGCCTCGTCCGGCGACCCCGTGCTCGACCGCCGCTATGGCTGGGCCGAGGCTGCGCTGAAGGACGGGGACGCGCAAGCAGCCGTCGAGATCCTCGACCAGACGCTGTCGCAGGCCTACCATTTCACGGCGGCCTGGCATCTCTACGGGCTGGCGCAGGAGGCGCTCGGCCACAGGGAAGACGCCGCCACTGCCTGGCGGCAATGCCTCGACCTCGACCCCAACGACCATTTCGGCGCGCGGCTCGATCTCGCCCGTATCGGTGCGATGTCGGCCGAGCAGGCGACCTCGGAGAATTTCTCCGGCGCGTTGTTCGACGCCTATGCCGACCGTTTCGACAGCCATCTCACGCAAACCCTGCATTATAACGCGCCCGACCTGCTGAAGGCTGCGCTCGTCCGCTGCTGCAGCAACGCCGGCCGGCCCTTCCGGTTCGATGTGGTCTACGATCTCGGCTGCGGCACCGGATTGATGGGCGAGGCGATCCATGAGCAGAGCGGCTTCATCGCCGGCTGCGATCTCTCGCCGCGCATGATCGAGCGGGCGCGGACCAAGCTCGCACCGGATGGCACGCCGCTTTACGACAAGCTCGCCGTCGCGGGGCTGACGAGCTTCCTCACCAGCCGGCCTGACGCCTCCGCCGATCTCGTCGTCGCGGCGGACGTCTTCGTCTATCTCGGCGAGCTCGCCCCCTGCTTCGCCCAGAGCGCGCGCGTGATGGAGCCGGACGGCTTGCTGGCCTTCACGGTGCAGAGCCATGACGGCGAAGGCGTGGTGGTCGGAGAAGACAGGCGGTTCGCGCATGCGGAAAGCTGGCTAAGGGAGCGGCTGGCGGAAGCCGGGCTCACCCCCGTACTCGTCGAGCCCGCCAGCACGCGGCAGGATCGCGGCGCGCCCGTGCCGGGGCTGCTGGTGGTGGCGGAGCGGCGCTGAGAGCCATCCACCCCGACAGCAAAGATGAGAGACCCGGTCGCGGAGGGGGGTCAGCGACCGGGTCAGCCCCAGATGCGGCTTTGAGGCGGGGCCACACCTCATGGCGTGTACGTCGCCGCCGCTCCTTTGGATGCATGGCTGGGTCAGCTTTCTGATCTTCGGGCCGATCGACCGGGGGCCAAGGCGTCATTCCCCTTTCGTTCTCCTTGATCACCGCCTATCTTCGGCGAGCATGGCCGCCCCCACTCCGCTCCCTCCTGCCTTCGAGGCCTGGTTCACTGGCCGCGGCTGGAACGTGCGGCCGCATCAGCTTGCGTTGCTGGAGGAAGCCCGCGCCGGGCGCTCGACGCTGCTCGTCGCACCGACCGGCGCCGGCAAGACGCTCGCCGGGTTCCTGCCCTCTCTGGTCGAACTGGCTGAGCGCGGCGGAAAGCATGACGGGCTGCACACGCTCTATATCTCGCCGCTGAAGGCTCTCGCCGTCGATATCGCCCGCAATCTCGAAGCGCCCGTGCGCGAGATGGCGCTGCCGATCACGATCGAGACGCGCACCGGCGACACCTCCGCCGCCAAGCGCGTGCGCCAGATCCAGCGCCCGCCCGATATCCTGCTGACGACGCCGGAACAGCTCGCGTTGCTCGTCTCCCACCGCGACGCCGCGCCGTTCTTCGCAAGCTTGCGCCGCATCGTGCTCGACGAGTTGCACGCGCTGGTCACCTCCAAGCGCGGCGATCTGCTGGCGCTTGATCTCGCGCGGCTGAAGGCGCTGGCGCCGCAGGTCTCGGCCGTCGGCCTTTCGGCCACGGTGCGCGAGCCTGCTGACCTGCAACGCTATCTCGGCGGCACCGAGACACCGGCCGGGCTCGTCACCGTCGCAGGCGGCGCCAAGCCACGCATCGGCATCCTCGATACGAAACGGCGCCTACCGATCGCCGGCCACACCACCCTGCACGCGATGGCCGAGGTCTATGAGGCGATCCGGACGCACAAGCTGACGCTGGTCTTCGTCAACACGCGCATGCAGGCGGAATTCGCCTTCCAGTCCTTGTGGAACCTGAACGACGACAACCTGCCGATCGCGCTGCACCACGGCTCGCTCGATGCGCAGCAACGCCGCAAGGTCGAGGCGGCGATGGCGGACGGGCGGCTCAAGGCCGTGGTCTGCACCGCGACGCTCGATCTCGGCATCGACTGGGGCGATGTCGACCTCGTCGTCAATCTCGGGGCGCCCAAGGGCGCAAGCCGCCTGATCCAGCGCATCGGCCGCTCCAACCACCGCATGGATGAGCCGTCCGAGGCGCTGCTGGTGCCCTCCAACCGTTTCGAGCTGCTGGAGTGCCGGGCCGCGCTGGAGGCCGTCCACGAGGCCGCACAGGACACCCCGCCGCCGCGCATCGGCGCGCTCGACGTGCTCGCCCAGCATGTGCTCGGCGTCGCCTGTTCCGATGGGTTCGAAGCCGATGCGCTCTACGAGGAGGTCCGCACAGCCTCCCCTTACGCCGATCTCACCCGCGAAGATTTCGACGCCGTCGTGAATTTCGTCGCGACCGGCGGCTATGCGCTGAAGAGCTATGAGCGCTTCGCCAAGCTCCGGCAGGACAAGGCCGGCCTCTGGCGGGCCAGCCATGCCCGCGTCATCCAGCAATACCGCATGAATGTCGGCACGATCGTCGAGGCGACGATGCTGAAGGTCCGGCTCGGCCGGGCGCGGGCCGGAAAGCCCGGGCAGCCCGGCATGATCACGCGCGGCGGACGCGTGCTCGGCGAGATCGAGGAGTATTTCGCCGAGACCATGGTGCCGGGCGACACCTTCGTCTTCGCTGGCGAGGTGCTGCGCTTCGAGGGCATCGTCGAGAATGAGGCGGTCTGCTCGCGCGCCTCGCCCGGCACCGATCCGAAGATTCCCTCCTATGACGGTGGCAAGTTCCCGCTCTCGACTTTCCTCGCGGCTCGCGTCCGCGCCATCCTGGCCTCGCCCAGTCTCTGGCACACGCTGCCGGAGGAGGTCTCGGCCTGGCTGCACGCGCAGAAGCGGGTCTCGCGGTTGCCAAAGCCCGGCGAACTGCTGGTCGAGACCTTTCCGCGCGGTGGTCGCTTCTATCTCGCCGCCTATCCGTTCGAGGGACGTCTTGCCCATCAGACGCTCGGCATGCTGCTGACGCGGCGGCTGGAACGCGCCCGGATGCGCCCGCTCGGCTTCGTCTGCAACGATTACGGCATGGCCTGCTGGACGCTCGGTGACATGAGTGCGGCCATCGCGCGCGGCGCGCTCGATCTCGACGAGTTGTTCGCGCAGGACATGCTCGGCGACGATCTCGAAGACTGGATGGCGGAATCGGCGCTGATGAAGCGCACCTTCCGCTCCTGCGCCATCATCGGCGGCTTGATCGAGCGGCGCTTCCCCGGCCAGGAGAAGAGCGGCCGGCAAGTGACGATCTCGACCGACCTCGTCTACGATGTGCTGCGCCGGCACGAGCCCGACCATATCCTGCTCAAGGCGGCGCGGGCCGATGCGGCGACGGGCCTGCTCGACATTCGCCGGCTTGGTGAGATGCTGACACGGATCAGCGGCCGAATCGTGCATCAGCCGCTCGACCATGTCTCGCCGCTCGGCGTCTCCGTGATGCTCGAGATCGGGCGCGAGGCGGTCTATGGCGAGGCGGCGGACGAGATCCTGGCGGAAGCAGAGGCGATGCTGACGGAAGAGGCGATGGCGTGACGGCTGCAGTGGCAGTTCTAGCGAAGACGAACGAGGCCTTCATGCTGGGCCGGCTGGCGCTCGTGCCTGACCTGTCGGGAGCGCTCTGGCTGCCGGAGGAGCGCGCACTCGTCGTCGCCGACCTGCATCTGGAGAAGGGCTCGGCCTATGCGGCCCGCGGCGTGATGCTGCCGCCCTATGATTCGACCGCGACGCTGGCAGCGCTTGGCCATGCGATCCGGCGCCATCAGCCGGCCCGCGTCATTGCGCTCGGCGATAGCTTCCATGACCGCGATGCCGAGAACCGCCTCGCGCCGGAGATGCGGGCCGCGCTTGTCGCGCTGCAGCAGGGCCGCGACTGGCTCTGGATCACCGGCAACCACGACCCCGCGATCAGCCGCGCCATGGGCGGCGAGAGCGCGGCGGAGATCGTGCTGGCCGGCGTGACCCTGCGCCACGAACCGACCGCTTCCGAGGGCGGCTACGAGATCGCGGGGCACCTGCATCCGGCGGCGAAGGTCAGGATGCGCGGGCGGGCGATCCGGCGGCGCTGTTTCGCGCTCTCGGCGCGGCGCTGCGTGATGCCGGCGATGGGCGCCTATGCCGGCGGCCTCAACCTGCGCGACGCCGCTTTCCGGCCGTTGTTCCGCGAAGAATTGAGCGCGCATCTGCTTGGCGACGGCCGGCTGTTCCGGATCGATCCACGGTTATTGTTGCCGGATTGATCGAGCGGGTTGCGTCCGTCACAAGGTTGTGGCATCAGGGCGCCGCTTCGGAACGACGCCAGCGCCCGCAACCGCCTCAGAGCAACCGCGAACGCCCCGGCTGCCGGACCTGCTGCGGTAGCTCAGTGGTAGAGCACTCCATTGGTAATGGAGAGGTCGAGAGTTCAATCCTCTCTCGCAGCACCAGCCCCAAACCTTTGATTTCAAAAAACTCTCTATTTCGCAAGAGCTTGGTACCGCCGAGTGATACACAATGGCGACGAGCATGTCGGAACGCGTCGGCGCCCACCTCGCAAAATGGGTTTGCTAACTCGGGATCGATGACCCGGATGTCGCTCCCAACCATGGATGGCGACACTGGTGGAAAACCGAGTCTCGGCGGTACCAATCAAAGTACCGGTCTCGGATGCCATTCAAGGGCATGCTCCGGCGACCCAGTCTGACGAATACGGGGGATTCCCACCGCGTATCATGGGGCCAGCGATCAAGCGGTTTAAGAAGATCGTGACCTGAGACCCATTTCTCCTCCGGTCTGAGGGAGAGTCCTGAGTTTCGTTTCTGGCCTCAGACAGCCTGTTTTTCCAGCGTGGATTTGAGGGCGAACTCGGCAGGCGTGATGTTGCCGAGGGCCGAATGGGGTCTGTGCCGGTTGTAGTCGTCCTTCCATGAGGTGATGGCGCTGCAGGCCTCGACGAGCGTCTACCCAAATCTGGAGGAAGATCAGGGTCTCAGGTCACAGCCATTCTTTTCGAACCTTCTGCCAATCAATCTGCGCGTCGGCGAGCTCGCTATAGAGGCGTTCATTCACGTCTTCCAATTCGGCCCTCAAGGCGCTCGTGTCGAGTTCGGCCGGCATCGCGCCGCTGTTCACCGTCTGATCGAGGATATCGGCCAGAACGGAATGGAGGAACGTCGCGCACTCCTCTTCGTTCTCGGGTGCCGGAACGAGAATCTCGGCCAGAAGCGCCAGCGTCAATCCTCGCCATGCTACAACCTCGTATGATCTCTTTCACAGATCGAAGAACACGGTCTCGTTCTCGCCGGCGAGGTTGATGTCGCGCCACCAGGTTCCGTCCGGCTTGCGCTGGGCGATCAGGGTGTGGCGGCGCGGCTCGGGCACGAGGGCGAGGATCGGGTC